>VFQQ010000011.1_pt1 | contig 617202 bp, 585 predicted proteins | sample 3512341 | NCBI WGS metagenome assembly VFQQ01 (sample SAMN10412373, study PRJNA504923) | tailings metagenome | isolation source: Relicate 2 Philex TSF1 revegetated site | place: Philippines: Tuba, Benguet | collected 2017-08-29 | reverse complement strand
TCCTCAATCTCGTCGCAGCAATCAAATTATGCCTTTGAATGTAAACGCGGCCTAGTTACTTGGCGAAGATCATCTCGTCATGGGCGAAGGCCTTGAATTCCAGCGCGTTGCCCGAGGGATCGAGGAAGAACATGGTGTATTGCTCGCCAACCTCACCCTCGAACCGCACATAGGGCTCGATGATGAATTTGGTGCCGACCGAGGTCATCTTCTCGGCCAGCGCCTTCCATTCCGGAATATTCAGCACCACGCCGAAATGCTTCACCGGCACGGCATGGTCATCGACATCGCTGGTCTTGGCATGGCCGCATTCTTCGGGCGCCAGATGCGCCACGATCTGGTGGCCGAACAGGTCAAAATCAACCCAGTTATCCGCCGAGCGGCCTTCCGGGCAGCCGAGCAGATCGCCGTAGAAAGCACGCGCTGCGGCGATATCATGCACCGGGAAAGCCAGGTGGAACGGGCGGATCGGCTTACCGCCATTCGGCAGGGTGCTGGCTTCGGCGGGCTTCGGGGTCGGTATCAGGGCATTCATGGCTGGCTCCAAATCTGGGGGGCTTGGTGGCGCAGAACTTAGCCGCTGGCGCCGCCGCCGCAAACGATTTAAAATCGATCCATCATGAGTTTTTCTCATAATTCCAGCACCAGCGGCACGGGCGGCCCGCTGCCCTCCCTGAACGCCCTGCGCGCCTTTGCCGCCGCCGGGCGGCATCTCAGCTTCACCCGCGCCGCCGCCGAATTGCATGTCACCCAAGGCGCGGTGAGCCGGCTGGTGAAGCAGCTTGAGGGCGACCTTGGCGTGACGCTGTTCCGGCGCGGCCCGCGCGGTCTCGAACTGACCGAACTCGGCGCCGCCTATCTGCCGGCGTTGCAGGATGCGTTTGATCGCCTGGCCGCCGCCACCCGGCTGGTGGTGCGGGCCGGCCGCCCGGCCAACCGGCTTTGCATCGCCACCATGCCGACCCTGGCGATGCGCTGGTTCATGCCGCGGCTGGCCGATTTCCAGCGCCAGCACCCGGAAATCTCGGTGGACGTGACCAGCATCGACCGGCCCATCGATTTTGCCCGCGAACCGATCGATGTCGGCATTCAGTATGGCCCGCCGGCTGAACGCGGCGAGTGGCCGGATGCATTGAGCGCCAGTTTCCTGTTCCCGGAAACCGTGCTGCTGGTCGGCAGCCCGGCCTTGTTGAAAAGCCGGCCGGTGCAGCAGCCCGAGGATGTACGGCGCCATACCCTGCTGACCCATTCGACCCGGCCGGAAGCCTGGGCGGCATGGTTCGGTGTCGCCGGGTTGAGCGCGACGGCACCACAGCATGGCCCTGGCTTCGAGCATTTTTTCATGTCGATCGAAGCCGCCGTGAACGGGCTCGGCCTGGCGCTGGTGCCGGATTTTTTCGTAACGGCCGAATTGCGCGATGGCCGCCTGGTGGAACCATTGCCGGCCTATCGGGTGCGGCGCCACGGTGGCTATTACCTGCTGCACGAGAAGGGCCGCGAACGCGAGCCGGCGATCCGCGCCTTCCGTGACTGGCTGCTGACCGGTTAGGCTGGAGCAAACCACGGAGATCGCCCGATGCGCCGCCTGCTGCTGACCCTGTTGCTGCTGTTGTTGCCATCCTGGCCGGGCCAGGCCGCCGGCCTGCTGGATAACAAGCCACGCGTGGCCGTGATCTCGGCCTTCGCGCCGGAATGGCAGGCCCTGAAAGCGGCACTGGCGACACCGCAGAGCCATCATGTCAACGGCATCGAATTTGTCACCGGGCGGCTGTCCGAGCGCGACGTGGTGCTGTTCCTCAGCGGCATCAGCATGGTGAATGCCACCATGAGCACGCAGATCGCGCTCGACCGCTTCGATATCAGCGGCATTGTGTTCAGCGGTATTGCCGGCGGCGTCGATCCGGCCTTGCATGTCGGCGATGTGGTGGTGGCCGAACAATGGGCGCAGTATCTGGAAGCCACCTTTGCCCGCGATTTGGGCAGCGGCAATTACGTGCTGCCGCCCTGGAAAAAGTCCGCTGCGCCGAATTACGGCATGATCTTCCCAAGCCCGGTGGAGGTGCGCCGCGCCGACGCGGTACCGGCGGAGAAATTCTGGTTTGCCGTGGATGCCGGCATGCTGGCGGCGGCGCGCCAGTTGCACGATGTGGTGCTGGAGCATTGCACGGCGGAGAATGTCTGCCTGGAACAGAAGCCGCGTCTGCTGCTGGGCGGCAACGGCGTTTCCGGCCAGGCCTTTGTCGATAACGCCGATTTCCGCCGCTATGTGTTCGGCGCCTTCCAGGCCCGCGTGCTGGATATGGAAAGCGCGGCGGTGGCGATGGTGGCCTATGCCAATGGCACGCCGTTCATCGCCTTCCGCAGCCTGTCCGATCTGGCCGGCGGCGAGAAAGGCGGCAACGAGATGGCCACATTCATGCGCCTGGCGGCCGATAATTCAGCCGCCGTGGTGCGACGTTTCCTGGCAGTGTGGACGCCGCTGCGCTGAACCGGGCCGGCTTATTCGCCGGCGCGTGGCGCCATTATTCGCCGGCGCGCGGCGCCACTGGCGGGCGTTCGATCATGGTGCCGACACCATGGGCGGTGAACAATTCCAGCAGCAGGACATGCGGGATACGGCCGTCCAGGATATGCGCCGCATGCACGCCACCGCGCACCGCATCCAGGCAGGTTTCAAGCTTCGGGATCATGCCGCCGGAAATCGTGCCATCGCCCATCAGCATCAGCGCATCCTTCGGCGTCAGCTTGGGCAATAGCTGCTTGTCCTTGTTCAGCACGCCGGCGACATCGGTCAGCATCAGCAGCTTGGCAGCGCCCACGGCAGCGGCAATGGCACCGGCCGCCGTATCGGCATTGATATTATAGGTCTCGCCATTCTCGCCGACGCCAATCGGCGCCACCACGGGAATGATGTTCGAGCTTTGCAGCGTGCGCAGGATATCGGGATTGACCTTCACCGGCTCGCCGACAAAGCCGAGATCGAGCAGCTTCTCGATATTCGAACCCGGATCGCGCACCGAGCGGCGCAGCTTGCGCGCCTCGATCAGCCGGCCATCCTTGCCCGACAGGCCGATGCCGATGCCGCCAACACTGTTGATGGCGGTGACGACCTGCTTGTTGATCGAGCCGGCCAGCACCATTTCGACCACTTCCACGGTGGCTTGATCGGTGATGCGCAGGCCGTCGACGAATTCGCTCTTGATCTTGAGCCGCTCCAGCATGGCGCCGATCTGCGGCCCGCCGCCATGCACCACGATGGGATTGATGCCGACCTGCTTGATCAGCACCACATCGCGGGCGAATTCCTGCGCCAGATGCTCGTCGCCCATGGCATGGCCGCCATATTTGATCACCATGGTCTGGCCGGCGAAGCGGCGCATATAGGGCAGCGCTTCAGACAGCACCTTGGCGGTATCCTGCAAATGATCTTCCAAGGCCCTGGGGCCGGCGGTTTTCATGAGGGCGTTTCCGTAGCTTGGGGAAAATCGCGTTTATATAAGGCGGTTTAGAGCAGGCCCGCAAGCTCGGCGCGGAGTTCCGGGATGCCGCTGCCCTTCTCGCTGGACGTAAACAGCACATCGGGATGCGCCGCCACCCGGCGCGCCACCTTGGCCCGGGTCTCGGCCAGGCGCTGCGCGGCCTCGGCCGGCTTCACCTTGTCGGCCTTGGTCAGCACCACCTGATAGACCACGGCGGCGGCATCGAAGATTTCCATGATGTCGAGATCGCTGTCCTTCAGGCCATGGCGGCCATCCACCAGCAGCAGCACGCGGCGCAGATTGGGCCGGCCCTTGAGGAAATCCAGCGCCAGATGGGTCCAGTCCGCCGCCACCTGCTTGCCGGCCTGGGAATAGCCGTAGCCGGGCAGATCGACCAGCATCAGCTTGCCGCCGAGCGAGAAGAAATTGAGCTGCTGGGTACGGCCCGGCGTATTGGAGACGCGGGCCAGCGTCTTGCGCCCGGTCAGCGCGTTGACCAGGCTGGACTTGCCGACATTGGAGCGGCCGGCAAAAGCTATTTCAGGCAGGGCGGGCGCCGGCAGCATATGCGCCACCATCGCCCCGGCGACAAAATCGCAAGGGCCGGCGAATAGCAGCCGGCCCTTTTCGATTTCCGCCGCGCTATAGGGCGGCTGGCTCATGCCGGCTCACTTCTTCGCCGGCGCGGCCGGCGGCGTCGGATCGGCACCACCGCCGATCTTCACCCCCATGCGGCGCATGATGACGATCTGCTGCAGGATGCTGAGCAGGTTGTTCCACGACCAGTAGATCACCAGGCCGGAAGCGAAGGAGCCGAGCATGAAGGTGAACACCACCGGCATGAGGGCAAAAATCTTCTGCTGCACCGGATCCGGCGGCTGCGGGTTGAGGCGCATCTGCAGCCACATGGTGATGCCCATGATGATCGGCCAGATGCCGAGCGACAGGATATGCAGCATGCCGCCAAAGGCGAAGATCGCCGGGATGTCGTAGGGCAGCAGGCCGAACAGGTTGATCCACGAGGTCGGATCGGGCGCCGAAAGATCGTGAATCCAGCCAAAGAACGGCGCATGGCGCATTTCGATGGTGATGTAGAGCACCTTGTACAGCGCGAAGAAGACCGGGATCTGCAACAGGATCGGCAAACAGCCGGCAGCCGGATTGACCTTCTCCTTGCGATACAGCTCCATCAATTCCTTCTGCATCGCCTCGCGGTTGTCGCCATGGCGCTCACGCAGGCGCTGCATCTCGGGCTGCAGCTTCTTCATCGCGCTCATCGCCACATAGGATTTGTAGGCCAGCGGGAAGAATAGCAGCTTCACGATCACGGTGACGATCAGCATGGCAATGCCGATATTGCCGGCCAGGCCATAGAACCAGTGGATGGCGAAGAACATCGGCTTGGTCAGATAGGGGAACCAGCCCCAGTCGATGGCTAGGTCGAAGCGCGGAATCTGGTGCCGCTCCTCATACTGGTTGATCAGTTCGGTCTGCTTGGCGCCGACGAACAGCAGGCTGGCCGATTGCACCTTGGCGCCCGCCGCCACCGCCACGCCGCCGCCGAGCCAATCGACCTGGAAGCGGTCGGCCGGCGCGGTGCCGCCATGGGTGAAGCGCGCCTTCACATTCTGCTCCACACCCGGCACCAGGGCGGTGAGCCAGTATTTGTCGGTGAAGCCGACCCAGCCGCCGACCGAATCGAATTCGGCATTCTTGTCCTTGGCGAGATCGCCATAGCCGACTTCCTTCAGCGTACCCTTCTCATCCGACTTGGGACGGAACACCCCGAGCGGGCCTTCATAGAGAATATAGAGGCCATCGGTCTTGGGCTGGCCATGGCGCGACAGCAACGCATAGGGGAACAGGGTCAGCGGCTTGTCGGTGCGGTTCTCGATGCCCTGCACCACATTGAACATGTAGTTGTTGTCGAGCGAGATGGCGCGGGTGAAGGTCAGGCCGTCGCCGTTATCCCAGCTCAGCGTCACGGTTTCGCCCGGCTTCAGCACGGTCTTGTCGGCGCTCCAGCGGGTCTGCGCACCGGGCAGCCGGGTGGTATCGCCGGGCGCGGCGGTCCAGCCGAATTCGGCATAATACGGATGCGGCGAGCCGGCCGGCGACAGCAGCGTGATCGGCGGGCTGTTCGGCGTCAGGGTCTCCTTGTAATCCGGCAGGATCACGTCATCGACCCGGCCGCCGACCAGATTGATCGAGCCACGCAGGCGCTGGCCCTCGATGGCGACCCGCGGGGTCTGCGCCACCACCGCTTCACGGCTGAGGCCGGTGGCAACCGGGCCGGCAGCGCCGGGCAGGGCCGGCAGCGCATTCAGGCCGGGTACGTTGCTGCCACCCGGGGCGACGCTGGGCGCCACGCTGGGCGCCTGGGAGCCATCCGGATTCGCCGCCTGCACCTGGGCCGTGGCGGCCTTCTGCGCTGCCTGCTCGGCGCGCAGCCGCTCCTGGCGCGGCGCATCCACGAAGAATTGGAAACCCAGCATGATCGCGAGCGACAGCGCGATGGCGATGATGAGGTTCTTCTGGTCTGACATGCTTTACGAATCCGCCTTGTTGGCCCGGGCGGGGCTGGTCGGCTGCCCGGGTGGTTCCCCAATCGGAGGAACCGGATCGAAACCGCTGGAACCGAACGGCTGGCAGCGTGCCAGGCGTCGCACGGTCAAATAAGTGCCGCGCAAGGCACCATGCCGCTCCAGCGCCTCAAGTGCATAGCACGAGCAGGTCGGCTGGAAGCGGCAGTTATGCCCTACCCAGGGGGAGAGAAACAACCGGTAGGCCCGGATTGGCAAGGCTACCAGGCGCGCAGGAAGGGAATATGACAATGGCGCGTTCACGCGCCTGGTTCCTTTGAGGCGGCGTTCTCGCTGGCCGGCACGCCTGCCGGCACACCAGCCGGCACAGGCGCGCGCCACAGGCGCAGCCGGCGCAGGGCATTCTCCAGGTCACGGCGCAGCTCGGCATAACCCCGGGCCGGCGTTGCCTGGCGCGCCACCAGCACATAATCATGGCCCGGCTGGGCATGCAGCGGCAGGATTTCCTGCGCCAGTGCCTTCAACCGGCGCTTGGCACGGTTGCGCAGCACAGCATTACCCACCTTGCGCGAGGCCGTGAAGCCAACACGAAAGGCAGGAGCCGGGATGGGCTGATGGTCCGAAACCTGATTTTCTGGCGCAGGGGCAGCCTGCAGGAGCAGGCCGGGCTGGGCCGAGCGTCGCTCGGCGCCCTGCACGCGCAGATACTCCGCCCGGCGGCGGAGCCGTTGCAAGGCTCCCGTCGCCATCAGGCGGCACCGCCGCTCAGATCAGGCCGAAAGTTTCTTGCGGCCGGCAGCACGGCGCGCGGCGATCACCTTGCGGCCGCCGACAGTGGCCATGCGCGCGCGGAAACCATGACGGCGCTTGCGCACCAGATTGCTGGGTTGATAGGTCCGTTTCACAACCGCTCTCCGTCGAAAAGCGTAAAAAGGGGCCCCAAAGGCCCCCGCCAAAATCGTGCCGCTGTATAAGGGTTGGCGCTGCGGGAGTCAACGCTATAAGCCCGAAAGGCTTTTCCGGGCCGAATCTCGTTGACGGCAGCCCCCTGCCCCCCTATAAACCAGCCCGATTTTCGGATTCCCCGGTGGGAATTTCGGATTCCTATTGGGCAGTTTGCTAGAAAGAGGTCTGTCATGGCTCGTCGCTGCGAAGTGACCGGCAAGGGCGTTCAGTTCGGCCACAATGTGAGCCACGCCAATAATAAGACGCTGCGGCGTTTTATGCCGAACCTGCATAGCGTTACGCTGATTTCCGAGGCTCTGGGCCGCAATGTGAAGCTGCGCCTCTCCGCGCAGGGCCTGCGTTCGGTGGAGCATAACGGTGGTCTGGACAATTGGCTGGTGAAGACCGCCGATGCCAAGCTGTCGCTGGATGCCAAGAAGCTGAAGCGCCAGATCAAGAAGGCGCGCGCCGGTCAGGCCGCCGCCTGATCCGGAGGCCGTGTCTGCGCCTGTTATCCAGGCCGGCATGCACTTTCTGAGTTGTTTCCGGCACCCGCTTGCCCCCAATGGGCGCAAGCGGGTGTTGTTTTTTATCTGAATTCCGCCGTATCCGGCGCTGCCGGCAGGCGAAAAACCAGCAGCAACGTGCGCTGGAACCGGCTGTGATTGTCATCCGACAGCAGATAAAGCCAGCGCTGGCCATCCGGCCCCTGGCGTAAATCCATCGCTTCCAGATTGTCGTTGGAATAGGGCCGCGCCCATTCCGCCAGCGTTTCGGTGGCCAATTCCGCCCCGCTCGCCAGGCTATGCGCCAGCGCCGCCGCGCTGACCTGGCGCAGCCTGGTGCCCCAGCCATCCAGCCAGCGGAAGGCACGCTCCAGCACCAGAAAACCGCCATCCGGCAGCCCGACCGCATCGGTGGGATGAAAATCGCCATGGCGCCGCAGGCTCAGCCGGCGCCAATCATTGTTGCTGCGGCGCAGCCAGACCGGCGACACGCCCTCTTCTGCCGGCAGCGATTCCTCGCCGATCAGCAGCAGCGACTCGTCCGGCGCCAGCACAGCCACGCTTTCGAGGCCGCCATTATACGGCAAATGCTGCACCTCAGGCGGCAACGGCACCAGGCTGACCCGGCCATCGGGCGGGTAATGCAGCACCCGGTGGCGCCGCTCGAATCCGACCAGAAAGCTGCCATCGGCGCCGCGCCGCAGGCTTTCCGCATCGCTCCAGATGCCTTCCAGCAACGCGCCATTCTGCCCATGCAGGGATAGCAGCCGGGCCGCTGCCACCCCGGCTGGCACCCCGGCGGCATCCGCCTGCAATTCCAGCCGCAGCCAGTGGCCACGATCCGATATCGCCCATAGGCCGGCGCCATCGGCATCCAGGGCCAGGCCGGAATAGCCGCCGAAATCCTTGTCCGCCGAAGCCAGAATCAGGCCGCCGAGATAGTCCAGCCGGCCGAGTCGGGTTTCGCCCGGCCGTTCCGGATTGAGCAGCAGCGGCAGGCTGTTCACGAATAGCGGCCGCCCGGCCTGGGCGGCGCCCGGCTGGCCGGGTTGCAGCGGCCCAGTCTGCACCGCAGCCTGAACCGGGGCCTGGGCCAGGACGGCATTGCCCCAGAGCCAGGCCGTAACGCCGACCAGCAGCAGGATAATTTGCCATCGGGCAGCCCGGCAAAAGTGATTGCGGATTGGGCAAACCCACCGGAAATCTGCTAATCTGAACACCAGCGATCCTCGAACCCGGCGGAATGCCCGGCACCATGCAGCAGAAGCGTAGCAATATTACGCTGTATTTGTCCGCCTTTCTTGGTCTGGTCCTGCTCCTGCTGGCCGGCTCCGTGCTGCTGCAGCTTTACCGTCAGCGCGGCGAAGCACTGGAAGAGACCCGCCAGCAGGCCGAGGCCATGGCGCGCCTGCTGGACGAACATGCCGCGCGCACCTTCTCCGGCGCCGATCTGTTTTTGCAGTATTTTGCCGATGCGGTGTCCGATACCGGCGTGCTGGCGCCGATTCCCCTGCCCGAGATCCGGCGCCGCATGAACAGCATGCTGATCGATCTGCCGCAATTGCGCGGCTGGGTGGTGCTGAACAATGAGGGCGAGGCGATTCTTGAGAGCAACGCCGAATGGCCGCGCCCGCTCAATGGCGCCGACCGGGCATATTTTCGCGCCCATGTCGCGCGCGGCGATCTCGGCCTCTATGTCGATGCGCCGCTGCAAAGCCGGCTCAGCGGCCGCTGGGTGATCAATCTCAGCCGCCGCGTGCAGCGTGCCGATGGCGATTTCGGCGGCGTGATCGTGGTGGCGCTGGACCCGGAATATTTCGCCGGTGTCTATGAAGGCCTGCAGGCGCAGCCGAATTCACTGCTGGCACTGTATCGCACCGATGGTGTGCGCCTGCTGCGCCATACCCAGCAACGCACCGAGATCGGCGGCATGTTCGACGATCCGGCTCAGATAGCCCTGGTGGAAAGCCGGCCGCGCGGGCAGTTGGTCAATACCAGCAAGGCCGATGGCGTGCGGCGCCAGGTGGCCTATCGGCGGGTGGCCGCGTTGCCGTTGGTGGTGGTGGCCGGCCTGGCACCGGATGATGCCCTGGCGACCTGGCGCGGCAATGTGATTTCCTACGGCGCCCTGCTGGCCGCCGGCCTGCTGATCAGCATCTGCCTGGGCTATCTGCTGCGCCAGCAGATGCAGGCCACGCGGCGCGCCGAACAGCGGCTGACCGAGGCGCTGGAACATATCCCGGATGGCTTTGTGCTGTTTGACGAACATGACCGGCTGGTGCTGTTCAATGCCCGCAGCACGGAGATTTTCACCTCGCTGGCCGGACCGGGTGCGATCGGCACATCCTATGCCGACATGGTACATGCCCTGATCGACCGGGGTGGCTTCTTCATGAGCCGCGACGAATTCCGCAGCTGGCGGGTTCGGCGCGAGACATTGCTGCGCCGCGACCGGCGCGGCTATACCGTGGAGCGGCGCTTTCCCGATGGCCGCTGGCTGCGCATTTCGGAACAGCCGACCGGTGATGGCGGCATGGTGGGCATCGCCACCGATGTGACGGCACTGAAACATGCCGAGCATCGCCTGCGTGACGCGATCGAAACCATCAATGAAGGCTTCGCGCTCTATGATGCCGCCGGGTATCTGGTGCTGGCGAACCGGCGCTTCTATGAACTGACCGGCCACGATCCGAACCGCGCCAAACCCGGTGTCTACGGGCTCGACATGCTGCGCTGGGGCGCCGAGCAGTTGCTGTGGCAGGTGCCGGCCGAGGATGTGCCGCGTATCCTGGCGGCGATGGAGCAGGATTTCCTCAATCCCTCCGGCCAGCCGATGGATATCGAATATCATCCCGGGCGCTGGATGCGGGTGACGCGGCAACGCATCGCCCAGGGCGGCATGATCGCCATCTTCGCCGAAATCTCGGATATCAAACGCGCCGAGCGGCGCCTGCGCGATGCCATCGACAGCCTGCCGGATGGTTTCCTGCTCTATGATGCCGATGGCCGCATGGTGATGGCGAATAGCCGCTTCTACGCAATCAGCGGCCATGATCCGGCCATCATCCGCCCCGGCGTGAGTATGGAATTGCTGTTCGAGGAGATTGTGCGGCAGCGCCTGATCGACAATCCCGGCATCGATCAGGCCGGCCTGCGCCAAGCCTTGCGGCAATCGCTGCAAAACCCGGATGGCAAGCCGCTGATCGCCGAGCCGCGCCCCGGCCTGTGGCTGCGCATCACGCGGCATCGCATTGCCGGTGGCGATATCATTTCGATCTTCTCCGATATCAGCGAGATGAAACGCGCCGAGCGCCAGCTTGCCGATGCCATCGAGAGCATTTCGGAAGGGTTTGTGCTGTATGACCGCGAGCACCGCCTGGTGCTGTGCAACAGCCGCTTCCGCGACTTCCACCCCGAGATCGGCCATCTGCTGCTGCCCGGCACGCCCTTTGCGGAAATCCTGCGTGGCAGCATCGCCGGCAAACTCGACGACATGGCCAATGGCGAGATCGAGACCTGGCTGGCCGAGCGGCTGGAACTGGGCCCGACCAGCAGTGGCAGCACCGAGATGCGGCTGAGCGACGGACGCTGGGTGCGCACCGCCGAACGCCGCACGGCGGATGGCGGCATGGTGGGGGTGATCACCGACATTTCCGCCTTGAAGCAGCAGCAGCGCGCGCTGGAAACCAACCTGGCCGATCTGGCCACCGCCAAGCGCCAGGTGGAAGATCAGGCGGCACGGCTGGCCGACCTGGCTGACCGCTACGCCCTGGCCAAGGACCGCGCCGAGGCCGCCAACCGCGCCAAGGGCGACTTCCTGGCCATGATGAGCCATGAAATCCGCACACCGCTGAACGGAGTGCTCGGCTCCATCGGCCTGATGGTGGATACACCGCTGGATGGCGAGCAGCGCAAGCTGATGGAGGCGGCACGGGAATCGGCCGAACATCTGCTCACCCTGCTGAACGACATCCTGGATTTCTCCAAGCTGGAAGCCGGCAAGGTGCGGCTTGATGACGTGGATTTCGACCTGTACCGGCTGGTGGAAAGCATCACCTTCATGATGGGGCCGCGCGCAGTCACCAAGGGCATAGCGCTGAATGTGCATATCACCCCGGAGACGCCGCATTACCTGCATGGCGACCCCAACCGCATCCGCCAGATTTTGTTCAATCTGGTCGGCAATGCGATCAAGTTCACCGACAAGGGCAGCGTCACCATCAGCGTCGCCGCCGGGCCGGCCGATGCCGAAGGCCGGTATCCGGTCACCTGGTCGGTGCAGGATAGCGGCATCGGCATCGCCGCCGACAAGCAGGAGGCGCTCTTCACCCATTTCACCCAGGCCGACCGCTCGATCAGCCGGCGCTTTGGCGGCACCGGCCTGGGCCTGGCGATCTCCAAGCAGCTGGCCGAATTGATGGGCGGCAGCATCGGCGTGGAGAGCGAGGAATGGAAAGGCAGCCGCTTCTGGTTCAGCCTGCCGCTGCCCGCCGGCCAGGCGCTGCCGCAGACCGAAGCGCGCCCTTATGACGAAGCCCGCCGCCATGCCCTGGGCCGGCCTTTGCGTGTACTGGTGGCCGAGGATAATCAGGTGAACCAGATGGTGATCGCCACCATGCTGCGCCGCCTGGGCCATTACGTACACATGGTGAATAACGGCCTGGAAGCCTGCGACGCCGCCCAGACCGCGCCCTATGATGTAGTGCTGATGGATGTGCAGATGCCGGAAATGGATGGCATGGCCGCCACCCGCGCCATCCGCCGCCTGCCGCCGCCGGTCGGCAATCTGCCGATCATTGCGCTGACCGCCAATGCGATGGATGGCGACCGCGCGATCTATCTGGCCGCCGGCATGAATGCCTATGTCGCCAAGCCGATCGACCTCAACCACCTGATGGCGGCGATCACCGATGTGCTGGGCCAGAATAATGGCGCGGCGGCACTGGCGGCAGCGGCACCGGCAGCAGCAACCGAAGCACCGCCGCCGGCCGAGAAACCTGCCGCTGGCGGCGATCTCAGCGAACAGGCCAAATCCAAACTCGGCTCGCTGCTGGCAGCGATCAAGAAAGTGCAGTGAAGCGGCGGCAATCCACCGCCTCACTGCCATGGCGGTCCGGTTTAGGTTTTTGGTGGTTGGCGACAACCAGACTTCACCACAAACCGTCGTGGTCGGCGCAGGCCGACCACCCACGAGTTTCTTGTTTAAAACAACACGTGGATGGTACGCCTTCGCGTACCATGACGGGCTTTGTTGTGGCACGAGTGAGACCGGTCCCGCGCCATCGGCGTCCCCAAAACACCGGATGACCGGAAAGGCCGGTGTTGATGCGCGTTTCCATCACAGTCACATGAACTGAACCGGACAGCCCTGGCCTCACTGCCGAGAATGACTCAGCGCTGCAACGCCTCGGCACTGCGCACCAGGCGCAGGAATTCGGCGCGCCAGCCACCCGGGTCGCGGCCCAGGGCGCCTTCCGCCAGGCTCGCCACCTGGGTCAGGCTATAGCCATTCATATAGGGATCGTTACGCAGCACTTGCGCGAACCCGGCCACGGCGGCGGCAAAACGCAGATCGGTCGAGGCTGCCGCACCAGCGACAACATCCTGCCGGGTGACAGCACGGCCGATCTCACGGCTTTCACTTTCGCCGGGCCGCTTGTAGCGCAGCCGCACGAAGCCGATTTCCTCGCCCGCGCCAGCCGCCGGTTTGCTTTCGCTTGCCGCAGATGGCGCGTAACGCAGCGGATCGAGCCGCTGGCCCTTGCTGCCCGGTGCGGTGATTTCATAGAGCGCGGTGACACGATGGCCTTCGCCGATCTCGCCGGCATCCACTGCGTCATTCTTGAAATCCTCGCGCCGCAAAGCCCGGGTCTCGTAGCCGATCAGGCGATATTCCGCCACCTGGCCCGGATTGAATTCGACCTGGATTTTCACATCATCGGCAATCGGTCGCAAAGCCGCGCCCAGGTCATCCACCAGCACACGACGCGCCTCTTCCAGGCTGTCGATATAGGCGGCATTGCCATTGCCGGCCTGGGCCAGGGTTTGCATCACATGATCATTGAGATTGCCCAGGCCGAAGCCCAGCACCGAGAGATAGATGCCGGTCTTGCGCTTGCCGGCAATGAAATGCTGCAGGCTCGGGCCATCCACGGTGCCGATGTTGAAATCGCCATCGGTCATCAGGATCACCCGGTTGGCGGCGCCAGCGATGAAACCGCGTTCGGCTTCGGCATAGGCCAGGCGCAGCCCGTCGCTGCCAAAGGTGCCGCCGCTGGCGGCCAGGCCGTCGATGGCCCGTTCGATCACACGGCGCTCGGCTACCTTGGTGGAGGCCAGCGGCACGGCGGTGCCATTGGCATAGGTGACGATGGCAACACGATCCTCGGGCTGCAAGGCGGCCAGCATCTGGCGTATCGCCGCCTGGGCCAGCGGCAGGCGGTCGGTGGGCGCCATAGAGCCGGAAACATCGACCAGGAATGTGATATTGGCCTGCGGGCGCTGCTGTTCGGCCCCGGCATAGGATCCGGCATAGCCCTGCAGGCCGATACGCAGCAGGCGGCTATGTTCGTTCCACGGCGTCGGCATCAGCGCCACATCGATGGCGAAAGGCTGCGCCGGATCGCTCGGCCGGGCATAGTCATAGGGGAAATAGTTGATCATTTCCTCGCTGCGCACGGCGAAGGCCGGCGGCCGGCTGCCACTGCGCAGGAAACGCCGCACCACGGCATAGGAAGCGCTATCGACATCGGCGCTGAAGGTGGAGACCGGCGCCTCGGCGACGCTACGCACCGGATTGGCCGGCGCATTGGCGAAACGCTCGCTGGTGACCGGCAGCGGTGCTGGCAAGGCCTGACCGGGTAAGAACTGGCCTGGCATGGCAGCGACCTGTGCCGGTGCGGCAGCGGGAGCCGACGTATACGCCACGATGGTGCGTTCGCGGCTGGGTGCGGCAGCCGTCGGCTCGGGCGCCTTGTCACAACCGGCCACGACCAGGCCGACAGCAAGCGTGGCGGCCAACGCGACGGCCATGGAACGTTTGATAAGCATGGATACCTCCCCGGTTAAAACCGCTGGGAGGATGCGATCCGGATTATGGCGAAAGCGCGCCAGCCGGGCGGCGTGATTGTGTCCACCACCATTCACTCGCCCCTGTGGCGAAAAAGCCACACCGGTAACCCGGCATGGCTTTTCAAACCCGCAGGCTAAACCCGATCAGGCGGCGCGGCGCCGGCGGCGGCCCTGTCCGGCGCCCTTGGCACCGGGATCGTCTTCAAACAATTCGGCCAGGCGTTCCATCATCACGCCGCCAAGCTGCTCGGCATCGACGATGGTGACGGCACGGCGGTAGTAGCGTGTCACGTCATGGCCGATGCCGATGGCGGTGAGTTCCACCGGCGAGCGGCGCTCGATCCATTCGATGGTTTCGCGCAGATGGCGGTCGAGGTAGTTGCCCGGATTGACCGACAATGTGCTGTCATCGACCGGCGCACCATCGGAAATCACCATCAGGATGCGGCGCTGTTCCGGCCGCGCAATCAGCCGGTCATGCGCCCACATCAGCGCCTCGCCGTCGATATTTTCCTTCAGCAGGCCTTCGCGCAGCATCAGGCCGAGATTGCGGCGCGCGCGGCGCCAGGGCGCATCGGCACTCTTGTAGACGATATGGCGCAGATCGTTGAGGCGGCCGGGCTGCGCCGGCTTGCTGTCGTTGAGCCATTTCTCGCGGCTCTGGCCGCCCTTCCAGGCGCGCGTGGTGAAGCCGAGGATTTCCACCTTGACCGCGCAGCGTTCCAGCGTGCGGGCCAGAATATCGGCGCACATCGCCGCCACGGTGATCGGGCGACCGCGCATCGAGCCGGAATTGTCGATCAGCAGCGACACCACGGTGTCGCGGAAATCGGTTTCCTTCTCTTCCTTGTAGCTCAGCGACAGGGTCGGGTTGGCCACCACACGGGCCAGCCGCGCGGCATCCAGGATGCCCTCCTCAAGATCAAAATCCCAGGTGCGGGTCTGCTTGGCCAGCAGGCGGCGCTGCAAACGATTGGCCAGCCGGCCGACCACGCTTTGCAGATGATTGAGTTGCTGATCCAGATGATTGCGCAGCCGGCCGAGTTCATCGGCATCGCACAGATCGTCGGCGCCGACCACTTCGTCGAACTGCTTGGTAAAGGCCTTGTAGGTCGCCTCGCGGTTATGACCCATCATGTCATTGACCGGCGGGCGGCGGCCCTTGCCGGCCTCCTCGCCGGAGCCGGCGACCTGCTGTTCCATGCCGGCTTCGGCTTCCATCTCGGCGGCATCGCCGCCGCCGGCATCGGAAGCATCGGCCTGCTGTTCGCCCTGGGCCGAGGATTCGCCGTCCTGGCTTTCCTCGCCTTCCGACTGGCTCTGCGGCTGCTGGCCCTGATTCTCCTGGTCGGACTGCTCGTCATCCTCCGACATATCGCCGCTTTCCTCATCGGCGAGGTCGAGATCCTTGATCAGCTTGCGCGCCAGCCGGGCGAAGGCGCGCTGGTCCTTGATACTGTCCAGCAGGCGGTCGAGATCGTCGCCGCCCTTCTCCTCGATGAAACTGCGCCACAGATCGACCATGCCGCGCGCCGCTTCCGGCACCGGCTGGCCGGTCAGGCGTTCCCGCGCCATCAGCCCGACGGCATCGGCCAGCGGCGCCTCGGAGCGGTCCTTGACCTTGGCGAAGCCACGGCTGCGGCAGCGTTCATCCAGCGCCGCCGAAAGATTGGCCGCCATGCCGGGCATGCGGTTGGCACCCAGCGCCTCCACCCGGGCCTGCTCCACGGCGTCGAACACCGCACGCGCGGTGCCGCCCTGGGGCAGCAGCCTGGAATGCAGCTTGTCGTCATGGTGGCGCAGGCGCAAAGCCATGGAATCGGCGAGGCCGCGCAACTGTGCCACTTCGGCGGCCGGCAGGTCGCGCGCCGGCACCGGCAGGCGGGCGCGCAGGCCGCGCAGGCCCGGGGTTTCCGGGCCATAGCTGACCTGCAATTCGCGCTCGCCGGCAATCGCGCGCGTGGCATTGCCCAGCGCGCGCTTGAACGGCTCGATCGGCGACTCCGCTTTGTTGGCCATGGCTTACTTCAGATCGACCTTGGCCGAGGTTTCCGGCAATTCCTCACCGAAGCAACGCTGGTAATATTCGGCCACCGTGGCGCGTTCCAGTTCGTCGCACTTGTTCAGGAAGGTGACGCGGAAGGCAAAGCCGACATTGCCGAAGATGCGCGCATTCTCGGCCCAGGTGATCACGGTGCGTGGGCTCATCACGGTGGAGATATCGCCATTGATGAAGCCGGAGCGGGTCAGTTCCGCCACCGCCACCATCTGCGCGATGGTCTTGCGGCCGGCAGCATCCTGATAATTCGGCGACTTCGCCACCACGATGCCGACTTCATCATCGGCCGGCAGGTAATTCAGCGTGGTGACAATCGACCAGCGGTCCATCTGGCCCTGGTTGATCTGCTGCGTGCCGTGATAAAGCCCGGTGGTGTCGCCCAGGCCGATGGTGTTGGCGGTGGAGAACAGGCGGAACGCCTTGTGCGGGCGGATGACGCGGTTCTGATCCAGCAGGGTCAGCTTGCCTTCCACTTCCAGCACGCGCTGGATCACGAACATCACATCCGGGCGGCCGGCATCATATTCGTCGAAGACCAGCGCGACCGGCGATTGCAGCGCCCAGGGCAGGATGCCTTCGCGGAATTCCGTCACCTGCTTGCCATCGCGCAGCACGATGGCATCCTTGCCGACCAGATCGATACGGCTGATATGGCTGTCCAGGTTGACGCGCACGCAAGGCCAGTTCAGCCGCGCCGCCACCTGCTCGATATGCGTGGATTTGCCGGTGCCGTGATAGCCCTGCACCATGACGCGGCGGTTATGCGCAAAACCGGCCAGGATCGCCAGCGTGGTGTCGCGGTCGAAGCGATAGGTGGTGTCCAGATCGGGCACATGCTCGGAGCGGTGCGAAAAGCCGGGCACCGTCATGTCGCTGTCGATACCGAACACGTCGCGGACGGAAATCTTCACATCGGGCATGTCGGGCATGCCGGCAAGGGGCGCATTCACAGGCTTGGTCTGCAAGGCAGTCATCGTCACTTCTCTTGTGGGTATCTTTTTGCGTCTGGGTCTCTAGATACAGGCTTCCCGGGTTCGATGGCTCAAGTATAGCCCCGGGTTTCGAGGTAGGCATAGGCTTGGTTGATGCTTTTCAGCCGTTCCTCGGCCGCCCGGTCGCCGCCATTGGCATCGGGATGGTAGCGTTTCACCATCACCTTGTATTGCGCCTTGATGGCAGCCCAGCGCAACGGCGGCTTCAGGTTCTGCAGGTCGAAATCCAGTTCCAGCAGCGCATCGCGCTCGCGCGGCTCAAACAATGGCTCGGCGCGGTGGCGGCGGCCGCCATTCAGCACGATGCCGACATCGGCCAGGATGCCGAGATCGTCGCGCACCCAGACCTGCGGCTCATCCTCGCCCGGGCGCGGCGCCTTGGTGCCGAAATGCCAGGTTGGACGATGGCCGATCACATCCTCGCGCTGGTATTGCTCCACTTCATCCGCGCTCATGCCGCGGAAAAAGTCCCAGCCCAGATTGTATTGCCGCACATGCTCCAGGCAGAAGAAGTGGCGGCCATCGCGCGGCTCGCGGCTTTTCGGCGCCGGGAAACGGCCTTCCTGGCGGCATTCCGGGTGATCGCAGACACGGATATGTGCATCCCGGGCGGTTTCATCCGCCTCGACATGAAAATACCGTGCCTCCCGCGCCGATTGGCGCGCTGTCCGTGCCCGCGTCATGGCGCAAGAGTATGGGACCGGCCGGGGGGAAGGCAAGGCGAAGCCGTGCTTGACAGGCCGCCCCGGGCAACTTAAGCGGTCAGCATGAGCATCCAGGACCGTATCCGCGCCAAGCTGACCCAGGCCCTCGCCCCCGACAGGCTGGAGATCGAGGACCAATCGAGCCAACATGCCGGCCATGCCGGCATGAAGGGCCTCAAACCCGAGGAAACCCATTTCGCCGTGCTGGTGGTTTCCGCCGCCTTCCGCGGCCAGAACCGGGTGGCGCGGCAACGCCAGATCTACAAGCTGCTGGCGCAGGAAATCGCCGATGGCGTGCATGCCCTGGCGCTGACAGCGCTGACCCCGGAAGAGGGTTGAAGTTCGACGCCATTGTCTCGTTCTGTTCTTGACAGATCGGCTCTGCCGGCCTAGGTTACTGTTGTCGAGTTCTACAAGAGCATCTCGTGAGGGCGCATCCGGAACCGGCCTTCACATTTGGGTAGCGGCTAACCGGTATGCCGCGATGGCGGTGGCGCCAGTATTTCTGGTGCCGATCTCTGATCCTGCAAGCTCAGGCTTGTAAGCTAAAGAGAGGTTGCGACCATCACTCGACAATCAAACGGCCCCACCAATCAGGGGCCGTTTTTTATGCGATTGTTTTCGGTATTTTCCGAACCATACGGTCAATGTCCAATCTTCGTCAACCCCACCACAACGACCTGATCAGGAATCCGAACACGGGAACCCATGATTTTGGTCGTTTTCCGGGTTTCTCTTGGCGTGGCCGGGTATTCGCGCCCGGCATGATCCATCTTCGCTATGGCCGGCATTTCGGCCCCCATCGCGGCTATGGCCTGATGCATATCTGGCAGGAACATTTCGCTGGCATCCCAGACTCACCCGGCGCCGAACAGGCCGTGTGCAGCTTCATTACAACCATCATCACTCCCGGTGCGGCAATCCATTACGAAGGCGGCACCAGCATTGCCCAGGATAATCGCAGCGCGATTTTCCGCACTCGCCAAGGCCTTGCCGTCGTTGAGCAAAAATTGGATGGGCGGGGTGACGCCTATTATTCCGTTGTCACTGCCTATCGCAGTGAACGTGTGCATGGGCAGCGTGTCGGCACGCTTTAGGAATGATTGGCCGCGCCAAACAAATCCTGGCTGTCCTGCCGAAAGCTTCACAACTATTTGTTTGCCCTAGCCATAAACATATATTAAATGTTGTGTCAATGACACAACCACACCCTGAGACATCGGGCAGCAGCCCAACCAAGCCGCAGCGGCCCAGCCTGATCACACGCAACATCCGGCTGGCGCAGATGCGCACCAGCGTGCGGCTGGAGCGGGTGGAATGGCAGGCGCTGGACCTGATCTGCCAGCGCGAGGGGCTGGACCGGCACCGCTTCGCCGCCCGGGTACAGCTCGACCCGGCCCGCACCGAGAATACCCTGACCTCGCGCCTGCGCAGCGCCATCCTGGCCTATTTCATGGAAGCCGCCGGGCTGCAGCCTCAGCCGAAGGCAATCAGCAGCAGCAAGGGCAAGCTGGCGAATGAAATCAGGGTGGATACCACCACCAGGCCGGCCACCGCCGCCGGATCGCAATTGTAGCGCGCCGCAAAAATCGCATTCATCACCGCCACCGGCATGGCGCATTGGATGATCAGCACGCCGCGCGCCACGCCTTCCAGCCCCAGGGCCCAGGCCAGCGCCACGCCCACCAACAGCCCCATGCCGATGCGCAGCAGGGTGAGGTGCAATGCCAGCCGCAATTCCTTCACCTTGAGGTTGGCCAGCGAGACGCCGAGCGTGAGCAGCATCAGCGGAATCGCGATGGCCCCGGCCGCTTCCAGGCTGCGCATCAGGAAAAGCGGCAATTCGACCTGGAAAACATTGCCCAGTGCCGCCAGCGGCACGGCATAGATCACCGGCGAACGCGCCACTTCGCGCCAATTGCCACGCCCGGCATAGATCGACTGGCCGACGGCGAAATTGCCGAATGACGTGAGCGCAAAGAATACCAGGCCAAGCGCCAGGCCGGGCTGGCCGAAAGCATAGAGGCTGAGCGACAGGCCGGCATTGCCGGCATTGGGAAAGGCCAGCGAAGGCAGGAAACTGCGCGCCGGCAGTTTCAGCAGCCGCAGCAGCAGCATGCCGCCGATCAGGAAACTGCTCAAGGCCAGCAGGGTGGCGAGCGTCATCAGGCCGAGATCGTGGCGGCTGATATCGGCCTTGATCAGCGTGGCGATCACCAGGCAGGGCGTGCCGATATTGGTGGCCAGCAGACCGATGGCATCGGTGGGAAACGGCAGCCTGCGCTTGGCCCAGACAAAACCCAGCCCGGCGAGCAGGAAAATCGGCGCGATCACCGCAAAGATTTCAGCAAACACCGCCATGGCTCAAGCATTCCCCGCCGCATCGTCGCGGCGCTGCAGCGGGGTCAGTTTCAGCACCGTGATCTGATGCCGCTGGCGCCGCAACACCTCGAAGCGGAAATCATGGAACACAAAGACCTGGCCAACATCCGGGATCGATTGCGCCTCATGCAGCACCAGGCCGGCAATGGTGGTGGCATCGTCATCGGGCAAATGCCAGTCGAATTGCCGGTTGAGATCGCGGATCGTGGCAGTGCCATCCACCATCAATGTGCCATCGGGCTGCAAACGGTAGACACGCTGGGCGCTGTCATGCTCGTCGCGGATATCGCCGACAATCTCCTCCAGAATGTCTTCCAGCGTCACCAGGCCGAGGATGGCGCCATATTCATCCACCACCAGGGCGAAATGCATGCGGCGCTGCCGGAAGGCATTGAGCTGCTCGCGCAAGGTGGTGGTTTCCGGCACGAACCACGGCGGCTGCAACAGCTTGTCGAGATCGAGCCGGGTCAGGTCAAAATCCAGGCTATGCAGGGCGCGCAGCAGATTCTTGGCATGCAGCACACCCACCACATTTTCCGGCTCGCCGCGCCAGACCGGAATCCGGGTATGGCGCGAAGCCAGCACCTGGGCGACGATTTCCGCCGGCGGCAAGGCCGCGTCCAGCATCTCCATCTTGCGCCGATGCACCATCACATCGCCCACCGGCACCTCATCAAGATCGAGGATCGAGCCCAGCATGTCGCGTTCATGCTTGACCAGCGCGCCCTCGCCGGTGCTTTCCTGCAACTGGTGGCGCAATGCCTCGCTGGCACTGGGCTCCCGCACCGGCGGCAGGTCGCGCGGCCCGCGCGAGCGCAGCCAGCGCAGCAGGGCGGCGCGGATCAGCCGCGCCAGGCGCAGGATGCGTCCTCTCATGCCTGTCGCAGAACCGGCTGCGGCAATTCATCGTGCAGCAAGGCCAGCACCGCCTCTGCGGTCACGTCATTGCGCTGCACGGCGCGGCCCAAAGCCTCGGCCAGGATAAAAACCAGCCGGCCATCCTGCACTTTCTTGTCCTGCCGCATGTGATGCAGCAGCATCTCGGCATCAAAGCCGGCGGCGCCATCCACATCGGCCAGGCTGGCCGGCAGGCCGCTCTGGCGCAGATGCGCCTGCACACGCGGCGCCAGCGCGGCATCGCACAGGCCAAGCCGGGCGGAAAGCTGGAAGGCCAGGGCCATGCCCACCGCCACGCCCTCGCCATGCAGCAGCCGCGCCGAATAGCCGGTTTCGGCTTCCAGCGCATGGCCGAAAGTATGGCCCAGATTGAGCAAGGCGCGCTCGCCTTCCTCACGTTCGTCATTGGCCACGATCCGCGCCTTGTGGCCGCAGCAGATCGCCACGGCTTCGGCGCGCAACGCCTTGTCGCCGGCCAGCAGGGCGGCACCATTGGCTTCCAGCCAGGCATAGAAGCCGGCATCGCCGAGCAGGCCGTATTTCACCACCTCGGCATAACCGGCACGCAATTCACGGATCGGCAGCGTATCCAGCGCATCGATATCCGCCAGTACCAGGCGCGGCTGATGAAAGGCGCCGATCAGATTCTTGCCATGCGGCGAATTGATCGCGGTCTTGCCGCCCACGCTGCTATCCACCTGGGCCAGCAGGCTGGTGGGAATCTGGATGAAATCCACGCCGCGCCGCAGCACCGAACAGGCGAAGCCGACCAGATCGCCGATCACGCCGCCGCCGAGTGCGATGACATGGTCGCGCCGCTCGACCTTGCGCGCCAGCAGCGCATCACAAACCCGCTCCAGCCCGGCGAAACTTTTCTGCCCCTCGCCCGGCGGCAGGATCACGGTATCATGCCGGATGCCGGCACCATCCAGCGCCGCCTGCAACGGCGCCAGACGATGCCGTGCCACATTCTCGTCGGTGACGATCACCGTGTAAGGCCGGCGCAAGACCGCGCCGATCAATGCCCCGGCACTGGCGATCAGCCCGGCGCCGACATGAATATCATAGGCGCGCTGGCCCAGTTCGACGCGGATGCGATGCGGCTGGCTCATCTGCTCACTCTCCGTCGATCTCGGCCGCGGCCGGACCCACCGCACGGGGCGAATAGCCCGGCGGTAATTCAGCAATGATACGTTCCACCACGCCTTCATGCGGGCCATCGCCGGTCAGCACGGTGATATCCGCTTCGGCATAAACCGGATAACGCTGCGCCATCAGCCCGGCCAGCACACTGCGCGGATCGCCCTGCAACAGCAGCGGCCGGTTGCTGCGCCGGGCGCAGCGGCGCACCAGCACATCCAGTTCGGCCTTGAGCCACACCGACAAGGCACGCTCACGGATGCGGGCGCGGGTTTCCTCATTCATGAACGCGCCACCGCCAGTGGCCAGCACGATCGGCGATTGTTCCAGCAGCCGGGCGATCACCCGGCGCTCGCCATCGCGAAACGCCGTCTCGCCATGCTCGGCGAAAATATCCGGGATGCTGGCGCCGGCCGCCTTCTCGATCTCGGTATCGGCATCGAAGAAGGGCAGGCCCAGCCGCGCCGCCAGCCGTTTGCCGACCGAGCTTTTGCCGGCCCCCATCAGGCCGACCAGCACCAGGCTGCGCGGCACAGCAATATCAGCCGGCGTGGTTTCGGCGGCGGAAGAGCTCACTTCGCTGGCTTGCACTAACTACATCCTCGTTGCTGCGGCCGGCAGACCGGCCGCCTCCCGGGGCGGATTGCCTGCCGGGTGTTGGATGGTTACAATAATGGAACTGTCCGCTAATTCAAACGCGGGCGGGTTTTGCCGTTTGAGGGTGCCATGCGTCGCTTGCTGCTGTTTTTTCTGGTTTTCTTCCTGATTCTGCTGGTTGGCGGCGGCGTTTTCCTGGCCACCTGGGATATTCCGGCGCCCAGCGCCCGGGTTGAGAAAACCATTCCGAACGATCAATTGGGGAAATAACCATGCGGCGGCTGCCCTTTATTAGCCCGGTTCGGGCCCTGCCCGGCCTGGCGGTAGCAGCCAGCCTCGCCCTTGCCAGCCTGCCCGCCCACCTGCCCGCCCAGGCGCAGCCGATGCGGCTGACCCCGCCGCCGGGCGCCGAGCCGGCCCAGGAATCACCACCGGCCCAATCGCCTCAGAGCGAAACACCGGTGCAGCCGTCGCCAGCAGCGCAGGCCGAGATGCCGGCCCAGGCCGCCATGCCCCCCGCCACGCCGCCCGCCGCCCCCAGCGGCAACCCGGATGCCGGCATCCGCATCGAAGCCCTGCGCGCCCCCGATCCTTCCAGCGCCGGCCTGCTCACTGAAGAAAGCGGCGGCCTCGGCCCGCGCATGTGGGGCAGCACCAGCCGCGACCAGGCCGAGCGTGTGGTCAGCCTGCTGCCCACCCCGGTCAATTCACCCGGCTTGCGGCAATTGCAGCGTCGCCTGCTGCTCAGCATCGCCGAGGCACCGGGCAATGATCAGGCGCCGCCCAGCCTGCTCGGCCTGCGCCTGGAACAGCTTTACCGCCTGGGCGCGGTGAGCGAGGCGGCGCAGCTTGGCACGCCGCGCCCGGCCAGCCTGCGCGATCCGATTTTCGCCACCCTGCCGATTGATCAGGCGCTGCTGCGCAACGATCTCGACACGGCCTGCAATCTGGGCGGCCAGGCTTTGCGCCAGGATGCTGCCTCGCCCGACTGGCTGCGCCTGGCGGTGCTGTGCCGCTATCGTGGCGGCGATGTTTCCGGCGGCGATCTGGCGCTCAGCCTGTGGCGCGACCAGGGCGGCGAGGATACCGCCTTCCAGGCCCTGGCCGCCGCATTGCGCGGTGATGACCGCGCCAAGGTGGACAGCCTGGGCGCCCGCGCCACGCCGCTGGCCGTGGCCATGCTGCGCACCGCCAAGCGGCCATTACCGGCAAGCGTGATCCAGGGCGGCCATCTCGACAGCCTGCCGCCGGCTTTGCTGCCGGCCCTGGCCGATCTGCCCGAGCTGGAACCGGAAGCCCGCCTGGCCCTGCTGGAACGCGGCGTGGCACTGGGCGCGGTGGCGCCGTCGCGCCTGATTGCCGCCTATAGCCAGCTTGAAATCACCGAGGCGCAGCGCGCCGATATTGCCGCCGGCAAGCTGAAAGGCAGCCGCGCCGCCGCCGCCTTTTTCCAGCAGGCGCGCGAACTGACCCTGGGTCCGGCGCGGGCCGAAGCGCTGAAACATGCCTATGACCTGGCAGTGGCGCGCGGCACGCTGTTTGTCACCGCCACCTTGCTGCGCGAAAGCCTACGCGACCTGCCGGCGACACCGGAAAGCCTGGAGGCCGCCCCGGCAGTGATCCGTCTGGCGCTGGCGGCCGGCGAAGGCGGCACGGCGCGACTATGGCGCAACACCTTGCTGAGCCACAACGATCCCGCTGCCCAGGCCGCCGTGGCGCGTGCTTGGCCGCTGCTGCTGCTGGCCGAACCGCCGGCAAATGCCTGGCCGGAAGCGCAGTATCAGGCCTGGTCGGCAGCGTTGGGCGACCTGCCGGCGCCGCGCAAGGCGGCTTTGCAGGCCCTGGTACTGGTGCTGGCGGAAGCCGCCGGTATCGGCGTGCCGGCAGAAACCTGGCAGGCCCTGGCCCAGCCCGGCCTGGAAGGCGCCAGCAGCGCGCCGCCGGTGGCCTACTGGCGCAACCTGCTGCGCGCCGCCGAAAGCGGCAGCCGGGCCGAGACCGTGGCCCTCACCCTGGTGCTGCTGGGCGGTGATGGCATGGCCAAGGCCGATCCGGCCAGCCTGGCCACTGCTTTCGGCGCGCTCAAGCATGTGAAACTGGAAGCGGAAGTGCGCGCCCTGGCGCTGGAAGCGGCATTGGCGCGCGGCCTCTGATCTTGCGCGGCCAGCGCCATATCGAAACCTTTCTGGAAATGCTGGGCGCCGAGCGCGGCCTGGCGAAAAACTCGCTGGCCGCCTATGCCAATGACCTGGCCGATTTCAGTGGCTATCTGACCGCGACCGGTGACGATCCGGAGCGCATCGGCCCGGAAGCCCTGCGCGGCTATCTGCGCGGCCTGGCCGATGCCGGGCTGAAACCCGCCACCACGGCGCGGCGCATCTCGGCCTTGCGGCAGTTTTTCCGGTTCCTGGCCGCCGAGGGCATCCGCGCCGACGATCCGGCCGCCCTGCTGGATGCGCCGAAACGTGGCCGGCCCCTGCCCAAGCTGTTGAGCGAGGCCGAGGTGGAAAAGCTGCTGGCCGAGGCGCGCCGGCTGCGCGACGATCCGGCGGAAAGCGCCCGGCTGACCGCCTTGCTGGAAATCCTCTATGCCACCGGCTTGCGGGTGAGCGAACTGGTCGGGCTGCGGTTTCCGCCCTTCGGCACCGATCCGCGTTTCCTGCTGGTGCGCGGCAAGGGCAACAAGGAACGGCTGGTGCCGCTGAGCGAGCCGGCGCGTCAGGCACTGAGCGATTATGCCCATGACTGGCGCAGCGATTTCCTGGCGCCACGCACCCCCTCGCCCTGGCTGTTCCCATCGCGCGGCGAAAGCGGCCATCTCACCCGGCAGCGTTTCGGCCAGTTGCTGAAAGACCTGGCTGTGGCCAGCGGCATCGCGCCGGCCAAGGTATCGCCGCATGTGCTGCGCCATGCCTTTGCCAGCCATCTGCTGGCTCATGGCGCCGATCTGCGCGCGGTGCAGAAGATGCTCGGCCATGCCGATATCGGCACTACGCAGATTTACACCCATGTGCTGGAAGCGCGGAAACAGGCCCTGGTGCAGGGCTTGCACCCGCTGGCCCAGGGGCGCGGCAAATAGTAGCTCTTGCCAAGCTCCTGCCGGTTCGTTAGCAGTTGCAGCAGACCAGCAGGGAGACTAAGCCAGCCATGAGTTTCAAGACCGTCACCCAGACCACACCCCGGCTCAACCGCTGTGAATTGGCGGTGCCCGGTTCCAGCGTCAAACTCTTTGAAAAAGCTGCGAAATCCGCCGCCGACCTGGTGTTCATGGACCTGGAGGATGCGGTTGCCCCCGACGACAAGCCGCAGGCGCGAAAGAATATTGTGCAGGCGCTGCATGATATCGACTGGGGCAGCAAGACCGTCTCGGTGCGGATCAACGGCCTGGATACACATTATATGTACCGCGACGTGGTGGATGTGGTGGAGCAGGCCGGCGACAAGCTGCACCTGATCATGGTGCCCAAGGTGGGTACCGCCGCCGATATCTATGCCGTGGACATGCTGCTGACCCAGATCGAGGCGGCCAAGGGCTTCACCCGCCGCATCGGCATCGAGGCGATCATCGAGACCGCGCTCGGCATGCAGAATATCAACGAAATCGCCGCCGCCTCGCCGCGCCTGGAAAGCCTGCATTTCGGCGTCGCCGACTATGCCGCCAGCACCCGCGCCCGCACCACCTCTATCGGTGGCCCGAACCCGCTTTATGGCGTGCTGACCGACAAGGATGGCGACAAGCCGCGCGACTATTTCTGGGGCGATATGTGGCATTACGCGATCAGCCGCATGGTGGTGGCGGCCCGCGCCAATGGCCTGCGCCCGATCGATGGCCCGTTCGGCGATTTCTCCGATGCCGAGGGTTATGTCGCCCAGGCCAACCGCGCCGCCATCCTTGGCTGCGAAGGCAAATGGGCGATCCATCCGAGCCAGATTGCCCTGGCCAATGAGGTGTTCACGCCGCCGGAAGCCGAAGTGAAAAAGGCGCGCCGCATTCTGGAAGCGATGGCTCAGGCCCAGGCCGAGGGCAAGGGCGCGGTGGCGCTGGATGGCAAGCTGATCGACATTGCCTCGATCCGTCAGGCCGAGGCGCTGGTGCAGCAGGCCGAACTGATCGCGCGCGGCTGAGGCGGCGCGTTATTCCCTGAAGTGACGGCATAGAGCCGCCACGAATAGCAGACCCAGCAGCAGGGCCGCGATCTCCGACCAGGGGCGCGGCCCGATCTGTGCCAGCAGTGCCAGTATGATCAGCGCTGCATTGAGCAATGCGATACGGCCGGCCACTGCCGCATGGGCGCCGAGTTTACGCGCCCCCTGCTGATAAAAATGCTGGCGATGCGCGTGCCAGAATTTTTCGCCGCGCAGCAGGCGCTTCAGTAGCGTGAACGTGGCATCGCACCAGTAATAGAGCGGCAGCACCAGGGCGGCGAGCCACAGACCGGCCAGCGCCGCCTGTAGCAGCAGGCCGCCGAGCAGGTAGCCGACCGGCACCGAGCCGACATCGCCCATGAAGACCTCGGCCTTGCCCCAGTTATAGCGCAGGAAACCCAGGCCGGCGCCGGCCAGGATCAGCGCCAGGCCGGCCGGCGCCGGGCCGAAACCGGCCAGGGCGGCACAGAGCGCCAGGCCAAGGCCGCTGGCCGCCATCTGCATGCCGGTGATGCCGTTGATCCCGTCCATGAAATTGAACAGGTTGATGAACCACATCCAGGCCAGGAAACACAGCAGGCGTTCCAGCCAGAGCGGCAGCAGCGTCACCAGATCGCCGCTGACGATGCGCGCCTCCGGCGGCAGCAGGCCGAGCACCAGGATCACCGCCACCGCCTGGGCGCCGAAACGCAGGCTGATCGGCAGGCCGCCGAGGCGATCATCGAACCAGAACAGCAAGGCCAGTGCCAGCATGCCGGTGAGCAGGAAACCGCCGAGCCATTGCTCGCTCAGGGTCACCCAGGGCAGGCCGAGTGCCAGGATCGTCGCCACCACGGCAATGCCGCCGCCACGCGGCGTCGGCTGGGTATGGCTGGAGCGCGCATTGGGCATATCCAGCACGGCGCGGGTCTTGAGCCAGACAATCAGCGGCAGCAGCAGCAAAGCCGTGCCGATCCCGGCCAGGGCGGCAAAACCGGCAGCCAGCGGCCAGCTTGCGGCGATCACAGCGGCTTTTCCTGCGCTGGCAGCACCGCGTCATAAGCCTTGAGGCTTTCAGCCACAAAATGCTCGACCGAGAATTCCGCTTCGGCGATTTCGCGGCCGCGCCGGCCCAGCGCCTGGCGGAAACCGGCATCCTCGATCAGCCGGCGCATTGCCGCTGCCGTCGCCGCAGCATCACGCGGCGGCACCAGCAGGCCGTTTTCCTCATGCCGCACCACATCGCGGCAGCCCGGCATGTCGGTAGTGACGATGGCGCGCCCGGTCGCCGCCGCCTCGATCAGGCCACGTGGCAGGCCTTCGCGGTAGAAACTCGGGAACACGATCAGATTGGCCTGGGCCAGGGTGGCGGCCATATCGGTGCTGAAGCCCCAATATTCCACTGATCCTTCGGCCTGCCAGGCATCCAGGGCGGCCGCGCCGATATCGCTGGGATTTTCCGGATCGCGCCGGCCCACCAGCACAAACCGCGCCGCCACGCCCTGCTGCTTCAGCAGCCGGGCGGCGGCAACGAATTCATGCACGCCCTTGTCACCCAGCAGCCGGCCGGGAAACATCACCACCGGCAGGCCGGGCGGCTCCGGCCGGGCGGCAAAGGCCGCCATATCGACGCCGCAGCCCTTGATCATGCGCCAGGCGCCCGGCCGCACCAGATGCTGCTGCCGGAACAGCGCCAGATCGTCCGGGTTCTGGAAAATCGTGCAGCTATGGCGGTGATGCAGCGCCAGGCCATAAAGCCGCAGGATGGCAAACCGCACCAGGCTGCCTTTCAGGGTATCGCGGCTGAACAGCGAGCCCAGGCCGGTGATCGCCAGCACCAGACCCGGCACCCGTGCCAGCCGGGCAGCAATGCCGCCCCAGATCACCGGCTTCATTGATACGGCATGCACCAATTGCGGCGCCAGGCGGCGCAGCAGGCGCCACAGGGCCAGCAGCAGGCGCAACTCGGCCAGCGGATTGATGCCGCTGCGTTCCAGCGGGATCGGGTGCATGACAAAACCTTCGCCGGCCAGGCGGGCAAAAATCGCCGCATCCAGCGGCGCGGCGATATGCACCTCCCAGCCACGCGCCTGCATGGCACGCCCCACCGGCAGGCGGTGGGTGGTGAAGAACAATGCCTCATGAACAATGATCAACAGGCGGCGCGACATCCTGCCAGGGGTAGCGGGTGGCGGCAGGACGGTCAAGAGATTGACAGGCCGGGCCGGGCCGGGCTACCCCTGCCTGATCCCGCAATCGCCCCTGGAAAACATCGTGACCGCAGCTTTCCCGCTCCCGCGCAGCATCGTCGTCATCGGCCTGGGCTATGTCGGCCTGCCGCTGGCGGTGGCGCTGGCCCGGCATTTCACGGTGATCGGCTATGACATCGACCAGGGTCGGGTGGCGGAGTTGCAGCGCGGCGAGGATCGCACCCGGGAAGTGGAGAGCGCCGTGCTGCGTGCCTCGACGCTGCAACTGAGTGCTGACGCGGCGGCGATCAAGGGCCATGATCTGTATATCGTCACCGTGCCGACGCCGGTGGACGAGCAGAACGAGCCGGACCTGCGCGCGGTACGCTCGGCCTCGCGCAGCGTCGGCGCCGCCATGCAGCGCGGCGCCGCTATGGCCAGCGGCACGGTGGTGGTATTCGAAAGCACGGTCTATCCCGGCGTGACGGAAGAGATTTGCGGCCCGATCATCGCCGAGGTGAGCGGCCTGAAGCAGAGCCAGGATTTTTTCCTCGGCTACTCGCCCGAGCGCATCAATCCGGGCGACAAGGTGCATACCGTGGACAAGATCGCCAAGATCGTGGCCGGCGAGAATGCCGCCGTGGCGGCGATGCTGGCCGAGGTTTATGGCAAGGTGACCAGCGGCGGCATCCATCTGGCGCCGACGATCAAGACCGCCGAGGCGGCCAAGGTGATCGAGAATGCCCAGCGCGATATCAATATCGCCTTCATGAACGAGATCGCCATGATCTTCGGCAAGCTCGGCATCTCGACCCATGATGTGCTGGAAGCCGCCGGCACCAAGTGGAATTTCCTCAAATTCCAGCCCGGCCTGGTCGGCGGCCATTGCATCGGTGTCGATCCCTATTATCTAGCGCATCGCGCCCAGGCTTTGGGCCACGATCCGCGCATCATCCTGGCCGGCCGCGCCATCAATGACGGCATGAGCCGCTTCGTCGCCGAACAGGTGCATGCCGGCCTCGGCGGTCCGGACGCCGCTCCCGGCCGCGTGCTGGTGCTGGGGCTGACCTTCAAGGAAGACGTACCCGATCTGCGCAATTCCAAAGTGGCCGATCTGGTGCGGGCGCTGGAAAGCCTGGGCCATCAGGTGGCAGTGCATGATCCGCTGGCCGATCCCAACGAGGCGCAGCATGAATATGGCATCATGCTGGCGCCGCGCCTGGAGGGCCTGGCCGGCTTCGATGCCGTGCTCGGCGCCGTGCCGCATGAAGCCTATCGCCGCCTCGGCCCGGACCAGCTCGCCGCGCTGGTCAAACCCGATGGCCTGGTGGCCGATCTGAAAGGCATGTGGCGCGGCCTCGACCTGCCCGCCGGCCTCAGGCGCTGGGGGCTGTAAGAGCCATCCTGCTTTGATCAGGTATCGCGCCGCCGCCATATGACCGGTGCGGCAGAGGATGCTCTGCGCCTTCCGATCGAAGGCGATCAAGCCTTGTTGAAAACATTCAGCCGGCATTGCCAAAATCGATAATCGCAATAGAATAAGAACATCAGGGGATCATTTGTTCCGAAAGTACACTTTTTAATATGTGTGTAAAATCAATAGCATCCAAAATGTCAATGCTCGGCCTTGTTGCCGGCTGGCTCGGCTTTGCCCTACCCCTGGCGGCGGCTGAGCCGGCGCTGCGCGGCCCGGTAATGGTGGAGCAGGCCCGGGTGATCGATGGCGACACGCTGGAAGTGGTGGCGCTGATCTGGCTCGACCAGCGCATCACCACCCGGGTACGGCTGGAAGGCATCGACACGCCGGAGCGCCGCAGCCAATGCGCCGCCGAACGCGAAGCCGCTGCCAGCGCCACCAAGCTGGCCAGCGACTGGCTGCAACAGCAGCGCCAGGTGGTGCTGCGCGACCTGATCCATGACAAATATGCCCGCCGCGTGGTGGGCCGGGTGCAAAGCGTCGATGGCAGCAGCGATCTCGGCGAGGTGCTGCTCGCCCATGGCCTGGCGCGGCGCTACGATGGCGGCCGCAAACAGCCCTGGTGTTAGAATATAACGTTGGAGACTGGACTTCTCCGCCATCTCGTCCGAAATAGACGGGACAAGGAGACAGTTTCATGACCGGCCAGATCGACCACCGCATCCCCGTTTCCGTCATCACCGGCTTTCTCGGCGCCGGCAAGAGCACCCTGCTCAACCGCCTGCTGCGCCATCCGGCGATGGGCGAAACCGCCGTGATCGTCAACGAATTCGGCGAGATCGGCCTAGATCATGCCCTGATCGCCTCCAGCAGCGAGGATACCGTGCTGCTCTCCTCGGGCTGCCTGTGCTGCACCGTGCGCGGCGATCTGGTGAATACGCTGCGGGATCTGATGCAGAAGCGCGAGGCCGGCGCGGTGAAGCCATTTCGCCGCGTGGTGATCGAAACTACCGGCCTGGCCGATCCCGCCCCCGTGCTGCACACGCTGATGAGCGACGCGGTGGTGTCCGAGCGGTTCCGGCTGGAAAGTGTGGTGACGCTGGTGGATGCGGTGAACGGCAATGCCACGCTGGACAATCACCTGGAAGCCGTGAAGCAGGCTGCCGTGGCCGACCGCCTGGTGCTGAGCAAAACCGACCTGGCACCGGCCGCCCTCACCGCTGAATTGCGCCACCGGCTGCAACATCTCAATCCCGGCGCGCCGATCCTGGCCGTGGTGGAAGGCGATGTCGATCCGGACAAGCTGTTCAATGCCGGGCTCTATGACCCGGCACGCAAAAGCTACGATGTGCAGAACTGGCTGCGCGCCGAAGCCTATGGCGGCCATGATCACCATCACCACGATGATGATCATGGGCATGACCATGGACACGACCATGGACATGACCATCATCATGATCACGGGCATCATCCGCTGACTGCGGATGGCAAGCTGGATGTGAACCGGCATGATGCCTCGATCAGTTCCTTCTGCCTGACCTTCGACACCCCGTTCGAGTGGAACACCCTGGCGACCTGGCTCGATCTGCTGGCGGCCTATCGCGGCGACAATCTGCTGCGCGTGAAGGGGCTGATCCATGTGGTGGGCGTGGATCGCCCGGTGGTGGTGCATGGCGTGCAGCACATGTTCCATCCGCCGGCCACCATCCCGGCCTGGCCCGATGCCGACCGGCGCAGCAAGATCGTGTTCATCACCCGCGACCTGCCGCGCGAGATGATCGAGCAGACGCTGACCGCCCTGGCCCAGGCCGAGGCAGTGCCGACGCCGACGCTGGACGCGGCCCAGCCGGCGACGCGCTGACCCGATGCCATCGGCCGAATTGACGGCAGCCATCGAGCGCCTGGCCGCCACGGCGCGCGCGCGGGTCTTCTGCCTGGACTTCGAGGGGCGGCGTTATTGGGTGAAACGCCAGGGCCAGCCGCGCCTGCGCTCGTCTTTGCTGATGCAGCGCATACTGGCGCTGGTTTTCGGCCTGGATGCCTTGAAACCGGCCCGCAGCGGCCGGCTGGCCGACGAGGCCGCCGCTTTGCGCCATCTGCATGCCGGCGGCTGGCCGGTACCGGAAGTGATCACGGCCACACCCAACCGCCTGGTGCTGGGCGATGGCGGCAGCGGCATCGAAAATCTGCTCAATGCCGAGCCGGATGCGGCGCGGCGCCGCGCCCTGATCGAGGCCTGTGCCGACCTGCTGCTGCGCCTGCATGCTGCCGGCGAATGGCATGGCGGCGCACAGATCCGCAATTTCAGCTGGCGCGATGGTGCGCCCGGCCTGCTTGATCTGGAAGACCATGATCTGCCCGGCATGAATCTGGCCGAGCGCCAGGCGCGCGACTGCCTGCTGCTGCTCTATTCCCTGACGCGCTACGACAAGAACCCGGCGGTGCCGCTGCTGGCGCCGCTGGCACAGCGGCTGGTGCAGGGCGCCAGCCCGGCAGTGCGGGCCGAAATCGCCCGGCTACATCGCCGGCTCGGCGCGCCGATCCGCCTGGCGCGGCCCTTCGCCCACAAGGCCGGGCGCGATGTGCGCCAGGCACTGGCAGCGGAAGCCGCACTTGGGGCGGCGCTGGCTCAGTAGGCCGGCGCCAAGCCGATATCGCCGACGCGCAGCCCGCGCCAATTGGTCAGCACCGGTTCCACCAGCGGGCGCAATTGCGCCTGGGAAGCCGCATCCAGCAGGCCAAGATGCTCCAGCAGGCCACCCAAAGCGGTCTGCGCCGCGCGGGCCGTGCCATCCATCACCTTGAGCGCGATGCCTAGGCCCAATTCCGCCGAGGCCGCCGTATAGACGCCTTCGGCCCCGGTCTTGGCGATGAAACGGCCGCCGCCGGCCTGCATCACCGCGGTACAGAAACGCCCGCTGCCGGCGACAAAAAACGGCTCGGCCAGCACGGCCGCCGCCAACCGCCGGGCCGCCTTGGCGCGTTCCGGTGCCAGGCCCTGGCCGGTGACGAAACGGGCAAAACCATAAGCCAGCTTATCAAGCGGCAAGGCCAGGGTGGGCATGGAACAGCCATCGGTAGCTTGGGCGTCAGCCGGGATCGAGACTCCGCAGACATCCTCAAGCGCCGCCGTCACCCGGCGCTGCACCGGATGTGCCGGATCGACATAACCGCGCAAATCCTCGCCCATATGGCGCGCCACCGTGACCATGCCGGCATGTTTGCCGGAGCAGTTGTTATGCAAGGTGCTGGGCTGCGCCTGGGCGCGGGCCAGGTCGCGCGCGGTTTCCTCGTGATAGGGCCAATGCGCGCCGCATTCCAGCACGCCCGGATCGAGGCCGAGGCGGCCGAGCCAGGCGCCGACGGTTTCGGTATGGCGCAATTCGCCGCCATGGCTGGCGCAGGCCATGGCCAGTTCGGCCTGGGACAGGCCGGCGGCATCGGCGGCACCGGTCTCGATCAGCGGCAGGGCCTGGAACGCCTTGTTGGAGGAACGCGGAAAGATCGTCATCGCCGGATCGCCCCAGCCGGCCACCAGCCGGCCATCGGCATCGACGATGGCGGCGGTCACGGCATGGCGGCTTTCCACTTGCGCACCGCGCCGAACCTCGACAATAAAGGGCCGCGCGCCCGGGCTGGGCAGGGGACCAAAGCGATCGGCCATCTGGCTGTCTCCTGAGTTTCGAGCCGCTTCTATAGCAGCAATGGAGTATCAAGGCGATGCGCGGCTTTTTTGGCGTGGGCGTGGAACGGATGAGCAAGCCGATGAATGCCGGCACCCTGTTCCGCACCGCGCATGCTTTTGGCGCCGGTTTTGTCTTCACCATCAACGCCGCCTATTCGGTGAATGCGGCGCGCTCCGATACCAGCCGCACACCGGATAACCTGCCCTGGTATACGTATGACACACCCGGCGACCTGAAATTGCCGCAGGGCTGCCAATTGGTCGGCATCGAATTGCTCGACCAGGCGGTGGATCTGCCGAGCTTCCGCCATCCGCTGCGCGCCGCCTATGTGCTGGGGCCGGAACAGGGCTCGCTCAGCCCGGAACTGGTGGCGCGCTGCGACCATATCATCAAGATCCCGACCAGCTTCTGCGTCAATGTCGGCCTGGCCGGCGCCATCGTGATGTATGACCGGCTGATCACGCTGGGCAAATTCGCCGAACGCCCGCTCTCGCCACTGGCGCGGCCGGCCTGGCCGGAGGATACCGGGCGGCGCCAGCGCAAGCGTTTTGTCGAATCATGAAGCGGGCGGGGTCATGAATTTCGCGCTGTTCGATACTGCGCTCGGTCCCTGCGGCATATTGTGGGGTGAACGCGGCATCGCGGCGGTGCAATTGCCTGAACCGAGCCGCACCGCCACCCGCGCCCGGCTGCTGCGCCAGCATGCCGATGCAGCGGAAGCCATGCCGCCGCCAGCCATTGCCCGAGCCATCGCCGGAATCCAGGCCCTGCTCGGCGGCGACCGCAGCGTGAATTTTGCCGATGCCCCGCTGGATATCGCCGCCCTGCCGGCTTTTCATCGCCGCGTCTATACCGTGATCTGCCGGCTCAAACCCGGCGAGACCATGACCTATGGCGCAATTGCCAGTGAACTGGATGCCGGGCCGGATGGCGATGCCCGCGCGGTGGGCTATGCGCTCGGCAAAAATCCGATCCCGGTGATCATCCCGTGCCATCGCGTGGTGGCCGCCAATGGCAAACTCGGCGGCTTCTCGGCCCCCGGCGGGCGCGACACCAAACTCAAACTGCTCGCCATCGAAGGCGGCGGCGCCCCGGATCACCGGCAGCCGAGTTTATTCTGAGGCGGTCCGCAGCAGGCGGCGTTGCAGCAGGCTCTGCATGTCGCGGCGGCCATCGCTCAGGCAGTCTCTTAACACAAGCTAGCCTAACCCCTCAAACGCGCCCGGATAGAGGCGAAAGCCTGCTTGGCGGGCCTGATCCTGCCGGCCTCGACCTGCTGCGTGGTCAGCGCCAGCACTTTCAGCAAAGCCAGAGTTTCCTGGGTCTGTTCGTAGCTGGCGATATCTTGCAACACCGCCCTGACTTCGCCATGCAGAGTAACGATCACCGGCTCGCCATGGTCGGCCAACTCACGGACCACATCCGGCGCATGGGCCTTGAGGCAACTGATCGGCTTCACCCGGTCGGCGCATTTCATGGCTCGATCCTTCATCGTGATGGGCCAAACGTAGACCGAATTTAGACCAGCGTGAAGCTACCCATTTCGCCCTCAAAGGCCAAACAGGTTGAAGTGGCAGTCACCTTGTCCAAAGCGGCTTGGCAAGCAGACGCCGCCGGGCATCAGGATCAATAAATGGCGGCGCGTCGAGTTGCTTCAGAAAAGCGTAATGCGCTGTTTGATCAAGCACAAACAACCGCTGATCCGCTAGACCGGCTTCTTCTCCGCAGGCATTGTCGAACTGTAATTCCGCCATCTTCCGCGCCCCTACTCCGCCGCCTCGATATCGCGGGCCAGTACTTCGCGCTTGCCGACATGGTTGGCGGTGCCGACCACGCCTTCCTTTTCCATGCGTTCCATGATGCGGGCGGCGCGGTTATAGCCGATCTGCAGATGGCGCTGGATGAAGCTGGTGCTGGCCTTGCGCTCGCGGCAGACCAGGGCCACGGCCTGATCATAGAGCGTGTCGCTTTCGTCGGCATCCTCGCCGCCACCCGTGCCGGGCGAGCCGAACTTGCTGTCATTATCGGCGGTGACCGCCTCGACATAGACCGGTTCACCCTGATCCTTCAGCACCTTGACCACGCGCTCGACTTCCTCGTCGGTGACGAAGGGGCCATGCACACGCTGCACCCGGCCGGCGCCAGGCATGTAGAGCATGTCGCCCATGCCGAGCAGCTGTTCGGCGCCCATCTCGCCCAGAATGGTGCGGCTGTCGATCTTGGAGGTGACCTGGAACGAGATGCGGGTCGGGAAATTCGCCTTGATCGTGCCGGTGATGACATCGACCGAAGGCCGTTGCGTCGCCATGATCAGGTGGATGCCTGCGGCGCGCGCCATCTGCGCCAGGCGCTGGATGGCGGCTTCGATATCCTTGCCGGCCACCAGCATCAGGTCGGCCAGTTCATCCACGATCACCACGATGAAGGGCAGCGGATTGAGATCGAGCGGCCTTTCCTCGAAGATCGGCTTGCCGGTTTCCGGATCGAAGCCGGTCTGCACGGTACGGCCCAGCGCCTCACCCTTGACCCGGGCCTGGGACAGCCGCTCGTTATAGGAAGCGATGTTGCGCACACCGAGTTCCGACATCTTGCGATAACGGTCCTCCATCTCGCGCACGGTCCATTTCAGCGCCACCACCGCCTTGCCCGGCTCGGTCACCACCGGCGCCAGCAGATGCGGGATGCCGTCATAGACCGACAATTCCAGCATCTTCGGATCGACCATGATGAAGCGGCATTGATCCGGCGTCAGGCGATAGAGCAGGCTGAGGATCATGGTGTTGATCGCCACCGACTTGCCCGAGCCGGTGGTGCCGGCCACCAGCAGATGCGGCATACGTGTCAGATCGGCGATCACCGCCGCGCCGCCGATATCCTTGCCCAGCGCCAGCGCCAGCTTGTTGGCGGAATTCTCGAATTCGGCCGAGCCGAGCAATTCGCGCAGATACACCGTCTCGCGCCTGGCATTGGGCAATTCGATGCCGATGGCATTGCGGCCCGGGATCACCGCCACGCGGGCGGAGAGTGCGCTCATCGAGCGGGCGATATCATCGGCCAGGCCGATGACACGGCTGGATTTGGTACCGGGCGCCGGCTCCAGTTCATACAGCGTCACGACCGGGCCGGGGCGCACCTTGACGATCTCGCCCTGCACGCCGAATTCGCTGAGCACGGATTCCAGCATGCGCGCATTCTGTTCCAGCGCTTCCTCGTTGATCTTCTCGCGCCCGGCATCGGCCGGGGCCGGCTTGAGCAGGCCGAGTTCCGGCAGATCAAAATGGCCATGATCGCCCAGTTTCAGGCTGGCCTGGGCCTCGGCCACCACGCGCTTGCCCGGCTTCGGCCGTTCCTGGCGCCGTTCGACACGGCCGGCATCCTCCAGCTTGCGCGCCGGCGGCAGCGCGGCCGGCTCATCGGCGCCGTCATCCAGATCGGCATCGTCGGCTTCATACTCATCCGCCTCGATGCGGGCAGCGCCGGGCTTCGGCTTGGCCGGGGCCAGGCGCGGATCGCGGCGGCGGGTGGCTTCCACCTGCTCCGGCGCCGGGGTTTCATAATCATCCGCTTCGGCATCCACCGGGCGGCGGGCAAACACCGAGCCAAGCCCGCTCTTGAGCCGGCCGGCAAAATCCTGCGCTTCGGCACCGGCGCGGATCGCGGCGCGGCCACCATGATACAGGCCCTGGGCGGTGAGGCCGGCGGTGGCGGCAGCCCCCAGCCCGATGCCGCTGCCAACCTGGCGCCATTCACCCAGCGACAGGCCGGAGCAGAAATAGAAACAGAAGCCGGCCAGGCCGAGGCAGAGCGCGCCCGGTAGCACGGCGGAAAGCGGCAGGCCGAATTCCACCGCCAGCGGCACCAATTGGCGATACAGCAGCCAATCGCCGAGAATACCGCCCAGGCCGGTGCGCAGGGTCCAGGAAGCCGGCAGCGGCAGAGCGGCGGCAAAGGCGGCAAACAGCAGCAGGGTGAGCGGCACCAGGGCAACATTGAGCCACCAGCGCGGCAGGCCACGATGCGAAACGATGCGGAAGCCCCAGGTGGCGAGCAGGCCGACCATCAGCCAGGCTGACAGGCCGAGGGTTTGCAGCAGCAGATCCGAGAGATAAGCCCCCGGCCGGCCGAGCCAGTTCTGCGCCAGATCGCGCGTGGCATGGTTCAGATTGGGGTCGCTCTCATGATAGGTGGCCAGCGCCAGGGCGAGCATGAAGCCGCAGGCAAGCAGCAACACGCCACTGCCCTCCTGCGCGCGCTGGCGCAGGAAGCTATCGAAGCCTTGCGGGAAAAACCGCGGTTTCCGAGCCGATTTGGCACGCATGCCGCCCCTCATCCAATCTACCTCCGCCGGCCCGGCACAAGCCTGAGCCAGCCTGACAATTAACCATCCAAAACCTTACTGAACCGTTGCAATGCCTCGCGCGTCTGCTCCAGTTCACAAACCAGCGCCACGCGCAGATAGGGCTTGCCCACGGCGGCCAGGGCCGGATCGCCGTCATCGCGCACCAGATAGGCGCCGGGCAGGGTGCGCAGGCCGGCCTCGCGCCACAGTTTCACGGCGGCTGCCTCGCCATCGCCGACATCGAGCCAGAGATAGAAGCCGCCAGCCGGGCGGAAAAACCCGAAACGGTTGCCGAGAATACTCTGCGCAATATCGAATTTTTCGCGATACAGCGCCCGGTTGGCCGCGACATGGCTTTCCTCGCGCCACAAAGCCGTGGAAGCCTCCACCACCGGCATCATCATGCCGGCGCAGCCATAATTGCGCAGTTTGATGAATTCCTGGGTGATGCGCGCATCGCCGGCACAGAAACCGGAACGCAAGCCCGGCGCCGAGGAGCGTTTCGACAGCGAATGGAACACCACCACGTTGTTCAGCGCGTCATCGCCGGCACGGCCGCCGCTCAGCGCCATGGCGGCTTCCAGGCCCCCTGGTGGCGGCAGGGTATCGTAGATTTCGGCGTAGCATTCATCGAAGGCGACGACAAAATCATATTGCCGCGCCAGTTCGATCAGCCGCATCAGATAATCCAGGCTGGCCACGGTACCCTGCGGATTGGCCGGCGAGCAGAGATAGACCAAAGCCGTGCGCGCCAGGATATCCGGCGCCACGCCGGCAAAATCCGGCAGGAAGCCATTTTCCGGGCTGGCCGGCACAAAAATCGCCTCGGCGCCCACCGATGCGGTGGCGCCGATATAGGCCTGATAAAACGGATTCGGCATCAGCACCGCCGGGCGCTGGCCATTCTTCTGCGGCGGCACCACCACCTGGGCCAGCATATACAGGCCCTCGCGGGTGCCGTTCAGCGCCACGATCTGGCGTTCCGGATCGAGCAGGGCATCGGGCAGCGCATAACGCCGCTTGAGCCAGTCGGCGCAGGCAGCACGAAACGCCGGCGAACCATTGGCGGTCGGATACCGGCTCAGCGCCGAAAGATCGCGGGTCAGCGCCGCCGGCACAAAATCCGGCAACGGATGCTGCGGCTCGCCCACCGACAGGTTGATCGGCGCCAGGCCATGGCTGGTCGGCGCCCCATCCAGCAGCGCGCGCAGCCGTTGAAACGGATAGTCGGATAGAATCTGTAGATTGCTATTCAGCATTTTGAATCAAGGAGTTGGAGAGGCGAATCGGGCCATGATGGACGACCTGGCGAATCGGCGCAGCCTAGCCTCCCCCCGGGCAGGCCGCAAGCTGATAGGGCCGGCGGCGCTATCCGTGGTATGGTTGCGGCATGGAGCATGATCCCGCCTCGCCAAGCTGCGCCGCCCGCTTCGCCCCGGATGCCTATATGGGCTATCTGCCGCCCGCCGAGCTGCGCGCCTGCCTGGCCCGGCTCTGGCACCTGGCGCCGGATCAGGCGGCACGGCAACTTATCGCCGCCCGGCTCGGCACCGCGCCGGCCGGGCCACCAACCCCGGATGCAGCCGCCTTCCAGGCCCTGCTCGCCGCCAGCCTGCCGCAAATCCGCGACGATGCGCTGCATGCGGCGCTCAGCCGGCTGCGTGACCAACCTGGATCATGATGCATCACCTCGCGCTCTACACCTTTGGCATTTTCCGCCGCCCCTCGGCCGATCCGGTGAATGGCAGTTTCCACGCCCTGAATGATATCAACCTGGCCGCCGTGGAGATCGCCGAGGGCTTCGTCGCCCGCTCGGGTTATGACGGCGATCCCGGCCCGGCAAGCTGGGGCCGGCATGCCTATCCGCGTTTCTACGTGCAGCATGCCGATGCCCATTCGCCCTCCACCCTGTCGCTGTGGCGCAATCTGGAAGCACCATTTGCCTTCGCCTATGCCGGCATCCATGCCCAGGCCCTGGCGCGCGGCCGCGACTGGTTCCTGCAACCGGTGCCGCCACCGCAGAAACCGGCCTGGCCGCCCTATGTGCTATGGTGGGTGGCGGCCGATCAGCGGCCCGACTGGCAGCAAGCCGTGGCCCGGCTGGAATGGCTGCATGATCACGACGCCACGCCCGATGCCTTCACCTGGAAAACCCCGTTCGACGCCACAGGCCAGCCGGCAACGCTCGACCGCGACGCAATGCGGATGATGACACAGCGCAACCAGGAACGGCAGGCGGCGCTGGGATAGGGGGGATTTTCTCGGGGAATGGTCAGGGACGGAATGTTTACCGCCGGACAGTAAAGTCCAATGAAATCAAAGGGCGCAGCCGCGTCCCGATAGATTGCTTGTACCACCGCCTTGGACCACGCAACAAGCAGCAGCGCGACTACTGCGGAAGGCCGAGTTTTGCCTTCACATAGCTGACGGCAACATCGGCACTTATCCTTATCCCTGCATCTACCACCTTACGCGCCACCTCACCCAATGACGTCACGATCTGTCCGGCTTTCATCTCGTCGCCATCGGTAGCGGCTTTTTCAGCTTCAGCGATACGTCCAACGGCAATATAGTCGTCAGAACTGGTCGCATGAGTAACTAGCTCAGCCCGGATGCGGGCCAGATCGGCCGCCAATCCCGTCAAATCTACGCCGAACTGGGTGGTTGATTGAACATTCTGGGTGGAGTGCGTGGTTCCCTGCTGAATAGCCCCGCCGCTGAACCGCTGAATGTTTATAATGTTCTGGACTGCCGGAAAATAATGTGTAGCTCGGGCGGGATAAGCCAAGGCGCCTTCTATCGCATCCACCCCGGTGGAAGTCAGGAATACGGCTGGAAGCTCCGCCATCTCCCGGGTATCTACCAATAGCCCCTTGCCGAACAGATAGCCCAGAGCAGCTCGCGCCGCTTTTGTGTCCATACCGCAAGCCCTTGCCGCCTTTTCACTATCGGCTATGTCCTGAGTGTCACCGCCGACTTGGTCAAAAATTGCTCGCAGCAATTTGAAGGCATTTGCCTGTATGGACTCGGACATCTTCTCCTCCAGTTAGCCACATCTGATCATTGCATACGCTGTTAATCACATCGCCCTGACCCGAGTCGGGCAACTAAGTATAGCTTGCGCGGTCCACCTCAGCGCGCCATCTCCGTGGGATGGAGCGTGCCATCGTGGATTGTTCAACTGCGATCACGTTGCCCGAGGACGCTAGCCATCTCGGTCACACGGCCGGCCTCGGGTGAGTTTTGGACACGTGAGACAGGGATAACATTTGATTTTTGGGAATTTACACCCTCTCAATCGCATAGCGAGAGAATGGTGCCCAGGGACGGATTTGAACCGCCGACACGAGGATTTTCAGTCCTCTGCTCTACCAACTGAGCTACCTGGGCATACCGGCCGCGCCGGCTGGCGCAACGGGGTGTTACGAGGGCGTAACGGGGCGCGGTTATAGACAAACTCCCCCCGCCTGTCCATATATCCGGGGCGAGAAAAAAGCCGCCCGGGACTTCAGTGCAAAAATGACGCAAATTCCTGCCATCGAGGTCGCCGGCCTGGTGAAGCATTACGGCAGCCGCCACGATCCGGTGCCGGCGGTGGCCGGCATCGATTTCAGCGTGCCGGCGGGCAGCACCTGCGCCCTGCTGGGCGGCAATGGCGCCGGCAAGACCACCACCATCGCCATGCTGCTCGGCCTGTTGCAGCCCAGCGCCGGCAGCGTGCGCGTGCTGGGCGCCGATATGGAGCGCCAGCGCCACCGGGTGCTGCCGCGGATGAATTTCTCCTCGCCCTATGTGGATTTGCCGCACCGGCTGACGGTGTGGCAGAATCTGCGCATCTTTGCCCAGCTTTATGCCGTGGCCGAGCCGGCGCAGCGCATCGCCGAACTGGCCGAGGCGCTCGATTTCGCCGCCCTGCTGCAACGCCCGGCGGGCGCGCTTTCGGCTGGCCAGAAAACCCGCGTCGCTCTGGCCAAGGCCTTGATCAACAAGCCGGAATTGCTGTTGCTGGATGAACCGACGGCCAGCCTGGACCCGGATACCGCCGATTGGGTGCGCAGCCTGCTGGAGCGCTATCGCGCCGAGCGCGGCGCCACCATTTTGCTGGCCTCGCATAACATGGCCGAAGTGGAGCGGCTGGCCGGCCAGGTGCTGATGATGAAACAGGGCCGTATCGTGGATCGCGGCAGCCCGGCGGCATTGCTGGCGCGCTATGACCGCGACGACCTGGAGCAGGTGTTTCTCGATATCGCGCGCGGCCAGGGCAAGGCGGCAGAAATTCACGGCTCTCTGGTCTAGGGGCGCGGCAGGCATGGAAATTCTCGGCTTCAGCCCCAATCGCATCGGCGCCCTGCTGCGGCGCCATTTCTATCTCCTGTTCGGCTCCTGGGCGCGGCTGGTGGATTTGATCTACTGGCCGATGGTGCAGATGCTGATGTGGGGCTTCCTGTCGCAATTCCTGATGGGCAAGGCGGCGTTCCTGGCCCAGGCTTTCGGCCTGCTGCTGGCCGGCATCATGCTGTGGGATTCGCTGTTCCGGCTGCAATTGGGCGTGGCGATCTCGTTTCTGGAGGAAATGTGGAGCCGCAACCTGGGCAACCTGTTTGTCAGCCCGCTGCGGCCGAGCGAATTTGCCGCCGCGCTGATGCTGATGGGCCTGCTGCGCACTCTGATCAGCATGGTGCCGGTCAGTATCGCGGCCTGGCTGTTCTTTGATTTCTCGGTCTATTCGCTGGGCCTGGCGCTGGCCGGTTTCTTCGCTGCATTGGCGCTGTTCGGCTGGGCCATCGGCATTGCGGTGAGCGGCCTGGTGATGCGCCAGGGCCTGGGCGCCGAGAATATCGCCTGGGCCGCCGCCTTTGTGTTTCTGCCGGTGGCCGCGGTGTATTATCCGGTCAGCGTGCTGCCGGGCTGGCTGCAATATGTCGCCTGGAGCCTGCCGCCGGCCTATGTGTTTGAAGGCCTGCGCGCCATCCTGGTGGATGGGCAATTCCGGCCTGACCTGATGTGGGCCGCCTTCGGCCTCAATGCGCTCTATCTGGCACTCGGCTTCGGCGCCTTCCTGGCTTTCTATGCCTCGGCGCGGCGCGGCGGGCAGTTGCTCGGCCAGGGTGAATGATGCAGCCCGGCGCCGCCCCGCTGCTGAAAGCCGACAATCTGGTGCTGCGGCCACTGGCGGCACGCGATGCCGGCGCTTTGGGGCTGGAGCCGGCCGTGGCCGAAGCCTTGCTGGCCGAGGCGCAGCAGGGTGCCAGCCTGCTCTGGCTGCTGGCGCCCAATCCTCGACAACCTGGTTTTGGCTGGATCGGGCTGCGCGGCATCGCTGCGCCGCATCGCCGCGCCGCGCTGGATGGCCTGGTGCTGCCGGCACAGCGCCGCCAGGGCCATATGCTGGCCGCCGCGCGCCGGGTGCTGGATTATGCTTTCCAGGATCTGCGCCTGCACCGGATCGGCGCCCGGCTCGATCCGGAGAATGCCGCCGGCCAGGCGTTGCTGACGCGGCTCGATTTCAGCCCGGAAGGCCGCCTGCGCGGCTATCGCAGTGGCCCGGATGGCCAGCCGCGCGATGTGCTGTTGTTCAGCCGGCTTGCGGGCGATGCGGATTGCCGACCGAGTTGAGCCGCAATGCTGAGGCTCAATTCTGCGGCCAGGGTTTGAGTGCGCGGGTTTCACCCACCCGCATCACCCAGGCATCTTCCGGCGCATAACCGGCCGCAGCGGCGGCGGCGCGGAAACGGCCCGGCGGCTCAAATGGCGGCTCATCGGTCAGCATCACGCTGCCCCAATGCATCGCCACCAGCCGTCGCGCCGCCATGTCGCGGCCCAAAGCCACGCCCTCCTCCGGATTGGCATGATGCCCGGCCATGATGGCGCGCGGCTCATAGGCACCGATCGGCACCAGGGCGTGATCAAACGGGCCATGGCGCCGGCCGATCTCGCGGAACACTGCCGGGTGATAGGCGGTATCGCCGGTGAAGCAGAGATTGAGCCCGGCACCGGCCAGCGCGAAGCCGGCCCACAGCGTGCGGTTGGCATCGAAGGCGGTGCGTTTCGACCAATGGATCGCCGGCAGCGCCGTGATGCGCAGTTCGTCCTGCCGATGCTGTTCATGCCAATCCAGTTCCACCACGCGGCCGAAGCCGTGTTTGCGGAAGAACGCGCCGAGCCGCAACGGCACCACCAGCGTCATGCGCTCGCGCCCGGCCAGGCGGGCCAGGGTATCGGTGCAGAGATGGTCATAGTGATTATGGCTGATCAGCACCAGATCGATCGGCGGCAATTGCTCCGGCGCCAGGCCGGGCGGCACAAACCGCCTGGGCGACAGGCCACGCACCGGGCCGGCTTCTTCCCCCAGGAAAGGATCGAGCAGGATATTGCGGCCATCCAGCCGCAGCAGGAAGGCGGCATGGCCGAGCCACATCAGCGCCGGCCCGGGCTGCGCCGCCTGCCAGCCGGCCAGCGCCTCGGCCGGGCTGAGCGCATGATCCGGCGGCACGATCTGCCGCTGGCGCGATTGCCGCAGCATGCGGCCGATAAAACGCCAATAGGTGCCGGCATCGGGTTTCAGATGCACACTGCCGGGCGGATTGCGGAAACCGCGCGCGGTATGGTGCCAGGGCTTTTCGGTCATAGCTCAGCCTCCGAATAGCAGCCGGCCGAGCAGGCGGCCGGGCAGCAAGGTGAACAGCCCGGCCAGTATCAGGCCAGACCAATAGACCATCAGCATGGCGCGGCGATGCCAGCGGAAATTGCCACGCCGCGCGGCATAGATGGCGGCGGCCAGGCCAAGCGGCGTCACCAGCGACAGAATATGGATCGGGCTGAAGCTGCCGGGAAAGATTTCCAAGATGAAAAACGAACTGAAACTGGCCGCCAGCATCAGCGCCACAAAGCAGCGGCCGAGCAATTTATGCCCGGCATTGCCCTTCGGTCGCCAAAGTACAATCGTGCCGAGAACCAGGGCGGCAAGTGTACTGCCGAGATGCACCTGAATGGCGGGGGAGGCAGCCAGCAGCGGGGCGATATTCATGGCCCAAACGCTAGCGGCTGGCCTTAAAATCGCCTACGGCTAAACTATCTATGGCCTGTGACCATGATCACGCAGCCTCGGGAGCCTGGATTTTGAGCGCCACCATCGCCCTGGTCGATGACGACCGCAACATCCTCACCTCCGTGTCGATTGCCCTGGAAGCCGAAGGCTACAAGGTGCGCACCTACAATGACGGCGCCGAGGCGCTGCGCAACCTGACCCAGCAACCCACCGACCTGGTGATCCTGGATATCAAGATGCCGCGCCTGGACGGCATGGAGACCTTGAGCCGACTGCGCCGCGTCAGCCAGGTGCCGGTGATCTTCCTGACCTCGAAGGATGAAGAGATCGACGAAGTGCTCGGCCTCAAGATGGGCGCCGACGATTACATCAAGAAGCCGTTCAGCCAGCGTTTGCTGATCGAACGCATCAAGGCGGTGCTGCGCCGCGCCGAGGCCAACCAGCCCGGCGCCGAGGAGACGGCAGCCGAGAAGATGATCCATCGCGGCCCGCTGACGCTGGACCCGTCGCGCCATAAATGCACCTGGCGCGGCGAGGATGTGGTGCTGACGGTGACGGAATTCCTGCTGCTGCAGGCGCTGGCACAGCGCCCCGGCCATGTCAAAAACCGCGACCAGCTGATGGATGCGGCCTATGACGACAATGTCTATGTCGATGACCGCACCATCGACAGCCACATCAAGCGGCTGCGCAAGAAGTTCAAGGTGGTGGACGATGATTTCGACGCCATCGAGACGCTTTACGGCGTTGGCTACCGCTTCAAGGAAACCGCCAGCAAGGATGGCGGCGAAACCGCCGAGAGCGCCACGGCGTGACATGGGCGCCATCCTGACGCTGGTGTGACGGCGGCAACGCCATGACCCGCAATCCAAGCTCGGCACGGCCAAGGCGGCGCTTCATGTCGCCGCTGACCCGGCGCATCCTGCTGATCAACCTGGCGGCGCCGATCCTGCTGGCGGCAGCGTTTCTGTATCTTGATCAATTCCGCCTCGGCCTGATCGACACCCGGCTGAATGCGCTGCAATTCGAGGGTAACCTGATTGCCGGCGCGCTCGGCGAATCGGCGATCAGCCCCTATGAACTGGCGCCCAGTCTGGACCCCGACATGGCGCGGCAATTGCTGCGCCGGCTATCGGCGCAATCCAGTGCGCGGGCGCGGCTGTTTGATGGCGAGGGCGAGATGATCGCCGATAGCCGGCTGCTGCTGGCCGCCGGGCGCGGCGTGGTGACCCGGCAATTGCCGCCGCCGAATCTGGAGCCGCCCTGGGATCAGGCGCTGATCAAGCTGTATGACAAGCTGAACGCCGTGTTCATGACCACGCTGGACCTGCCACGCTACACCGAACTGCCCTTCGCCCATGCCAATGATTATAACGAAGTCGGTCGCGCCCTGGATGGCGAGAATGCCACGGCTTTGCGCGATATCGGCGATGGCCGCTTGATGCTGTCGGTGGCGGTGCCGGTGCAGGGCCTGCGTAAGGTGGTGGGTTCGCTGCTGCTGACCATCGACAGCACCGAGATCGATACCAGGGTGCGCGAGGAACGGCTGACGGTGATGAAGCTGTTTGCCCTGGTGCTCGGCTTCACCATTGCAGCCTCGCTCTATCTGGCTGCCGCCATCGTGCGGCCGATCCATCGCCTGGCCGAAGCCGCCGATCGCATCCGCGCTGCCAAGGGCCGCATCGCGCATCTGCATATCCCGGATTTTTCCGCCCGCAAGGATGAGATCGGCGATCTCTCCGCCGTGCTTGGCGCCATGACCCAGGCTTTATCGGCGCGGCTGGATGCCATCGAGCATTTCGCCGCCGATGTCGCGCATGAAGTGAAGAACCCGCTGACCTCGCTGCGCAGCGCCATGGAAACCTTCGCCCGCATCGAAAAGCCGGAAGCCCGCGCCCGGCTGCTGGCGGTGATGCAGGATGACGTGCGCCGCATGGACCGGCTGATCAGCGACATTTCCGAAGCCTCGCGCCTGGATGCCGAACTGGGCCGCGCCGAGGCGGCGCCGGTTGACCTGGATGCTTTGCTGGATAGCGTGGTGACGCAATATCGCGACCAGGCCAAACCAGACGGCCCGAGCCTGGAATACCAGAAGGAAGGCAAAGGCCCGTTTCTGGTACCCGGCTTTGACGGCCGGCTCGGCCAGGTGGTGCGCAACCTGCTCGACAATGCGATTTCCTTCAGCCCGGCACATGGCGCCATCGCGGTGACCCTGCGCCGCGAAGGTGGCTGGGCGATTTTCACCATCGCCGATCAGGGCCCCGGCATCCCGCCGGAAAACCTGGAATCGATCTTCGAGCGGTTTTACAGCGAGCGGCCGAGCAGCGAGGCTTTCGGGCTGCATTCCGGCCTCGGCCTCTCCATCTCGCGCCAGATCGTGCAATCGCTCGGCGGCGATATCCGGGCCGAGAATCGGCGCGACCGGCCATCCGGCGCCCGTTTCATCGTGCGGCTGCCGCTCTGATCCGCCGGTCATCCGTATCATGAACAATGTTACGGCGTATTGACATGTGCGCTGCACAACGGCAGGCTCGCCCCGCCATGCATATACTATATGCAAGTTGCGTCGCCCTGGAGGGCATTGCCGTGCTGCTGCGCGGCCCCTCCGGCGCCGGCAAATCCGATCTCGCTCTGCGCCTGCTGGCCCAGGGCGGCGCACTGGTATCGGATGACCAGACCCTGATCACCGCCCAGCATGGCCGATTGTTTGCCAGCGCTCCGGCACGGCTGCATGGCCTGATCGAGATTCGCGGCCTGGGGCCGGTTGAGGCAGCGCCGCTCGGCCTGCGCGTGGCAACGGCACCGATGCCGCTGGCGCTGGTGGCCGATCTGGTGCCGCAGGCCAATGTGCCGCGCCTGCCGGAACCGGCCTTTGAACATTGGGCCGGCCTTGCCGTGCCGCGCCTGGCGATGGAAGCATTTTCCGCTGCCGCAGCGCTGAAACTTGGCCTGGCTTTGCGCCTGGCCGCTGCCGGGCAGTTGTTTCAGCCGGCGGAAATCCGCGCCGCCAGCCAAGCCGACGTGGCCTGAAACGATGAGCAATACAGACGCATATCCGCCGACCGACCGCATCCGCGTGGTGCTGGTCAGCGGCCTGTCCGGTGCCGGCAAGAGCGGTGCGCTCAAGGTGCTGGAGGATCTCGGCTATGAGGCGGTGGATAATCTGCCGCTCTCGCTGCTGCGCCGGCTGATGGTGAGCGACGGCGCCGAAGGCGATGTGCCGCCGCGCCGCGCCATTGCCGTGGGCGTGGATAGCCGCACGCGCGACTTCAATGCGGCGGCGCTGAGCCGCCTGGTGGCGGAATTGAAGGCACGGCCGGAACTGGACGTGCAGCTGATCTATTTCGAATGCGAGGATGAGGTGCTGCTCAAGCGCTTCACCGCCACGCGCCGCCGCCATCCGCTGGCCGATGATCGTGGCGTGGCCGATGGCATCGCCGCCGAACGCGCCATGATGGCGCCGTTGCGCGGCCTGGCCGATCACGTTTTTGATACCTCGGTGCTGGCCCTGCCCGATCTGCGCCGGCTGCTGCATGCCTATTTCGGCCTGCTCGGCGGCCCGGCGATGAATATCTCGGTCACCTCCTTCTCCTACCGCCTGGGGTTGCCGCGTGAAGCCGATCTCGTCTTCGACGTGCGCTTTCTGCGCAACCCGCATTATGACGAAACCTTGCGCCCGCATCCGGGCAGCGAACCCGCCGTCGCCGCGTATATCGCCGCCGATCCGGATTACGCCCCCTTCATGCAGCGCCTGGCCGAAATGGTGGACAGCCTGCTGCCGCGCTTCGATGCCGAGGGCAAACGTTTCCTCACCATCGCGCTGGGCTGCACCGGCGGCCGCCACCGCTCGGTTTGCGTAGCGGAAGACCTGGCCGGGCGCTTGCGCTCGGCCGGCTATCCGGTCAGTCTGCGCCACCGCGATCGCGACCTGACCGCCACTGACGGACCTCAGACCTAAGAGACGATAGGCATGATCGGCATCGTTGTAGTCACCCATGGCCGCCTGGCAGAGGAATTCATCCTCGCCACCGAGCATGTGCATGGCCCGCAGAAGAATATGCGCGCCGTCTGTATCGGACCGGATGACGACATGGAGCAAAGGCGCCAGGATATCCTGGCCGCCGTCGCCGCCGTGGATGCCGGCAAGGGCGTGATCGTGCTCACCGACATGTTTGGCGGCACACCCTCCAATCTCGCCATCTCGATCATGAACCAGGCCCATGTCGAGGTGATTGCCGGCGTCAACCTGCCGATGATGATCCGGCTCGCCCAGGTGCGCAACAAATGCGACCTCGCCGCCGCCGTCACCGCCACCCAGGAAGCCGGCCGCAAATATATCAACGTCGCTTCCAAGTTGCTCGCCGGAGACCCCAAGTGAGCGACAAGCCTACCGTCACCCGTTCGGTCACCATCATCAACCAGCGCGGCCTGCATGCCCGCGCGGCAGCCAAATTTGTGCAGGTGGTGGCGAAATACCCGCAGGCCCGCATCCAGGTCGCCAAGGACGGCCAGACCGTGAATGGTGAATCGATCATGGGTCTGATGATGCTGGCCGGCACGCAAGGCTCCAGCATCGAGATCAGCGCCAGCGGCAGCGACGCCATCGCCGCCATGTCGGCGCTGGTGGACCTGGTGCAGGACAAATTCGGCGAAGCGGAATAGGCGCGGCGCTGGCCGGCTGCCGGACTTCACTTTGCGAACAACATCACACCCGGCAGCCCTTTGAAATGCGCATCGCAGGTGAATAATTCTGCGTTCTGCTGCCGCGCGGTCGCGTAGACGATGGCATCCGCAGTGGCCAGCCGATATTCGCGATGCAGGTCTGCTGCAAGCAATGCGATTGTGGTGTCCAACGGCACAACAACGCATTTCTGCGTATAGGCGATCACCTGGTCAGACTGTTCCTCGCCGGCTTCGCGCAACAACCATTTCGACAATTCGAGTTGTACGATGGTCGGCACGATGCATGCCTGCTTGTCTGGGAAAAACGCCCCCAGCTTCTCGCCCAGCGCGCTGCCGGTAAGCCATTCGATCCAGGCCGAGGTATCGACCACACGCCGCTCTGCCACCATCAATAGCGGTCCTCGCGATCACGGTAAGCATCCTTTCTGGCACCTTTGGCGATACCGGCCAATTGCTTCAGTTCCGGCACCGGCATCATCAGCACGCCCTTGCCTTTCGGGATGAACACAAATTCCTGGCCGGCTGCCCAACGCTGCTCGTCACGAACGGCCTTGGGAATCGAAATCTGGTACTTGCTGGACAAGGTGGCGGTCGCGGCCATTGTTTTACTCCAGAATTATCGATGGTATTTTGGTAAGAATACGACATTGTCATCGAGCCGTCGAGTCAGTTCATATTCCTATATAAACATTTCCTTATATATTTCTGGACAGCCCGGCATTGCCCTGCTAAAACCCCGGCCAACCGAAGCCGGTAAACGCGGAGCTGCGACAATGACCGATTATGTTGTGAAGGATATGGGCCTGGCCGATTGGGGCCGCAAGGAACTGGATATGGCCGAGACCGAAATGCCCGGTCTGATGGCCACCCGCGAGGAATACGGCCCGAAGCAGCCGCTGAAGGGCGCGCGTATCGCCGGTTCGCTGCATATGACGATCCAGACCGGCGTGCTGATCGAGACGCTGAAGGCGCTGGGCGCCGATGTGCGCTGGGCCTCGTGCAACATCTATTCGACCCAGGACCATGCCGCCGCCGCCATCGCTGCCGCCGGCACCCCGGTCTTCGCCATCAAGGGCGAGACGCTGGAAGAATACTGGGACTACACCCATCGCATCTTCGAATGGGCCGATGGCGGCACGCCGAACATGATCCTGGATGATGGCGGCGACGCCACCCTGCTGATCCATCTCGGCATGCAGGCGGAGAAGGATGCCTCCGTCATCACCAAGCCGACCAATGAGGAAGAGACCGTCCTCTATGCCGCCATTGCCAAGAAGCTGAAGGAAGCCCCGGGCTGGTATTCCAAGATGGGCGCCGCCATCAAGGGCGTGACCGAGGAAACCACCACCGGCGTACACCGCCTCTATGTCATGGCCAAGGAAGGCCGCCTGCTGTTCCCGGCGATCAATGTCAATGACAGCGTCACCAAGTCGAAATTCGACAATCTGTATGGCTGCCGCGAAAGCCTGGTGGACGGCATCCGCCGTGGCACCGATGTGATGATGGCCGGCAAGGTCGCCGTGGTCGCCGGCTTCGGCGATGTCGGCAAGGGTTCGGCGGCTTCGTTGCGCAATGCGGGCTGCCGCGTGATGGTGACCGAAATCGATCCGATCTGCGCCTTGCAGGCGGCGATGGAAGGCTACCAGGTGGTGACCATGGACGAAGCCGCGCCGCAGGGCGACATCTTCTGCACCGCCACCGGCAACGTCGACGTGATCACCATCGAGCATATGCGGGCGATGAAGCATCGCGCCATCGTGTGCAATATCGGCCATTTCGACAGCGAAATTCAGATCGGTGCGCTGAAGAACTACAAGTGGCACAATGTGAAGCCGCAGGTGGACGAGGTCGAGTTCAACGACGGCAAGCGCATCATCGTGCTGTCGGAAGGCCGCCTGGTCAATCTGGGCAATGCCACCGGCCATCCCAGCTTCGTGATGAGCGCCTCCTTCACCAACCAGGTGCTGGCGCAGATCGAGCTGTGGACCAATCCGGGCAAGTATGACAAGCAGGTCTACACCCTGCCGAAGCATCTCGACGAGAAGGTGGCCAGCCTGCATCTCGCCAAGGTGGGTGCCAACCTGACCAAGCTGAGCGATGCCCAGGCCAAGTATCTCGGCATCGCCCAGGCCGGCCCGTTCAAGCCGGATCATTACCGCTACTAACTTGCCTCTCCCTTGTTGCCGGCCCATTATCGGGCCGGCGATTGAGGGGATGTTGTGGCAATCAGTGACGTGAATATGCTGTTGGGCGCGGGGGCCGCCGCCGGTCTGGTCCTTCTGGGTCTGGCCGGCTGGCAGGCGCGACGCGCCCAAATTGCGTCTGCCGAGGCCGCCCGCCTGCGCGACAAGCTGGCGGCCCGCGATGGCGCCCTGGCCGCCGCGCGGGCCGACAATGCCGGCCTGGCCGCCGAGGCCGACCGGCTGGCTTTGCTGGCGCAGGAACGCGAGGATTTACTGCACGAAAACCAGCGCCTGCTGGAAGCCGGCCGCCAGGCGGCGCAATTGCTGGATGCGGCGCCTTTCCCGATCTGGCGCCGCGCCCTGGATGGCAGCCTGCTCTGGGTCAATCTCCGTTATGCCGAGATGACCGAGGCGGCGCCCGCCGATGTGGTGGCGCGCGGCATCGAACTGGCCTCGGCGCATGACCTGGACCGCCCGCGCGGCCTGGCCCGCGAGGCTCGCCAGGCTGGCCATGCCATGGCCGAGGAACGCCGTTTCGTCGCCGAGGGCGACCGGCGCAATTACCGCATTTACGAAGTGCCGTTGCCCGATGGTTTCCTGGGCTTCGCGCAGGATATCACCCAGGAAGCCGATGCGCGCGGCCAGTTGCGGCGCCATATGGAAGCGCATCTCGAAGTGCTGCGCACCATCTCCACCGCCACGGCGATTTTCGGCGCCGACAAGCGCCTGGTGCTATGGAACCGCGCCTATGCCCGCCTGTGGCAACTTGATGAAGCCTGGCTGGAACAGCGCCCCAGCTTCGGCGAGGTGCTGGAGCAGTTGCGCGCCGAGCGCCGCCTGCCGGAGCAGGTGGATTGGCAAAGCTACAAGCGCGCCCAGCAGGCCATGTTCACCACGGTGATCGAGCGCCAGGAGGAATTGCTGCATCTGCCGGATGGCTCCACCCTGCGCCTGGTGGTGAGCGCCTATCCATCCGGCGGCCTGCTCTTTGCCTATGACGACGTGACCCGGCAGCTGACCCTGGAACGCGCCACCAACACGCTGATCGCGGTGCAGCGCGCCACGCTGGATAATCTCTATGAGGCGGTGGTGGTGTATGGCCAGGATGGCCGGCTGTCGCTGTATAACCGCGCCTTCGCCGAATTGTGGCACCTGGCGCCCGACATGCTGCATCGCCAGCCGCATATCACCGAATTGCTGGAAGCCACCCGGCCGCTGATGCAGCGCGGCAATAACTGGGCGACCTGGCGCGAACAGGCCATCGATGGCTTCGCCGCGCGCCGCGCCAGCCAGGGTCGCATGGAGCGGGGCGATGGCCGCGTGATCGATTATGCCAGTGTGCCATTGCCCGATGGCGCCATGCTCTACACCTATATGGATGTCTCGGATTCGATCCGCATCGAGCGCGCCCTGCGTGAGCGCAACGAGGCGCTGGAACGCACCGACCGCATGAATGCCGCCTTCATTTCCAACATCACGCATGAATTGCGCTCGCCGCTCGGCACCCTGATCAGCATGACCGAGGTGCTGTCGCAGGGCATTCTCGGCCCGGTCAATGCACGCCAGGCCGAATATGGCCGCGATATCATGCAGGCCTCGCGGCATCTGCTGCGGCTGCTGGATGATATCATCGTGATTGCCGCCATCGAGGTCGGGCAACTGGCCTTGCAGCCGGCACCGTTTGCGCCGGCCGAATTGTGGCAGGAGGATGCCGCCGCCTGGCGCGATCTGGCCGAGCATCGCGGCGTGGCGCTGGAATTGCCGGCAGCCGCAGCCGGGCAAGAACCATCCTGCCTGGGCGATGTGCAACGGCTGCGCCAGGCTTTGGGCGCGGCCATGCTGGCGGCGCTGAACGGCACGCCGCAGGGTGGCCTGGTGCGGCTGGAAGCGGCATTGGTAGAGGGCAGGCTGCGCCTCGGCATCGCCAGCCGCAGCGGCGGCCAGGTGCCGCTCAATCCGCCACGCCTGCTGGCCGATCTGGTTCTGGGCAACGACAAGCGCGGGCAGAATGGGCGCAACCCGACTGGCCGCAACCAGGGTCCGGCCGATCTGTCGCTGCTGGTGGCGCGCGGCCTGATCGATCTGCATGGCGGCATGGTCAGCCAATTGCCGGATGAAGCCGGCCAGATGGTGCATATCGACCTGCCGATCCTGGCCGGCGAGATTGCGGCCCCGGCGCAGCCCCACTAGAATCATCCAGCCATGCCCGATCTGCTCACCCTCACCCTGCGGGATGAATCCGCCACCCAGGCCCTGGCCGGGCAGCTCGCGCCGCGCCTCAGGCTTGGCGATGTGCTGCTGCTGCAAGGCGCCCTTGGCGCCGGCAAGACCAGTTTGGCCCGTGCGCTGATCCGCACGCTTTGCGGCGCCATGATCGAGGTGCCGAGCCCGAGCTTCAATCTGGTGCTGACCTATGACACCCCGGCCGGCCCGCTCTGGCATGTCGATCTCTATCGCCTGAACCATGCCCGAGAAGCCGATGAACTGGGCCTCGAAGATATCTATGCCGAGGGCATCGCGCTGATCGAATGGCCCGAGCGGCTGGAAGGCGCCACGCCACGCGGCGCGCTCACCCTGGCCTGGCAGATCGGCGCCGACAGCCAACGCCTTGTCACCTTCAGCGGCAGCCAGGATTGGGCGCCGCGCCTTGCCGGCCTGCCATCATGACCGACCGCCAGCCTCAGACCGACCGCCTGTCTCATTCCCGCGATTTCCTGGCCCAGCATGGCTGGGGCGATGCCGAACGCCGCCCGCTGGCCGGCGATGCCTCTTTCCGCCGCTATGAACGGCTGTGGCGCGGCCGCGAAACCGCCGTGCTGATGGATGCGCCGCCGCCGCAGGAGGATGTGCGGCCCTTCAGCCGCATGGCGCAGTGGCTGGCAGCCGGCGGCTTCAGCCCGCCGCGTATCCTGGCCGAGGATGCGGCACAGGGTTTCCTGCTGCTGGAAGACCTCGGCGACGATCTCTATGCCCGCCTGCTGGAGCGGCAGGCAGCGGATGAAACCGCGCTTTATGCCGCCGCCATCGATTGCCTGCGCGACCTGCATGCGCTGCCGGCGCCGGCCGGCCTGGCCGCCTATGATGCGCAAAGGCTGATCGACGAGGCCGGGCTGTTTCCCGACTGGTATCTGCCGGCCCTGACCGGCCAGCCGACCCCGCCGGCACAGCGCGCCGCCTTCAATGCCCTGCTGGCCGAGCTGGCGCCGGCCGCCATCGCGGCGCGGCCGGTGACCGTGCTGCGCGATTTCCATGCCGAAAACCTGCTCTGGCTGCCCGGGCGCGCCGGCCGCGCCCAGGTTGGCCTGCTGGATTTCCAGGATGCCGTGGCCGGCCATCCGGCCTATGACCTGGTATCGCTGCTGGAAGATGCGCGGCGCGATGTGGCGCCAGCCCTGGCCGAGGCGATGCTGAACCGCTACACCGCCGATCTGAGCCAAACCGAAGCGACCGCCTTCCGCCGCGCCTATGCCATCCTGGGCGCCCAGCGCAATATCCGCATCATCGGCGTATTCACGCGGCTGTGGCAGCGTGATGGCAAGCCGGGCTATCAGGCCTTCATGCCGCGCATGTGGGGCCTGCTGGAGCGCGATCTGGCGCATCCCGACCTGGCCGCCCTGCGGGCCTGGGTGGATGAAGCCGTGCCGGCAGAGGCGCGCCGGCGGCCACTACCGGGCCTGATACTGCCATGATTGCCCTGCCCGATACCGCCATGGTGCTGGCCGCCGGGCTCGGCACCCGGCTGCGGCCGCTGACCGAGACGACGCCGAAGCCGCTGCTCACAGTGGCCGGGCGCAGCCTGCTGGATCGCTGCCTGGATCGCCTGGTGGAAGTGGGGGTGCGCCGCGCCGTGGTGAATGTGCATTGGCTGGGCGGGCAGATCCGCGATCATCTGGCGGCGCGCAACGACATCGCCATCGAGATTTCGGATGAAAGCGACACCCTGCTGGAAACCGGCGGCGGCCTGCGCCGTGCCTTGCCGCTTCTGGGCGACGCGCCGTTTTTTGCCGTGAATGCCGATCTGATCTGGCGCGATGCGCGCGGCAATGCGCTGCGCCGCCTGGCCGCCCGGTTCGATCCGGCGCTGATGGATGCCTTGCTGCTGCTGCAGCCCACCATCCATGCCACCGGCTATGACGGCATGGGCGATTTTTTGATGGATCAGATGGGTGCGCTGACCCGGCGCGACCGCCGCTGCACCGCGCCCTTTGTCTATACCGGGGTGCAAATCCTCTCGCCCGCCCTGTTCCAGTCGGCCCCGGACGGCGCCTTTTCGCTCAACCTGCTCTATGACCGCGCCATTGCAGCCGGACGGCTCTATGGCCTGCGCCATGAAGGCGACTGGATGGATGTGGGCAATCATGCCGGCCTGAAACAGGCCGAGGCCCTGCTGCATGGCACGCGGCCCTGAAATCTACAGCATCCCGGCCGGCGCTCCGTTTCTGGAGTTGCTGGCCGCCGGCATCCTGCGCCGCCATGGCACCGATCCGCTGGCGCTGTCGCGCGTCACCGTGCTGCTGCCGACGCGGCGCGCCTGCCGCGCCCTGGCCGAAGCCTTCCTGCGCCTGAATGATGGCGCCGCCTTGCTGCTGCCGACGATCCGCCCGCTGGGCGATGTGGATGAGGATGAACTGGAATTGCGCGGCCTGGTGGATGCTGCCGGCCAGCCGATCCCCGATCTGGAACGCGCCCTGCTGCTGACCCGGCTGCTGCGCGCCGCGCCGCTGGCCGGCGGCGATTTCGCCAATGCTTTCCAGCTGGCCCAGGGCCTGGCCGATCTGCTGGATACCGCCGCCACCGAGGAAGTCGGACTGGACCGGCTGCCCGAGATTGTGCCGGCGGAACTGGCGGCACATTGGCGCGAGACGCTGGATTTCCTGGCCGTGATCCGGCAGCACTGGCCCGCCATCAAGGCCGAGCGCGGCGGGCTGGATGCCGCCGAGCATCGTCGCGCCCTGATGCAGGCCTGGATCGAGCATTGGCGCCAGGCACCACCGGCCGATCCGGTGATTGCCGCCGGCTCCACCGGCACCATCCCGGCCACGGCGCGGCTGCTGCATCTGGTGGCGCGGCTGCCGCAGGGCTGCGTGGTGCTGCCCGGCCTGGATACCGCGCTGGACGATACCGCGTGGAATTCACTGCCCGAGGAACCGAGCCACCCGCAGCATACCATGGCTTTGCTGCTGCAAAAATTGCAGGCGACGCGCGGCGATGTGAAAACCTGGCCGCAAGCCGACGGTTTTGCCGCCGCCCGCGCCGCCTTGCTGAGCGAAGCCATGCTGCCGCCGGGCGAGACGCATCGCTGGCGCGACCTGGCATTGCCGCCGGATGCCGCCTTTGCCGGCCTGCAGCGGCTGGAAGCGCCCGGGGCGCGTGAGGAAGCGCTGGCCATCGCCCTGGCGCTGCGCGAAACCCTGGAGCAGCCGACGCGCACCGCTGCCTTGATCACGCCGGATCGTGGCCTGGCGCGCCGCGTGGCCGCCGAATTGCAGCGTTATGGCATTGCCGTGGATGACAGCGCCGGACGCGCCCTGGCCGAAACCGCCCCGGCGGTGTTCCTGCGGCTTTGCGTCGCCACCGCCTGCGACGGCTTCGCCCCGGTGCCGCTGCTGGCTTTGCTGAAACATCCCTTCTGCGCCCTGGGCCTGACACGGCGCGACCTGCTGCGCTGGACCCGCCGGCTGGAATGCATCGCGCTGCGCGACGGCCCATTGCCGGGAACTGGCCTGGCGGCGATCCGGCACCAGCTAGAACCGGGCAAACATGACGATCTGCTGCCGGGGCTGGCGCGGCTGGAACAGGCCTTTGCGCCGCTGCTGACGCTGTTGGACCAGGACGAAGCCACATTGCCGGCATTGACCGAGGCTTTGGTGCTGAGCGCCGAGGCCCTGGCCGAGCCAGCGCGCGGCAGCGATCTGCCGCTATGGCAGAAGGAAGCCGGCGAGGCGTTGCATGGTCTGATGCTGGATTGGCAGGAACAGGGCGCCGCGCTGGGGCCATTGCCGCCCAGGGCCTGGCCGCGCCTGTTCGAGGCCATGCTGCAGGGCCATGTGGTGCGGCCGCGCTATGGCAGCCATCCGCGTCTGGCCATCCTGGGCCTGCTGGAGGCCCGCCTGGTACATGCCGACCGCATCATCCTGGGCGGCCTGAATGAAGGTACCTGGCCGCCGCAAGCGCAGGAGGATGCCTGGCTGAGCCGGCCGATGCGCGCCGCCCTGGGCCTGCCACCGCCGGAACGCCGCCTGGGCCAGACCGCGCATGACTTTGTGCAGGCCGCGGCGCGGCCGGATGTGATCCTGAGCCGTGCCGCCAAGCTGGATGGCACCCCGACCGTGCCGGCGCGCTGGCTGCTGCGCCTGGCGGCGCGGCTGGGCGAGGATGCGCGCTGGCCGGCCACTTTGGCGCCGCATTACCTCGGCTGGGCGGCGCAGCTTGACCTGCCGGCGACATTCCTGACGCCGCAGCCGCCGCGCCCGGCGCCGCCGCTGGCGGCGCGGCCGCGTGAACTCTCGGTGACCAATATCGAGACCTGGATACGCGATCCCTATGCGCTCTATGCCCGGAAAATTCTGAAACTCTACCGCCTGCGCGACCTGGCCGAGCCGGCCGATGCCCGGCTGCGCGGCGAGGCCATTCATGCAGCGCTGGAAGCTTTCCTGAAACGCCATCCCGATAGTCTGCCTGATGATGCCACGGCGTTGGCGGCATTGCTGGAACTGGGCCGCGCCAGCTTCGCCCCCTGGCTCGGCCGCGCCGAGGTGGCGGCTTTATGGTGGCCACGTTTCGAGCGTGCCATGCGCTGGTTTGTCGGCTATGAGCGCGAACGCCGCGCCAATGGCTATCGCCCCGCCGTGCTGGAAGGCGAAGGTGCCACCCTGCTGAGCGGCGCACCGGGCGGCGATTTCCGCCTGACGGCCCGCGCCGACCGCATCGACCGTCACCGCGATGGCGCCCTGGCGGTGCTGGATTACAAGACCGGCATGCCGCCCAGCGCCAAGCAGGTGCATGCCGGCCTGGCGCCGCAATTGGCGCTGGAAGCCGCCATCGCCAAGGCCGGCGGCTTTGCCGGCCTGCCGCCCGGCCAGGTGGCGGAACTGGTATATATCCGCCTGCATGGCGGTGAATTGCCAGGCGAGGAACGGCGCATCGAAAGCAGCCCGCGCGCCCGCGAGCCGGTGCCGCCGGCCGATGAACTGGCCGATCTGGCACTGGAACGGCTGCGCCTCTGGGTGGCGAAATTCGACGATCCGGCGACGCCCTATCTCTCGCGCCCGCGCCCGCAATTCCTGGATTATGCCGGCGACTATGATCACCTGGCCCGCACCGGCGAGCGCAGCCTGCAGGGGGATGAGGCATGAGCGCGCGGCTGGAAGCCGATCTGCGCGACCATACGCGCAACCAGCGCGGCGCCGCCGATCCCGGGCTGTCCGCTTGGGTGGCGGCCAATGCCGGCTCGGGCAAGACCAGCGTGCTGGTGGACCGGGTCACCCGCCTGCTGCTGGCCGGCACGCGGCCGAGCGGCATCCTGTGCCTCACCTTCACCAAGGCGGCCGCCGCCGAAATGGCATTGCGCCTGAATAAACGCCTGGGTGACTGGGCCTTGCTGGCCGACGACAAGCTGCGCCCGGCGCTGGCCGACCTGCTGAGCCGGCCGCCGCTGGATAACGATCTGGATATGGCGCGGCGGCTTTTCGCCCGCACCTTGGAAGCGCCGGGCGGCCTGCGGCTGCAAACCGTGCATGCCTTCTGCGAAGCCTTGCTGAAACGCTTTCCGGTGGAAGCCGGCGTGCCGCCGCATTTCGCTGTGGCCGATGATGCGCGCGCCGCCGCCTTGCTGGATAGCGCGCGCGAGACGGTTTTGCGCCGGGCCGGTGACGATGCGGTGCTGAATGGCGCCTTGCTCTATCTCGCCGAACGGCTGAGCGACGGGCGTTTTGCCGATCTGCTCAAGGCCCTGCTCAACAAACGCCGCGACCTGTTGCAGATACTGGAAGCCGATGGCGGTGCCGAGGGCGCCATCGCCGCCCTGGCCGCCGAACTGGACCTGCCACCGGGCAGCAGCCGCGCGGCTTTGCTGGCCGGCCATCGCAACGGCCTGGCCTGGGACGATCTGCGCCGCGCCGTGGCTGCGCTGGCGCTGGGCGGCAAGAAGGACAAGGAACTGGCCGCCATCCTGGCGCCCGGCCTGGAACGCAACCTGCCGGATGATGTGCTGGAAGCCGAATGGCTGCCGGCTTTTTTCACCGGCAAGGGTGAGCCGACCAAGACCCTGGCCTTCAAGGAGGCACAGAAACAGGCCGCCGATGCCGATGAGGTGCTGAAAGCCGAGCAGCAGCGCCTGCTGCTGCTGCGCGACCGGCTCAACGCCGTGGCGATCCTGGAGGCCAGCGGCGCCCTGCTGCGCATCGCCGAACATCTGCTGGCCGCCTATGCCGCCGCGAAACGCAGCGAGGGCCTGCTGGATTACGACGACCTGATCCTGCGCAGCCGCGACCTGCTGGTGGAACCCGGTCGGGTGGCCTGGGTGATGTTCAAGCTCGACCAGGGCATCGACCATGTGCTGGTGGACGAGGCACAGGATACCAGCCCGGACCAGTGGCGCGTGATCGAGGCGCTGGCGGATGAATTCTTCGTCGGCGAAGGCGCCCGCGCCGGTCTGCGCACAGTGTTTGCCGTCGGCGATGTGAAGCAGTCGATCTATTCCTTCCAGGGTGCCCGGCCACGCGCCTTCCTGGATATGCGCGACCGGTTCCGCCGCGCCGCCGAACAGGCGGAGCGCACCTTCCGTGTGCTGCCGTTGCAGATGTCGTTCCGCTCGACGCCGGCGGTGCTGCGGCTGGTGGACGAGGTATTTGCCGTGGTCGAGGCGCAGGGCGGCGTGGTCGAGCCGGGCGAAACGCTGCTGCATCGCGCGCGCCGCGCCGAGGCGCCGGGCCGGGTGGAATTGTGGCCCGCCCTGGCGCCGCCGGAACTGGAGCAGCCGGAAGCCTGGGATGCGCCGCTGGACTATATCGGCGCCGACGATCCGCGTGTCACCCTGGCCCGCCGCATCGCCGCCCAGGTGAAAACCTGGCTCGGGCAGGAATGGCTGCCCGGCCTGGGCCGTTTGCTCAGTGCCGGCGATGTGATGATCCTGGTGCGGCGGCGTAATGCGTTTTTTGATGCCGTGGTGCGCGAATTGAAACTGGCCGGGGTGCCGGTGGCCGGTGCCGACCGCATGCAGCTGGCGGAGCAGATGGCGGTGCTGGACCTGCTGGCGCTGGGGCAATTCTGCCTGCTGCCGGAGGATGACCTGACCCTGGCCACGGTGCTGAAAGGTCCGCTGTTCAATTTCGATGAGGACGACATTTTCGCGCTGTGCCATGGCCGGCCCGGCACGCTGTGGCGCCAGTTGCGCGATCAGGCCGATACACGGCCGCATTGGCGCCGGGCGCGCGACGAACTGGGCGGCCTGCTGGCCCGCGCCGACCGCGCGCCGCCCTTTGCCTTCTATGCCGAATTGCTCGGCGCCGGCGGTGGCCGCCACCGCCTGCTGGCGCGGCTGGGGCGCGAGGCGGATGAGCCGATCGACGAATTCCTGGCCGCCTGCCTGGCCTTCGAGCGCGAGGCAGCGCCCAGCCTGCAAGGTTTTCTGGCCTGGTTCGACGACCATGCCGGCGAGGTGAAACGCGATCTTGACCAGGGCCGCGACGAAGTGCGCGTACTGACCGTGCATGGCGCCAAGGGGCTGGAAGCGCCGGTGGTGATCCTGCCCGATACCTGCGATTTGCCGCTGGCGCGCGAGGAGGAAGGTTTGCTGTGGCGCGAGGCGGCGGATGGCAGTGTGGCGCGGCTGCTCTGGCCGCCACGCAAGGAATTCGACGTGCCGCTGACCGCCACCATCCGCCAGGCACGGCAGACGGCGCAGCGCGAGGAATATCGCCGGCTGCTCTATGTGGCGCTGACCCGGGCGCGCGACCGCCTGATCGTGGCCGGTTACCTGAACGGCAAGACGGCCAAAAGCGGCGCACCGCCGGAAAGCTGGTATCGCCTGGTGGAAGCCGCTTTCGACCGCCTGCCCGATGTGAGCGAGGCGCCACTGCCCTGGGGCGAGGTGGCGCGGCGCTGGGAGAATGCCGGCCAGGATGCGCCGCCACCAGCGGTGCGTGGTGCCGGTCAGGCGGCAATGCCGGCATTGCCGGCCTGGTGCCGGGCCTTGCCGCCGGCCGAGCCGAGCCCGCCCTTGCCGCTGGCGCCCTCGCGCCCGGCACGCGAGCCGGCGCCACCGCCGAGCCCGGCCCAGCCGCGCAACCGCAGCGGCCTGCTGCGTGGCCGGCTGGTGCATCGCCTGCTGCAAAGCCTGCCCGACCTGCCGCCGGCCGAACGCGCCGCCGCCACGGCACGGTTCCTGGCCCATCCCGGCCATGGCCTGAGCGACACCCAGCAGGCCGAATTGGCCGGCGAGGTGCTGGGCGTGCTGGCGCATCCGGCCTTCGCCCCGGTTTTCAGCCAGCAGGCCCGCGCCGAGGCGCCACTGGCCGGGCGGCTGGGCAGCCAGATCGTGGTCGGCCGGGTGGATCGCCTGATCGTATTGCCGGACCAGGTGCTGGTGCTGGACTACAAGACCGACCGGCCACCGCCCAGCGATGCCGCCGCCACCGACCCGGCCTATCTGCGCCAGATGGCGCTCTATACCGCGCTTTTGCAGACCATCTTTCCGGATCGGCAGATCGCCGCCGCTTTGCTCTGGACCCATGCGCCACGCCTGATGCCTCTGCCGCCAGCCCTGCTGGCAGCGGCGCTGCAGGCATCACCGCATCGTGACTCGCCCCCGGGGGGCGAGGACCATAGTTTGCAGCCATGAACCGTCGCCCCCGCCTTCTGCTGCCGGCCTTGCTGCTGGCCTGCTGCCTAGCCCTGCTAGGGCCGGGACAGGCCGTGGCGCAGGCCGGGCAGCCACAGCATGGGCAGCAGCCGCGCGGGCAGCAGATTGTGGTGCTGGAGCTGTTTACCAGCCAGGGCTGCTCTTCCTGCCCGCCGGCCGACAAGCTGATGCGCGAATGGGTGGCGCAGCCGGCATTGCTGGCGCTGTCGCTGCATGTCGATTACTGGGATTATCTCGGCTGGCGCGATACGCTGGGCAAGCGCTATCACAGCGACCGCCAGCAGGCCTATGCGCGCAAGATCGGCACCCGGCAGGTCTATACCCCGCAAGTGGTGGTGAATGGGCAATATGTCGCTATCGGCTCCAATCGCGAAGCGGTGCAGGATGCCATCCAGGCGGCGCGGCGCGACCAGTATCTGCCGCTGACCACCGAACATGATGCCACCGGGCAGCCGGTGCGGCTGCTGCTGCCCGGCCTGGCCACCTGGCAGGGCGAAGCCGTGGCGCGGCTCTGCCTGTATGACCGACGCCGCGAGGTGGCGGTGGAGCGCGGCGAGAACCAGGGCAAGCAGATGACCTATCTCAACGTGGCGCGGGCCTGGGTGGAACTGGCGCGCTGGCAGGGCCAGCCGATGAGCCTGGAGATCGGCGCCCAGCTCAAGGATATCGACTGGCAGGAGCGCGGCGCGGTGCTGCTGCTGCAATCCACCCGGGGGCCGATCCTCGGCGCCGTCAACCTTGGCCCGCGCCAAGGCAATTGACAGCGCTGCCGGCAGGCCCGATTTTCTCGGCAATGCCCGAGACCAGAAACACACCTGAGAATCCGACCCGGCTGCGGCCGGCCGAGCCGCGCGATGCGACCCGGCTGAAGCAGATCGCCGTGCAGGCTTTCCGCATCTATGCCGAATTGCTGCCGCGCCCGCCGCAATCGGTGACCGCCGATTATGCCGCATTGATTGCCGATGATGCGGTCTGCGTCGCCGAGCGCGACGGCGAGGCGCAGGGCCTGGCCGTGCTGCTGCCGCTGCATAATGCCCTGCTGCTGCATACCGTGGCGGTGGCGCCCGAGATGCAGAAAACCGGCATCGGCGCCATGCTGCTGAATTATGCCGCCCGGCATGCCCAGGGCCAGGGCCTGGCCGCCGTGGAAGTCAGCGTCGAGCGGGCGATGCTGCCGCTGCTCGGCTGGTTCGGCCGGCATGGCTACGAGGCGGTGCGCTCACCCGGCCCGGGCGGCTATCAACGCTATTATTTGCGGCGTACAATAACGTAGTTACAGAACATAAAATTCGAGGAAATGCCGATGTCCGCTGCCGAAGCCGCGCCCAAGCCGCCTTTGCCCTCCTCCACCATGCTGATGCTGCGCGATGATGCCGAAGCCGGCCTGCAGGTCTTCATGGTGAAACGCAATTACGCCATCGACTTTGCCTCCGGCGCGCTGGTCTTTCCCGGCGGCAAGCTGGCCGCCGGCGACAGCGACCCGGCCCTGGCGGCGCATCTGCGCCCGGGCCGGCTGGATGCGGCGCTGCTGCCCTATGCGCTGGGTGCGATCCGCGAAAGCTTTGAGGAATCCGGCCTGCTGCTGGCGCGGCCCAAGGGTAGCGACCGCTTCCTGGATGCGGCGCGGGTGCAGAAGCTGCATGACTGGCGCGAGCCGCTGAACCGGGGCGAGAAGACCCTGCGCGACCTGGCCGAAGCCGAGCAGCTCGATTATGCCGTGGATGCTGTGGTGCCGTTTGCGCATTGGATCACGCCGGAGGCAATGCCGAAGCGTTTCGATACCTGGTTTTTCCTCGCCCCGGCGCCGGCCGACCAGATCGGCAGCCATGACGGCTCGGAAGCGGTGGAATCGGAATGGGTCAATCCGCATGGCGCATTGGCCGATTGGGAAGCACGGCGCAAGACCATCGTGTTTGCCACCCGCATGCAGCTGGTGAAGCTGGGCCGCAGCGGCGACAGCGCCACGGCCTTTGCCGCCGCTGCGGCCGCGCCGATCATGAGCGTGATGCCGGTGCTGGACAAGACCGCGCCCGGCGAGCCGCATCTGCGCATCCCGGCCGAAGCCGGCTATGGCGTCACCGGCGTGCCGCTGAGCCAGGTCGGGATGTAGCAGCCCCTCAGGCGATACCGCCTTACGCTATGCCAGCCGCCATCACCTTGGCGAGCCGCTGGGCGAAGGCCTGCGGGTCGCGCGGTGGCTCGCCTTCCACCAGGCGGGCCTGATCCAGCAGCAACTCGGCCGCATCCTCCAGCGCCTCGGCGGCGCCGGGCTGGCCGGCGCGCTCGGCCATGCGGCGGATCAGCGCGTGGCGCGGATTGATTTCCAGGATCCGCAGGCTGGCCGCCGCCTGGGCGAATTGCTTGTTCATGCGCAGCAGGCGTTCCAGATGCATGTCCATATCGCCATCGGCGGCCACCAGGCAGCAGGCGCTGTCGGTCAGCCGGGTGCTTTCGCGCACATCACGCACCGCTTCGCCCAGGATGGTCTTGAGTGCGCCGATCAGGGTGCCGAGCGCGGCGCCTTCCACTGCCTCGGGCTTGTCCTCCGGCGCCGTGTCATCGGCTTCCGCCGGCTTGATCGCCTCCAGATCGGCGCCACCACGTGTCACTGAGCGGAACGGCTTGCCCTGCCAGTCGGTGACCATGGAGAGCCAGAAATCATCCACCGGATCGGTGAGCAGCAGCACTTCCACGCCCTTGGCCTTGAAGCCTTCAAGCTGCGGGCTGCGCTTCAGCGTATCGAGCTGATCGCCGGTGATGGTGTAGATCGCGGTCTGGTTTTCCTTCAGGCGGCCGAGATATTCATCCAGCGACACCCAGCCTTCCTGGGTCGAGGAGCGGAAACGCGCCAGCTTGAGCAGCTTTTCACGATGCTCGGTGTCTTCATAGATGCCTTCCTTCAGCACCGCGCCGAAGGTTTCCCAGAAGCTGGCATAGGCTTCCGGTTCCGTCGAAGCCTTGCGCTCCAGTTCGGTCAGCACACGCCGGGTGATGGCCTGCTTGATGCGCGCCAGCACCGGATTATTCTGCAGCATCTCGCGGCTGACATTGAGCGGCAGATCGGCGGAATCGACCACGCCGCGCAGGAAACGCAGCCAGGCCGGCACCAGGCCTTCGCAATTATCGGTGATGAAGACGCGGCGCACATAAAGCTTCAGCGCCGGCTTGCGCGCCGGATCGAACAGATCGCGCGGCGCCATGCTGGGCACATATAGCAGCAGGGTATAATCCAGCTTGCCTTCCGCCTTGGTATGCAGTGTCAGCCAGGGATCGTCGAAGGCATGCGCGGTGTGATGATAGAAATCCTTGTACTGTTCCTCGCTCACCTCGCTCTTGCTGCGGGTCCACAACGCCGAGGCAGCATTCAGGGTCTCGGCTTCCTGGCCGTCCTGCAACAGCACCACCGGCAACGCGATATGATCGGAATAGGCTTTCACGATGCGGCGCAAGGCCGCCGGATCGAGGAATTCATCCTCGCCCTGGCGCAGATGCAGCGTGATCGTGGTGCCGCGCCCGGCATCCGCCGGCCCTTCGCCGATGCTGAAACTGCCGGTGCCATCGGAGGTCCAGCGCCAGGCTTCGGCCTCGCCGGCGCGGCGCGACACCACGTCCACCTTCTCGGCCACCATGAAGGCGGAATAGAAGCCGACGCCGAACTGGCCGATCAGCGCCATGTCCTTGGCGGCATCGCCGCTCAGCTTGGTGACGAATTCGCCCGTACCGGAACGTGCGATAGTACCCAGATTGGCCACCAGTTCATCGCGATTCATGCCGATGCCGTTATCGGTCACGGTCAGGGTGCGCGCCGCTGCATCGGCCTGCAGGGTCACGCGCAGCTCGCTGTCGCCAGCCCAGAGTTCAGCCTCGGTCTGCGCGGCGAAACGCAGCTTGTCGCAGGCATCGGAGGCATTGGAGATCAGCTCACGAAGGAAAATATCCTTCTGGCTGTAGAGCGAATGGGTGACGATATGCAGCAGCCGCGCCACTTCGGCCTGGAATTGCATGGTCTGGTCGGTCATGGGATCGTCCTCGTCGCTTCAATGGCGGTGGACGCCGCACCAATGGTATGCCCGGGTCAAGCCCGGGCATGACGATATGGGTTTGTCATCCTCGGGCTTGACCCGAGGATCCCATTTTTTGGCGTCTCCGCGAAACTTCAATCCTTCTTGTCTTCCTTGGGCTTCTCGTCCTCAAGCAGTTCCGGCAGCCGGCGCAACAGGTCGCGCGCGGTGTATTCCGACACCAGATAGGCCCAGCCATTCATCCGCGCATTGGCGTCTTCCACCTGCTTCTGGGCCGCTTCCGGCTTCAGCAGGGCGGCATTGTCCTTGTCTTCCTTGACCAAAGCCGGATCATAGGCGAGTTGCACGGTGACCCAGGCCTTCTTGTCGGCGGCAGGCAGGCTGCGCACCGTGGCGCGGATGCCATCCAGGGTGACGATCTCGGTGCGGTCGGCCTTGGAGAAATCATGCGCAGCGGCGCGTGCCACGTCATCGAAGCTGATGAAGGCCAGTGCGCCCGGGGCCGAATTGGCATCATATTGCGAGGACAGTTTCTTGCCGGCCGGGATCGGCTCGGCCGGGCGGAAATCATCCTTGGCGGTGCCGTTTTCGCCATTGGTGCGCACCAGTTCCAGCACCGCGCCATCGCTATGAGCAATGGTGGCGGCAGCAACGCGGGCGCGCTCGATCTTCACCATCTCCTTATCCAGCCAGGCGACCGGATCGGCCGGCAGGTCGATGCGGCCGCGCGCCAGCCAGGAGCGGGCATCGCTGACCAGGCGCACATGCAGTTCGGCCGGCTTGGGGCCGATCTCGCGCATGCGCACCTTGCCGATGATCACATCGGCCAGCGCGACATTCTTGGCATCCAGCAGGCGCAGCTTGATCGGGCCGGGATCGTTCTTGGCTGCTTCATCCACCGGCTTGTAGGCTGCCGGATCGCTGACCTGGATATGGTCATAGAGTTCCGGCTTGTCGGTACGCGGCTCGATGCTTTCCAGCCCGGCAATGCCGAGCACATTCTTGCGCAGGATGTCGTCCTTGACGCGATAGCCATCCTTGCTCGGCATCACCCAATACTGGCCAGCCAACTCGATGCGGAACTTGCCTTTCAGGCTTTCCACTTCGAGCGCCGTCACCTCGTTCACCTTGCCGGGCAGGCCGGGAAACAGCGGCTTGGCGGCAAAATCGGCTTCCGTGGCCTGTTCGCGCCGGTCGGCGACATACCAGGCAACACCGCCAAGGCCAATGGCCGCCACCAGCAGGATGATCCCGAGCTTACCCTTCATCACGCACCTCTCACGCTTTGCACAAACGACGACGCGACCTCAGCCTTCAACACGGCGGGTGACGCGACGGCGGCGCCAGGCCAGGCTGAGGCCGATGGCCGCCAGGGCGGCCAGCAGCGGCACCAGGCCGATATTGATGAACTTGATGCCAAGCTGCAGCTTCTCGATATCCCGGTTCAGTTCGCGCTGCACATTGCGCAATTCCTTGCGGGTGGTGAGAATTTCGCCGCGCAGATTCTCGATCGCGGCCTGCTGCTCGGCGCTGATCAGCGCATTGCCGCCGCTCTGTCCAGCACTACCAGCGCCGCTGCCGGCCTTGCTCTGCAATTCGGCGATCTGCTTCTCGGTATCTTCCAGCTTCTTCTGCAACGCGCGTTCGCGTGCCTGATATTGCTGGTCGGCGCTGCGCCGCATCGCCTCGATCACCTCGAACGGACGCTGCGACTTGCCACGGCTGCGCAGGCCGATCAGGTCGCCGGAGCCCGACATGTTGTCGATGGCATTGACGGCAAAATCGGCATTGGCGGCAATCGGCACATAAAGCGACTGGCCGAACATCTGCTGCGTGCGCACCCAGAAGCGATCATCCAGCAGATCGGCATCGGCCACCAGCAGCACGTTGATCGGCTTGGCGCTTTCCTTGACCTGCGGCGCAGCGGGTTTGCTCTCGGCAGGCTTGGCCTCGCCATCCTTCTTCTCGGCCTCGGTTTCCTTGGCCTTGGGCGGGCCATCGGGGAACGCGGTCTTGGCCGGGCCGGTGATCCGCGCCGCCAGGGTATAGACCTCGCCGGTGGCCTTGAACTTTTCGGCCAGAGCCTGCGGATTGGGATCGCCGCGCAATTCGGCCGCATCCATCAGCATGGCATTGTTGGAGGAAACGATCAGCGGCTGCACATTGGTGGTGGCACCATCGCGCTTCTTGATCGCACCGGCCGAGGCCATGTTGATCGAGGTGATCTGCGAGGTGACGATATCGTCGGCATTCATCTGCGCCTGGGTCAGCGCCAGCCAGGGGACGTAATCGGCCACTGCGGCAGCGCCGCTGCGCCCGGTCTGCACCCGCTGCGCCAAAGCCAGGTCGGCAACGAATTGCGGCTCGATATCCACACCCCAGGCCTGGAACAGCTTGGGCAGCAGCGAACCGCTATCGCCGCCCGGCATCGGCTGGCCGGTCATCGGATTGGGCATCGCCGCCATGGTTTCCGAATACGGATCGGTGAAGGCGATCAGGCGGCCGCCCTTCAGCACAAACTGGTCGATGGCATATTGCAGCTCATCCGACAGATCCTTCGGATGCGCCAGCAGCAGGGTATCGATCTTCTCCGGATCGATATCCTCCGGCTTGGCGCCTTCCAGCATCTTCACATCGAAGAACTGCTTGATCTGGCCCAGCACCAGATAGGGCTGCGCCTGGCCGCGCATCGCCGCCATGATGCCGCCGGGGCCATATTCCAGCGGCAGCGAGCCGAGCACCGCCACTTTGGGCTTCTTCGGATTGTTCAGCGCATAGACCAGCTTGGTCAGGTCATATTCCAGGAACTGCTCCTTCTCCGCCTGGAAGAAGGGGATCGATTCCTGCTGGTCGATGCTGTTGCTGCCGACCAGGCCGAAATAGAAATTCTGCCCTGCCTGGCCTAAAGACACCGCCTGGATGCCGGCCGCCACGGCGCGATCCTCGGCTTCCGAGAATGGCTCCGGATCGATCACTTCCAGCCGCAGCTTGCCGCCGGAGAGCGCGGCATAACGTTCCAGCAACTCGCGCACGCGCTGGCCATACTGCTTCACCTGCGGCGCCTGGGTGGCGAGCTTGTCGGAGAAGAAGAAGCGCAGCGTGACCGGCTCCTGCAAACCCTTCAGCACATTCCGCGTGCCATCCGACAGCGTGTAGAGTTTGGCCTGGGTGAGATCGAGCCGGGCATCGCGCAGGCCCTGGTTGGAGGCGACGTTGACGGCGAAGAACAGGGCGAAGGCGGCGACCAGGCCGGTGCCGGTGAGAAGGGCTTTGTTCCGCGTATTCATGGCTCAACCCGCCTTCTTCATGTCAACCACCACCGCCGTGGCATAGAGCCAGGCCGCAATCAGCGAGACGAAATAGATCAGGTCGCGCAGATCGATCACGCCTTCGGTGATGGCGTTGAAATGGGTCAGGAAACTGAACGAGGCGATGGTATCCACCACCAGATTGGGCGCCCAGCCGGAGAAGAAATTCAGCACCATCGGCGCCCCGGCCACGGTGAACACGAAGCAGACCAGCACGCTGAGCACAAAGGCGATCACCTGGTTGCGGGTCAGCGCCGACAGGCAGCAGCCGATGGCGAGATAACCGCCGGCCATCAGCAGACTGCCGAGATAACCGGCCAGGATCACGCCATGATCGGGCTGGCCGAGCCAGGCCACCGTGATCCAGAACGGGAAGGTGAGCGCCAGCGTGATACCGGCAAAGGCCCAGGCGGCCAGGAATTTACCCAGCACCGCCTGGCCGAGCGGGATCGGCAGGGTGAGCAGCAATTCGATGGTGCCGCTCTTGCGCTCCTCGGCCCAGAGCCGCATGGCGATGGCGGGCAGGAAAAACAGGTAGAGCCAGGGGTGGAACAGGAAGAAGGCCTTGAGATCGGCCTGGCCGCGCTCGAAGAACTGGCCGAGATAGAAGGTGAAGATGCCGGTGGTGAACAGGAACACCACGATGAAGACATAGGCCACGGGGGTGGAGAAATACCCACCCAACTCGCGGCGGAACACGGCGGACAATCCGGTCATGACAAAATCCTCAAGCGGCCTGGCGCGGCTGGGTGACTTGACGGAAGGCGGCATCGAGCCGGCCGGGCTGGGCGAGAATCTCGCCGATGCGCCAGCCCTCGCCTTCCGGGCGGCCCTCGGCCACCACACGGCCGCGCGCGATGATCACGGCGCGGTGGCAGATGGCTTCCACTTCTTCCAGGATATGGGTGGAGATGATGATCGCCTTCTCGCGCGCCATGCCCTGGATCAGGCCGCGCACTTCATGCTTCTGGTTCGGATCGAGGCCGTCGGTCGGCTCGTCGAGCACCAGCACCGGCGGATCGTGCAGGATCGCCTGGGCCAGGCCGACACGGCGCTTGTAGCCCTTCGACAACGTGTCGATGGACTGGTCCAGCACATCCTTGATATTGACCTGGTCGATCACCTTGTCGAGCCGCCATTCGCGCTCGCTGCCGCTGAGGCGGCGTACATCGGCGATGAATTCGAGGAAGCTGCGCGCCGTCATGTCGCCATAGGCCGGGGCGCCTTCGGGCAGATAGCCGATCACGCGCTTGGCCGCCAGCGGCGCCTCGGCCACATCATGGCCGCAAACCGAGAGGCTGCCCGATGTTGGTGTAAGGAAGCCGGTCAGCATCTTCATGGTGGTGGATTTGCCGGCGCCATTCGGCCCCAGAAAGCCGAGAACCTCGCCCTTGCCGACGCTCAGGGAAATCCCGTCCACGGCGATGAATGGGCCGAATTTCTTCACCAAATCGCGTATTTCGATCATTATGCCCACCTACTCCCCTGATCGCTCATTTTGGCGCGTTCGACAGATAAGCACTCCCCTCCGGAGCATCAAGGCCCGGCGCCCGGATTTAGCGGATTTTTAAGGCTGCACCGGGACTTGGCGGCGTTTTGAGCGCAAGACGGCACTGGACAGGGACGAAGCCGGATGCTACCGGCGTGGGCATGGCCGCCAGCAGCGACACCGACGACCATCCGCCCTCGCCCTGCACCAAGGTGTGCCGGATCGACACTGCCACGGGCTATTGCCTGGGCTGCTGGCGCACCGGCGAGGAAATCGGCGCCTGGCCGGTCTTGTCCGCCACCGAGAAACGCGAGCTGCTGCGCCGCCTGTCGGCGCGGCGCTGGAGCCTCTAGGCGATGGCCGGCTTCCTGGCGAAACGTGGCCTGACCCTGCTGGCAACCCTGTTCGCCACGTCGCTGATCGTGTTCCTGGTGCTGGAAATCCTGCCTGGCGATCCGGCCCTGCTGCTGCTCGGCACCGATGCCACCGATGCCCAATTGCAGGTGCTGCGCAGCCAGATGGGCCTGGATCGGCCGGCGCATATCCGCTATCTGGCCTGGATCGGCGGCCTGCTGCAGGGCGATTTCGGCCTTTCCTATGCCTATAAAACCCCGGTCTGGCCGCTGATCGCCGAACGTTTGTGGCTGACCTATCCGCTGGCACTGAATGCCATGGTGCTCAGCATCCTGCTGGCCCTCAGCCTGGGCCTGCTGGCGGCGCAGCGACATAACCGGCTCGGCGATGTGCTGATCATGGGCTTGAGCCAGGTCGGCATCTCGGTACCCAGCTTCTGGTTCGGCATCCTGCTGATCCTGCTGTTTGCCGTGCATCTGGGCTGGTTCGCCGCTGGCGGCTTTGCCGGCTGGGGCGATATTGCTGCCGGCTATAAAAGCCTGATCCTGCCCAGCCTGGCGCTGGCCGTGGTGCAGGCAGCGATCCTGGCGCGCATCACCCGCTCCAGCCTGCTGGAGGCGATGCGCGAGGATTATGTGCGCACCGCGCGGGCCAAGGGCCTGTCGCAGGGCGCGGTTTTGCGCCGCCATGTGCTGCGCAATGCGCTGATCCCGGTGGTGACGGTGATCGGCCTGCAATTCGGCGGCCTGCTGGCCGGCGCCATCGTGGTGGAACAGGTATTTTCACTGCCCGGCCTGGGCCGGCTGGTGTTTCAGGCCATCAGCAACCGCGATATCGAGGTGGTGAAGGCTGCCGTGATCCTGCTCGCCTTCACCGTGGTGGTGGTGAATTTCCTGGTCGATCTGCTTTATGCCGCGATCGATCCACGTTTGAATGCCAGAGATGCGTGAGATGGGGATGCGTGAGACGGGGATGCGTGAGACGGGGATGCCTGACCTGATCGCCCGCGCCCTGCGCCATCGCAGCTTCGTAGCTGGTGGCCTGCTGACACTGATCATGCTGGGCATGGCGGCGCTGGCTTTGGTCTGGACACCCTATAACCCGACGCAGATGAATATCCGCCGCCGCCTGGCGCCGCCCTCGGCGGATTACTGGCTCGGCACCGATGCCTATGGCCGCGACGTGTTTTCGATGCTGCTGGTCGGGGCGCAGAATTCCATCCTGGTCGGGGTCATCGCCGTCGGCATCGGCGCCAGCCTGGGTACCGCGCTCGGCCTCTGGGCCTCGGCGCGGCGTGGCTGGGTCGAGGAAGGCGTGATGCGGGCCGCCGATTTCACCTTCGCCTTTCCGGCCGTGCTGTCGGCGATCATGTTCGCCGCCGTGCTGGGGCCGAATTCGCTCAATTCGATCATCGCCATCGCCATCTTCAACATTCCGGTCTTTGCCCGCGTGGCGCGCGGCTCGGCCAATGCGATCTGGGCGCGCGATTTCATCCTGGCGGCGCGTGCCGCCGGCAAGGGCGTGCTGCGCATCACGCTGGAGCATGTGCTGCCGAATATCATGGCGGTGCTGGTGGTGCAGGCGACGATCCAGTTTGCCCTGGCAATCCTGGCGGAAGCCGCCCTGTCCTATCTCGGCCTCGGCACCCAGCCGCCGACACCGTCCTGGGGCCGCATGCTGAACGAGGCCCAGGCGCTGATCTTCCGCGCCCCTTTGCTGGTGCTGTTTCCCGGCCTGGCGATCATGGTCGCCGTGCTTGGCCTCAACCTGCTCGGCGATGGCCTGCGCGATCTGACCGATCCGCGCCTGGCGCGCAGGCGGTGAGCATGGCCCTGCTGGAAGTGCATGACCTGCATGTCACCCTGGCCACCGCACGCGGCCCGGCCGAAGCGGTGCGCGGGGTGGATTTCACCCTGGAACGCGGCGAGACGCTGGGCATTGTCGGCGAAAGCGGCTGCGGCAAGTCGCTCACCGCCCTTGCCCTGCTCGGCCTGCTGCCGGACGGCGCGCGGGCCAGCGGCGCGGTGCGGCTGGAAGGCCGCGACCTGCTGGCGCTGCCGGAAGCCGACCTCTGCCGGCTGCGCGGCAATCGCATCGCCATGATCTTCCAGGAGCCGATGACCTCGCTCAACCCGCTGCAGCGCATCGGCGCGCAGATTGCCGAGCCGATATTGCTGCATGAAGGCGTGACCCGGGCGGTGGCATATGAGCGGGTGCTGGCCCTGCTGGATCGCGTCGGCCTGGCGGAACCGCGCCGCCGCGCCGAGGCCTATCCGCACCAGCTTTCCGGCGGCCAGCGCCAGCGCGTGATGATCGCCATGGCGCTGGCCTGCAATCCGGCCCTGCTGGTGGCGGATGAACCGACCACGGCGCTGGACGTGACCATCCAGGGCCAGATTCTCGATCTGATCGACGATCTGGTGGCGGAACGCGGCATGGCGCTGATCCTGATCAGCCACGATCTGGGCGTGATCGCCGAGAGCGCGCGGCGCGTGCTGGTGATGTATGCCGGCAAGGCGGTGGAACAAGGCCCGGTGCAGGCGGTGTTCGGCGCCATGGCGCATCCCTATGCCCAGGGCCTGTTCGGCGCCATGCCCCGGCTGGGGCCGCGCCCGGGGCCGAACCTTGGGCCGGACCTTGGGCTGGACCTTGGGCCGGACCTTGGGCTGGACCTTGGGCCGGACCTTGGGCAGCAGGCGACGTTGTTGCCGACCATTCCCGGCATCGTGCCGGATCTGCATGAACTGGGGCGCGGCTGCGCCTTTGCGCCACGCTGCAATCTGGCCGAAGCGCGCTGCCAGGAAACCGCGCCGCCAGTGGTGGCGGTCGGCCCGCAGCATGAAGCGGCCTGCTGGCGCACCGATATTGCCTTGCAGCGGCTGCGGCAGGCGGCGCCATGAGCCCGACGATGGCCGTGCCGCTGCTGCAGATCGACCAGGTGCATCGCCATTACCGGCTGCCGGGGCGTGGCCTGTTCAGCCCGGGCCGCCAGGTGCTGGCGGTGAACGGTGTCAGCCTCGATCTGGCGGCCGGCGACAGCCTGGGGCTGGTGGGCGAAAGCGGCTGCGGCAAATCCACCCTGGCCCGCCTCGCCATGGCGCTGGAAAAACCGAGCCAGGGCCGCGTGCTGTTCGCCGGCCAGGACCTGGCACAACTGGATGCCGAAGCCCTGCGCCAGGCGCGGCGCGATTTCCAGATGGTGTTCCAGGATCCTTATGGTTCCCTCGATCCGCGCCAGCGCGTCGGCCGCATCGTGGCCGAGCCGCTGGAGGCACTGGAACATGCCGGCAAGCCGGAACGCCTGGCGCGGGTGGCCGAGGCACTCGGCATGGTGGGGCTGCGCGCCGGCGATGCCGAGAAATATCCGCATGAATTCAGCGGTGGCCAGCGCCAGCGCATCGCCATCGCCCGCGCCCTGATCACGCGGCCGAAGCTGATCGTGGCCGATGAGCCGGTCAGTGCGCTGGATGTCTCGGTACAGGCCAGCGTCCTCAACCTGCTGCGCGAATTGCAGCACGGCCACGGCATCACCTATCTGTTCATCAGCCATAACCTCGCCGTGGTGAGCCATCTCTGCCGCCGGGTCGCGGTGATGTATCTTGGCCGCATCGTTGAACAAGGCGATTGCGCCAGCATCTTCCAGGCCCCGGCGCATCCCTATACCCGCGCCCTGCTGGCCGCATTGCCGCAGCCGGTGCCGCCGCCGCCCGGCACGCGGCGCCGACGGCAATTGCTGCAAGGCAACCCCGGCCTGGCCAGTGCAAAACCGGGCTGCGCCCTGGCCGAACGCTGCGGCTTTGCCGTGGCGCGCTGCCGCGGCGAAACCCCGGCCCTGCGCCCCTTCAACGACCGCCTGGTGGCTTGCCACCGCGCCGAAGAAATTTAGGGCAGCGGAATCTAGCGGCAATCCTTATCGATTTCCCGCCAGCGAGCGTAGTAGGCCGGCTCCCAATCCCTCTGCGCCGCCCTCGCCTTCTCGCGATTCCGATCGCGATTGCGATCGCGGTCGGCATACCGCCCCTGATCTGTTGACGGCTGCCGCGTCACCATCGACCAGGAGAAACCCCGCTCGTTATGCGGTGCCAGGCAAACCGAGCGATTGGCCGGGAACCGGCTCGGCCAGTGTGACCCGCCACGACCATTGTCATTGACACTGCCGGCCAACCCGATGCCGCTATTGGACCGCCGGGTTACTGGATCCGACAGAACCGTGATCTGAAATCCACCTGACAGCGCATAGAGATGGTTTGCCGAATAGGATTGGAAGATATCCGCCGATGGCGGCATTTCCCTGCTCTGGCTGAATGTTTGCTGCGGCATCACGGCCACAAGGAATGCAACGCCAATCACGCAGACTGCCGCTCGCATAATATGCCTCCCCGGCGAACCCTGTCGCCCGGGGACTTATACACTCATAGGTTTTAGTCAAATCGAGGGCCGAATTGCGGCCACATTGTGGCGGCATACAGCAGCAGCCGGAATGCCAGGCACTGCCTGCCAGGCCGGCGGCCGTTCATCAGGCCTTCGGCTGGATCGGCACCAGGCGGTAGCCGCGTTGCAGCATGCATTCATTGGTATAGAAATACATATCCGAACTGCGCTCGGAATAACTCGGGCTTTCCACCTTCAGGCCAGGGCCGACACCATAGACGCGGGGCCGGAAACTGGCATCGAATGCCTTCTGGTCGCCGATACGGGCGCAATCGGTTTCATCCTTGGCGCGCTGCTCGGCGCTGGTATCGGGCCGGCTCCATTCCGTGCCGGTACCGGCGGCGCAGGCCGCCAGGCCGATGGCGAGCGACAGGATTACCAGGGCCTTCTGGGCGCGTTTCATGGCACCACCTTGTGCAGCACATAGCCGCGCTGCTGCATGCAATATTCCGCCAGTTCATAAACCCGTGGACCGCGTTGCGAATAACTGACGGTGAGACCGCCGCCGCCATCATCGCCGCCACTGGTGATGAATTGTGTATCGCGGAAAGGCGGATATTTCGCCGTGCCGCCGAAGCTTTCGTCAAAGGCCTGGTAATCGGCCTCAGCCTGGCAGGCAGCCTGATCGGCATCGCGCTGCTGGGTGCCGGTATCGGGCCGCGTCCAGGCCATGTCGGTGCCGGCGCAGGCAGCCAGCAGCAGAAGCAGGGCGACAATACAGGCCGGCCGGCGCATCATCCGGCACCGCCTTCCGGGCTGGCCGGCGGCGCCGGCACCAGGCGATAGCCGCGCGCCTTCATGCAGAAATCCTGCAGATGGTTTTCCCGCAGATCGCGCTCCATGAAAGGATCGCCGAACGGGCCGCCGAAACCGGCCGCAGCAAAACCGGGATAGGACCGATAACGCCCGAAGCGATCAATGTAGCCCGGCCCCCAGAAACTGCCATAAGGCGGGAAGCCATAACGCAGGCCTTCCGCCATCACCTGCTGCCGCGCCATGCCATGGCAATCCTGCAGATCGGCACTCAGATCCGCGCGACCGGTGGCGGGATGGTCCCAGACCAGCGCCGGACCGCAACCGGCCAGCAACAGCACAAGGGCTAAGGCGGGGATGTGACGCAAGGCTTTCTCCCACCGGGCAATCCGGCCATTGCGGCGGCACCCGGCTTTGGCTGGATTATAGCCTGGACCCGGATTGCGGCAAAAGCATGACGCAGGCGTCATGCCCCTGGCAGGGCCTGATGCCTCACTCCTGGCAGGGGAAAGCGTCGGTCATGGCGAAACGCACCGCCTTGATCGCATCCTGGGCCATATCCTCGGCATTCTGTTCGCCATATTCCACGAATTGCTGTCGCAACATGGTGGCCGGTGCCTCGCGCGGCGGGCAGAACCAGGAGATTTCCTTGCCCTCGGTCAGCAAAGCCTCATACATCGCCACCGCGCCCTGCAGGTAGCGCAGGCAGCCCCGGCGTTCCGCGCTGCCATCGGCGGCCTGGCACAAGGCCAGCAGATCGCGCCCCAGGAAAGGCGGCGGTGGCTGCAAAGCCGCCGGCATCTGCCCAGCGGGATTCTGGCCGGCATTCTGGCCCAGTACCGCCCCGGCGGGCAGCAGCAGCAATGCCATCACGACAAACAGACGCCGCATCACACAATCTCGTTCTCGAAGGGCTCGCCGCCCATGTTGCGGAAAATTTCATGCATCCCGGAGGCAGCGGCATCCAGCCGCGCCTTGTCGGTGCTGCGCAGCACGATGGCACAGGAGGCCTTGCCGCCCCGGAAAGCCGGATAGGAGCCCATATCGACATCCGGATATTGCTGCTGCAAGGCGCCGAGATGTTCGGCAATGGCGCCTTCCGGGATCAAGGCGATCACGGTGCGCGATAGCAGCCGGTCGCCGCCGACCAGATCGGGCGCCACCGAACCGACCATGGCCTGGAAAATCGCCGGCACACCGGCCATCACCATCACATTGCCGATGCGGAAACCCGGTGCCGCGCTGACCGGATTGTCGATCAGGCTGGCACCATCGGGAATCCGCGCCATGCGCAGCCGCGCCTCGTTCAGCATGCCGGCTTCGTAATGCGCTTCCAGGCGGCGGCGCGCTTCGGGCTGGATATCGATGCCGACACCGAAGGCCTTGGCGATGCAATCGGCGGTGATGTCGTCATGGGTCGGGCCGATGCCGCCCGAGGTGAAGACGTAATCATACCGGGCGCGCAATTCATTCACCGCCTGCACGATGCGGGCCTCGATATCCGGCACTACCCGCGCTTCCGCCAGACGGATGCCGATCTCGGTCAGCTTGCCGGCCAGGAAATGCGTATTGGCATCCCGGGTGCGGCCGGACAGGATTTCATTGCCGATCACCAGCATCGCGGCGGTGACGATCTTCGGGGGGGTGTTGAGCGCTTCCGTCATGGTTGCAGGACATAGCATTTCCACCGCAACTAGACCAGACCGGCCGGAACCGCTATGGGGGAGGCATGGATTTCCCGTTTGCGCTGCAACCGGCCCGGCTGATCCGGCGCTACAAGCGTTTCCTGGCCGATATCACCCTGCCGGATGGCCGCCAGGCCCTGGCGCATTGCCCCAATCCCGGCGCCATGCTGGGGCTGGGCGAGCCGGGCATGCGTATCTGGCTCAAGCCGGGCAGCGGCAAGCTGCCCTGGGGCTGGGTGTTGACCGAAATCCCCGAAAATCAGGCATTGGTCGGCATCGACACCACCCTGCCGAACCGCCTGGTGGCCGAGGCCCTGCATGCCAATGCCCTGCCGGAACTGGCCGGATACGAGGAAATCCGCCCTGAAGTGCCCTATGGCACCAATAGCCGGGTGGATTTCCGCCTGACCGGGCCGGACCGCCCGGCGGCCTATCTGGAAGTGAAGAATGTGCATCTCAGCCGCCAGCCCGGCCTGGCGGAATTTCCCGATTGCGTCACCGCGCGCGGCGCCAAGCATCTGCGTGAACTGGCGGCCCAGGTGCGGCTGGGCCAGCGCGCCGTGATGCTGTTTCTGGTGCAGCGCCCGGATTGCCGCCGCTTCCGCCTGGCCGAGGATTGCGACCCGGGCTATGCGGCAACATTCCGCGAGGCTAGGAAAGCCGGGATCGAGGCGCTATGTTATGATTGCAGCGTGACGCAAACGGGGATTACCCTGCGCCACCGCCTCCCGATTGACGAGTAAGGATTGTATCGTGAACCAGAATATCGCGCTGGCCGAGGATGACGACGACTTGGCGGATCTCCGCCCGGGCGCCATCCGGCTGCACAGCGCGGCGGATTTTGATGGCATGCGCCGTGCCGGCCGCCTGGCCGCCGAGACGCTGGATTTCATCACCCCGCATGTGAAGCCCGGCATCACCACCGGCGAGCTTGACCGTTTGTGCCATGATTACATCGTGGCGCATAAGGCGGTGCCGGCGCCGCTCGGCTATCGCGGCTATCCGAAATCGATCTGCACCTCGGTGAACCATGTGGTCTGCCACGGCATCCCGGGCGACAAGGTGCTGGAAAACGGCGATGCGCTGAATATCGATGTCACCGTGATCCTGGATGGCTGGCATGGCGATACCAGCCGCATGTTCCCGGTCGGCGAGATCGGCGTGAAGGCGCGCCGCCTGACCGATGTGACCTATGAAGCCATGATGCGCGGCATCGAGGTGGTGAAACCCGGCGCCACCACGGGCGATATCGGCCATGCCATCCAGCGCTTCGTGGAACGCGAGCGGTTTTCCGTGGTGCGTGATTTCTGCGGCCATGGCCTCGGCCGCATCTTCCACGAGCCGCCGAATATCCTGCATTACGGCGAGCCCGGCACCGGCGTGCCGCTGCGCCCGGGCATGTTCTTCACCATCGAGCCGATGGTGAATGCCGGCAAATGGCAGGTCAAGCTGCTCTCCGATGGCTGGACGGCGGTGACCAAGGACCGCTCGCTATCGGCGCAGTTCGAGCATTCCATCGGCGTGACGGAAACCGGCTACGAGATTTTCACGCTGTCGCCCAAAGGCCTGCACAAGCCGCCCTATGCCTAAAGCCGAGGCCGAACGCGACGCGACCGGCAATGCGGCCCAGCCGCATTACCTGGGCCACCGCGAAAGGTTGCGCGGCCGTTTCCTGGAAACCGGCGGCGATGGCATGCCGGATTACGAAATCCTCGAATTGCTGCTATTCAGCGCCATTCCGCGCCGCGATGTGAAGCCGCTGGCGAAACAATTATTGCAGGAATTCGGCGGCCTGGGCGCGCTGCTCAGCGCCGAGCCGGAACGGCTGCGCCGCGCCGGCTGTTCGGAGGGCGTGCTGGCCATGCTGAAACTGGTGCGCGTCGCCGGGCTGCGCCTGCTGAAGGGCGAAGTGATGCAGCGCCACGCCATTTCCTCCTGGCAGGCCCTGCTGGATTACTGCCAGGCCGCCATGCAGCATAATCCCACCGAGCAATTCCGCCTGCTCTTCCTGGATCGCAAGAACATGGTGATCGCCGACGAGGAGCAGCAGCGCGGCACCGTGGACCATACCCCGGTCTATCCGCGCGAAGTGGTGCGCCGGGCGCTGGAATTGCAGGCCAGCGCGGTGATCATGGTGCATAACCACCCTTCCGGCGACCCGACCCCGTCCAAGGCCGATATCGAGATGACCAAGCAGGTGCGCGATGCCGCGCGTGCCGTCGGCATCACCCTGCACGATCATGTCATCGTCGGTCGCCTCGGCCATACCAGCTTTCGTGGCCGTGGCCTGATCTGACGCCCTGATCCAAATCATTGCCGATCTGCACCACCATCGTATTTCCGCCACAAAATTCCGCCACCCTCTCGTTCTGTCCCGCCGGAGTTCACGTCATGCGAGTTCACGTCATGCGCCCGTTTCACTTCGCCCTGCCCGCCCTGGCCCTGCTCCTGCCTGCCCTGGCCCTGGCGCAGCAGCCGCAGCGCCCAAGCCCGGCGCAACAGCCCGCCCCGGCGCAACAGCAACCAGCCCAGCAGCAGCAAACGCCGGCGCAGCGCCAGATCGGCCGCGACGCACCGCCGCCGGCCGAGCAGGTGCTGGCGCCGGAACTGCCGGGCTATGTGCTGGCAACGCAGGATGTGAAGGAGGATCGCCGGGTCTATGAATTCCTGCCCAAGGGCCAGACGCTGGAAAACTGGACCGAGCGCATGGCCATCGTGGTGTTCCTCGGCGTGACCGGCAAGGACCCGAAGCAGGTGGCCGAGACGCTGCAGACGGAATGGAAAGCCTCCTGCACCAAATTCTCCAGCCATCCGCTGGAGAAGAAATTCGAGAAGGGCTACCCCACCACCATCTTCGCCATGCAATGTGGCGGCACCAAACCGGCGCCGGGCAAGCTGGCGAATGAGTTTGTCATGGCCAAGGTCATCCAGGGTATCGACAGCCTGTATCTGGTGCAGCGCGCCTGGCATTCCGCCACCGAAACCGTGCCGCCGCCGCTGCGCGATACCGCCACCGGCGACCAATGGGCCAATTTCATCCGCGGCGTGGAAGTCTGTGACGCCCGCCTGCGCGGCCAGCCCTGCGCCGCCCTGGGCATCAGGTAGTCCTGCGCCCGGAGCGCCCTATTCCGGCCCCCAGATGCGGCCTTCATGGCGGCCATGGCGGTTGTAATGTTCACGCGCGCCATGGATGCCGAGATTGCCGTGGCGGCCGAAATAGGCGTTCTGCGCCACATCCGGATAACGGTTCCAGTAGATGTCGGCCAGCCGCCGCTCCAGGTCATCAGCCGGCTTTTCCGTGCGGATGACATGATCGGCATAAGCCAGACGGGCGGCCTGGGCGGCATCGAGTTGCGGATGATGGCGCAGCCCTTCGGCATAGGCGACATAGCTCAGCAACAACACGGCAAAGCCGATGATGCTGCGGGCGAAAGCTGTGGTTGGAAACTTCACGGCAGCGCCCTCACCTCGATCCAGTCGCTCCAGGCATCCTGGCGCCCGGCCAGGCCAACGCGCAGCCGCACCCTGCCATAAGGCAGCACATAGCTGCGCCAATAGGCTTCATCGATGCGGCCAAAATCCTTTTCCAGCCCATCCACATCCAGGCGGCCCTTGAGGTTCATCGGGCCACCTTCGCCGGCTTCATATTCCAGCACATAGCGCGCTGTGGCATCGCCGCTCCAGCGCAGCCGGATGCCATCGGCGATATCGGCAAAATGCAACGCCATGCTGCCGGCCGGTTGCTGCCAGCGCGGCGCGGCGCCGGGCGCAGCTTCCTGGGCCTGGCGCGCCTGGCGATCATCAATGCGCCGCGCAGCAAAATCAGCCGACATCGGCACGGCCAATCGGTCGGCAATCTCCGGCCGCTCGGTTATCAGGTTGCGCCGCTCACCCGGATCGCTGGGCAGGTGATAGAGTTCCGCCGCCACCAGCCGGCCATCGATGCGGCGCTCGATGCGTTTCCATTCGCCCTCGATCCGCGCCGCGACGAATTGGTTGACATGATCCGGATCCGGCTCGGCAAAGCCGGCCTGGCTGGTCAGTGCGCGCCAGGCATGCGGCGTGGCATCCAGCAACGGCACTTGATCCTTTGGCGCCAGGCCGAGCCAGGCCAGCAGGCTGGGCATCACATCACGATGATCGGTCGGCCAGGCGATGCGGCGCGGCGCCACGCCCATATCGCGCGGCAGCCACACAAAGAGCGGCAGGCGCACGATCTCCTCATGCAGCTGCGCCTCATGCGTGGTGGAGGCATGGCCGACCAGGCCGCGTTCGAGATGCTCTTCGCCATGATCGGCGGTGACGACCAGGATGGTGTTTTCGGCCAGGCCGGTTTGCTGGAAAAAATCCCAGAAGCGGCCGAACCAGGCATCGAATTCACGCAAGGTGGCTTCATGCAGGGCCACGACGGCCGGCCGGTCGCCAGGCTGGAATTGCACACTGCCGGCGGGAATCGAGGGCAGCCGTCCGACACTTTCCACCCGTGCATCCGCCGCTGCATCGCCGGGCGGCAGCAGGGCGCGCCAATCGGGGCGGAAATCCGGCCCGGCGGCATAGGGCAGATGAGTTTCGAGATAATGATACCAGAGGAGAAACGGCTTGCCATCCAGCACACGGCCAGCCAGCCAGGGCCGCAGGCCGGCCCCCGGCTCCACCAGCAGGCCAAAATGCTGGAACTGATCGATGCGCATGAAGGCCTGCAAACCTGCCGTGCGCCAGCCCAGCCGCGACAGCATCTGCAACGGCAATTCGCGATCCCGTGGCACGCTGTCGCCAGCGGCGTGAATACCCTGCTGATAGGCATCGAGCCCGGTGAGCAACGCCACCACATTGGGTGCGGTCCAGCCGGAAATCGCCCGATGCTGATCGAACCGCAGAGCAGCATCCGCCGCGCGCAGCAGATTGGGCGCGGTATCCGGGCGCACCATGTCGTAGCGCGTGCTTTCCACCGAGAGCACGATCACATTGCGGCGCGGCGTCTGGCCCGGCCACCATAGAGGGGCGGTGGCGGCCAGGGCGGCGAGGCTGAACAGGCTAGCGAAAAACCAGCGGCGGGACATGGCTCAACAGCGGATAGAGCGCCAGCGGCGCGGTGAACAGCAACAGGATCAGCGACAGGCGGGCCAGGCCGGGTAAAACGGCCGGCGGCTGCCACAGCAGATTGGCACAGCCGGCCAGCAGCGGCGCGATGGTCCATAGCGGCAGCGGCGCGCCAGCCAGCTTTTCCAGCGGCCAGGCCAGCAGAACCACGCCCAGGCCAAGCGGCAGCCAGCACCGGCCGAGCCAGCCCCAGGGCAGAGCGCGCCAGGGCAGATCAGCAGCGATGGCGCCGCCCGGCGCCAGGCGCAGGCCATGCCCGAGCAATGCCCCGGCCAGCGCGCCCAGGCCATCCACGCCGATATCGCGCAGGCCGAAGCTGCGGCTCGGCAGCAGGCCCTGCACCATCTCGTCATGCAAACCGGCCAGCAGGCCGAGCAAAGCGGCGGCCAGGGTCAGGCCCCAGCCTGCCAGCCAGGGCGCCAGGGCGCGGCGCAGCACCAGCGCCAGCACGGCATATTCGGCGACATGGATACGCTTGGCGGGAAAGGCCGGATCGGTGGCCAGCAAACCCAGCCCGGCCAGCGCCAGGCCGGCAGCAATCGCCGGCCAATGCCATGGACGGCCATTGTCACCGGGGCGCCAGGCCAGCCCAGCCAGCAGCAGCAGCACCACCACCAGCAGGCCAAAAGGCAGCCATGCCGCCTGCCGGCCCAGGGCTTGGCTCAAGGCCTGCCAGGCTGGAAAGGCATTGATGAAGCCGACCAGCAACAGCAGGGCCAGCGGCCAGCAGAGCAGGGCGAGCCGATCCGTTGCCGGCGGCATTTTCACCGCGCCTGTTGCCCCCGGCGCCGTCATTGCAGCCGCAGGCGATAGAGCCGCACGCCAAATGGCGGCAGCGCATCATGCAAGGCACCGGTGGCGGCCAATGTCATGTCTCCGCCACTAGCCGGCAAATACGGCGAAACCGCGGCAAGCGGTGCATCGCAGCGATAAATCAGCCGCAAAGGCACGGCTTCCTGATTCACCGCCAGCAGCAATACTTCCTTCTCCAGCCCGGTCTGCTTGATCAGGAAACGCACCGGCTGCGGCAATTTATGCGGCCCGTCTACAGCAAGATCACAGGCCAGCGCGGCGGTGGGGCGCAGCAGGCTGGGCGCCAGGGCAGCCAGTTCATGGTTCAGCGCCGCCACCCCCTGCCACAAAGCCCGGCTCTGCGCCAGTTGCGCCGGATCGGCCAGCAAGGGTACGGCGGCATCCCGCACCCGGTATGAGCCGCCATAGCTCTGCCACGGCGCCGGGCTGATGCCGCGCACATGGTCGGCGCGGGTGCCATAACTGTCATAACCGAAGAAGATCACGCCGCTGGCACCATGCACCAGCGCGGCATAGACGGTGGCGCGCAGAGCGGCAATATCGGGCATATACCAGCCATAGCCGGGATGCTCGAATGCCTGGGCGATATACCAGATCGGCTTGCGTGCTTCAGTGAGGCGCACCGCGCGCGCCACCACGCGGCCGACACGCTCGATATCCAGCACCGGATGCCGGCGCCATAAAAACGGATAATTGAACTGGGCCTGGATATCGCTATGCCGCAGCCAGCTAACCCAGGCATCGTAATACAGCGGATGCAGGCCGGGGCCATCCACGGTCAGGATGGCGCGCTGCGGATCGAATTGCCGGAAGGCCGCAACCCTGGCCTCAAAATCCGCCAGGGCCGGGGCCAGGGCATCGCCATTGGCATGCACACTGGGTTCATCCGCCAGCATCCAGGCCAGGATGGCCGGATCGTTGCGGTGGCGCCGCGCCAGGTCGATATCCGGCTGCTGCACCACCACTTGCAGGCCAAGCCGGCCGGCAGCCTGGATCGCCGCTTCCTGGTCCTGCAACGGCCAGAGATGCACGGTGTTGTAGCCGGCCTGGCTGAACTGGCTCAGATCATGGGGATAGCCATGCGCCGCGCCATGGATGGCATGATAGATGCCAATCGGCAGGAAAGACGCCTGGGCATCAAAATCGCGGCGCAGGCGGCCCTGGCGGTCGGTATGCGGCACGCCATCGCGAAACATCGTCTGCTGCGCGGTGGCGGGCGGATCGTCGTCGCGTCCGGCATCGATCGCCGGCTGCGGCGCGCAAGCCGTCACGGCCAGGCTGGCGGCCACGGCCAGGCCCGCCAGCAGCAGCCGGCGAAACCCAGAGATGAAAAACCCGCCTGTTCGCTGCACGACCCTGGAATCCTGACGCCTCACCCGCCATATGATATAAAGAACCCTGCATCGAAGCTCCAGGAGGGCATCATGAAGATTAGCTACACGCTCGCCGCCGCCGGTCTGCTGCTCGGCACCGCACTGGCCACCAGCAATCAGACCCAGGCCCAGACCCAGGCCCAAACCCTGGCCCAGGCCGGCATCGTCACCGGGGTGACGGCGCCGCAGGCTACGCAAGCCCAGGTGGATGCCACCAGAGCCGCCACCCAGGATGCACAGAAGAAGGCCGAAGAGGCCAAGAAGGCCGCCGAAGAGGCCGCCAAGAAGAAGCAGTGATACCAAAGCGCCGCCAGCCTGATCGCACTGGCGGCGCCCTGCTTCACGGCATGCCGAGGAATTGTTTCAACCCGGCATCCACGGCGAAATACTGCTCCAGGCCCAATGCCAGGGCGCGCCGCATCAAGGCCAGGCCCTGCTGCTTGCGCGCGGCATCGTCTTCCTGCACCAGCACGGCGCCTTCATAAAACAGGGCCACCGGGTGATCTGCATCCTGGCGGCGCAGCTCGCGCGCCAGCCGCAGCGTTTCGTCACGCCGGCCATTGCCGAACGACCACACCATGTAGCCCAAAGCCACATCATGGCGGCGCGGCGCCACCTGCTGCGCCCGCAGGATGACATGGCGCCAGAGCGGCAATTGCGCCAGCACCTGCGGCCGCAGGCTGGCCTGATCCGGCCGCACCGCGATTTCCGATAGCAGCCGCGCCGCATGGATGGCGAAACGCGGCGTCCGCGCGCGGTCGATTTCATTCCGGATGATCTCGATCAGCCAGGCCAGCCGCTGGTTGTCGCGTACCGGATCAACCGGCCCGGCCGTGGAACCATCATGGCGGCGGACAAACCGGCTGCTCATGGTGAATAGCAGATCGGCCGCCTGCACGTCATGCCGGCGCGGATCGGCGGGATAGGCTGGCGGCGGCGGCAGCGGCCCGCTGCGATAGGCCTCCGGCACTGGACGTTTGCTTTCCGACGCATCCAGCAGCCAGGCCATCTGCATATCGGCCTGGCGGGCATAATCTTCCAGCCGCCAGGCCGACCACAGGCCGGCCACCGCCACCAGCAGGCAGGCCGCCAGCAACGGGCCCCGCCATAGGGGCGGCAACGGGCCGGGCCGGCTTTCCGGCGGCGGCAGCAAGGCAATCCAGGCCAGCGCCAGATAAGCCAGCACCGGCAGGAATTCCATCCACAGGCCCAACGCCAGCAGATAGGCCAGGCTGAAACCCAAAGCCACGCCACGCAACCGCACCGCTGCCAGCCGGAATGGCAGCAGCAGCAGCCAGGCCAGCAGCAAAACCGCCGGCAGGCCGCCATCGATCAGCCCCTGCGGCAGCCAGTTATGGAAGTGAAAATAGTCCGTCAGCAGGGCATCCCAACGTTCCACATCCCATAGCGGCACGCCCGGGCTGGCCAGTTGCGTCGCCATCACATCCGCTGCCGTGCCGGCGCCCTGGCCGAGCAGCCAGATCAGCGGCTGCTGCCGCAACTCGGCCCAGGCCATCAGCCAGGTCAGCCGGCGCGATTCCAGCGACGGCGCCAGGCCGGCCAGCTCGGGCAGACTGAGCAGCAGCAGCGGGCCGAGGGCTGCTCCAGCCAGCATCAGAGCAATCAGCGGCGGTCGGCGCAGCCAGGCCAGCCAGCCCTGCTGCGGCAGCCAGTGCCAGAGCAGGGCGACAAATACACCGATCATTCCCGCGCCCAGCAGCGTGATGGCACGGCTCAGGGCCAGCAGCAGAAACCCGACCAGCAAGGCCAGCAGCAGGGCCGCATGACGGCGCAGCCAGGCCCGGATCGTTTCAGCAGTTTTGTCGCCGGCAGCGACTGGCCCGGGCAGCAGCGAGCAGGCCAGCACCGGCAGCATCAGGCCGGCCCAGCCGTAAAATGCCGGTACCCGGAAACCATAGAGCCGACCACCGGTCCATTCCCCCACCAGCGTGGCAACCAGCAGCAAAGCCGTGCCGGCCGCGCAGAGCAGCGCGCCCCAGAATAGCAGGCGCCAGATCTGCGCATGGCGGCGCAGCAGATCGGCCAGCAACAGCCAGATCGCCAGCACGGCATACCATAGCGCACCGAAGCCGGTTTCCGGATTGCCCATCAGCCGCAGGCGCCAATCCGGCACCACCATACCGCCCTGCCCGGCCAGCAGCAGCCACAGCGCCAACGCCGCCGCCGGCAGCGCCAGCAGCAATACCCGGCGATCCGGCCGGCCGCCGCCCAGCAGCCACAGCGCCAGCAGCAGCGCGCCGATGCCGCCAAGGCCAAAGCCGGCGATCACCACCGGCTCGGCAATGTTCAGGAAGCCGCGCCCAAAAACCGGCAGGGTGAGCAGCGGCCCGGCCAGGGCCAGCAGCAGCACGATCAGGCCGCACCAGGCCAGCAGGCTTTCGCCGCGCGGCGCGGTCGCGATTGCGCCGGGCCGGGCTGCTGCATTTGCCGGTTTGGCCTGTTTCACTTTCATCGCCGCTCCCGCATGGCATCACTGCCCGCACGTCTTGATGTCTGGACAGATGTTAGCGGCGCTGCCGGCCCGGCTTCAATCCCGACGCAACAGGCGGCGCAGTATGCCAGGCAGGTCGCCGGGCAGACGCACAAAAAACAGCAGGCCGAAACGCAGCCATAGCAAGGTGGAGACCAGCGACAGGAACCAGCGCGGATAGCTGGCATGGAAATGCTTGACGAAATAATAGCTGGCGCTGCGCGACTTATGCCACTCGATGAAGACACGCGACACGTCCGAGGTGGAGAGATGATGCGGGATCGGCACATGGCCGGCATAGAGCACCCGGCCCCCCATCTGGCCGACCCGGATACACAGGTCGATATCATCCAGATGCAGGAACATGTGGTCGTCCATGCCGCCGAGGCGTTCGTAATACTGGCGCGGAATCATCATGAAGGCGCCGGATACCGTCGGCACCTCCACCACGCCCTCGGGCGCCGGCTCGTCGTAACTGTTCAGCCGGCGGAAATACGGATGATGCGGGAAAATCCGGTCCAGCCGCAGCACTTCCATCAGGGTGCGCCACGGCGACATGATCTGGCGCCGGCCGCCGCGCTGTTCGCGGCCATCGGGATGCTGTAGCCGGCCGCCGCAGAGCCAGGCGCCGGCTTCCCGCTCGAACACATCCAGCATCGCCGCCAGGGTGCCGGGGCGCAATTCGCAATCGGGATTGACGAAGGCGAGGTAATCCGCCTGGGCCACAGCGGCGCCGTAATTGCAGCCGGCGGCGAAGCCGAGATTACGCTGCGGATCGAGCAGACGGATACGCGGCTCGCTGGCGGCCAGTTCGGCCAGGCGCTGGCGGGTTTCCGGCGGATTGCCATTATCCACCAGGATCAGTTCCACCAATTCCGGCTGCGCCAACTGCGCCGCGATATTGGCCCACAGCACTGGGCCGGTAAAATAGGTGACGGTGACTGCCGAAACCCGCCGCGACCGTGGCGGTGGCAACAGCGGCGGCAAGCCGGTCTGATCCTCAGCCAACGCCGTCGCCCGAGGCTTGGCCTGGGCGTCGCTGCTACTGGCGGAGGCGGCGGTTTCAGACAACGCAATGATCTCGCCCGGCTGCGGAAATGGCAGGCTGTAACGCCTGTGGCGCGCTGAATAACCTAAATCACTCGCCTTGTCGAATGCCTGCCGGCATCAGGGCTGCTGTGGCGCAATCCGCGCCAGTTGCGGCCATAATTCGGCCCAGCAGCAATCGTGATTGGCATTGGGCAATTCGGTGATGAACCTCTCCGGCGCCAAGCCGAGGCGGCGCATGAAGGCCACCGACAAGGCCGGCGGCACATACTCGTCGCGGCGGCCGACAAAATGGCGCTGGGGCAGTTGGCGCAGGCGATCCAGCACTTCCAGGCTGTTGCGCGAGCCATAAAGCGGTGCATCGCCGAAATGGCTGGTCCAGGCCTGATGATCCATCAGCCCGGCAATGGTGACCACCGCATCGACATCGCTCCGCTGGCCGGCCAGCAGCAAGGCCATCAGGCCACCGCCGGAAAAACCATACAGCGTCAGCCGCCGCGCGCCGAAATGGCGTTGATACTGATCCAGCGCCTCATTCAGTGCCGCCACGGCTTCCGGCGCATAGCGGTGCGACGTCCAATAAGCGGAATTGCAGTTGCGGCCATCGCTGCCGCCGACATATTGGCAGGGTCGCGCCAGGTAGAGCAGATTCGGCGCCGTATCGCGCGCCGCCAGATCGAGCGCCACCGGCTTTTCCGGCGTCGGATCATAGGAACGCTGATACCGGCTGATATAAGCCAGCCCATCGCCTTCGATGAACACCGCCAGACGCGCATCGCCCGGCGCTGCCAGCCGGTAATAACCGACGATGTCAAACGCCTTGGTCTGGAAGCTGGTACGGGTCAGCGGTGGCCGCGCAGCCCGGGCTGCCGCATCGGCCCGCGCCGCATTGGACTGGAACAGCCCGGCCGCGCCATCATTGCTGCACCCGGCCAGCAAGCCGAGTATCGGCAGCAACAGCGCGATTCCCCAGTTTTTTTTCATATTCCTGCCCCATTCAAAACGAGTCGGCCCAAACCAGTCGGCCACGCCTTGTCATGCAATCTACAAAGCTGGCGCCGCAGGGGCAAAGCACTCGGCAGGTAAAACAGCCAGAGCGTTCGGTCTGGCTCGGGTGGAATCAAAAGAGCCAGACCTTGCGGTCTGGCTCAGCCAAATCAAAAGAGCCAGACCTTGCGGTCTGGCTCTCTGAAATCTGCCTCAGTTCAAAGGCGAACCGGAACACAGGAGCGCGGGCGCCCGGTTCAGCCGCTTAGAACTGCACGCGCAGGCGGGCGCTGGTGGTCCAGACATCCAGGTCGGTGCGGCCGAGCGAATTATACGAGGTCTCGATATTGCCGGAGAAGTTGTTCGAGCCGTAGAACTCGAAGCCGACGCCGATCTTGCCGCCGAAATCCTCGTCATGCGAGAAGGTGCCGTTGCCCAGATTCACCGGGGCATTCTTCTCGAAGTCGTATTCGCCGACCAGCTTGACATAGGGCATCACGCGGTCGAAGGCATAACCCACCGAGCCACCGGCCGAGATGCGGCCCAGCTTCACGGTATTGGACAGCGACTGCGCACCGGCCGAGTCGCGGAAAGCATCCGACTTCTCTTCCAGGTACAGCACGCCGATGGTCGGGCGCACACGCACGCGGCCGAAGGCGTAATTGCCGTCCAGGGCACCGTTCACGAACCAGCGCTCGGCATCATAGCTGCCGGTGATGTTGGTGTTACGGGTGATGTCATAGCTCAGCCAGCTGTAGCCGCCCGAAACACTGGCGCTCCAGGCATTGGTGAGCTGCATGCCGATATACGGCATCAGGCCGAAGCCGGTCGATTCCAGCTTGCCAGTGTTGAAGGTGGTGTCGATGTCCAGCATTTCATAGCCGAGCGCCAGACCGATCACGGTGCGATCATTGATCTTGTAATCCAGCGCGCCGAGCAGGTTGTAGACCGAGCCATCGAACTGGCTGCCGGCCTGGCTGTTTTCCACCGAGGTATAGGCGCCCTGCATCCAGGCGCCGAACTTCTTGTCAGCGCCACCGGCCGAACGACCGGCATCACGCGAATTGAAGAAGCCGGTGCTGCTGGTCGGGGCAGTCGCGCCACCAGCCGCCGGGGGCGCACCAGTCGGCGCACCGCCGCCAATGCCACCGGTCGGTGCAACCACCGTGGTGCCGCCGCCAATACCACCCGAGATGGCACCCGACACACCGCCGGAGATAATGCTGGCAGTTTGCACGGAGGCCGCCGGCGCGGCGATGGTGACCACCGTCTGCGCCGCCGTGCCGGGATCGTTCTGCACAGTATAGTTGCCTTGGGCGAAAGCCGGCGCCGTGCTGGCCAGCAGGCCAAGGCCGACGAGGCCGAAGAAAAGTTTCCGGATCATCATATGCGCTCCCAAATATTCAAACCCCAGGGGCCTCACCGGTTGCTCCGGCTTTGCCACTTCGGCGCCACATTACGCGAGTCTGTTTAAACTGGTCAACTAGGCTTTTGTTGAATCCACAGCGCCCCAGCATTCGCCTTATTCGCTGTTGCAAAAATAGCACAGGCGATACCCCGGACGGGGTATTAACCGCTATTTTACCATCATCTTACGGTCCACTATTGCGGACTTGACGGCTTGACCCGACCGCAGCGCAGCGCATAGCCTTGGGCTTACCGAGGGGTGCCCCGCCAGGGGGCTGAGATTCGGCCGGCGGCATCGTTTCAGGATGCCGGCGCCGTGACCCTTAGAACCTGATCCGGGTCATGCCGGCGGAGGGAACGGAACCGCATCGAACGCCCCGGATGGCAACCATCCGGCGTCGCTCAGCCCCAGACTCCCACCCCATCCCGGATCTCCGCAACCACTCTGGAGGGAGATCCGTCTTGAAGTCGCTCAACTCAACACAGAAAGATCGCATCGAGATCACCACCGGCCCGCTGCCGGCTTCGACCAAGTCCTATCAGCCGGGGCAAATACATCCCGATATCCGGGTACCATACCGGTCAATTGCCACACATCCGAGCGCTGGCGAAAAGCCGCTGACGATCTATGACACATCCGGCCCCTATAGCGATCCGGCGCATAGCATTGATATCAACCGGGGCCTGCCACGCTGGCGCGAAGCCATGGTGCGGGCGCGCAGCGATGTGACGGCCTATGCCGGCCGGCCGCCGCGCCCGGAAGATAACGGTGTCGTTTCCGGGCAAACTGCCGTACCGGCCTTTCCGATACAGCCGCAACCGCTGCGGGCGCGCGATGGCCAGGCCGTGACCCAGCTGGCCTATGCCCGGCGCGGCATCATCACCGCCGAGATGGAATATGTCGCGCTGAGAGAAAACGAGGCACGGCAACAGACAGCCGGTGCAATACGTGACGGCGAAGCCTGGGGCGCCGCGATACCGGATTATGTGACGCCGGACTTTGTGCGCGACGAGATCGCACGCGGCCGCGCCATCATCCCCTGCAACATCAACCATGCCGAACTGGAGCCGATGATCATCGGCCGCAATTTCCGCGTCAAGGTGAATGCCAATATCGGCAATTCCGCCGTCACATCGGGCGTGGCGGAGGAAGTGGAGAAAATGGTGTGGGCGATCCGCTGGGGCGCCGACACGGTGATGGACCTGTCAACCGGGCGCAACATTCATAATATCCGCGACTGGATCATCCGCAATGCGCCGGTGCCGATCGGCACCGTGCCGATCTATCAGGCGCTGGAAAAGGTCGGTGGCCGCGCCGAGGCGCTGACCTGGGAGATTTTCCGCGACACGCTGATCGAGCAGGCCGAGCAGGGCGTGGATTACTTCACCATCCATGCCGGCGTGCGGCTGGCGCATATCCCGCTCACCGCGCGACGTGTCACCGGCATTGTCAGCCGCGGCGGCTCGATCATGGCGAAATGGTGCCTGGCACATCACCGCGAGAATTTCCTCTACGAGCATTTCGAGGACATCTGCGACATCATGCGGGCCTACGATATCAGCTTTTCGCTCGGCGACGGTTTGCGCCCGGGCAGCATCGCCGATGCCAATGATGCCGCGCAATTCGCCGAACTGGAAACCCTGGGTGAACTCACCCGCATCGCCTGGGCCAGGGATTGCCAGGTGATGGTGGAAGGCCCCGGCCATGTGCCGATGCACAAGATCAAGCTCAATATGGAGAAGCAGCTGGAAAGCTGCGGCGAGGCGCCGTTCTATACATTGGGGCCGCTGACCACCGATATCGCGCCGGGCTATGACCATATCACCAGCGGCATCGGCGCCGCGATGATCGGCTGGTTCGGCTGCGCCATGCTCTGCTATGTCACGCCGAAGGAGCATCTCGGCCTGCCGGATCGCAACGATGTGAAAACCGGCGTGATCACCTACAAGCTGGCGGCCCATGCCGCCGACCTGGCCAAGGGCCATCCCGGGGCGCAAAGGCGCGATGATGCGCTCAGCCGGGCGCGGTTCGAATTCCGCTGGGAAGACCAGTTCAACCTGGGACTGGACCCCGAGACGGCGCGCGATTTCCATGATCGCACCCTGCCCAAGGAAGCACACAAAACCGCGCATTTCTGCTCCATGTGCGGGCCGAAATTCTGCTCCATGGAAATCAGCCGCACTATCCGCGATGCGGCGGCGGCCGGTGATGGCGCACAGGCGGCGCGTGCCCAGGGCCTGGCCGCCAAGGCGGCAGAATTCCGCGCTGATGGCGACGATAGCGGCGAAATCTATCGCCGCCTGGAATGACGGCAGCGATCCTGCCGGCCAGGGCGGGATGCAAACCCCTTGCGTCCCGCCGGGTTCCCCCCTACATAAATAAAGCATAAATTGCTTGCCGCCCGGCTCATGTGGGGCTCGGCATCGGCTGCGAAACGGGGAGAGAACCTGTCATGCGTAAATTCAAGTTACTCGGCGTTATCGGCCTGGGCCTGATGCTGGCCGTGCTGCCGGCACTGGTGGAGGCCAAGGCTGGCCGCTCCGGCGGCGGCTTCGGCAGCCGGGGCGCCCGCACCCAGCAGGCAGCACCGCCGACCCAGACCGCGCCGAGCGCCGCCCCGGTGCAGCGCAGCGTGACGCCGCCCGGTCAAACCAGCCCCGGCCAGACCGCGCCCAATCAGGCTGCCGCGCCGCGTGCCGGCCAGTCCGCCGCTGCCGCCCCCGCCGCCGGCCGCTCGCCGTTCATGAGCGGCCTGATGGGTGGCCTGCTCGGCGCCGGCCTGGTTGGCCTGCTATTCGGCAGCGGCCTGTTCGGCGAAGGCGGCATGGGTGCCGCCGGCATCTTCGGCCTGCTGCTGCAGGGCCTGCTGATTGGTGGCCTGGTCTGGCTGGTGGTGGGGTTTTTCCGTCGCCGTGCCGCCCAGGCAGCGCAGCCGGCCACCGCCGGTGGCGCCCCGGCCGCCGGTTATGGCGCGGCCCCGGCCTATGACAATAGCCCGGTGGCGCGCCAGTCGGCCGGCTATGACATCCAGGACAGCCAACAGACCGCCGGTGCCGGTGCCGGCCCGGGTGTGGCCGGCAGCGGCGATGGCGTCGGCATCGAGGAAGCCGATTACCAGGCCTTCGAGCAGAATCTGAAGGCCGTGCAGGCGGCCTGGAGCAAGGCCGATGTGGTCGCCCTGTCGGAAATCTGCACCCCGGAAATCGCCAGCTTCCTGTCGCGCGACCTGGCCGAGTTGACCAGCCAGGGCCTGAGCAACCATGTGCAAGACGTGGTGCTGGAACAGGGCGACCTGGCCGAGGCCTGGCAGGAGGGCGACGTGGACTATGCCACGGTGGCGATGCGCTGGAGCGCGCTGGACTACACCTTGAACCGCGCCGATGGCAGCGTGGTGGAAGGCAGCCGCGAGCAGCGCAGCGAGAGCGTGGAAGTGTGGACCTTCCTGCGTTCCGGCCGCCAGGGCAAATGGCTGCTCTCGGCGATCCAGGAGCCGAACCGTCAGCATTGATTACCCGACGCATAGCGTCGCGCGCAGCGGCCCGGCCCACCCGCCGGGCCGCTTTTTTATGGCCCGGTGCCTGATTCCAGGCCTGGCAGCAAAGCCACCATGTCAATATTCCGCAGCGGTCCGGCAGCCATGCCGGCCAGAGTTTCCACCATGCGGCGCCGGGGCATATGGCCGTCGCGCGCCAGATACAGAGCAGCGGCCATGCCGCAGCCGACCACACCGATATCCAGCCGCTGCGCCATGAATCGCCCTCGTTTTCGCAACCCGAAACGAAAACGGGCGCCCTGCGGCGCCCGTGATCCCCGACCAGCTATCGGCTACGGCTCACGCCGCCGCCTCCAGCATCGCGCTCAGCTTGTCGATCTCGGCTTGGGCCCGTGCCTTGGCATGATCTTCCTTGGCATCGGCCAGATCCTCGCGCGCATCCTTCAGCCTGGCTTCCAGCTTGTCGCGCTTCAGATCCTTCACCGGCATGGCCTCTTCGGCCAGCACGGTCAGCTTGTTATTCGACATCTCGGCGAAACCGCCGGCCACGAAGATACGCTCCTCGCCGCCGCCGGCCTTGGTCACTTCGATGACGCCGAGGCGCAGCGACGAGATCACCGGGGCATGGCCCGGCAGGATGCCCATGTCGCCGGCATCGCCCGGCACGGTGACCATTTCAGCATCCACCGACAGCAGAAGCTTTTCCGGCGATACCAGCTCGAACCCGAAGGTGTCGGCCATGCTGCGTTACTCCTTCTAGGATGGCGCCGTATTACGGGATGACCGTGGCGGCTCAGGCCGCCTCGGCCGCCATCTTCTTCGCCTTGGCAATCGCCTCGTCGATGGTGCCGACCATGTAGAAGGCCGATTCCGGCAGATGGTCGTGCTTGCCTTCGACGATTTCCTTGAAGCCGCGGATGGTCTCGGCCATCGGCACCTGCACGCCGGGGAAGCCGGTGAAGACCTGCGCCACGTCGAAGGGCTGCGACAGGAAGCGCTGGATCTTGCGGGCGCGCGCCACGGTCAGCTTGTCTTCTTCCGACAATTCGTCCATGCCGAGGATGGCGATGATGTCCTGCAACGACTTGTAGCTCTGCAGGATGTTCTGCACCTGGCGGGCGACCTGGTAATGCTCATCGCCGACGATGCGCGGATCCAGGATGCGCGAGGTCGAGTCGAGCGGATCCACCGCCGGATAGATGCCGAGTTCGGCGATCTGGCGGCTCAGCACCGTGGTGGCGTCCAAGTGGGCGAACGACGTGGCCGGCGCCGGGTCGGTCAAATCGTCGGCCGGCACGTAGATGGCCTGCACCGAGGTGATCGAACCCTTGTTGGTCGAAGTGATGCGCTCCTGCAACTGGCCCATATCGGTCGACAGGGTCGGCTGATAGCCCACCGCCGAGGGGATACGGCCGAGCAGCGCCGACATTTCCGAACCGGCCTGGGTGAAGCGGAAGATGTTGTCGACGAAGAACAGCACGTCCTGGCCTTCCTGGTCGCGGAAATATTCCGCCAGGGTCAGACCGGTCAGTGCGACGCGGGCGCGGGCGCCCGGCGGCTCGTTCATCTGGCCGTAAACCAGCGCCACCTTGGAACCCGGACCATCGGTCTTGATAACGCCCGATTCCATCATTTCGTGATAGAGGTCGTTACCTTCGCGGGTACGCTCGCCGACACCGGCGAACACCGAGTAGCCGCCATGGGTCTTGGCGATGTTGTTGATCAGCTCCATGATCAGCACGGTCTTGCCGACGCCGGCGCCGCCGAACAGGCCGATCTTGCCACCCTTGGCATAGGGCGCGAGCAGGTCGACCACCTTGATGCCGGTGACCAGCACCTTCTGTTCGGTCGACTGATCGATATATTCCGGCGCCGCGGCGTGGATCGGGGCCGCCTGCTTGGCATTGACCGGGCCGCGCTCGTCGATCGGCTGGCCGATCACGTTGATGATGCGGCCGAGCGTCTCCGGACCGACCGGCACCGAGATCGGCGCGCCGGTATCGTTCACTTCCATGCCGCGCACCAGACCATCGGTCGAGTCCATCGCGATGGTGCGGACGGTGTTCTCGCCGAGATGCTGCGCCACTTCGAGCACCAGGTGGTTGCCCTGGTTGGTGGTGACCAGCGCGTTCAGAATCGCCGGCAGGTGGCCGTCGAACTGCACGTCGACAACGGCACCGATAACCTGGGTGATGCGACCGACCTTGTTGGTTGTCATGATACTGCTCCGCTCCTGCTGTTCCGTCTCGTCCCGCGCGCGCCGTTCTTACACGGCCTCGGCGCCGGAGATGATTTCGATGAGTTCCTTGGTGATCTGGGCCTGACGCGAGCGGTTGTAGACCGTGGTCAGTTTCTTGATCATTTCGCCGGCATTGCGCGTGGCATTGTCCATCGCGGACATGCGCGCGCCCTGCTCCGAAGCGGCGTTTTCGAGCAGCGCCCGGTAGACCTGCACCGACAGGTTACGCGGCAGCAGCTTCTCCAGGATTTCGCCTTCTTCCGGCTCGTAGTCGTAGATCGCGCCGCTGGCATCACCCTGGGCCGCACCGGCTTCGCCGACCTGCGCCGGGATGAGCTGGGTGCCGGTCGGCACCTGGCTGATCACGGAGACGAAATTGTTGAAGAAGATCGTCGCGACGTCGAATTCGCCGGCCTCGAACATCGCCACCACGCGGTCGGCGATGAGCTGGGCTTCGGCAAAGCCGACCTTGCGCACCTTGGAGAGGTCAACCATGTCGACGATCTTGTCGGCATGGTCGCGGCGCAGCTGGTCACGGCCCTTCTTGCCGACGCAGAGCAGCTTGACCTTCTTGCCCTGCGCCGTCAGTTCCTCGATGCGCCGGCGGGCCAGCTTCACGATCGAGGAATTGAAGGCGCCGCACAGGCCGCGCTCGGCGGTGGCAACCACCAGCAGATGCACGTCATCGCGGCCGGTGCCGATCAGCAGGCGCGGCGCGTTATCCTGCCCCGCCTGACCGCTGGCCAGCGCCGACAGCATGCCCGCCATGCGCTCGGCATAGGGGCGGGCCGCCTCGGCCGCTTCCTGGGCGCGGCGCAGCTTGCTGGCCGCCACCATCTTCATCGCCTTCGTGATCTTCTGGGTCGATTTGACCGAGTTGATCCGAATGCGCAGGCTCTTAAGGCTTGGCATCGCGCTTGGTCCTCAGGCCGTTATCAGGCAAAGCTCTTGGAGAAATCTTCCAGGATCGCCTTCAGCTTGGTTTCAAGATCCGGGGTCAGTGCCTGGGCATCGCGGATGCCCTGCAGCAGATCGCCATGCTTGCTGCGCACGGCCCCCAGGAAGGCGGCCTCGAAGCGGTTCACGGCATTCACCGGGATCTTGTCGAGATAGCCCTTCACGCCGGCATAGATCGACACCACCTGCTCTTCCACCGGCAGCGGCTGATACTGCGGCTGCTTGAGCAGCTCGGTCAGGCGCGCACCACGGTTCAGCAGGCGCTGGGTGGCCGGGTCGAGATCGGAACCGAACTGGGCGAAAGCGGCCATTTCGCGATACTGCGCCAGTTCCAGCTTGATCGAGCCGGCAACCTGCTTCATCGCCTTGATCTGGGCCGCCGAACCGACGCGGCTGACCGACAGACCAACGTTGATGGCCGGGCGGATGCCCTTATAGAACAATTCTGTTTCGAGGAAGATCTGGCCATCGGTGATCGAGATCACGTTGGTCGGGATATAGGCCGACACGTCACCGGCCTGGGTTTCGATCACCGGCAGGGCGGTGAGCGAACCGGCGCCGAGCTTGTCGTTCATCTTCGCGGCGCGTTCCAGCAGGCGCGAGTGGATGTAGAACACGTCGCCCGGATAAGCTTCGCGGCCCGGCGGGCGGCGCAGCAGCAGCGACATCTGGCGGTAGGCGACGGCCTGCTTGGACAGATCGTCATAGATGATCACGGCATGCATGCCGTTGTCGCGGAAATACTCGCCCATGGCGCAACCGGTATACGGCGCCAGGAACTGCAGCGGCGCCGGCTCGGAGGCAGTGGCGGCCACCACGATGGAATATTCCATCGCGCCGGCTTCTTCGAGGGTCTTCACCACCTGGGCCACGGTCGAGCGCTTCTGGCCGACCGCAACATAGATGCAGTACAGCTTCTTCTTCTCGTCGTCGCCGGCGTTGACGGCCTTCTGGTTCAGGATCGTGTCGACCGCCACGGCGGTCTTGCCGGTCTGGCGGTCGCCGATGATCAGCTCGCGCTGGCCACGGCCGACCGGCACCAGGGCGTCGAGCGCCTTCAGGCCGGTCTGCATCGGCTCATGCACCGACTTGCGCGGGATGATGCCCGGCGCCTTCACTTCCACGCGGCTGCGGGTGACATCCTTGAGCGGACCCTTGCCATCGATCGGGTTGCCGAGCGCGTCGACGACGCGGCCGAGCAGGCCGCGGCCGATCGGCACGTCGACGATGGCGCCGGTGCGCTTGACGGTGTCGCCTTCCTTGATGCCGCGGTCATCGCCGAAGATCACGACGCCGACATTGTCGATTTCGAGGTTCAGGGCCATGCCCTTGATGCCACCCGGGAATTCGACCATCTCGCCGGCCTGGACCTTGTCGAGGCCATGCACACGGGCGATGCCGTCACCGATGCTGAGCACCTGGCCGACTTCCGAAACCTCGGCTTCGGCGCCGAAATTCTTGATCTGGCTCTTCAGGATTTCGGAAATCTCTGCGGCGCGGATATCCATCACGCAACCCCTTTCATCACGGACTTGAGCGAGTTGAGCTTGGCACGGATCGACGCATCAATCATGCGCGAGCCGAGCTTGACGACGAGGCCACCGATCAGCTCGGGTTCGACCCGGGCCTGGACCACCACATTGCCGGCGGCGGCCGACGACAATGCCGATTTCAGTTGCGCAAGCTGCTCCGCATCGAGCGGCGCGGCCGACACCACCTCGGCGACAATCTCGCCGCGATGATGGCTGAGCAGCTTCCTGTAGGCGGCAATCACATCCGCCACGGCGAAAAGACGGCGATTCTGCGCCAGCACGCCGACAAAGCGGCGGGTCAGGTCATTGAAGCCGGCCTTTTCCATCACGGCGGCAATCGCCGCGCCCTGTTCGGCGCGCGAGAAAGCCGGCGAGCGGATCAGCCGCACCAGATCGGCCGATTCAGCCAGCATGGCGGTGAGCCGATCCAGATCCTGGGCGACGACATCGAGTTGACCACCATCACGCGCCATATCGAACAGCGCGGTGGCGTAGCGACCGGCGATGCCGGAGACGAGAGCGCTTTCCTGAGCCACGAAAGACCCTTTGTTTATCGGTCCGGCCCCGCGCCAGAGCGGCACAGGGAGAACCCCCAGTCGGAACCATCTACGATCTTGGGCCGCCGAAACCCCCGCCAAGCATGGCTAAGGTTTTGATTGGCCTGGCATTTTCGCGCACAAACAAAGCGTTTTTCGTCACCGCTCGGCGCGAAAGCCGCGTTTACCTAGCATAAGGGTTTCGCCACCGCAACATGGACTGGAGCGGCAGTTGCGACTAAACGCCGCATAAACACCGCTTCACCCCTCTTATCCACAGGTTGCCAGCACCATGCGGCGGAATCAGCAACCGCGCGTATCGCCCGGGCCAGCCGGCTCGTCTAATCTGCGGCCATGCCCCGGCGCCGACCAGCCCCAGACTCTGCCCCTGCCACATCTGCCACCGCGCTGGCGCCTGATATCCGCGCAGGTGCCGGACGAATCGCCGGTCTGCTGCTGCCCTGGTATGACCGCCATCACCGCCAGCTGCCCTGGCGCGCCAATCCGGGCCTGCGCAAAACCGATCCCTACCGGGTATGGCTCAGCGAAATCATGCTGCAGCAGACCACGGTGGCCACCGTGATCCCGTATTTCGGCCGCTTCCTGGCGCGCTGGCCGACGCTGACCGCCCTGGCCGATGCGCCGCAGGAGGATGTGCTGGCGGAATGGGCCGGGCTTGGCTATTACGCCCGCGCCCGCAACCTGCATGCCTGCGCCAAAAAGCTGCGCGATGCCCATGGCGGCGTTTTCCCCGATACCGAGGCCGGCCTGCTCGCCCTGCCCGGCATCGGCGCCTATACCGCCGCCGCCATCGCCGCGATTGCCTTCGACCGCCCGGCGGCGGTGCTGGATGGCAATGTGGAGCGGGTGCTGTCGCGGCTATTTGCCATCACCGAGCCGCTGCCCGGCAGCAAGCCGGCCTTGCGCCGCCTGGCAGAAGCCGCCACGCCCCAGCAGCGCCCGGGCGACTATGCCCAGGCGATGATGGATCTGGGGGCTACATTGTGCAGCCCGACCAATCCCGATTGCCTGCTCTGCCCGCTGCGCTGCCTGTGCCAGGCCGCCGAACAGGGCATTGCCGCCAGCCTGCCGGCCAAGCTGCCCAAGGCGGCGCGGCCGCAGCGCCATACCATCGCCTTCCTGCTGCATCGCCCGGATGGCGCGCTGTATTTCCGCCGCCGGCCGGAACAGGGCCTGCTCGGCGGCATGCTGGAAGTGCCGAGCACCCCCTGGCGCGACACGCCATGGCAGCCCGACGATGCGCGGACGCATGCCCCGCTGGCCGCCGACTGGCAGACGCGGCCCGGCAATGCCGAGCATGTCTTCACGCATTTTGCGCTGCATATCCAGGCGCTGGAAGCCCGGCTCACAATGCGCCAGGCGGCCAGCCTGCCGGGCGACTGGCTGCAGCCCGAACAGGCCGCCGTGCCGACCGTGATCAAGAAGATGCTGAAGCTGCGCTCGGCTTAACCGCCCTCATATCTTGCTGAAATCGCCATGTCGCCCGGCGCCGTCACGAAAGCGCGCGGCGCCGGCAATGGCCTCGGCCTCCACAATCGGCCAGCCGCCTTCGGCCTCGCCATGCAAAGCCGCATCCAGCGACAGGGTCCATTGCTCATAGCTGGATAGCCGGTCGGCCTTCATGCAGCCCTGCGGGAATTTGGCGATCTCGGCCGCCATCGCTTCGGCGGCGGCGCGCGCCGTGCCGCTCGCCACCACCCGGTTGGCCAGCCCCATCTGCAACGCTTCGTCAGCGGCCACCGGGCGGCCGGTCAGGATCATGTCCAGCGCCCGGCTATGGCCGATCAGGCGTGGCAGGCGCACCGTGCCGCCATCGATCAGCGGCACGCCCCACCGGCGGCAGAACACGCCGAAAGTGGCATCCGCCTCCACCACGCGCAGATCGCACCAGCAAGCCAGTTCCAGGCCGCCGGCCACCGCGAAGCCGGCCACCGCCGCGATCACCGGCTTGGACATGAACAGCCGCGTCGGCCCCATCGGGCCTTCACTTTCCGGCGTGGCATCGTTGCGGCGCTCGCCATCGGCCACCGCCTTGAGATCGGCACCGGCGCAGAAATTGCCGCCCTCGCCCCACAGCACCGCCACGCGCTGGCTGTCATCGGCATCAAAATCCTTGAAGGCCTGGCGCAAGGCATCGGCATGCGGCTTGTCCACCGCGTTGCGCGCCTCGGCCCGGCTCAGGATCACCGTGGTCACCGCGCCCTGCTTTTCCACGCGCACAGCCATTGTCGTTTCCTCCGTATTTCAATGCTTTGCGAGAAGCTATACCCGCCGGGCGGGCGGCAACAACCTTTATCCGAGACTCTTGCGCGACAATATGGAATCCTGTCGCCAGACGGGCCGGTACGATCCCGCGTCGAGTATTCCCCGGACTGCGTCCAGGTCGATCACCTTGGCATCTGAAAACGGGAGGAAAGCGCATGGTAGCCAAACCGCAATGCAAGCCGCGCGTGGCCGCTCTGGTGGGGCCTTATACCGCCGGCAAGACCACCCTGTTCGAGGCACTGCTCTTCGCTACCGGCGCGATCCCGCGCAAGGGCAGCGTCGCCGCCGGCACCACGCTGGGCGACAGCCAGCCCGAGGCACGGGCCAGGCAGATGACCATCGAGCCGAATATCGCATCCTTCAGTTATCTGGGCGAAAGCTGGACGGTGATCGATTGCCCCGGTTCGGTGGAACTGGCACAGGATGCGCTGGCCGCCTTGATGGTGGCCGATATCGCCGTGGTGGTGGCCGAGCCCGATCCGGCGCGCGCCGTCACCCTGGCACCGTTGCTGCATTTCCTCGACAGCCAGCGCATTCCGCATCTGCTGTTCGTCAACAAGATGGACAAGGGCAATCCGCGCCTGCGCGACCTGCTCGCCGCGCTGCAAAGCATGTCGGCGCGGCCGCTGGTGCTGCGCGAAGTGCCGATCCGCGATGGCGAGCGCATCACCGGCCATGTCGATCTGGTGAGCCAGCGCGCCTATCGCTGGCGCGAGAATACACCCTCCGATCTCACCGCGCTGCCCGACAGCCTGCGCCCGCGCGAGGCCGAGGCCCGCCAGGATTTGCTGGAAACCATCGCCGATTTCGACGATGCGCTGCTGGAGCAATTACTGGAGGAGCGTATCCCGCCGGCCGGCGAAATCTATGCCCAGCTCGCCCGCGACCTGCAGCAGGATTTGATCGTGCCGGTTTTCTTCGGCTCGGCCGAACATGGCAATGGCGTACAGCGGCTGCTCAAGGCGTTGCGCCATGAGGCACCGGATGCGACGCAGACCGCCGCGCGGCTTGGCATCGCAACCGATGGCGCCGGCTTCCAGGCCAGCATCTTCAAGACCCTGCACCAGGCCCATACCGGCAAGCTGTCGCTCTGCCGCGTCTGGTCCGGCAGCCTGGCCGAGAATGCGCCGCTCAACGGCCGGCGCATTGCCGGCCTGCTGCGGCCGATGGGCGGCGAGATGGCCAGGCTGGCCCTGGCCGAAGCCGGCATGGTGGCGGCCATCGCCAAGCTGGAAGAGGCCAATACCGGCGACCTGCTGCGTGCCGATGCCGCGCCGCAGTCGCTGGCCGGCTGGCCGCAACCGGCACCACCGGTGCTGACCCTGGCGTTGGCCCCGGCCGATCGCAAGGATGAAGTGAAACTTTCCGCCGCCCTGCAGAAACTGCTGGAGGAGGATCGCGCCCTGCGGCTGGAACACGATGCCGGCCCGGGCTTGCCGCGCGGCCATATGCAGGGCCAGTTGTTGCTCAAGGGCCAGGGCGAAATCCATCTCAAGCTGGCGGTGGAGCGATTGCAACAGCGCTTCAATGTTTCCGTCCGCACCAGCCAGCCGCTTTGTGCCTATCGCGAAACCATCCGCCATGGCACGCAGCATCATGCCCGCTTCAAGCGGCAGAGCGGCGGCCATGGTCAGTTCGCCGATGTGAAATTGCGCATCGATCCGCAGCCGCGCGGCGACGGCTATGCCTTCGAGAACCGCGTGGTGGGCGGCGCGATTCCGAAAAACTACATCCCGGCGGTGGATGCCGGCGTGCAGGAGGCATTGCAACGCGGGCCGCTGGGTTTTCCGGTGGTGGATCTGCGGGTGACATTGCTGGATGGCCAGGCCCATGCGGTGGATTCCAGCGACCAGGCCTTCCGCATGGCCGGCGGCATGGCGCTGCATGACGGCCTGCCCGATTGCGGCCCGCTGCTGCTGGAACCGATCCAGGCGGTGCGTTTTGCCGTGCCCAATGCCTTCACCGCCAAGGTGCATGCCATCATCGCCAGCCGGCGCGGGCAGATCCTGGGCATGGCGGCACGCGGCGGCTGGCCCGGCTGGGACGAGATCGAATGCCACATGCCGGAAGCCGAGATGGCCGGGCTGGCTACCGAACTGCGCTCGGCCACCTTGGGCGTCGGCGGCTTCGAGGCCAGCTTCGATCATTTGCAGGAACTGGCCGGCAAGCTGGCCGAGCGCGTGGTGGAGGACCGGCGCCGCGCCCAGGCTGCTTGAAGAATGGCTGAGTGAAGAATGGCGGCGTCTGACGGCTATCCTGCCGTCAGACGCCGAAATATTCCTTGATCTTGCGTTCGGCGGCTTTGTCGCGGCAGCGATAGCGCACCGCCACGGTATTGCTGGCATCAACCCGCACCACCGTGGCATCGGCCTCGAAATTCACCGTCAGCACCGGATTGCGGATGCGGACATGGAGCTGGCAGGGCTGTTCCGCTGCCGGCGCTTCCGTCACCGGGCCGAAGACCAGGCCCATCGGGCTCCAGTTGCGCAGCGGATAATGCCGGTCGCGATAGGTCACCTTGTCCTCCAGACCGCCCTGGCTGCGTGTCATGCGGCGGCGCTCGGCTTCGGCTGCCGCATCCACGGCGGCGCCAAGGCCGGTCAGCGCGCGATTGAACACATCCTTGCGATGCGGCGGTGCGCTGGAGCGGTTCACCATCACCCGCAACGCCGTGGCGAGCTTGCCACGATCGGCGCCGGCCGGGGCAAAGTCGCGCAGGAAATCGCGGTGGTCGAAGGCATAGGCGATGTATTTCATCGCATTCTGGCGTGAACCTTCCTCTTCCAGTTCTTCATGCAGCCGGAAGGCTTCCGCCACGCGCAGGCCCCAGCCCGGCGCCGGCTCGAACAGCGCAATGATGGCTTCCGGCGTGGCCAGCCGGGCATAGCGCCGGTTCATCGCCTGGCGCACACTTTCCTCATGGGCCAGGCCGGGCAGCGGTGCCAAGGCCTTGCGCAAGCTGCGCAGTGCGGTCAGTTCATTGGCCGGCTCGTTATCGGCCAGGCCGCCATGGGCCGCCAGCAACTGGCGGAAACGCTGATCCAGCCCGGTGCGGAAACGCGGCAATTCATAGCGCGGCAGCGCCATGGCCAGGCGCTGTTCCAGCCCGGCCGGCGGCGCCGCCAGGTCCTGCGCCTCGGGCAGCGCAAATACCGGCAATTCAGCGCCGGACAGCAGGGCCAGGAATTGTTCCAGCCGGGCGCCCATATTCGGCACGGCGCCGAACAAGGCCGGCAAGGCAGCATCGGCCTGCAGGATTTCCGCCAGCAAGGCATCCAGCAACGGCGCCGCCGGTTCGGAGAGCAGATCGAGCGCCAGGGCCGCCTTGGCCTGCCAGTCGCCCAGGACCGCCAGCCAGGCAGCCAGGGCAATCGCCGCCTCGAATTGCCGCCCGGCCTGCCAATGTGCGGCCAGTGCTGCCGCTGCGGGCGCCGCCAGATCGGCCGGCAGGGTGCGTTCGGCCTGGCCGAGCAATTGCCCGGCCTGATCCACCAGATCGTAGAGTTCCTTCACCCGCTCGCCGACGCCACGCTGGCTGCCGCGTACCTGCACCATCGCCACACGCTGCACGATATTGGCGTAATGCGTGCCATCATCGGCCAGGCTGCGGCCATGGGCGGCGTGATAGGCCAGTTCCAGCGGTGTCAGCCGGCGGCGATCCAGCCAGTTGCGCGCCGCCTGCCCGATCACATCGCGCGCCGGGGCGGAAAACAGGTCTTCCGGCCCCCGGCAGAGCGCTGAGCCGCCTTGCAGCGGAGATATATCAAGCGAGACGGGCATCGGTGCAGACTAACGCCACCCGCAACTTCCCGCTACTCGCTAAATTGAGTGAACAACCAAAGATCGAATTATTTTCCGCCCGTTTCTGCGCCAATCCGGCATCTGCGCTTGCAGATCGGCACCGGCTCATTGACGCCGGTTGCGCCCGGCCCGACAATGTTACAGGGGGATGACAAGCAATGCCGTTGCCAGCGAAGACACGCCGCCTGTCCAATGGGCCATTCAGGGGGCCGCGCCTCTGGATCGCCCTTGCCGCGCTGGCGTTGCTGGTGCTGCCCTGGCATGCCCTGCCGGGCGACGGCCTAAGCGATCTGCGCTGGCTGGCCGGCTATCCCGACGCGGCTTCCGGCCCGGCCTGGCTGCTGGCCCTGCATGAGGGACGGGGCTGGCTCTGGCCACTCTTGCTGCCGCCGCTGGCCGCCTGGCTCGGCCGCGAGCGGTCGGGCTGGCTGATCGGCGCCGGGCTGGCCGGGCTGGGCTATCTCTTCGCCCAGGGCTTCGCCATCGACCATCGCGGCCCGACGCTGATCTGGCTGGGGGCCTGGCTGGGACAGACCGGTGCTGGCGGCCAGGCCGGCCTTGGCATCGGCGCGGCGCTTTATGGCACGGCCTGCCTGATGCTGCTCAGCCAAGGCCTGGCGCGGCGCGGCTGGTGCCGTGGCGACAGCTTCGTGATCGCCGCCATTGCTGGCATCGTGGCGCTGATCACGCTGTTTGTGTTCTTTCCGGTGCTGATCGTGCTGGTGGAAGCCCTCAAGCAGCCCGGCGGCGGCTATTCCATCACAACTTTCCTGAGCCGGCTAGCCGATGCCTCGATCTGGGGCCTGGATTGCCTGAGCGGGCCACGCCGCTGCGGCGTGGCCTGGAACACCCTGTTCCTGGCCCTGCTGGTCGGCGCCGGCACTACGCTACTCGGCCTCGCTTTCGCACTGATCGCGGTGCGCAGCAGCTTCCGCTACAAGCCGGTTCTGCGCGCCCTCACCGTGCTGCCGATCATCACACCGCCGTTTGTGATCGGCCTGGCACTGATTTTGCTCTTTGGCCGCTCCGGCGCCGTCACCACCTTGCTCACCGACCTGTTCGACATCCCGCGCTCGCGCTGGATTTACGGCATGACCGGTGTGCTGATCGCGCAATTGCTGGCCTTCACGCCGATTGCCTTCCTGGTCTTGCTCGGCGTGGTGCAAGGCATTGCGCCGGCGCTGGAGGAAGCGGCGCAAACCCTGCGCGCCGACCGCTGGACGACCTTTCGCACCGTGACCTGGCCTTTGCTGCGCCCCGGCGTGGCCAATGCCTTCCTGCTCGGCTTTGTTGAAAGCCTGGCCGATTTCGGCAACCCGCTGGTGCTGGGCGGCAATTTCGATGTGCTGTCGACCAAAATCTTCTTCGCCGTGGTGGGCGCCGCGCATGATCAGGCGCGTGCCGCCACCCTGGCCTTTGTGCTGCTGGCCTTCACCCTCGGTGTGTTCTGGGCGCAGCAACGCTGGCTTGGGCGCAAGAGCTACACCACGATGACCGGCAAGGGCGATGCCGGCATTGCCATGGCATTGCCGCGCCGGGTCAGCTTCGCCGCCTATGGCCTGGCCCTGCCCTGGGCGTTGTTCACCGCCGTGATCTACGCCACCATCCTGTTTGGCGGCTTTGTGAAATCGGTCGGCCGCGACCACAGCTTCACCCTGACGCATTACCTGGCCGGCTTCAGCCTGGAATGGGGCGCCCATGGCCTGCAATTCACCGGTGCTGCCTGGGACAGTTTCTGGGTCACGCTCGGCGTTTCCCTCACCGCCGCACCGCTCACCGCACTGATCGGCATTCTCACCGCCTATCTGCTGGCGCGGCAGGATTTCCAGGGCCGCCGCGCCTTTGAATTCGGCACGCTGCTGAGTTTCGCCATTCCCGGCACGGTGATCGGTGTGGCCTATGTGATGGCGTTCAACACGCCGCCGCTGGAACTGACCGGCACCGGCCTGATCCTGGTGCTGTGCTTCGTGTTCCGCAACATGCCGGTCGGGGTGCGGGCCGGCATCGCCGCCTTAAGCCAGATCGACAAGAGCCTGGACGAGGCTTCGCTGACGCTGGGCGCCGGCAGCGGCGGCACATTGCGCCGCATCATGCTGCCATTGCTGCGCCCGGCCATCGTGGCGGCTCTGGTCTACAGCTTCGTGCGCGCCATGACGGCGGTGAGTGCGGTGATCTTCCTGGTCACGGCGCAGTATAATCTGTCCACCGCCTATATTGTCGGCCGTGTCGAGGCCGGCGAACTCGGCCTTGCCATCGCCTATTCTTCGGTGTTGATCCTGGTGATGATCCTGGCCATCCTCGGCATTCAATGGCTGGTCGGCGAGCGCCGCCTGGGCCGGCGCCAAGCTGGCGACAAGGCGGCTGGCGACCAGATCGCTCCCTTCGGTGCAGGCTGAAAAAAGGTGTCCCGATGCTGAAACGCACTCTATTCGCCGCCGCGCTGCTGACGCTCGGCATCACCGGCCCGGCCCCATTACAGCCGGCCCAGGCACAGCAAGGCCAGGTCACGGTCTATTGCAGTCTGCTCAGCGAATGGTGCGAATTGATGCGCGCCAGCTTCGAGCGCGATACCGGCCTGAAGGCGATGGTGACGACCAAGAGCACCGGCGAAACCTTTGCGCAGATCCGCGCCGAAGCGGAAAACCCGCGCGCCGATGTGTGGTGGGGCGGGCCGAGCGATTCGCATCTGCAGGCCGCCGAACTCGGCCTGTTGCAGGAATATAAAAGCCCGAGCCTGCCCAGGCTGCACCCTTGGGCGCAGCGCGCCGCCGAAATGTCGGGCTGGCGCAGTGTCGGGATTTATGCCGGCACGCTGGGCATCGTGTGGAACACGGAATCACTCGCCAAACGCAAATTGCCGGCGCCGAAATGCTGGGCCGATCTGCTCAATCCGGCCTGGCGTGACGAAATCCAGATGTCGAACCCGGCCACCTCGGGTACCTCCTATACTGTGCTGGCGACGCTGGTGCAGATCATGGGCGAGGAGCCGGCCTTCGCCTATCTGAAAAAGCTGCATGGCAACATGAATCAGTATCCGCGCTCGGGCGCCGCGCCGATGGCCAATGTGGTGCGCGGCGAAAGCCTGCTCGGCATCACCTGGATGTTTGCCGCCGTGGCCGAGGCGCAGCTTGGCGCGCCGGTGACATCCGTGGCACCTTGCGAAGGCACCGGCTACGAGATCGGCTCGATGTCGCTGATCAAGGGCGGCAAGAATCCGGAAGCCGCCCGGCGCTGGTATGAATATGTGCTGACCCCGGCGGCCCAGGCCACCGGCGCACGGGCCAAGAGCTACCAGATTCCAAGCAATGTTGACGCACCGATCCCGCCCAACACGCCGAAGCTGGAAGACGTGAAACTGATCGATTACGACTTCGCCAAATACGGCTCCGCCACCGAGCGCAAGCGCCTGCTTGAGCGCTGGGAAAAAGAAGTGGCGGCTTTGCCGAAATGAAAAAACACAATGGAGGATATCATGCGTAAGACCCTGTTTGCCGCCGCCCTGATCGGCGGCGCGGCGTTATTCAATCCGGCCCCGGCCCAGGCTCAGCTCACCGTCTATTGCAGCGCGCTGGTGGATTGGTGCCAGTTGATGAGCAATGAATTCGAGCGCCAGAGCGGCATCAAGGTGACGATGACGCAGAAGGGCTCGGGCGAAACCCTGGCGCAGATTCGCGCCGAAGCCAGTAATCCCAAGGGCGATATCTGGTGGGGTGGTACCGGCGATCCGCATTTGCAGATGGCCGAGGAAGGCTTGAGTGACATGTATCGCTCACCCAATCTGGAAAAGCTGCATGTCTGGGCGCAGAATCAGGCCAAACAATCCGGCTATCGCACCGTGGGCATCTATGCCGGTGCGCTGGGCTTTGCCTATAACACCGAATTGCTGGCGAAGAAGAAGGCCAAGGCGCCGGCCTGCTGGGCCGACCTGCTGAAGCCGGAATTCAAGGACGAGGTGCAGATTTCCAATCCTGCCTCGTCGGGCACCGCCTATACCGCCATCGCCACGCTGGTGCAGGTGATGGGCGAGGACAAGGCCTTCGACTATCTCAAGAAGCTGCATGGCCAGGTCAACCAGTATACCCGCTCCGGCCCGGCCCCGGCACGCAACACGGCGCGCGGTGAAACCATGATCGGCGTGATGTTCATGCATGATGCAGTGGCCGAGGCCGTGGAAGGTTTCCCGGTGGCGGTGCAGCCGCCCTGCGAAGGCACCGGCTACGAGATCGGCTCGATGTCGATCATGAAAGGCGCGCGCAATCTGGAAAACGCCAAAAAATGGTATGAATTCGCGCTCACCCCGGCGGCCCAGGCGCTGGCGGTGAAGGGCAAATCCTATCAGGTGCCGAGCCATCCGGCGACGCCGACGCCGCCCAAGGCACCGCGCCTTGAGGATGTGAAGCTGATCGACTACGACTTTGCCAAATACGGCACTTCCGCCGAGCGCAAGCGGCTGATCGCGCGCTGGGAGAAGGATGTGGGTTCGCAGCCGAAATGAGCGGCGCTCCCGTCAGCAACGAACCGGCTTCGGTGGAATTCCGCCAGGTGGTGAAGCGCTACGGCGCCTTCACCGCCGTGGACGGCGTCAACTTCACCATCGAAGCCGGCAGCCTGGTCACATTGCTCGGCCCTTCCGGCTGCGGCAAGACCACCACATTGCGCCTGGTGGCCGGGCTGGAAATGGCCAGCAGCGGCCAGATCATGATCGGTGGCCGCGATGTGACGCGGCTTTCGGCGGCCGAGCGCGGCGTCAGCATGGTGTTCCAGTCCTATGCGCTGTTTCCGCATATGAGCGTGCTTGAGAATGCCGCCTATGGCCCGCTGGTCAGCGGCCTGCCCAAGGCCCAGGCCGAGGCGATGGCGCAGGAAAAGCTGCGCCTGATGGGCCTGGCCGGGCTGGAGAAGCGGCTGCCCTCCGAACTCTCCGGCGGCCAGCAGCAGCGCGTCGCGGTGGCCCGCGCCCTGGTGCTGGAACCCACCGTGCTGCTGTTCGACGAGCCGCTGTCCAATCTGGATGCCAAACTGCGGCGCCGGGTGCGCGAGGATATCCGCGACCTGCAACAGAGCCTGGGCCTCACCGTGGTCTATGTCACCCATGACCAGCAGGAAGCCCTGGCGGTTTCCGACCGCATCATCGTGATGTCGAATGCCCGTATCGCGCAGCAGGGCAGCCCGCGCGATCTCTATGAACGCCCGGCCAATCTGTTTGTCGCCGATTTCATCGGCGATGCCAATCTGCTGGATGTGGAAGTATCGCCGCTGGATGCCGAGCAGGCCGAGGCGCGGCTCGGCGGTCTGACGCTGACCCTGCCACGGCGCGGGCTGGCCGCCGGCCCGGCCAGGATCGCGGCACGGCCCGAGGCCCTGCAATTAAGCGATACGCCACCCGCCGGCCCGGCTTTGCAGGGCAGCATCCGCAAGGCGGCTTATCTCGGCACCCATATGGAATACACGGTGACAACACCGGAAGGCGAAATCTTCATCGTGGATCGCCAGGTTGGCCGGCCATTGGCGATTGGCGCCGATGCCTGGATCGGCTTCGGCCAGGCCCAGCTTCAGGGCGGCATCACTTTGGTGCCGGCGGCCTGAACAGTCGGCCGCAACGCCAGCAGCAGCAGCACGATCCAGCCCAGCACGGTCCAGCCCAACGCGGCATTGGCGATCAGGATCAGCCCGGCGCGTGGCGCGCGCCGGCGCCAGGCGATCAAGGCCGGCAGGAAATACACCGCGCCCACCACCAGGGCGAAGACCAGGAAGGGCAAGCCGGTCATGGGCGCGGCAACTTGATTCTGTCAGCCGCCGGCTCAGGCGACCGGCAGGGTCGACTGCACCGAAGCGCGGGCGCCGAATTTGGCGGCCCAGGCAGCGGCATTCTGGTAGGTATCCTGCCACTTCATATCGGCATAGCGGAAATCGAGATAGCCCAGCGCGCAGGCAATGGTGATCAGGCCGATATCGATGCCATCGCCGAAGGACGGCGCCTGACGCTCGATCTCTTCCAGGCTGCCCACCACCTTCTTCATCTGGCCCTGCGACCAATCGGCCCAGCGCAGCGGATCGGGGCGCAGGAAACCCTCATAGCGCACCAGCAGGGCGGCATCGAGCAGGCCATCGCCGAGCGCCTGGCGCGCCAAAGCGGTCCAGCGCGCCGCGCCGCTGGCCGGAAACAGCTTGCCGCCGCCCAGGCTGTCGAGATATTCGCAGATCACCCGGCTGTCATAGAGCGCCAGGCCATCGGCGGTGAGCAGGGTCGGCACCTTGCCGAGCGGATTGACCACCGAGACGGCGCCGTCGCGCGTCACCGGCGTCACGGTGGCCGGCACGCGCTCGATCTGGCCGGCCAGGCCGGTTTCGATGGCGACGATGGAGACTTTGCGCACATAGGGCGAAGTGGGCGAATAAAACAGCTTCATGGCGTTTCCCTTGGGTCCTTCTCTGGGGGCGGTTTGTAAAGCGGTTAACCACGCAGGGCGGCGAGTGTGGCACTGGCCCGGGCGGTGATGCCGGCCCAGTCGCGGGCGCGCACCAGGGCATCCGGCGCCAGCCAGGAGCCGCCGACACAAGGCACATTCTTGAGCGCGAGATAGGCCCTGGCCTTTTCCACATCGATGCCGCCGGTGGGGCAGAAACAAAGATCGGGTACCGGGCCGCTCACCGCTTTGAGATAGGCGGCGCCGCCAGCCGGTTCGGCCGGGAAGAATTTCAGATGCGTGAAGCCGAGATCGCGCAGAGCCAGCATTTCGCTCAGGCTGGCACTGCCGGGAAAGGCCGGCAGGTCGGCTTTGGCGAGCGCCTCGGCCAGTTTCGGCGGCGTGCCGGGGGTGACGATGAATTGCGCGCCGGCATCGCGGGCGGCAGCCAGTTGGCGATGATCCAGCACCGAGCCGATGCCAAGCACGATATCCGGCACCGCCTTGGCGACCCGGGCGGCGGCCTCCAGCGCCTGCGGTGTACGCAGGGTGATCTCGATGATGCCGATGCCGCCGGCCAGCAAAGCTTCCGCCAGCGGCACGGCATCCTGCACGGCCTCCACCACCACGACCGGGATTACGGGGGAAAGGGTGGCGATATCGGCAATGCGGTGCGTCATGGCCGGACAGTAGCGCGGCGCTCAGAAGCCGGCAACGGCTCCGTCGCTGCGCGGATCGGTGGCGCCTTCCAGGCAGCCATCGGGATGCCGCACAATCGCCCCGGCATGGCCCATCGTGGCGGTGAAATCGGGCAGCAACTCGATGTCATGGCCGGCACGGCGCAGGCGCGCCACCAGATCGGGATCGAAGCGGCTTTCGAGCTTCAGCGTGATGCTGTTTTCGCCCCAGGTCTTGCCCAGCAGCCAGCGCGGCGCGGTGATGGCCTGTTGCAGCGGCTGGCCGAACAGGCCATAGCGGCTGAACAGGGCCGATTGCGTCTGCGGCTGGCCTTCGCCGCCCATGGTGCCATACACCATGTCGCGGCCATCCTTGAAGCGCGCCAGCGCCGGATTCAGGGTGTGGAACGGGCGCCGGCCCGGTGCCAGCAGGCGCGGCCCGCTGCCATCCAGCAGGAAGCTGGAACCCCGGTTCTGCCACACGATGCCGCTTTCCGGCAGCACGCAGCCGGAGCCGAATTCAAAATAGATGCTCTGGATGAAACTGGCCTGGCGGCCTTCGCCATCGATGGCACCCATCCACACCGTGTCGCCCGGATTGGCCGGATGGGGCCAGGGCAATGCCTGTTCACGGTCGATCCGCTGCACCAGCGCATCCAGCGCCGCCGGCTCCAGATAACGCTGCGGCTGCTCCGGCATGCTGTCGGGATCGCCCAGAATACGGTCACGCACCAGGAAAGCCTGCTTGGTGGCTTCCACCAGGCCATGGATATGGGCAAAGCCCTCAGCCGCGCGCACCCCCAGGCGATCGAACAGGGCCAGGATCATCAGCGAAGCAAAACCCTGGGTCGGCGGCGCGAAATTGTAGAGCGTGGCCTTGCCAAGCTCGACCGACAGCGCCGCCGGCCGCGTGGCGCGATGCGCCGCCAGATCGGCCGCCACCAGCGGGGTGCCGAAGCGGGCATGATCGGCCGCCAGGCAGGCGGCAAGCTGGCCGCTATAAAAATCCTGCGTGCCGGCCTGGCCGATGCGGCGCAAGGTGGCGCCCAGCGCCGGCAGTTTCATGATCTCGCCTTCGCGCGGCAGCCTGCCATCGATCAGGAAGGCTTCCTTGAAGCCGGGCGCATCCTTGAGTTCGGGCCACTTGGCTTCGGTCAGTTCAGCCTGACTGAGGGTGACGGCAAAACCCTGCTCGGCATGCCAGGCGGCTTCTTCCACCAGGCGTGCCAGCGGCAGCCGGCCACCCCAATCGGCGGCAATGCGCAAAGCCTCGCCCCAGCCGGATACCGTGCCGGCCACCGTGTTGGCAGCCAGCGGGCCGCGCCACGGAATCGCGCTGAGGCCCTGGCTCTTGTAGAGCGCCGGGGTGGCCGCAGCCACGGCCGCGCCGCAGCCCGCCACCGCCTGGGGGGCCTGGCCCGGCTGCGCCACCAGCCAGAAGCCGTCACCGCCGATGCTGGTCATATGCGGGTAGACCACCGCCAGGGCAGCCGCCATCGCCACCGTGGCCTCGATGGCATTGCCGCCCTCGCGCAGCACGGCCAGACCGGCCTGCGACGCCAGATGATGCGGCGCGGTGACCATGCCTCGGCGGGAACGCGGGGTATGCAACATGACACAACCTCAAAACATCGGGCGGATCGTCCCCCGCCTTACCAGCCAATTGCCTTTGGCAACCAGGTGGCAATGGACGGCGTGTAGAAAACGATCACCACGCAAAGAAACTGGAGCCCGATGAATGGGACCACACCCTTGTAGATGTCAAGCGTTGATACCGCTGGCGGCGCCACACCACGCAGATAGAACAACGCCCAGCCGAAGGGTGGGGTGAGGAATGAGGTTTGCAGGTTGAGCGCAATCAAGACTGCGACCCAGACCAGGTCCACGCCCGCCGCCTGCAAAATAGGCAGAAACAGCGGTACGACGATATAGCTGATCTCGATCCATTCGATGAAGAAACCGAGGATGAAGATCAGGATCATCATGAACCACAGCACGCCCTCAATGCCGCCGGGTACGATCTTGAAGAAATCATGCACCAGTTGTTCGCCCTGCAAGCCCCGGAAGGCCAGGGCAAAGACCTGGGCGCAGATCAGGATGAACATCATCGAGGCGGTGATGCGCCCGGTGGCGTAGACGGTTTCCTTCAGCATGCCCCAGTTCAGCCGGCCGGACAGCGCCGCTACCAGGATCGAGCCGAGCGCGCCCATCGAGGCCGCCTCGGTGGGCGCGGCAATGCCGCCGATGATCGAGCCCAGCACCGCCAGCACCAGGGCAATCGGCGGCAGCCCGACCTTGAGCGTCTTCTGCAGCAATTCCTGGCGGCTCATGGCGAAACGCTCATCGGCCGGGATCGGCGGCACCATCTCCGGCTTCACCATGCCGATCACCAGCAGATAGATGCAAAAGATCGCCGCCAGCATCATGCCGGGCAGCAGCGCGGCGGCAAACAGCGTGCCGACCGACTGACCGAGGATATCCGAGAGCAGAATGAGAATCGTGCTGGGCGGAATGATCTGGCCCAGCGTGCCGGAGGCGCAGATGGTGCCGCAGGCGATGGATTTGTTATAGCCGCGCTGGAGCAGGGTGGGCAGGGTGAGCAGGCCGAGCGTGACGATGGTGGCGCCGACGATGCCGGTGGTGGCGCCCATCAGCACGCCAACCAGCACGATGCCGATACCCATGCCGCCACGCAGGCCGCCGGCGAGATGGCCGATCACCTCCATCAGATCGTTGGCGATCTTGGATTTCTCCAGCATCATGCCCATGAAGACAAAAAGCGGAATGGCGATCAGCGTGTAATTCGCCGTGACGCCGAAAATGCGCGCCGGCAGCAGGTTGAACAGCAGCGAGCCGAAGCCGAGCCAGCCGAAGACAAAGCCGCTGATCGCAAGCGTGAGCGCCACCGGCACCCCCACCGCCAGCAGCACGAAGAAGGATGCGATACAGGCCAGCGCCAGGATTTCGTTAAGCGGCATGTTCCAACTCATGATCGGGCCGAGGTACGGCACCACCCAGCAGCAAGGCATTCAGCGCCCGCAAGGTGGCGGCGATGCTTTGCAGCAGCAGCAGCAGGAAGCCGGCCGGGATGGTCGATTTCAGGATGAAGCGGTAGGGCAGCCCGCCGGGATCGGGCGAGCCTTCACCGATGCGGTAGGATTGTTCGACATAGCCCAGGCTCAATTGCACGATGATCAGGCAGAGCAGCACAGCGGCAAGGCAGGACGCGAAGTCGATCACCCTTTGCCAGCGCGCCGGAAAGCGGCCATACAGGATATCGACCCGCACATGGCCTTCATGCTTGATGGCATAGGCGATGCAGAGCAGCGAAACCGGCGCCATCAGATGCCATTCCAGTTCCTGCATCGCCACCGAGCCGGTATGGAAGCCGTAGCGCAGCAGCACATTGAATGCCATCACCAGCACCAGCGCAAAGCCGGTCCAGGCCGCGAGGCGGCCGGCGACGTCGACCACCTGGTCGAGGCCGCCGGCCAGGCGTTCGAGACGCCCGGTTACCTTGGACATCAAGCCGTTCCGGCTCAGCTCATCGCGCCGCGGATTTGCGCCTGATACACCGCTTCCGAAATGCCGGCCCATTTGTCATGCTTGGCCTTGAAGGCCATGAAGCTGTCATGCACCTTCTTCACGGCGGCATCCTTGGCGGCACCCTCGCTCAGCACCTGGGCGGTGACATCGCGCAAACGGGCCACCACGGCCGGTGGCAGCGGCTGGGCGATCACGCCCTGATTCGCCACCAGATCGTCCAGCGCCTCGGCATTGGTGGCTTCGCACCAGGTATGGCTGATGGTGTTGCAGGCAGCGGCAGCGGCCTTGACGATCTCCTTCAGGTCATCCGGCAGCGACGCCCAGGCCTTGGCATTGACGATCAGTTCGGTGACGTTGCTCGGCTCGTGCCAGCCGGTGGTGTAGTAGTATTTTGCCGCCTTCTGCAGGCCGAGACGGCGATCCTGATAGGGGCCGACAAATTCCGCCGCATCGATCACGCCGCGTTCCAGCGCCGGGAAAATTTCGCCGCCGGGCAGCAGTTTCACATCCACGCCCAAGGCGGCATAAACCTTGCCGGCCAGGCCGGGGATACGCATTTTCAGGCCCTTGTAATCCTCCACGCTGGTGATCGGCTTGCGATACCAGCCGGTCATCTGCACGCCGGTATTGCCCATCGCCATCGGCACCAGGTCAAACGGCTTGTAGAGGTCTTCCCACAGCTTCTGGCCGCCGCCGTGATAGAGCCAGGCGGTCATGCCCTGGAAATTCAGGCCGAACGGCACCGTGGTGAAATATTGCGCGGCAGCGGATTTGCCGGCCCAGAAATAGCTGTTGGCGGCATTCATCTCCACCACGCCTTTGGAGACGGCATCGAAGCCTTCCAGCGCCGGGATCAATTCACCGGCGGCAAAATGCTGGATGGTGAGCCGGCCGGCCGAGAGTTTCTTCACCATGTCGCAGAAATCGGTCGGGCTGCCGGGGCCGGCGACATAGAAGGGCGAACCCGGGCCATAGGCATTGGTCATCTTCCACTGGAAGGTCTTGGCCTGGGCGGCAACGATATTGGGCTTGGCGATGGCGCCGATGGCGGCGCCGGCAAGGCCGGCTTTCACGAGCGAGCGACGGTTGATCGGCGTCTTGCGGGTCATCTCTGGCTGCCTCTTGCTGGGTTTATGGGTCTGGGGATGATGCATACAGTGTGCAATCGAACCCCAAACTGTGTGCAATCGGCGTGCCAGTGCGTATTCACTTCGGTAATCGTGGCGTAAACGGCAAAACGCGCCGGAGCGGCTGGCTTCCGGCGCGTTTCTGCCCGCATTCGCGGCATCCGGCTGCCCAAGCGGGCAGCAGAAGTAACAGGCTGATTACATTTTATGGCTTGGGCGCATCCAGCAGGCTGACATGCGCCGCCACCACGCGCCAGCCATCCGGCGTGCGCATCCAGGTCTGGCTCTGGCGCCCGCTGCGCGGGCTGCCATCACGCTGGAATTCGGTATTGGCGGTGGCGAAATCGCGGCCATAGGTGGTGATCACGGTATTGAAGATACGCCGTGCCAGGCCGGCCGCCGGGCGGCCGGCGCGGAAAGCCGCGATCTGGTCATAGCCATACAGATTCTCGGTGACGCCATAGCGCAGGGTATGCGGGCTGTTCCAGAATAATTCATCCAGCACCGCCACATCATTGCCCACCAGGGCGGCCTCGTAGCGGGCAAAGGCGGCACTCATCTCCGCCACGATTTCGGGAATGTTGATGTCCAGGCTCATGCCGCCACCTTCGATGCCGCGATGCCGATGGTTTCCAGATGCCGCGCCACGCGCAGGGCCAGATCCTCGCGCCACGGCGCCGCGATCACCTGCACGCCGATCGGCATTGGCGCCGCTTCGGCATATGGCACCGCCACCACCGGCAGGCCGGCAAAGGAAATCGGCTGGGTGAACAGGCCGAGATTGGCCCGCACCGGCAAATCCTGGCCACCGAGTTGCATCATCTTCTGGCCGATCAGCGGCGCCGAGCAGGGCGTGGCCGGCGCCAGCAGGATATCGACCTCGCGGAACAGCTCAGCCAGCCGGGCGCAATACCAGCGCCGGAAACGCTGTGCCTGCACATACCAGTCGCCGGGCAGCAGGCTGCCGGCAAAGAACCGGTCGCGCGTATCCGGGTCAAAATCCTGCGGCCTTTCGCGCAGCCGCTGGCGATGCAGATTGGCGCCTTCCATGGCGGTGATGGCATAGGCAGCGGCGCGGCCACGGCCGGCTTCCGGCACTTCCACCACACGCGTGCTGCCCAAAGCCTTGGCCATCGCCGCCACGGCCGCATGGGCATAGGCTTCGCCGCTGGCAGTGAAATAGCCGCCAGCCACGGCGATGCGCAAATCAGCGATACCGGCATCAAGCTGCGGCATCACCGGCTCGACCGCGCGCTGGGCGCAGGCCGGATCGGCGACATCCGGCCCCTGCATGGCATCATAGCTCAGTGCCAGATCGGCCACGCTGCGCGCCATTGGGCCGAGATGATCCAGGCTGGCGACAAACGGGAAGCTGCCATGGCGCGACAGCCGGCCGAAGGTCGGCTTGAGCCCAAACAGGCCACACAGCGAGGATGGCACACGGATCGAGCCATTGGTATCCGAGCCGAGCGCCAGCGGCACCATGCCGGCCGCCACGGCCGTACCGGAACCACCCGAGGACCCGCCCGACATACGGGCCGGATCGTGCGGATTGCGCGACGGGCCGTAATGGCAATTCTCGCCGGTGAAATCATAGGCGTATTCGCCCATGTTGAGGCCGCCGACCAACACCGCACCGGCCGCTTCCAGGCGCTGCACCAGGGTGGCATCCTGCGCGGCAGGTGGCAGGTCGCGGTTGATCTTGGAACCGGCCAGGGTCGGCTGGCCGGCAATATCGAACAGATTCTTCACCGCAAAAGGCACGCCAGCCAGCGGGCCGGGTTTCTCGCCGCGCGCCATGGCGGCATCCAGCGCGGCGGCACGGTCGCGGGCGCGTTCGGCGGTGATGCTGGTGAAGCCGTTCAGCGCCGGATTGACGGCGGCAATACGCGCCAGGGCAATCTCCACCGCCTCGGCCGCCTTGAGCTGGCCATCCGCCACCGCACCGGCAATGGCGGCGGCATTGCTATTATGATCGATCATGGCGTGAACACCGCCGCCGGTTCGTTGTCATCAGGCAGCGGGAAATTCAGAAAACCCTGCGCAATGGCGGCCGAGCGTTGCAGATTGTCGATCACCCCCGGCATATAGGCCGGATCGATCTCCAGGCCGGCCAGGCTGGCGGCCTGCTTGACATAGGCTTCGGCTTCGGATGACTGCATCAGGCTACCTCACGCAAAAATTCGGGATCGGGCTGGGCCAGATGGCAAGCGGCTTCATGGCCGGCCGCCATCGGGCGCAATAGTGGCATTGCCTGCTCGCAGCCGGCCTCGCCTTTTGGGCAGCGGCCATAGAAGCGGCAGACATTCGGCGACGGATCGACCGGGCTGCGCGGCTCGCCGCCAAGCCGGACCCGGGTTGATTCCACGCCCGGTTCAAAATGCGGAATCGCCGAGAGCAAAGCCTGCGTATAGGGATGGCGCGGCTGGCGGAACACGGCTTCCGCCGGGCCGATTTCCACGATCTTGCCGAGATACATCACCATCACCCGGTCGCATAACAGGCGCACCACGTTGAGATCGTGGCTGACAAACAGGTAGCTCATGCCGAGCCGCTGTTTCAAGCTTTCCAGCAATTGCAGGATCACCACCTGCACCGAGACATCGAGCGCGGCGGTCGGTTCGTCCAGGATCAGCAATTCCGGCTCCACCGCGATGGCGCGGGCAATGCCGACGCGCGCCTTCTGGCCGCCGGAAAGCTGATGCGGAAAGCGGCTCAACAGGCTCTGCGGCAGGCCACAAAGCTCGGCCAGTTCCTCCACCCGCGCCTTCAGCTTGTCCCTGGATAACGGCTTCAGGCGGTGGATCGGATCGGCGATGGCATCAAATGCCGTGTAGCGCGGATTGAGGCTGTCGGTGGCATCCTGGAACACCATCTGGATGCGCGGCCGATACGGACTGGCGCCGAAACCCTTGGCCGGCAGGGCGCCGATCTCCTCGCCCTTGAGCCGGATACTGCCATCAGTGGGATCAAGCAGCCGGGTGATCAGCCGCACCAGGGTGGATTTGCCGCAACCGCTTTCGCCGACCAGGCCCATGGTCTCGCCGCGCATGATCTGGAATGAGACATTATCCACCGCATGCAGATGCGGCACCGGCTTGGCTTTGCCGCGCAGGCGATCCAGCAGGCCCGGCGGCAGGCCGATGGGAAACAGCTTATGCAGGGTGGCGATATCGAGTAGTGGCGCAGCAGACGGCAGGGGGCTTTGTGTCATAGCGGATGCCAGCAGGCCACCAGCCTGCCCTCCTGATTTTGCAGGCGCGGCAATGGCCGGCCACAGGTCTCGGTCTTGCGCTCGCAGCGCAGCGAATAGCGGCAGGGCGGAATTGCCGCCGCGCGCAGATCGGGCAGCGAACCCGGGATCGAGGCCAGCCCGGCCAGGCTGGCGGTCGGTTTCGGCGTCGCCGCGATCAGCTTGGCGGTGTAGGGATGGCGCGGATTGCGGAACAACTCGGCGGTTGGCGCAGTTTCCACCACATGGCCGGCATGCATCACCACGATGCGGTCGCAATATTCCGCTGCCATGCCAAGATCATGGGTGATCAGCACTGTCGCCATGCCCTGGGCGCGGCCGAGTTCATTGACCAGATCCATGATCACCGCCTGGGTGGTGACATCCAGGCCGGTAGTCGGCTCGTCGGCAATCAGCAGCTTGGGCGCACAGGCCAGGGCAATGGCGATCATGATGCGCTGGCACATGCCGCCGGAAAGCTCGAACGGATAGGCTTTGGCGCGGCGCTCCGGATCGGGAATGCGCACCTTCTGCAACATTTCGATGGCACGTTTCGGTGCCTCGGCCCGGGTGATGCCGCCATGTTCGATCAGCACATCGGCAATCTGCTGGCCGACGCGGCGGATCGGATTGAGCGCCACGCGCGGATTCTGGAAGATCATCGACATTTCACGGCCGCGCAATTCGCGCAGCACATGCTCGGGCGCATCGAGCAATTCGATGCCGCCGAACACCGCCTGGCCCGAGGTGACCTTGCCGGCAGCATCCAGAATGCCCATCACGGTATAGGCGGTGACCGACTTGCCCGAACCGGACTCGCCGACAATCGCCACCATCTCGCCCTTGTTGATCGAGAAATCCACCCGGTCGAGCGCCTTGACGATGCCGGAGCGGGTGCGGAATTCGACGCTGAGATCGGAAACCGCAAGAAGCGGAACGCTGCTCATGTGCGCCTCACCTTTTCGCTCATGTTCTCCTCCGGGGATCCACCATGTCGCGCAGGCCATCGCCCATCAGGTTGAAACAGAACACCGCCAGCATCAGGGCGAGGCCGGGAAACAGCGCCACCCACCATTCGCCGGAGATGATGTATTGCGCGCCTTCCGCCACCAGGATGCCCCATTCCGGCGTCGGCGGCGCAATGCCGAGGCCGATGAAGCTGAGGCCGGCGGCATTCAGGATGGCGTAGCCCATGGTGAGCGAGCATTGCACCATCAGGATCGGCAGGATATTGGGCAGGATATGCATGAACAGGATGCGGCCTTCCGAATTGCCGGAAAGCCGCGCCGCCTCGATGAAGCCGGCATTACGCCGCACATTGGCTTCGGCGCGGGCGACACGGGCATAAAGCGGCAGATTGATGATCGCGGTGGCCAGCACGATATTGCTCACCGTGTTGCCAAGTGCGGCCACAATGCCCATCGCCAGCACAAAGAGCGGAAACGCCATGATCGTGTCCGAGACGCGGCCGACCACACGATCGGTCCAGCCGCCGAAATAACCCGCCGCGATGCCGGCCACGGCGCCGAAGCCGAAAGTCAGGATCACGGCGGCGAAGGCAAGCGACAGATCGAGCCGGGTGGCGACCAGCACGCGGCTGAAAATGTCGCGCCCCAGGGCATCGGTGCCGAACCAATGCGCCGCCGAGGGCGGCTTCAGCGCCCGTGCCGCATCGGTGGCGAGCGGATCATAGGGCGCCAGCCAGGGGCCGAAAACCGCTGCCAGCAGCAGCAGCGCAAACAGCGAAAAGGCAAATAGCGTGACCGGATTCTCGGTCAGCACATAGCGGATATGCTTGAGCGTGGCATTCATGCTTCGAACCCCACGCGCGGATCGATCACGATATAGAGAATGTCGATCATCAGGTTGAGGCCGACATAAAGCAAAGCCATGGTGAGCACGAAGCCCTGGATCGGCGCGTAATCCGAGGCAATCAGGGCCTCGATGGCGAAGGTGCCGATGCCGGGCCAGGAGAACACCTTCTCCACCAGCACATTGGCGCCGAGCAGGAAGGAGAACACCATGCCCAATGTGGTGATCACCGGCAGCATGGCATTGCGGAAGGCATAGCCATACACCACCTTGGCCGGGCTGAGGCCGCTGGCCCGCGCGGTGCGGATGAAATCGCTGTTCAGCACTTCCAGCATCGAAGCACGGGTCATGCGCGCCAAGGGCGCCAGGGTGAAGATTGCCAGGGTGAAGGCGGGCAGCAGCAATTGCTTGAAGGCGGCAACGAAGGTTTCGCCGTCGCGCGCCAGCAGGCTGTCGATCAGATACAGCCCGGTCATATTCGGCGGTGCCGAGGAATAGATATCGAGCCGGCCGAGCGGCGCCGGCGCCCAGCCAAGCTGGTAATACAGCACATAGATCAGCAGCAGGCCGCTGAAGAAGGCCGGCAGGCTGACCCCGGCCGTGGTGACCAGGCGGCAGCCATGGTCGATCCAGGAGCCTGGCCGGGTCGCCGCTGCCACGCCGAGCGGCACGGCGATGGCCACCGACACGATCAGGCCGAGCAGGGTGAGTTCCAGCGAGGCCGGCAACCGCGTGGTGACTTCCTCCAGCACCGGGCGACCGGTGGCAATTGAATTGCCGAGATCGCCGCGCGCCAGATCGGCGATATAGACCAGGAACTGCTCGGGCAGGGATTTATCCAGCCCGAGCGCCTTGCGGATCTGCTCGATGGCTTCCTGGCTGGCGGCAGGCCCGGCGAAATACACCGCCGGGTCGCCGGGCAGCGCCCGGGTGAGCAGGAAGGTGACAACCAGCACCCCGATGATGCTGGGAATCGCGCTCACCAGGCGCTTGCCGATCAGCCGCAGCATGCCGCCTCCCCTTGCTTACTGCTTCTCGATCTGGCGGAAATCAAGCTGGCGGTGGAACCAGTAGGTGTAGCCCTTGATGTTCTTCTGCATGCCGACATCCAGAATCTGCTGGTAGAGCGGCACACGCGGCACTTCATCGATGGCCAGCTTGACGAAGCCCTTGATCTGCTCGGCATACTTGGCCGGGTCTTCCTCATAACGCGCAGCATCGATCAGCGCGTCCATGGCCGGATTCTTGTACGACATGGTGTTGAACACCGCATTCTGGCCGTGATAGCCCCAGAAGAAGAAGTAATCCGGGAAATTCAGCCAGCCGCCGAAACTGGCGATATGCAGCGGCCGGTTTTTCTGCAGCATGGCATTGCGGAAATTGGCACCGGGAATTTTCTCGATAGTGGTCTTGATGCCGATCTGCGCCAGCGATTGCTGCAACAATACCGCTTCCGGCTCGGATGCGGTGGCATCGCCGAGATCGATCGAGATGGTGGTTTCAAAGCCATCCGGATAGCCCGCCTCGGTCAGCAGCTGCTTCGCCTTGACCAGATCGGTGGTGTAGGGGAAGGGCTGCGGCCAGACCGCTTCCTTCGGCGCATCGGCCGGGCCGCCGGACATCGGGATGCCACGGCCATAGATCGCGGTCTTGTAAATCTGCTCAAACGGCGTGGCATAGGCGATGGCCTGGCGCACCTTCGGATTGTCGAAGGGCTTCATGGTGGTGACCATGCCGATATATTTCAGCGAATTCTCGATCGGCACGCCCACCACGCGGTATTTGCCGGCACCGCCGGCCGCCACCAGTTCGGCGGAATCCTTCTGCGGCATGTCCACCGAGATATCGGCATCGCCACGCTCCATCAGGGCGCGGCGATTGCCGGCCTGCGGCACTTCGCGCAAGATCACACGCTGGATTTGCGGCTTGGCACCACTTTTCCAATCCTCGAAACGGGTCAGCACGGTTTCCTGGCCGGGCGCCCATTTTTCCAGCTTGTAGGCGCCGCCGCCGGCATCATTGGTCTTCATCCATTCCATCGCCCACGGGTCTTTCTCCGTGGCATGCTGCTTGGCCAGCTTGGAATTGTAGATCGCAGGCACCACCACGGCCATGTCGGGCAGGGCCAGCTTGTCGCGCTTCGGCAGATCGACGCGGAAGGTGTAATCATCCACCACCACGAACTGCTCCGGCTTGGTCAGCGAACCGGCCGCCATCTGGAAGGTGGGGAAGCCGCCGACGCTGACGGCGCGGTCATAGGACCATTTCACATCATGCGCGGTGACCGGCGCGCCATCATGGAATTTGGCATCGCGGCGCAGCTTGAAAGTGAAGGACTTGCCATCCGGCGCAGCGCTGTAGCTTTCCGCCAGTTCCGGCACGATCTTGCTGTAATCATACATCTGGGTGCCATCCGGCAGCGTCTTGATGCCGAAGCTGACCAGGCGGTCATACATGTTCCAGGCCGCCACATAGGAGCGGAAGCTGGTGCCGACGCCATGGATATCCATGCTGTTGGGGCCGTTTTCCACCAGCACCACCAGGGTATCCTTGCGGCCCTGGGCCTGGGCCGGGCCGGCCAGGCCGGCAAGCAGGCCGGCAGCGGTGAGCATCGATGTGGCGAAGAGGAAGGCACGGCGTTGCATGGCGATCTCCGGTTCTGAGCGATACAGGCCATACTGCAACCGCCATGCCATGCCGCCGAGGCCTTGCCACAGATTGTATGCACATGGCTGATATGCTTGGAAAAATCCCGTCAACTAGACTGCGCTGGCCCTGCCTCGTGGCAAGATGGCGATTTTCTGATTTGTCTATTTATTAGTCATTGTATGCAGGCAGTTTGATCACCCAGGCGGCAGATAGAGAAAAAAATATCGCATAATTTCAAGGCAATTACTGGTTTTAGACGCGGTATGACAGTTGCATACAACAACCCCGACCCATGTATCCGGAGCTCTGTCATGACCCTGCCCAGCCTTTCCTTCGCCACTCTTCAGGCTGCCTATCAGAAAGGCGAAACCAGTCCCTCGGCGCTGGTTGCTGCCATTGACGCCGCCATCCAGGCGCGTGGCGAGGATGCGGTCTGGCTGGCGCGGCCAACGCTGGATGCCCTGCTGGCTCGCGCCGCCGCGCTGGAAGCCCGTGGCCCGGCCGGCCTGCCGCTTTATGGCATTCCCTTTGCGGTGAAGGACAATATCGATGTCGCCGGCCTGCCCACCACGGCGGCCTGCCCGGCCTTCACCTTTGTGCCGGACGTCTCGGCAGTGGTGGTGCAACGGCTGGAAGCCGCCGGCGCCATCATGATCGGCAAGACCAACCTGGATCAGTTCGCCACCGGCCTGGTCGGCGTGCGCTCGCCCTATGGCGTGGCGGTCAATCCATTCGACAAGGATTATGTGCCGGGTGGCTCCTCCTCCGGCTCGGCGGTGGCGGTCAGCGCCGGGCTGGTCAGCTTTTCACTTGGCACCGACACCGCCGGCTCCGGCCGGGTGCCGGCCGGCTTCAACAATATCGTCGGCCTCAAGCCGAGCATCGGCCTGATCCCCGCCACCGGCATGCTGGCGGCCTGCCGTTCGCTGGATTGCATCTCGATCTTCGCCCTCACCGTGGCCGATGCAATGGCGGCGCTGGACGCGGCACGCGGCGCCGATGCCGGCGATACCTATAGCCGGCCGGCGCCGATCGGCTTCCGTGCCGCCTTGCCGCCGGCACCACCGCGTTTCCGTTTCGCCGTGCCGGCAGAACCGGAATTCTTCGGCGACAAGGCCGCCGCCAGCTTGTTTGAACAAGCGGTTGCGCGGTTCGAGGCGCTGGGCGGCGCCGCCATCCGCATCGACTACGCGCCCTATGCCGAAGCGCAGGCCATGCTCTATTCGCCACCCGGTGCCGCCGAACGCAGCACGGCGTTGTGGGATTTCATGCACAGTCAGGCCGAGGCGATCCACCCGGTGACCCTGGGCATCCTGCAAAGCGGGCTGAAGGCCAGCGCGGTGGAGCTTTATCGCATGCAGCAAAGGCTGCGCAGCCTGAAGGCAGCAACCGATGCCTTGTGGCAGGAAGCGGATTTCCTGCTGGTGCCGACCAGCGGCACGATCTATCGCGTCGCCGATATCCTGGCCGAGCCGCTGAAGCTGAATGCCAATCTCGGCTATTATACCAATTTCGTGAATTACTTCGATCTCAGCGCCCTGGCGGTGCCAAACGCGATGCGCCCGGATGGCCTGCCCAGCGGCGTGACGCTGATCGCCCCGGCCTTTGAGGAAGCCCGCCTCGCCGCCTTCGGCCATGCCTTCCATGCCGCCACCGGCTTGCCGCTCGGCGCCACCGGCCAGCAGCAGCCGGCCAGCCCGACACTGCCTGCCGCCTGGCCGGAATTGCGTATCGCGGTATTCGGCGCGCATCTGCGCGGCCAGCCGCTCAATCCGGAATTGCTGGCGCTCGGCGCACGGTTCGAGGCCGAGATGGTCACTGCGCCACACTACCGGCTCTACCGCATCGATGCCGGCGGCCCGCCTCGCCCCGGCCTGCTGCGCGTCGGCCAGGATGGCGTGGCGGTGGCAGGGGAAATCTGGCGCCTGCCACCGGCCGGCTTCGGCGCTTTCGTCGCCGGCATTCCGGCACCGCTCGGCATCGGCAGCGTCACGCTTGCCGATGGCAGCCAGGTAAAGGGTTTCCTCTGTGAAGCCGAGGCGACACGGCAGGCGGAGGATATCTCGCGCTTCGGCGATTGGCGCGCCTATCGCGCCAGCCTGGCGTGAGTGGCTAACTCGCTTCCGCCTCGCCCGGCTGCTGCTGGCGGCGGCCCTCGATCAGCGTGACCGAGGCGACGCTGACCTTGCCGACATGCTCGCGCATGCAGGTTTCCGCTGCCAGCGCATCGCCGCGCAACACCGCTTCCACGATGCGGTCGTGCTCGGCGAAGGAATTGCCCAGGCGGCCCAGCACCTGGAACTGGCTGCGGCGGAAGGGCTGCACCCGGCGCCGCACCGACAGGGTGGTTTCTTCCAGGAAGCGGTTATGCGCGCCGCGATAGAGTGCGGAATGGAAGGTCAGGTTGGCGGCATCGTAATCCTCGATACGGCCTTCGCGCACCGGCTCCAGCGAACGGCGGTGCAACGCCTCGAAATCACGCCGCTCGGCGGCATCCATGCGTAATGCCGCCAGCCGGGCGCAGAGCGATTCCAGCTCAGCCATCACCTCGAACATCTCGGCGATGCGCTGCTGCTCGGGAAAGGCCACGATCACGCCGCGATGCGGCCGGTATTCCGCCAGGCCGACGGCGGCAAGCTGGCGCAAAGCCTCGCGCACCGGCGTGCGCGACATGCCGTAGCGCTCCGCCAGGTCATGCTCATCCAGCCGGCTGCCCGGCGGCAATTCTCCGGCCATGATCGCATCAGCCAGGCGGCGGCGCAGATCGTCGGCCAGGGTCGGCCGGCCGCTGGATCGGCGCGGCGCGTCATCAAGCGAAAGGTCGAGCAGAATCTTGCGGGTTTCGGAAGGTACGGTCACGACACATCTGCCTGAGGATGAACGGGGGCCAGGGAGTTACCGCTAAGCGCACCGGACATCCTGGCACCACCCGGCGCCGCCATCCTAGCGAATCCCGTGCCAAGTCGGTTCCGGCGGCAAACCTATCGTGCCGGGCCGCACTTCTTGCTACCATAGGCTTCATGGCCCTGCCCGATCCCGATAGCCTGGTGCTGCACAAGGATAGCTGCCTGCTGGTGCTCAACAAACCGGCCGGGCTGGCTGTGCATGGTGGGCCGAAAACCTCTGAAAGCCTGGAAAACCTGTTGCCGCTGCTGGCTTATGGCAACCGCTTCACGCCGCAGCCGGCGCACCGGCTGGATCGTGATACCAGCGGCTGCCTGGTGCTGGGGCGGCATGACAAGGCGATGAGCCGCCTGGGCCGGCTGTTTGCCGCGCGCCAGATCGGCAAGACCTATTGGGGCATCGTGCAGGGCGCGCCGCCGGCCCCCCGGGGGCGCATCGACCAGGCGCTGATAAAATTGCAGCAGCGCCAGGGCTGGCGCATGGCGGTGAACAGCGCCGGCCAGCCAGCGGTGACGGAGTATGAAATTCTCGGCCAGGCCGATGGCGTGAGCTGGCTCGCCTTCCGGCCGCTGACCGGGCGCACGCATCAGATCCGTGTGCATGCCGCCTGGCTCGGCTGCCCTTTGCTGGGCGATACGCTATATGGCCTGCCGGGCGCGGGCGCCAACACGCTGATGCTGCATGCACGGCAATTGCTGGTGCCGTATCATGCCAGCAAGCCAGCCATTGAGATTGCAGCGCCGCCGCCGCCACCGATGCAGGCGCGGCTGACGGCGCTGGGTTTTATCGCTTAACCCTTCGATAGCGTCTGGCCGCCATCCACTACGATATTCTGGCCGGTGATCCAGCGCGCCAGATCGGAAGCCAGGAACAGCACGGTATCGGCGATTTCCTCTGCCGTGCCGAGGCGGCCAAACGGGATCGAGGCCAGGGTGGCGTCGTAAAGCGGCCGGTTATGCTGCTTGGCCTGATCCCAGACGCCGCCGGGAAATTCAATCGAGCCCGGCGCCACGGAATTGACGCGGATGCGCTTCTTCGCCAGTTGCGCCGCCTGGGTCTGGGTATACTGGATCAACGCCGCCTTGATGGCGCCATAGGGCGGCGTGCGCGTGGTGGCGATCATGCCGGCAATCGAGGTGATATGGATGATGCTGCCGCCGCCGGCCTGTTCGATATGCGGCAAGGCAGCGCGGCTGGCCCGCACCGTGGCGAGCAAATCCACATTCACCGCTGCCGCCCAGCCTTCTTCATCATCGCTGCGGCCAAAGCCGGAAGCATTGTTGATCAGGATGTCGATGCCGCCCAAAGCCTGGGCCGCCAGGTCGATATAGGCCGCCAGCGCCTTGCCATCGGCCAGATCGCAGGGCGCACCATGCGCCTTGGCCCCGGTGGCGGCAATCTCGGCCACCGCCTTGTGTACACCTTCCGCGCCACGGGCGCAGATCGACACCGACGCGCCGCCAGCAGCAAAGCCAAGCGCAATGGCGCGGCCGATGCCACGGCTGCCACCCGCCACCACCACGCGCCGGCCGGCAAAGGCCCCGGCGAATATCTGCTTCGATACAGCTTCCACTTTTGCCACGCTCATCCGTCCTCTCCTTGTGTTTCTGCCCACAGGTATAGCGCTTTCAACCTGGCTTTCCAGACGCCACCCTACATCTGCCTAAATATTCACCACTCCGCCGCCTCATTAGGCGGTATCGACGTAAGCGAAATCCCGGTGCCTGCGGATTCTGCTTGCACTTGGCACGGCATACCGATTGCATTCATCCCGTGGGTATTTACCGAAGCACATGGCGGGGACAATGAGCATTCAGGTTGCGCTGCACCATCGCACCATCTATCGCTACGACCGCCTGATCAACCTGGGTCCGCAGACCATCCGGCTCCGCCCGGCGCCACATAGCCGCACGCCGATCCTGAGTTATTCGCTCACCATCTCGCCGCAGGAGCATTTCATCAACTGGCAGCAGGACCCGCAGGGCAATTACCTGGCCCGACTGGTCTTCCCGGAACGCACCGATCATTTCGAGGTGACGGTGGACCTGGTTGCCGATATGGCGGTGATCAATCCGTTCGACTTCTTCCTGGAGCCGGAAGCCGAAGAATTCCCCTTCGACTATGACCCGGCCCTGCAGGAAGACCTGGCACCGTTCCGCCGCCTCGACACGCCCGGCCCGCTGCTCAGCCAATGGCTGGCCAGCGTCGACCGCAGCCCGAAGCGCACGGTGGATTTCCTGGTTGGCCTGAACCGCCGCCTGGCCGAGGAAATCCAGTATCTGATCCGCCTGGAACCCGGCGTGCAGACCGCCGAGGAAACCCTGGGCAATGGCAGCGGTTCCTGCCGCGACACATCATGGCTGCTGGTGCAGGCCTTGCGCCATCTCGGCTTCGCGGCGCGGTTTGTCTCCGGCTACCTGATCCAGCTGGTGGCCGATGTGAAACCCATCGAAGGCCCGGAAGGCCCGCAACAGGATTTCACCGACCTGCATGCCTGGTGCGAAGTCTATCTGCCCGGTGCCGGCTGGATCGGCCTCGACCCGACTTCCGGCCTGATGGCCGGCGAGGGCCATATCCCGCTCGCCGCCACGCCGGAGCCGCAATCGGCGGCGCCGATTTCCGGCATGCTGGATGAGGCCGAGGTGACCTTCGGCCATGAGATGAGCGTGCGGCGGTTTCATGAGACGCCGCGCGTCACCAAGCCGATCAGCGACGAGGCCTGGCAGGCCATGCTGGCGCTGGGCGACCAGGTGGATGCGGCACTGGACCGCGCCGATCTGCGCCTGACCATGGGTGGCGAACCGACTTTCGTTTCGATCGACGACATGGAAGGCGCGGAATGGAACACCGCCGCGCTGGGGCCGAATAAACGGCTGCTGGCCGGCCGCCTGCTGCGCCGCCTGGCCGACCGCTTCAGCAGCGGCGAATTGCTGCATTACGGCCAGGGCAAATGGTATCCCGGCGAACAATTGCCGCGCTGGGCCTTGTCCTGCCACTGGCGCCGCGATGGCCAGCCGATCTGGCATGATCGCAGCCTGCTGGCGGCCGATGAGGATGCCGGCGACGGCGCCCATGCAAGCGATGCCGATATCTTCACCGCCGCTCTTGCCGAGCGGCTGCAGATTGATCCGGGCCATCGCATCCCCGGCTTCGAAGATACCTGGTATTACCTGTGGCGCGAGCGCCGCCTGCCGACCAATGTCGATCCGTTCAAATCGCGCCTGGCCGATGCCCAGGAACGCGCCCGGCTGGCACGGATTTTCGAGCAGGGGCTGGAAAAGGTGGTGGGCTATGCCCTGCCGCTGCTGGCCGAAGACGGCGCCGATGGCGGCCGCACGCGCTGGCGCTCCGGCCCGTGGTTCTTCCGGCCGCAGACCATGTTCCTGCTGCCGGGTGACAGCCCGATGGGCTATCGCCTGCCGCTCGACAGCCTGCCCTGGTCGGCGCCCGGCGACATGCAATACCAGTATGAGCGCGACAGCATGGCGGAGCGCCCGCCGCTGCCGCCGCATGAAGTGTTCCGCAGCGCCAACAAGATCGTCGCCGAGCGTATGGCGGCCTGGCAGCAGGGCATCCATTATCAGGCCGCCGGCGCGCCGCGCGCCCAGGTCGCGCTGCCGCCGCATCAGCAATCGGCCACCGATGTGGTGCGCACCGCGATCTGCATCGAGCCGCGCGGCGGCCTGCTGCATATCTTCATGCCGCCGCTGGAACAGGCCGAGCAATATCTCGATCTGGTGGCCGCCATCGAAGACACCGCCGCCACGCTGAAGCGCAAGGTGGTGATCGAAGGCTATCTGCCGCCACGCGATCCGCGCCTGCTGCATTTCAGCGTCACGCCCGATCCCGGCGTGATCGAGGTCAATATCCATCCTTCCGCCAATTGGCGCGAACTGACCGAGCGCACCGGCATCCTCTATGAGGAAGCGCGCCAGACCCGGCTCGGCACCGAGAAATTCATGCTGGATGGCCGCCATGTCGGCACCGGCGGCGGCAATCATGTGGTGATGGGCGCAGCGCAAGCCTCCGATAGCCCGTTCCTGCGCCAGCCCGGCCTGCTGCGCAGCCTGCTCGGCTATTGGCAGAATCATCCGTCGCTATCCTACCTGTTCTCCGGCCTGTTCATCGGCCCGACCAGCCAGCATCCCCGCGTTGATGAAGCGCGCGACGATGCCCTGGTCAATCTGGAAGTGGCCTTCGAGCAACTGGATCGCCATGGCGACAATCCGCCGCCCTGGCTGGTGGACCGCATCCTGCGCAATGTGCTGGTCGACCTGACCGGCAACACCCACCGCACCGAATTCTGCATCGACAAGCTGTTTTCCCCCGATGGCCCGACCGGCCGGCTGGGCCTGGTGGAATTGCGCGCCTTCGAGATGCCGCCCGATCTGCGCATGAGCCTGGCGCAGCAATTGCTGCTGCGCGGCCTGCTCGCCGCCTTCGCCGAGCGGCCCTATAAACGCAAGCCGGTGCGCTGGGGCACCCGCCTGCATGACGAATTCCTGCTGCCGCATTTCTGTTTGCAGGATTTCAACGATGTGCTGGAAGACCTGAACGAACGCGGCTATGGCTTTGCGCCGGAATGGTTCGCCGCCCATGCCGAATTCCGCTTCCCCAAGGTGGGGGATATGGCGGCGCGCGGCATCGAGCTGGAACTGCGCCATGCGCTGGAGCCGTGGCATGTGCTGGGCGAGGAAGCCACGGCCGGCGGCACGGCACGCTATGTCGATTCCTCGGTCGAGCGCCTGCAAATCAAACTCAGCGGCCTGACCGATACGCGCCATGTGGTGGCCTGCAATGGCCGCGCCCTGCCGTTGCGTGCCACCGGCGTGCCGGGCGAATATGTCGCCGGTGTGCGCTTCAAGGCCTGGGCGCCGGCCAGCGCGCTGCATCCCAGTATCGGCGTGCATACGCCGCTGGTTTTCGACCTGTTTGATACATGGAATGGCCGTTCGCTCGGCGGCTGCACCTACCATGTGGCACATCCGGGCGGGCGCAACTACGATACCTTCCCGGTAAACGCGAATGAAGCCGAAGCGCGGCGCCGGGCGCGCTTCTTCACCATCGGCCACACCCCCGGCGCCATGCCGCCCCCCCCGACCCAGGCGCCGGGTCAGCAGCCGCTTACCCTGGACCTGCGCGGTGGTTAGCCCCTAGACTGACCATCGCGATTCTATTCCAGGAAACCATGTCCACCGCCCCCACTGCCAAGGCCGAGACGGCACCTGCCGATCCGACTGCCCTGCTGACTGCCGCCCCTGCGGCAACGGCTGCGGCCGAGGCATATCCCGAGGCCTGGGATGAAATGGTGACCGGCCAGGGCGGCATCCGGCCGCATTGGCAGCCGCTGCTCGCCTCACTCAGCCTGCTCGGGCCCAACGGCCTGGTGGAGCGCGCCGAACGTGGCCGCCAGCATCTGGAAGATGAGGGCGTCACCTATAACCTCTACGAATTGCCCAATGAGCCGGGTCGCCCAAGCGCGGTGGAAATTGCGCCGCCGATTCCGGAACAGCGGCCCTGGCGGCTCGATCCGGTGCCGGTGATCCTCTCGGCCGAGGAATGGGCCGGCATCGAGGCCGGGCTGATCCAGCGCGCCAAGCTGCTCGATCTGCTGCTGCGCGATGTCTATGGCCCGATGACCCTGCTGAAGGAAGGCCGCTATCCGCCGGCCCTGGTTTACGGCCATCGCGATTTCCTGCGCCCGGCGCGCCAAACTGACGGCAACATGCCGAGCCGCATGCTGCAACATTATGCCGCCGAACTGATCCGGGGCCCGGATGGGCTGTGGCGCGTGATCGCGGATCGCAGCCAGGCCCCGGCCGGTGCCGGCTATGCCTTGCAGAATCGCCGCGTCATGTCGCGCCTGATGGGCAATGCCCTGCGCGAATCGCGGGCGCGGCCGATCAATGCCTATTTTGAATACTGGCAGGCCGACCTGCAGGCGCGTGGCCAGGCCAGCAGTGATAATCCGCGCGTGGTGCTGCTCACCCCCGGCCCCTATAACGAGGCCTATTTCGAGCATATCTACCTGGCGCGCGAACTGGGCGCCACGTTGGTGGAAGGCGCCGACCTGACCATGCGCGACAGCCGCGTCTACCTCAAGACGCTGGGCGGCCTGGAACAGGTCGACGTGATCCTGCGCCGCCTGGATGGCGAATGGTGCGACCCGCTGGAATTGCGCGCGGAATCGGCCTTGGGCGTCACCGGCCTGCTGCAATCGGTGCGCGAGGGCCGCGTTGCGGTATGCAACAGCATCGGCACCGGCATCGCCGAACAGCCGGCGATGCAGGCTTTCCTGCCCAGCCTGGCCGAGCATCTGCTGGGTGAAAAGCTGATGCTACCTTCGGTTGCCACCTGGTGGTGCGGCCAGAGTTATGCCCTGCGCGAGGTGGAGCAGCGGTTTGATGTCATGGTGGTGCGCGGCGCGCGCGACCTGCGCTTTGCGCCGATCACCGTGGCCAATCTGGGCGATGCCGAGCGCGCCGCCCTGCTGGCGCGCATCAAGGCACGGCCGAGTGATTTTGTGGCACAGGAACGCATTGTGCCTTCGGTGGCACCGGGCCTGGGCGCCAATGGCCGGCTGGAGCCGACACCGATCCTGCTGCGCGTGCAACTGGTGGCCGATGGCGACAGCTACGCCGTGATGCCGGGTGGCCTGGCCCGGGTGCCGTTTGATGGCGACCCGTTCAGCGCCACCATCCAGCGTGGCGGCGTCAACAAGGATGTGTGGGTGGAAGCCACCGATCCCGGCCCGCTGGTGATCCGGGGCAATTCACCGCGCCAGCGCATGCGGCTGCGGCGGTCCTCCGGCACGCTGCAAAGCCGCGTCGCCGACGATCTGTTCTGGCTCGGCCGTTCGATCGAGCGGCTGGATGACGGCGCCCGGCTGCTGCGCGCCACGCTCAGCCGGCTGATCGGCGAAATCGGCTCGGCGCGCGACATGGTGGAAATGTCGGTGCTGGCGCGGGCGCTTGGCCGCTGCGGCATCATCGATCAGCGTGCCGCCGCCGCGCCACCCGATACCCAGGTTTTTGCCCGCGCCGTCACCACCGCCTGCGCGCCGAACCAGATTCTGGGCCAGACGCTGGAATCGCTGGAACGCCTGGCCGCCGTGGCGCGGCATCGTTTCTCGGCCGATATGTGGCGCATGCTCAATCATCTGCTGGGCGAATTGCGCCTGTCGCGCCCCGGCGCCGGGCGCGATCCCGATGCCATGCTGGAATTCTGCGACCAGATCATCCGCACCACATCCGCCATTGCCGGCATGCTGGCCGAGCATATGACACGCGGCAGCGGCTGGCGCTTCCTGGATTTCGGCCGCCGGCTGGAACGCGGCATCTATATCGCGCGTACCGTCTCCGCCGCCTCGCTGGTGCTGGGCAGCAACCAGGAAAGCGCTTTCCGCATTGCGCTGGAATTGAATGATTCGAGCCTGACCTATCGCCGCCGCTACCGTGCCTCCCTGCAGGCGGCGGCGGTGTTCGACCTGCTGCTGCTGGATGGCAGCAACCCGCATGCGCTGGGTTTCCAGTTGCAGACCATGGCGCAGCATCTGGATATCCTGCCGCGCCGCGAACAGCCGCCGCGCGCCGAGGATTGCCTGGCCCTGACCCAGCCTTTCGCCGATATCGTCGAGTGTTTCGACCGCGATGACCTGCCGCATGCCGAATGGCAGGCCCAGGTGACGCGGCTGCGCAGCAGCCTGGATGCCACCACCCAGGCGATGATGGATATTTCCGATCAGCTTACCCGCACCTATTTCTCGCATGTGCAATTGGCGCATGCTTTCGGCTTCGGTAGCTGATGAAATACCGCCTGCGCCATACCACTTCCTACAGCTATAGCTGGGCGGTCGATATCTCGCATCATCAGCTGCATCTGGCGGTGCAGGATGGGCCGCGCCAGAGTGTGCGGCAATGCCGCATCGTCACCGCGCCGGAAGGCCATTGCCTGAGCGAGGGCATTGATCATTTCGGCAACCGCACCGCCTATCTGGCGATCGAGGAACCGCATACCCGCTTCGATGTCGAACTGACCGCCGAACTGGAAGTGCTGCCCTTCACGCCGCCGGCCGCCGAAACCACGCCGGCCTGGGAGGCAGTACGCGCCGCCCTGCTCGGCGATGGCTTTCCCACTGCCGATGCGCCCTGCGAATTCATTTTTGATTCGCCGCTCGCCACTGCCGACAAGGCGATTGCCGATTACGCTGCCGTCTCACTGACGCCGCAGCGCCCGATCCTGGCAGCGGCGCGCGAACTCACCACCCGGATCAACAAGGATTTCCGCTACGATCCCAATGCCACCGAGGTGTTCACCCCGGTGGCCGAGGCGATGGCGAAGCGGGCTGGCGTGTGCCAGGATTTTGCCCATCTGCAAATCGCCATGCTGCGCACCCATGGCCTGGCGGCGCGTTATGTCTCCGGCTATATCCGCACCATGCAGCCGGGCGATACCGCCGGCCTGCGCGGCTATGATGCCAGCCATGCCTGGCTGTCGGTCTGGTGCGGCGCCGAGGCGGGCTGGATCGATCTTGATCCCACCAACGACCTGATCGTTTCCGAAGATCATGTCACCACCGCCATCGGCCGCGATTACGGCGATATCAGCCCGGTGCGCGGCGTGGTGCTGGGCGGCGGGCCGCATCGTGTCAATGTGGCGGTGGAATTGCTGCCGCTGGCGGGTTAGCGGCAGGCGGTCAGGCCGAGCCGCCGCCATCGATCACCAGTGCCTGGCCGGTGACATTGGCCGCCGCCGCGCTGGCGAGATACAGCACCATCGCCGCCACTTCCTCGGGCTGCGTCACCCGCCCGGTCGGCGCCATCGCCGCCGCATCCTTCGCGCTGATGCCGAGATCGGCATAGCGGGCGCGGGCCATGGCGGTATCCACCCAGCCCGGGCAGATCGCATTCACCGTGATGCCGCGCGGGCCAAGCGCCTGGGCCAGGGCGCGGGTCAGGCCGATCACACCATGTTTGGCAGCGGTATAGGCAATCTGGTCCGGCACACCGCGCAGACCCAGCACCGAGGCGATATTGACAATGCGGCCCGCGCCATCCGGCAGCAAATCGGCGGCGGCGCGGCAGCAGAGATAACTGCCGGTGAGATTGGTGGCCAGGATGCCATCCCATTCCGCCGCTTCCCGCGCACTGGCAAAGGCGGCACCACCGGCGATGCCGGCATTGTTGACCAGCAGATGCAGCCGGCCATGGCGCTGGCGGATGCCGTCGAACAGGGCCGCCACCTCATCGGCATCGGTCACGTCGCAGCGTTGCGGCTCCAGCCCGGCCAGAGCCGCGATCTCGCCGCGCGCCGCCCCCACCACATGATAGCCGGCGCTGATCAACGCCACCGCGATGGCATGGCCGATGCCACGGCTGGCGCCGGTGACCAGGGCAATGCGGGTTTCTGCATTCATGGCATCATCCTATTGCGCCGTGCCGCCGCCATCCACCGGGATCACCGCGCCGGTGACGAAGGAAGCGGCATCGGAGACCAGAAACGCCACCATGGCGGCGATCTCGCGTGGCGCGGCGAAACGGCCGAGCGGTACCGCCTGGGTATAGGCCTCATCCGAGCCGGTGGCGAAAGCCGCCGGATAACGCGCCGCCAGGCCGGCGATGACATCGCGCAGCATCGCCGTATCGGTGCTGCCGGGGGCGACGCAGTTGAAGCGGATATTATGTCCGGCCCAATCCAGCGCGGCGCTTTTGGTCAATTGCGCGATGGCCGCCTTGCTGGCGCCATAGGCGGCGCTGGCGCGTTTGCCGATAAGGGCCTGGTCGCTGGCGATATTCACCACCGCGCCGCGCCGGGCGGCGATCATATCCGGCAACACCGCCTGCATCAGGGCAAACGGCGCCAGCACATTGACGCGAAACACCCGCTCGGCATCGGCCAGGCTGGTATCCAGCAGGCTGCCCAGCAGGGTGACGCCGGCATTGTTGACCAGGATATCCAGCGGCCCGGTGGCGGCACGCAAAGCCTGCACCATGGCGGGAATCGCCGCCAGATCGGCCAGGTCATGCTCGGGCAGGTCGAAGCCGCACACTTCGGCGCCGCATTCGGCCAGGGTGGCGGCGATGGCAGCCCCGATACCGCCCTTATGGCCGGTGACCAGGGCGCGCCGGCCGCGCAGATCGACCAAAGGTGCGGGGATTTGCAGGCTGGACATGGGCGACCTCGGATCGGCTGGATTGCCTAACATACTGCCTCTGCGGCGGGCCGGATCAACCATCGCCCGGAAAATATGCAGACAAACAATCCCGGCAAAACCGCCCAAGAAGCCGGCAAATGTGTATTTCCACCATATATTTCATAGTGATAAACAAATCGCATAGTTGCTATTGGCAGGCTTGGCATGCCGGCTGCATACTGTATGCCAGCTCAAACGATGTATGCGTGCTGTCTGGCGCCCCACCTATCGGCAAAGTGTGTGCATGAACGAAACCGTCGCCCTCAAATCCGCCATCCTCAAGCGCAGCACCACCACGGATGATGTGCGCGAAAGGCTGGCCGACGAGATTCTGCTGGGCGAACTGGCACCGGGCAGCCGGCTCGACGAACAGAGCCTGGCACAGCGTTTCGGCGTCTCGCGCACCCCGGTGCGCGAAGCCCTGAAACAACTGGCCGTCACCGGCCTGGTGGAAGCCCGGCCCCACAAGGGCGTGGTGGTTTCCGCCGTGACACCGGAACGGCTGGCGCAGATGTTCGAGGCCATGGCCGATCTGGAAGCCGCCTGCGCCCGCCGCGCCGCCACCTGCATGGATGCGGCCGAGCGCCAGGCGCTGACCGATCTGCATGCGCGCAGCCACGCTGCGGTCCAGGCAGGCGATTTCGAGCGCTATGACCAGCTCAACCGCGATTTCCATGCCCTGATCATGCGCGGCTGCCACAATGATTATCTGGCCGAAGCCGCCCAGGCCTTGCGCCTGCGCGTAACGCCGTTCCGCCGCGCGCAATTCCTCAATCCGGCACGGATCGAGGAATCCTATGCCGAGCATGAAGCCCTGGTGGCGGCAATCCTGGCCCGCAATGCCGATGCCGCCTTCGCCGCCATGCATGGCCATGTCGCCCAGGCCGGCGATGCCTCGGCGGAATTCCTCGCCCGCCCGAAATCATCACCCTGAACAACAAGAAACCGAACGGTAGTTTTCATGGCCCAGCAGCGTTTCACCACCCGCCCGGAAATCCGGGGCAATTTCGGCGTTGTCGCCTCCACCCACTGGATTGCCTCCAGCGCCGCCATGGGCGTGCTGGAACGCGGCGGCAATGCCTTTGATGCCGCCGTCACGGCCGGCTTTGTGCTGCAAGTGGTGGAGCCGCATCTGAACGGTGCCGGCGGCGACCTGCCGGCACTGATCTGGAGCGCCCGCAGCGGCAAGATGGAAGTGCTGTGCGGCCAGGGCCCCTCGCCGCAAGCCGCCACGCTGGACGCTTTCCGCGCCCTGGACCTGAAGCTGATCCCCGGTTCCGGCCTGCTGGCGCCCTGCGTACCCGGCGCCATGGAAGCCTGGCTGCTGATGCTGCGCGATCATGGCACCATCTCGGTGGCCGAGGCGCTGGCACCGGCGATCCATTATGCCGGCCAGGGTTATCCGATGGTGCCGCGCGTGGTGGAAACCATCGCCACAGTGAAGGCGCTGTTCCGCGACGAATGGCAGGCCTCGGCAGCGATCTATTTGCCCAAGGGCGACCTGCCGCGCCCGTTCCAGATGTTCCGCAATCCAGCTCTGGCCGCCTTCTACGAAAAGCTGGCGCAGATCGGCAGCGAAGCCAGCGGCAGCCGGGAAAACCGCGTCGATGCGGTGCGCAAAGCCTGGCGTGAAGGGTTTGTGGCCGAGCGCATCGACCGTTTCTGCCGCGAGACCGAGGCGCTGGATGCTTCCGGCCGGCGCCATCGTGGCTTGTTGACCGGCGCCGACATGGCGGCCTGGCAGGCGCATTGGGAAAGCCCGCTGACCTATGACTACAAGGGCTGGACGGTGGCGAAATGCGGCCCCTGGAGCCAGGGTCCGGCCTTCCTGCAGCAACTGGCATTGCTGAAGCATTTTGACCTCGACGCGATGGACCCGAACGGCCCGGACTTCGTGCATGTGGTGACGGAAGCCACCAAGCTGGCCTTCGCCGACCGCGAAGCCTGGTATGGCGACCCCAATGCCGTGGAGGTGCCGATGCAGGCCCTGCTATCGGATGCCTATAACGCCGAACGCGCCAAGCTGATCGGTGAACGCGCCTCGCTGGAGTTGCGGCCCGGCGATCCGACCGGCCTGGGCGCGAAGCTGGCCTCGGTGAAGGCCGAGGCCGACCTCGCGGCCGGGGTCGGCGAGCCGACCGTGGGCAATCTCGAACCGGTACCCAACAAACTCGGCAGCGCGGTGGGCGATACCTGCCATGTCGATGTGATCGACCGCTGGGGCAACATGGTGGCGGCCACACCCTCGGGCGGCTGGCTGCAAAGCTCGCCGGCCATCCCGGAATTCGGCTTCTGCCTCGGCACCCGGGCGCAAATGTTCTGGCTTGAGGAAGGCCTGCCCAATTCGCTGCGCCCCGGCGTAAGGCCGCGCACCACGCTGTCGCCCTCGATGGCGCTGCATGACGGCAGGCCGGCGCTGGCCTTCGGCACCCCGGGTGGCGATCAGCAGGATCAATGGTCGCCGCAGCTTTTCCTCAAGCATGTGCATCATGGCCTGAATTTGCAGGAAGCCATCGACGCGCCGGCCTTCCATTCTGAACATTTCCCGAGCTCCTTCTATCCACGCGCCGCCAAGCCGGGTTTCCTGGCGCTGGAAGGCCGCTACCCGGCTGCCACCATCGAAGCGCTGCGCCAGCGCGGCCATGATGTGGCGGTCGGCGGCGACTGGTCGGAAGGCCGGCTCTGCGCCACCGCCATCGAGCAAACCCCGGAAGGCATTGTGCTCAAGGCCGGCGCCAATCCGCGCGGTATGCAGGGCTATGCGGTGGGGCGCTGAGGCATGACCTGGTCGATCGTCGCGCGCGATCCTGTCACCGGCGCTTTCGGCGTCGCCGTCACCACCAAATTCTTCGCCGTCGGCGCACTCTGCCCGCATGCCCAGGGCGGCATCGGCGCGCTGGCGACGCAGGCCCTGGTCAACCCGACCTGGGGACCCCGTGGCCTGGGCCTGCTGCGCGCCGGCGCCAGCGCGGCGGAAACCCTGCAGAGCCTGGTGGCATCCGATGCCGGGCGCGAAACCCGGCAATTGCATATCGTGGATGCCTGGGGCCAGAGCGCGCAATTCACCGGCGCCGACTGCATCGGCTGGTGCGGCCATCAGGCCGGCCAGGGTTTTTCCGTGGCCGGCAACATGCTGGCCGGCGCAGCCGTGGTGGCCGCTACCGCTGCCAGCTTCGCGGCATCATCAAAACCGCTGGCCGAACGCCTGCTGGATGCACTGGATGCCGGCCAGGCCGAAGGTGGCGACAAACGCGGCAAACAATCCGCCGCCCTGCTGGTTTATGGCAGCGAGGATTACCCGGAATTGTCGCTGCGCGTGGATGACCATGCCGAGCCGCTGGCGGAGTTGCGCCGGCTGTTTGGCCTTGCCCAGGGGCGCTTCTCGGCGTTTCGCAAATTCATGGCCACCAAGGCCGATCCCAGCGGCATCTATGACCGTGCAGTGATCGAGGCCGAAGCGCAGCGGCTGGAGCAGAATTTGCAAGGGCAAAGCTGATGGCATTGCTGGAAGTCGATAACCTGCACACCTATTTCCGCGTGGATGGCGGCGAATTCCGCGCCGTGGAAGGTGTCAGCTTTCAGGTCGAGGCCGGCCGCACGCTGGGCATTGTCGGCGAAAGCGGCTGCGGCAAATCCGTCACCTCGCTGAGTGTGATGGGCCTGCTGGCCAAACCCGCCGGCCGCGTTGCCGAGGGCAGTATCCGCTTTGACGGCACTGACCTGCTGGGCCTGCCCGATGCCGCCTTGCGCGACCTGCGCGGCAACCGCCTGGCGATGATCTTCCAGGAGCCGATGACCTCGCTGAACCCGGCCTTCACCATCGGCGACCAGATCATCGAGGGTTTACGCCGGCATCGCGGCCTCAATGCCGCCGAAGCGCGCGCCCAGGCCATAGAAATGCTGCGCAAGGTGCGCATCCCGGCACCGGAACAGCGCATCGACGATTATCCGCACAAACTTTCCGGCGGCATGCGGCAGCGCGCCATGATCGCCATGGCGCTGGCCTGCGGGCCGCAATTGCTGATCGCCGACGAGCCGACCACCGCGCTGGATGTGACCGTGCAGGCGCAGATCCTCGATCTGCTGCGCGATTTGCAGCGCGATACCGGCACCGCCATCCTGCTGATCAGTCACGATATGGGCGTGATTGCCGAGATGGCCGACAAAGTGGCGGTGATGTATGCTGGCGGCGTGGTCGAGGAAGCGCCGGTGGCCGATCTGTTCGCGGCGCCACAGCATCCTTATACCATCGGCCTGCTCGGCTCGATCCCGCGCCTGGATGGCGAACAGGATCGCCTGGCCGCCATCGAAGGCAGCGTGCCTGATCTGATGGCACCGCCGCCGGGCTGCCGCTTCGCGCCGCGTTGCCCGTTCGCCGAACCCGCCTGCGATGCCGCCCCACCGGCCTTGCGCGATATCGCACCGGGCCATCGCGTGGCCTGCTGGAGGGCGCCGCTATGACCAGCCAAGCCGCCGCGCCGCTGCTGCAAGTGCGCAACCTGAGCAAACGCTTTGCCGCGCGCAGCAACTGGTATGGCCGCACCACCGCCCATGTCAGCGCGGTGGACGATATCAGCTTCGATCTGTCTGCCGGCGAAACCCTGGGCCTGGTGGGTGAAAGCGGCTGCGGCAAAAGCACCACCGGCCGGCTGGTGCTGCGCCTGATCGATCCGAGTGACGGCAGCATCCGTTATGACGCGCGCGACATCACGTCGCTGGGCGGCGAAGCCTTGCGCAGCCTGCGCCGTGAGCTGCAGCTGGTATTCCAGGACCCTTATGCGTCACTCAATCCGCGCATGACGGTGAACGACATCCTGAGCGAACCGCTGATGCTGCATGGCCTGGTGCCGCCGGGCCGGCGCGCCGAGCGGGTGGCCGAATTGCTGCGCCTGGTCGGCCTGCGCCCGGATCATGCCCGGCGCTATCCGCATGAATTTTCCGGCGGCCAGCGCCAGCGTGTCGGCATTGCCCGCGCCCTGGCGGTGGAGCCGCGCCTGATCGTCTGCGACGAGGCGGTGTCGGCGCTGGATGTCTCGGTGCAGGCCCAGGTGCTGAACCTACTGCGCGATCTGCAGCGCAAGCTGGGCCTGGCCTATATCTTCATCGCCCATGACCTGGCCGTGGTGCGCCATATCGCCGACCGCGTGGCGGTGATGTATCTCGGCCGCATCGTGGAAATCGCGCCGACGCGGCAGCTTTTCAGCCAGCCGCGCCATCCCTATACCCGCGCGCTGCTTTCCGCCATCCCGGTACCAGATCCCGGCGCCGACCGGCAGCGCAGCATCCTGGCCGGCGATGTGCCCAGCCCGATCGACCCGCCGAGCGGCTGCCGCTTCCATACCCGCTGCACGTTTGCCACTGCCCTATGCAGCCAGCAGGCGCCGGTGCTGGAAGATGGCGTGGCCTGCCATCATTGGCGCGACCTGCCTGCCGCCGCCACGCTGCCGCGCGAAGCCAGCGGCAACCACGCCCAGGCGGAAAGATTGCGCCGCCTGCAAGCCCGTTTCATCGACCCCGTTCCATCGACGTTACCCTGAGAAACTGGAGGATAGGATGTTCAAACGATCCCTGATGATTGCCGCACTGGCCACGATGGTGGCCGGCACGGCCAGCGCGCAGACCCTGCGCTTCGGCCTGGCCGAGGACCCGGACGCCCTCGATCCGACGCTGGCGCGCACCTTCGTCAGCCGCGTTGTATTCTCGGCTTTGTGCGACAAGCTGGTGGATATCGCGCCCGACCTCACCGTGGTGCCACAACTCGCCACCGAATGGGGCTGGTCGGAAGACAACAAGGCGCTGACCATGAAGCTGCGCCCGGGCGTGACTTTCCATGACGGCGAGAAATTCGATGCCGCCGCCGTGAAATACAATATCGAGCGGCACAAGACCATGCAGGGTTCGCAGCGCCGCGGCGAACTCTCCGCCGTCACCACGGTGGATGTGGTCGATCCGCTGACCGTGAAGATCAACACCTCGGCGCCGTTTGCGCCCTTGCTGGCTACCCTGACCGACCGCGCCGGCATGATGATCTCGCCCAAGGCGGGCGCGGCATTGGGCGATAAATTCGCCACCGCCCCGGTTTGCGCCGGTGCGTTCAAATTCGTCGAGCGCGTGGCGCAGGACCGCATCGTGCTGGAAAAGTATGACGGCTACTGGAACAAGGCCAATATCCATTTCCAGCGCCTGGAATTCCGCCCCTTCATCGATGCCACCGTGCGCCTGGCCAATCTGCGCTCCGGCCAGCTCGACCTGCTGGAACGCCTGGCCGCCACCGATGCACCCGGCGTGCAGAAGGATAACCGGCTGAAATTTGCCTCGATCACCGAGATCGGCTATTACGGCATCACGCTGAATATCGGCAAGAGCGACAAGGCCAAATCGCCGATCGGCTCCAATGCCAAGATCCGCGAGGCGTTTGAACTTTCGCTGGATCGCAACGGCATCAACAAGGTGGTGTTCGATGGCCTGGCAACGCCGGGGAACCAGTGGGTGGCACCGGGCAATGCCAACTACACCAAGTCGCTGCCAGTGCCGAAGCGCGATGTCGCCAAGGCCAAGCAGTTGCTGAAGGAAGCCGGCAACCCCAATCCGGTGGTCAACCTGGTGACGCCGACCACCACCGATGCCCGCAACATCGCCCAGGTGGTGCAGGCGATGGCGAAGGAAGCCGGCTTTGATGTGCGCATCCAGGCCACCGAATTCGCCACCTCGCTGAACATGGCCGACAAGGGCGATTTCGAGGCCTATATCCTGGCCTGGAGCGGCCGCCCCGATCCGGACGGCAATCTCTACAGCTTCCATGCCTGCAAGGCGCCGCTGAACTATTCCGGCCTGTGCAATCCTGCCCTGGATGAAATCCTCAATGACAGCCGCCTGACCACCGACATGGCGCAGCGCCGCAAGTCATGGGAAGGCGCTGCCAAGATCATCCTGGCGGAACGCCCGATCATCTACCTGCTGCATCGCAAGTGGCTGTGGGCCCACAGCGCCAAGCTCGGCGGCTTCAAGGAATATCCGGATGGCCTGCTGCGCTTTGCCGGCATGAAGATGAACTGATCAGAGAGGGCGGCGGGCCTCCACCGGGGTCCGCCGCTGAAACCGCATGCTGCGTTTCCTTGCCCGCCGTCTCGCCATCCTGATCCCGACGCTGTTCTTCGTCTCGATCATCATTTTCGGGTTGCAGCAATTGCTGCCCGGCGATCCCGCCATCGCCATGGCAGGCGAGGAGCGCGATCCCATCACCATCGAACAGATCCGCGAGAAGTATAATCTCAACAAACCGCTGCCGGTGCGCTACTGGCTGTGGATCAGCGGCGTGCTGCAAGGCGATTTCGGCGAATCGATCCGCATCCAGTTGCCGGTGGCGCAATTGCTGCTGGAAAAACTGCCGGTCACCATCGAACTGGCGGTGCTGGCCATGCTGGTGGCGCTGGCCATCGGCCTGCCGGCCGGCATGATTTCCGCGCTCTATAATGGCCGCTGGCCGGATTACCTGGCCAATGTGATCGGCCTGTGGGGCCTCTCGACGCCGAATTTCTGGCTCGGCATCATGATGATCCTGCTGTTTTCGGTGCATCTCGGCTGGCTGCCGGCTTCGGGCTATGTGCCGCCGGGGGAGGACCTGCTCGGCAATCTGCAAGCCATGCTGATGCCGGCTTTTGTGCTCGGCACCGGCATCGCCGCTGTGATGATGCGCCACACCCGCAGCGCCATGCTGCAGGTGCTGGGCAGCGACTATATCCGCACCGCGCGCGCCAAGGGGCTGTATGAGCGCATCGTGATCGGCAAACATGCGCTGCGCAATGCCGCCGTGCCGGTGATCACGCTGGGGGCGCTGGAATTCGGGCAACTGCTCTCCGGCGCGGTGCTGACCGAACAGATTTTCTCCATCCCCGGCTTCGGCAAGCTGGTCGTGGATGCGGTGTTCAACCGCGATTATGCGGTGGTGCAAGGGGTCGTGCTTTGCACGGCGACGGCCTATATCCTGCTCAATCTGCTGGCCGATATCGCCTATTTCCTGGTCAACCCGAGGCTGCGCGCATGACTGCCGTGAGCATGAATGACGAGGCCGCGACCAAGACCGCTGCTGAGCAGAGCCCGGCACAGCGTGCCTGGCGCCGACTGCGGCAACGCAAGGGGGCCATGGTCGGCCTGGTGGTGGTGTGCCTGTTCCTGGCCCTGGCTTTGCTGGCCGATGTGGTATCGCCCTATGATCCGGTGGAAGCCGACTGGAGTGCGTTGCGCGGCGCCCCCACCCTGGAGCATCCCTTCGGCGGCGACGAACTCGGCCGCGATGTGCTGTCGCGCGTCATCCATGGCGCCCGCGCCTCGCTGCTGGCCGGCGTGGTTTCGGTCTGCATCGCGCTACTGCTCGGCATCCCGCTCGGACTGCTTTCGGGCTATGCCGGTGGCCTGGTGGATGGCATCATCATGCGCATCACCGATGCCATGCTGGCGGTGCCATTCCTGATCCTGGCCATCGCGCTCGCCGCTTTCCTCGGCCCATCGCTGACCAATGCGATGATCGCCATCGGGCTTTCGGCGGCACCGATCTTTGTGCGGCTGACCCGCGCCCAGGTACAGTCGGTGATGGTGGAGGATTACATCGAGGCGGCGCGTGCCGTGGGCAATCCGCCGGCGCGCATCGCCTTCCGCCATGTGCTGCCGAATATCTGGCCGGCGCTGATGGTGCAATCCACCCTCACCATCGCCTCGGCCATCATCGCCGAAGCCAGCCTGTCCTTTCTCGGCCTGGGCCAGCAGCCGCCGGCACCAAGCTGGGGCAGCATGCTGAATTCAGCCAAGGATTTCCTGGAACAGGCGCCCTGGATGGCGCTGTGGCCCGGCCTGTCGATCTTCGTGGTGGTGCTGTCGTTCAACCTGCTGGGCGATGGCCTGCGCGATGCGCTGGATCCACGGCACCGGGGCTAGAATCTGCCGGCGTCTATTGGCGCCAGCCGCCTCCTTAGCTGCCGGCGCCTATTGGCGCCAGCCCCCGTTCTGATTGCTGGCGCCTATTGGCGCCAGCCTACGGCCTTGGCCCAGGTCTCGAATTCGCGCTGGCGGGCAATCCAGGCCTGCGGGCTGGGCGCCCGGTCACCCATCTGCGCGCTTTCCTTGCGCTGCAACTCCACCGCCTGGGCCATCGGCACCAGTTCGGCGGCGGTGCGGCGCATATCCACGGTTTCCGGCTCCTCGATCGGCAGCGGCTGCATCTCGCCTTCCACAGTCCAGTCGAATTGCGTGCCGTAGACCTGCGGCCGGCCTTCCAGCATGCGGATGCGGTCGGTCAGCAAAGCCAATTGCCAGCGCGGCACACCGCCCTGGGCCGCAGCCTCCTCCATCAATTCCAGGCAGGCGCGCATGAAATTCGGCAGGCCGATGGCATGCTGCACGATCAGGAAGGCAGCGGTGGCGCCATCCTCGCCGGCCTGGAACTTGTCGGGCCAGCCGCCGGCATCGACGATCTCGGCCAGCAGCTTGGCATTTTCGTTATGCACCGCGCGCATGGTTTCGTTATAGCCCTGGAACAGACTGCCATCGGCGGCGGCCTGCTGGCGCGTGCGGGTATCCTTCTCAAGCATGTCGAGCAGGCGGCGGCGGAGAAGCTGATCCATGGCGACTTCCTGTAAACGGCGGCCGACTCGCGGCCCATCCGGCAGAGTAGAACCCGAACAGGGTTACCGCCCGATTAAGACGCCGCTGCCGGCCGGGATTCAGGCAAAATAACGCCGCAGCATGCCGAGATAGACCTGGGTCAGCGCCCGGATATCGGCCACCCCGGCACGTTCATCCACCTTGTGCATGGTCTGGCCGACCAGGCCGAATTCCACCACCGGGCAATAGGCCTGGATGAAACGGGCATCCGAGGTGCCGCCGGTGGTGCTCAGATCGGGCTGGCGGCCGGTACCTTCCGCCACCGCCTCGGCCATCGCCTGCACAAACGGCCCGGGCTGGGTCAGGAAGGGCATGGCGCCATCCTCGAACCGCACCGCCACCTTGCCATCGGCGAGCGAGCCGCCCAGGGCGCAGCAGCTTTCGATCCAGGCCTTGAGACCGGCCGAATTCTGCTCGGTATTGTAACGGATATTGAGCACGGCATGGGCCTGGGCCGGGATCACGTTATTGGCCGGATTGCCGACATCCACCGTGGTGATTTCCAGATTCGAGGCCTCAAAATGCGCATTGCCCAGATCCAGCCGGCGGCTGCGCAAAGCCTGCAGGATATTGATCAGGCGCGGCACCGGATTATCCGCCAGATGCGGATAGCCGACATGGCCCTGCACGCCCTGCACGGTGATCCGGGCGGTGAGCGAGCCGCGCCGGCCGATTTTCATCATTTCGCCCAGGCGCAGCGGGTTGGTCGGCTCGCCGACCACGCAGGCCGACAGGGTTTCGCCGTTTTCCACCAGCCATTTCAGCACCTTGTCGGTGCCATTGATGGCCGGGCCTTCCTCGTCGCCGGTAATCAGCAGGCTGATCGAGCCGGGGAAATCCGCGCCGCGTTCGGCCAGGAAAAGCTCGGCAGCGGCAGCAAAGGCGGCGATGGCGCTTTTCATATCGGTGGCGCCACGGCCATAGAGCTGGCCATCGATGATCTCGGCAGCGAAGGGATCCACCGTCCAGCCGCGCAGATCGCCCACCGGCACCACATCGGTATGGCCGGCAAAGCAGAAATTCGGCCCGGACTTGCCCCAACGGGCATAGAGATTTTCCACATCCGGGGTATTCGGCGCCGAGAATTTCAACCGATGGCAGGTGAAGCCCAGCGGTTCGAGCACGTTTTGCAGCACGCCGAGCGCGCCCTGATCGGCGGGGGTGACACTGGGGCAACGGATCAAATCTTGCGCCAGAACAACGGGATCGAGCACGGAAGGATACCTCCTTGGAGCGGCGCGCAGGCCGGGCTGGCATGTAACGCCTTGGCGCGGAAAGGGTCAACGGACAGGCGGAATGCTCCCGGCACGGTGAATCGCCACCCGCTTGCGTTGACAGACCGCCCCCCGCCCCTTATCTGTCACCCGGGTCTATTTCTCGGCCTTGTCTGGCGTTTCCGGCCCTGCCCGGCCGCCCTCCCCAGCCGACAATCAGAGGTATGGCATGTTCGGCTCGCTCGCCAAGAAATTGTTCGGTTCCGCCAATGACCGCGCGGTGCGCGGCTTCGGCAAGAAAGTACAGGCGATCAATGCGCTGGAAGGCCAGATCAAGGCGCTGGACGATGCTGCTTTAAAAGCCAAGACGGCGGAATTCCGCGCCCGGCTTGAGAAGGGCGAAACCCTGGACGACCTGCTGGTGGAAGCCTTCGCCGTGGTGCGCGAGGCCGCCCGCCGCGTGCTGGGCCAGCGCCATTATGATGTGCAGCTGATCGGCGGCATGGTGCTGAATGCCGGCAAGATCGCCGAAATGAAGACCGGCGAAGGCAAGACCCTGGTGGCGACGCTGGCGGTGTATCTCAATGCGCTGCCCGCCAAGGGCGTGCATGTGGTGACGGTGAACGATTACCTGGCGCGGCGCGACGCCGAATGGATGGGCCGGGTCTACGGTTTCCTGGGCCTCAGCACCGGCATCATCGTGCATGGCCTGGATGACGAGGAACGCCGCGCCGCCTATGCCTGCGACATCACCTATGGCACCAATAACGAATACGGCTTCGACTATCTGCGCGACAACATGAAGTTCCAGCGCGAAGCGATGGTGCAGCGGCCCTTCGCCTATGCCATCGTCGACGAAGTGGACAGCATCCTGATCGACGAAGCCCGCACCCCGCTGATCATTTCCGGCCCCTCCGAGGACACCACCGATCTCTATGTGCGGGTGAATGTGCTGATGCCGCACCTGACGGCGGAGGATTTCGAGAAGGACGAGAAGCAGCGCACGGTGAATTTCACCGAAGCCGGCACCGAGCATATCGAGCAGCTGCTGCGCGAGGCCGGCCTGCTGAAGCCGGAAACCGAGCTTTACGACATCGACAATATCGCCGTGGTGCATCACGCCAATCAGGCCCTGCGCGCGCATAAGAGCTTCACCCGCGATGTGGATTACATCGTGAAGGACGACAAGGTCGTCATCATCGACGAATTCACCGGCCGCATGATGGAAGGCCGGCGCTATTCCGATGGCCTGCATCAGGCACTGGAAGCCAAGGAAGGCGTCTCGGTGCAAACCGAGAACCAGACCCTGGCCTCGATCACCTTCCAGAATTATTTCCGCATGTATCCCAAGCTGGCCGGCATGACCGGCACGGCGGCCACGGAAGCGTCGGAATTCATGGATATCTACGGCCTGGACGTGGTGGATATCCCGACCAATGTGCCGATCAAGCGCCTGGACCAGGATGACGAGGTCTACCGTACCGCGCGCGAGAAATACGAAGCCATTGCCGAAATCATCGCCGAATGCCGCGCCAAGGGCCAGCCGGTGCTGGTCGGCACGGTGTCGATCGAAAAATCCGAGCATCTCTCCAACCTGCTGAAGCAGAAGGGCGTGGAGCATGCGGTGCTGAATGCCCGTTTCCACGAACAGGAAGCCGGCATCGTGGCCCAGGCCGGCCGGCTTGGCGCCGTCACCATCGCCACCAACATGGCCGGCCGCGGCACCGATATTCAGCTTGGCGGCAATGCCGAGATGCTCATTCAGGCCCAAACCGCTGGCCTGGAAGGCGACGCCCTGACCACCCGCATCGCGGCGATCCGCGCCGAAGTGGCGGCGGAAAAGGAAAAGGTGCTGGCTGCCGGCGGCCTGTGCGTGATCGGCACCGAGCGCCATGAAAGCCGCCGCATCGACAATCAGTTGCGTGGCCGTTCCGGCCGCCAGGGCGATCCGGGCGCCTCGCGCTTCTTCCTGTCGCTGGAAGACGACCTTTTGCGCATCTTCGGCTCCGAGCGCATGGACAACATGCTGCAGAAGCTGGGCCTGAAGGATGGTGAGGCGATCACCCATCCCTGGATCAACAAGGCGCTGGAAAAAGCGCAGCAGAAGGTCGAGGCACGCAACTACGACATCCGCAAACATCTGCTCAAATTCGACGATGTGATGAATGACCAGCGCAAGGTGGTCTACGAGCAGCGCATCGAATTGATGAGCACCGACAATGTGGTCGACACGATCAGCGATATCCGCCGCGAGATCGTGGAAACCCTGGTGGCGCGCCATATCCCGGAACGGGCCTATGCCGAACAATGGGATGCCGCCGGCCTGGAGGAAGAGGTGCGCCGCATCTTCTCGCTCGAACTGCCGATCCAGGATTGGGCGCGCGAGGAAGGCATCGCCGACAGCGAAATCCGCGAGCGCCTGCAGGATGCCGCCGACCGCAAGATGGCCGAAAAGGCCGCCAATTTCGGCCCCGACCTGATGCGCATGATCGAGCGCAGCCTGCTGCTGCAGGTGCTGGATCAGAGCTGGAAGGAGCATCTGCATCATCTGGACTATCTGCGCCAGGCCATCGGCCTGCGCGCCTATGCCCAGAAAGACCCGATCAACGAATACAAGCGCGAAGCCTTCGCCCTGTTCGAGCAGATGCTGGTGCGCATGCGCGAGCAGATCACCTCGGTGCTGGCGCGGGTGGAAGTACGCGCCGAGCAGCCGCCGACGGAAATCTTCGAGCGCCGCCCGCAGGCCATGCAGGAAGGCCGTGGCGAAGCACTGGAAGGCGGCGAGCCGGCCCAGCCCGGCCAGTTGCCGGCGCGGCCGGTGCAGGCCTCGTCGGTGGTAAACCCGAACGATCCCGCGACCTGGCGCGCCACGCCGCGCAATGCACTCTGCCCCTGCGGCTCGGGCAAGAAATATAAATACTGCCACGGCAAGTGAACATGGCGCGGCGCCCGGGCGGCTTGAACCAAACCCAGGCGCAGCGCTTCGCCGCCCTGCCATTGCGTAATCTGGGCCGCGAATATCCCAACAGCCTGGCGCATTTCGTCCATGCCGACGGCGACATGCGGCCGCCGCGCTTGCTGCACCCGATTTTCTGGGGCAGCTATGACTGGCATTCCTGCGTGCATGGTTTCTGGCTGCTGGTGCGCTGCCTGCGGCGCCATCCCGATCTGCCGACCACGCCGGCCGCCCTGGCCATCCTGGCCGACCGCTTCACACCAGAGGCCGGCCAGGGCGAGGCGGCGTATTTCGCCGCGCCGGGGCGGCAGCTCTGGCAGCGGCCCTATGGCTGGGGCTGGCTGCTCGCCTTGAGCGCCGAACTGGCGCAATGGGACGAGCCGCGCGCCGCCGGCTGGCGGGCTGCCCTGTTGCCGCTGGAAACCACCATCACGGCGTTGTTCCCGTCCTACCTGACCAAGCTGACCTATCCGATCCGTGTCGGCACCCATTTCAACACCGCCTTCGGCCTGCTGCTGGCGCTGCATTTCGCCCGCGTCACCGGCAACACCGAACTGGCGGCGCAGATCGAGCAGGCGGCGCGGCGCTTCTATGGCCAGGATGTGGATTACCCGGCACATTACGAGCCGAATGGCGATGATTTCCTCTCCGGCGGTCTGGTGGCGGCCTTGTTGCTGAGCCGCATCCTGCCGGCGCCGGAATTTGTTGCCTGGTTTGCGCAATATCTGCCGGGCTATTTCCATGGCGCCGGCGGCCCCTACCGGCCAGCCCTGGTGGCCGATCGCAGCGATGCCAAGGGGGTGCATCTGGATGGTCTCAACCTGTCGCGCGCCTGGTGCCTGCGCGGCATCGCCACCACGCTGACACCGGGCCATTCCGCCCATGGCACCTTGCAGGCCCTGGCCGATCAGCATGAAGCCGCCAGCCTGCCCTTCCTGGAAAGCGGCGAATATGGCGGCGAGCATTGGCTGGCCACCTTCGCCGCCCTGGCCATCGACGGGCTGGAAGATTGATGCGGCGCGCCGGCCTCCTGCTGCTGGCCGTCCTCTTGCTGCCGTCACCGGCACTGGCGCAGACCCGGCGCTGCCCGGATGCGCCGCGCCCGCCGCTCTGCCTGGAACGGCTGGGCAGCAGCAGCGATGCCCAGGCCGCCGCCTATTGCCGCGCCGAGGTGAATGCCTATCGCAGCCAGATGACCCGGTATCTGGATTGCCTGAGCGACGCGATCCGCGAGGGCCGCCGGCAACTGAACCAGGCCGAGCGGCGGCTGGATTGCCATGCCCGTGGCGGCGATATCTGCCCGTGAGGCCAAAGGGTGACAGCACAGCCGAATCATGGCTTGCTGGACCCTAATCAGCCGGGAAACGCCATGACACCGTTCAAGCCTGAACCCTACCAGATCGATATCCCTGCGGCGGCGCTGGCCGACCTGAAACAGCGTCTGGTGCAACCGCGCCTGCCGCGCGAGCCGGACGATGCCGCCTGGCAATATGGCAGCAGCCGCGCCTATATGGCGAAGCTGCTGGCCTATTGGCGCGATGACTTCGACTGGCGCCACTGGGAGGCGCGGCTGAACGCTTTCCTGAATTACCGCGTCGCCCTGCCGCGCCCAGATACCGACAGCCACCAGATCGTGCATTTCCTGATCGAGCCGGGCAGCGGTGAGAAGCCACGCCCGCTGCTGCTGACCCATGGCTGGCCCGGCTCGGTATTCGAATTTGTGCATGTGATCGAGCGGCTGGCACATCCCGAGCGTTTCGGCGGCGATGTCGCCGATGCCTTCACGGTGATCTGCCCCAGTTTGCCGGGTTATGGCTTTTCCATGCCCCTGGCGCGGCCGATCCGCCCGCGCCAGATAGCCGGCCTGTGGCATGACCTGATGGTGCGCGCGCTGGGTTATGAACGCTTCTTCGTGCAGGCCGGCGATTGGGGCTCCATCGTCTCGTCCTGGCTCGGCGCGGATTATCCGCAGGCGGTGGCGGCGCTGCATCTCAACATGGTGCCGCTGCGCCCACCGCTCACTACGCCACTGAACGAGGCCGAGAAAGCCTGGGCCGCCAAGGCCAAGCAGCGCCAGGGCAGCGAAAGCGGCTACTATGCCATCCAGAGCACCAAGCCGACCACCTTGGGCTATGGCCTGTCCGACAGCCCGGCCGGCCTGGCCGGCTGGATCGTGGAGAAATTCCACGGCTTTCCCGGCGCGCCGGCCGGCAAGGAGCCACCGTTCAGCATGGACGACATGCTGGCGACGATTTCGCTTTACTGGCTGACCGACACGGCGAGCACCGCCACCTGGATGTATTGGGCCACCCGGCAGAGCGGCGACCTGGCGATGAAGCCGGGGGAATTCGTGGCGCCGCCCACCGGCTTCCTGCTGCCGCCCTGGGATCTGGTACCGCCCTCGCCGCCGGGCTGGCTGGAGCGCGGCTATAATGTGGTGCAGCATCACGTGCTGGCGCGCGGCGGGCATTTTGTCGCCATGGAGCAGCCGGATGAATTTGTGCAGGATGTGACACAGTTTTTCAGAGGCAGGGCATTATGAGCCGCAGCGACCGCTATTACGAAGATTACGAAACCGGCGAAATCATCCATGCCAATGGCGTGACGGTGAGTGAGGCCGATATCCTGGATTTCGCTTTCCGCTACGATCCGCAGCCGTTTCATCTCGACAAGGAAGTGGCCGGCATGTCGATCTATGGCGGCCTGATCGCTTCCGGCTGGCAGACCGGCGCGCTGGGTTTCCGCATGCTGATGCAGGCCGGCCTGCTCGGCAAGGGCAGCATGGGTTCGCCGGGCCTGGATGAATTGCGCTGGTACAAGCCGGTGCGCCCGGGCGACACGCTCTATGCCAAGGCCAGCATCGAGGACAAGCGCCTCTCCGCCTCGAAGCCGGATCGCGGCATCGTGAAGATGAAATACTGGGTGGAAAACCAGCAGGGCGAGATGGTGATGAGTTTCCACGGCAATCAGCTGGTGGCAAAACGGCCGGGCTGATACGCACGGAATACGGCAACTTGCTGGTGCGGCGCCCTTGCCTCGGCGCCGCGTCCTCGCCAAAGTAACCACCAAGATACATCAATGGAGGAAACGGGATCATGACCACCCGCAAAGTCGCGCTTGTAACGGGCGCCACCGCCGGCATCGGCAAGGCTTCCGCTCTCGCCCTGGCCAAGGCCGGCTACGACATCGTGCTGGCCGGCCGCCGGCTGGAATTGCTCAACGCCGCCGCCGCCGAATGCGAGGCGCTGGGCGTGAAGGCCATCGGCGTGGTGACCGATGTCGGCAATCCGGATTCGGTGAAGGCGCTGTTCGCCAAGCTGAAAGCCACGTTCGGCCGCCTGGATGTGCTGTTCAACAATGCCGGCATCGGCGCCCCCGCCATCCCGATGGATGAATTGAGCTTCGAGCAATGGAAAGCGGTGGTGGATACCAACCTGACCGGCGCCTTCCTGTGTACCCAGGAAGCCATGCGCATCATGAAGGCGCAGGAGCCGCGCGGTGGCCGCATCATCAACAATGGCTCGATCTCGGCCTATGCGCCGCGCCCCTTCTCGGCGCCCTACACCGCCACCAAACATGCCATCAGCGGCCTGACCAAATCGACCTCGCTGGATGGCCGCGCGCATGACATCGCCTGCAGCCAGATCGATATCGGCAATGCCGCCACCGAGATGACCGAGCGTATGGCCAAGGGCGTGCCGCAGGCCAATGGCAGCATGATGGTGGAGCCGCGCATGGATGTGCGCCATGTGGCGGAATCCATCGTGCATATCGCCAATATGCCGCTGGATGCCAATGTGCAGTTCATGACCGTGATGGCCACCAAGATGCCCTTCGTCGGGCGCGGCTGAGGCCGCCGCCAGATTCCGCATTGACCTGCGCCGCCCCGGTGCTACCCTTGCCGCATGGGCGACATAACCCGCATATCCCTGGCGGCGGCGCAGGACCAGCTCATCGACCTGATCCGCCGCGCCATGGCCGGCGAAACCATCGAAATCATCAGCGATGGCCAGGAAACCGTGCGCCTGACGCCGGTACTGCCGGAAGCAAAATCCAGTGGCAAACGTATACCAGGCAGGTTTCCGGAACTGGCGGCAATCGCCGATGAAATCGCCAAGCCACTACCAGATGACGAAATTGATCTCTGGTACAAGTGAACCAGTTCCTGCTTGATACCCACACGCTGATCTGGTGGCTTTCCACCGTGGAGCGCCTGAGTCCGACTGCACGCCGCATCATCGAAAACGACAATAATCGCATCTTCGTCAGTTCCGTCAGCGGCTGGGAAATGACGATCAAGCGGCGGGCGGGCAAGCTTGCCATACCTGCCGTGTTGCGGGTACTCGACAATTATCAAGCCATGCTGGATGAAAGCGGCTTTATCGCCTTGCCGATCGAGATCGAAGATGGTCTGCTCGCCGGCAGTCTGGATATGGCGCATCGCGATCCGTTCGACCGCATGCTGTTTGCCCAGGCGTTGCGGCGCGATCTCGGCCTGATCAGCATTGATGCCACGGCCGATCAAGCCGGCTGCCGGCGCATCTGGTAAGGCCGCCTGCTAGCAGCAGGCCGGCCCGAGTGCCATTCTCCAACGTCTTAAGACATTTTTATTGCAGTGCAACCAGACTATTCGGCAGGCTCAATGCGTGGGTGCCGGATTCCGGTTGCCTGATTGCCGGCAGTCGGAAACGGCCCCCTGCTTCGATCATGCAGGAGGCAGAATGACTGTATTGACTGGTGCCGAACGCCTGGAACGGCTGCTGAATTACCGGCTGACCACGGCGGAGATCCTTTACCGCATGCCCGATCATCCAACCCTGCTGCAAACCTATCTCTGGCAGGAATACGATCTGGCGCCGAAATTCCCCGGCTTGCAGAAATTTCTCGATTTCTGGGAGAGCAAGCTGGATGGCAAGCTGCATTCGGTGCGCGTGGTTTCGACGCAACTGGTGCGGCCGGCGGAAATCCGCACCAGCGCCGAGGATTTCCGCCTGCACTGACGCCCAGTCTGCACTGAGTCTCAGGCCGCGCTGAGCATCGCGAAGGCATCCCCCTCGGCCGGCAGGCCGAGAATGTGATGCTGGTGCCACAGGCCGTAGAACAGCAACGCCCAGGCGGCAAAACCATGTTTGCCGGCGCCGTCGCGGATCAGTGCCGTCACGGCCTCGGGCTGGAACGCCTCGACGATACCTGGCTGCCGCGCCAGCAGCGGGGCGAGGCGCGCGCCTTCAGCGGCGATCCACTGCCCCACCGGCACGGTGAAGCCGCGTTTGCGGGAAAAAGGCTGCGCTTCGGGCACGGCCCGTGCCAGCCAGGCGCGCAGCAGATGTTTGCCCAGGCCCGCGCGGATTTTCAGCCCATCCGGCAGGCCGAAGCCGAAGCCGCCCAAGCCGAAGCCGCCCAGGCCGCCGCCGCCCAGGCCGGCACCAGCTGCATCGCCGCAATCCAGGAACGGCGTGCGGCCTTCCAGCGCATTGCGCATCAGGCAGCGATCCAGCTTGGTCAGCAGATCGTTGGGCAGCCAATCGGCCATATCCAGCCGCTGCGCCGCCTGCAAGCGGCTTTCGCCCGGCAAACGCCCGGCGGCTTCCGCGTGGGCATAATCCTGGCGCCAGGCAGCCGGCGGCTGCCGGAACAGGCCCAGGCCGTCCAGTGCGCCCTTGCGCCGCATCGGCCGGCCAAACAGCCAGCGGCTGGCGGCGCGGTAACGGCCATAGCCACCGAAGATTTCATCGCCGCCCTCGCCAGACAACACCACCTTGACTTCACGCGCCGCGAATTGCGCCAGTTTGAAGGTGGGCAGGCAGGCATAATCGGCCGCCGGATCGTCCATCGCCTGCGCCACCTGAGGCAGCAACAGCCAGAAATCAGTGGCGGTGAAATCGACGCGGCGATGCTCGGCGCCGAGTTTCCGGGCCACGATGGCGGCCAGTTCACGCTCGTCATGCAGGCCGCTATCGGGGAAACCGAGCGAATAGGCCAGCACCGGGCGCGGATTGAGCCGCGCCATCATCGCCAGCAAGGCCGAACTATCGATGCCGCCAGACAGGAACAGCCCATAAGGCACATCCGAGCGCTGATGCAGATCGACGCTTTCCTGTAACAGCGCATCGAGCCGCGCCAGAGCTGCGGCTTCATCGCCAGGCGATGGCTCAATCTGCAACGCGGCGCGGCGCCGGCTTTCGACGATGCGGCCCCGGCGGCAGAGCAGCATCTCGCCCGGCAGCAGGCGGCGCACGCCTGCAAAGATCGTGTCGGCACCACAGGTGAACTGCAATTGCAGCAATTCATCGCGCTTCTGCGCCACCAGGCGCGGCGCCAGCAGGCCGCTGGCGAAAATCGCCGCCGGCTCGGAGGCAAAGATCAGATGGCCCTGGGCCTCGGCATAATAGAGCGGTTTGATGCCGAACGGATCGCGCGCCAGGATCAGGCTGTCGTCACGCGGATCGTGCAGCGCCAGGGCATACATGCCGCGCAGATGGCGCAGGAAATCCGCGCCTTCGCGGTGATAGAGATGCAGCGGCGGTTCACAATCCGAGCCGGTGGCGAACTGCACATCCGGCAGCAGGCCGTAGAGTTCGCGGTAATTGTAGATTTCGCCATTCGCCACCAGGGCAATGCCATCGGCGCCGAATAGCGGCTGGCGGCCGCCTGCCAGATCGATGATGGCCAGCCGCGCCTGGCCCAAAGCCACCGAGCCGCTGCTATGGCTGCCCTCGCCATCCGGGCCGCGATGCGCCACGGCGCGCAGCATCGCCGCCAGCCGCGCCGGGTCTGGCGCGGCGCCATCGGCGCGCATCAAGCCGGCGATGCCGCACATGCCATCGCCTCGTCAAACAATGTGCGCCAGGCCGCCACCACGGCGGCCTCGCTATGATCACGCTCGAATTGCCGCCGCCCGGCTTCGCCGAGATGCCGCGCCAGTTCCGGCAGGCGCAGCACTTCGCGGATGCCATCGGCCAGGGCGCGATGATCCTCCACCGGCACCAGGATGCCGCTTTCGCCTTCCACCACATATTGCCGTGGCCCTTGGGAATCACTGGCCACCAGCGGCTTGCCGGCGCCCCAGGCATCCAGGATCACATTGCCGAAGGGTTCATGCCGCGACGGCACGACATAGACATCGCAGGCTGCCGCCAATGCCTCGCGGTCATGGCGCCAGCCCAGAAAACGCACCCGCCGCGCTACGCCCAGGCTCTCGGCCAAAGCCTGCAATGCCGCACGCTCCTCGCCCTCGCCGGCCAGCCAGAGATAGGCTTCCGGCAGCAAAGCCAGCGCCCGCAGCAGCACATCGAAGGCCTTGTTCTTGTGCAGCCGGCCCATCGCCAGCAGCAGCGGCGCGTTGGGCGGGGTTTCCAGCTCGGCGCGCGGCAAGGGCGGTGCCGGCTCGAAACGGCCGAAATTGGCAATGCAGCGCACCCGGTCGGCGCGGAAGCCGGTCTTCACGCAATGCTCGGCAATATCCGGCGTGTTGCCGATCAGCCAGTCGCTCTTACGGTAATGCTTGAGATCGTAATAGCCGCCCAGGCGCGACATGGTGACAAAGCGGCCCCGCGGCATCTTCTCGCTGGCCCGGCTCATCCAGGTCAGCACGATATCCGGGCGCCAGCGCCGTGCCAGCAGGCCCAGCCGCACCGGCGTGACCCAGTCCAGCGCCCCGCCGAAACGCATTTCCAGCGGCGCCACGCCGCCCTGGCGCAGGATATCGGCGCGCTCTGGATTCTGCCGGATCACCACGGCCTGGTCCAGGCCGGCCTTCTGGAAGGCAATGGCGAGATTGACGAAATAGGTTTCCGCCCCGCCCTGCCTGGCCCCGGCCATGACCTGCAGGATACGCATCAGTCGCGCTGCTCCGGATTGGCCGGCTCCAGATTGGCCTTCAGGTAACTCAGGATCGGATAGAGCCCGGCCATCAGCGCGATCAGGAAGCCATATTGCCCCTCGCGGTAGCCTTTGCGCGCGACATAGCATTTCCAGAAACGCGAGAAGATGCGCCGCACATTGGCGCCGAAGCTGCCGCTCTTGCCGCTCTCGCGCAGATCGGCAGCGCGTGCCGTGGTGTAACGATCCAGCCGGCGCAGCATGTCGGAAATATCGGTATCGACATAATGTTCCATCGGCTGGCGCAGGCTGCGCTTTTCGCCCTTGAGTTCCAGCGCCGGATGCACCCGCTGGCTGCCCCAGCGTTTGGCGCCACGCGAGAACAGGCGCGGCGCGGCGGAAACCCCCCAGGCAGCGCCCCAGCCATAGCGCACCAGGCGCTGGCCGACATAATTGTCGAACGGGATCAGGAAATAGCCCGGCGTGGCGCCGGCGATGGTGGCGCGGATTTCCTCGGCCAGGGCGGGGGAGACGCGCTCATCGGCATCCACTTCCACTAGCCAGTCGCCGGTGCAGGCATCGATGCCGGCATTGCGGCGCGGCCCTTCCAGCGGCCAGCCGCCTTCCACCAGCCGCGCCCCGGCGGCCAGGGCGATCTCGCGCGACCGATCCGTGCAGCGATCCAGCACCACCACGATTTCATCAGCGAAGCGCAGCCGTTCCAGGCAGGCGCCAAGCTGGGCTTCCTCGTTATGGGCCACCACAAGCGCGGACAATCTCGGCGCCATGCTCAATCATCTTCCTGTATCTGGCGCCACAGATGCTCGGCAGCGCGCTGCACTTTGTCCACGCCCAGGCTCAGCATGTGGCTGTCCTGCTTGCGGTAATCATAGCCGGGCGCGCGGGTGATGGCATCATAATCCAGATCGGTGCGCACGGCGGCGGCATTGCGGCCCCAGGGGCCATAGACATCCTCGCGGCTGGGGCCGAACAGGCCCAGAGTGGGGATGCGCATGGCAGCCGCCAGATGCATCAGGCCGCTATCATTGCCGACATAAAGCGCGCAGCGTTCCAGCGTCGCCGCCAGATCGAGCAGATCGAGCTTGCCGACCAGATCAAGAGTGCGATCCGCCGGCAGGCCGGCCAGGGCCGGGGCGGCAAGGTTTTCCTCGCCCGGGCCGCCCAAAACCGCGATCCGCGCCCCGGGCAGGATACCATCCGGCGCGGTCAGCCGCAAAGCCAGCTCGGCAAACCGTTCGCCCGGCCACATCTTGCCGCCCCAATTGGCGGTCGGGCCGATGGCCAGGGTTTTCTCGCCTTCGGGCCAGAGCGCGGCGGCACGGCGCTGATTGGCTTCGCTCACCCAGATACGCGGCGCCACCGGCACCGGCAATTTCAGCACCCGGGCCAGGGCCAGCACCCGATGCTGGTTCGGATTGCCGCCCAGAAAGACACGGCGGCGATAGGCCATCAGGAATTGCGAGATCACCGAGCCGCGCAGGTCGATCACCATGCTCCAGCGCGTGGTGGCGACCTGTTTCCACAATTCCCACCAATGCCGCCCCCAGGGCTGCTTGCGCATCACGATCAGGCGTTCCAGATTCGGCATCGCCGAGGCCTGGAACAGCCCGGCGGCGGCCGGACCGCAGGCGATGGTGAATTTGACCAGCGGGTCGCGCTCCACCGCCGCTGCCAGCAGGCCGGTGGAAAGAATGGCATCGCCCAGGCGATTCGCGGTGATGAATAGAACACGCATGCCGGGCGGTTATAGAAGGCTGTTCCTGGCTTGCCAAGCCGGGCCGCCTCCCATACATCCTGAGGCATGAGCCAGCCTGCTGCCGCCACGCCTTCCACTGCCCCCCTGCAGGTCCCCCAGTTGATCCTGCTGCCGGGGCGAACGCTGCTGCGCCTGGCCGGGCCGGAGGCGAAAAACTTCCTGCAAGGGCTGATTTCCAACGATACCACCCGGATCACGCCGGATCAGGCGATCTATGCCGCCCTGCTGAGCCCGCAAGGCAAATTCCTCTATGAATTATTCGTCGCCGAATGGCAGGACAGCTTGTGGCTGGATGTGGCTGCCGCCTCGGCGCCCGAGCTGGCACGCAAGCTGCTGCTCTACCGGATGCGGAGCAAGGTGAGCATCGACCTGCTGCCGGACTGGCGCGGCTTCGCCCTGATCGGCGCGGATAGGGATCTGAAACCGGCTCCGGAAAGCGGCTTCAGCTTCGCCGATCCGCGGCTGGCGGCCATGGGGCAGCGGCTATGGCTGGCGCCCGGGGCAGCGCCGCCTGACCTGCCGATGGGCGATGTCACCGCCTATGAGACATTGCGGCTACATCTCGGCCTGCCCGATGGCGGCCAGGATATCGAGATCGACAAGGGCCTGCTGCTGGAGCATCATTTTGAGGCCCTGCATGGCGTGGATTTCAAGAAGGGCTGCTATGTCGGCCAGGAACTGACCGCGCGCACCAAATATCGCGGCCTGGTGAAGAAGCAGCTTTTCCAGGTGCAGGGCGATGCCGATCTGCCGCCACCGGGCAGCCCGATCCTGCTCGGCGAACAGGAAGCCGGCTGGATGCGCAGCAGCCTGGGCCGGCAGGGGCTGGCTCTGCTGCGCCTGGATGCCGCCGCCAAGGCAGCGGCGGGCGAGGCCAGCCTGACCTGCAACGGCGTGACGCTGACGGCGCGGCTGCCGGAATACGCTCAGATGCCAAAAGAATGAGGAAACCATGCCGGTCGGCCCCGAGGATACCCGCACCAGCCTGATCGGTGCCGATGGCCAATGCCGCTGCGGCTGGCCCGGCCATGATCCGCTTTATGTACACTACCATGATACGGAATGGGGCGTGCCGGAATGGGATGACCGCGCCTTGTTCGAGAAGCTGATCCTGGATGGTTTTCAGGCCGGCCTGTCGTGGATCACCATCCTGCGCAAACGCGACAATTTCCGCGCCGCCTTCGATGGTTTCGCACCCGAAAAGATTGCCCGCTACGACCGCCGCAAGCTGGATGCCCTGATGCTGGATGCCGGCATCGTGCGCAACAGGGCCAAGATCGAAGGCAGTGTGCTGAATGCGCGCGGCTGGCTGGAGATCCAGGAAAAGCATGGCAGCTTTTCCGATTATCTGTGGGATTTTGTCGGCGGCAAGCCGAAACAGAATAGCTGGACGTATCTGCGCGAGGTGCCGGTGGAAAGCCCGGAAAGCCAGGCCATGTCAAAGGCGCTGAAGAAACAGGGCTTCACCTTTGTCGGCCCCACCATCGTCTATGCCTTCATGCAGGCAGTGGGCATGGTGAACGACCATACCGTGGATTGTTTCCGCCACAAACAGGTGAAGAAGCTGAAGCGGCCTGGGTAAATCTAGCCGCGCAGGCAGCGTTTGCGCTAGCCGCGCAGGCTGGCCCAATCCGCATCATCCCAATCGCGCAAAGCGGCCACATCCGGGCCGTTGGCATTGCCGAGCATACGGCCACCATCGATCAGCACTGCCTCACCGGTGATATAAGCGGCGCTATCGGAAACCAGAAAGGCGCAGAGCTCCGCCAGCTCAGCCGGATCGCCCTGACGACCGAGCGGCACATCGGCACCGAGCGGCGCCGCCTGCTGCAATTTGGCTGGAAACAGCCGCTGCGTGGCGCCCGGCGTGGGAAATACCCCCGGCGCGACGCCGACCAGGCGGATGCCGTGCGGCCCCCATTCCGAAGCCAGGCTGCGGATCATCGCCAGATTGGCCGCCTTGGCCATGGCCGAGGGCAGCCGGTAGGCCATGCCGCTGAAGGCCGATTGGGTCAGGATGCACAGCACCACACCGGGCCGGTGCGCGGCGATCCAGCGCCGGCCGGCGCCCAGGGTGCAATGCGCCGCACCTTTGGCGACGATATCGAGCACGGCCGACACGGCGCGCGGCGACAGGGTCTCGCTGCGGGCAAGGAAATTGCCGGCGGCATTGTTGACCAGGATGTCCAGCGGCCGCGCGGCCCAGAAGCCGTCCAGCATGACTTCCACCGCCTCGGCATCGCGCACATCGCAGACCTGCCAGCGCACCTGGCGGCCGAATTCGGCCTCAAGCTGCGCGGCGGCTTCCTGCAATATGGTTGCGCGCCGACCGCAAATCGCCAGATCGGCACCCAGCGCCATGTAGCGCCGACCGATGGCCAGGCCAAGGCCGCTGCCACCACCGGTGACGAGTACGGCCTTGCCGGCCAGGCTGTCGGCTGCCAGCGCCATGGTCAGGCTGCGGCCGGTTTTGCCGCAGGCGGGATGATCGGCTGGTCCACCGTGGTGCCAGCCTGCACCAGGGTTTCGATCTCACCGGCGCTGTAGCCGATTTCGCGCAGCACCTCCACCGAATGCTCGCCCAGACGCGGCGCATGGTGGCGGATCTGGAACGGCGCACCGGAAAAACTCACCGGCGAGCGGATGGTGCGATATTGCCCTTCACTGGGATGTTCGGCCTTGCCGAACAGGCCGACCGCCTGCACATGCGGATCTTCATGCAGTTCATTCACATGCAGCACCGGCATGCAGGGAATGCTTTTGGCATCGCAGAACGCCACCCATTCGGCACTGGTATGATTGGGCGCCATTTCCTCGATCAGGCCATAGAGAATTTCGACATGCTGCACGCGGCTGGCCAAGCGTTGAAAACGCGGATCGTCCTTCAATTCCGGTCGGCCGACGAAATCGAAGAAGTCGCGCCAGTTGCCATCCGAATAGGGCAGGATGCAGGCATGACCATCCTTGGTGCGGTAGGGCTTGCGGCGCTGGCTGAGCAAGCGCACGAAGCCGACCGGGCCGAGCGGTGGCTCGAAGGCACCACCGCCCCAATGTTCCACCATGGTGAATTCGATCGAGGTTTCCAGCATCGGCACTTCGATGGCCTGGCCGCCGCCGCCGCGCATCTTCTGCACCAGGGCGGCGAGGATCGACCAGGCGATGGCCTGACCGGCGAGCTTGTCGCAGATCACCGTGGGTACATAGGCCGGCTCACCCTGCACCTGACCGAACAACCCGGCAATGCCGCTGCCGGCCTGGATCAGATCGTCATAGGCCGCCTTCTCGCCATAGGGTCCCTTGGCCGAGAAACCATAGGCGCCGCAATAGATGATATCCGGCTTGATCGCCTTCACCTGCTCATAGCCGAAGCCCAGCTTGGCGATGGCGCGCGGCCGCATGTTATGCACAAACACATCCACGCTGGCGATCAGCCGGCGCAACGCCTCGCGCCCCGCCTCCTGCTTCAGATCGAGCAGCAGGCCCCGTTTGTTGCGATGCAGATTGAGGAAAGACCCCGACATGCCATCATGACGCAACGGTTTGTAGTTGCGGGTCGAATCCCCCTCGGGGCTTTCCACCTTGATCACGTCCGCGCCGAGATCGGCGAGGATATGGGTGCCATAGGGGCCCATGATGACCCCGGTGAGGTCCAGCACCCGGATGCCGGTGAGCGGACCATGCTTGAAGGCGCCAGTATTGGAGTGGTCGGTCATGTCAGTCCAGATTATTCGGAATCCACAGCGACAATTCGGGCAGCAGGATCAGCAGCGCCAGCACGATGGCCTCGGCTACCAGGAAGGGCGCTATGCCCTTGAAGCCGGTTTCGATACGGGCGCCGACCGAGCCGGCGGCGACGAATACATTAAGCCCCATCGGCGGCGTGACCAGGCCGATTTCGGTGGTCTTGACGATGATGACGCCGAACCAGATCGGGTCATAGCCGAGCGACAGGATGAGCGGGTAGGTCAGCGGCAGGGTCAGCACCACGATGGCAATCTGATCCATGAAGAAACCCAGGATCAGATAGATCACCACCACGATCATCAGGATGCCCCAGCGCGGCAGCGGCAATCCGCCGACCCATTCCACCAGATGCTGCGGCACCTGGGTTGCGGCCATGAAATAGCCGAAGATCATGGCGCCGATGATGATGGTGAAGATCATCGCCGTGGCACGTGTGGTGGCTTCCAGGCTTTCGGCGATGCCGGTCCAGCGCAGGCCGCCCCAGATCACGCTGATGATCAGCGCGCCGCCGGCGCCGACCGCCGCCGCCTCGGTGGCGGTGATGGCACCGGAATAGATGCCGCCGATCACCACAAAGATCAGGATGCCGGCGGGCCAGACCGGCTTCATCGCCGCGAACCGCTCGGTCATCGAGAAGGGCTGCACCTTGGGTGCGATTGCCGGATTGCGGCTGACCCAGGCATAAATCGTGGCGCAATAGGCGATGGCGGTGATGATGCCCGGAATGACGCCGGCCAGGAACAGCTTGCCGATCGAGTTCTCGGTCAGGATACCGTAGAGAATGAAGCCCAGGCTGGGCGGAATCATGATCGCCAGCGTGCCGGCCACCGCCACGGTGCCGAGCGACAGCCTGTCATCATAGCCATAGCGCCGCATCTCAGGCACGGAGATCTTCGACATCGCAGCGGCGGCGGCGGTGGAGGAGCCAGCCAGCGCGGCAAAGCCGACATTGGCCATCACGGCGGCCAGCGCCAGGCCGCCCTTGAGATGGCCCATACAGGTATAAGCCAGGCGGAACACATCGCGCACCACGCTGCCGCGCGCCAGCAATTCCGCCATCAGGATGAAGAGCGGAATGGTGGATAGCAGCGCGCTGGCCGAGGTGCGGAACGGCGTGGTCTGCAACACGCCGAGCATGGCATCGAAGCCGAAGGTGGTGGCAACGCCAAGAGCACCGGCGACGCCAAGGGCAAGGCCGATGGGCATACCCAGCGCCAGCAGCACCAGGAACAGGATCATCGGAACGTAGACGGGCAATTCCATCGGTATGAACTCCGGGCCTTAGTGATGGCCGCCAAGGCCGGGATCGTAGATTTCCTGACCGCGCAGGGCGCGTAGAACTTGCAGAGCCAGGCGCAGGGTCATGGCGACGGCACCGATGGCAAACAACGCCCAGGACGGACCGGTGGGCAGCGGAAAGGCACCATGGGTCCAGCGCCCCAGGGTGAAATTCTGCACCGCCATGCGGGTGGCCATATAGGCAATGCCGAGATAGACCAGGAAAGCACTGGCGACATAGAGAAAGCCGAGCAGGCGGCGCCAGCTCGGGCTGGCAAGCTGCGTCAGGATATCCACCGCAACATTGCCGCCCAAAGCCTGGTTACGCGCCAGAGCGAGGAAGACGACGGCAATCATGAGATACATTTCGGTCATCTCATATGCCGCCGGGACGGGTGTATCGAGCAGATAGCGACCGCCCGCATCGGCGCAGACCAGCACCATCATGATGAACAGCGCGACCTGCGCCAGCCGGTCGAGGGCATCCTCGATCCGGCGCGCGGCGCGATCGATCAGATCGATCACAAACATCCTGTTTCTCCTCGCTCCTGTCCGACCGGTTTACTTGGTCAGCAGCTTTTCCCAGGCCGCCAGTACCTTGCCGGCCGGCTTGCCGCTTTTTTCCAGATCGGCGACCCACGCCTTCTTCACCGGATCGAGCGTTTTCGACCAGCGTGTGATTTCGGCATCGGGCAGCGTATAGGCCTCAACCTTGCGCTGCTTGAACTCTTCCATCAGCTTCACTTCGCGGGCCAGATAGGCCTTCACTTCCACCGCCACGCTTTCCTCGCCAGCCTTCAGCATGGCATCCTGCACATCCTTCGGCAGGCCGGCCCAGGTCTTCTCGTTGATCACATAAGTGGTCGGGAACAGGCCCAGATTGACATTGGTGGTGGTGTATTTGATCAATTCCTGCAGCTTGTAGCCCGGCAGGGTCGGCAGGTTGAACACCAGGCCATCCACGGTGCCGCGCTGCACCGCCGGGTAAAGATCGGGCGCCGGGATCGATACTGCGACAGCACCGAGCGCCTCGATGGATTTTTCCTGGATGCCGCCCGAGGAGCGGATTTTCAGGCCCTTCAGATCCTCCATCTTGAAGACCTGCTTCCTGGTGGTCATCATCTGATAGGGGAAGGTGACCGAGGCACGCACCACGCGCACACCCTGGGGCTTGAATTCGAATTCGTTCAATTCGTTGTTGGCCAGTTTCCAATAGGCCATCGACAAGGCTTCCGGATCGGAGACATTGCCGACCAGCGGAATCGCCGCCACGGTCGATAGCGGCACGCGGTCGGAAATATAGAGCGGGCCGACATAGGTGATATCGGCAACCCGGTTGATCGCGGCATCCAGCAGATCGGCCGATTTGGCGAGCTGCTCGGCCGGGAAATAATCGATCTTGACCTTGCCGCCGGTGAGTTCCTCAACCCGCTTGTTCCAGATCTTGGCGAATTCGACCCCCAGATGGGTGATCGGATAGGAATCGGCGACGCGCAGCTTGATCTGCCCATGCGCCGATGGCGCGGCGCCGGCCAGCATGGCGGCGACGGCGAGACTGGCTACTCCCAAAACAATCCTGCTCATGTGTTCCCTTCCCTTTTCCCGTTATATGAACGGCCGCCACGCCCCGGGAAACGTGGCGGCTCGCCGTGTCTGGTTTGGTCTTACTTGGTAAGCAACTTCTCCCAGGTGGTGTAAACTTGGCGTGCCGGCTTGCCGCTCTTTTCCAGATCGGCGATCCAGGCCTGTTTGATCGGATCGAGAATCTTCGACCAGCGCGCAATCTCGGCCGCTTCCAGTTCATAAGCGTTGATCTTGCGGGTGGTGAATTCCTTGAACAAAGCTTCCTGGCGCTTCAGGTAAAGCTGTGTCTCATAAGCCACGGCTTCCTCGCCGGCCTTGAGCAGGATGTCCTGCACATCCTTCGGCATGTTCTGCCAGCTCTTCTCATTCATCACGTAGGTGATCGGGAAGGCGCCGAGATTGACATTGGTGGTAGTGAACTTGACCAGTTCCTGCAGTTTGTAGCCGGGTACCGTGGGCAGATTGAACACCAGGCCATCCACGGTACCGCGCTGCACTGCCGGGTAAAGATCCGGTGCCGGAATCGCCACCGGCACGGCGCCGAGCGCCTCGATGGATTTCTCCTGGATGCCGCCCGAGGAGCGGATTTTCAGGCCCTTCAAATCCTCCAACGTCCTGACCTGCTTCTTGGTGGTCATCATCTGGTAGGGGAAAGTGGCGGTGGCGCGGATCACCCGCACACCCTGCGGCAGCATCTCGGCCTTGTTGAGTTCGGCCTGCGCCAGCTTGGAATAGGCCATCGACAATTCATATGGATCGGAGACATTGCCGATCAGCGGGATCGCCGCCACGGTGGCCAGCGGTACGCGGTCGGAGAGATAAAGCGGGCCGACATAGGTGATATCGGCGATGCGGTTGATCGCTGCATCCAGTAGATCGGCCGATTTGGCGAGTTGCTCGGCCGGGAAATAGTCGATCTTGACCTTGCCGCCGCTCAGTTCCTCGATGCGCTTGTTGTAGAAACGTGCCACTTCCACATTCGGATGCGTGATCGGGAAACTGTCGGCGACGCGCAGCTTGATCTGTGCCTGCGCCGGCGCCACCAGAAAGGCGGTGGCAACAGCCAGAGCGGCGGAATACGCAAAATACTTCATCACGGCTTTTCCTTTTTATCGTCAGCCTGGGGAGGCCTAATGCAACAGGGTGGTACTCAATTCTCGATCAGCCCGAGTCAATTTTCGGTCAGCATCGGCCACAGGGCTTCGCCGCCCTTGGCACAGATCATCCGGCCCAGCCTTTCCTGCCAGAAGCTTTCGGCGCCGAATTCGTCGCGCCACGACCACAAACGGCGGGTGGCGAAATGCAGCGGATGTTCCTGGGTGAAACCCATGGCGGCATGGACCTGATGGCCGATAGCGGCCACTTCACCGGCCGATTCACCCACCCGCGCCTTGGCCACTGCCACGGCAAAATCAAAATTCGGCTGGCCGAAGGCTTCGATGGCCGCATCGGCGGCGGCGGCGGAAGCCGCATAGAGCCCGGCGGCCACCGCCAGCATATGTTGCACCGCCTGGAATTTGGCGATCGGGCGGCCGAACTGCACCCGTTCATTGGCATAGGTCAGGCCATGATCCAGCACGCGGCTCATCGCCCCCACCATCTGCTGCACCCGCAGCAGGGCGCCGAAAGGCAGCAGGCCATCCTGCTGCATAACTTGCGGCGCCGGCAGCACCGCTTCGGCGGCCAGCGCGGCATTGTTGAGCAGCAAGGTATCACGCGGCTCGTAAGCCACATTGCGCCGCGCCGCGATCTCGGCCGCGCCCTGCGGCAGCAAAGCCAGATAGGCCAGCCCTTCGGCATCGCGCGCCAGCACCAGCACATGTGCTGCCCGCGCGCCCCACGGCACGCGGCGCAATTCACCGCTCAGCGTATAGCCGGCACCGGTCCTGGCGATGGCCAATTCGCCCGGTGCCAGGGTCAACACGCCTTCCGGCACTGCACCACCGGCCTGGCTCCACAGAGCCGCGGCCAGCATGGTTTCGCCCAAAGGCAGCGGCAGGGTATGATAACCGGAGAGGCGCAGCAGGCGCAGGGCATCCTCGGCCGGCACCCCGACACCACCAGCCTCCTCACCCACCATTGCCAGCGGCAGGCCGGCGCGCTCCATTTCCTGCCACAGGGCGGCCGGCCATTCGCCGTCATCCACCGCGCCCAGGCTCTCCTTGGTGACATATTGCTGGAACAGCCGGCTGGCCTGCTCCTGCAGGATAGCCGAAAGATCGTTGGCTTGGCTGGTCATGGTCTATTTCCTCGCTTCAGCGCAGGCCAAGGCCGCGCGCGATCATGCCGCGCAGGATTTCGCGCGTGCCGCCGCGCAGCGTGAAGGAAGGCGCATGCAGCAACACATGCGCCATGGCTTCGCCGAAATGATCCTCAGGCTCGTCAAAGCTGGCTTCCACCGGCACCAGACGGCGCGCCACTTCCGGCACATCGCGCTCAAAATTGGTGCCCATTTCCTTGACCAGGGCGGCCTCGGTGATCGGGTTATGGCCAGCCTCCAGCAACCCGGCGATCGAGGTGGACATGCGGCGCAGCGACGCACAATGGGAAATCAGGCGGCCGATTTCAGCGGCCTGGCGCTTGTCCGGCTCCGGCCCCACCTTGTCGATCAGTTCGACCAGCAGGCGGTAATCCGACATGAAACGATCCGGGCCGGAACGCTCGAAGGCCAGTTCGGAGGTGACCATACTCCAGCCATCGCCTTCATTGCCGACCATGGCATCATCCGGCACGAAGCAATCGCGGAAGAACACTTCATTGAATTCATGCCCACCCGCCAGATTGCGGATGGGCCGGACGGTGAGGCCTGGGGAGGCCATGTCCACGACGAACTGGGTAAGGCCGGCATGGCGGTTTTCGCCAACCTGGGCAGTACGAACCAGGGCGATGATGTAATGCGCGCGATGTGCATTCGAGGTCCAGATTTTGGAGCCATTGATCACCCAGCCGCCATCCACCTTGGTGGCGCGGGTGCGCACGGCTGCCAGGTCGGAACCGGAATCGGGTTCGCTCATGCCGATGCCGAAATAACATTCGCCGGCGGCGATCCTGGGCAGAATGAGCTGTTTCAGCCGCGCACTGCCATGACGCAGGATTTGCGGCCCGGATTGGCGGTCAGCCACCCAATGGGCGCCGCAGGGCGCGCCACCAGCCAGCATTTCCTCCGTGACGACAAAACGCTCCAGATTGCTCAGGCCCTGGCCGCCGAATTCCTTCGGCCAGGTGACACCGATGAAACCGGCAGCGCCGACACGCCGGCTGAAATCAGCGTCGAAATTGGTCCAGGTGTTGCGGTGCGGCTGATAGCGGCCGGCCTCGCGCTCGGCCTTCAGGAAAGCACGCACGCGCTGCCGCATCGCTTCGGCTTCCGGCGGCAGGCGTAGGGCTTCAAATCGGAATGCGCGCATCGCGCGGCTCCTCTCGTCATTCATTGGCCAAATCGGGCAGTACCCGGCGGACACGATCTGGCCGGCATTTCCTCTGCGCCGGGAGCATCGGTGGATACGGAGTGGCAGGCAACATGTTTTAGATATGCGATGACAAATATCACATACATGATATAGAAAAGGCGGCATTCCGGTACGCCGGATGCCGCCTCCATCTCGCCCTTCGCTGTTGCAGCAAAGTCAGTCGGCGAGTTCCGCCATCACGATACGGCCGGCAACAGAATCGGTGACGAAGATGGTGTTGTTGCGGACCGCCAGATTGGTGATGAAATTCTCTTCCGGCACTTCATACAGCGCCAGTGGCCGGTTGCGCCGGTCGAAATGCCACACACCGATCTGCGGATGCGCCACCAGCAGCCGGCCCTGTGCATCCTGCGCCATGCCATCCGGGCCGATGCCACCGGTCATCTGAATGGCGATGCCGACCTTGACCGGATCGCCCTCATACAGCGGCACGCGCCACACCGCGTTGCCGCGCGTCATCGCCACATAGAGCCAGGGCTTCTGCTGATCAAACACCAGACCATTCGGACTCGGGCAGCCACGGATCAACACCGACACCGCGCCATCCGGCGCGATGCGCAGCACACGGCCGCGCGGATCGTGCAACCCGGTCTGGCCCTGATCGGTGCAGTAAAGCGCGCCGTCCGGCCCCCAGGTCAGATCGTTGAGGCCGAGCAGCGGCCCGCCTTCCACGCTATCGAGCACCACGTCATGCTTGCCGCTGGCCGGGTCGATCCGCACCAGGCCAAGCTTGAAATCGGTGACCAGCAGGCGGCCATCCTTTTCCACCTTCAGGCCATTCGGCCAGCCATCATATTCCGCCACACAATCCCATGAACCATCGGTATTGAGGCGGAAGATACGGCCGAACGGGATATCGACGACATAGAGATTGCCCGCCGCGTCAAAATCCGGCCCCTCCAGGAAACACCCGGCTTCATGGCCCGCCAGATTGATATCACACCACAGGCTGCGGCGCGGCTTGGCGTAGCGCTCCGGCAATAGCGCATGGGTGACGAGCGGCAGGTTCTTCGCGGCGGGATACATCGCGCATTTCCTATTGTTTCAGGATCATCTGTTGCGGCAGCCAGAGCGCCAGCTCGGGCCAGAAAACCAGCATGAACAGCAGCAGGAACATGATCAAGTGGAACGGAATGGTGCCAATCACCACATCGCTCAACTTGCCATCCCAGATACTCTGGATCACGAACAGGTTGATGCCGAGCGGCGGCGAAATCTGGCCCAGTTCGATGAATACCACCAGCACGATGCCGAACCATACCGGATCGATGCCGTATTTCAGCAGCACCGGATAGAGCAACGGCACCGTGATCACGATCATGCCCAGGCTTTCCACCAGGCAGCCCAGCACAGTGTAGAGCACAAACAGCGCCAGGAAGAATTCCCAGCGCGACAGATTGAGGCCCACCAGATAGGCGGTGAACTTCTCGCCCATGCCGCCGAGGCTGATGGCATAGGAGAAGATGAAAGCGGAGAACACGATGAACAGGATGTTGCCGTTGATCAGCACGGTGCTTTTCAGGGCTGCACGGAAATTCTTCAGATTGAGATCGCCCCAGATCAGCGAGATGATCACCGCCAACACGCAACCCGCCGCCGCCGCCTCGGTGGGCGTGACCAGGCCAAGGAAGATCGAGCCGATGGTGCCGCCGATCAACAGCACGAACGGCACCAGATCAATCAGGGCTTCGCGGTATTCGGCGAGGCTCGCCGGCGCCGGCTCGCGCGGTGCCACGCTGGGATCGAGCCAGGCCTTGATCGCCACATAGGTCATGAACATCAATGTCAGCACGATGCCTGGCACGATACCGGCCATGAACAGCTTGGCGATCGAGGTTTCGGTGAAGGTGCCATAGAGAATCATGGCGATGGAAGGCGGAATCAGAATACCCAGTGTACCACCAGCGGCCAGCGTGCCGGCGGCCAGGCGCGGCGAGTAATTGCGTTTGGCAAGCTGCGGCAGCGCCGCCGTGCCGATCGCGGCGGCGGTGGCGACACTGGAGCCGCTGATGGCGGCAAACAGCGCACAGCCGGCGATATTGGTCTGCAACAGGCCACCGGGCAGCACCCGCACCAGCTTGGACAAGCCATTATAGATACGCACGCTGAGGCCGCTGCGCTGCATGATCTCGGCCATCAGGATGAAAAGCGGGATCGAGGTCAGCGTGAAACTATTGGTAGCGCCCCAGCTGACCAGGCCGAGGCCCTTGAGCGCATCAAGCCCGCCTTGCGCCAGCAGGTAGACCACGCCGGCGACACTGATGGAAAACGGCACCCGCATGCCGGCGGCGAGCAGCAGGACGAATAGTCCGAAGACAAGAGTGAGCAGCATCATGGCGAGGATTTCCTGGAATATCCGCCGGCCATCAGCCGGCGACGCGGGCCGGGCGCAGCAGGGTGTGGAGTTCGCGCAGCAGCGTGATGATCAGCAAGGTCATGCCGATCAGCATCGCCGATTGCGGAATCCACAAGGGCGTGGCGAGCTGGGTGGAGGCCATCACCTCGGAATTGAAGGAGCGCGTCACCAGGCGGAAAAGTTGCCACTCCATGAAACCGGCGAAAACCAGCGACAGCAGATTGAAGATCACCGCCGCAACGCGTTTGCCGAACAGGCCGAGACGGTTCTGCAGGAATTCCACCTTGTGGAAGGAATCGCCGGCCAATGCCACAGAAAGGCTCATGAAGGTGAGGCCGGCCAGCATATAGCCGCCGATTTCATCGGCCATTTCCAGCGAGATGTGGAATTGCCGCAACACCACTTCGATCGTGGTGAGCACCACCATCACCACCAGCATGATTTCGCAGGCAACACTGCTGCCACGCTCCACCACGGTATCACCCAACGGCGGCAGATTGCCATGAGGAGGGCGCTCTGCGGCGCCCTCCGTGGCTTGTTTGTCGGAAGCCGTCTGCATAATGTCAGCGGCCGAGCGCGGCACGCACCTTGGCCAGCGCCTCGCTGGCTTCGCTGCCCTTCTGCTTCGCCCACTGATCCCAGTAGGGCGCCAGCAATTTTGCCGCCGGCGCGACATCGGCCATGTTGGCCGGCGTAACGGTCAGGCCACCTTTGGCGATCTGCGCCGTGGTTTCATCCTCTTCCTCACGCAAGGTCTTGGTGATCCAGGGCGCGGTCTCGGCCACCACCTGCTTCAGCTTGGCCTGGGTCGGTGCCGGCAGCTTGTTGAAGGCATCCCGGTTCACAGCGATCACGCCATCGAAGAAATTCGGGCCAAGGCGATAGCTGTATTTCAGCAGATCCTTCCACACCTTGCCGCCGCCGGATGAAGCCGTGAAGACACCATCCACCACGCCGCGATCCAGCGCCGACGGCACATCCGACGAGCCGATGGTGACGCCCGAACCACCGAGCCGCTTCATGAATTCGGCCTGTTCCGGGCTGGTCACACGCAGCTTCATGCTGTTCAGGTCCTTGAACGAGGTCAGCGGCTTGCGCGACCAGGCGACCTGCAGCGGGTAGTAATAATGGCCCAGCATGATGACACCACGCTTGTCATAGGCTTTCTCGAAATACGGCCGCATCACCGCCATCGCCTTGTCGAATTCTTCCGGCGTCACGATCAGCATCGGCAGGCGCAGAATGCCGGTGACCGGCAGATTGCCCTGGAAGAAGCCGTCATCGCCAAGCTGCACTACGTTGTCCGACAGGGCATTGGAGATGTCGGTGGCGCCAATCGGCAGACCGCCACCGATATGCAGGCTGATCTTCAATGCGCCATTGGTTTCCTTCTCCATGGTCTCGGCGATGCGCGCCATGCCGCGTGCCGGGGCGATGGTGAGCGCCGGGGTATAGGTATAGGCGGTCCAATTGGTCTGCGCCGCCGCTTCCGGTGCCGTGCCAGCCAGACCGAGCCCGGCGGCAACCACGGCAGCCAATGCCGTGCGCGTAAACATCTGCAACATGGTTTCCCTTCCTCCCAATTCCGCCATGCTGGCTGTGCCGCCACGGCACATCGACCCCGCATGACAAACAAAGCGGTAGCGGCGCGGGAAATGCGGATTTCAATCCATTCCCTGCTCGCCGGTAATTCTGATTGTGACCGGCATACGGCGTTTCCTGTTACCGTGGAGCATCGGCGGAGTCCGGATTGCAGGCAATCGGTATTTATGGATGGGATGAAAGATATCACATATATGATGCACTTTCGGCTGCGATCTGCTAGGATGCAGACTGTCGCGTCAGCCCCGGTATAGTCTCGCAACCCATGCCAAGCAAAAAAGCCAAACCCGCCAAGCCCGGCGCCGTATCCAGGATGACGGCCGGCCGGCGCCAGGGTCATGAAGCGCCGCCACCGGCCCCCACCCCCGCGCCGTTGCCCAGCTACGCGCCGGCGCGACGCCGCGGCGCCCCGGCCCATAGTGCCGGCAGCATCGTGGATGCCGCGCCCAGCGCGCCTTCAGTGGTGAAATCAGCCGGCCGCGTGCTGGAGATTCTGGAATTCTTCGATGAATTGCAGCGCGAGGCGCGGGTTGGCGAAATCGCCGAGCGACTGGATTACCCGCAATCCTCCACCTCGGTGCTGCTGAAAAGCCTGGTGCAGCTTGGTTATCTCGACTACGACGCCGAGAGCCGCACCTACCTGCCCAGCCCGCGCGTGACGTTGCTGGGCGCCTGGCTCGGTGCCGGCCCGGTGCGCGATGGCGGCCTGATCCGCATGATGGAAGAACTCAACCACGTCACCGGCGAATGCGTGTTCGTGGCAACGCGCAACGGCATCTATTCGCAATATATCCGCGTGCTACAGGCTACCAGCAAGATGCGGCTGCATGTGCCGATCGGCTCACGCCGTCTGCTGGCGTGGTCGGCTTCGGGCTTCACCCTGTTGCAGGGTGAGGAGCCGGATGTGGTACGCAGTCTGGTGCGACGCACCAATGCCGAGGCGCAGCCGGAGCAGAAGCGCATCGATGCGCGCCAGACCCTGGCCCATATCGAAACCGTGCGGCGCCAGGGCTATTTCTTCTCGCGCGGCTTGGTTACGCCAGGCGCCGGTGCCATCGCCGTGCCGTTGCCCACCGGCATCGACCGCCGCGACCGCGCCCTGACCATCTGTGTCTCCGGCTGGACGGATCATCTGGAACGCAACGAAGAAAATATCGTGGCCATCATGCACGATGCCGTGGCCCGCTATATCGAACCCGCGCTCGACGAGGAAATGTCGGCGACAAGAAAGTCCCCAGACAACAAAAGGAGGAAGGGATGAGTGACAAGGATGCGGTGATCTACCACCAGGATGGCGGCGTGGTTCTGCTGACGCTGAACCAGCCGGAGACGCGCAATGCGATCTCGGATGCCATCATCGACGGGCTGACCGCCGCTGCCGACCGCGTGAACAAGGATATGAGCGTGAGCTGCGTGGTGATCACCGGCGCCGGCAAATCCTTTTCCTCCGGCGGCAATGTCAAGGAGATGCGTGATCGCACCGGCCTGTTCGGCGGCAACCCGGCGGAAATCCGGCGCGGCTACCAGCATGGTATCCAGCGTATTCCGGAAGCTTTCTACCGTATTGAAGTACCCACCATCGCGGCGGTGAACGGCTATGCCGTGGGCGCCGGCTGCGATCTCAGCCTGATGTGCGATATCCGCATCGCCGCCGAGGATGCCGAATTCGCCGAAAGCTTCCTGCGTGTCGGCCTGGTTTCCGGCGATGGCGGCGGCTGGTTCCTGCCGCGCATCGTCGGCCTCTCGCGGGCGCTGGAGATGACCTATACCGGCGACTTCATCAAGGCCCGGCAGGCGCTGGAATGGGGCCTCACCTCCTATGTGGTGCCGGTGGAAAAGCTGATGGAGGAAGCCATGGGCATGGCCCACCGCATTGCAGCGCAGCCGCCGCATTCGCTGCGCCTGTGCAAGAAGCTGATCCGCGAAGGCTACGATATGTCGCTCAGCGCAGCGCTGGAAATGGCCGCCGGCATGCAGGCCCAGGTGCAGCATACCCATGACCAGCATGAAGCGGTGATGGCGTTCTTCGAGAAGCGCAAGCCGAAATATATCGGCCGCTAAGCGCCTGCCGGTTGCCGCGCCTTCATGAAGACATGGGCGGTGGTATCCAGCGGTGAATTGACCGGGCGGGGGAGTCGTCTATGCTGGCGTTCCCCCGTTCGAGTTTTCCCATGTCCCCCGCCGCACCCTCTCCCGCCACGCCACCGGCCACCCGGCGGCCATCGCTCGCCATTCTGATCGCCATGACCGCGATCGGCCCGACGGCGCTGAACATCTTCATCGCCTCGATGCCCGGCATGCAGCGGGTGTTCAACACCGATTACGGCACGATCCAGCTCACCCTGACGCTCTATCTTGTCGGGCTTGGCCTGGCGCAGCTCACCTATGGCCCGATCTCCGACCGCATCGGCCGCCGCCCGGCCCTGCTCTGGGGCCTCAGCATCTTTGTTGCCGGCAGCCTGCTCTGCACCCTGGCCTGGAGCATCGAGGTGCTGATCATCGGCCGCCTGGCCCAGGCCATTGGCGGCTGCGCCGGCCTGGTGATGGCGCGCGCCATTGTGCGCGATATCTATGATCGCTCGGAATCGGCGGCGATGATCGGCTATATCACCATGGCGATGAGCCTGGCGCCGATGTTCTCGCCAGCCATCGGCGGCTATCTCGATGCCTGGTGGAGCTGGCGCGCCAGTTTCTTGCTCTGCATGCTGATGGGCCTCAGCGTCGCCATCTGGTCGGCCCTGCGCCTGCCGGAAACCCTGCAACGCGGCGAGGCGACGGCAGAAGGCGCCCGCAATATCGGCGCCAGTCTGGCGGATTATTTCCGCGATCAGTGGCGCCTGCTCTGCGAACCGGCCTTTCGCGGCTATGCGCTGCAAACCACCTTCACCTCCGGCATGTTCTTCGCCTTCATCACCGGTGCGCCTTTTGTGGTGATCACGGTGCAGCAATTGCCGCCTTCCACCTATGGCGTCTGGTTCATCATGGTATCGGTGGGCTACATGCTGGGGAATTTCTGCACCGGGCGGCTGGTACGGCGCTTCGGCACGGATCGTATGATCGCTGCCGGCGCCGGGATCGGGGTATTTGGCTCCAGCCTGATCACCCTGCTCGGCCTGCTCGGCTACACCGCACCCGCCGCGCTGTTCCTGCCCATGGCGGTGGTGGCGATTTCCAACGGCATCACGTTGCCCAACGGCATTGCCGGCGCCATCTCGGTCAATCCGCGCCTGGCCGGCACGGCGGCCGGGATGGTCGGCGCGATGCAGATGGCGATGGGCGCGGTGGCGACGCAGATTGTCGGGCATTGGCAGGATTTGCGGCCCGATCACCTGCCGATGGAGCTGACCATGCTCGGCTTTGCACTTTGCGCCGCCTTCACCTGCCTGTTCAGCCGCAATGCGCGGCACCGTATCGCTCAAAACGGATCGGGCAGATAAGGCCGAGGCATAGTGCGTTTTGCTTGCCGCAGCGCAGCGAATCGGTTTAAGTGACGGTCTCGGACAAAAGGGCGAATCGTGGCGCTGACAGAACTGCAGCGAGCTGGTATTTTAGGCTTGGTCACCCTGGGTGGCCTGGCCATTGCCGGCGTGATCGGCATCAATGCCATCGCCGCCTGGGAACGTTCGCAGCGCGCCGAGATTCATTTCACGCCCGGCATGCCCACCACCATCCCGGATCGCCGCGATTGCGTCAACGAAGCCCTCAAGACGATGACCAAGTTCAACCGTCAGGCGGTCTATAACGCCAGCGTGGATTGCGAGCAGGTGATCCAGTCGCTGGAAGGCCATGCCGAGATGGATCGTGAACGGCGCGGCCCGGTGTCTGGCCAGGGAATGCCCGGCCAGGGCAGCGCCCCCTGACGGGTGCTGCGTGTTTCAGACGCCGCACCGCAGATTTTCCCACAGCCAGTAACCAAACAGATAGGCGCCGCGCCCCTGATCATCGGCCAGCGGCGCTATGATCCGGGCATAGCCATTATGGCGCCGCTCCGGATTGGCGCTCGGCCGGCGCCAGTAATGCGGTTCGCCGTCGCCGAGCAGGCGGGCATAAAGCGGTTCGATCACCGCCAATTCCGCCGCCGGATGCAGTTCATCAAAAAACCGCCCGCCATTCTCGCGCCCATTGGCGGCATAGTGATCGGTGCCGAGCAAACGATAGCGATAGCGCAGCTTGCCGCCAGGCGATGGCGGCGGCAGAGCCTCGATCAGCCCGAGCCCAGGCCATAACTGGAGCGGAATATCCAGCGGATCGACCACCCGGCGCGGCGGGATCGGCCCCAACGGGCGCGGCAGGCCACGCCAATAGGCCAGGAACCGGGCCAGCTTCTCGGGCAACACCGCCGGCCATGCCTGGTCGATCCGCCCATTCATCGGCTTTTCGTCCATAGCTCCAGTCTAGCATCCAGCGCGGGCGGCCAAAAGCCGGGCTCTGGCGCCGCAATTCATATCTGATATATAAGAATGGCATTGCGCATTCCGGAGGAAACATGAACCAGATTGATCTCAACGGCCGCCGCGCCATCGTCACCGGTGGCGCCCAGGGCATTGGCCGCGCCGTGGCCGAACGGCTGCTGGCTTCCGGCGCCCAGGTGGCGTTGTGGGACCGCGATGCCGCCTTGGCCGCTGAAACTGCCAAGGCGCTGGGCGAAGGCGCCATCGCCATCAGCGTCGATGTGACCGATTATGCCAGCGTGGAAGCAGCGGCGCGCGATACCGCCGCACAGCTCGGCGGCATCGAATTGCTGGTCAACAATGCCGGCATTTCCGGCCCCAATGCCACGGTGCAGGATTATCCGCTGGAGGCCTGGAAGGCGGTGATCGACCTCGATCTCAATGGCGTGTTTCATTGCTGCCGCGCCGTGGTGCCGTATCTGGTGGCCGGCAAATATGGCCGCATCGTCAATGTCGCCTCGATTGCCGGCAAGGAGGGCAATCCCAATGCCGCCGCCTATAGCGCCGCCAAGGCCGGCGTGGTCGCGCTGACCAAATCGCTGGGCAAGGAACTGGCCGGCCAGGATATCGCGGTGAACTGCATCACCCCGGCCGCCGCCCGCACCCGGATTTTTGATCAGATGACGCAGCAGCATATCGACTACATGCTGTCGAAAATCCCGCGCGCCCGCTTCGTGCTGGTTGAGGAAATCGCCGCCATGACCGCCTGGCTGCTCTCGGCGGAGAATTCCTTCACCACCGGTGCCGTGTTCGACTTGAGCGGCGGGCGTGCTACCTATTAAATGACGGAAGCGTAACAAGATGGGTCGGCACCGCTTATGCCTCAGTGCAGGGAAGCAAAATTCTCCATTGGCGATGTGGTGAAACATCGCCTGTTCCCGTTCCGTGGCGTGATCTTCGATGTCGACCCGGTGTTCAACAATACCGAGGAATGGTGGCTGGCGATTCCGGCCGATATGCGGCCGCGCAAGGACCAGCCCTTCTATCATCTGCTGGCCGAGAATGCCCAGACCAGCTACCAGGCCTATGTCTCGGAGCAGAATCTGCTGCCCGATGCCGCAAGCGGCCCGGTCAATCATCCCGACCTGATGAAATATTTCGACGGCTTCCGCGACGGCCATTACCTCTGGCGCGGTGGCGCGCGGATGTGAGCCGCGCGCCGCTCTGCCGTAATTTCTAGCCTGCGCCGCTCAGCACACGCTGCACGGCATTCTGCCAGCCGTCGTAAAGCTGCTGGCGCTGCTGCGCGCCCATACGCGGCTCGAAGCGGCGTTCACATTGCCAGGCATAGGTGATGGCGTCCAGGCCGGCATAAACCCCGGTAGCAAGGCCGGCGAGATAGGCGGCACCCAGGGCCGTGGTTTCGATCACCCGCGGCCGCTCGACGGCAATGCCGAGCATGTCGGCCAGGAACTGGCACAGCCAGTCATTCGCCACCATGCCGCCATCCACCCGCAAGGCGGTCGGCGTGCCGGCGCCATCGGCGGCGATAGCACCAACCAGATCGCGGGTCTGATAGGCCACGGCTTCCAGCATGGCGCGGGCGATATGCGCCGCCGAGGCATCCAGGGTCAGGCCCAGAATGGCACCGCGCGCCGCCGAATCCCAGTAAGGCGCGCCCAGGCCGACAAAGGCCGGCACTACATAGACGCCATGGCCATGCGGCACGGCGGCCGCCAGAGCAGCGGTTTCCGCCGCATCCTTGACGATGCCGAGCTTGTCACGCAGCCATTTCACCCCGGCGCCGGCCACAAAGATCGAGCCTTCCAGGGCATAGCTGGTCTTGCCGTTGAGGCGATAGCCCACCGTGGTGAGCAGACGATGCTGCGATTGCACCGGTGTCTCGCCGATATTCACCAGCGCAAAACAGCCGGTGCCATAGGTGCTTTTCATCATGCCGGGGGCGAAGCAGGCCTGGCCGAAGGCGGCCGCCTGCTGGTCGCCGGCAATGCCGGTGATCGGGATCGGGGCGCCAAGCAGATCGGCCGTCACGGCACCGAATTCGCCCGAGCAATCGCGCACATCCGGCAGCATGGCGCGCGGCACACGGAACAGGGCGCAGAGTTCGTCATCCCAGTCCTGGCGCAGGATATCGAACAGCATGCTGCGCGAGGCATTGGTGGCATCCGTCGCATGCACTGCGCCATTGCTAAGGCGCCAGAGCAGGAAACTGTCGATGGTGCCGAAGCAGAGTTCGCCGCGCTCGGCCCGCGCCCGCGCACCGGGCACATGATCCAGCAGCCAGGCGATCTTGGTGGCCGAGAAGTAACTATCAATCAGCAGGCCGGTCTTGCGCTGCACCAGATCGGTGGCGCCGGCATCGCGCAGCGATTTGCACAGATCGGCGGTGCGGCGATCCTGCCACACGATGGCACGGTGGATCGGCTGGCCACTGGCGCGTTCCCACACCACCGTCGTCTCGCGCTGGTTGGTGATGCCCAGCGCGGCGATATCCTGGCCGCGCAGGCCGGCGCGGGCCACGGCCTCGCGCAGCACCGCCTGGGTGTCGCGCCAGATGTCTTCCGCATCATGCTCCACCCAACCATCGGCCGGATAATGCTGCGGGAATTCACGCTGCGCCACGCCGCACACAGTACCGGCGGCATCAAACACGATGGCGCGCGTCGAGGTCGTACCCTGATCCAGGGCGATCACATATTGCCGGGCCATGCTCTCACTCTGCCGCCGCGCAACCCTGCGGTTTCACTTTACGCTCCGTTGTGGCGGGGAATTTCAGCAGCTTCTCGGCCGGCCGGATCGGCCGGCGCAGCAATTCGCCGCCGCAATTCGGGCAATGGCCGCCCAAAGTGCCGGTGGTGCAATCCGCACAGAACGTGCATTCGAAAGAGCAGATCATCGCCGCCCGGCTTTCGGGCGGCAGATCGCGGCCACAGCATTCGCAGGCCGGGCGCAGTTGCAGCATGGCGTTTCTCCCCAGATTGGTTGCCACACTTTAGCAAGCACCGCCCGGCGGCGCCATCCGACCGGTGCGCCGTCTTGAACTCAGCGCCAATTCCTGTTCCGGCTCAGCCGGCAGGCGGAGATGCAAGCGGCATGATCTCGGGCGCGGCACCAGCCAGCGGATCTGGACCATACCGATTGGGGCCGACATCGCCGGGAATGAAGAACAGCGCAATATAGAAGATGAAGCCGATACCCGGGATCAGCGTGATCAGGATGGCCCAGCCGGTCCAGCCGAAATCACGGCAGCGCTGCGCGCCGACGAAGCAGCCCGGAATCGCCACCACAATTGCCAACAGCCAGATCAGCACCGCCGCCAACCCCGCCGTGGCAAAAGCTATAACACCGAGAACGATCATCAGCACGACGTACAGCATCAGCCAAGCCAGGCTGAACAGCACATAGGATTTGCGGTTGCGACGGCCCGATGCCGTGAACAGATCAGAAAATGCCGGCTTCGACATTGATTCCCCCAAATGCAGCCAAGGCACACATAATGAGGGAATTAAAAATCAAAGACAAACCTTAACGGGTGAAATCAATTGATCAGACCGCCACTTTTGAGGATGAATTTGGCGATATCCTCGACGCCCTTCATGGCTTTCAGATTGGAGAAGATGAACGGGCGGCTGCCGCGCATCTTGCGCGCATCGCGGTCCATCACTTCCAGCGAGGCGCCGACCAGCGGCGCCAAGTCGATCTTGTTGATCACCAGCAGATCGGAGCGGGTGATGCCAGGACCGCCCTTGCGCGGGATCTTGTCGCCAGCCGATACGTCGATGACATAGATGGTGATATCGGCCAGTTCCGGGCTGAATGTGGCGGCCAGATTGTCGCCGCCGCTTTCGACGAAAATCACATCCAGGCCGGGGAAACGCTGCTGCATGTCGGCCACGGCAGCCAGGTTGATCGAGGCATCCTCGCGGATGGCTGTGTGCGGGCAGCCGCCGGTTTCCACGCCCGCGATACGCTGCGGATCGAGCGCGCCGGCCCGGGTGAGGAATTCGGCATCCTCCTTGGTGTAGATGTCGTTCGTCACCACGGCGATATTCCAGTCATCGCGCAGATGGCGGCAGAGCCGTTCCACCAACGCGGTCTTGCCCGAGCCGACCGGGCCGCCAATGCCGACGCGCAGCGGATTTTTCATATCGCTCATGATCTGAACAGCCTCGTATACTGCGTTTCGTGATTCATCGATGCCCAGTCTACCATGGGCGCGGCGGCGGCCAATCGGTCGAGCGGCTGCACCAGCGCGCGCGGCAGGATTTCCGCCACCACCGGGGCCAGCGCCGCCAGCGCCTTCTGGCCATCGGTCTGGCCCAGCGGAATGATGCGCACCGCCGCCGAGACCAGATTGGCGCCAAAGGCGTGCAGATAGCCGGCCACCAGCGGCGCCACCGGCATCTGCTGCAAACCACCGGCCAGGCCCAGGGCGATCGGCAGCGCCAGGATGCGGCCCTGACGACGCGCGGCAAAGGCTTCCAGCCCCGGATGCGGCCAGGCGGCGCGCGTGATGGTGAGGAAGGAGCCGCCCTGCTGCGCACTTTCCAGCGCCATCTCGGATGTGCCACGCCAGGCGGCAGCCAGATCGGCCAGGTCATCCAGCCTCTCCGCATCGGCATGGGCGGCATGGGCGTCGCGCAGCAACACCGCATCGACCCAGGCGGCGCCATGGCGCAGCAGATGCTCAAGCCAGCGGATCAACGTGACACGATCCCGCACCAGCCCGGCCTCGATGGCATATTCCAGGCCATGGCTGTAGCTGAAGGCACCGATCGGATAACTCGGGCTGAGCCAGGCCAGCAGGCGGTAGAGCCCGGCTTCGTCAAGCATGGCTGCCACTAATCATGGCTATGCCAGGTGCCATCGGCATGCTGGTGGTATTTCGAGCCATGGCCGAAGGGATGTTTTGGATCGTGGTTATGCTGGCCATAGGCGCCGCCTTCCGGCTCGAACGGCGCCAATACCGGACGTACGCTGGCGCCCAGGCCTTTCAGCATGTCGATGATGACATGATCTTCGCCGATCAGGATACGCTCGGCCTGGATTTCCGCCGGCAGATGGCGATTGCCAAGATGCCAGGCCAGCCGCGCCAGCGAAATGCCGGGGCCGGCCAGGATTTCCACCAAAGGCTCATCCGCCGCGATCACTTCCACGTAACCACCACCGGCCAGTTTCAGCCCAGCACCATGCGGCAGCACGCGGGCCTCCGGCAGATCGAGCAGGAAATCCAGGCCCAGATCGCCGGCGAGCCGGATGCGGCGGCGAAAGCGGTCGTGATGCGGCAGGGTGATGCTGTCGCGGCGCTCGGATACCGGCCATTGCCCGGCGGGAACAACTTCGGTGGCTCGATCCATACTCGCACCCTCACTCCATCGTCATTGCCGGGCTTGACCCGGCAATCTCGTTACGAGATGCCCGGGTCGGGACCCGGGGCTGTCCGGTTTAGTTTTTGCTCACTGGCTGCCGCTCGAATTCACCACAAAGCCGTCGTGGTCGGCGCAGGCCGACCACCCACGAGTTCCTTATTTTTCAGCCGGTTAAACAAACAACACGTGGATGGTACGCCTTCGCGTACCATGACGGGCTTTGTTGTGGCACGCGTGAAACCGGTCCTGCGCCATCGGTGTCCCCAAAACACCGGATGACCGGAAAGGCCAGTGTTAATGCGCGTTTCCATCACAGTCACATAAACTGAACCGGACACCCGTGGGTCGGGACCCGGGGATGACGACGGCTTTTTCTCAAAACAGGAAATAGCGCTGCGCCATGGCCAGTTCGGTGGCCGGCTCGCAGGTGAGCAATTGTCCATCGGCGCGCACTTCGTAGGTTTCGGTATCCACCTCGATATGCGGCATGTAATTGTTCAGCACCATATCCTGCTTCTTCACGCTGCGGGTATCCTTCACCGCCAGCAAAGGCCGGCTAAGGCCGAATTTACCGGCGATATCGTCCTGCAAGCCGGCTTCCGAGACGAAGATGACGCTGGATTGCACCAGATTGCGGCCGAAGCTGGCGAACATCGGGCGATAATGCACCGGCTGCGGCGTCGGGATCGAGGCATTCGGATCGCCCATCGGCGCCGCCGCGATGGAGCCGGATTTCAGCACCATATCCGGCTTCACACCAAAAAAGGCCGGCGACCAGATCACCAGATCGGCCAGCTTGCCGACCGCCACCGAGCCGACATGCTGCGCGATGCCCTGGGCCAAAGCGACATTGATGGTGTATTTGGCGATATAACGCTTGGCGCGCAGATTGTCGTTGTCGCCGGCCTCGTCGGGCAGGCGGCCGCGCTGGCGCTTCATCTTGTCGGCAGTCTGCCAGGTGCGGATGATCACCTCGCCGACCCGGCCCATGGCCTGGCTATCCGACGACATCATCGAAAAGGCGCCGAGATCGTGCAGGATATCCTCGGCGGCAATCGTCTCGCGCCGGATGCGGCTATCCGCGAAGGCGACATCCTCCGGGATGCGCGGATCGAGATGGTGGCACACCATCAGCATGTCGAGATGCTCGTCGACGGTATTCACCGTGTAGGGCATGGTGGGATTGGTGCTGCTGGGCAGCACATTGGCCATGCCGGCCACGCGGATGATATCCGGGGCATGGCCGCCACCGGCGCCCTCGGTGTGGAAGGCATGGATGGTGCGGCCCTTGAAAGCGGCGATGGTATCCTCCACGAAGCCGCTTTCATTCAGCGTGTCGGTGTGGATCGCCACCTGCACATCATGCTTCTCGGCCACGGTCAGGCAATTATCGATGGCAGCCGGCGTGGTGCCCCAATCCTCATGCAGCTTCATGCCGCAGGCACCAGCCAGGATCTGCTCCTCCAGCGCGCGCGGCAGCGAGGCATTGCCCTTGCCGAAAAAGCCCAGATTCATCGGGAAGGCTTCGGCCGCCTGCAGCATGCGCATCAGATGCCAGGGGCCGGGGGTGCAGGTGGTGGCGCTGGTGCCGGCCGCCGGGCCGGTGCCGCCGCCCATCATGGTGGTGACACCGGAGAACAACGCCTCCTCGATCTGCTGCGGGCAGATGAAATGGATATGCGCGTCGATGCCGCCGGCAGTGATGATCTTGCCCTCGCCGGCAATCGCCTCGGTGCCGGGGCCGATGATGATATCCACGCCAGGCTGGATATCCGGGTTGCCGGCCTTGCCGATACCGACGATGCGGCCGCCCTTGAGGCCGATATCGGCTTTCACGATACCCCAGTGATCCAGGATCAGCGCATTGGTGATCACCGTATCCACCGCGCCTTCATCGCGGGTGCGCTGGCTCTGCCCCATACCGTCGCGGATCACCTTGCCGCCGCCGAATTTCACTTCCTCGCCATAGAGCGGCACATTGGCGGAATAGCCATCGGTGCGCGGTCGGCCGGCGGCCACCGGCGGCGTGGCGGTGAAATCCTTCTCCACCTCAATGAACAATTCGGTATCGGCCAGGCGCACACGGTCGCCCACCGTGGGGCCATACATGCCGGCATAGGCGGCGCGGGAAATGCGGTTTGCCATACGATCAGCCCTCGCCCTTCAAGCTGCCCTGCACATCACCCCGGAAGCCGAACACCATGCGCGCGCCGGCAAAGGCGACAAGCTGCACGCTGCGGGTCTGGCCCGGCTCGAACCGCACCGCTGTGCCGGCCGGAATATCCAGCCGGCAGCCATAGGCCTTGGCGCGGTCGAAATGCAAAGCCGGGTTGGTTTCATAAAAATGATAATGACTGCCGACCTGGATCGGCCGGTCGCCGGTATTGGCGATATCCAGCGTCACCGTGGGTCGGCCGGCATTCAGCTCAATCTCGCCCTCGGCGGCGATCACTTCACCTGGGATCATGCTGCAGCTCCCTTTTCCATGCTCGTCATGCCCGTGCTCGACACGGGCATCCCGGCCAGAACTGCGTGAGATCCCCGGGTCAAGCCCGGGGATGACGCGTTGCCTCTGAAAACCCGCCGCATCACCGGATCGGCTGATGCACGGTCACCAGCTTGGTGCCGTCCGGAAAGGTGGCTTCCACCTGGATTTCATGGATCATCTCGGCGATGCCGGGCATCACCTGATCGCGGCCCAGCACCTTGGCGCCATCGCGCATCAATTCGGCAACCGAGCGGCCATCGCGGGCGCCTTCCACCACAAAATCGGTGATCAGCGCCACCGCTTCCGGGTGATTGAGCTTCACGCCGCGTTCCAGCCGGCGCCGCGCCACGGTGGCGGCCATCGCCACCAGCAGCTTGTCCTTTTCGCGGGGCGTGAGATTCATGCCGCCCGGCCTCCCTGCCGATAAAACCTATATCCTAGACGGTAAGATAGCCGCGAACGTCGTCGCCATCCATAGCCTCCGGGCCGCCCGACACCATCACTTCGCCGCGTTGCAGCAGCACGAAGCGGTCGGCCAGGGCGCGGGCGAAATCAAAATACTGCTCCACCAGCACAATCGCCATGGTGCCGCGCGCCGCCAATTGCTGGATCACCCGGCCGATATCCTTGATGATCGAGGGCTGGATGCCTTCGGTGGGTTCGTCCAGCAGCAGCAGCCGCGGCCGCGTGACCAAGGCACGTCCGATCGCTAGCTGCTGCTGCTGTCCCCCCGAAAGATCGCCCCCCCGGCGATGGCGCATGTCATGCAGGATCGGAAACAGGGCGTAGATTTCGTCATCAATGCGGCGCTCGCCGCGCGCCAGCGGCGCCAGCCCGGTTTCCAGATTCTCCTGCACGGTCAGTCGTGGAAAAATTTCGCGCCCCTGCGGCACCATGGCGATGCCGCGCCGCGCCCGCTCATGCGGCTTCAGCCGGGTGATATCCTGGCCTTCCCAGGTGATGCGACCGGAACGCACCGGCTGCAACCCGACCAGGGCGCGCATCAGCGAGGTCTTGCCGACACCGTTACGGCCCAGCACGCAGGTGATCCTGCCCGGCTCGGCGCTGATCGACACATCGCGCAAGGCATGGCTGGCGCCGTAATAGAGGTTCAGTGCTTCGGCTTGCAGCATGTCTCAGCGCCACCCTGTTTGATTATCGGCCAAGATAGACTTCGATGACCCGCTGGTCATTCTGCACGGTATCGAGACTGCCCTCGGCCAGCACGCTGCCTTCATGCAGCACGGTGACGCGGGCGCCGAGATCGCGCACAAATTCCATGTCATGCTCCACCACCACCAGCGTGCGCTGGCCGATGAGCGACAGGATAAGGTTGGCCGTGGCCTTGGTTTCGGCATCGGTCATGCCGGCCACCGGCTCATCCAGCAGAATGAGTTGCGTGTCCTGCACCAAGAGCATGCCGATTTCCAGCCATTGCTTCTGGCCATGGCTCAGGCTACCGGCCAGATCGGTGACCCGGCCCATCAGGCCGACAGTCTTGAGCGCCCAGGCGATGCGGTCCACTGCTTCGCCATCCAGGCGCGACAGCATGGTGCGCAGTGCGCCACGCGGCGCCTTCAGCGCCAGTTCAAAATTCTCGAACACGGTGAGATGCTCGAATACCGTGGGTTTCTGGAATTTGCGCCCGATGCCGAGATTGGCAATCGCGGTCTCATCCAACTTGGTCAGATCAACGCGGCCGGCAAACAGCACCTCGCCCTGATCCGGCCTGGTCTTGCCGGTGATGATATCCATCATCGTGGTCTTGCCGGCACCATTCGGCCCGATCACGGTGCGCAATTCGCCCGGCGCCACGATCAGCGACAGATTGTTGATGGCGCGGAAACCGTCAAACGACACCGAGACGCCATCGAGATAAAGCTGGCTGTCGGAGACGCGCGGCCGCTCCGCCACATCGTCGGGCAGGCCGGCCTTGGGTTCATGCTCGGTTTTCAGCAAAGCGTTCATCGCGCTATTCTCCCGGCGCCTTGTTGCTGGCCAGATAGGCGGCGCGTTGCGCGCGCCAGGCCTTGACCTGGCCGACCAGCCCGACCACGCCCTTGGGGAACAGCAAAGTGGAGGCAATGAACAGGCCGCCCAGCACAAACAGCCACAAATCCGGCGCCGCACCGGTGAGCCAGGTTTTCACCAGATTGATCAGCACGCCGCCCAGCATGGCGCCGTAGAGTGTGCCGCGGCCACCCACCGCCACCCAGATCGCAACCTCGATGGAATTGGCCGGCGAGAATTCGCCCGGATTGATGATGCCGACCTGCGGCACATAGAGCGCGCCGGCAATGCCGGCCAGCACCGCCGAGAGCACAAAGGCGACCAGCTTGGCATTGGTGACCGAATAGCCGAAAAACCGCACCCGGCTTTCGGCATCGCGCACCGCCAGCAGCACGCGGCCGAGCTTCGAGCCGGTGACATAGCGGCAGACCAGGAAACAGATGCCCATGGCGATCACCGAGGCGATGTAGAGCCCGATACGGGTATCGGGCGACTGGATCGGAAAGCCGAGAATGTCCTTGAAATCGGTCAGGCCGTTATTGCCGCCGAAACCCATATCGTTGCGGAAAAAGGCCAGCAGCAGCGCGAAGGTCATCGCCTGGGTGACGATGGAGATATAGACGCCGGTAACCCGGCTGCGGAAGGCGAACCAGCCCAGCACCAGGGCGAGCAGGCCGGGTACCAGCAGCACCATCAGCATGGCGAAAGGGAAACTCTCAAAACCCTGCCAGTACCAGGGCAGTTCCTTCCAGTTCAGGAACACCATGAAATCCGGCAACTCGGCATTGCCATAGACACCACGGCTGCCGATCTGGCGCATCAGATACATGCCCATGCAATAGCCGCCAAGCGCAAAGAAGGCGCCATGGCCCAGGCTGAGAATGCCGGCATAGCCCCAGACCAGATCCAGGCTGAGCGCCAGGATGGCATAGCAGGCATATTTGCCGAGCAAAGGCACCAGATAATCCGGCAGATGCAGCAGCGAACCATCCGCCGGCATGATGTTGAGCAGCGGCACCACCACCAGCAGCAGGAAGCCGAGACCGAGGAACAGCGCCCAGCCGCGCCGGTCGAGCAAAGGCCGTGGCTGGGCGAGAGCGAGCAAATCTTCCTTGGGCATCACCATTCCCTCACGCATCGGCCGAACGGCCCTTGGCGGCGAACAGGCCGCGCGGGCGTTTCTGGATAAACAGGATGATCGCCACCAGCACCACCACCTTGCCCAGCACGGCGCCGGCCACCGGTTCCAGCAGCTTGTTGACGATGCCCAGCGTCATGGCGCCGACCAGCGTACCCATCAGATTGCCGACACCGCCGAACACCACCACCAGGAAACTATCGACGATGTAGATGGTGCCGAGATTGGGCGAAACATTGCCGATCTGGCTCAGCGCCACGCCGGCCATGCCGGCAATGCCGGAACCGAGCGCGAAGGTGAGGGCATCGACCCGTGCCGTGGGAATGCCCATCACGCTGGCCATGGCGCGGTTCTGCGTCACCGCCCGCATATGCAGGCCGAAACTGGTGCGGCGCAGGATCAGTGTGATCATGCCCAGCACCAGGAAGCAGAACAGGATGATGATGACGCGGTTCCAGGTGACATCAAAGCCGCCGACCACTTCGAAAGAGCCGGTCATCCAGCTTGGATTCGACACTTCCTTGTTCGGCGCACCGAAGATGCTGCGCACCAATTGCTGCAGGATCAGGCTGACACCCCAGGTCGCCAGCATGGTTTCCAGCGGCCGGCCATAAAGAAATCGGATAACGCCGCGCTCGATGGCGATACCGAACAAAGCCGCGATCAGGAAGGCAACCGGCAGTGCGGCAACCAGATAGGCGCCGAACCAGTCCGGCGGCAGATAGGCGCGAAAAATTTCCTGCACCACAAAAGTGGCATAGGCGCCGATCATGATCATCTCGCCATGCGCCATGTTGATCACGCCCATGACGCCGAAGGTGATGGCGAGACCGACAGCGGCGAGCAGTAGCACCGAGCCGAGGCTGATGCCCTGGAAGATATTGGCGAACCAGCCGATCACGGTGAGCTTGCGCTGCACGGCATTATAGGCGGTCTGCAAAGCCGCCTTCACATCGGCATCGGTTTCGGCATTGAGCCGCGCCTGCAACAACGAACGGATGCGCAGATCGGTGGCGCCCGCCAGCACGCCAATGGCATCCAGCTTGCGCTGCTTGTCGGCGCCGGCATCGGCGATATCGGCGGCGGCCAGCGCCAGGGCCATGGCCTGCCGGGTCTTGGCATGGTTTTCCTTCGGCGCCAGTTCGCGCAGCAAGGCTACTGCGCCGGGCGAAGCCACTTCCAGCAAGGCATTGGCGGCAGCCAGGCGCTGGCCGGCTTCCGGGCTGAGCAGACCGAGGCGGCCGACCGCCTCGCGCAGCGCAATGCGCAGATTGTTGTTCACCACGATGGGATCGAGTTCGGCATTGCTGGCCAGGCCGGCGGCTGCCAGATCGGTGGCCTGGGTCAGGCGCTGCTGGTTGCCGCTGCGATCGGCGATCACCACGCTGCCATCACTCTTGCGGATGAACAGGCGGCCATCGGCCAGGGCGCGCAAAACCGGCACGGCACGCGGATCACCCAACTGGGTCAGCACCTCGATGGCCTTGCCCTTGGCGGCAAAATCCTCGGCATTCAGCGCAATCACGGCAGAGGCAAAATCCTTCGGCGTGTCATCGGCTACGGCGCCGACACCGGCGGCGGCCAATTCTGCCTTGGCGCTGTCGGAAAGCTGGATCGGTTCGAGTTCATCCGGCGCCGCCATGTCTTCCATGTTGCCGGTAGCAGCATTGGTCACCACCAGCATGGCGCCATCCGGCTCGCCGATCACAACGGCGCCATCGGCCAGGCGGCGATAGAGCTGGCCGGCGGCCAGGGCCGCCAGCGCCGCCTTGGCCTGCGGCGCGTCGCTTTGCATCAGGGTATCGATGGCCGGCTTGGGGTCGCTATCGGCCAGCCCGGCCAGGCTGGCGGCGATATCCTGGGCACGCGCCGGATGCGCGGTCAGCAAAGCCGGCAGCAAGGGCAGCAGCAGCAGGCCGAACAGGATCAGGCAACGACGCAGAGCCACGATGCGCACTCGCTTGTTATTTATGATTGGCAGGCTTGTCGAGACGGCTGGTCACACGGGCAGGAAAACGGGCCGGCGACTGGTGCCGGCCCGTTGCCCGGAGGGGCTTACTTGAACTTCGGCTTCTCGCAATTGCCGCAGACCCAGGGATAGGTCCAGTCGGCGGTCAGCTTGGCGCTTTCCGGGATGAACTTCGACCAGGCATCGGCCTTCACCGGGCCCTTGGTCTTCCACACCACGTTGAACTGGCCATCGGGGCGGATTTCACCGATATAGACCGGCTTCGACAGATGGTGGTTGGTGTTCATCGTCGAGACGAAGCCACCCGGCGCCTGCACCTTCTGGCCATACATCGCCTGGCGCACCGCATTCACATCGGTGGTGCCGGCCTGCTCAACCGCCTGCGCCCACATCTTGAAGCCGATATAGGTGGCTTCCATCGGATCGTTGGTGACGCGCTTGTCGCTCTTGATATAGGTCTTCCACTGCTTGATGAACGCATCGTTCACCGGGCTCTTGACCGACTGGAAGTAGTTCCAGGCGGCGAGATGGCCGACCAGATCCTTGGTGTCGATACCGGCGAGTTCTTCCTCACCCACCGAGAAGGCGACCACCGGAATGTCCGACGCCTTGATGCCGGCATTCGACAATTCCTTGTAGAACGGCACATTGGCATCGCCGTTGATGGTGGAAACCACGGCGGTCTTCTTGCCGGCGGCGGCAAACTTCTTGATATCCGCCACGATGGTCTGCCAGTCGGAATGACCGAACGGCGTGTAGTTGATCATGATGTCTTCCTGCGCGACGCCCTTCGACTTGAGGAACGACTCCAGGATCTTGTTGGTGGTGCGCGGATAGACATAGTCGGTGCCGGCCAGCACCCAGCGCTTCACTTCGCCGCCATCCTTGCCCATCAGGTATTCCACCGCCGGGATCGCCTGCTGGTTCGGCGCCGCACCGGTGTAGAACACATTGCGCGAGCTTTCCTCGCCTTCATACTGCACCGGATAGAACAGCAGGTTGTTCAGTTCCTCGAATACCGGCAGCACCGACTTGCGCGACACCGAGGTCCAGCAGCCGAACACCACCGAGACCTTCTCCTTCGAGATCAGTTCGCGGGCTTTTTCAGCGAAGAGCGGCCAGTTGGAGGCGGGATCGACCACCACGGCCTCAACCTTCTTGCCGAGCAGGCCACCCTTCTTGTTGAGATCGTCCACCATCATCAGGACGGTGTCCTTCAGGGTGGTCTCCGAGATCGCCATGGTGCCGCTCAGCGAATGCAGCACGCCAACCTTGATCGTATCCTGGGCTTGCGCGGTGGCGGCAAAGCCCATGCTGGCCACCAGGCCCAAAGCTGCCGCCGTGTTAAGGATGCGTCCCATTAATCCCTCTCCGTCTGTTCTGCCGCTCCCCCCCGGGGCCGGCCACGCGGAAATCAAAGGCAAGAGCCGTGCCAAAGCCGGGTGTGCATCGCACCACCCCACCTAGAGTCTTGTTTCGCAACTGCAAACAGGGATTCCGCGATCCGGAACAGGCGCCTGTTTCCGAGTCAGGCCGCCATTTGCCTGGGCAGTCGCCAGGGCAGACTGTTCCGGAATTAGGCACAAAGGCGCCGAATGATTAAAATTTAATCTGCATCATACAGCTGTATGGAATTGAGGCAGGTGGCTGTTCAGCGCAGCCAGAGCCGCGGCATGGCATCGGCCCAGCCGGCCAGCCGCCGGCAATGCCGCCATAAAGCGGCAAAGGCACGACGCAGCGCCAGCGGGTCCTGCGCCAGCAGCCGCACCAGGATGAAGCCATCCAGCCGGGTGGCGCCGCCGCGCACATCGCCGAATTCGGCCAGGATGGCGCGCAACTCGGCCAGCACCGGGGCGGTGGCGGTCTCGGCCTGGAAATCCGGGCGGCTGAATAACAGGCTGGCCTGGGCCAGGGCGCCGTCAAAGCCGGCCGGCGCCGCCAGCAGGGCCGGCAGATCGCCCTCCAGACCCAGCCGCTCGGTCCATATCAGGCGCCCGGCGCGATACAATTCCCAGCGGTCGAACAGGCTGCCCCGGGTGAAACGCTCGCCACGCGCCACACGGCCAAAAACCAGCATGTCGCCGATCAGGGCCTCGGCCTGCGGATCAAGCTCGATGCGGGTATGGCGCGCCAGCCGGGCGCCATCAAACAGGATGGTTTCCTGCGGCAGCCATTCCAGCCAGGCCTCGGCGCCGGCGGAAAGCTGCTGCTCGACCACGGTTTCGCTATCGGCTGCCGCCGAGCGGTAGAGTTTCTCGGCCGCCTGCGCCATGGCGGTGACGCGGGCGCCGGGCTCCAGCGCCAGCGACAGCGCCAGCCGGTCGCCGCCGGTCAGGCCGCCCGAAGTGGTGACCAGCACCAGCGAGGCCGGCTCACCCGGTTCGGGCTGCGGCAGCAGGGCGCGGCCGGGATCGCTCTGATACAGATCGAGCAGCCGGGCGCCGGTTTTCATGCCCGGCAATGCCGCGCCGAACCGCGCCGTGACCCCGCCATCGCCACGTTCCAGCCGGGCGCGCGGCAAATTCTCAGCGGGCGGCACGGCGACATTAAGCGGTGATTCAGCGGTCATGGGCCAGGATTAGACGGTTTCGGCGCCAGGCGAAAGTATTCAGCCACCAAACCGGAAGTTCTAGGAATACGCGCGGATGCGGAGTATATGTCGCCAAAGATGACCCAGACGCTTGCCACACCCGCACCCGGCCTGCTGGCCGACCTGCGTTTCGCCGTGTTCACGGCGGGCCTGGATATTGCTGCGAGTTTCCGGCGCACCGGGCTTGGCACATTGTGGGCCAGCCTCGGCCTGGCCGTGGCCACGGCGACGATGGGCCTGCTGTTCGGCACCGTTTTGCGCCAGCAATTGCCCGACTATCAGGAATACGTGCCCTATCTGGTGGCCGGCATGATCCCCTGGGCCCTCACCGCCGGCATGCTGCACCAGATGACCGGACAGACCTGGCAATATATGGCCCAATTGCGCCATGCCGCTTTGCCTTTGCCAGCCACCATGCTGCGCCTGCTGCTGCGCCATATGCTGATCCTGGTGCAGAATCTGCTGCTGGCCGGCCTGGCGCAGGTTTTCCTGCTCAATACGCTGAACTTCGCCTTTTTGCCGCTGCTGCTGGGCTGCCTGCTGCTGATCGCCAATGTGGCCTGGCTGGCTTTGCTGCTCGGCCTGCTCTGCGCCCGCTTCCGCGACCTACCGCAGCTTGTCGCCTGGACCGTGCATCTGGCGTTTTTCCTCACCCCGATCCTGTGGCCGGTGGCGTTTCTGGGCCGTTTCGAGTGGCTGGCCGAGATCAATCCGTTCCATCAATTGATCGAACTGGTGCGCGCACCGCTGCTTGGCCATGCTGCGGGCGACCTGACCTGGCTAAGCTGTCTCGGCATGTTGGTGCTGGGTAGCGGCATCACATTGCTGCTATATCGCCGGCTGCGCCTGCAATTGCCGTACTGGACCTGAACCATGACAGCCGCCGCCCTCAGCTTCGAGCATGTCACGGTCGACTTTCCGATCTTCTTCGCGCCGGAGCGTTCGCTGAAGCGTAATCTGCTCGGGCCGCAGGGCCGGCGCCATCGCGTCACCGCGCTCAACGATCTCAGCCTGTCGCTGGGGCGGGGCTCACGCACTGCCCTGCTCGGCGGCAATGCCTCGGGCAAGACCACATTGCTGCGCGCTGCCGCCGGCCTGCTGCAGCCAAGCCAGGGCAAGGTCAGCCGCAGCGGCCGCGCCTTCGCGGTGCTGAATGTCGGCCTCGGCCTCGATCCCGATCTTTCCGCCTATAACACCGCCCTGGGCCATGGCCTGCTCGCCGGCCACGATTTCCGCGAAAGCCGGCGCCGCGCCGATAGCGCGATGGACTTTGGCGAACTGGACGATCTGGCCGCCGACACGCCGCTGAAGCTGCTCGGCCCCGGCCAGCGTTTGCGGCTCGGCACCGGCATCGCCGCCGCGCTGGAAGCCGAAACCCTGCTGTTTGATGAAGTGCTGGAACATGCCGGGCCGGAATTTCTCGACCGGCTGGCGCAGCATCTGCGTCAGGGGCCGCCGAGCCAGGGCGCCGTGCTGATGGTGGAACGCGCCGCCGGCCTGCTGGCGCGCTTCTGCGATCGCGCCATCGTGCTGGAACAGGGCCGCATCGCCGATGAAGGCGAATTGGCCAGCGTGGTGCAGCGCCACGCCGGCCGTTACGTCATCTGAGGCTCACACCGCCGTCTGGTGGCGCTCGATGCAGGTGCGCAGCACCTCGTCGGCATCCCGCTGCCACCAGTTGTTGGCCGACATGATCTCGACCTCGCAGAAGCCATCATAGCCCTGGGCCTCGACCTGGGCGCGGATGCCGGGAATATCGATCACGCCGTCGCCCATCATGCCGCGATCCAGCAGCAGATCGGTGGTCGGCACCAGCCAGTCGCAGACATGGAAGGCCAGGATACGCCGCCCGGCGCGCTGGATCTGCGCACTCAATTGCGGGTCCCACCAGACATGGTAGACATCCAGCGCCACGCCGAGCGCGCGGTCGGCCGGGCCATCGCCCGGGGCGGAGTCTAGCGTATCGCAGATATCCAGCGCATGACCCAGCGTGTTCACGCAGGCGCGGTCGGCGGCAAACATCGGATGCAGCGGCTCGATCGCCAGCGGCACCCCGGCAGCGCGGGCATGCGGCAGAATGGCGGCGATGCCGTCCTGCACCTGGGCATGGGCGCCGGCCAAATCCTTCGATCCAGCCGGCAGACCGCCCACCACCAACACCAGGCATTGCGCACCAAGCAAAGCGGCATCATCGATAGCGCGCTTGTTATCCTCGATGGCGCGCTGGCGCCCGGCAGCATCGGCGGCCGGGAACATGCCACCCCGGCACAGCCCGGTGACGGTCAGGCCGACATCACGGATATGCCGCGCCGCATTGGCCGCGCCATAGTCGGCCAGCTTGTCACGCCAGGGCGAGATGCCCGGAATGCCATGGCGGGCGCAGCCCTCGATGCAGTCTTTCAGCGACCATTGCTCACGCACCGTGATGGTGTTGAGCGAGAGCGGGCCTGGCATTGTCCGGCTCATGCCGCAATGCCCTGCACGGCCAGCACCGCCTTCATGCGCTGGGCGGCGCGGTCCGGATCGCTGAGCAGACCGGCAGCATCGGCCAGGCGGAACAATTCCGCCAGATGCAGTGCCGAGCGGGTGCTCTGCTGGCCGCCGACCATGACGAAGTGATCCTGATGGCCATTGAGATAGGCCATGAACACCACGCCGGTCTTGTAGAAGCGGGTCGGCGCCTTGAAGATATGGCGCGACAAAGGCACGGTGGGCGCCAGGATGGCGTGGAAGGTGGCTGCATCGCCGCGCGTCAGCGCGCCGAGTGCCGCCGAGGCAGCCGGGGCAATGGCATCGAAGATGCCGAGCAAGGCATCCGAATAGCCCGCAGCATCACCGGCAATCAATTCGGCATAATTGAAATCGTCGCCGGTATACATGCGAACACCCTGGGGGAGTTTCCGCCGCATGACGATTTCCTTGTCCTTGTCGAGCAGGGAAATCTTGATGCCATCCACCTTGGCGGCATTGGCGACAATCACATCCAGGCAGGTATCCATCGCCGCCATGTGATCGGCATTGCCCCAATAGCCGGCCAAAGCCGGATCGAACATCTCACCCAGCCAATGCATGATCACCGGCTGCTTGACCTGGGACAGGATGCGGCCATAGACCTTGATATAATCATCCGGCGATTTGGCGCAGGCAGCCAATGCGCGGCTGGCCATCAGGATGATGCGGCCGCCGAGTTTCTCGATCGCCTCGATCTGCTCTTCATAGGCCCGGATCACCTGATCAATGCCCACATCCGGGCCAGGCGCCAGATGATCGGTGCCGGCGCCCGACGCCACCACGGCCCCTGGCACATCTTTGGCCGCATCCAGCGAGCGGCGCACCAGTTCCAGCGCATCGCGCCAATCCAGGCCCATGCCGCGCTGCGCGGTATCCATCGCCTCGGCAACGCCGAAACCCAGCGACCAGAGATGGCGCCGGAAGGCGATGGTGCGGTCCCAATCCACCGCCGGGGTGAGCCAGGGATCGTAGTCAGCCAGCGGATCGGCCACCACATGGGCGGCAGCATAGGCGATGCGGCTGAACGGCGGCTGCGCCGCCGGAAACGCCTTCGGCGCCTGCAGGCTATAGGGCGCCAGCTTGCCGGCGCTGATCGGCAGATTGAGCGTGATCATGCGGCTCAGGCCTTCAGTTCCGGCAGGTCGATCCAGCGGCGTTCCTTCCAGCTCCGCAGGCCGGCTTCGGCAAGCTGCACGCCCTTGGCGCCTTCAAGCAACGTCCACTTGAACGGCTCGTTATCCACCAGATGGCGGATGAACATTTCCCACTGGGCGCGGAAGCCGTTCATGTAGACCTGATTATCCGGCACTTCCTGCCAGGTCTCATAGAAATTGATGCTCTGCGGCACATCGGGATTCCACACCGGCTTCGGCGTCGCGGTGCGCGGCTGGATATAACATTTGCTCAGGCCGGCCACTGCCGAACCGAGTTTGCCATCAACATGGAAAGTGACCAGATCGTCACGCCGCACCCGCGTCACCCAGGAGGAATTGATCTGCACGATCACGCCGCTGGCCAGTTCAAACGTGGCATAGGCGGCATCATCGGCATCGGCCGTGTAGGGCTGGCCATTCTCATCCCAGCGCTGCGGGATATGGGTGGCGCCGAGGCAGGACACACTCTTCACTTCGCCGAACAGATTGTCGAGCACATAGCGCCAGTGGCACAGCATATCCAGGATGATGCCGCCGCCATCCTTGTAGCGGTAATTCCAGCTCGGGCGCTGCGCCTGCTGCCAGTCGCCTTCAAACACCCAATAGCCGAATTCACCACGCACCGACAGAATCTGGCCGAAGAAGCCGCTATCGATCAGCATCTTGATCTTCTGCAGGCCGGGCAGGAACAGCTTGTCCTGCACCACGCCATGCTTGATGCCATATTGCTTGGCAGCCGCCACCAGATCGAGCGCCACATCCAGCGTTTCGGCGGTCGGCTTTTCGCAATACACATCCTTGCCCGCTGCCATCGCCTGCTTCAGCAAACCGGCGCGCGCCTGGGTGGTGGCGGCATCGAAGAACAGCGTGTCGTCCTTGTTGGCCAGCGCGGCATCCAGATTGTCGGTATAGCGCTCGATGCCATAGGTCTTGGCCAGGCGCGCCACCTTGTCGAGATTGCGGCCGACCAGGATCGGATCGGGCATCACGCGGCGGCCGTTCTTCAGCACCACGCCGCCATCCTTGCGGATCGCGCAGATCGAACGGATCAGATGCTGGTTCATGCCCATGCGCCCGGTGACGCCGTTCATGATGATGCCGAGGCGGATTTCGTTGCTCATGCTACGCTTCCTTGGTTGGGGTCGTTCAAATTCATCGGCGCCAGACTGGCCCAGTCGGGCGCGGCGGCTGACGCGAAGCCGGGTGTATCCAGCAGGCTGCCGAGCGCGATATCGCCGCCGGCTATGCGCAGCCGGGGCCGGCCGCTGCTGGTATCGTAGAGATCGGCATGGGCGGCCGCGAAGGCGGCCTGCTCGGCCAGCGGCGCGCTGCCGAAGCCATCGACATAATGATGCCCGTTACGTTCGACATGATCGATGCCGAGCAACGCCACCAATGCCAGATCCTGCTGTACCGCCAGGCCGGCCTGGCAGGTCAGGTCTTCGCCGGTGACAAAGCAGCCCTGGCCCCAATGCTGTGCGCGGGCGGCATTCAGGATGGCGCGATACACACCCTTGCAGGTCTTCGATGAGATGCCGCCATAACCCAGCGCACGGGCCTGGGGAAACACATCATAATCGGCATCCGATTCATCGACGATCAACGCGATCTCGCCGGCCAGGGCCTGTACCGGGCGCTGCAAGGCGGCAGCGCGGCGGATCGGCTGCTCGATATAGCGGATCGAAGTGCAGAGCCGCGCCAGCGCCGGCTCGGCCTGCATGGCATGCCAGAGGGCGGCGATGCCATCCACATCGTCATATTGCTCATTGCCATCCAGACTGGCCTGATACGGCGCGGCGCTGCGATCCAGCACGGCGGCAATCGCCTTGAGTCGCGCCAGGTCCTGCGTCACATCGCCGCCGACTTTGAGCTTGAACCAGCGCAGGCCATAGCGGGCGATGGCGCCTTCCAGACTTTCCGGCAGGCCATCATTCAGGCGCTGGCCGGCGGCAATATCACTTTCCGCCAGCGGATCGAGCATGCCCACGGTGTGGCGCGCGGCAATGCGGCGCGACGGCGACAAGGCTGCCAGATAGCCGTCAAGGTCGAAGCCGGTGAGATCAGGCGTCAGACTGTCGGCGCGGATGCCGAACCGGTTGGCCCGCAACGCGGCGGCAAACGGCAATTGCAACAGATGGCAGACCGCATCGATCACGGCGCGATCCAGCAAGGCCGGGCCATAGCTGGCCACCAGGGCATTCAGCCCCGCCTTGCCGCCGGCTGCCACCAGCGCGGCATGATGCGCGGCAGAATGACCGAAGGCCGCGCGCGCCACGCCATCATCATAAGCGGTGGCAGCATGGGCCAGGCTCTGGCGCAGCTGCGCAAAATTCTGCTCGTTGCTGAGGTCCGGATTCTTGTCGAACCATTTCGGCACCATCAGTTCCGCCGCCATGCCGCTGGCGCTTCTGCCATCCGGCGTCTCGATCACCAGACGGACAAAAGCCTGCGGTGCCTCGCGCAGGGTCACCACGCCGAAGCGGAAGGGCAGCCGCAAGGTCACCGGGCGCTCGAACAAGGCGATGTCGCGGATACGGAAAACCGGCGCGGTCATGGCAGCTTGCTCCGCAGATAGGCGATAGCCGCCGCAGCGGCGCCCGGACCATCCGGCTCATAGATGAACGGCTCGACGCCGAGATCGCCCTGATAGCCGGCCTCATGCAGGGCAGCCAGGATCGGCGCAAAATCCATCTCGCCCTGGCCCGGCCCCTTGCGGTTGGGATCGTTCACCTGCACATGACCGATCAGGCCGCTGGGCAGCCAGTGCCGGATCAGCGCCGGCACATCCTGGCTTTCCGTCAGCCCGGCCGCACTGCAATCGATCATGGTGCGAAAGGCCGGATTGCCGATCAGGCGCACCAGGTCGGCGGCCTCCGCCACGGTGTTGATGAAATTGGTTTCATGCCGCGACAACGGCTCCAGGCAGTAGACCACACCCTGCGCTGCCGCAGCATCGGCAGCGGCGGCAAAGGCCTCCAGCGCCCAGTTGCGGGCCTCCGCCCGGGCTTCAGCGGGGGCCTCCGGTGCCTCAGGCAGGCGGCGCTGGGCCGGCGAACCATGCACCAGATAGGCGCCGCCCAGTTCGGCGCACAGCGCGCAAAGCCGCTGCATGGCGGCAATGGTGCGGGCGCGCGTGGCGGCATCGGGATCGGTCAGCGACAAACCCTTGGGCGCCACCAGCAGCCAATGCAGGCCGGTCACCACCAGCCCGGCATCGCCAATCAGGCGGCGCATGGCGCGGATATCGGCGACACCGAGATCAAGCGGATTTTCAGCCAGGGTGAAGGGCGCGAGTTCCAGCCCGTCATAACCAAGCCGCGCCGCCAGGGCGCATTGCTCGGCCAGCGTCAGCGGCTGAAGCACTTCATTGCACAGGCTGATCCGCATCTTTCCCGTCACGTTTCCCTTGAGGTTTTAAGCGGCTATAAGTAACCAGATAGTTACCTATAGCCGCGAAACGCTCATCTCGTCAATCCGGCAAATTATTCCGGCCCGGATATCAGGCCCGGATATCAGACCTTGCGCCGCAGCGGCTTGAGCAGCAGATCAACCCCCTGGCCCATGACGCGCCGCGCCGCCGGCACATTCATCAGCACGGTGAGCGCCACCAGCAGGAACATCACCAGCGAGATCGGCCGGGTGAAGAACGGCGTGAGATCGCCATCCGACAGGGTGAGGCCGCGGCGCAGGCTCTTGTCGAGCAGATCGCCCAGCACGATGCCCAGCACCAGCGGCGCCATCGGATAATTCAGCCCGCGCAGGATCAGACCGATCACGCCGAAGCACAGCATCACCAGGATATCGAAGGGCCGCGACGAGATGGCATAGGAGCCGACGGCGCAGAGCACAAAGATCACCGGCATGATCAGGGCGCGCGGCACCAGCAGAATCTTCACCAGCAGTTTGGTCAGGGTCAGGCCGTAGAACAGGATGCCGATAGAGGCGAAGAACATCATCGCCACCACGTCGTAAACAAATTGCGGGTTCTCCACCATGATCAGCGGGCCGGGCCGCACGCCATGGATCAGCATGGCGGCGAGCAGCACGGCGGCCGGCGCCGAGCCCGGCACCGCCAGGGTCAGCACCGGGATCACGGCGCCAGGTACACAGGCATTGTCGCCGGTTTCGGCCGCCATCAGGCCCTCCACCGAACCCTTGCCGAATTTTTCCTTTTCCTTGCTGGCGCGCCGCGCGGCGGCATAGGACGACCAGGCGGCGACATCCTCGCCCACGCCCGGCACGATGCCGATGAAGGTGCCGATCAGGCCGGAACGGATCACCGTGCGCCAGTATTGCAGCACATCGCGGATGCGGGGGATTACCGTGTCATAGGTGTTGATGATGAATTTCTGCGGCTTGTCCTTCATCACGCTGAGCACTTCGGCAAAGCCGAATACGCCGACCAGCGCCGGAATCAGCGCGATGCCGCCGGACAGATCGTGATAGCCGAAGGTGAAGCGGTCATAGGCATACATGCCTTCCTGGCCGATAGCGGCGATGAACAGGCCGATGAAGCCGGCGATCCAGCCTTTCAGCGGATCGGTGCCGGTGAGATTGCCCGAGATCACCACGCCGAACACGGCGAGCCAGAAAAATTCATAAGCGCCGAATTTCAGCGCCATCTCGCCCAGGATCGGCGTGAACAAGGCCAGGAAGAACATGCCGATCCAGGTACCCAGGATCGAGCCGGAAGTGGCGATGCCCATGGCGCGGCCGGCCAGACCCTGTTTGGCCAGGGCATGGCCATCCAGGCAGGAAGCGGCCGAGGCCGGCGTACCCGGGATGTTGAGCAGGATGGCGCTGCGGCTGCCGCCATAGATCGAGCCGACATAGGTGCAGATCAGGATCAGCAATGCCTGATCCGAAGGCAGTTTCAGCGTCAGCGTGGTCATCAATGCCACGCCCATAGTGGCGGTGAGGCCGGGCAGCGCACCGATCACCAGACCGACCAGCGAGGCGCCGAAGGCGTAAAGCAGGATAGTGGGGGTGGCGAAATTGGCGATGGAGGTGGCGAAGCCGGCGAGACCGTCAAACATGAGACATCCTCCTTACGGCAGACGCACGAGGAACAGATCCTCGAACACATACTGGATCAGCAGGCCGGCAATCAGGCCATGCACCACAGCCACGATCAGGCCACGCGGCACCTGGCCGGCGGCACGCCGCTCCTGATACTGGAACACGACCACGAATACCGAAATATAGATTGCCGTGGCGAGCCAGAACGGCACTACGCTGGCGACGATCCCCAAGGCATAGAACAGCGACCAGCCGAGCGAGAAAATCAGCCGCCAATGCTGCGCCAGTACCAGCGGCTGGCGAATTTTCGGCAGCAACGCGCCCTGGCGCCGCGCCCGCAGCAGCAGGATCAGGCCCATGATGGCGATGGCGACACCCAGCACGGCCGGCACCAGACCAGGCGCGGTGTAGATGCTGGCCTGCAAATGCGCCAGCCGGTCCATACGCAGGCTGAGCACCAGGATGGCAATGCCCAGCGCCATCCACAGCAGACCGGACCAGAAATCCGCACGGCTCAGGTCGGGTTGTTGTTCCTGGTCACTCTGTGGTGCCATCTGGTCCATCATTCAGTCTCCTGCAACGCAAAACCGAAATGACAAGGCCGCCCGGCGCAATTCACACCGGGCGGCCTGTCGCATGCTCAGAAATCAGGGCTTCGGGATGCCGAGTGTGTCAGGCGACACCTTGGCCTTGCCGCCTTCCTGCAGAATCCAGGCAGCGCCCTGGATCGCCGGGAAGGCCGCCTTCTTCGCCGCATCGCCATAGGACGGATCGAACAGCGCACCCTTGTCAGTGGCATATTTCTTCAGCGCGGCGGAATTGGCGATCTGCTCCTTCCACACCTTGTCCAGCGTGGCGATCACGTTGGCCGGCACACCCTTCGGCACGAAGATGCCGAAATAGTTGGTCTCGGTGCGGAAATTCGGCAGCGTCTTGGTCACCGGCTCGATCGCCGGGATGCCATCCACTTCCAGCGGCTTGGAAGCCAGCACCGCCAGCGGGCGCAGGCGCTTGGCGCGGATCATTTCCACCTGTTCCACACCGAGCTGGGTGGTGACTTCGGTTTCACCCGAAACGGTCGAGATCACCGCCGGATTGCCGCCGTCATAGGAAACATGCTTGTAGGTGACGCCGGCACCACGCGCCAGCGCTTCCGAGCCGAAATGGCCCGAGGAATTGACGCCCGCCGTGGCGACCGAAATCTGGCCCGGCTTGGCCTTCATCGCCGCAATCAGGTCGGCCAGGGTCTTGTAGGGCGAATTGGCATTGACACTGACCACCGACTGATTGGCGACGGTGAGGTAGAAGCTCCAGTCATCCATCTTGGTGTCGAGCAGGCCGGACACGGCATAGGTGCCGATATCCTTGGCGGCACCGGAGGTCCAGGTATAGCCGTCCTTCGGCGCTTCCCAGGCGGTCTTGGAACCGATCGAGCCCGAGGCGCCAGGCTGGTTCACCACCACCACCTTCTGCCCCAGGGCCTTTTCCAGCTCACCGGCGGTGACGCGGATCACCTGGTCGGTGGAACCGCCGGCCGCCCAGGGTACGATCACGGTGATCGGCTTGGTCGGCTTCCAATCCTGCGCCTGCGCCTGCGCCGGCAGCACAAAGCCAGCCGCCACAACGGCGCCCAGCGCAACAGACACAGCAATCCATGATTTGCCCTGCATGGCCCTTTTCCTCCGCTTATGCGCGGCCGCTCTGGCCGCGTTCCTTGGTTGGACCATAGCTTTCCGCCAAGGCCGGGGCTTTGTCAACGGATAAGTAACTGAACAGTTACGAAAAAGGCGTGGCGCCGCCAGCGGCCCAAAAATCAGGCTTTCAAGGCGCCGAGCAGCACCGCCACGCAATGCTCCATACGCGCCTTCTGCTCCGCCGGCGACAGCAGGTCGCGGCCAAAAATGGTGGAAAGCGTATGAATATTCGAGAAAAAACAGGTGCCGAGCGAGGCGATGGTGAGATAGACATGCACCGGATCGATGCCCTTGCGGAACACCGCTTCGCGCTGGCCACGTTCCAGCAGGTCGCGGATCACGGCGAGCAACGGCGAATAAAGCTGCTGGATTTTTTCCGAGTCGCGCAGATAGCTCGACTTGTTGAGATTTTCCGCCGTGAGCAGCGCGATGAATTCCGGATTGCGGGCGCAGAAGCGGAAATTGAACTCCATCAGATAGCGCATGCCATCCACCGGCGACATGCGCGCCACATCGATGGTGCGCTCCTCGGCCCGCATACGCTCATAGGCATGCTCCAGCACGATCAGCCAAAGCGCTTCCTTGTTGCCGAAATACTCATAGATCATGCGTTTGTTGGCGCCGGAGCGTTCGGCAATCTCATCCACCCGTGCGCCGGCCAGTCCGTGTGCGGCGAATTCCACCAGCGCCGCATCCAGGATGTTGCGCCGCGTCACATCGGGCTGGCGCGCACGCTTCGGCACCGGCTTGGCAGTTTTAGGCTTGGTCATGAGCAACTCCCATCGCCCAAGTCTTGCCGGGCGATGGGGGGCGGCGTCAAGCCGGGACGGCCAGCCTTACGGACAGGTGCCGCCGCCGCTATAGGCGATCGAGCCACTGGTGGACCCGCCGGAACTGAAGCAGGTGCCGCTGCCGATCACGTTGCCGGTCGATCCACCCAGGATGGTGACCGCGCCGGTATTCGAAGCGACGGCAGTATGCAGGTTGTTCGTACCACCAGACGCATTGAGCGTATTGCCGGTCACCAGCGCGCTGCTTGCCGCCGTCGGCGACAGGCTCAGCCCCAAGGCATTCGCACCGCCATTGCTGGTGCCGGTGATGCTGTTATTCCTGATCGTGATATTGGCGCCATCCAGCAGCGATATGCCGGCAGCGTCGAAGCCGTTCGAAATCCCGGTGAGCGTGCTGTTGGCAATGGTGGCGCCGGTGATACCGCCATCGATCACCACGCCGGTAGCACCGCTGCCGCCGGCCGTCGTATTGGTGACGGTCATGCCTGTCAGCGTGCTGTTGCTGCCCATGGAAACAGCGGCGGCAACACCTGCCGCAACCTGGCCGTTGATCGTGGCCGATTGTGTGACGAGCGAGGCGATGCGGCCCGTGGCGGTACGGACACCAAGGGTACCGGCACCCATGACCGTCTGGCCATTATTCAGTGTCACGGCATTGGCGCCGGTATTGAAACTACCGACCAGGATGACAGTGGAATTCGCGCCGGCCGCCGTGATTTCACCGGCCAGCGCCGTGCCATCGGTCAGGCCGCTATTGACCACGGCGAGCGTCTGCCCCGCCGCCGTCTGCGTCGCCACTTCCGGCGCACCGAAGCTGCCGGCACGGGTGACGACATCGATATCGCGCATCACCGGATCGGCCATGCGGCGCTCCATCGCCGTCAGCTGCGATGCCGCCTTGCCATAGACCTGCAAGGGAATACGCAGCCGGGCAGTCAGGAAACCCTGGCTGCCGCGCGGCTCGTCATGCTGCCATTCCGCCCCCAACGAGAAACGCGAGCCTTCCCAAAGCCCCGGCACGGCATCGAAAGTCAGTTCGGCCCGGGCGCGTGGGCCGCTGATATCCGGCACGCCGCTTTCGGTGAAGCGATAGCCGCCGCCATAGACCCGCAGTTGCTGCTCTGCTTTGGCATCGAATAACGGCACGCGCCAGCCGATCTCGGCATCGAAGCCGCCCAGGCTGCGCTCCTCGCCGCCGCGCACCACCACCGTGGCGCCCGAGATTGACGCCTCATTCAGGCTGTCGATGGCATGGCTGCGCCGACCGACCGGGGCATAGTAATTGGCGCGTAGGTCCCAATCCTGCGACAGGGCTTCAATGCCGAAGGTCGCCTGGTGGAAATGATGGCCATATGCCGTGCGGCGGCGGTCGAAATAGCCATAGGCACCGAGATTCCAGCCGCTCTGCAACATGTGGCGCAGGCCAAGGCCGTAATTGCCCTCGCTGCTCTCCTGATCATCCAGCCGTGCGCGGAAACTGCCGAACAGCAGCGTATCGCCATTCTGCAGCAGCGGCACAAACAGATCGGCCTCGCCCAGGCTGCGCTTGCTGCCCGGCTTGGCCTCAAGATCAATATGCGGACCCCATTTCAGGTCCTGCGCCTGCGCCGCTGTGGCACATAGCAACGCCATGCCCGCCACTGCTGACCGCCACAGCCCCGCAGCCACTCCAATCCCGCGCATGGTTCCCCCAACACCCTGGTTCCATGCTTTTTTCCCCAGGCGTCGGGGATCATTCAAGGATGCCGCTATATGCGTGAAGGCCGGTGTTATGAGGCAGCACCAGGAATGCACGGGAACAGAAATTTGACCAGTAGTGCAATCAATTTTTGGTTGAATTAAGGCCATTAAAGATGGAAAACAGACGCAAACCTCGTGCTATGCGCAACCGGTGGTGCTATGCGGAAAGGCCACGGCTACAGGATTTGCGCGACGGAGCGCGAACGGAAAATGGACAATATCGACTGGTTGCTACACGAAGCGGACAGCGAACGGCCGCTGCAAGTCAGCGCCCGGATGACATTGGACGATGCGCAGTGGAAGGCCGTGATCGAGCGGGCCGAGACCGGCCCCGGCCTGCGCGTCTTTCTTACCAGCGCCGAGATACGCAACGACATCACCGTGCAGCCGCGTGATGCCGAATCCGAACCCTGGATCAGCAGCAACATCACGGTTTCGGGCAAGGTGGAAATCGAAATGCCCGATGGCCAGCGTGCCGCTTCCGGCACCGACCAGGCATTGCTGTTCCGCCCTTCCGGCCGCAACCCGCGCTATCATGTGAAGGCGCCGCAGCAGCTGCGGCTGGCCGGCTATGCGCTGCGGCTGGACCGGCTGGAACGCGTCTTCGATGGCGACCTGCCGGCTGCCCTGCGCCCGATGCTGGCGCGCGAATTCACCACCAGCCGATTCATCACCATGCCGGCGGACCAGCGCCTGCGCCGGCTGGCAGCCAACCTGTTCGCGCCGGGCCTGAACGGCCCGTTGCGGCTGCTATTCATGGAAGGCACGGTGCTGCAATTGCTGGCCGCGCAGCTCGCCACCCAGACGCGGCAGAGCAGGGCGATCACCTTGCGTGAGCGTGACGCGGCGATGGCCGCGCGCGAATGCCTGCTGGCTGACATGCGCAACCCGCCGGGCCTGGGCGAGTTGGCCGCCAAGGTGGGCCTGAGCGAGAAACGGCTGAATGCCTGTTTCCGCCGCGAATTCGGCGGCACTGTGTTCGAGGTATTGCGCAACCAGCGGCTGGAACACGCCTGCATCGCGCTGCAAGCCGGCGCCCCCTTGAAACAGGTGGCTTTCCGCGTCGGCTACAACCATGTCACCAATTTCATCAGCGCCTTCACGGCGCGCTATGGCGAATCGCCAGGCCGCTTTGCCGAGCAGGCGGTGAAAAATACCCATCGCCTGCCCGCTATGGCGGAGAAAAACTAGGCCAGCATCTCGGGCAGGGTGACAAGCTGCACGCCGGCATCCTGCAAACCCTGGCGCAGATGCCGCGCCATCGCCACCGCGCCCGGGCCATCGCCATGCACGCAGATGCTGTCTACCTTGGCCGGGATGCGCTTGCCGCTGATCGAGACCAGCACCTGCTCGCGCACCATGCGCAGCACATTGCGCAGCGATTCTTCCGGGTCATGCACCATGGCCTGGGGATGGCCGCGCTTCACCAGATTGCCGTCATCATCGTAATTGCGGTCGGCAAACACTTCCTCGGCCACTTTCAGGCCGGCCGCCTGGCCCGCCGCCACCAGCGCCGAGCCGGTCGGCGCCAGGAAGATCAGGTCTTTGTCGGCACCAGCCGCGCCCCGCGCCAGCGCATCGGCCAGGGCGCGATCGACACAGGCCTTGTTGTTGATGGCACCATGCGGCTTCACATGCGTCACCTGATAACCGGCCAGGTTGGCGATGCCCTGCAAGGCGCCGACCTGATAGGCCAGCAAGGCCTCTGCCTCCACCCCGGTAATATCCATCTGGCGGCGGCCGAAGCCCTGCAAATCCGGATAGCTCGGATGCGCACCGATACTGACGCCGTTTTTCCTGGCTTCCAGCACGGTGTTGCGCATCACCAGCCAGTCGCCGCCATGAAAGCCGCAGGCCACATTGGCCGAGCCGACGATGCCGAGCATCGCCGCATCATCGCCCATCTGCCAGGCGCCGTAACTTTCGCCCAGATCGCTGTTCAGGTTCACTTTCATCGTGTCTCTCCGCTTCGGGCATCCACCATACCGCTGATCAGATTGGCGGTGTAGAGCGCATCCAGATCGAGGCCGCCTTCCGGCCGCGCCGGTCGCATATTGCTCAGCAGAGCTTGCAGCGCCTGCTCCTCAGCCCGCCGCGCCGCCTCGGCCACCGCCACCTCCACCGCCTGAAACCGCAGCCTGGCGCCGGGCTTGAGCCGGCCGACACGCGGCAGATCGGCGGAAATCACCGTGGCGATCTTGGTATAGCCACCAGTGGTCTGGTGATCCGCCAGCAGCAAAATCGGCTGGCCATTGCCGGGTACCTGGATGGCGCCGGTGATGATGCCTTCCGAGGCGATATCCGCGCCCTGGTGATGCGCGATCACCGGCCCTTCCAGGCGCAGGCCCATGCGGTCGGCTTCCTTGCTCACGGTATATTCACCGGCCAGGAAGGCAGCGATGCCGGCCTCGGTGAAGCGATAGGCCTGCGGCCCAAGGGTGACGCGCACCGGACCCTCGCCGTAAAGCGAGGCGGCTTCTGCACTCAGTTCCTGATCATTGCCGAGCGACACCGCTTTCAACGGCAGCGCGTCATTCTCGCGCAACTGCCGGCCTTCAAAGCCGCCAAGGCCGGCCCGGGTATAGGTCGACAGGCTGCCGAGCAACGGCGGCAGGTCAAAGCCGCCGGCCACCGCCAGATAGGTATAGGCCTCGCCCAGCACACCGATACGCAAGGCTTCGCCGCGCTTGAGCGTGACACTGCGCCAGGACGTGATACGCTTGGGCTCGCCGCCATCGGCTGGCAGGATTTCCGCCGCCATGGCGCCGGCCAGGCCGAATTGCACGGCTTCGGCCTCCACCAGCAGGGTCGGTCCCATATAACTCAGTTCCAGAGCCGCCACATTCGGGGCATTGCCACAGAGCGCATTGGCGATGCGCAGGCCCAACGTATCCATCGCGCCGGCCACCGGCATGCCCTGCTCCTGGGCGCCGTAACGGCCCAGATCCTGGATCGTGGTGAACAGGCCCGGTGCCTTGACCCGGATCATGGCGCCACCTCCAGCTTGCCATGATCAAAGCCGCCGGCAGCCACGGCGGCAGCTATGGCATCGAATTCGCGCCGCTCGACCGCGCGGAAGGTCACTTCATCACCGGCGGCGAACAGGATCGGCTGCGCGCGGTTCTGTTCGAACAAACGCACCGGGGTGCGGCCGATCAGATGCCAGCCACCCGGGCTTTCCCAGGGGTAGATCGTGGTCATCGCCTCGGCAATCGCCACCGAGCCCTGCGGCACCTTGAGGCGCGGCGCCGAGCGGCGCGGCAATTGCAGGTTTTCCGCCAGGCCGCCCATATAGGCCAGGCCAGGCATGAAACCGAGCATATAGATGAAATAGCGCCCGCCGGCATGGCCGCGCACCACCTCGGCCGGGGTCAGCTTGCAACGCTCGGCAACTTCGGCCAGGTCGGGCGCCAGATCGGCATCATAGCAGACCGGCAGGCACCAGAGCCGGCCGGTTTCCTGGCTCGGCTTCAGGCCGGGCAATATCGCCTCCACGGCGGCCTGCAACTCGGCCCGGCTGCCCAGCAGCGGATCATACTGGATCACCAGGGCGCCGAAGGACGGGATCGCCTCCACCACGCCAGGCAGAGCCGCAGCGCGCAACGCACGATGCAGCGCCATCACCTTGGCATTGGCCGCCCGGTCCACCTTGGTGGCGAATTCCACGCTGAACGCGGTGTCGCCCATGGTCTGGAATGCCACGTCGCTGCTTGCTGGCTTGGTCACACGATTCTCCTTGCACGCAGAATAGTAACCAGCGGCGCCGCCGGTGCAATTGTTTCAGCCGCAAGGCCATGGCGGGAAACAGGTTTTTGATGGCGCAAATGTTTCACTATGCACGAATTTGAATCATTTGTTGCAGAAGCCGACAAACCATGCTTTGCTCCCCGGCCATGGAAAGCACCGCGCTGGCCGAGCAGATCGTGGCAGGTTTCGACACCCTCACCCCCCAGGTGCAGGCCGCTGCCCGCTTTGTGCTGGACCATCCGCAGGAAGTGGCGCTGCTGTCGATGCGCGAACAGGCACGCCGCGCTGGCGTGCCGCCGGTGACCATGCTGCGCCTGGCGCGGCAATTCGGCTGCGCCGATTACAATGCCTTTCGCCGCCTGCATGCCAGCGGCCAGCGCCCGGGCGGCGCCAGCGGCTTTTCGGATCGCGCCCAGGGTTTGCAGAAACGCGCCCGCCAGGGCGGCGCGGCTTCGCTGGCGGAACAGATGGAGCAGAATTTCGCCCGCCAGCTTGGCGGCCTGACCGCGCGCAATGGCGGCGAGGCACTGGGCGAAGCGGCTTTGCTGCTGGAACGCGCCCGGCGCGTCTATGTGCTGGGGCTGCGCTCCTGCTTCGCCGTGGCCTATCACTTCGCCTATGTCTACGGCCTGTTCCGCGACAATGGCCAACTGCTGGATGGTGCCGGCGATACCGGGCGCGATGCGCTGCGCCATATCGGCGCGCCCGATGTGCTGCTCGCCATCAGCCTGGCGCCTTATACCCGCGCCGCCGTGGAACAGGTGCGTTTCGCCGAGGCACGCGGCACCAGCATCATCGCCGTGACCGACAGCCCGCTCTCGCCGATTGCCCGCAATGCCGCCGCCAGCCTGCTGGTGCCGACCGACGGGCCATCCTTTTTCCATGGCGTGACGCCGGCCTTCGCTGCCGCCGAAACCCTGCTCGCCCTGCTTGCGGCGCGAGCCGGTGACAAGGCCCTCACCGCCATCCGCAATGCCGAGAGCCAGCTCGGCGCCTTCGATACCTACTGGCATCCGCGCTCCAAGAGGAAATCATGAGCCGCATCCTTCACCGTCAGATGCAAACCCCGTTGCCCGTCGCTGTCAGCGGCGCGGGCGTCTATCTGACCGATGCCACCGGCAAACGCTATATCGATGCTTCCGGCGGCGCCGCCGTGAGCTGCCTGGGCCATGGCCATCCGGCGGTGACCGCCGCGTTGCAGGCCCAGGCCGGCAAGCTGGCCTTCGCCCATACCAGCTTCTTCACCACCGAAGTGGCCGAGGAACTGGCCGATACCCTGATCAACGATGCCCCGGCCGGCCTGAGCCATGTCTACTATATCTCCGGCGGCTCGGAAGGCATCGAGACGGCGCTGAAGCTGGCGCGGCAATACTGGGTCGAGCGCGGCCAGAAGCAGAAGCGCTATTTCATCGCCCGGCGCCAGAGCTATCACGGCAACACTTTGGGCGCCTTGGCGGTGGGCGGCAATGCTTGGCGGCGCGAACAATTCGCCCCGCTGCTGATCGAAGCGCATCATATCGCGCCCTGTTTTGAATATCGCGAGCGCCAGGCGGGCGAAAGCCTGGAAGCCTATGGCCGCCGCGCCGCCGACGAACTGGAAGCCAAAATCCTGGAACTCGGCGCCGAGAACGTGATCGGCTTCATCGCCGAGCCGGTGGTGGGCGCCACCATCGGCGCCGCCACCGCCGCACCGGGCTATTTCAAGCGCATCCGCGACATCTGCGACCGGCATGACGTGCTGCTGATCCTGGATGAAGTGATGTGCGGCATGGGCCGCACCGGCACGCTACATGCCAGCGAGCAGGAAGGCATCGCGCCAGATATCGAGGTGATCGCCAAGGGCCTGGGCGGCGGCTATCAGCCGATCGGCGCCGTGCTGATTCACGAGAAGATCATCGACGCGATCCGCCAGGGCAGCGGCTTTTTCCAGCATGGCCATACCTATCTCGGCCATCCGGTGGCCTGCGCCGCCGCGCTGGAAGTGCAGCGCGTGATCAAGCGCGACGGGCTGCTGGACAATGTGGTGGCGATGGGCCGGCATCTGGATGAGCGGCTGCGCGCCCGCTTCGGCAATCATCACCATGTCGGCGATATCCGCGGCCGCGGCCTGTTCCAGGCCATCGAACTGGTGCGCGACCGCGCCGACAAATCGACCTTCGATCCGGCGCTGAAGCTGCATGCCCGGGTGAAGCGTGAAGCGATGGCGCGCGGCCTGATGTGTTATCCGATGGGCGGCACCATCGATGGCCTGCATGGCGACCATGTGCTGCTGGCACCGCCTTTCATCAGCAATGCGGCGGAGATCGACATGATCGTGGAGCGTTTGGGCGATGCCGTGGATGCCGCCCTGGCGGGAGTGGCGGCATGAGCGCGCTGCCGGCCCTGGTCTTCGTAGCGCCCAATGGCGCCCGCAAGGTGAAAACCGATCATCCCGCCGTGCCGCTCAGCCCGGCCGACCTGGCGCAATGCGCCACCGACTGCCTGGCCGCCGGCGCCGCCATGATCCATCTGCATGTGCGCGAGCCGGATGGCCGCCACAGCATTGCACCCGAGCTATACCGCCCGGCCATCGCGGCGGTGCGCGCGGCGGTGGGTGATCGCATGATCATCCAATGCACCAGCGAGGCCGCCGGCATCTATCAGGCGCCGGCGCAGATCGCCGCCATGCGTGAGCTGATGCCGGAAGCCTGCAGCCTGGGCATCCGCGAAATCGTACCCGATGCCGGCCATGAGGCGGCAGCGGCGGATTTCCTGGCCCATATGCACAAGGCCGGCACCTTGCTGCAATACATCCTCTATTCCGCCGATGACCTGGTGCGGTTCCGCGACCTGGTGCAGCGCGGCATCGTGCCGGGCGAGCGGCATTTTGTGCTGTTTGTGCTCGGCCGCTACACCGCGGGGCAGCAATCCAGCCCGGCCGACCTGCTGCCTTTCCTGCAGCTCTGGCAGCCGGCCTGGGGCGAATTCGCCGTCTGCGCCTTCGGCAAACTGGAAGGCGCCTGTGCCGTGGCGGCTTTGGCGCTGGGCGGCCATGCCCGCATCGGGTTTGAAAACAACACCCTGCTGGCCGATGGCAGCAGCGCCCCGGACAATGCCGCCCTGGTGCGCCAGGCGGTGCTGGGCGCGCCTTTTGCCGGGCGTGCGCTGGCCGATGCCGATGCGGCCCGCGCCTGGATGCGGGCTTTGGGCTAGGCGTGCAGGGCGTAGTCTGCCATAGCGAGAGGTGCCGGCCGGCCGCCCAAGCCGGCCGCGATCACGGCGGCAGAGCCAAAGGCCAGCGTCAGGCCGAGCGCACCATGGCCGACATTGAGCCACAAGCCATCGATGCCGCTCTGGCCCAGGATCGGCCGGCCGCTCGGCGTCGCCGGACGCAGGCCGCACCAGGGCTGGCTGGCGGCATCGGGTGGCGCCACCGGGAAGGTCTCGGCCGCCTGACGCGACAATTGCGCCACCCGGTCCGGCTCCAAGGCCATGTCACTGCCGACGATATCCGCCATGCCGGCCACCCGCAGCCGCTGACCCAGCCGCGCATAGACCACCTTGTTGCGATAATCGGTGACGCTGACACGCGGCGCCGCATTCTCGTTGGCGATATCCAGCGTCAGGCTGTAGCCCTTGATTGGATAAAGCGGCAGATCAAGCCCGATACCGCGCGCCAGATCGGCACTGCGGATGCCGCCGGCCAGCACATAGGCATCGGCGCGGAACACACCATTGGCGGTTTCCACGCCGCTGAGTTGCCGGTCTTCGCGCAGCAGCCGGATCACCGGCGTGTTGAAATGGAACTGCACGCCGCCATTATGGCCTTCCAGCAGATGCAGCAGGCCATGGCACAATTTGCGCGGATCGGCCGCCGCATCATCCGGCGTGAAGATGCCGCCCACCAGCCGATGTGCGATCCCGGCCAGCGCCGGCTCCAGCGCCAGGCAGGCGGTAGCATCGAGGATATCCTGACGGCAACCGAGCGTATGCTGGAACTGCGCCTGGGTACTGGCGGCAGCAAAACTTTCGGCGCTGGAATAGACCACCAGCTTGCCGGCCTGCACATGATCAAAATCCAGCGCCAGCACATCGCGCGCGGCGGCCAGGGTATCACGGCTGAGAAAGGCCAGGCGCAGCAAAGCCTGGGTGGTGCCGCGCGCCCGGCGGCCGGTGCAGGCAGCGAGGAATTTCAGGCCCCAGCGATATTGCCGCACATCCAGGCCGGGCCGGAACCGCACCGGCGCATCGCGCCCGAACAGCAGCTTGGGCAAATCCTGCCACATCGACGGGCCGGCCAGCGGTGCCACATAGGAATAGCTGAGCTGGGCGCCATTGGCCTGGCTCGCCCCGGTGGCAGGTTCCGGGCCGCCATCCAGCACGGTGACGCGGTGACCATCACGGGCCAGCGCCCAGGCCGTGGTCATGCCGATGATGCCGGCGCCGATAACCAGAACATGCATGGGGAGTTTCCTTGTGATTTGGCACGGGGTGGTTTGACGCTGATCCGCGCAGCCGCCAGCATGCGCCCAACGCCCACCGGGGACCACTGCGTTTACGCCGCCGGGTCATACCTTTATGGTATGGACGGATTCGGGGACCCTCGCCATGCACCTGCGCCATCTGGAAATTTTCCACGCCGTGATGCTGACCGGCACGATCACGGCAGCAGCCAAGCTGCTCAACATCTCGCAGCCGGCCGCGACCCGGCTGCTGCTGCGCGCCGAGGATCAGTTGCGCTACAAGCTGTTCGACCGCGTGCGCGGCCGGCTGCTGCCGACGCGGGAAGCCCGGGTATTGCAGGCGGAAAGCGAAAAGCTGATTGCCGGCCTGGAGAATCTGCGCAAGCTGGCGCGCAATCTCGGCACCGCCAGCAGCGGCCATCTGCGCCTGGCAGCAGCGCCGGCCCTGTGCCTCGACCTGGTGCCGCAGGCGATCACGCTGTTCCGCCAGAAGCACAAGGATGTCACCTTCGAGGTCGAGACGCGGCAATATGCCGATCTGATGCGCGCCGTGCTGACCCAGGAGGTCGATCTCGGCATCGGCTTCGACATCCCGCAGCATCCCGGCCTCGACCTGACGCCACTGGCTCAGGGCCATTTCTACGGTGCGTTTCCGGCCATCCAGGACAAAACCCTGCCCAAAGTGGTGAAACTGGCGCAGTTTGCCCGCCAGCCCTTCATCGGCCTGCGCAGCGACGATCCGCTCGGCTCGGTGTTTTCGGCCACGCTGAACCTCGCCGGCGTGCAGCTCGACCCGATTGTCGAGGTCAAGACCAATCAGGTGGCGCTCTCGCTGGTGGAAAAGGGCGCCGGGGTGGCGATTGTCGATCAGTATACGGCGGCGGCGCGCAATCCGGCCCGGGTCTGCATCCGGCCGCTGCTGCCCTCGATCCCATTCTCGGTGCAGGTGATGCGGCCCAAAAACAGCCCACCCGGCCTGCTGGCCCGGCAATTCGGCCTGACACTGGAAAAGGCGGAAAAAAGTATCGCTACAATTCTTTCCGCAGAATCGGCTTGACGAAAACGGTGCCGCACCGCCCCATACCTTCAAGGCATGGGGCCGGCACCGATACGCATGGCGGCGGCGATCCGCTTTCCGCTATCACGGGAACGGTAAACGGCCGCGCGACTCCGTACCGTTTCAAGATCGTTTGTTCGCGATACCAACCAGGAGGGACTCAATGACCATGTTTTCCATCAAGCATGCGGCCGGCGGCGCCTTGTTCGCTGCGCTGCTCGCCGTCATGCCCGGCGCCGGCATGGCGCAGCAGAAATTCGTCACCATCGGCACCGGTGGCGTGACCGGCGTGTATTACGCTGCCGGCGGCGCGATCTGCCGCCTGCTCAACAAGGACCGCAAGAGCCATGGCATCCGCTGCTCGGTGGAATCGACCGGTGGCTCGGCCTTCAACGTCAACACCATCCGCGCCGGCGAACTCGATTTCGGCATGGCGCAGTCCGACGTGCATTATTACGGCTACAAGGGCGAAGGCGCGTTCAAGGATGCCGGCGCCTTCACCGATCTGCGCTCGGTCTACTCGATCCATCCCGAGCCGTTCACCGTGCTGGCGCGCAAGGAAGCCGGCATTGCCAAGTTCGAGGATTTCAAGGGCAAGCGCTTCAATATCGGCAATCCCGGTTCCGGTACCCGCGCCTCCTTCGAGCAGCTGATGAACACCATGGGCTGGAAGCTGACTGATTTTGCGCTGGCTTCCGAGCTGAAGGCCGACGAGCATGGCCCGGCGCTCTGCGACAACAAGATCGACGGCTTCTTCTACGGCGTCGGCCATCCCTCGGCCAATATCCAGGATCCCACCACCACCTGCGGCGCCAAGCTGGTATCGCTGACCGGTCCGGCGGTGGACAAGCTGGTGGCCGAGAATTCCTTCTTCGCCAAGGCGACGATCCCGGGCGGCCTGTACAACAACAACCCGCAGCCGACCACCACCTATGGCGTGCTCGCCACTGTGGTATCCTCGGCCAAGGTGTCGGATGAGACCGTCTATCAGATGGTGAAGGCCACCTTCGACAATTTCGACGAGTTCAAGAAGCTGCACCCGGCCCTGGCCGTGCTGGAGCCGAAGAACATGATCAAGGACGGCCTCTCGGCCCCGCTGCATCCGGGCGCCGTGAAGTATTACAAGGAGAAGGGCTGGATGTAAGTCCGGCCTGCACGGCCGGCCCGGCAACGGGCCGGCCGTTTTCTATCTGTGACACGATTTGATTGCGTTTTCGGGGGCAAAGATGAGCAACGATAGCAATCGCCGACAGGCGAGCGAAGCCGAATTGCTGGAAATGGTGGCGGAAACCGATACCGGCGGCCGCGAGGCCAAGGGCCTGGCCGGCCGCATCCTGCTGATCGTTGCCGTGGCCTGGTCGGCTTTCCAGGTCTGGTACGCCTCGCCGCTACCCTTCATCTTCGGCGTGTTCATCCTGAACGACACCGAAGCCCGCGCCATCCATCTCGGCTTCGCCGTGTTTCTTGCCTTCACCGCTTATCCGGCGCTGAAGCGCTCGCCGCGCGACCGTGTGCCGCTTTATGACTGGGTGCTGGCCCTGCTCGGCACTTTTGCCGCCAGCTATCTGTTCACCCATTACGTGGCGCTCTCCACCCGCCCCGGCACGCCGACCATGATGGACCTGGCCACCGCCGGCATCGGCATGCTGCTGCTGCTGGAAGCCACCCGGCGCAGCCTGGGTCCGCCCATGGTGGTGGTGGCCCTGGTGTTCATCTGCTTCACTTTCGCCGGCCCGCTGATGCCGGAAGTGATCCAGCATAAGGGCTCGTCACTGACCAAATTCCTGCAGCATCAATGGCTCACCACCGAAGGCGTGTTCGGCGTTGCGCTCGGCGTTTCCACCAGCTTCGTGTTCCTGTTCGTGCTGTTCGGCTCGCTGCTGGAGAAAGCCGGCGGTGGCAATTACATGATGCAGATTTCCGTCGCCCTGCTGGGCCATCTGCGCGGCGGTCCGGCCAAGGTGGCCGTGGTCTCCTCGGCGCTGAACGGCGTGGTGTCCGGCTCGTCGGTTTCCAACGTGGTATCGGGCGGCATCTTCACCATCCCGATGATGAAGCGCACCGGGCTGTCCGGCATCAAGGCTGGCGCCATCGAAACCGCCTCATCGGTGAACGGCCAGATCATGCCGCCGGTGATGGGCGCCGCCGCCTTCCTGATGACCGAATATGTCGGCCTGCCCTATGCCGAGATTGTCAAACATGCCGCACTGCCGGCGATCATCTCCTATATCGCGCTGTTCTATATCGTTGACCTGGAAGCGGTGAAAATCGGCTCCAAGCCGCTGATGCGCTCGGCCGCCCATAGCCGCGCCCAGCATCTGATTCGCCTCGGCCTGGGCTGGAGCGGCACCATCGCCGCCATCTGCCTGATCTATTACGGCATCCTGGCAATCCAGGCTTTGTTCGGCGCCGCCGCGCCCTGGCTGATCGCCCTGGCCGGCGCCGGCCTCTACCTGTTCACGCTGTGGTATGGCGCGCGCTATCCCGATCTCAAGCTGGACGATCCGAACGCGCCGATCACCGTCTTGCCCGAAGCCTGGGCGGTGGCGCGCACCGGCCTGCATTTCACGCTGCCGATCATCGTGCTGCTGTGGTGCCTGATGGTGGAGGAAATGTCGCCCGGCCTGTCCGCCTTCTGGGCCACCGCCACGATCATGGCCATCGTTGTGACGCAGCGGCCGCTGATTGCGCTGTTCCGTAACCAGGGCCTGGCCTCGGCTGCCCGCCAGGGTATCGCCGATCTGGTCGATGGCTTCAATCTCGGCGCCCGCAACATGATCGGCATCGGCATTGCCACCGCCACCGCCGGCGTCATCGTCGGCACCGTGACGCTGACCGGCATGGGCCTGATGATGACCGACTTCGTCGAGTTCGTCTCCGGCGGCAATGTGGTGGCGATGCTGGTGATGACTGCCTTCATCTGCCTGGTGCTGGGCATGGGCATCCCGACCACCGCCAACTACATCCTGGTGGCGACGCTGATGGCGCCGGTGATCGTGGAACTGGGGGCGCAATCCGGCCTCGCCATCCCGCTCATTGCCGTGCATCTGTTTGTATTTTATTTCGGCATCATGGCCGATGTGACGCCGCCGGTCGGCCTGGCTTCCTTTGCGGCGGCAGCGATTTCCGGCGAAGACCCGATCAAGACCGGCCTGCAGGCCACGGTCTATTCCATGCGCACCGCCGTGTTGCCCTTCGTGTTCATCTTCAATCCGCAGATGCTGATGATCGATGTCGGCAACTGGCCGGAAGCCACCCTGGTGATCGTGATCTCCACCATCGCCATCCTGCTGTTTTCAGCCGGCACCATGGGCTGGTTCTTCGGTCGCAGCCGCTGGTGGGAAAGCGCCCTGCTGCTGCTGGCCTGTTTCGCCTTGTTCCGCCCCGGCTTCTTCTGGGACAAACTCTACGATCCCTACCAGCATCGCCCGGGCAGCGAATTGTTCCAGGTTGCCGGCAGCCTGCCCGCCGATAGCCGCGTCATGCTGGTGGTGGCCGGCATGAATATCGAGGGTGACGATATCCGCAAGACCATCTCGCTGCCGCTCGGCCCGGTGGCGGAAGGCCGCATCCGCATCAATGCCACCGGCGCCACCATCACCAGCCTGGGCGGCGAGTTGCAGGTGGCGGCGGTGAAATTCGGTTCCGCCGCCCGCCGCGTCGGCCTGGATCAGGGCTTCACCGTGCAGGAAGTGCTGCTGCCCAGCGACCGGCCCTCGAAGCATTGGGTCTATCTGCCGGCATTTCTGCTGGTCGGCCTGGTGGCACTCAATCAGAAGCGCCGCCAACGCCGCGCAACGGTGCCGGCATGAGAACAGTGATCCTCTGCTCCGGCGGCATCGATTCGGTGACGCTGGCGCACAAGATCGCCGCCGAGCATGAATTGGTGCGGCTGCTGACCTTCGATTACGGCCAGCGCCATGCCAAGGAGGTGGAATTCGCCGCCCGCACCGCGCAAAGGCTGGGCGCGCGGCATGACCTGGTGGATATCCGCGCCCTGGCGCAATTCCTCTCATCATCGTCGCTGATCGATGGCGCCGCCAATGCCATCCCGGATGGGCATTATGCGCAGGAGACGATGAAATCCACCATCGTGCCGAACCGCAATGCCATCATGCTGACCATCGCCTTCGGCATTGCCAGCGGCATGCAGGCCGAGGCGGTGGGGATCGCCGTGCATAGCGGCGACCATTTCATCTATCCGGATTGCCGGCCGGCCTTTGTCGATGCCTTCCGCGCCATGCAGGAAAAGGCCCTGGAAGGCATGGGCGAAGTAGCCCTGCTGGCGCCGTTTGTGCAGACCAGCAAGGCCGGCATCGTCGCCGAAGGCGCGCGGCTTGGCGTGCCGTTTGCCGAAACCTGGAGCTGCTACAAGGGCGGCGAGAAACATTGCGGCCGCTGCGGCACCTGCGTCGAACGCGCCGAAGCCTTCCACCTCGCCGGCATCCCCGATCCGACCGTCTATGCCGATCCGGATTACTGGCAGGACGCAGTGAAGGGGCGCTCATAAACACAAAGATGCCCGGATCAAGTCCACTGTTGTCCGGTTTAGTTTTTTGATCAGGGGCTGCCGCCAGACTTCACCACAAAGCCGTCATGGTCGGCGTAGGCCGACCATCCACGAGTTCTCTGTTTTTCAGCCAGGTCAACAAAGCAACACGTGGATGGTACGCCTTCGCGTACCATGACGGCCTTTGTTATGGGACGAATGGAGCGCGTTTTGCGTCAACCGTGTTCCTGGAGCAAGGGATGATCAAAAAGCCCAGTCTTGATGCACCATATCGTCAATGCCCTACAGGCTAAACCGGACAGCCGTGGATCAAGTCCGGGCATGACGACACTCGTTGTTATCGTCACCCCCGGGCTGGACCCGGGGGTCTCGCGGATCAACCGACCTTCGTGCCGGTGAGATCGTAGGCATCGGCCTTTTCGATCTTCACCTTGATCATGTCGCCGACCTTGACGCCGGCAGCGCCTTTGATCTTCACGATGCCGTCGATTTCCGGTGCATCGGCATAGGAACGGCCAATGGCGGTGGTGCGCTTGGCTTCATCCACCAGCACATCCAGGGTGCGGCCGATCTTGGCCTGGAGGCGGCCGGCGCTGATTTCCTGCTGTGCCGCCATGAAACGCTGCCAGCGCTCCTGCTTCACATCATCGGGCACCTGATCGGGCAGATCGCGCGCGGCGGCGCCTTCCACATTCTCGTATTTGAAGCAGCCGACACGATCAAGCTGCGCTTCCTGCATCCAGTCGAGCAGGAACTGGAAATCTGCCTCGGTTTCACCCGGGAAGCCGACAATGAAGGTGGAACGGATGGCGATATCCGGGCAGATATCGCGCCACGCCTTCAACCGTTGCAGCAGCTTGACCTGATTGCCCGGGCGCCGCATCGCCTTCAGCACCCGCGGCTCGGCATGCTGGAACGGGATATCCAGATAGGGCAGCAGCTTGCCCTCCGCCATCAGCGGAATGATCTCATCGACATGCGGATAGGGATAGACATAATGCAGCCGCACCCAGGCGCCGAGCGAACCCATGGCATCGCAGAGTTCGGTCATGCGCGCCTTCACGCTCTGGCCGCGCCACACGCTTTCGGCATGTTTGAGATCAAGCCCGTAGGCTGAGGTATCCTGCGAGATCACCAGCAATTCACGCACGCCGGCCTTCACCAGCCGCTCGGCTTCATACAACACATCATTGGCGGCCCGGCTTTTCAGTTTGCCGCGCATCGAGGGGATGATGCAGAAGGAGCAGGAATGGTTGCAGCCTTCGGAAATCTTCAGGTAGGCATAATGGCGCGGCGTCAGCTTGATGCCTTGCGGCGGCACCAGGTCCAGAAACGGATCATGCGCTGGCGGCGCCACTTCATGCACCGCATTCACCACCGCCTCATATTGCTGCGGACCGGTGACGGCCAGCACATCCGGGAACAGGCCGCGGATACGCTCCTCCTCCACGCCCATGCAGCCGGTGACGATGACGCGGCCATTCTCGCGCATCGCTTCGCCGATCGCCTCCAGGCTTTCCTGCTTGGCGCTGTCGAGGAAGCCGCAGGTATTCACCAGCACCACATCGGCATCGTCATAGGCGCCGGAAATGGCATAGCCTTCCGAGCGCAGCTTGGTGATGATGCGTTCGGAATCGACCAGGGCCTTGGGGCAACCCAGGCTGACGATACCCACCTTGCCGGGGCCTACCTTGTCCAGGATCGGCGCGGGAGGGGCGGACTTGGCTTTGGCGGCGATTTTGGGGCGTGCTGCGGTCATGGGCCGGGGTTATAGGGCGGAATCCCCGGCCGGTCCAGACCGCTTCGGCGTCACACGAGCCGATCTAGGCCAGCGCCGCCTCGGCCGCCGCCGCGATGCGGAACAGGCGCTGGTCCTGGCCGTTGCGGGCCACCAGCATCAGGCCGGCCGGCAGGGCGCCGCTTTCCGGCATCGGCAGGGAAATCGCGCAGAGATCGAAGAAATTCATCGTCGAGGTGTTGCGCAGCAGCAGCATATTGGCGCGGTTGAACGCTGCCTCATCGGCCAGATCGGCGATTTTCGGCGCCTGGATCGGCGTGGTCGGCAGGATCAGTGCATCGATATCCTGCAACCGGGCATCGATCCGGCGCACCAGATCGGCACGGCCCTGCTGCATGGCGACATAGCCGGCGGCGCTGATGCCGGTGCCGCGCCGGATGCGCGCCAGCACCATGGGGTCAAAATCCGCCGCCCGGCTATCGAGCCAGGCTTCATGAATGAAAGCAGCCTCCGCCGGGGCGATGCCGCCACGGCCATTCAGCGCCATCATTTCAGCAATCAGGTCATCCAGCGGCCATTCCACCACCCGGGCGCCGGCCTTGACCAGCCGCGCCTTGGTGGCCTCGAAGGCGGTAGCCACCGCCGGCTCGGTTTCACTCAGCAACGGCCCGGTGGGGATGCCAAGACGCAGGCCGGCCAGATCGGCGGCCTGCAATGGCTGCGGCGCCATGCCGGCCATCACCGCATCGGCCACCGCGCAATCGGCCACGCTTTTGGCCAGCGGGCCAATCGAATCGAGCCCGAAGGAAAGCGGGAAGGCGCCGTCGCGCGGCACGCGCTGCTGGCTCGGCTTCCAGCCGACGATGCCGCACATGGCGGCGGGAATCCGGGTCGAGCCACCGGTATCGGTGCCGATGGCGATTTCCGCCATGCCATCGGCGACGCTGACCGCCGCGCCGGAGGAGGAACCGCCGGGAATGCGGGCGCGATCCGCCGGATTGCCCGGGGTGCCGTAATGCGGGTTGATGCCGATGCCGGAAAAGGCGAATTCGGTCATGTTGGTCTTGCCGATGATCACCGCCCCGGCGGCGCGCAGCCGGGCGATGGCCGGCGCTTCAGCGGCGGCCGGCGCGGCATCATGCAGCAATTTCGAGCCGGCCAGCGTCACCTCACCGGCGACATCGAACAAATCCTTGATCGAGACGATCCGGCCATCCAGCGGCCCCAGCGCCAGGCCGCGCGCCGCGCGGGCATCGGCCGCCGCCGCAGCTTCGCGCGCCGCCTCGGCATAAAGCCGGGTGAATACCCGCGCCCCCTCGCCGGCCGGATCGGCAATGCGGGCAAGGCAGGCTTCAAGGCGATCACGGCTGGAACGGGGCATCGGGCAATCCTCAGGCAATAACGGGCAATGCTTCCACAGTGTAGCCAGCCGTCAGGCTGCGGCCCAGCACCGGATCGAACAATTCCATCTCGAAACGATCCGACGGGCGTACGCCGCCGATGGCGCCGAGCGTGCCGCAGAACATCAGGCTGCCGGCCGGCAGCACGGCATCGGCCTGGCCGAGATACCGTGCCATCAGATCGCGCGGATCGCGGATGCCGGCCACCGGGCCTTCCTGATACAGCATGCGCTGGCCGCCGATGGTGGCATGGCTGCGCAGGATCAGCTGATCCCAATGCGGCGCCACTTCATCGAACCGCCACAGGCTTTCGCCCACCACCTTGGCGCAAAGCTGCTTGGAGAGCGCAACGCCGGCTGCCTCCGCCTTGCGGTCGGTGTGATCCGAACCGAGCGTGACCCAGAGGCCATCGGCCAGCGACACCAGCACCGGCTCGACCTCGCCGGAGCTATCCGGACCGAGCACCTGGAGCTGCGTGGTCTGCGCCAGCTGGCTGACACCGATGCGGTAGAAAAGCGGCGTGGTGGAGGGGCGCGGCACACCGATGGCGGCCAGTTCCTCAATATGATGCTCGATGGCATGCTGGTCTCGACCGGTCCAGCCGGCGACGATCAGGGTATCGATGGCCACGGCGATACGATCCTGCCGGCCGGCCCAGTTGCGGGTGAAATGAAGCATGGTGGGAAATCCTTGAGACAGGTCAGCCAAAAGTCTGTGGCATCCACAATGCCAGGCCGGGGAACAGCGCCAGCAGCAGGATGAGCACAACCATGGTCAGCACGAAGGGAACGGAACCGATGATCACATCGTTGAGCGAGCCATGGCTGCGCAGCGATTGCACCACGAACAGGTTCAGACCAACCGGTGGCGTGATCAGCGCCATCTCGATCAGCACGATGATGACGATGCCGAACCAGATCGGATCGAAGCCGAGCCCGATCATCACCGGCGCCACGATCGGGATGGTGGTGATCATCATCGACAGGGTCTCCATGAAGCAACCCAGGATCAGGTAGAAGATCACCACCGCCACCAGCATGGAGAATTTCGACAGGCCGAGGCCGGCGATGAAATCGGTCAGCATGGTGGTGAGGCCGATGGCCGAGATGATGAAGTTGAGGAAATACGCTGCCACGATGATCAGCATCACCATCGCCGTGGTGCGCATGGTGTTTTCCAGCACTTCCCGCATCATCGCCAGCGACAGCTTGCGATACCAGACAGCCAGGCCGAGCGCCGCCACCACGCCGAGCGAGGCCGCTTCAGTGGGCGTGGCGATGCCGGCATAGATCGAGCCGACCACCACCAGGAAGATGCCGAGCGGCGGCAGTAGATCGACCAGGCTGGCGAGGCGCTCGCCCCAGCTGTAATGCACCGTGCTGCCGCCCCAGGCCGGCCGCATGATGCAGGCCACCGCCACCAGCAGCATGAACAGGCCGGCCAGACCGAGGCCCGGAATGATCCCGGCGAGATACAGTTTCGGGATCGAGGTATCGGTCAGCACGGCATAGATGATGATGTTGATCGAGGGCGGGATCAGGATGCCGAGTGTGCCGCCGGCCGCCAGGGTGCCGAGAAACAGGCGTTCGTTATAGCCATGTTTCTTGACCAGCGGCAAAGCCACCGTGCCGACCGTGGCAGCGGTCGCCACCGAGGAGCCGGAAGTGGCGGCGAAGATGGCGCAGGCGCCGATATTGGAATGCATCAAGCCGCCCGGCAGCCAGCCGAGCCATTTCACCATGGCGCCATACATGCGCTCGGCCACACCGGCGCGCAGCAGGATTTCACCCAGCAGGATGAACATCGGGATCGAAACCAGCAGGAAGTCCTTTGAGGACGACCAGGCCACTTCGCCCAAAGCCAGGCTGAGCGGCATCTTGGAATAGAGCTTGTCGAGCAGCAGGCCAAGTGTGCCGAGCGCGCCGGCCACCGGCAAGGCAGCTGCCAGCAGAACCAGCAGCAGAATGAGAGTGGTGCCAAGCATCGGCTTATTCCTTCACGCGCAAGGCGGCGGTATGCGCCGATTCCTCGGCAGCGTCTTCTTCAATCGTGCGGGCACCGGCCAGCCGGCGCACGGTGGCGAGATCGCCGCTCAGCAGCGCCAGCAGGCTGCGCAGCAGCAAGGGCGCCAGCGTGAACAGGAACAGGCCGAGGCCGATCACCCACAGGCTTTGCGGCATCCAGAGCGGGGTTTGCAGCGGCGTGGTGGCGCGGGCCTGGAAACTGATCGAGGTGGCCAGCACATCCCAGGCCTGCTGCGTCAGCAGGCCGATGAAGACGCCGAGCGAGGCCAGCGCGATGATGTCCAGCACGGCACAGACCCGCGCCGGCAGGCGGGAATAGAGCGCATCCACGCGCACATTGGCGCGGCGCAGCAGCGTGAAGCCCAGCGCCCAGGCGGTGCCGATGGCGAAGGCATAGCCGGATAATTCATCCGCGCCGCCGAGTGAAATCAGCAGCAGCTTGCGCAGCAGCACATCGATGGAAACCAGAAAGGCGGAAGCCAGGATCAGGGCGCCGCCAAACCACACGGCATAGCGCGACAGGCGGTCGGCAAGATCAAGCCAGCGATCGAGCAATGTCATGGGAAAATCCTTCCGGAAGAGAAACGGGGCCGATTTGCACCGGCCCCGCTGGTCTTTAGTTGGCCTTGGCGGTGATGCCGACGATCTTGCCGATCGAGTCGTTCCAGGCCGGCACGCAATCGCCCGAGCAGCGCGCGGCCCATTTCGGCACCACGGTCTCGGCCATCACCTTCTTGAGCAGGGCCTTGTCGGCATCCGACACCGGCACCACGGTCATCTTGGCCTTGGTGCCCATGGTGCAATTGTCCTTGCCGGCATTGCAATCATAGCCCTGCTGGGTTTCCTCGGCCGCAGCCTTCCAGATGCGGTCTTCCAGGCCGGTGATCTCGGCCTGCAGGAAAGCGCGCACCTGCGGGTTCAGCTTTTCCCAGCTCTTGATGTTGACGGCATGCATGACATGGCTCCAGCCCAGCGGCAGGGCATAGATATGCGTCGCCACTTCATGCCACTTGGCGGAATTGCCCGACAAAGTGCCGGTGATGGCGCAATCCACCACCTTGTTCTGCAACGCCGGCACCACTTCGTTGAAGGCCAGGGTCACGCCGGTGCCGCCGAAAGCTTCGACGAATTCGGCCAGGGTGCGGTTACCGGTGCGCACCTTCTTGCCCTTCAGGTCGGACAGGCCCTTGATGTCGCCGTTGCAGAACAGCACCTGGGCCGAATAGGGCCAGATGCCCAGCACCTGCACGCCGAAACGCTCGCGGTAGAACTTGTCATAGACCGGCTTGTAGGCATCCGAAACCTTGCGCGCGGTTTCCACATCCGGCGACAGGCCGGCGAGATCGACCGCTTCGTTGCGCGCATCGTCGGCGGCGACATAGCCGAGCACGGTGGAGCCGAAATCGATCACGCCGAGGCGCATCAGGCGGAAGATTTCCGCGCCCTTGAGGCCCATTTCATTGAACGGGGTGATTTCGGCCGTGATCGCGCCCTTGGACTTTTCGTTGATTTCCTTGGTCCAGAACGGCTGCTCGAAATTCTTGTACTGGGTCAGGTTGCCCCAGGCGCCGACAACCTTCAGCGCCGTCTTGGGCATTTCCTGCGCGAGTGCCGCACCCGACACCCCCGCGAACAATACGCCGGCAAGCGCCAGCGACTTCATCATGGCACGCATATTCCCCTCCTGTGGTTGGCTTAAACGAAAAACGGAAAATCAGAGAACAGCCAGGCGGCTATTCTTCAGGTCGGTCACCAGCATGTAGCCTGGCGCATGGGTGATGCAGAATTCCGGCCGGGCGGCGGCAATCACCGCCTGGGGCGTCACGCCGCAGGCCCAGAAAACCGGAATCTCGTCATCGCGGATTTCGCTCGGCTCGCCGTAATCCGGCTGCATGATATCCTTGATACCGATCAGTTCCGGCTTGCCGATATGCACCGGTGCGCCATGCACCGACGGAAAACGCGAGGTGATCTGCACGGCGCGGATCGCGTCGGCCGGCTTGAATGGCCGCATCGACACCACGGTCGGGCCATGGAAGCGGCCGGAAGCCTGGGTGGCGATATTGGTGCGGAACATCGGCACATTGCTGCCGCTGGCGATATGGCGCAGCGGGATGTCGTCTTCCAGCAACGCCTCCTCGAAGGAGAAGGAACAGCCGATCAGGAAGGCGACCAGATCGTCGCGCCACTGCGCCTTGATGTCGCTCACTTCCTCCACCAGCTCGCCATCGCGCCAGACGCGGTAGCGCGGCAGATCCGTGCGGATATCGAGATTGGCGCCCAGGGCCGGCAGGCGCGGATCGCCCGGCTCGCTGGAGGCCAGCAACGGGCAGGGTTTCGGATTCATGGCGCAGAAACGCTGAAAATCGCCGGCCAGGCTTTTCGGCAGGATCGCCATATTGGCCTGCACATAACCCGGCGCCAGACCGGCCGTGGGGCCGGTATGATCGCCGGAACGCACGCGCAGGCGCGCCGCTTCGCCGGTTTCGCCGCGAAAATCCGCATGCCGGAGCACTGCGTTCATCTTCCCCTCCATGAAGCGAGCCATTCCGGCTATGGCATCACGGAACCGTCACGATTGTCCAATCGTGAGTTGGGATGGATTCATATAAGAAAAATTTATCGCTTGCTCCGGCGTGCTGCCGCATTGCTAGGCAACTGGCCCGGTTCGGTGGCAGCCACCTCGCGCGCCAGTTCCGCCACCGCCTCGGCCATGTAACTATCCGGCTTCACCGGATAGGTGGCGGTGAAATTCAGATCGGGCAGCAGCATCTCGGCGCGCAGCAGGCGCAGCTTGCGCTCGGCCAGTTCACGCTGGATCACCACCGGTGGAATCGCGCTGATGCCGATCCGATCCAGCGTCATGCGCACGATAGTGGAGAGCGAGGCATTGCCGTAGATGCGCCGATTCGGCACATCGGCACGCACCAGCATTTCGTTCACGGCGATATAAGGCCGGGTATTGCGCGGATAGGTGATGATCGGCCAGCGCCCCAGCGTGGCAATCCGCACCGGCTCAGGGCCGAGATCAAGCCCCGGGCTCGCCACCCAGGCCATCGGATAGGCGCTCAGATTGACGTTTTTCATGCGCGGCTCGCTCATCGGCCCGAGCACAAAGGCAATATCAAGCTGATGGCTGAGCAGCGACTGGCGCAGGATCGGCGAGGTATCGACCTCGATTTCCAGCGTCACCGCCGGATAGACCGCATGCATGCGCTCGATCAGCCGCGACAGCCAGGTATGCACGATGGTTTCCGCCACGCCCAAGCGCACCACACCGCGCATCGCCTTCTTCTCACGCAGGGCCTGCAGCATGTCGGCGCGCAAGGTCAGCATACGTTCGGCATAACCGAGCAATTCAAAGCCCTTCACCGTCAGCTTGGCGCCACGCGGCTCACGCGCAAACAGCTTCACTGCCAATTCTTCTTCCAACTGGGCAATGCGCTGCGACACCGCCGGCTGGGTGGTGTTCAGCTTTTCGGCGGCGGCGCGGAAACCGCCCAGATGCGCCACCCAGACGAAGGTTTCGAGATTGCGCAGATCAACCATTTATGCTTCCCGGCAAAAGCCATAAGAATGTCTTATGCTAAGTCCGGTGCTGCCGAACGGCAAGCATCCCTTGCCGGGAAGCCGTAACGGCGCTACATCGGCGGGCGCAACCACCGGAGATCATCATGCCCGCCCTGTTCGAGCCGCTGACCCTGCGTTCCGTCACCCTGCCCAACCGCATCGTGCTGTCGCCGATGTGCCAGTACAGCGCCACGGATGGCTCGGCCAATGACTGGCATCTGGTGCATCTCGGCCGCTATGCCGCCGCCGGGCTGGGTCTGGTACTGGCCGAGGCGACCCATGTGGCGCCACGCGGCCGCATCACGCCCTATTGCCTGGGGCTGTATGACGATGCCAATGAGGCGGCTCTGGCCCGCGTTGTGCAGGCCTACAAGGCGGTGGCGGCCACGGCGGGCAACGCGCCTTTTGGCCTGCAATTAGCGCATGCCGGGCGCAAGGGTGCCAGCGCGGCGCCCTGGGCCGGCGGCAAGCCGCTGACCGATGAGCGGGCCTGGATCAATCTGGCGCCCAGCGCCATGGCGCATGAAGAGGGCGGGCCGCTGCCCGAGGCGATGGACGAGGCCGCCATCGCCGAAGCCATCGAACAATTCGCCGCCGCCGCCCGCCGCGCCGACCGCATCGGCGTCGATGTGATCGAATTGCATGGCGCGCATGGCTATCTGATGCATCAATTCCTGTCGCCGATCAGCAACCGGCGCAATGACGAGTATGGCGGCAGCCTGGAAAACCGGCTGCGTTTCCCGCTGGCGGTGTTTGATGCCGTGCGCGCCGCCTGGCCGGCGCATAAGCCGCTCGGCATCCGCATTACCGGCAGCGACTGGATGGGCGATGCCGGGCTTGGCATTGCAGATGCCATCGCCTTCGGCCATGCCCTGAAGGAACGCGGCTGCGATTTTGTCGATGTCAGTTCGGGCGGCATCTCGCCGCAGCAGCAGATCACCACCGGGCCGGGCTATCAGGTGCCGTTTGCCGCCGCTCTGCGCAAGGCCACCGGCCTGGTCACCATGGCGGTGGGCCTGATCACCGAGGCGCAGCAGGCCGAGGCGATCCTGGCCGAGGGCAGCGCCGATCTGGTGGCAATGGCGCGCGGCCTGCTCAACGATCCGTTCTGGGCCTGGCGTGCGGCCGATGCCCTGGGCGGCCGGGTGGCGGCACCGAACCAGTATCTGCGCGGCCGCCAGCGCGGCGTCGACACACCACGCGAATTGCTGGCAAAAAAAGTCTAACGACCCCGCGTCATGCGACTACGCGCCAGCGCCAGCCCGGCGGCCCAGGCCGCCGAGGCCAGGCTGGCAGCCAGGAAACGCCAGCCAGCGGGCAATCCGGGCAGCGCTAGCAAGGTGAGGAAAAACGCCGCATGGCTGGACAGGCCGATCTGGCTGGAGGCCAGCGCGGCGCGGGCGCCGGCACGGGTGAAGCGGCGCAGCAGAAACAGGCAGACCACGGTGAGCGCCACCGGAAAAGTGGCCAGCAGGCCGGAACCGAGCGGCCCGAGCCGGTTGGCCAGCAGCGTCACCAGCGCCACCAGCAGGCCGGCACAGGCGGCGCGCAACGCCACGTCATAACCCGGCGAGGGTCGGCTGCTGCCGCCAGCCGCCGGATCGTCGCCGGCCGCCGCATGTTTGCTGCCCAGCACCACCACCTTGCGGTTGACCAGCCAGGCCAGCAGCCCGGCAGCCGCCGTGAAACCCAGCATCACCGGCAGGCCATGCGGCAGGGAACGTACCGCGAGCGCGGCACAGCCCCAGGCCAGCAACGCGCCGAACAGGGCCACCGGCGCCGCCTGGCGCCCGATCAGCCGGATATAGGCGGTGAGGAAACACAGCACCGCGCCGATCATGCCCAAAGCCACCAGGATGGCCTGCTGCATGAAAACCGCATCCTGCTGGAAACTGAGGAAAAAATACGAGGGGCCGACCACGATCGGCAGCGCCAGCACGATACCGCCGATGAAGGGCGGCGCCCGCTCCATGACATGAACGACGCCGCCGACAAACAGGGCGACCGACAGGCCGCGCAGGCCGGCAAACAGCAACTCGGGATCAACGGACAGCATGATTGCCGAGGCTCTAGCACGGCCGCTGGCGTTAGGCGATAATCGGCGCATGGAATTTATGCGCGTCTATGGCCGGGTGCTGGCCCTGCTCGGCCCGGAGAAACGGCTGGCCTGGCTGCTCGGCCTGGCCAATATCGGCCTGGCCGGCATCAGCTTCATCGAGCCGGTGCTGTTCGGCCGCATCATCGATGTGCTGAGCAACAGCGACAAGAGCAACCCGGATGCCACCTGGGCCGCCACGCTGCAATTGCTCGGCCTGTGGTGCGCCGCCGGGCTGGTCGGCATCCTGGCCGGCATTCTGGTGGCTTTGCATGCCGACCGCCTGGCACATCGCCGCCGCCTCGCCGCCATGTCGCTCTATTTCGAACATGTGCTGAGCCTACCCGCCGCCTTCCATGGCGCCACCCATTCCGGCCGGCTGCTGAAAATCATGCTCGGCGGCGCCGACAACCTGTTCGGCCTCTGGCTGGCGTTTTTCCGCGAGCATCTTTCCACCTTCGTCGCCGTGCTGGCGCTGCTGCCGCTGGCCTTGTGGATGAACTGGCGGCTCGGCCTGCTGCTGATCCTGCTGATCGTGGTATTCGCCCTGCTCAGCGCCATCGTGGTACACAAAACCGAAGCGGCACAATCCGCCGTCGAGGATTACCATTCCGAACTGGCGGCACGGGCCGGCGATGCGCTCGGCAACGTCACCCTGGTGCAGAGCTTCGTGCGCCTGGCGCTGGAGGCGCGCGAGCTTGGCACGGTGATGCAGAAACTGCTGGCAGCGCAATTCCCGGTGCTGAATCTATGGGCGCTGATGACGGTGCTGAGCCGCATGGCTTCCACCATCACGGTGATCGCCATCTTTGTGCTCGGCAGCTGGCTGCATCTGCAAGGCCAGGCCAGCGTTGGCGAGATCGTCAGCTTCATGGGTTTCGCCACCATGCTGATCGGCCGGCTGGAACATGCCATGGGCTTCATCAGCCGGCTGTTTTTCCAGATGCACAGCCTGATGGAATTCTTCGGCGTGCTGGATACCAAATCCGGCGTTGCCGACCGGCCCGGCGCCCGCGCGCTGGAACGGCCGCGCGGCGAGGTCGCCTTCGAGCAGGTCAGCTTGAGTTATGATGGCGGCCGCCCGGCGGTGCGCGACCTGAGCTTCACTGTGCCGGCCGGCGCCTCGGTCGCCCTGGTCGGCGCTACCGGTTCCGGCAAAAGCACCACCATGGCGCTGCTCAGCCGGCTGTGGGACCCGCAATCCGGCCGCATCACCATCGATGGTCTGGATATCCGCGATGTGACGCTGGAAAGCCTGCGCCGCCAGATCGGCGTGGTGTTTCAGGACAGCGCGGTGTTCCACCGCTCGATTGCCGACAATATCCGCATCGGCTCGCCCGGTGCCACGCTGGAGGAAGTGAAACGTGCCGCCGCCCTGGCCGAGGCGCATGACTTCATCGAACGCCAGCCGCAGGGTTATGACACCATCGTGGGTGAGCGCGGCGTCAATCTTTCCGGCGGCGAACGCCAGCGCCTGGCGATTGCCCGCGCGCTGCTGAAAAATCCGCCGATCCTGATTCTGGACGAAGCCACCTCGGCACTGGATGCCGCCACCGAGGCCCGCATCCAGAAGGCCCTGGAGCAACTGATGCAGGGCCGCACCACATTTCTCATCGCGCATCGCCTCTCAACCATCCGCAAGGCCGACCTGATCCTGGTGTTGCAGCAGGGCCAGATCGTGGAACGCGGCAGCTTCGAGCAACTGGTGGCCCAGGGCGGCATCTTCGCCGACCTGGCGCGCACCCAGTTTGCCGGGCTTACGCCTTAAGCCGCGCTTGCCGAAGCCCAGGGCTGGCCGATCTCGGTCATGCCGGTCTGGCTGCCGTCATCGTTGAACATCACGGCACTGGGGCAGGCGAAGGCCAGCGGGAAGGGATCGAGCCGGCGTTCGGCGGCTTGCGGGAAGCGCGCCTTGAGTGCGGCGATGGTTTCAGCCGACAGGCGCGGATTATAGGCCGGCATGCCGACCACGCTGGCATCGATGCGCGGCTGGTGGAAGGCATCCTCCAGGCTCATGCCGAAATCGACCACGAAGCTGACCAACTGCATCACTGCCGGCAGGATGCGGCGGCCGCCGGAAGCGCCGATGGCGAACCACGGCTTGCCCTGCTTCAGCACCATGCTGGGCAGCATATTGGAGAGCGGCCGCTTGGCCGGGCCGATGGAATTGGGCCGGCCCGGGCGCGGATCGAACCACATGATGCCGTTATTCATCGGCACGCCGGTTTCCGGCAGCATGACACGGCTGCCGAATAGCGACAGCAAGGTCTGCGTGATCGTCACCATGTTGCCGTGTTTGTCGACCACACAGAGATTGGTGGTGCAGCCACCGTTATTCTCGGTATCACCCATGGTGGCGAGGCGATGCTCATAGGCCGCGTCCAACGCCTCGGCATAGGCCACGAAACTCTGCGCACCGGGGCCGGCTGCGCCGCGTTCCAGCTTCGGCGTAGCGCGGTTCAGCGCATCGGCCAGCGTTGGCCCGGCAGTGAGGCCGGGCGGCAGCACCAATGTGGCGCCGCCATGTTCATGCAGCAATGGCTGCACCAGCCGGGCGCGATATTGCGCCAGATCGTCGGCGGCGATTTTGCTGCCGCCGGCGGCCAGATCATGCACCAGGCTGCGCGCCAGTTCGCCCTCGTAATAGTCGCGCGCCCCAGCCGCTTGCAGCCGCTTCAGCGTTGCCAGTAGCGCCGTGTTCCTGAGGCGCGGCGCCACGCCGGCCCATTCCGCCGAGGGCGGCAGGCCATTGGGCAGGAAATACGCCGCCGAGGCCGGAAAACGCGCCAGATCGCGCGCCGCCGAAGCCACCACCAGGCTGAGGAACCAATCCACCTCGATACCCTGTTCGCACAGGCCGATAGCCGGGGCCAGGCTTTCCGCCCAGCTTCGTGTGCCGAAGCTTTCCAGCGCCAGCCGCATGCCATCGGGCTGGCCCGGCAGCGCAATCGAGCCATAGCCGACGATATTGCGGTCTTCCACCACGGCCGGCCAGCCGAACAGATCGCCGGCCGTGCCGCCGGCCAGCGGATACTCCGCCGGATCGAGCCGCTGCGGGCTGATCATGCCGAAATCGATGCATTGCGCCTTGCCGCTGCGCGCATCGTAGATCTGCATGAAGCCGCCGCCGCCAATGCCGCTCATCCAGGGTTCCAGCACAGCCAGGGCAAAGGCGGTGGCCACCGCCGCATCCACGGCATTGCCGCCCTGCGCCAGCACTTGCGCACCCACATCGGCGGCGGCCTGATTCTGTGCCGCCACCACGCCATTGCGGCCCACCACCGGATCTTTCGCATATCGCAACGACCGGCTCAGATTCTGCGCCATAACCACCGTCTCCCCTTTATCGTGACGCGATGCCGCTTGACGGGAAAGGCCAGCAGACCGCAGACTTTGCGCAAGAGTTTCATAAGTCAACGAATGATCCAACCGGGAGCGGCCAATAAAATCGCCCTGGGCAGCAGCAGCCGCGCCAGCCGCATCCGGATTGCGCGCGCGACGTGCCGCGCGATTCAAGGCCGCTCGGCCTGTCACTGCTTTAGGCAAAAAGCCTAGGCAATCTGCCATGCGAACAGGCAAGGCGAATTTTTAGACATTCATCTGCATGACTCCGCTTGACCGGAACCGCCGGAACAGGTCACAGTTTCATAAGTCGTCAAACGATCCAACAGGGACAACAACAATGGGGAAGAACACCATGTCGATTCGCGTATCCAAACCGTCGCGCGTCACCACCCTGGTTTCGCTGCTGGCGCTGGGCGCCGGCCTGGCGGCCGCCGACATGGCCCAGGCGCAGGCCAAGAAGGAACTGGTGATGGTGCCGCATGCCTCGCTGCGCATCACCGACCCGATCATCACCACTGCTTTCATGAGCCGCAATCATGGCTACATGATCTATGACACCCTGTTCGGCGTGAACGACAAGATGGAAGTTCAGCCGCAGATGGTCGACAAGTATGAGGTCAGCGGCGACAAGCTGACCTATACCTTCACCCTGCGTGATGGCCTGAAATTCCATGATGGCCAGCCGGTGACCAGCGATGACGTGATCGCCTCGCTGCAGCGCTGGGGCAAGGCCGATGGCATGGGCATCAAGCTGATGTCCTATACCAAGGAACTGACCAAGGTTAACGACAAGACCTTCCAGCTCACCCTCAAGGAACCCTACGGCCTGGTGCTGGCCTCGCTCGGCAAGCCCAGCTCCAACGTGCCCTTCATCATGCCGAAGCGTTTGGCCGAGACGCCGCATACCCAGAATGTGCCGGAGGAAATCGGCTCCGGCCCGTTCCGCTTCGTCAAGAGCGAGTTCCAGCCCGGCCTGAAGGTGGTGTACGAAAAGAACACCGACTATGTGCCGCGCAAGGAAGCCCCGAGCTTCATGAGCGGCGCCAAGCTGGCCAAGGTGGATCGCGTGGTGTGGAATTCCATCGCCGATCCGCAGACCGCGATGAATGCCCTGGTGAAGGGCGAAATCGATATCTGGGAACAGGTTTCCTACGATCTGCTGCCGGAAGTGAAGAAGGCCAAGGATGTGGTGGTGGCCGACTACGGCCCGCTCGGCATGAACTACATGATGCGCATGAACTGGCTACAGCCGCCGCTGGACAATGTGAAGGTGCGCCAGGCCATCCTGCATGCGGTCTATCAGGGCGATTACCTGGATGCCCAGATCGGCGAACCCTCGCTCTACAAGATCTGCGGCGCCATGTTCGGCTGCTCCACGCCGCTGAACAGCGAGGAAGGTGCCGTCGGCACCAAGAAGCCGGATATCGCCAAGGCCAAGAAGCTGCTGGCCGAAAGCGGCTACAAGGGCGAGAAGATCGTCATCATGGCGCCGACCGACCTGCAGTCGATCTCGCAGCTGCCGCTGGTCACCGCGCCGGCTCTGCGCGCCATCGGCATGAATATCGATGTGCAGTCGATGGATTGGCAGACCCTGGTGGGCCGCCGCGCCAAGATGGATCCGGTGGATCAGGGTGGCTGGCATATCTTCCACACCGCCTGGGGTACCGCCGACATGATGAACCCGATTGCCAATGCCGGCGTGCGCGGCCTGGGCAAGAGCGGTGGTTTCTTCGGCTGGACCGAGGATGCCGAAATCGAAAAGCTGCGTGATCAATATGCGCGTGAAACCGATCCGGCAAAGCAGAAGGCGCTGGCCATCGCGGTGCAGAAGCGCGCCTATGAGATGGTGACCTACATCCCGCTGGGCGAATATTTCCAGCCCACCGCGCATCGCAGCAACATCAAGGGCCTGCTGCCCAGCCCGGCCTTCCTGCTGTGGAATGTGGAAAAGAACTGACGCGGCGGCATAACAGCCTCCCGGCATAAACACGATGCTGCGTCTGGTCTTATCGCGTCTGGTGGCTGCCATCCCCGTCATGGGGGTGGTCGCCATCTTCGTCTTCCTCATGCTGCGCCTCAGCCCGGGCGATCCGGCGGCGATCCTGGCCGGCGACATGGCCACGGCGGAAACCCTGGCGGCGATCCGCGCCGATCTCGGCCTCGACAAGCCGATCCCGCATCAATTCGTCGCCTGGATCGGGCAATTGGCCCAGGGCGATCTCGGCCGCTCGGTGATTTCCAAGCAGCCTGTGGCGGTGATGATCGGCCAGCGCCTGGAGCCGACCCTGTCGCTCGCTTTCACCACATTGATCTTTGCCATCCTGGTGGCGGTGCCGCTCGGCGTGCTGGCAGCCTGGAAACATGGCGGCTGGCTGGATCGCGGCATCATGGCCTTGTCGGTCACCGGCTTCTCGGTGCCGGTCTTTGTGCTCGGCTATATCCTGATCTTCGTGTTCTCGATCAAGCTCGATCTCTTTCCGGTGCAGGGTTTCGCGTCGCTGAGCGACGGCCTGCTGCCCTTTCTGGAGCGCATTGCGCTGCCGACGCTGACGCTGAGCTTCATCTATATCGCGCTGTTTGCCCGCATCACCCGCGCCGCCATGCTGGAAGTGCTGGGCGAGGATTATATCCGCACCGCCCATGCCAAGGGCCTGAGCGAGCGTGTGGTGCTGGTGCATCATGCCTTGCGCAATGCCGCCATCCCGATTGTCTCGGTGATCGGCATCGGCTTTGCCCTGCTGATCGGCGGCGTGGTGATCACCGAAACCGTCTACAACATCCCCGGCATCGGCCGCCTGGTGGTGGAGGCGGTGCTGGCGCGCGACTATCCGATCATCCAGGGCGTGATCCTGCTGTTTTCCGGCGTCTATGTCCTGATCAACCTGGCGATTGATATCGCCTATGTGCTGCTCGATCCGCGGATTCGCTACTGATGGCCCGCTTTTTCCGCCACCCGGCCTTCCGCAATCCCTCGGTTTTGATCGGCGGCGGCATCCTGCTGCTGCTGGTGCTGATTTCACTGGCGGCGCCGTTGCTGGCGGCGGCCGATCCCTCGGCCATCGCGCCGCGTTTCCGCCTCAAGCCGCCCTCCGAGCAATTCCTGATGGGTACCGATGGGCTTGGGCGCGACATCTTCTCCCGCGCCGTACATGGCGCCCGTGTCTCGTTGCTGGTTTCGGCCTGCGTCGCTGCCATCGCGCTCTCGGTTGGCCTGGTGATCGGCCTGCTGGCCGGCTATATCCGCTGGCTCGATGGCCTGGTGATGCGCGCCATGGATGGCCTGATGGCGATTCCCGGCATCCTGCTGGCAATTGCCCTGGTCTCGCTCTCCGGCGCCTCGCTGTTCACCGTGATCGTGGCGATCATGGTGCCGGAAATCCCACGCGTCGCCCGCCTGGTGCGCGGCGTGGTGCTCAGCATCCGCGAGGAACCCTATGTGGAAGCCGCCATCGGCCTCGGCACGCCGTTGCACAAAATCCTGATCAACCATGTGCTGCCCAACACCATCGCACCGCTGATCGTGCAGGGCACCTATATCTGCGCCTCGGCGATCCTGACCGAGGCGATCCTGAGCTTTCTCGGCGCCGGCCTGTCCAGCGAAATGCCGACCTGGGGCAATATCATCGCCGAAGGCCGCTCGGTGTTTCAGCGCGCGCCCTGGATCATCTTCTTCCCCGGCGGCCTGCTCGCCATCACCGTGCTGGCGATCAACATCCTGGGTGACGGCCTGCGCGACACGCTGGACCCGCGCCTGCAAAAGCGGCTGGGAGGTGTGCGATGAACCAGCCGGTCAGCAATAACCAACCGGTGCTCAGCGTGCGCGACCTGCGCGTGGCTTTGCCGCGTGGTGGCGACCGCGCCCATGCGGTGAACGGCATCAGCTTCGATGTGCAGCCCGGCGAAATCGTCTGCCTGGTCGGCGAAAGCGGCTCGGGCAAATCGGTCACCGCCTTCTCGGTGATGGGCCTGGGCGCCCTGCCGGTGGTGGGCGGGCAGATCCTGCTCGGCGGCGAGGAATTGCGCGGCGCCAGCAAAGCGCGGCTGCAGCAATTGCGCGGCAGCCGCATGGCAATGATCTTCCAGGAGCCGATGACCGCGCTCAACCCGGTACACCGGGTCGGCGACCAGGTGGCCGAAATGCTGCGCGCCCATGGCTGGAAGGGCAACGGCGTCAGCGTGGAAGAGCGCGTGCAGCAATTGTTCAGCGATGTGCATCTGCCCGATCCGGAACGGCTGGCGCGCGCCTATCCGCACCAGCTTTCCGGTGGCCAGCGCCAGCGCGTGATGATCGCCATGGCGCTGGCGCTGGAGCCGGTGTTGCTGATTGCCGATGAGCCGACCACCGCCCTGGATGTCACCACGCAGGCGCAGATCCTGTCGCTGCTGCGTGAATTGCAGCAGAAGCGCGGCACCGGCGTTTTGTTCATCACCCATGATTTCGGCGTGGTGGCGGATATCGCCGACCGCGTGGTGGTGATGCGCCATGGCGAAGTGGTGGAGCAAGGCGCCACGGCCCAGGTGCTGCACCAGCCGCAGCATGACTATACCAGGATGCTGATCGATGCCGTGCCGCGCCTGACACCGCGCGCCGCCAGCCCGCTCAGCGGCGCGCCGGTGCTCAGCGCCAAGCAACTCGACAAGACCTATAGCGATGGCGGCCTGTTCAAGGCGACGCGCCAGGTGCATGCCGTGGATGGCATCGATCTGGCTTTGTATCGCGGCCAGACGCTCGGCATCGTCGGCGAAAGCGGCTCGGGCAAATCCACCGCCGCGCGCTGCATCGCCCGGCTGATCAAGCCCAGCGGCGGCCAGGTGCTGCTGGAAGATGCCGATATCGCCGGCCTGTCGGAAACCGCGCTCAGGCCCTATCGCCGCCGCATCCAGGTGATTTTCCAGGATCCGTATCGGTCGCTCAATCCGCGCCGCACGGTTGGCGAATCGATCATCGAAGGGCCGCTGAATTACGGCGTGCCGCGCGCCACGGCGTTTGGCAAGGCACAGGAATTGATGCGTCTGGTCGGCCTCGATCCGGAAGCACTGGATCGGTTTCCGCATCAATTCTCCGGCGGCCAGCGCCAGCGCCTGTGCATTGCGCGCGCCCTGGCTATGGAGCCGGAAATCCTGGTGGCAGATGAAGCGGTGTCGGCGCTGGATGTCTCGGTGCAGGCCCAGGTGCTGGAATTGCTGGAATCGATCCGCGACCGGTTCCAGCTTGCCATCCTGTTCATCACCCATGATCTGCGCGTCGCTGCGCGGCTCTGCGACCGCATCGCGGTGATGCAGCGGGGCAAGATCGTGGAAATCGCCGATACCGCCACCCTGTTCGCGGCGCCGCAGCATGATTATACGCGCCAGCTTTTTGCCGCCTTGCCGGGCCGTGACTGGCTGGAAGCCGGCCACGCCGCCGAATAGGATGGGCCGAATAGGATGAGCCGGCCGGCGCCAGAACCGACCGGCTGTGGAGGAAACATGACCGAGGAAATCAGCCAGGCAGCCATCAAGGCGGCCATCGGCGACTTGCGCGGCGACGCCATTGACCTGCTCAACGATCTGGTGCGGCACCCGTCTTTGCTCGGCGCCGAAGCCGGCGCCCAGGCGCGCATGCGGCAGGAATTCGAGGCTCTGGGCCTCAGCGTCGATGAATTCGCCATCGATGAAGCGGCGTTGAAGCAGCATCCGGGTTATTCGCCCTCCATCGTCTCTTATGATGGCCGCCACAATATGGTCGGCCTGCATGAGCCGAAGCGCGGCACGCATGGCCGCTCGGTGATCTTCAACGGCCATATCGATGTGGTGCCGGTGGGCGCCGAAAGCCTGTGGACCAAACCGCCCTTCGAGCCCTGGATCGATGGCGACAAGCTCTATGGCCGTGGTGCCGGCGACATGAAGGCCGGCATCGTGGCCTATGTCATCGCCTTCAAGGCCTTGCAGAAGCTGGGCTTGGAGCCGGCGGCGCGGGTGATCCTGCAATCCGTGGTCGAGGAGGAATGCACCGGCAATGGCGCGCTGGCCTGCCTGCTGCGCGGCTATCGCGCCGATGCCGCCATCATCCCGGAACCATTGCCCGGCATCATGCAGGCGCAGATGGGCGTGATGTGGCTGGCGCTGGAAATCGCCGGCAAGCCGGTGCATGCCTCGGTGGCGCATACCGGGGTCGGCGCCATCGATTTCGCCACCTATATGTTCGGCGAACTGAAAAAGCTGGAAGCCAAATGGAACAGTGCCGGCGAGCGGCATCACTGCTATCACAAGCATGAGCATCCGGTGAATTTCAATCTGGGCAAAATCCAGGGCGGCGAATGGGCTTCCTCGGTGCCGACCTCGGCGCGTGCCGATATCCGCCTCGGCTTCTATCCCGGCCGCAAGCCGGAGGATGTGCGCCAGGAGGTGGAGGCCGTGCTGGCCGATGCCTATCGCCGCCACCCGATGAGCAATGCGCTGCAATACCGCGTGATCTACGAAGGCTTCCAGGCCGAGGGGTTCGAACTCGACATGAACCTGCCGGTGATCACCACGCTCGGCGATTGCCACCAGGCAGTGACCGGCGAGGCGGCGCAGCACAGCGCCTTCACCGGCACCACCGATGCACGTTTCTTCAATCTCTATGGCGAAACACCGGCCACCTGCTATGGCCCGCTGGCCAGCAGCATCCATGGCATCGATGAATGGGTATCCATCGACAGCATGATGCAGGTGGCTAATGTGCTGGCGCTGTTCATGCTGCGCTGGTGCGGCGTCAATCGCCTGGATAACTGACGGGAGCCACCACCATGACCGATCTGCATGATCTGAGCGCGCATGACCTGTCGCTCGGCTTCCGCACCAAACGCCTCTCGCCGGTGGAGGCGACCAAGGCGGCGCTGGCCCGCATCGAAGCCTGGGAACCCAGCATCAATGCGATGTATATCACCGATTTCAAGGGCGCCCTGTCGCAGGCGCGCGCCGCCGAACGGCGCTGGCGCGAAGGCAGGCCGCTATCGCTGCTGGATGGCGTGCCGATCACCATCAAGGAGAATATCGCCACCCGTGGCGTGCCGACACCGATCGGCACCGCCGCCACGCCGCCTAATCCGGCCCAGGCCGATGCCCCGCCCGCCGCCCGGGTGCGCGAGGCCGGCTGCGTCGTGCTGGGTAAAACCACCATGCCGGATTTCGGCATGCTGGCTTCCGGCATTTCCAGCCTGCATGGCGTGACGCGCAATCCCTGGAACACGGCGCGCAACAGCGCCGGTTCCTCGTCGGGCGCCGGTGCCGCCCTGGCCGCCGGCTATGGCCCGCTGGCGCTCGGCACTGATATCGGCGGCTCGGTACGGTTGCCGGCGGCGTATAATGGCGTCTTTGCGCTCAAGCCGTCGCTCGGCCGGGTGCCGATCCATCCGCCCTGGCTCGGCCGCGTCACCGGACCGATGACACGCAGCGTGCTGGATGCCGCCCTGCTGCTCAATCACCTGGCCAAACCCGATGCGCGCGACTATATGGCGCTGCCTTATGACGACCGTGACTGGGCGCGCAGCCTGAATGGCGAGGCCAAGGGCCTGCGCATCGGCCTGCTGCTGGATATCGGCTATGGCACGCCGCCACAGCCGGCGGTGCATGAGGCGGTGCTGGCGGCAGCCCGGCTGCTGGAACGCCATGGCGCCCATATCGTGCCGATGCAGCCTTTCCTGACCGAAGCCATGGCTTTGGGGCTGGATACCTTGTTCAAGGCCCGGGCGCTGGCGGATTTTGAGCTGATGAGCCCGGAGCAGCAGGGCAAGGTGCTGCCTTTCATCGCCGATTGGTGCCGCGCCGGGGCCGGCATCACCGGCGCCCAGGCGATGCGTGGCCTCAATCAGGTGATGGCCATGCGCGATGCTGCCTGCGCCGCCTGCCAGCCATTTGACCTGGTGATTTCGCCGACCTCGCCGATCACTGCCTACAAGGCCGAGGAAGCCGCGCCGGGCAATGATGTGGCACAGCCATTCCACCATATCTGCTACACCGCGCCGTTCAATATGTCGGAACAGCCTGCCGCCTCGATCTGCGCCGGCTATGATGCGGATGGCCTGCCGATCGGCTTGCAGATCATCGGCAAGCGGTTCGACGATCTCGGCGTGCTGCGCCTGGCGGCCTTCTACGAGGCGGTGCGCCCGGCTTTGCGGCCCTGGCCGCAGCCGCCGGGCTGATGGCCTGCCGACCACATAAAGGACGCATAAATAGCGGCCTATCTGTGGTCTGGACTTGTATATACAATGCCTTTTATACTGCCCGGCATGAGCAATGCCGGGCCGACGCCGCGCTATCGCCGCGTCAAGGAATTCATCGTCCGCCATATCGAGAGCGGCGACTATAAGCCGGGCGACCAGGTGCCGTCGGAAAGCGCCCTGGTGGCGACGCTGAAGGTCAGCCGCATGACGGTGAACCGCGCCCTGCGCGAACTCACCCATGAAGGCCTGCTGGTGCGGGTGCAGGGTACCGGCACTTTCGTGGCCGAGAAACGCCCGCTGGCCAATCTGGTGGAATTGCGCAACATCGCCGATGAAATCGCCGAGCGCGGCCAGCGCCACACCGCCAAGGTGGAATTGCTGCGCACCGAAAAGGCCTCTGCCGATGTGGCGCGCGATCTCGGCCTCAGCCCCGGCGCGCCGGTATTTCATTCGCTGATCCTGCATGCCGCCGATGGCGTGCCGGTGCAGTTGGAAGACCGCTGGGTCAATCCGGCCACGGCGCCGGATTACCTGAAGGTGGATTTCACCCGCACCACACCGAATGAGCATCTCAGCCTGGTGGCGCCGCTTTCCGAAGTGGAGCATGTGGTGGAAGCCGCCATGCCCGATGCCCGCGCCCGCCGCCTGCTGCGCCTGGCCGATAACGAACCCTGCCTGCGGCTGCGCCGCCGCACCTGGTCGGGCGGCTTGGTGGTCAGCAGTTCCGTGCTGCTTTATCCCGGCCATAGCCACCGCTTCACCACCCGCTTCGCCTATCGCGCCGATGGCACGGCGAAGCGCTCCAATCTCTAGAGGTCTGCCCATGTCCGCTTCCAGCCGCCGCGACAATAGCCGTGTCATCCGCGCGCCCCAGGGCGATACGCTGCATACGCAGAACTGGCAGATCGAGGCCGCCTACCGCATGCTGCGCAACAACCTGGACCCGGATGTGGCGGAACGGCCGGAGGAACTGGTGGTCTATGGCGGCATCGGCCGCGCGGCGCGCAACTGGGATAGTTTCGATCGTATCGAAGCGGCGCTGAAACAGCTTGGCCCGGAAGAAACCCTGCTGGTGCAATCGGGCAAGCCGGTGGGTGTATTCCGCACCCATGCCGATGCGCCGCGCGTGCTGATCGCCAATTCCAACCTGGTGCCGAACTGGGCCAATTGGGAAAAGTTCCATGAACTCGACCGCATGGGCCTGATGATGTATGGCCAGATGACCGCCGGTTCCTGGATCTATATCGGCAGCCAGGGCATCGTGCAGGGCACCTACGAAACCTTTGTCGAGATGGGCCGCCAGCATTATGGCGGCAATCTCAAGGGGCGCTGGATTCTCACCGCCGGCCTGGGCGGCATGGGTGGCGCCCAGGCGCTGGCCGCCACCATGGCCGGCGCCAGCATCCTGGCCATCGAATGCCAGCCTTCGCGCATCGAGATGCGGCTGCGCACGCGTTATCTCGACCAGCAGGCGCGCGATCTGGATGAAGCCCTGGCGATGCTGGAAACGGCGAAGCGCGAGGGCCGCGCGGTTTCCATCGGCCTGCTCGGCAATGCCGCCGAAATCCTGCCGGAAATCCTCAGGCGCGGTATCCGCCCCGATGCGGTGACCGACCAGACCAGCGCGCATGACCCGGTGAACGGCTATCTGCCGGCCGGTTGGAGCCTGGCGCAATGGGAAGCCGCGCGTGAAAGCGATCCCGATGCGGTGACCCGCGCCGCCAAGGCCAGCATGGCCGGGCATGTGCGCGCCATGCTGGCCTTCAAGGCACAGGGCATCCCCACTTTCGACTACGGCAACAATATCCGCCAGATGGCGAAGGAAGTCGGTGTGGCTGAAGCCTTCGATTTCCCCGGCTTCGTGCCAGCCTATATCCGGCCGCTATTCTGCAAGGGCATCGGCCCGTTCCGCTGGGTCGCGCTTTCGGGCGACCCCGAGGATATCTACAAGACCGATGCCAAGGTGAAGGAACTGATCCCCGACGATCCGCATCTGCATAACTGGCTCGACATGGCGCGCGAGCGCATCGCCTTCCAGGGCCTGCCGGCGCGCATCTGCTGGGTCGGCCTGGGCCAGCGCCACCGGCTCGGCATGGCGTTCAACGAGATGGTGGCGAAGGGCGAAGTGAAAGGCCCGATCGTGATCGGCCGCGACCATCTCGATAGCGGTTCGGTGGCGAGCCCGAACCGCGAGACCGAGGCCATGAAGGACGGCTCGGATGCCGTCTCCGACTGGCCGTTGCTCAATGCCCTGCTCAACACCGCCTCCGGCGCCACCTGGGTGTCGCTGCATCATGGCGGCGGCGTCGGTATCGGCTATTCGCAGCATGCCGGCGTGGTGATCGTGGCCGATGGCACGCCGGAAGCGGCCCGCCGGCTGGAGCGCGTCTTGTGGAACGATCCCGCCACCGGCGTGATGCGCCATGCCGATGCCGGCTATGACGATGCCATCCAATGCGCCCGCGACAAGAGCCTCAAGTTGCCTTTCCTGGATGGTTGAATGGCCATAACGGCAAGCCAGAGCATCTTCATCATTGCCGGGCCGAATGGCGCCGGGAAAACCACCTTTGCCAGGAACTTCCTGTCAAAGGTTATGACCGAGGTCGTTTTCATCAACGCCGATGACATCGCCCGCTCAATCCAACCGGATGATGTGGAAGCCGTGGCGATAGATGCCGGTCGCCTGACTTTAAAAAGAATAAGCGACCTTGTTGATGGGGGCCGTAGTTTTGCCTTTGAGACAACCCTCGCCGGCCGAAGCTACAGCAACCGCATTTCGCAATGGAAACGGAAAGGATACGAAATTCATCTGCATTTCCTTTCGCTTCCCAATGTAGAAGCCGCTATTGACAGAGTTGCATTGCGGGTTCGTCAGGGCGGCCATAATATTCCACCCGACGTTATTAAACGCCGCTTCACCGCTGGAATCGAAAACTTCCACAATATTTACAAGTCGCTGGTAACGGATTGGGTGCTGTACGATAATAGCTCAGATACCCCAGTTATCTTGGATGAGGGATAAGCCCAGAGCGATGTCCGACAAAACACTCATGACCCGAAAAGAAGAGATTTTTCGGCTTGCCAAGGATGCAATCCGCGAAGCTGCTGTGGAAGCGCGGGAAAAAGCCATCGAGACTGGCACCGCTATTGTCATTATCCGGGATGGCAAGCTGGTACACATTTCCGCTGCGGAGTTGCAACAACAGAAAGCGGCCGGACAATGGCGCGATATCCGCGTCGAAGATCGCAGCGGCAAGAAAACCGCATCGAAAAACTGATCTCCTGAAAGTATTTCGGGCGATTGATTTGCGCCACGCACCAGTGCGCCACCTTTTCCATAATCATCAGGCTTTGCCATGACCCTGCTGCTCGACGGCCAATCCCTCACCATTCAGGCCGTGGCGCAGGCGGCGCGCGGCAATAAAGCCGTGGCGCTGAGCGATGCGGCGCGCCAGCGCGTGACCGATTGCCATGCGCTGCTGCAGCGCATGGTCGCCGATGGCACGCCGATCTACGGCGTCACCACCGGCTTCGGCGCGCTGGATGGCAAGAAGGTGCCGCCGGAAGCCAACCGGGCGCAGCAGCATAATCTGCTCAAGAGCCATGCCGCCGGCATCGGCGCAGCAATGCGTGATGATGAAACCCGCGCCATGATGCTGATCCGCGCCAATGTGCTGGCCACCGGGCTGACCGGGGTCAGCATGGCGTCGCTGGAAGCCTTGCTGGCGATGCTGAATGGCGGCCTGGTGCCGCATGTACCGCGCCGTGGCTCGGTGGGCGCCTGCGGCGATCTGGCGCCGCTGGCGCATATGGTGCTGCCGATGATCGGCTGCGGCCGCGCCAAATTGCCGGGTGGCGACTGGATGCCCGGCGCCGCCGCCTTTGCCAGCCTCGGCATCGCACCGCCGGCCGTGGATGGCCGCGACGGCATTGCGCTGATCAATGGCACCGAGCAGACCACCGGCATCGGTGTGCTGGCGGTGTTTGATGCCGGCCGGCTGGTGCGGCTGGCCGAGGCAGTGGCGGCAATGAGCCTGGAAGCGCTGGGTGGGGTGTCCGATGCCTTTGACGAGCGCGTCGCCCTGGCCAAGCCGCATCCGGGCCAGATCGCCACCTCCGAAGCGCTGCGGCAGTATACGGCGGGCAGCCAGGCGGTGTTGCCGCCACGCCCGAGCCGGCTGCGCGATGGGCTAAGTTTACGCTGCATTCCCCAGGTGCTGGGCGCCAGCCGCGATGCCGTGACGCATGCCGCTGCCACACTGGAAATCGAGATCAACGCGGTGAACGACAATCCGATCTTCGGCCTGGCCGATGGTTTCGTCACCTCCAATTCCGGCAATTTCCACGGCCAGCGCGCCGGCGAGGTGCTGGATATGCTGGCGACCTCGATCTCGTCGCTGGCAGTGATCGCCGAGCGGCGCTGCGCCCGCCTGGTGGATGAGAAAAATTCCGGTGGCCTGCCGCCTTTCCTGATCCATCATCAGGCGCGGCCGGGGGAAAATTCCGGCTTCATGATCGCGCAATACACGGCGGCGGCTTTGGTGGCGGAATTGCGCATGCGTAGCGTGCCGGCCTCGCTGCAATCGGTGCCGACCTGCGCCAATACCGAGGATCATGTGCCGATGTCGCCGCTGGCCGCCGAACGCGCTGCCTTTGCGGTGGATACCGCCGAGACCATCGTGGCGATCGAGGCATTGCTGGCGGCGCAAGCCTATGACCTGCGCGGCCTGCAACCCGCCCCGGCGCTGCGGCCATTCTATGAAGCGATCCGCGCCCGGGTACCCTGCATGGTGGAAGACCGCGAGATGAGCCTGGATATCGAGGCCTGCCGCGCCGCCTTGCACGAGTTGGCGATCTAAGCCCGGCTGAAGATCAGCGCTGCATTGACGCCACCGAAGCCGAAGGCATTCGACATGGCATGGCTGAAACGCCGCGCCTGCGCCACCAGCGGCACCAGATCCGGCCCGGCACAGGCCGGATCGACCTGCTGCAGATTGAGTGTTGGCGGCGCCACCTGATCGCGCAAGGCGAGGATCGAATAGATCGCCTCCACCGCACCGGCAGCGCCCAGCAGATGCCCGATGGCGGATTTGGTCGACGACATCGCCAGCCGCGCAATATCGGCACCAAACACGCGGCGCATCGCCGCCATTTCCGCCGCATCGCCAACCGGCGTTGACGTGGCATGGGCATTGACATAGCCGATGGCCGCCGGCGCCACCGCCGCCTCGCCGAGTGCCTTGCGCATCGCTGCCACGGCGCCACGGCCGTCTTCCGGCGGCGCGGTGATGTGATGCGCGTCGGCGCTGGTGCCATAGCCAGCGAACCGCGCCAGGATATCCGCGCCCCGCGCCCGTGCATGCTCCTCGGCCTCCAGCACCAGGATGCCGGCGCCCTCGCCCATCACAAAGCCGTCACGCGCCGCATCGAAGGGTCGCGAGGCGCGTTCCGGCGTTTCGTTATGCTGGGTCGACAAGGCCCGGGCGGCGCCGAAGCCGGCGAGGCTGACCCGGTCGATACAGGCTTCGGCGCCGCCGGCCAGCATCACATCGGCCTCGCCGCGCTGGATCGCCCGCGCCGCATCGCCAATCGCCTGGGCACCGGCGGCACAGGCGGTGACCGGGCAGCCCAGCGGCCCCTCCAGGCCCCAGCGGATCGAAATCTGCCCGGCTGCGAGATTGCCCAGGAAGGACGGGATCACAAACGGCGATAATTTGCGCGGGCCGGCATTGTCCAGCGTCCGCGTCGCCTCGGCGATGGCCGGGAAACCGCCGATCCCGGTGGCGACGATACAGCCGGCACGCTGCCGCGCAGCCTCGCCCACCGGCTGCCAGCCGGCCTGGGCCAGGGCTTCCGCCGCCGCCGCCAGGGCATAATGGATAAAACTATCCATGCGGCGGCGCTCCTTGGCCGGCGCGGCACTATCCGGATCGAAGCCGGCTTCGGCATCCTCGGCCCGCTCCGGCACCAGGCCGGCAATACGCGCTGTCAGATCATCGGTGCGGAAACGGCCAATCTGCCGAATGCCGGAAACACCGGCCAGCAGGCGGCGCCAATTGGCCGCCACACCCTGGCCCAGCGGCGTGACCAGGCCCAGGCCGGTAATGACTACATTGCGCATCGACGTCTCCGGATTGATAGATGTATACACAATAGATGCATATACAGATATATTCTCAAGCCGGTCTTGGCAAGACCGCCCCGGCTGCTTAAAAAGAGCCATGGCGAGTTCACGTAGAATCGAGAAAACCGGGCAGGCGGCCGCCGCCTGGCAGGAGCTGGAAACCATCGGCTGCATCGGCATGCGGCTGCGCCAGGCGATGCGGCAGGCAACGCAATTGCTGGATGCCGGGCTGAAGCCGGCCGGCATCGCCATCACACAATTCGCGCCGCTGGCCTATCTCTACCGCGATGGCGCGCTGGGCATGGGGGAACTGGCCGAACGCATCGGCGCCGATCCCACCACCCTGACCCGGCTGCTGCGCCCGCTGGAACGGCGCGGCCTGCTGCAAGCCGAAATCGCCGCCGAGGATCGCCGCCGCCGGCTGATCCAGCTCACCCCCGCCGGCCGCGCCGTGTTTGAACAGGCCCTGCCGCTGTGGCAGGCCGCCCAAGCCGATATCGTGGCCCGCATCGGCCCTACCGAGGCGGATGCCCTGCGCCAGCAGCTCGATCACATCCAGAACAGACTGGCACGCTGAGCCGTTTACCAAGACTCTCCTTGCGGCAACCGCCGCATCGGCATATACCGCAATGCAACAGAGTCCCCAGCTTTGAGAAACCATAATGAACCGCGCCCGTATCGAAGGCCTGATTTTCCTGGCCGGCTTCATCGCCTGCGTGCCGATTGCCAATTGGCTGATCGGCCATGTCGGCACTTTCTGCGTGCCGAAAGGCCCCTGCCTGATCCCGGTGGCCCCGGGGCCGAATGGCCCGATCACCGCGCCCAGCGGCGTGCTGATGATCGGTATCGCCCTGGTGCTGCGCGATCTGGTGCAGCGCCGGCTCGGCAAGGGCTGGTCGGTCGCCGCCATCGCCTGCGGTGCCGCGTTATCCGCCTTTGTGGCGCCGCCGGCCCTGGTGATTGCCTCGATGATGGCCTTCCTGCTCTCGGAACTGGCGGATTTCGCGGTCTATACCCCGCTGCAACGGCGCGGCCTGGTGCGTGCCGTGCTGCTTTCCAGCCTGGTCGGCCTGGTGGTTGATTCCCTGGTCTTCCTCTACCTCGCCTTCGGCAGCCTGGATTACCTGGGTGGCCAGATCATCGGCAAGGCCTGGATGGTGCTGTTCTCGCTGCCGCTGATGCATTGGCTGCGCCGGCGTGATCAGCGCCTGGGCCTAGTTCCCGCCTGAAGCACACCATTCACGCCAGAGCTGGCGATAGCCGGCCTCGATGGCGCGCGCCAGGCCCGGGCCATCGCGCATCGGCGAGGCTTCGAAGCGCGGCCGCAAGCCGGCCCGCAAGGCCGCCAGACCGGCGATATCCCGCGCCCAGCGTTCGGCGATGGCAATGAACTCGGCCTCATCCTCACTCACCCAGTCGCTCATGCCGAGCGCACCGAGAATGCTAGCGCCGAAGCGGCCGACACTGGGCCGATCCGCCTTGCTCAGCACCGGCACACCCATCCACAAAGCCTCAATCGTGGTAGTGCCGGCATTATGCGGGAAGGGATCGAGCGCGATATCGATCTCGTTGTAATGCGCCCAGGTCTTGGGCTGCGGGCTGGTGAAGATCAGCTCAAGCCGCTCCGGCCCGATATCATGGCCGGCGAAACGTTCCTCAAACAGGCGGCGCGTGCCGGCTTCGGCGAAAGGCTTGGAATTCAGCACCAGCTTGGAACCCGGAATCCGATGCAGCAGGCGCGACCACAGCGCCACTACCTTTTCATTCAGCCGCACAGTGCGGCTGAAACTGCCGAAAGTGACATGGCCATTGCGCTGCGCCGGCAGCGGACCGACTTCCGGCATGCCTTCCGGCGGGCGGTAGACCAGCGGCGAGCGGCCAAGCCGCACGATGCGCTCCGAGAAGAGATGCTCGAAGCCCGGCGGCACCATGAAATCATCCGAGAAGAAACCATCCACCGCCGATAGCCCGGTGGTGTAGCCCTGGCCGATCAGATAGGAGAATTGCACCGGCGCCGGCTTGCGCGCGAACACGCCGAGGCGGTTGCCGGCGGTATGGCCGGCCAGATCAATCAGGATATCGATGCCGTCGGCGCGGATCATCGCCGCCACATCATCATCGCTGCGGCCCACCGTGACGCGCCAGTGATCGGCCTGATCGCGCAGGCGCTGCGTCACCGCATCCGGGATCGACACTTCGGCATAGAGATAGACTTCATAAGCATCGCGGTCGCGGCTCGCCAGCAAAGGCTCGAAGAACATCGCCACGGCATGATTGCGGAAATCCGGCGAGGCATAGCCGATCTTCAGCTTGCGCTCCGGCGTGCGGTCATTGCCATGCTGCAATGGCTGCGGCAGGCGCGGCTTGCCATGGCGTTCATCCCAGCGCCGGTATTCGGCAAAGACTTCCTCAGCGCTCAGATCGGCACGGTAATTCGAGCAAAACAGAAGATTGGAATGGCTCAGCACATAATCCGGGTTGATCGCCAGCGCGGCGCGGAATTCATCCGCCGCCTCGTCCAGCCGCTCCTGACCGAGCAGCGCATTGCCGAGATTGTTATGCGCATCGACATTGCGGCCATCCAGTTCCACTGCCTTGCGGCAGGATTCCTCGGCATCGACAAAACGACCCATGGCAAACAATGTGTTGCCGAGATTGGACCAGCCATGCGGATAATTCGGCCGCAGGCGCACGGCTTCGCGGAATTCCCGCTCGGATTCATCGAGCCGGCCCATATCCTTCAGCGTATTGGCCAGATTGTTGCGCGCCTCGGCGGAATCCGGCTTCAGCGCCACCGCCTTGCGGCATTCCGCCTCGGCCTCCGTCAAGCGGCCGAGCTGGCGCAGCGCACCGGCGCGGTTCCAGCGCAATTCGGCCATCTCGGGCTGCAACTGCACCGCTTCGCCGATGCGGTCGGCGGCCTGCTGCCAGTCGCGTCGGCGATAGGCCACCAGACCCAGGATGTGCAGCGCATCGACATTCTTCGGGTCGAGAGCCAGCATGGTTTCCGCAGCCTGGCTGGCCTCGGCCAGCCGGCCGGTCTGGAAAGCCTGGATCGCGGTGGCGAGATGATCCGGCTGGGCCGGCTGCACCGGCGCCGGCAGCACACCCTGCTGGCGCTTGCACCAATCCTGCCAGAAATCGCGATAGGCCACTTCGATGGCACGCGCCAGCGACTTGCCGTCGCGCATCGGCGAGGCCTCAAAACGTGGCCGCAGGTTCCGCCGCAATTCGGCCAGCGCCGGCAAATCCTCGGCCCATTTTTTACCGATGGCGACATAGTCGTCGGCATTCTGCGCCACCCAGTCTTCCATCCCCAAGGCACCGAGAATAGAAGCACCAAAGCGGCCGACACTGGGCCGCCCGGCCAGGCTGAGCACCGGCACGCCCATCCACAAGGCTTCAATCGTGGTGGTGCCGGCATTATGCGGGAAGGGATCGAGCGCAATATCGATATTGCCGTAATAATCCCAGGTGCGCGGCTGCGGGCTGGTGAAAATCAGGTCGAGCCGTTCCGGTGCCACACCATGGGCACCAAAGCGGTCCAGGAAGAGCTGACGCGTGGTCTCATCGGTGAAGGGCTTGGAATTCAGCACCAGCCGGGCATTGGGAATTTCATTCAGCAGGCGGGACCAGACCTCGATCACCTCATCATTCATGCGCACCGTGCGGCTGAAGCAGCCAAACGTGACCACGGCTTTTTTCTTGCCCTTCTTCAACGCCGGTAGCGGTGCCACCAGCGGCATGGCCGGCGGTGCCATATAGACCAGCGGCGACCGCGGCAAGCGCACCACCTTTTCGCTGAACAGGTGATCGAAGCCTTCCGGCACCATCGCCGCATCGGCCAGGAAACCATCGATGGCAGACAGGCCGGTGGTGGTGCCATGGCCGATCAGATAGGAGAATTGCACCGGCGCCGGCTTGCGCGAGAACATGGTGAGGCGGTTGCCGGCAGTGTGGCCGGCCAGGTCGATCAGCACGTCGATGCCATCGGCACGGATCATGCCGGCCACTTCATCGTCGCTCTTGCCCACCGTGCTGCGCCAGTGATCGGCCAGCTTCTGGAACCGCACCGTCATGGCATCGGGATTGGCCACTTCGCCATAGAGATAAATCTCGAACTGGCTGCGGTCATGCGCTGCCAGCACCGGCTCGAAGAACAGCGACACCACATGCTGGCGCAGATCGGGCGAGACATAGCCGATCTTCAGCTTGCGGCCCGGCTCCGGCTTGTTGTCATGCCGCAGCGGATTGGGCAGATGCGGCTTGCCGTGCCGATCATCCCAGCGCTTGTATTCCTCGAAGATTTCTTCCGCCGTCGCCTTGGGCCGGTAATTCTGGCAGAATAGCAAGCTGGACGAGACGGCAAGATCGCCCGGCGCAATGGTGACGGCGCGGCGCAGCACGGTCAGCGCCTCATCATGGCGGGCCTGATCTTCCAGGATGATACCCAGGGTGCCGAGCGTGGCCGGATGATCCGGACGCAGACGCAACGAGGTGCGGGCATATTCCTCGGCTTCGGCGAGGCGGCCACGGCGCATCAGCATGATCGCCAGCGCATCATGGATATCCGGCCGCTCCGGCTTCTGCGCCAGCACGCGGCGCAGCACCACTTCGGCATCCTCGAAGCGCTCACGCGCCAGCAGCACCAGGCCAAGATTGACCAGCGCATCATCAAAATCCGGGCGCTGCTCAACCGCGCTGCGCAGGGCCTCCTCGGCATCGGCCAGCTTGCCCTGATCGCGCAAAGCATTGCCGAGATTGTTATAGGCTTCGGCAAAAACCGGCTTCAGCGCAATGGCCTTGCGGTAGAAGTTCTCCGCATCGCCATGCAGTTTCATCGCCCGCGCCACCACGCCGAGCGACGACCAGTATTCCGGCAGATTGGGATTGATCGCCACCGCGCGCGACAGCCATTTCAGCGCCGCCGGATAATCCTTCACCTCGCAGCACAGCACGCCCATCGCCTGCAAGGCATCGGCATTATTCGGCTGCTGCTCCAGCAAAGCCCCGCAGATACGGCGCGCTTCGATGCGGTCGCCGGCATTGAAGGCGGCCACCACATCGCTATAGGCCAGCGGGCGCTCGGCTTCCGGCGGCTCGGTGCCGGCGGCTTCGCGGCTTTCGCACCATTCATCCCAAAGCTGGTGATAGGCCGTCTCCACGGCGCGGGCCAGGCTGGCTCCGTCGCGCATCGGTGAGGCCTCGAAACGCTGGCGCAGGCCGGCACGCAGGGTCGCCAGGGCAGCACTATCCTTGGCCCAGCGTTCGCCGATTTCGAGATAGGCATCGGGATCTTCCGCCACCCAGTCGCTCATGCCGAGCGCGCCGAGGATGCTGGCACCGAAACGCCCGACCGAGGGCCGGCAGGCCAGGCTGAGCACCGGCACACCCATCCACAAGGCCTCAATCGTGGTGGTGCCGGCATTATGCGGGAAGGGATCGAGCGCGATATCGATGTTGTTATAGGCAGCCCAGGTATTGGGCTGCGGATAGGTATAAATGAGTTCCAGCCGCTCCGGCCCGATGCCATGCGGGGCAAAGCGCTGCTCAAACAATTCGCGGGTGAATTTTTCCGCAAAGGGTTTGGAATTCAGCACCAGGGTCGAGCCCGGTACGCGGTTGAGCAATTCGGCCCAGAGCGCAATCACATCCTCGTTGATGCGCACGGTGCGGCTGAAACAGCCGAAGCGGATATGGCCATTCTGCCGCGCCGGCAGCGGGCCGACATCCGGCATGGCGGCCGGCGGCTGGTAGACCAGCGGCGAGCGGCCGATGCGGATGATACGCTCGGAAAACAGATGCTCAAAACCCGGCGGCACCATGTAATCGTCGCTCAGGAAACCATCCATTGCCGACAGGCCGGTGGTGGTGCCATGGCCAATCAGATAGGAGAATTGCACCGGCGCCGGCTTGCGAGCAAAAACCAGCAGGCGGTTGCCGGCGGTATGGCCGGCCAGATCGATCAGGATATCGATGCCATCCTGGCGGATCAGCGCCGCCATGCGGTCATCGCTCAAACCCACCGTGCTGCGGTAATGATCCGCCAGGCCGCGCAGCCGCTGCGTGGTGGCATCGGGATTCGGCACCTCGCCATAAAGATAGATTTCATGCCGGCTGCGGTCATGCGCGACCAGCAAGGGCTCGAAGAACAGCGCCACCGCATGCTGGCGGAAATCCGGCGAGACATAGCCGATCTTCAGCTTGCGGCCGGCCTCCGGCGCATTGGCATGGCGCAGCGGACGCGGCAGCAACTGGCGCGCATGGCGCTCATCCCAGGCGCGGTATTCCTCGGCAATCGCCTCGGCACTGATATCGTGACGGTAATTCAGGCAGAAGAGCAGGCTGCTATGGCCGCCGGCATAATCCGGCTTCAGTTTCAGCACCTGGCGGAACACACCCGATGCCTCATCAAGCCGGCCCTGATCCTCCAGCGCGATGGCGAGATTGTTGAAGCCCTGATGCAGATCCGGTTTCAGCGCCAGGGCGCGGCGGGCAAACACTTCGGCATCGGCCGGGCGGCCGGCGCGCAGCAGCAAAGCCGCCAGGTTGACCGAGGCTTCATGGCTGTTCGGCCGCAGGCGCAAGGCCTCGCGAAACGCCGCTTCGGCCTCTTGCAGCCGGTCGAGGCCGAGCAGGCTGTTGCCAAGATCGCTATGCACATCGGCATAATCCGGGCGCAGCGCGATCACCTTGCGGAACGAGGCTTCCGATTCGGCCAGTTTGCCGGTGAGTTGCTGCAACCGGCCCAGGCTGAGCCAGGCATCGTGGAATTCCGGGCGCAGTTCCACGGCGCGGCGGAAACTCGCCTCGGCTTCGCCATGGCGGCCGAGATCGCGCAACGCGTTGCCGAGATTATGATGGCCTTCCGGGAAATCCGGCTTCAATTCCACCGCGCGGCGATTGGCCGCCTCGGCTTCCGGCAATCGGCCCAAGGCGCGCAGCACGGCGGCATGATTGGCCTGGATTTCCGGCGAGGCCGGGGCTTTCTCGGCCGCCTTGGCCAGGCTGGCCTCGGCTTCCGCCAACTGCCCGCGGCGATAGGCGGCCAGGCCCAGCATCTGCAGGCCAATGGGGTGATCCGGCACCGCACTGAGCAAGGCGCGGCATAAGCGCTCGGTTTCGTCATAGGCACCGCGCTGGAACGAAGCCACCGCCGCATCGATCACCGCCTGGGCCGAAACCCCCTGGCTGGTACCCTGAATCACCGTCTTGCCGCCTGCCGCCTGCTCCATGCCCTACCCGCTCGATCCTGTTGCCGGCTGCTCCGGCCGGTGTCCTGTTGCCGGCTGCTCCGGCCGGTGATTTTTGCTCCAGCCGGTGCTTGCCATCCTGTGGCCGACCCATCGGCGCCGCCGGTGAAGGTCCGGCCCGGCGCCACAATCCCGCTGGGAGTATTCCGGCTCCATCTTACCCAACCGTTACCGCCGCCGCAGCCAATCAACAAACATTTCCGCTTACCGGACACGCCGCCGGAATCAAAACGGGGCGGCCAGAGGCCGCCCCGTCGCTGACTGGAGGAATTTCCGCCAGATCCCGTGGCTTACACCGCGATGATCTTGGTGAAATCGTAGTTCCAGGCGGTGATGCCATTGGTGGTGATGGTACCCACCAGGGTGCCGCCGCCGCTGAAATCGCCACTCGCCGAGTAGTACAGCTCGCCGGTATCCGACTGGTAGGCAAAGCCGGCCTGGCCCAGATCGGTGCCGCTGAGCACGGCCGCGCTGGCCACCGCCTTGATGTTGACATTGTTGGACAGCGACGACACGGCCGAGAAGGCATCCGTGTTGTAAGTACCGCCATTGATATCCAGGGCGATCTTGTCGCTGGTGGTCATGTCACGCACATAGGTGGTGTTGCCGGCGCCGACCGCCGCGAACACGAAGGTATCGGCACCCGCACCGCCGGTGACGGTGTTGTTGCCGGCACCGCCGATCAGCGTATCGGCCGAACCGCCGCCGGTGATCTCGTCGTCGCCGTCATTGCCGAACACCACGGTCGCCTGGGTGCCGGTGATGGTGATGACGTCGATATCCGAGCCGCCATTGACCGTCTCGATATTGGCGACGGTGACGATATTCACCGCGTCGTCGAGGTTCAGGACATCGGTACCCGCACCCAGATCGAACACGCCGCTATTGAGGCCGCCGTTGATGGTGATGGTATCGGCGCCCGTGCCACCGGTGATGCTTTCCACATTGGTGACGGTCAGAGTGTTGGTACCGCCCATCAGGATCAGCTTGTCGCCACCCGCGCCGAGGTCGATATCGACCCCCACCGAGGAAGCGCCGAGCGTGACGGTGTCGGAACCGGTGCCGCCGGTGATGGTTTCAACATTGGTGATGGTCACCGAGTTGATGCCATTCAGCAGCGTCACCGAGTCGGCACCACCACCCAGGTCGATATTGCCCTTGCTGATGCCGCCGCTGACGGTCACATCGTCATTCTGGGTACCACCGACCACGGTTTCGACACCGGTCACGGTCAGGTTGTTGGCCAGATCGGCGAGGTACAGCTTGTCGTTACCGAGGCTGAGGTTGATCGAGGACACCGTGGTGGTCAGCGTCACCGTATCGTTGCCGGTGCCACCCACGATGGTCTCGGCATTGGTGATGGTGACGGTGTTGACACCGTTGAACAGGGTGACCCGGTCATCGCCGTCGCCGAGATCAATCTGCACACCCACCGCCGCCGCAGCGAAGGTGACGGTATCGTTGCCGGTGCCGCCGATCAGGGTTTCGACGCTGTTCACGATCACGCTGTTGGTGGCATCGGCCAGCACCAGCTTGTCGCTGCCGCCGCCGAGCGCCACGTTCACGCCGGTCGCACCGGCGGTCAACGTGATGTAGTCGGCACCGGTACCGCCGGTGATGGTTTCGACATTGGCAACCGAAATCTGGTTCGCACCATTGGCCAGGATCAGCTTGTCGCTGCCGGTGCCAAGGTCGATTTCCATATTGGTGCCGGCCACGATCAGGGTGATGGTGTCCGCGCCGGTGCCGCCAACCAGGGTCTCGATATTGCCGACCGAGATGTTGTTGACGCCATTGGCCAGGGTCAGCTTGTCGCTACCGCCCGCCAGATCGAACTTGCCGGCCGCCAGCGCGCCATTCAGCGTGATGTCGTCGTCATCCGAACCGCCGGTGACCGTTTCGACACTGGTCAGGGACAGCACATTGGCGCCATCGCTGGACAGGATCAGCGTGTCATTGCCGGCACCCAGGTTGATCTGGGCCGTGGAGTCGAGCGTGGTGCCAAGAGTGACCACATCCGCACCGGTACCGCCGGTGATGGTTTCAACATTGGTGATGGTCACCTTGTTGGCGCCATTGGCGAGGATCACGGTGTCGTTGCCATCGCCGAGATCGACATTGCCGTTGGCGATGAAGGCACCGTAGGTCAGCTTGTCGTCGCCGGCGCCGCCGATCACGGTTTCCACCGCGGTGACGGTGACGGTGTTGCCGCCATCGGCCAGGGTCAGCTTGTCGTTGCCGGCGCCCAGATTGACCACCGCATTGCTGCTGGTGGTGGCCATGACCACTTCATCGGCACCGGTACCGCCGGTGATGGTTTCAACATTGCTGATGCTCAGCACGTTGCCGCCATTGGCCAGCACCAGGGTGTCGTTGCCATCGCCGAGGTCGACCAGGCTGTCGGAAGCCATGGTGGAGCCGAGGGTGATGGTATCGGCACCCGTGCCGCCGGTCAGAGTCTCGACATTGCTCACCGTCAGCTTGTTGGTGCCATTGGCCAGGGTCAGGGCATCGCTGCCCGCACCCAGGTTGATGTTGCCGTTGCTGAGGGTGGTGTTCAGGGTCAGGTCATCGTCGCCGGTGCCGCCGATCACGGTTTCGACATTGCTGGTCGAGAGGGCGTTGCCGCCATCGGCCAGGGTCAGGACGTCGTTGCCGTTGCCGAGGTCGATCACCACCGAGGTATCCACCGTGGTGGACAGGGTGATCTTGTCGACACCGGTACCGCCGGTGATGGTTTCAACATTGCCGACCGTGATGGTGCCGCCAGCCGACGACATCACCAGCTTATCGTTGCCGTCGCCCAGATCCATGTTGGCGATGGTGGCCGCCGCCAGCAGCGAGATCGTGTCGTCGCCGGTACCACCGGTCACGGTCTCGATATTGGCAATGGTGACGGTGTTGCCGCCATCGGCCAGGGTCAGGGCATCGTTGCCCAGGCCCAGATTGATGGTGGCGTTGCTCACCGTGGTACCCAGGCTGATCAGGTCAGCCCCGGTGCCGCCGACAATGCTTTCCACATTGGTCAGGGTGATCTCGTTGCCACCATTGGCCAGGATGACGGTGTCGACACCGTCGCCAAGATCGATCTCGGCCGAGCTATCCAGCGAGGCGGAGAAGGTGATCTTGTCGGCACCGGTGCCGCCGATCAGGGTTTCGACATTGGTCACCGTGATGGTGTTGCCACCATCGGCCAGGGTGATCTTGTCGCTGCCATCGCCGAGGTCGAGGACCACGCCCGCCACCGTGGTGGTGAAGGACACGTCATCATCGCCGCTGCCGCCGACCACCTGCTCGACATTGGCCAGGATCGCGGCATTGCCGCCATCGGCCAGGGTCAGCTTGTCCTTGCCGGCGCCCAGATCGATCACCACGCTGGTATCCACCGTGGTGGACAGGGTGATGTTGTCGATGCCGGTGCCGCCCAGCAGGGTTTCGACATTGCCGACCGTCATGGTGGTGTTGGCATTGGCAAGCTGGAGCTTGTCGCTGCCATCACCCAGGTCGATGGTCGCGCCGGTGGTGCCGGCCCCCATGGTGATGGTGTCGGCGCCAGTGCCGCCGGTCAGGGTTTCGATGTTGCTGGCGGTCAGGCTGTTGGTGCCATCGGCCAGGATCAGGGTGTCGTTGCCGACGCCCAGATCGAACTTGGCACCGGTCACCGCGTCGGAGAGCACCACGTAATCATCATTGGTGCCGCCGACCACGTTTTCGACGTTGGTGATCGTGAAGTTGTTCTGACCGTTGAACAGGATCAGCGTGTCGGTGCCATCGCCCAGATCGATCAGTGCCGTACCCGGCAGCGTCGAAGTCAGGGTGACGGTATCGTTGCCGGTGCCGCCAATCACGGTTTCGGCATTAGCCACCGTGATCACGTTGGTGCCGTTGGCCAGGGTCAGCTTGTCATTGCCGCCGCCCATATTGACCGTGGCGCCCGAGATGGCGGCATCGAAGGTGATGTCGTCATCATCGGCACCGCCGACCAGGGTTTCGACATTGCTGATGGTGCCGGTATTGCCACCATCGGCCAGGGTCAGCTTATCCTTGCCGGCGCCCAGATCGATCTTCGAGGAAGCGTCGATCGTGGTGCCGAGGACCACCGTATCCGTGCCGGTGCCGCCGGTCAGCGTCTCGACATTGGTGACGGTCAGGGTGTTGGTGCCGTTGGCCAGGGTCAGGCTGTCATTGCCATCGCCAAGGTCGAAGGTGCCGGAAGACATCGCCGCACCAACCGTGACGGTATCGTCGCCGGCACCGCCGGTCACGGTCTCGGTGTTGGTGACGGTGAGCGTATTGCTGCCATCGGCCAGGGTCAGGCTGTCGGCGCCCGCCCCCAGATTGACGCTGGCATTGCTGACCGTGGCGCCCAGGGTGATGGTATCGGCCCCGGTGCCGCCGGTGATGGTTTCCACATTGGTGATGGTGACATCGGCATTGCCGCCATTGGCCAGGGCCAGGGCATCATTGCCGTCGCCCAGGTCAACCACCGACGAGCTGTCGAGCGTGCTCTGCAGCGTGATGGTATCGGCCCCGGTGCCGCCCAGCAGCGTCTCGATGTTGCTGACCGTCAGCTTGTTGGTGCCATCGGCGAGCTGCAGCTTGTCGTTGCCGCCGGCCAGGTTGATGTTGCCGGTGGTCATGGCCGCCGTCAGGGTGACGTCATCGTCATCCGCACCGCCAACCACGGTTTCGACGTTGCTCAGCAGCGCGGTATTGCCGCCATCGGCCAGGGTCAGCTTGTCGCTGCCGGCGCCGAGGTCGATTTCCGACGAGCTGTCGATGGTGGTGGACAGGGTGATGGTGTCAGAGCCGGTACCGCCGGTCAGCGTCTCGACGTTGCCGACCGTCAGCGTGTTGGTGCCGTTGGCCAGCACCAGCTTGTCGCTGCCATCGCCGAGATCGAGATTGCCACCGGTCAGCGCGGCACCGATGGTCACGGTGTCGTCGCCGGTGCCGCCGGTCACGGTTTCGGTGTTGGTGACGGTGAGGCTGTTGCCGCCATCGGCCAGGGTCAGGCTGTCGGCGCCCAAGCCCAGATTGACGCTGGCACCGGACACCGTGCTGCCCAGGGTGATGGTATCGGCCCCGGTGCCGCCGGTGATGGTTTCCACATTGGTGATCGTGGCGCCGGCATTGCCGCCATTGGCCAGGATCAGGGCATCATTGCCGTCGCCGAGATCGATGGCGGCATTGCTGTCGATGGTGGTACCCAGCGTGATGGTGTCATTGCCGGTACCGCCGGTGATGGTCTCGACATTGGTGACGGTCGCCGAATTGGTGCCGTCAGCCAGGGTCAGGCTGTCGCTGCCGCCCATCAGGTCGACATTGGCCCCCGTGAGCGCCGCACCGAAGGTGACTTCGTCATCACCCGAGCCGCCAACCACGCTTTCAACGTTGCTCAGCACGGCGGTATTGCCGCCATCGGCCAGGGTCAGCTTGTCCTTGCCGGCGCCGAGGTCGATTTCGGCCGAGCTGTCGATGGTGGTACCCAGCGTGACGGTGTCATTGCCGGTGCCGCCGGTCAGCGTCTCGACATTGCTGGCGGTCAGGCTGTTGGTGCCGTTGGCCAGCACCAGCTTGTCGCTGCCATCGCCGAGATCGACGGTGCCGTTGGTGACCGCCGCGCCATAGGTCACGGTGTCGTCGCCGGCGCCGCCGGTGACAGTCTCGATATTGGTGGCGGTCAGTTCGTTGCCGCCATCGGCCAGGGTCAGGCTATCCGCACCGGCACCGAGCTGGAACAGCACGCCGGAGACGGTGCTGGACAGGGTCAGGTCATCGTTGCCGGTGCCGCCGATCACCGTTTCCACATTGGTGATGGTCAGGCTGTTCGGGCCGTTGAACAGTTGCAGCGTGTCGTTGCCGTCACCGAGGTCAACTTCCGCCGTCGAAGGCAGGGTCGAGGCCAGGGTCACGGTATCGTCGCCGGTGCCACCGATCACGGTTTCAACATTGCTGACCGTCAGCTTGTTGTTGCCATCGGCCAGGGTCAGCTTGTCGCTGCCGCCGTCCAGGTTGATGTTGCCGTTGGTGACCACGGTGGTCAGAGTGACATCATCGTCGCCCGAACCGCCGACCACGGTTTCAATGTTGCCCAGCAGCGCGCTGTTGCCGCCATCGGCCAGGGTCAGCTTGTCGTTGCCGGCGCCGAGGTCGATTTCCGACGAGCTGTCGATGGTGGTGGACAGGGTAATGGTGTCATTGCCGGTACCGCCGGTCAGCGTCTCGATATTGCCGACCGTCAGCGTATTGGCACCATTGGCCAGCACCAGCTTGTCGCTGCCATCGCCGAGATCAACAGTGCCGTTGGTCAGCGCGGCACCGAGGGTCACGGTGTCGTCGCCGGTGCCGCCGGTCACGGTCTCGGTGTTGGTGACGGTGAGCGTATTGCCGCCATCGGCCAGGGTCAGGCTGTCGGCGCCCGCCCCCAGATTGACGCTGGCATTGCTGACCGTGGCGCCCAGGGTGATGGTATCGGCCCCGGTGCCGCCGGTGATGGTTTCCACATTGGTGATGGTGGCGCCGGCATTGCCGCCATTCGCCAGGATCAGGGCATCGTTGCCGTCGCCGAGGTCGATGGAGGCATTGCTGTCGATGGTGGTGGCCAGCGTGACGGTGTCAGCGCCGGTGCCGCCGGTGATGGTCTCCACGTTGGTGGCGGTGACCGAATTGGTGCCATCAGCCAGCACCAGTTCGTCAGCGCCTGCCGCCAGATCCACGGTCACGCCGGTGACGGCGGCCGAGAAGGTCACCTTGTCGTCGCCCGAACCACCGATCACGGTTTCGACATTGGCCAGCACGGCATCATTGCCACCATCGGCCAGGGTCAGCTTGTCCTTGCCGGCGCCGAGGTCGATTTCGGCCGAGCTGTCGATGGTGGTACCCAGCGTGACGGTGTCATTGCCGGTGCCGCCGGTCAGCGTCTCGACATTGCTGGCGGTCAGGCTGTTGGTGCCGTTGGCCAGCACCAGCTTGTCGCTGCCATCGCCGAGATCGACGGTGCCGTTGGTGACCGCCGCGCCATAGGTCACGGTGTCGTCGCCGGCGCCGCCGGTGACAGTCTCGATATTGGTGGCGGTCAGTTCGTTGCCGCCATCGGCCAGGGTCAGGCTATCCGCACCGGCACCGAGCTGGAACAGCACGCCGGAGACGGTGCTGGACAGGGTCAGGTCATCGTTGCCGGTGCCGCCGATCACCGTTTCCACATTGGTGATGGTCAGGCTGTTCGGGCCGTTGAACAGTTGCAGCGTGTCGTTGCCGTCGCCGAGATCAACTTCCGCCGTCGAAGGCAGGGTCGAGGCCAGGGTGACATGGTCGTCGCCGGTGCCGCCGATCACGGTTTCGACATTGCTGACGGTCAGCTTGTTGTTGCCATCGGCCAGGGTCAGCTTGTCGTCGCCGCCGGCCAGGTTGATGTTGCCGTTGGTGACCACGGTGGTCAGCGTCACATCGTCGGCATCAGCGCCGCCAATCACGCTTTCCACATTGCCGAGCAGGGCGGTATTGCCGCCATCGGCCAGGGTCAGCTTGTCGTTGCCGGCGCCGAGGTCGATTTCCGACGAGCTGTCGATGGTGGTGCCGAGCGTGATCGTGTCGTTGCCGGTGCCGCCGGTCAGCGTCTCGACGTTGCTGATCGTGGCGCTGTTGGTGCCATTGGCCAGCACCAGCTTGTCGCTGCCATCGCCGAGATCCACGGTGCCGTTGGTCAGCGCGGCACCGAGGGTCACGGTGTCGTCGCCGGTGCCGCCGGTCACGGTCTCGGTGTTGGTGACGGTGAGCGTATTGCCGCCATCGGCCAGGGTCAGGCTGTCGGCGCCCGCCCCCAGATTGACGCTGGCATTGCTGACCGTGGCGCCCAGGGTGATGGTATCGGCCCCGGTGCCGCCGGTGATGGTTTCCACATTGGTGATGGTGGCGCCGGCATTGCCGCCATTCGCCAGGATCAGGGCATCATTGCCGTCGCCGAGGTCGATGGAGGCATTGCTGTCGATGGTGGTGGCCAGGGTGATGGTATCCGCACCCGTGCCGCCGACCAGGGTTTCGATATTGCTTACCGTGGCAGAGTTGGTGCCATCGGCCAGGGTCAGCTTGTCGTTGCCGCCGGCCAGGTTGATATTGCCATTGGTGATCGCCGTGGCCAGGGTGACATCATCGTCATCCGCACCGCCGACCACACTTTCCACATTGCTCAGCAGGGCGGTATTGCCGCCATCGGCCAGGGTCAGCTTGTCGTTGCCGGCGCCGAGATCAATCTCGGCCGAGCTGTCGATGGTGGTACCCAGCGTGATGGTATCGGCGCCGGTGCCGCCGGTCAGCGTCTCGACGTTGCTGACCGTGGCGCTGTTGGTGCCATTGGCCAGCACCAGCTTGTCGCTGCCATCGCCGAGATCGACGGTGCCGTTGGTGACCGCCGCACCATAGGTCACGGTGTCGTCGCCGGCACCGCCGGTTACGGTTTCAACATTGGTGGCAGTCAGTTCGTTGCCGCCATCGGCCAGGGTCAGGCTGTCGGCGCCCGCCCCCAGATTGACGCTGGCATTGCTGACCGTGGCGCCCAGGGTGATGGTATCGGCCCCGGTGCCGCCGGTGATGGTTTCCACATTGGTGATCGTGGCGCCGGCATTGCCGCCATTGGCCAGGGTGATGGCATCATTGCCGTCGCCGAGATCGATGGAGGCGTTGCTGTCGATGGTGGTCGCCAGGGTGATGGTATCCGCACCCGTGCCGCCGACCAGAGTCTCGACATTGCTCACCGTCAGGCTGTTGCCGCCATCGGCCAGAGTCAGCTTGTCGTCGCCGGCCGCCAGATCAACACTACCGCCGGTAATGGTGGTGGCCAGGGTGACATCATCGTCGCCCGAACCGCCAACCACAGTTTCGATATTGCTCAGCAGCGCACTATTGCCGCCATCGGCCAGGGTGATCTTGTCCTTGCCGGCGCCGAGATCAATCTCGGCCGAGCTGTCGATGGTGGTACCCAGCGTGATGGTGTCGCTACCAGTGCCGCCGGTCAGCGTCTCGACATTGCTGGCAGTCAGCGTGTTGGTGCCATTGGCCAGCACCAGCTTGTCGCTGCCATCGCCGAGATCGGCCTTGGCATTGGTGACGGCCGCACCATAGGTCACGGTGTCGTCGCCGGCGCCGCCGGTGACAGTCTCGATATTGGTGGCGGTCAGTTCGTTGCCGCCATCGGCCAGGGTCAGGCTATCCGCACCGGCACCGAGCTGGAACAGCACGCCGGAGACGGTGCTGGACAGGGTCAGGTCATCGTTGCCGGTGCCGCCGATCACCGTTTCCACATTGGTGATGGTCAGGCTGTTCGGGCCGTTGAACAGATTCAGCGTGTCGTTGCCGTCGCCGAGGTCAACTTCCGCCGTCGAAGGCAGGGTCGAGCCCAAGGTCACGGTATCGTCGCCGGTGCCGCCGATCACGGTTTCGACATTGCTGACGGTCAGCTTGTTGTTGCCATCGGCCAGGGTCAGCTTGTCGTCGCCGCCAGCCAGGTTGATGTTGCCATTGGTGACCACGGTGGTCAGGGTGACATCGTCGGCGTCAGCGCCGCCGGTCAGCGTTTCCACGTTACCGATCAGGGCAGTATTGCCGCCATCGGCCAGGGTCAGCTTGTCGTTGCCGGCGCCGAGGTCGATCTCGGCCGAACTGTCGATGGTGGTGCCGAGCGTGATCGTGTCGTTGCCGGTGCCGCCGGTCAGTGTTTCAACGTTGCTGATCGTGGCGCTGTTGGTGCCATTGGCCAGCACCAGCTTGTCGCTGCCATCGCCGAGATCGACGGTGCCGTTGGTGATGCCGCCAGTCAGCGTCACATCATCGGCATCAATGCCGCCCATGATGGTTTCGATGCCCGAGGCGCTCAGCGTGTTGCCGCCATCGGCCAGCTTCAGGCTGTCATTGCCGGTACCCAGATTGATCGAGCCGGCGCTGACCGTGGTGGTCAGTTCGATCGTGTCGGCGCCGGTGCCGCCGGTGATGGTTTCAACATTGGCGGCGCTCAGGCTGTTGGTGCCATTCGCCAGAACCAGGCTGTCATTGCCATCGCCAAGGTCGATATCGCCATTGGTGATCGCCGAACCCAGCGTGACAACATCAGCGCCGGTGCCACCAACCAGGGTTTCGATATTGCCGGCGGTCAGGCTGTTGCCGCCATCGGCCAGGGTCAGCTTGTCGCTGCCACCGGCCAGGTTGACATTGCCGCCCGAGACGGTGGTGGACAGGGTGACATCATCGTCACCCGAACCGCCAACCACGGTCTCGACATTGCTCAGCAGGGCGGTGTTGCCACCATCGGCCAGGGTCAGCTTGTCCTTGCCATCGCCGAGATCAATCTCGGCCGAACTGTCGATGGTGGTAGCCAGGGAGATGGTGTCGTTGCCGGTGCCGCCGGTCAGGGTCTCGACATTGCCGGCAGTCAGCGTGTTGGCGCCATTGGCCAGCACCAGCTTGTCGCTGCCATCGCCGAGATCGATCTTGCCGTTGGCAATCGCCGCACCATAGGTGACGGTGTCGTCGCCGGCGCCGCCAATGACGGTTTCCACATTGGTGGCGGTCAATTCGTTGCCGCCATCGGCCAGGGTCAGCTTGTCATTGCCGCCGCCGAGCTGGAACAGCACACCGGAGACGGTCTGCGACAGGGTCAGGTCATCGTTGCCGGTGCCGCCGATCACCGTTTCCACATTGGTGATGGTCAGGCTGTTCGGGCCGTTGAACAGATTCAGCGTGTCGTTGCCGTCGCCGAGGTCAACTTCCGCCGTCGAAGGCAGGGTCGAGCCCAAGGTCACGGTATCGTCGCCGGTGCCGCCGATCACGGTTTCGGCATTGCTCACGGTCAGCTTGTTGGCGCCATCGGCCAGGGTCAGCTTGTCGTCGCCGGCGCCCAGGTTGATGTTGCCGTTGGTGACCACAGTGGTCAGCGTCACATCATCGGCGCCAGTGCCACCAACCAGGGTCTCGACATTACCGACCAGCGCGGTATTGCCGCCATCGGCCAGGGTCAGCTTGTCATTGCCGGCGCCGAGGTCGATTTCCGACGAGCTATCAATGGTGGTGCCGAGCGTGATGGTATCGGCGCCGGTGCCGCCGGTCAGCGTCTCAACGTTGCTGATCGTGGCGCTGTTGGTGCCATTGGCCAGTACCAGCTTGTCGCTGCCATCGCCGAGATCGACCTTGCCATTGGTGATGGCGCTGGTCAGCGTCACTTCGTCGGCATCAGTGCCGCCGGTGATGGTTTCGATGCCCGAGGCGCTCAGCGTGTTGCCGCCATCGGCCAGCTTCAGGCTGTCATTGCCGGTACCCAGATTGATCGAGCCGGCGCTGACCGTGGTGGTCAGTTCGATCGTGTCGGCGCCGGTGCCGCCGGTGATGGTTTCAACATTGGCGGCGCTCAGGCTGTTGGTGCCATTCGCCAGGGCCAGGCTGTCATTGCCATCGCCAAGATCGATATCGCCATTGGTGATGGCCGAACCCAGCGTGACGGTGTCATCGCCGGTGCCACCGATCACGGTTTCCGCGCCACTGGCCGTCGCGGTATTGCCACCATCGGCGAAGGTGATCGAGTCGGAACCGGCGCCGAGCGAAACGCTGGCGCCTGTGACAGCGGCAGTGAAGGTCAGCGCGTCGTTGCCGGTGCCGGAGATCACGGTCTCGATATTGGCCAGCGACAGCGTGTAGCCGTCATTGCCCAGGGTCAGCTTGTCCTTGCCGCCGCCGAGATCGATGGAGGCCGAGCTGTCGAGTGTGCCGGTGATCGTCACCGTATCAGCGCCGGAGCCACCGATCAGGGTCTCGACGTTGCTGGCGGTGAGGGTGTTGGTGGCATTGCCCAGCGTCAGGCTGTCATTGCCATCGCCCAGGTTAACCACGGCGTTCGTCAGACCACCGGTTACGGTGATCGAGTCGGCGCCAGTGCCTGTCGTGAGGGTGCCGAACCCGCTGAGGGTGGCAGAATTGTCGGAATCACCAAGCGTGATGCTATCAGCCATGACGCGACCTCTCCTTCTGAGATGCCCCCAACCAAGCTTCGCCTGGCATTAACGGAGCGTCAAATTCCGGTTTTTTCCCCGGTTACGCTATTCGAACTAAGAGCCGGAATCCCCCGGCTGAACTGGTTTACTTCGTAAGGAAGAGGCCTCCGCCAAATGGCCTTTTATGCCTGATACGCGGAGACTCCTCTCCTCCTAGATGCCTGATTACTACTCCCGGTGCAGCATGGAGTCAATCAGGGTTTTATTACCGAACAGTTTACGCCAACGATGAAGGGCGGGAAAAACCGCAGACGGTGCGGTTTTCCGCACCTCACGCGCGAGAATTGTACCCTCACTCAAAGTTGCAGGCCGCTTCATCGGTCGAATCTCATTTTTCTTTGAAAGACTTACGGCTGGCCTGCAAGAGCGGCTGCACCAGGTATTCCAAGGCCGTACGCGAGCCGGTCGGAATGATTACGTCTACCGGCATACCCGGGGCGAGCTTCACGCCGGGCAATTCGGCCATTTCCTTTTCATCCGCCACCACCTGAATGGTGAAGAAGCCCTCGCCGGTGCGCTGATCGGTGAAACGATCGGCCGAGCGGGTCTTGATCGTGCCATGGATGATCGGAATGCCCTTCTGCTTGTAGGCCAGCAGATGCAGCTCGGTGCGCATGCCTTCATGCACATCCTTGGCATCTTCCGGCTTGAGCCGGGCTTCGATCACCATCGGCTCGCCTTCCGGCACAATCTCCAGGATGCGGTCGCCGCGATTGATCACGCCGCCAATGGTGAAGGCGGTCAGGCCGACGACATACCCGGTTTCCGGCGCCCGGATGGTGGCGCGGTCGAGCGCGTCACGCGCGGCGGTCAGCCGCTCGCCCACATCGGCCATGCGGCCCTGCACGCCATTCAGTTCGGTGGCGACCTGCGACAGGCGGTCGCGGCGCAACTGCTCCATCTGCGCCTCGGCCTGGGCCACGGTGAAGCGCACGCGGCCGACCGAGCCGCGATATTCGGCGATCTGGCCGGAAATCGCCGCCATGGCGCGCTCCAGCGCCAGCACGCGGGTCTTGGGCGCATAGCCTTTTTCAAACAATTCGCGCGTGCCATGCAGTTCTTCGCCGATCAGCGCCATCTGGCGCTCCAGCGCCGCCACCTGCAGGGTCAGGCCACGGCTCTGCTCGCCGAATTGCAGGATCTGCTGGCGCAGCACATTGAACTGGGCTTCCTGGGCCACGCGCCGCGAGGTGAAAAGCTGGGCCTCGCCACGGATCGCCTCGCCCACCGCCGGATTGCCGGCGCGCGCCAGCAATTCGCCGGGGAATTCCACCGTCAGCGCGCCATCGCGCTCGGCGCGCAGCCGCGCTTCCTGGGCGCGCAGGATATCAAACTGGCTCGACAGGATATCCACCGCCGCCTGGGCCTGCACAGTATCGAGCTGGATCATCACCTGGCCCTTTTGCACCAGGTCACCCTCGCGCACCTCGATGGCACGCACGATGCCGCCATCCAGATGCTGCACCGTCTTGCGGTTGCCCTCCACGCGCACCAGGCCGGAGGCAATGGCGGCGCTATCCAGCGGCGCGGTGAACAGCCACAGGCCGACCAGGCCGATGAACACGAATACCACGGCAAAGCCGAACCACATCGAGCCCTTGGCGCCGTCATTCAGCGGCGCTTCCTGCGGCACCCGGCCGCCCGGCCCCGGCTTGCCGGCCAGGGTCAGCGCACGCGGCCGCAACTGCACATTATCCGGCAGGTTGCGGTTGCGCGAGGCGACGGCCTTGCTCATGCCTGCCTCGCATCGATGGCCTTGGCGGTATTGCCCTGCACCTGCGGCTGGCCAGCACCGCCCTGCACCACACGCAAAGGCGCCGTATTGGGCGCAAACTGCGCCATGATGGCGGCGGTCGGCCCCATGCGGTCGACCACGCCATTACGCAGCACCATGATCTTGTCCACCGTCACCAGCATGCTGGGGCGATGCGCGATGATCACCACGGTGCAGCCCTGCTGCTTGAGATGCATCAGCACCTGGCGCAAGGCTTCCTCGCCCTGGCCGTCGAGATTGGAATTCGGTTCGTCCAGCACCACGAATTTCGGATTGCCATAGATGGCGCGGGCCAGGCCGATGCGCTGGCGCTGGCCGCCCGACAACACTGCGCCGCCTTCGCCGATATCGGTGTCATAGCCCTTGGGCAGGCGCAGGATCATCTCATGGATGCCGACCCGCCGCGCCGCCTCCACCACCGCATCGGCATCGACATTGCCGAAGCGCGCGATATTGTCGCGCACATTGCCGGCAAACAATTCGATATCCTGCGGCAGATAGCCGACATGGCGGCCAAAATCCTCACGCTCCCAGCCGAATACATCGGCGCCATCCAGGCGCACCACGCCGGAATAGGGTTTCCACACCCCGACCAGCAGGCGGGCCAGGGTGGATTTGCCGGCCGCCGTCGGCCCGATCACGCCCAGGCTGTCGCCGGCCTGCAGGGCGAAACTGACGCCGCGCAGGATCGCCAGTTCGGAACCCGGCGCGGCAAAGGTGATGCCTTCCACCGACAACTGGCCTTCCGGCTCCGGCAATTGCATCTGCTGATCGCGCATCGGCTGGGCCAGCATCTGATCGACCCGTTTGGCGGCGGCGAAGGCATTCACCAATTGGCTCCACACGCCCACCACCTGATCCACCGGCTGCACACCACGGCCGGCCAGCAGCATACAGGCATACATGGCGCCGGGCGTGATCTGGCGATCCACCGCCAGCCAGGCGCCCACAGCCAGAATGGAAATCTGCAAACCGACGCGCAGCATGCGGATCGCCGCCATGAAACCGGACGAGCGGCGGCTGGCGGTGGCCTGACGCAGCATGAAGGCATTGCGCTCACGGCGCCAGTTGCGCATCAGGCCGGGCAGCATGCCCATGGCCTGCACGGCCTCGGCATTGCGCAACGCCGCCTCGGTCAGGCGATAGCTTTTCTGCGCATGGCCGGCAGCTTCCGCCATCGGCTTGGTGACAAAAATCTGGTTGGCGATGGCCAGCAGCAGCAGCAGCCCGGCACCGGACAAAGCGGTCACGCCCAGGGCCGGATGCAGCAGGAAACAGATGCCGAGATAAACCGGGGTCCAGATCAGATCGAGGAAGGCCAGCGTGCCGCTGCCGGTCAGCACCTGGCGCACCTGGTCGAGATCGCGCAGGGCCTGGCCCTGGCTGCCGCCATTGCGCTGCGCGGTGCGCTCCACTTCCACCATCATCACCTTGGCCGACAGCATGTTGTCGAGCCGGATGCCCCAGCCGATCAGGATGCGGCTGCGCACGTCATCGATCAGCGCCATCACCACCAGCGCCACCGCCACCGCCACGGTCAGCATCGCCAGCGTCGCCAGGCTGCCGGAAGACAGCACGCGGTCGAACACCTGCATCATGTAGAGCGGTTGCGCCAGGCCGAGCAGATTGATCACCAGGCTGAACACGCCGGCCGCGGCAAAATATCCCGCGCAAAGCAGGAAAGCCGATTTGATGGCGGATGGCTGGCGCGGCGGCATCATGCGAATAACGTCGTTTCTCCGACTCCTGAATCGTCCTTTTGACGACCGGCAAACGGCTCTGGCCGACCGCACCAATCTGCTCATCAGACTATTACGGCGGGCGCATTATCAGCATGGTGAATCTTAAGGCGCGGTTAAACCACCGCGCATATAATCAAATCATATACTTATTCGAGGCTGAAGATACGTGATGACCCCGCTTTGCGCCGGTTGGCCCGGCCTCCAGGCGCATTTCAGCATCGGCGCAGTATCAAAGCGGCAATTCCCCGGGGTATCGGCAGGGCGGTGCCTAAACGCGGCCTGGCTGCCCGGGCTTTGTCGCATCCGGTTCGAGCGCCGCGATGATCCGATCCAGATCCTCCAGCAACACCGGGATATGCAGATTCACCGTATTCCAGATCACCCGTAAATCCAGCGCATAATAGCTGTGCGAGATGCGATTCCGAATTCCGCGCATCTGTTGCAACGGCAATTCCGGGTATTGTTCGGCAATTTCGGGAAAGTCGCGCAGCAGCTTTGCTGCACTTTCACCGATCACATTCAAATCAAGAATTGCCGCCTTCCGAACCAGATTGTTGGCGGCAAAGGCGGCAAATTCCAATCCCTGGATGGTAAGAACGGTTTCAGCCGCCGTGTCCCGCATGTCCCGTAACAGCGGCAGCGGCGTTTTCATACTGGTTGCGCCTCGCGCAGTATTTCATCCCGAAACCGGGCATGCAATTCGGCCGGCGTGCGAACATCAACCCGGATACCGAGTTTTTCGCTGAGCGCATCCTGTAAAGCGTCCAGTTCAAACAGCGTGGTCCGCTCCGGATCAGGATCAACGAGAATATCCAGATCACTACCCTCGGCATCGGTGCCATTCAGAACCGAGCCGAAAACCCGGGGATTGCGGAGATGAAACTCGACCGCCAGGCTGCGGATCAGCGCGCGGTGCATCTGCAAAGCTTGGGAAGGTTTCATGATTCCGACCTCCGCGAAGTAATCAGCCGGCGCAAGCGCCGCCCCAACATGACTAAGCCATCAGGCCCCTGAGCCTACCACATAATCCTAGAACCGGAACGAGACGCTGACGGCACCGAAACGGTCCGGCTGGTCCTGGCCGTCGAATTCGCGGCTGCGCATGACATGGGTATAGGCCAGCCGCACACCCTGCACGATCACCGCCAGGCCGGCCTGGATATCGCCGACAAACGGCCGCTTGTTCACGCTGCGGCTATCGGCGAACAGGTTGCCATCCAGGAACATGTTGCGCGCCACCGCGCGGCCCTCGAAACCGGCGAAAACATAGAAGCCGAAATCGCCGGCCGGCTCGAAATAGCCCGAACCGGGCAGGCTGGGCTGCACCCGCGGCGGGCCATAATCCTTCGGCGTGTTATAGCCGAGCCGCAGCATCATGCCGGTATTGGCATAGGTGAAGGCATTGCCCAGGGCGATGCCGGCATGCGGCGTAGCATCCAGCTTCATGCCGAGAAAATCCGGCGCCGCCACATAGCGCCAGGAGCGCTGGTAATTGACCTGCAAGGTGGGTTCGGTCTTGAGCTGGCTGTCCCAGCCCATCGGCTCGCGCGAGCCGATCAGTTCATGCACGGTCTTCTGCGACTGCTCGGCCAGCGAAGCCGGGCCGACAATGCCGAGGCCGACCTGAAGCTGGTCGAGATGATCGCGGGTTTCGGAGATCACACCCACCGTGGCATAGAGCCAGCCGGCATAGGGCCGGTCGCCATCGGGCGGATTGACCTGGCTGATATCGCGCGGCGTATACATGCTCTGGCCGAGCGCCAGTTCCACCCGCAAATCCTTGGTATCACTGAAAATCGGCAGCAGGCGCGCGGCATCGCCGACCCATTCCGGCTCCATGCCCGGCGCGGTGAGCCAGGACATATGCACACCATTGGTGTAATGCCGGTCGGAATTGGCGAACAGCATGTCGTTTTCCAGCACGAAGCTGAGCGTGCCGGCCTTTTGCGGCGGCGGCGGCTCGGGTACGGCCTGCGCCGGTACCGGCTTGGCGGCATCCTGGGCGGTCGCCGTCAGGCTCAGCAAAGCGAAAGGCAGGGCATAGGCAAGGAGCTTGAACACGGCAGGACTCGTCTGTAAGCGGCGATTGGATAGCTTATACCCGGCCAAAAATGGCATGGATATGGCGAAAAATCGTTAAGATGGCTCAGGCGGCCAGGCTCTGGTGGCGCAGCAGCAGATCCAGGAACAGGCTGCCATAGCGTTCCAGCTTGGCACCACCGATGCCGTGGATTTCCGCCATGCGGCCCAGGCTGTCCGGCCGCTTGGTCGCCAGTTCCAGCAGGGTGCGGTCGGAAAACACCACATAGGCGGGCTGATTCTGCTCCGTCGCCAATTGCCGCCGCAAGGCCTTGAGCTCGGCCAGCAGCGCGGCATCGGCGGCGCTGAGTTCGGCCTCGGCCAGCATCGGCCGCGCCGCCTGGGCCTTTTTCTGGCCGCGCCGGCCGGCATTGCCCTCCACCGCATCGCGGCGCAATTCCACCCGCGCCTTGCCGCGCAAAACCTGCACGCCGAGATCGGTCAGCACCCAGCGGCCATGGCCGACAATATCCAGCCCGATCAGGCCGGCGGCATAAATCTGGCGGAAAATCGAGCGCCAGGCCTCGGCCGGGCGGTCCTTGCCGACACCGAAAGTCGGCAACCGGTCATGTTCGTAGCGCAGCATGGCATCGGTGGCATTGCCGACCAGCAGATTGACCAGATGCTCGGTGCCGAAACGCTCGCCGGTGCGTATCATGGCCGACATCGCCTTCTGCGCCTCGATGGTGCCATCCACCATCGCCACGCCCTGCTGGCACAGGTCGCAATGGCCGCAGGGCGGCCCTTCCTCGCCGAAATAGGCCAGCAGGGTCTGGCGCCGGCAGCGCGGCGACTCGGCCAGCGCCACCAGCGCGTTGAAACGCTGGCGTTCGATGCGCTTGCGCTCCTCCGGCGCCTCGCCCTGCTCGATCTGCAACCGGCGCAGCCGCATGTCGTCGAGGCCATAGAGCGTGAAGGTTTCCGCAGGCAGGCCATCGCGGCCGGCGCGGCCGATCTCCTGGTAATAGGCTTCCACATTGGCCGGCAGGTCGGCATGGCAGACAAAGCGCACATCGGGCTTGTCGATGCCCATGCCGAAAGCCACGGTGGCCACCATCACAACGCCATCCTCGCGCAGGAATGTATCCTGGTTGTGATCACGCAGGCGCTGCTCCATGCCGGCATGATAGGGCAGGGTGCGGTGGCCGGCGCCGGCCAGGGTTTCGGCCAGTTCCTCGGTGCGTTTGCGCGAGGCGCAGTAGACAATGCCGCTCATGCCGCGCCGTGCCGCGATGAAGCCGGCAATCTGGCGCGAGGCATTGTCCTTCGGCTGCATCATCAGATGCAGGTTGGGCCGGTCGAAGGAACGGATGAAACTCTCCGGCTCATGCGGGAACAGCTTGCGCGTGATGTCGTCGCGGGTCGGCGCATCGGCAGTGGCGGTCAAGGCGATGGCCGGCACCCGGCCGAGGGCGGCGCGCAATTCGCCCAAAGCCAGATATTCCGGGCGGAAATCATGGCCCCATTGCGACACGCAATGCGCCTCGTCGATCGCCAGCAGGCAAACCCCGCTCTCGGCCAGCAAAGCCAGCGTATCGGGCCGCGCCAGCCGTTCCGGCGCGATATAGAGCAGCTTGAGCCGGCCGGCGCGCAACGCCTGATGTACGCGGCGGTTTTCATCCGGGTCGTTGGCGGAATTGAGGCTGCCGGCCTCAACACCAAAGGCGGTCAATTGCCGCACCTGGTCACGCATCAGCGCAATCAGCGGCGACACCACCACGGTGAGGCCGGAGCGCATGATGGCCGGCAACTGATAGCAGAGCGACTTGCCGCTGCCGGTCGGCATCACCGCCAGCACATCGCGCCCGGCCAGCACGGCGCCGATGATTTCAGCCTGGCCGGGGCGGAAATCGGCAAAGCCGAACACGCTTTTCAGGGTGGCGCGGGCCTGCTCCAAGGACACGTCTGGATACTCCGAATCGGTTCACGGAAAATATCAGATGCATTGCGGGGCGTCTGCCATGCCAACGGCGTTTCATTGTGAACAGAAGTGGGTACTCAGCGGCGATTTATGATTTTCATCCCATTGGAATATTGCTCTAAACGCATAAAGGGATTTAGCATCGTATATATTGCGGAAAAATAGCAGAAGACATGACGCATAGCTATTTAGCCTTCATTGATGAATCCGGCGATGACGGATTGGACAAATTCCGCCAGCCCGACAAACATGGCGGCTCATCCAACTGGCTCGTCATCTCTGCATGCCTGTTTCGACGCATTCACAGTCTCGACGCCATCAAGTGGCGTGATGAAATTTCCAGCCGAATGCCTGAGAATAAAGACTCGGCAATTGCATTTCGCCGAACTGAACCACAATCAAAGAGTGGTCGCAGCACAAGTCATCGCCTCCAAGCCACTGCGGGGCATCAGTATCCTGGCCGCCAAACAGCCAATACCAAAAGGCATCTATACTGAGAAAAACCAGTTATATTTCTACATGACACGCTATCTCGTTGAACGCATATCCTGGCTGTGCCGGGATATGCGGCCTCGTGTGCCGGAAGGCGATGGCAGAGTGGCCATCACCTTTTCCCGACGTGACGGCATGTCATATGACGATTTTCGCAGTTACTTGCATCGCCTGAAGGCCGCTACTGACCGTGAGATAAACATCCATTGGCCGGTGATAGACATTGAGGCGGTAGACGCCAAAGACCATTCTGGTAGTGCCAGCCTGCAATTGGCCGATGCCGTCGCATCGTCATTCGCCGCCGCCGTCGAGCCCAACCCCTATGGCAATTGCGAATTGCGGTATGCTGAGATCCTCAAGCCGATCACCTATCAGCGAAACGGAAATTTTCTCAGCTACGGTATGAAATTCATGCCAAAAATTGCCGATTGCCGCCTCAATGACCAGCAGCAACATTTGATAAATCTCTTCCAGTGATGCGATCAGGGAAAAGTGGCAGCCCCCCGGCCCATGATTGCGATTTCTCGCCTGCAATCTTGCGAATGCTTTGGGTAAATCCCGGCGCATGGCTGCATTGTAAAAACATAACATCTTATTGAGGGAAATCAATAAAAATCAAAATCTTAATGCAATACAAGCTGTAAATCCCTGGATTGATTCATTTTTCGCCACCAACATTGTGGCCATCACTGAAGCTGGTGCCACAAGGAGACCTCCCATGCAGCCCCAATCCCTGCGCCTGTTCATCGGCGGCCTGGCCACCGAAACCAACACCTTTTCCCCGCTGCCGACCGGCATGGCTGGCTTTACCGAGGCCGGCATCTGCCGGGGTGATGCGACGAAGCTGCCGCCGCGCCTGTTCACCGCGCCGCTGCATGAATGGCGCCGGCTGGCCGAGGCCGAGGGCCATGCGGTGGCCGAGGGGCTGATGGCCGCCGCTCAGCCGGCCGGGCGTACAGTGCGCGCCGCCTATGAGGCGCTGCGCGACGAATTGCTCGCCGGTTTGCAGGCCGCATTGCCGGTCGACATCGTGCTGCTGAACCTGCATGGCGCCATGGTGGCGGATGGCTATGACGATTGTGAAGGCGACCTGCTGGCGCGGGTGCGGGCGCTGATCGGCCCGGATGCGGTGCTGGGCGCCGAACTGGACCTGCATTGCCATCTGACCGAGGCCATGCTGCACAGCGCCGATGCGCTGATCACCTACAAGGAATATCCCCATACCGACACGATCGAGCGCGCCCGCGAACTATATGCCCTGTGCCGCGATGCCGCGCTGGGCCGGGTGCGACCGGTGACGCGGATGGCCGATTGCCGGCTGATCGGCGTGTTCCATACCACGCGCGAGCCGGCAAAAAGCTTCGTTGCCCGTCTCCAGTCCCTGGAGGGCCGCGACGGCATCCTGTCGGTGAATTTCGGCCATGGCTTCGGCCTGGGCGATGTGGCCGAAGTGGGCGCGCGCATCTGGGTGATTGCCGATGCCCTGGTGCCGGGCGCGGCGGCGCAGGCCGAAGCATTGGCGGCGCAGCTGGCGCAGGAGGTGTTTGCCATGCGCGAAGCCTCACGTCCCACCAGCCTGGATGTGGCCTGCGCCCTGGATCAGGCGCTGGCGCTGGCTGCCACGGCCAGCAAACCGATCGTGCTGGCCGATAGCGCCGACAATCCCGGCGGCGGCGCCCCGGGCGATGCCACTTTCATCCTGCGCGCGCTGCTGGCGCGCGGCCACGAACTGGGCGAGGTGCTGAGCGGCATCTACTGGGATCCGCAGGCGGTGGCGATCTGCCAGGAAGCCGGCATCGGCGCCCGGCTGAGCCTGCGTATCGGCGGCAAGCTGGGGCCGACTTCCGGCGATCCGGTGGACCTGGATTGCCTGGTGCGCAACATCATACCCGGCCATGAACAGACCGATATGAGCGGCCAGCGCGCGCCGCTCGGCACGGCGGTGCATCTGGAAAGCCAAGTGGCGGGCGGCAATCAACCAGCGGGCCGCCTGCATCTGGTGCTGGCCACCCTGCGCAGCCAGGTCTTCCATCCCGATGCCTTTACCGGCCTGGGCCTCGATCCCACGGCGATGCAGATCGTGGTGGTGAAATCGAGCCAGCATTTTTATCGCGGCTTCGCCCCGATCGCCGCCGAGGTGCTGTATGTGCAGACGCCGGGTGCGGTATTCGGCTCCGGCCCGGCCCTGGCCTATAGCAAACGCGCCCCGACCTACTGGCCGCTGCTGGCCGATCCCTGGAAGGATTGACCCCGCCCCGGGCATCGGGAAAGCTGCCGCCGCAAAAACGGAGGACATGATGAGCGAGACCGGTGCGGAAGCGGTGATCCTGGAACGCCATGGCGCCGTGGCATTGCTGCGGCTGAACGAGCCGAAAGCGATGAATGCGCTCTCGGCCAGCATCAAGGCGGCGTTGGGCCGGCTGCTGCCCGATTTGCTGGAGGATGCCGCCGTGCGCGCCATCGTGCTCACCGGCAGCGGCCGCGCCTTCTGCGCCGGCGGCGATATCCGGGGCATGGATGAGCGCGGCGCGATGGCGACGCATCGCCGCATGCAGGCGAATTATCGCTGGCTGCTGCCGCTGCTGAATGCGCAGAAGCCGGTGATCACCGCTGTGAATGGCGCGGCAGCCGGTGCCGGCTTTGCCCTGGCGCTGAGCGGCGATTTTGTGCTGGTGGCCGAGGATGCCAAATTCCGCACCGGCTTTTTCGGCATCGGCGCGGTGCCTGATCTCAGCCTGGCCTACACGCTGCCGCGCGCCGTGGGCATGCTGCGCGCCAAGGATATCCTGTTTTCCAACCGCGATATCGGCGCCGAGGAAGCCCTGCGCATCGGCCTGGCCAGCCGCGTGCTGGCGCCGGAGGCGTTGCTGGACGCGGCGATGGCGCAGGCGGCCAGCCTGGCCGCCGGCCCCACCATCAGCTATGGCCTGGCGAAAAACCTGTTGCAGCGCGCCTATAGCCTGCCGCTGGAAGGCTTCCTGGAAGCCGAGGCAGCAGCCCAGGCCACGGCTTTCGGCAGCGACGATTTCGCCGAGGGCGTCGCCGCCTTCCGCGCCAAGCGCAAGGCGGATTTCACTGGTGGCTGATCACGCCTTGCCCCAGCGGGTGACATACACCGCGCCCGCCGTGGCCAGGCCATAAAGCCCCATCGCCGCGCCGGCCAGGGCAAACAATGTCCAGAGCGGCGCGGCGCTGACGGTGAGCCACCAGCCGCCCAGCACCACCAGCAGCAGGCGCAGGCTGGCCGCCAGCACCGGGCCGACAATATGCCCGGCACCCTGCGAAGCGAAATACAGGCACAATCCGGCACCGAACAGCGGAAAGCCCGGCCCGGCAGCGCGCAGATATTGCCGCGCCACCTCCAGCACCGCCGCTTCGCCGGTGAACAGCCCGGCCCATAGATCGGGCGCCAGCACCACCACCAGGCCGATCACGCCGAGGCCGAGGCCGGCGACGCTGCCGGCGGTCCAGGCCACCCGACGGGCGCGTGCCACCAGGCCGGCACCAATCGCCATGCCGACCATCGGCACGCTGGCGACGCCAACCGAGAAGGCAATCGGCACCAGCAGGAATTCCAGCCGCGCGCCGATGCCATAGCCGGCCAGCGCCTCGGTGCCGAAGCGCGCCACCAGGCCGGTGAAAACCAGCACGGTGGCCACGGTCTGCAACGGCGACAGGCAGGCCACGGCACCGACCTTCAGGATATCCATGAACATGGCGCGCTGGAACGGCACACCGCGAAAACGCAGCAGCAGCCGGGCGCGGCCGGAGCGCAGGAACCACAAAAGCACCAGCGCGCCACCGCCAAAGGCGATGAGCTGGCCGAGCGCCAGCCCGACCATGCCGAGACGCGGCAATGGCCCGATGCCGAGGCTGAGCAGACCACTGATCACCACCTGGCTGCCGGCCACCGCCAGGCCGAGCAGCGACGGCACATTCATGTTGCCGGTGCCGCGCAAAACCGAGGACAGCGTGTTGAACATCCAGATGCAGAGCGCACCGCAGAACAGCGTGTTGGAATAAACCAGCGCCTGCGCCAGCGTGCCGGCGCGGCCACCCAGCCCGGCATAGATCGCCGGCCCGAGCAGCAGGAAAAACAGCATAAAACAGCCGGCGGCGATGCCGGCAATGGCGATGGCATGCAAAGCCAGCGCATTGGCGCGCGGCAGGTCGCCGGCCCCGATGGCGCGGCTGATCGCCGAGGAAACGCCGCCGCCCATGGCACCCGCCGACATCATCTGCATCAGCATCGCCATCGGAAATACCAGCGCCATGGCAGCCAGCGGTTCGACGCCGAGCAGGCCGACATAGGTGGTTTCGGCAATCGCCGCCAAAGCCGTGGCCAGCATCGCCACCGTGGTCGGCACGGTCAGCCGCAGCAAAGTGGGCAGGATGGCGCCACCGAGCAGGGTTTCACGATAACTGGCGGCAGCGGCAGCGCCGGGCGTCAGGACCGGCGCGCTCATGCCGGCACCCGAGCCAGCAGCGTATCGCGCGTGGCGGCCAGTAGTGCATCCGACAAAACCGGATCGGCCACGGCGCGGGCCAAAGTCACTGCCCCCACCATCTGCGCCAGCACAGCCAGCGCCGCCTGTTGCTGGTCCGCTGCAGCAGCGGCAGCCGGCAGGCGCCGGGCGATACGCGCCGCCATTGCCGCCACGCCGGCATCGAAAGCCGCACGGGCCTGGGCATCGGCATGACGCACGTCATTGGCCAGCGTGGTGAGCGGGCAGCCCTGGCCGGCCTGGTCACGATGCCGGGGCGAGACGTAGTCGGCAATCCAGGCCGCCAGGCTGTCGCTGGCCGGATCGGCTTCGGCGCGCGCCGCCTTGCGCGCCCGGGCCTGGCCGAACATCCAGGCGATGGCCTCGGCCACCAGTTCCTCCTTGGAGGCGAAATGGGCGTAGAAGCCACCATGGGTCAGCCCGGCCTGACGCATGATTTCCAGCACGCCGACGCGGGTCGGCCCCTGCTCGCGGATCGCGCGGGCAGCAGCGGCCAGCACCTTTTCCCGGGTCGCCTGTTTGCGCCCGCCGCGCTGCTTTTCACCATCCTGTAGCGCAGGGCGGCGGGCAGAAGATGCGGATTTGGCGGGCATGATGGCCTCCGGATGGCAGAACCCGCAGCATAATATGATGATGATCATCATATTGGCAAGCGGCAGCCATGCCGGCCCGGCAAAACGCCCGGCTGCGCGCAAGGCACGCTTCGCTTTGCCCCGTAACAAAGCGCGTCATGCTACGCGTAGGCCACGGCTGTCCGGTTTAGGGTCCAGACCCCTTACTAAAGGGTCCGTGACGCTGTGATTTTGCTGCCTGGCTAGGAGGCAAGCCGAAAGCGATGTGGTGCATCGGTGAGGCTTGCCGACGCCGCCAGGCAGCAAAATCACAGCGCCCCGCAGGGGTTGGCCGGGGCAGCCCGCCGGACAGCGTCGCAAATCTTGCCCGTAGTCCCACTACGCGCTGCGATTTGCTCCTAGCCGGCGGGCTGCCCCGGCCAATCCCGGACCCTTTAGTAAGGGGTCTGGACCCTAGTCTCTGGCCGGCTACTCCCCCGCCTCCGTCGTCATGCCCGGGCGAAGACCCGGGCATCTCTAGCCAACGAGAGAAATGCCTGGAGAACAGACGAAAAATGGGATGCCCGGGTCTTCGCCCGGGCATGACGACGGTGAGGGGGATGGGTTTGAACGCCACGCTATCCGGGCTGCGCTGGTTTCATGTCTCAGCAAGCCGCGAAGTTCTAAAAACGCCAGTAATGCAGCGGCTTTCGATACGCCGACAAAAAACTAAACCGGACAGCCGGGTTTCAGATCAGGGTTTCAGGACGCTTTTGAGCAGCAGGCCGACCAGGGCGACGCTGCCGACGCCGCCGGCCCACAACGCCATGAACCAGAGCAGCCGGCGCCAGAGCGGCGCCGGTTTTTCGGCATCAGTGATAACCGGCATGTTTGTCCACCTTGCCGCGAAACACCCAATAGGCATAGGCGGTGTAGCCCAGGATCAGCGGCAGCAGCACCAGGGCGCCGACCAGCAGGAAACCCAGGCTGGCATCCGGCGCCGCCGCCTGCCAGATGGTGATATCGGGCGGCACCATCAGCGGCCAGAAGCTGATGCCAAGGCCGATATAGGACAGCACAAACAGCGCCAGTGCGGCCAGGAAAGGCAACTTTTCGCGCCGCTTGTCGTGCAGGCCACGCCACAAGGCCCAGGCCGCGCCAAGCACCAGCAGCGGCATCGGTGCGGTGAGCGCGATGGCCGGCCAATGGAACCAGCGGGCAAAGAAACGCGGATCGAGGAATGGCGTCCACAGGCTGACCAGGCCGATCATCAGCACCAGGCCAAGCGCCAGGCGGCGGCCGAGCGTGTAGCAGCGCGCCTGGATATCGCCCTCGGTCTTGATGATCAGCCAGCAGGCGCCGAGCAGGCTGTAGCCCACCACCAGAGCGATGCCGGTGGCCAGGCTGAACGGGGTGAGCCAATCCCACCAGCCGCCGGCATAGGCGCGGCCTGCCACCTTGATGCCCTGAATCAGGCCCCCCAGCGCAATACCCTGCATGAAGGCGGCGACATACGAGCCGAGCGCGAAACTCCAATCCCACACGCCCTTCCAACGCACGGTGCGCCAGCGGAACTCAAACGCCACGCCACGGAAGATCAGGCCGAGCAGCATCAGCGTCAGCGGCGCATACAGCGCCGGCAGCACGATCGAATAAGCCAGTGGGAAAGCGGCCAGCAGACCGCCGCCGCCCAGGATCAGCCAGGTTTCGTTGCCATCCCAGACCGGGGCGACGGAATTCATCAGCGTGTCGCGTTCCGCTTCCTGCTTGAACAGCGGAAACAGCATGCCGACACCAAGATCGAAGCCATCCAGGATGACATAGGCCAGAATGGCGACGGCGATCAGGCCGGCCCAGATCAGCGGCAGGTCCAAGGTCATGGCTGGCCTCCCCGGGTGTGAAGCGGTTTCTGATCGGCGAGCAAATCCACCACCGGCGCGCTGCCGGCGCTGCGCAACGGCGCCTCCACCGCCGGTTCATGCACAATCTCCGGCCCGGGATGTTTGGCCATCAGCCGCAGCAGATAGAAGATGCCGGCGCCGAAGACGATGAAATACACCACCACGAAGGCGACCAGCGAGGCGGCAATGCCGGGCAGCCCGATCGGCGAGACCGAATCTGCCGTGCGCAGCAGGCCATAGATCGTGTAAGGCTGGCGGCCGACCTCGGTGGTGACCCAGCCGGCCAGCACGGCGATGAAGCCGGTCGGCCCCATCAGCAAGGCCCAGCGATGCAGCCAGCCGGCCTCGTAAAGCCGACCGCGCCAGCGCCAGAGCAATGTGACCGCGCCGAGCAACGCCATCAGCAGGCCGATACCGACCATGATGCGGAAACTCCAGAACACCACATGGGCCGGCGGCCAGTCCTCACGCGGGAAGGCCTTGAGGCCCTTCACCTCGCCATCCCAGTCATGGGTCAGGATCAGGCTGCCCAGTTTCGGGATGGCAATGGCGTATTTCGTCTCTGCCGCTGCATTGTCGGGCCAGCCGAACAGGATCAGCGGCGCACCCTGGTGGGTTTCGTAATGCCCTTCCATCGCCGCCACCTTGGCCGGCTGGTGCTTCAGCGTGTTGAGGCCATGGAAATCGCCGGCCACGATCTGCACCGGCGCCACGATGGCTGCCATCCACATCGCCATCGAGAACATCACCCGCGCCGCCGCGTTGCCCCGGTCGCGCAGCAGATGCCAGGCGCCCACCGCGCCGACCACGAAGGCGGTGGTGAGATAGGCTGCCAGCACCATATGCACCAGGCGGTAGGGGAAGGAGGGATTGAAGATCACCAGCAGCCAGTCTTCCGGCACATACTGGCCATTGGGCGCGATGGCATAGCCGGCCGGGGTCTGCATCCAGCTATTCACCGCCAGGATCCAGAAGGCGGAGAGAAACGTGCCGAAGGCCACCATCAGCGTGGCGAGGAAATGCAGTCTTTTGCCAACCCGGTTCATGCCGAACAGCATGACGCCCAGGAAGCCGGCTTCGAGGAAAAACGCCGACAGCACTTCATAGCCCATCAGCGGGCCGATGATCGGGCCGGCCTTATCCGAGAAGACCGACCAGTTGGTGCCGAACTGGTAGCTCATCACCAGGCCGGAGACGACGCCCATGCCGAAGCTGACGGCGAAGATTTTCAGCCAGAACCGGAAAACCTGGAGATAGACCTCACGCCCGGTCCACAGCCACAGCCCTTCCAGCACCGCCAGGTAACTGGCCAGGCCGATGGTGAAGGCCGGAAACACGATATGGAAGGCCACCGTGAAGGCGAATTGCGCCCGTGCCAGAAACACGGCATCGGCTAGCAGGTCCATCTTCCACCCAAGAGGTTTGTTACAGCCGAAGCCAATTTCACATGAAACTGCCGTTCAAGCCAGTTTACATTTTGCCGCGTGGCGGATTGCCGCAATGCACCATTAGCGACAACAGACCGAATGGGGTAAGCCGCATTCTCCAATCGACTCCGCACCGGGAGCGTTGTATAGCGGCAGTGTAGGGTCCAGCCCCAAATAAGCCATGAACGACACTGCCCCCAGCGCCGACACTGCCTTCCTGCTCGACACAGCCGAGCAGCTGGCGCCCTATGGCGCCGACCATGTGGCGCTGTATCAATACTGGCAGCGGCTCTGCGCGGCCGCCCAAGATCTGCCCCAGGGGGGGTTGCCGCCCTGGCGCAGTTTTGATCCGCTCGCCGTGCCGCAGCATCTGGCCTGCCTGTGGGTGGTGGAAGTGCATGGCGACATGACGGCAATCGGCGCCGCTTTACGCCTGCGCTATCGCCTGGTTGGCACCCGGGTGGTGGCCTCGCTGGGGCGCGAAACCACCGGTTTGTGGTTCGAGGAAGCCTGGCCGCATCTGGCCGGCGACCCGGCTTATACCCGGCGCTATGGCGAAACCCTGGCCCAGGCACGGCCCAGTTTCCGGCGCGGCAAGCCGCGCATGGTGGCGCAGCGCGACTGGGGCCTGATCGAGAACCTGTTCCTGCCCTTCCGGCATCCCGGCATGGCCGGCATCATTGTCGGCTTCTCGCATCTCTACGATCAGGCCGGGCGCCGCATCTACTGAACGGCATTATTTGCGGCGGGCCGCCGGCCTGGCCGGCTTCTGCACCGGCAAAGCCCCCTGGCGCAGATCGGGGAAACAGCCGGCACCACGCAGCATCGCCACCAGCAGGCGGCCGAGTTCCGCCACCGGCAGGCCGCCATCGGCGCGATACCAGGTCGGCAGCCAGTTCAGCGCACCGAGATAATGCAGCCGGAACACGGCCGGCGGGATCGACGGCGGCAGATCGAGCGCATCGATGAGCTGCTTGATCAGGATTTCATACTTGTCGCGATGCGCCACCAGTTCCGGCTTGATCTTGGCCATCGAGGGCGAAAAATGCTGGGTCACGATGGCACCGAGATCGGAGCCGCCCAGCATGGTTTCGCAATGCGCCGCCGCCGCTGCTTCCAGGCGCAGCCAGGGGTCTTCCAGGCCGACCATGGCGCGCCGCGCCGCCTTCTCGATCAGGTCCATGCCGGTGGCATGCACGGCCACGAATAATTCTTCCTTGGAGGCGAAGTGATAATAGAGCGAACCGGCCATGATGCCGGAGGCGGCGGCGATGTCGCGCATCGAGGTGCCATCGAAACCCTGCTTGACGAATTGTTTCGCCGCCTCGGTGATGATGATGCGGCGGCGTGCCAGGGCGCGGCTTTCGCCGCCGGTTTCCAGCCCGGCATCGATGGGCAGAGCGGCAATCTGTTCGGCATGCTGGTGCGCCCGCTTGGCGCGCGTCCCGGCCTTGCCGGCGGCCGGACTGCCTGGTTTCGGGCTAGCGGGTTTCGGGCTAGCCGGGGCCGTGGTCATGTCTCGCGCCCCCGCCCGCTTGGTCTTGTTCACGCTAGTTTCCTTCCAAACCTGCCGAGCTTCCCCAGCGCGCATTCCTATCACAGGCGAATATTCTTACAACCGTTCGTTTGAACGCCGATGATCACAGCGGCGCCATTGAATAGGCCCCCCCGGCTTTGCTATCAACAGCCCACCCCAGCGCGACGCATAAAACCGGGAACCGGCGCCTTGACCCAGACAGACTCACCCCCCGCCAGCAATATCGACCTGCCGATACTGCTCAACCTCTACCGCACCATGTGCCGCATCCGCGCCTTCGAGGATGCCGCCGAGACCGCCAGCAAGGGCGGCGTGGCGGCCTTCGGCCAGGCCGCCGGCGGCACCGCCCAGGTGCGCGGCCCGCTGCATCTTTCCACCGGCCAGGAAGGCGTGCCGGCCGGGGTCTGCGCCCATCTCAAGCCGGCCGACTATCTCACCTCGACGCATCGCGGCCATGGCCATACCCTGGCCAAGGGCGCCGATCTGGCGCGCATGATGCACGAGCTGTTCGGCCGCGCCAGCGGCTTTTGCGGCGGCCGTGGCGGCTCGATGCATATCGCCGATTTCTCGGTCGGCATGCTGGGCGCCAATGGCGTGGTGGCCGCCGGCATCCCGATTGCGGTCGGCGCCGCGCAGTCGATCAAGCTGCGCCGGCAGGATGCCATTGCTGTCACCTTCTTCGGCGATGGCGCGATCAATCGCGGCCCGTTCGCCGAAAGCCTGAACTGGGCCGCCGCCTTCCAGTTGCCGGTGCTGTTCGTGTGTGAAGACAATAAATGGTCGGCCACCACCAAGACCGGGCCGGTCTCGGCCGGCGAGGGTGCCGCCGCCCGCGCCCGGGCGCATGGCATAGCCGCCGAGGTGGTGGATGGCAACGATGCCTGGGCGGTGCATCAGGCCGCCGGGCAGATGGTGGCGGATATCCGCGCCGGCAAGGGCCCGCGCCTGCTGCATGCCAAGACCTATCGCTTCAAGGGCCATGTCTCGGTCGATCCGGCCAGCTACCGCGATCCGGCGGAACTGGCCGCCGCGCTGCCGAATGATCCGCTGCTGATCGCGCGGCGCCAGATGCTGGCCGCCGGCCTGCAGGAAGCCGCCATCGACGCCATTCTGGCCGAAGCGCGCCAGGAAGTGGGGGCCGCCATCACCAGTGCCGCCGCCGCACCCTGGCCGGCGCTGGATGCCGCCTATACACAAATTCAGGATACGGGGGCCGGGCAATGGCTGTGATGTCTTATGCCGCTGCGGCGGCCAGCGCGCTTGCCGATGCCATGCATGCCGATGCCACCGTGGTGGCGCTGGGTGAGGATATCGGGCGCGGCGGCATTTTCGGCCAGTATCGCGGCCTGCAGCAGAGTTTCGGCCCCGACCGGGTGATCGACACGCCGATTTCCGAAGCCACCATCGTCGGCGCCGCTGTCGGCATGGCGCTGACCGGGCTGCGCCCGGTGGTGGAAATGCGCGTGGTGGATTTTGCCCTCTGCGCCATGGACGAGATCGTCAACCAGGCAGCCAAGAACCGCTTCATGTTTGGCGGCCAGGGCCGCGTGCCGGCAGTGATCCGCATGCCGATCGGCGTGTGGAGTGCCTCGGCGGCGCAGCATTCGCAATCGCTGGAAGCCTGGTTTGCCCATGTGCCGGGCCTGGTGGTGCTGGCCCCGGCGACGCCGCAGGACAACCATTCCCTGCTCAAGGCCGCCATCGCCTGCGGCGACCCGGTGACCTATTTCGAGCATAAGGAACTCTGGGGCCTGGAAGGCGAAGTCAATCCGGCCCAGACGGTGGAAATCGGCAAGGCGGCGTTGCGCCGGCCGGGCCGCGACCTGACCATCGTGACCTGGAGCCGTGCTGTGCATTGGTCGCTGGAAGCCGCCGAGACCCTGGCCGCCGAGGGCATCGAGGCCGAGGTGATCGACCTGCGCAGCCTGTGGCCGTGGGACCGCGAGGCGGTGCTGGCCTCTGCCGCCCGCACCGGCCATGTGCTGATCGCGCATGAAGCCGTGCAGGTGGCCGGCTTCGGCGCCGAGATCGCCGCCACGCTGATGGAGGAAAGCGACGCCCGCAACCTGCGGCCGCTGCGCATCGCCCGCCTGGGCAGCCTGCGCCTGCCGGTCGGCTATGCGCCGCGCCTGGAAGCCGAGGTGCGGGTGACCCCGGCACGCATCGCCGAGCGCGCCCGCGCCCTGGTGAAGCGGGGCTGATACCCCTCAGGCTTGGCGACCGGCCTGCTTTGGGGCTGGAAATGCCGCTTAAGCTGTGCAAGGCTGAGGGGAATTCGTTTGTAAGCATTTGAAGCGGAAGAAGCTCAATCTTCCGTCGCGTATCTGGGAAATGGAGGAAATACCCGATGAAACGTCGTACCCTGCTGAAGGCGGGCGTTGCCAGCTTTGGCCTCGCTGCCGCCCCCGCCCTGATCGGCCTGCGTCCGGCCTGGGCGCAAGCCAATTACAAGGCTGAATACAAGCTGTCCACCGTGGTCGGCCTGCCCTTCCCCTGGGGCCAGGGCGGCGACATCCTGGGCAAGCTGGTGGCCGAACGCACCCAGGGCCGCATCAATATCAAGATGTATCCCGGCGCCGCGCTGGTCAGTGGCGACCAGACCCGCGAATTCAATGCCATGCGCCAGGGCGTGATCGACCTCGCCATCGGTTCGACCATCAACTGGTCGCCGCAGCTCAAGCAGCTCAACCTGTTCTCGATGCCCTTCCTGGCCCAGGATCATGCCGGCATCGACGCCCTGGTGCAGGGCCCGATCGGCAAGCATATGATGGACCTGGTGGAGAAGGCCGGCGTGGTGCCGCTCGCCTGGGGCGAAAACGGCTTCCGCGAAGTGACCAATTCCAAGCGCGAAATCCGCACCCCGGCGGATATGAAGGGCCTGAAGTTCCGCGTTGTCGGCTCGCCGATCTTCAACGACACCTTCACCGCCCTGGGCGCCAACCCGACCCAGATGAGCTGGGCCGATGCCCAGCCGGCGCTGGCTTCGGGCGCCGTGGAAGGCCAGGAAAACCCGCTGCACATCTTCACTGCCGCCAAGCTGCATAACCTGGCGCAGAAATTCGTCACCCGCTGGGGCTATGTTGCCGACCCGCTGATCTTCGCCGCCAACAAGGATGTGTTCAATTCCTGGTCGGCGCAGGATCGCGAGATCGTGCGCCAGGCGGCGCTGGATGCCGGCAAGCAGGAAATCGCCATCGCCCGCAAGGGCCTGGTGCCGGGCGATCTGGCGCTGGTCGACGAAGTGAAGGGCCTCGGCGTCACCGTCACCGAACTGACGGCAGCCGAGAAGGATGCCTTCAAGGCGGCGGTCAAGCCGGCCTACGAGAAGTGGACCAAGGAAATCGGCGTCGATCTGGTGAAGCAGGCGGAAGCCGCCGTCGCCGCCCGCAAGAAGGCCTGATCCGGCCCGAAGCGACAAGCCAGAAGCGGCAAAGGCCGGGTTCATCCCGGCCTTTGCTTATCTGGGGGTAGCATAAAGCAGGCGTAAAAGGAGCGCGTGGGGGATGTCAAAAGCGATGCAACCGCAACCCGGCGGCGACAGCCGGGCGGAGAAACTGCGCTGGGAGGACTGGCTCGGCGGCATTTCGCTCGGCCTGCTCGCCCTCATCACCTTCGTCAATGTGCTGGTGCGCTATTTCACTGACCAATCCTTCGCCTGGACGGAAGAAATCTCCACCGGCCTGATGGTGGTGCTGACAATGGCGGCGGCCAGTGCGGCAGTGATCCGCGACCGCCATATCCGCATTGAATTCCTGTTCATGACCGGCTCGCCGGCGCGACAACGTTTTCTGGCGCAATTCTCCGCCCTGGCCTCGGCACTGGCCTATGCCATCCTCACCGGCTATGGCTACCGTTTCGCCTATGACGATTACCGCTTCGAAGTCACCTCGCCGGGTATCGGCCTGCCGCAATGGTGGTTCAGCGTCTGGCTGCCACTGCTCGGCCTGGCCCTGACATTCCGCTCCGTGCAGCAATTTCTCAAGGTGAGGCGCCAGGCATGATCGCGGTCAGCATCTTCGTCGTCTTCATTATCCTCATGCTGATGGGCGTGCCGATCGGTGTTGCCCTGCTGCTGGGCGGCGCCATCGGCATCGGCTTCGCCGATCTCGGCATGATGTCGATCCCCAACAATTTTTTCCCCAGCCTGGCGAAATATCCGCTGCTGGCATTGCCGATGTTTATCCTGGTGGGCGTGATCTTCGACCGTTCCGGCGTGGCCGCCCGGCTGGTGAATTTTGCCGTCGCCATCGTCGGCCGTGGCCCCGGCATGCTGCCGGTGGTGGCGATCAGCGTGGCCATGCTGATGGGCGGCATTTCCGGCTCCGGCCCGGCCACCGCCGCCGCCGTCGGCAGCGTGATGTTTGTTGCCATGGCGCGCGCCGGCTATCCACCGGCCTATTCGGCCAGCGTGGTCGGCTCGGCGGCCGCCATCGACATCATCATTCCGCCCTCCATCGCCTTCATCGTCTATTCCGTGCTGGTGCCGGGCGCCTCAGTGCCGGCCCTGTTTGCCGCCGGCATCATCCCGGGCATCCTCACCGGCATCACCTTGATGGTGCCAGCCGTGTGGCTGGCCCGGCGGCATGGTTTCGGCGCCAGCGAAGGCGAGCAGCCGCGCCCGCCCTTCTGGCGCTCACTCTATGAAGCAAGCTGGGGCCTCGCGGCGCCGGTGCTGATCCTGGGCGGCATGCGTGCCGGCTGGTTCACCCCCACAGAGGCCGCCGTGGTGGCGGTGTTCTACGGCCTGTTCGTCGGCATGGTGATTCACCGCACCATCCGCATCCGCGATATCGGCGCCATCCTGGTGGATGCGGCGGAAACCTCCGGCATCATCATGGTGGTGCTCGGCCTGGCCAGCGTGTTTGCCTATGCCGTCTCCACATTGGGCATCATCGATCCGCTGGCAAAGATGGTGACCTCCTCCGGCTTCGGCTCCTATGCCACATTATCGGTGATCGTGCTGGTGCTGCTGCTGATCGGCATGGTGCTGGATGGCGTGTCGATCTTCCTGATCTTCGTGCCGCTGCTGATGCCGCTGATGAAGGCCTATAACTGGGATCCGGTGTGGTTCGGCGTGCTGCTCACCTATATGGTGGCGATCGGCCAGTTCACGCCGCCGATGGCGGTCAACCTGATGGTGGCAGCCAAGCTGGCCAAGGTGCCGATCGAGCAAACCGTGCGCTGGGTGATCTGGTTCGTGATCGCCATGCTGCTGCTGCTCATCCTGCTCATTCTGGTGCCGGATATTACGCTCTGGCTGCCAAAAACATTGGGCTATTGAGATGCGCCAACCGGCCGAAACCTTTCCGGAAATCCGTGACGAGATCCGCAAGCTCTGCGCCCGCTTCCCGGGCGAATACTGGCGTGCGCTGGATCGCGACATGGCCTATCCGAAGGATTTTGTACAGGCGCTCAGCGCGGCGGGATATCTCGCCGCGCTGATCCCGGAGCAATATGGCGGTGCCGGCCTGCCGCTATCGGCGGCAGCGGCGATCCTGGAGGAAATCCAGCGTGCGGGCTGCAACGGCGCCACCTGCCATGCCCAGATGTATATCATGGGCGCATTGCTGCGGCATGGCAGCGCCGAACAGAAGGCGCAATACCTGCCCGGTATCGCCAGCGGCGAGCTGCGCCTACAGGCTTTCGGCGTCACCGAGCCGGGCAGCGGCACCGACACCACCTCGCTCAGCACCTTCGCCGAGCGCCAGGGCGACCATTACGTGGTGAACGGCCAGAAAATCTGGACCTCGCGGGCGGAATATTCCGACCTGATGCTGCTGCTGGCGCGCACCACGCCGAAGGATCAAGTCGCCAAGCGCACCGAGGGCCTCTCCGTCTTCATCCTCGACATGCGCGAAGCACGCCAGGCCGGGCTGACCATCCGCCCGATCCGCACCATGATGAACCATTCCACCACGGAAGTGTTCTTCGACAATGTGCGCGTGCCGGCAGCCAACCTGATCGGCGAAGAAGGCAAGGGCTTCCGCTACATCCTCTCCGGCATGAATGCCGAACGCATCCTGATCGCCGCCGAATGCATCGGCGATGCAAAATGGTTCATCGAGAAGGCCAGCGGCTACGCCAAGGAGCGCGTGGTGTTCGGCCGCAAGATCGGCCAGAATCAGGGTATCCAGTTCCCTATCGCCCGCGCCTATGCGCAGATGCGCGCCGCCGAATTGATGTGCCACAAGGCCGCCGAATTGTTCGAGGCCGGTGCCGATTGCGGCGCCGAGGCCAATATGGCGAAGATGCTGGCGGCGGAAGCCTCCTGGGCTGCCGCCGAGGCCTGCCTGCAGACCCATGGCGGTTTCGGCTTTGCCGAGGAATTCGACATCGAGCGCAAATTCCGCGAGACCCGGCTGTATCAGGTGGCGCCGATCTCGACCAACCTGATCCTGAGCTATCTCGCCGAGCATGTGCTCGGCATGCCACGGTCGTATTGAACGCATGGGCGCGCTGGACGGGCTGCTGGTGGTAGCCATCGAACAGGCGGTGGCAGCACCGGTCTGCACCCTCAGACTGGCCGATGGCGGCGCCCGCGTGATCAAGATCGAACGCGCCGAGGGCGAGACCGCACGGCATTACGACAAGGCCGTGCAAGGCACCAGCGCTTATTTCGCCTGGCTCAATCGCGGCAAACAAAGCGCCGTGCTGGACCTCAAGGCCGCCGACGACCTGGCCCTGCTGCGCCGCATGCTGCTGAAGGCCGATGTGTTCGTGCAGAATCTGGCGCCCGGCGCGGCGGCGCGGCTCGGGCTTGGCGCCGCCGATCTGCATGCGCAGAATCCCGGTCTGATCCTGGTCGATATCCTGGGCTATGGCCAGGACACGGCCTATCGCGACATGCGCGCCTATGACATGCTGGTGCAGGCTGAGAGCGGCCTCTGCGCCGTTACCGGTACACCGGACACACCTTCGAAAGTCGGCGTCAGTGTCGCCGATATTGCCACCGGCATGCAGGCCCATGCCCTGGTGCTGGAAGCGCTGATCGAACGCGGCCGCAGCGGGCGCGGCAGGCAGATCGAAGTGGCGATGTTCGATACCATGGCCGACTGGATGAGCGTGCCACTGCTGCATCTGGAAGCCGCCGGGCGTGAAACCCATCGCCATGGCCTGGCGCATGCCTCGATCTATCCCTACCGGCCCTATGCCTGCCAGGACGGCCAGATCGTCATCGCCATCCAGAACCCGGCGGAATGGGCGCGGCTGTGCCAGGCTTTGGCACGGCCCGACCTGATCGACGAGCCGCGCTTTGCCGATAATGCCGCCCGGGTGGCCAATCGCACCGCGCTGGATGCGGAATTTGCCCCGGTCTTTGCCGCCAGCACGCGGCAGGCGATGATAACGCGCCTGGAAGCGGCGCAGATCGCCTGGGGCAATGTTTCAAGCCTGGCCGATCTATCGCAGCATCCGGCCCTGCGCCGCGCCGATGTGACCTTGCCGAACGGCAATGCGGTGGCGATTCCGCGCCCCGCCGGCCGGCTGGAGATTGCCCAAGGGCCGGTGCCGGCTTTGGGCCAGCATAGCGCCGCCATCCGCGCCGAATTCGCCTGAGGCTGCCGTTATTCGTGGTGCTGCTATCACTGTCTGGCTTCCCCGGCCCTAGGAATACAGATCGTCATGGTACGCGAAGGCGTACCATCCATGTGTTTTTTTACGCACTGAAAAGGCACTCGTGGATGGTCGGCCTACGCCGACCATGACGACTTTGTTGTGAATTCTGCCGCGCCGCGCTCAGGCCCGCGCCGTCGGCCGGCTGGTGACGCGGGCGAACCAGGCCGCGAGGTGATCGAGTTCCGGCGGGATCGTCAGCTTGCAGGCCTTGGCGACGATCAAGGCACATTGCGCGGTGATATCGGCGACGCTGTAGCTGTCGCCGGCGATGAAATCGCGCCCGGCCAATTCCTCATTCAGCCAGGCGAAATGCTGTAGCAGCAGGTCGCGGCAGCTCTGGCCATAATCGGTATATTGTGTGATGCGGCCGTGCCAGAACGGGCTGGTATGCAGGAACACGCTGGTGGTGGGCACCAGGATTTCCAGTTCCATGCGGCGGTTCCACATCTCGATCCGGGCGCGTTCCAGTGCCGTGCTGCCGAAGAGCGGCGGCGTCGGATGCAGTTCTTCCAGATAGCGGCAGATCGCCATCGATTCGGCAATGATGGTGCCGTCATCCAGTTCCAGCACCGGCAAAGTGCCGAGCGGATTCTTGGCCAGGAATTCCGGCCGGCGATTTTCGCCCGCCTCCATGTCGATATCCACCACCGTGCAGCTCAGGCCCTTCTCGGCCATGAAAATCCGCACGCGGCGCGGATTCATCCCCGGCTTGAGATTGTAGAGTTTCATCCCGTGTCCTTTTTTGGTTTTCAGCGCTCAAGGAAGGTCAGCAATTCGGCCAGGGTTTCCTCGGGCAGTTCCTCCTGCAAGGTATGGCCACAGGGCAGGGCGCGGCCACGCACATCCAGCGCCTTGTCGCGCCAGGTTTGCAGCACATCATACAGCGCGCCGACCACACCCTTGGCGCCCCACAAGGCCAGCAACGGTGCCTGGATGCGGGCCTCGGCATCGGCGGCATCATGCTCCAGGTCAATCCCGGCAGCCGCGCGATAATCCTCGCAGATGGCATGGATGGTGGCCGGGTCGCGGTAGCAGCGCAGATATTCGGCGAAAATCTCCGGCCCGGTGGCGCCCGGCGTCTTGCTCTGGCCGTTGATATGATGGCGCAGGAAAAATTCCGGATCGGCACCGATCATGGTTTCCGGCAACGGCGCCGGCTGGATCAGGAAAAACCACCAGAAATACCGCGTGGCAAAGGTCTTGTCGGTGCGGGCATACATGGTGGCGGTCGGCGCGATATCGATGACACAAAGCTGCGTCACCGCCGCCGGAAAATCCAGCGCCAAACGATGCCCGACGCGGCCGCCGCGATCATGCCCGACGACGCGGAATTGCGGATGGCCGAGCAGCTGCATCAGCGCCACCTGATCTGCCGCCATGGCGCGCTTTGAATAATCCCCCGGCGCCGGCTTGCAGCTATCGCCATAACCGCGCAGATCGGCCGCCACCACGGTGAAATGCTGCGCCAGGGCGGGTGCAATCTTGTGCCAGGTGACATGGGTTTGCGGATGGCCGTGCAGCAGCAGCAAAGGCGGCCCGCTGCCGCCGATGGCGGCGCGGATGCGGATGCCATCGGCCAGATGCGCATCCAGCAGCCGGAAACCGGGCAGGAAGGGCGCTGCGCCCAGTTCCTCAAGCCACGCGCCTTCCAGCCGCCCCGTCATGGCCGCACTGCCGGGGTTTCCACGGCCATGCCGGCAGCACGGCCGGCGAGATAGAGTTCAAGCGCGATCATGTCATCATCATCATAAGCCAGCGGTTCAGCCCGCACGCCGATCATGCAATTGCGCAGCCGGCGCTGCAAGGAACCCAGGCCCTGCCATTCCAGGCGATAGAGCGGATAGCCGGTGGCATGGCCCTGCGGGATCACGCTGCCGGCCAGACGGCGCCCGGCATTGTCATCATGGCATTGCACACAGGAGAAATTCAGTTGCCCGATACGCTGGCGATAGAGCAGCTCGCCGCGCGCGCGATGGGGTGCCAGCCGCGCATCCTCGGGCGGTGCCAGTGGCAGGCCACGCGATTGCAGGCCCAACAGGGCCAGCAGGCTGAGCAGGGCATCACTTTCCGGCGCCAACGCGGTCTGGCCCTGCTGCCCGGTGCGGCAGGCATTGATGCGGCGGGCCAGATCAAATGGCCGCGCAGTGCCGGCATCATAGGCCGGATAACGCGCCGCCACGCCGCGCATTGCCTCGGGTGCGCCATGGCAAGAGGCGCAGGAGGGGGCGCCCTGGCTCCACAGCGCTTCCCCTTCCGCCACCCAGAGCATGGCCGGGTTGAGCGTGTCGTCGCGCTGCATGGCCTGGGTATCCGGCCCCATCTCGGCAAAGCCGGAGCGGCGCTCATCGCCGAAAGCCGGCACCGCCACCAGGCAGAGCAACAGCAGCAGAACCCGCATCATGTCACGCTGAGCGTCACCGTCTCGCTCTGGCGGAAGCCGTTATCGCCCTCCCAGGTGAAGGTGAGCGTGCCGCTGGCGATGGCAATGGTGGTGAAAGCGATGAACGGATTGGCGGCGATGGCCTGATGCAGATCGGCGCGGAACACTTCCTCGCCATCATACCGGCAGGTGAAGCGGCGGATGATGTCACGCGGCACCACCTTGCCATCCGGGCCGGGGCGATAGCCGGTTTCCATCACATGCGAGATCATGGTCTTGATCTCGATCACGTCGCCGCGCCGGGGATTACGCGGCACATTGATCAATGCACGGGCCATGCTCAGCCCTCCACGCAGGCGGCCAGGGTGACGATCACCTGCACGCTATCCTGCCACAGGCTGCCATCGCTCATTTCGGCAATCGCCACCACACGCTGCGATGTCGCCAGCCGCATGCGGGTATAGACCATGGCGCGGCCGGCACGCGGGCCGAGATGAAACACCGCCACATGCGGCTGCGGATTGGCTTCGGTGAACAAGGCCATGCGGCGCACATGATCGGTGGCGGTCATCGGGCTTTCGGCCTGTAGCGTGACCGGCACGGTATTGCCGTTCTCCACCAGTGGCGAAATCTCCAGCTTGAGCCGGCCCTGCTGCGGCACGGCTTCACCCACCAGATCGCGGATCGCCGCCTGCATGGCAGCCGGCGCGGCTTGTGCTGGCCGGATCAGCAAGGTCGGCAGCAGCAAGGCGCCGGCCAGCACCCGGCGGCGCGGCAGGGCGTTACTCACGCAGGCTGGCAAGGAAGGCGACAACATCCTCGATCTCCTGTTCATTCAGCACCGGCCGGCCGCGCCAGGCCACTCCAACCTGGCGCAGATCCTCGGTGCGGTAATAGGACGGCATGATCGTTTGCGGATCGAGCCGCCGGCTATCGGCGATACGCAGCCGCAGTTGCGCGCTGCTCCAGCGCGCCCCGGCCCCGGCCAGGCTGGGCGCCAGATCGCCCTGGAAGCGTTCTTCGGCGAAAGGCCCGCTATGGCACAGCAGGCACAGCCCCTTCTGCCGGTCCAGCACGATGGCGCGGCCACGTTGCGCATCGCCAACATGGCCACCCAGCGGCGCCGGAATGCCATCGCCCATCACATCGAGATGCTGCCCCGCCGCTGGCACCGAGAGCAGCACCAGCAGCGCGGCGACATAAGCCGGCCTCACGCCGCTTTCAGGTCGTGATGCTTGAGCGGCAGGCTGCGTACCCGCTTGCCAGTGGCGGCGAAGATGGCGTTCAGCACCGCCGGCGCCGCCACGGCGATGGTGGGTTCGCCCACACCGCCCCAGAAGCCGCCGGTCGGCACGGTAAAGGTTTCCACCTTCGGCATCTCATCCATGCGCAGCATCGGATAGGTATCAAAATTCTCCTGCTCGATGCGGCCATTGGCCACCGTGCATTCGCCATGCAAAGCCGCCGTCAGGCCATAGACGAACGAGCCCTCCACCTGGGCCGCCACCTGCTGCGGATTGACGACATAGCCCGGATCGGTGGCGGCGACGATGCGATGCACCTTGACCTGGCCTGCCTTGGAAACGCTGACCTCGGCACAGGCCGCGACATAGGAGCCGAAGCCCATGGTCTGGGCCAGGCCGCGAAACACCCCGGCCGGCGCCGGCTTGTCCCAGCCCGCCTTCTCGGCCACGGTGTTGAGCACGGCGAGATGTTTGGGATGGTTCGCCATCAGCTTGCGGCGGAATTGCAGCGGATCGGCGCCGGCGGCATGGGCCAGTTCATCCATGAAACATTCCAGATAGATGGTGTTCTGGTTCAGGTTCACGCCGCGCCAGAAACCCGGCGGCACATGCGGATTGCGCATGGCATGATCGATCAGCAGATTGGGGATGGTATAGCCGATCGCCGCTTCGGCGCCGCCTGGATTGAGGCCCTGGAACACCACCGGATCGACACCGTTGCGGATATTCTGCGGGAAGATGCCGGCCAGGATCGACTGCCCGGAAATCCGCATATGCATGGCGGTCAGGTCACCCTTCTCGTCCAGCGCCGCCGTCAGCTTGCATTGCGTGATCGGGTGGAAGCGGCCATGCAGCATGTCCTCTTCGCGCGACCACAACAGCTTCACCGGCACGCCGGGCATCTCCTTGGCGATCAGCACTGCCTGGCGCACCCAGTCATGCACCGCGCCACGCCGGCCGAAGCCACCGCCAAGATGCAGCTTGTAGACCTCGCATTGTGCCGGTGGATGGCCGGAAGCCTCCGCCGCCGCCGCCAGCGCCGCCTCGCCATTCTGCGTCGGGGTCCAGACTTCACATTTCTGCGCCGTCCACAAAGCCGTGGCATTCATCGGTTCCATGCAGGCATGATTCTGGAACGGATAGCTGTAGGTGGCGCTCACAATGCGCTTGGCAGAAGCCAGCACCGCCAGGGCATCGCCCTGTTTGTTGCCCACCGCCGCTTCCTTGGCCTCCAGCCCCTCGCGCAGGAAGGCCGCGATGCTTTCGCTGCTTTCCTTGGCATGCGGGCCTTCATCCCATTCGATCGGCAGCGCATCCAGCGCGCTTTTGGCCCGCCACCAGGTATCGGCGATCACCGCCACGGCGCTATCGCCGACCCGCACCACTTTCTTCACCCCGGGCAAACGCAGCGCAGCGCCTTCCTGGATGCTCTTGACCTTGCCGCCAAAAACCGGGCAATCGCGGATCGCGGCATTGAGCAGGCCGGGCAGCTTGAGATCGGCGCCGTAAACCTGCTTGCCGGTCAGCTTGTCCAGCGTATCCAGCCGCTTCACCGGCTGGCCGATCAGCTTCCAGTCCTTCGGGTCTTTCAGCGGCACATCGGCCGGCACCGCCAGCTTGCCGGCGGCGGCGGCCAATGCACCGTAGCGCAGGGTGCGGCCACTCGGCTTATGCGTCACGATGCTGTTGGCGGCGCTGCATTCCGCCACCGGCACGCGCCATTCTTCGGCTGCCGCCTGCACCAGCATCAGGCGTGCCGCCGCGCCGCCCTTGCGCACATAATCATGCGATTCGCGGATGCCCCGGCTGCCGCCGGTGGAGAAATTGCCCCAGGCGCGGTTGCGCGCCAGATTCTGCCCCGGGGTGGGATATTCCGTGGTCACCTTCGACCAGTCGCATTCCAGTTCCTCGGCCACCAATTGCGCCAGGCCGGTCAGCGTGCCCTGGCCCATTTCCGAGCGGGCAATGCGGATCACCACGGTGTCGTCCGGCTTCACCACCACCCAGGCATTGATTTCCGGCAGCATGCCGGCAGATACCGGCACCTGCGCGGCAGTCTGCGCCTGGGCGGGAATGTGGAAGCCGACACACAGGCCGCCAATGGCAGCACTGGAACCGGCCAGGAAATGGCGGCGCGAGAGCGGTTTCAGCATGGTCATGATCTGCTCTCCCTTCAGCCGGCAGCAGCGGTCTTGATCGCGGCGCGCACCCGGTTATAGGTGCCACAGCGGCAGATATTGGTGATATCGGCATCGATATCGGCATCGGTCGGCTTCGGATTGCGCGCCAGCAGCGCGGCAGCGGCCATGATCATGCCGCATTGGCAATAGCCGCATTGCGGCACATCCAAAGCCGCCCAGGCCTTCTGCACCGGATGCGAACCATCCGGCGACAAACCTTCGATGGTGACGATCTTCTGCTTTTCATCAAAAGCCGAAACCGGCATGGCGCAGGCGCGCATCGCCTCGCCATCGACATGCACGGTGCAGGCGCCGCATTGCGCCACGCCGCAGCCATATTTGGTGCCGGTCAGGCCGAGCTGCTCGCGCAACACCCAGAGCAGCGGCGTATCCTCTTCAACCTGAACATCCTGCACGCGGCCGTTGATATTCAGCTTGGCCATGATCGTCCTCCTGGGCGGTTATTTTATGGTTGATAAACAGCCGGGACCAAAGCTAGACCCTGCTCCGGCAGCCGGCCAGTAACATTTCCGCAAGCTGTGGAAATCGCCGGGTCATACTGGCTGTCTGGCGCGGTTTTTGCCAAAATGGACCAAATCATTGCAGGAGCTTTGAGCATCATGGGCGCGAATGAGTTGGTCATCACCCGGCCGGACGACTGGCATGTGCATCTGCGTGATGGCGAGATGCTGGCCGGCGTGGTGCCGCATACGGCGGCGCAATTCGCCCGCGCCATCGTGATGCCCAACCTGAAGCCGCCGATCACCAGCGTGGCCCAGGCCCTGGCCTATCGCGACCGCATCCTGGCCGCATTGCCGGCGGGCAGCGATTTCCAGCCGCTGATGACCGCCTATCTCACCGACGAGATCGCGCCGGAGGAAATCCGCCACGGCCACGCAACCGGTGCCTGGGTGGCGGCCAAGCTCTATCCGGCCGGCGCCACCACCAATTCGCAGCATGGTGTCACCGATATCGCCAAGGTGCGCCCGGTGCTGGCGATGATGGAACGCATCGGCATGCCGCTTTTGCTGCATGGCGAAGTGACCGACCATAGCGTTGATATCTTCGACCGCGAGAAGGTGTTCATCGACCGCATCCTGGTGCGTCTGTTGCAGGATTTCCCGGAATTGAAGGTGGTGATGGAGCATATCACCACCGCCGAAGCTGCCGCCTTCGTGCAGTCGCGTGCGCCGCAACTGGCGGCCACCATCACGCCGCATCACCTGATGATCAACCGCACCGATATTTTCACCGGCGGCATCCGGCCACATTTCTACTGCCTGCCGATCGCCAAGCGCGAGGAACATCGCCTGGCGCTGCGCCGCGCCGCCACCTCGGGCGAGGCCTGCTTCTTCCTCGGCACCGATACGGCGCCACATGCCGCCCATACCAAGGAAGCCGCCTGCGGCTGCGCCGGCATCTTCAATGCCCCCACCGCAATGCAATGCTATGCTCAGGTCTTTGAGGAAGAAGGCGCGCTCGACCAGCTCGAAGCCTTCGCCTCCCTGAACGGCCCACGCTTCTATGGCCTGCCGGTGAATAGCGGCAAGCTCACCCTGCGCAAGGCACCGCAAAACCTGGCCCCGGAAATCACCCTCGGCAGCGACCGCCTGGTGGTATTCGCCGCCGAGCAGCCTTTGCGCTGGAGCATCGGCTGAGCTTTGCAACGCCATGCCGAGCCCAGAACCCGCAGTAAAAGCCCTCGTGGATGGTCGGGTCGGCCTGCGCCACGGCTATTCGGTTAAATTTTGCCGGAGCGTCGAAAGACGCGGCATTGCTGAGGCGTTGGAAGGTCGCGCCTTGATGGGACACGAAATCAGCGCCGCTGGAATATCGCGGCGCTCAAACTTATTGCCCTCACCGTCGTCATGCCCGGGCTTGACCCGGGCATCCAATTCTTGCTGGTTTCCTGGATGTTTCCCAATTTCCGAGAGATGCCCGGGTCAAGCCCGGGCATGACGACGGAGGAGGGCTCAGTCGGTCAGAAATTAAACCAGACACCCGTGGCGCAGGCCGGCCCGACCATCCACGAGTGCCTTGTTCAACGCGTCTGACAAAAACGTGGATGGTACGCCTTCGCGTACCATGACGGTTTTCTATATAATATTCTTCTCGATGATCGGCTGGTTGCGCCGCAAGCGGTCCGGGCCGAGATCGGCCAAGTCCAGGCTGCGATAGGCGCCGAACAGGATCAGTTCGGCGACGCCGCGCCCGGCCGCCGGGGATTGCTGCATGCCATGGCCGCTGAAACCGTTGGCAAGATAGAAATTGCCGAAGCCCGGCGCGCGGCCGATGATGGCGTTATGGTCGAACAGGTTCATGTCGTAATGCCCGGCCCAGGCATTGACGTATTTGATCGCCTCGAAAGCCGGTACACGCGCCGCCAGAGCCGGCCAGACCACCTCATCAAACAGGCCGTAATCGACCTCCAGTGACTCATGCTGTTCCGGCGTATCGCCATCGCGCGGCGGCGCGCCGGCAATGAAATGTGCCCCTTCCGGGCGGAACCAGATGCCGGAAGTGTCGATCAGCAGCGGGCAATCCGGCAGGCTGTCCTTGCAGGAAAACACAAACACGCAGCGCCGCTCCGGCCGCAGCGGAAAATCCAAGCCAACCATCGCCGCCACCCTGCCGGCAAACGGCCCGGCGGCATTCACCGCATGGCCACAGGCCAGGCGCCGGCCATCCTCCAGCAACACCGCCGTCACGCTTTCGCCGGCATGTTCCAGCCCCACCACATGCTGCGCGATATAGACCGCGCCGAGGGCGCGCGCCTTGTTGCGGAAGGCCTGCAACAGGCCATAGCCATCAAACCAGCCTTCATCGCGCAGGCCGAGCGCGCCGAGCGCCAGATCATCCACCGCCAGCCAGGGAAAACGCTGCACCAGGGCATCGGGCGCCAGCAGCGCAATATCGGCGCCATGCTGGCGCTGGATGGCATTGTTTTCTGCCAGCAAAGCCGCGCCTGCCGGCGTGGCGAGATAGAGATAACCCGGCTCGACCAGGCCGATGGCCGGCTGCTCATCACCCACCGCCAGGGCTTCCGGCAGGCGGCGCAGAAACTCGATGCCATAGCGCGAAATCGCGATATTCACCGGGGTGGAGAATTGCTGCCGGATCGAGGAAGCCGACAAAGCCGAGGATGCCGTGCGATAGGTCGGGTCGCGTTCCACCACCGCCAGCCGCAGACCGGGCTGCAATGTCAGCAGGTGATAGGCCACGGACGAGCCGATCACGCCGCCGCCGATGATCACAACATCGTAGCTGGTCATAAGGCTATGGCGTCAGGCCGGGCCGAGCACATGGATCGCCCGCTCGGCGATCAGATCCTTGGCCTTGGCAGCGTATTCCTGCATATGCGGCGCTGCGGCATGGGCGCGCAGATGCTCGATGCTGTCCCATTTCTCGATCACCACGAAGGCATCCTCGCCAAAGCGGGCCTGCATCTTGCCGATGGCATCGATATCCACGGCGGCGCCATATTCGATGCAGCCGGCTTCCGCCAGCACGGCCGGCACATTGGCATTGAACAGAGCCAGCAAGGCAGCGCGCTGGCCCGGCTTGGCGGTGATCACGGCAACAACATGGATCATCTGACAGTCCCCTTTCGGCTGATTCGCCGGCAAAGGCTATAGCGTTTCTAGCGTGGCGCCCAGCCGCCGCAGACCGGGAAGATTTGCCCGACGAAACAATTGGCCGCCGCGCTGCACAGATAGGCGGCGAATTCCGCATCCTCGCGCGGCGCCACCAGGCGGCCGAGCGGCACCTCACGCTTCAGCCTTTCCTGGAAGCGCGGATTCTGCTGCACGCTTTCCGGAAAATAGGTCGGGTTATCGACAAAATTCTGCGCGATGGCATTCACCTGCACCTGGCGCGATGCCACTTCCACGCCCAGGGCCTGGATATAGGCCAGTTGTGCGCCACGCGCCGCGCTGTAGGTGGAGGCGTTACGCATGCCGCGCAAAGCCGAGGCACTGCCCATCAGCAGGATTTTGCCGCGCTGGCGCGCCAGCATCTGCGGCAGCACGGCGCGGCAGAGCCGCGGCAGCGGATCGACCATATGGGCGAAGGCATCGCGCCACTCGGCTTCCTGCACCTGCACCGCCGGGGTGGCCGGGGCCGGGATGGCCAGATTGGCGATCAGCACATCCACATCGCCGGCCGCCGCCACGATCTCGGCCGGCAAGGCCGGATCGGCCAGCGGCCGGCTATCGGCCAGTACCGTGGCGCCATGTTCGGCAAAGACCGTACACAGCATCGGCCCCATGAAATCGTCTGCCTGGGTGATCAACACCCGCTGGCCCGCCAGCATGCCGCTCATCGCCGCCTCCCATCATAAGCTGGCAGCGATGAAAGCCGATCCGGCGCCATGGCGCCAGACTTGGCCGGGCCGGGCCGGGCCGGGCCGGCTTCAATCCGCGCCGGGATCAGCGACCAGACCTGCCGCCTCGATACCGGCAATGGCGGCGGCCTCGTCGTTATCCGAGGTATCGCCGGAAATGCCGACCGCGCCGATCACCGCGCCGCCGGCATCGCGCACCAGCACACCGCCCGGCACCGGCACCAGCGCACCGCCCACCACATGGCTGACGGCGGCAATGAAATAATCCTGCTCGCGCGCCCGCTTATGGATCGAGCGCGAGCCCAGCCCGAGTGCCAGGGCGCCAAAGGCCTTGCCCTGCGCCACTTCGGCCCGCTTCAGGCTGGTGCCGTCCTCAGCCAGGAAAGCCTTGAGCGCGCCGCGCCCGTCCAGCACGGCAATCGCCAGCGGTTTCAGCCCGGCCTGGCGGGCATGGGCCTGGGCGGTATCCAGAATCTGGCGGGCGGCGGCGAGGGAAAGCTCGGTCATGGCAGGGTCCATCGGTGAGAAAGGCGGCAAGGAAGCGAGGTTGCGGCAGCATAAGACATTATCAACTTGCCAAAGTCGAAAGAATTTGCATTCATAATTCATAATTACCCCTGGCCTCGGGAAGCCAGGGCTGCCGGCGACCTTGCCGGCCCGGAATTTCCGCCTGCCGCCGATCCGGTGGCCGGCGCAACAACAACCTAGAGGAAACCCCAAGGAGGAACTTATGGGACCGACTTTTCGCTTTGCCTGCACCTTCCTCGGTGCGAGCCTGTTTGCCGCCGCCGCATCCGCCCAGGGCCTGGAAATCAAGCTCGGCCATGTCGGCGAGCCTGGTTCGCTGTTCGATGCCACCAGCCAGGAATTCGCCAAACGCGCCAATGCCAAGCTGGGCAATGCCGCCAAGGTCAGCACCTATGGTTCGAGCCAGCTCGGCGGCGATACCGAATTGCTCAAGAAGCTCAAGCTCGGCACCGTCGACCTTGCCCTGCCCTCCACGGTGATGACCACGGTGGCGGCGGAATTCGGCGTGTTCGAGATGCCCTATCTGGTGCAGGACCGCGCCCATGCCGCGCGGATTCGCGAAGCGGTGATCAAGCCGACGCTGGCGCCGATTGCCGCCAAGCAGGGCTACGACATCATCGCCGTGTGGGAAAACGGCGTGCGCCACATCACCAACAACAAGCAGCCGATCAAGCAGCCGGACGATCTCAAGGGCATCAAGCTGCGTGTGCCGCAGGGCGTGTGGCGCGTGCGCATGTTCCAGGCCTATGGCGCCACGCCGAGCCCGATGGCTTTGTCGGAAGTGTTCGTCGCGTTGCAGACCGGCGTGATGGACGGGCAGGAAAATCCGCTGGCGCAGATTTATCCGGCACGTTTCCAGGAAGTGCAGAAATATCTGTCGATGTCGGGCCATGTCTACACCCCGGCCTATCTCACCGCCGGCCGTTCCTGGGCGAAATTCCCCGCCAATGTGCAGCAGGTGCTGAAGGATACCGCCATCGAGATGGAGCCGGTGGCGCTGGAAATCGCCGCCAGGCTGGATGATGAATTGCTGGCCAAGATGAAAACCGCCGGCATCGCCATCAACGAAGTCGACAAGGCCGCCTTCGTCGCGGCCAGCAAGGGCGTGTATGAGCAATTCGCCAAGGAAGTGCCTGGCGGCAAGGAACTGGTCGACAAGTCCTTGAGCCTGGCCAAGGGTTCCTGATCCGGCATTGTGGCCCGCCATGCGCAATGGCGGGCCACAATATTCTGTTGCTTCGTAACGACCCCTCTCTCCGGAAAGCCAAAGCATGTCTGCCGCCTCCGCTTATCCTGCGCCGCTGCTGCCGATCCGGCGCGCCTATGACCGCCTGCTGGAAGTGATTTCGGCCATGCTGATGGCGGCACTCGCCATCGTCATCGTCATGGGCTTCATGTTTCGCGCCATCGGCCTCTCGCTGGTCTGGTATGACGAAATCGCCTCCATCGGCCTGTGCTGGCTGACCTACTATGGCAGCGCCCTGGCCGCCTTGCGTGGCGCCCATATCGGCTTTCCCGGCATCGTCAACGCCTTCCCGCGCGGCCTGCGTGTGGCCGCCGCTTTGTTCGCCGAGGCGGTGGTGATCGGCTTTTTCGCCTTGCTGGCGGTCACCGGGCTGGAAGTGGTGGATATCCTGAAAGGCAGCACGCTGGTATCGCTGCCCAATGTGTCGCTGCAGGTGACGCAATCGGTGATCCCGATCACGGCGGTTTTGTTCATCATCGCCGAATTGCTGCGCCTGCCCGATGTGCTGGCAGCAGCGCGCGGCGGTGGCTTCGAGGATCATGAATTGAAGGAAGCGCTGGAAAATCTCGAAACCGCCAAACCGGCCGAAAAAGCGGAGCGCGTCTGATGTCTGCCGTTATGCTCTATATGCTGCTGGGCCTGTTCGCCCTGGTGCTGCTGAATGTGCCGATTGCCATCGCGCTCGGCGCCGTCGCCGTGGTGGCGATCTGGCTCAGCCAGGGCAGCGACATGCTGGTGAATACCGCGCTGGTCATGTATGACGGCGCCACCAATTTCCCGCTGCTGGCCATCCCGCTCTTCATCCTGGCCGGCGGGGTGATGAATTCCTCCTCGATCTCGCGCCGCCTGATCGGCCTCGCCACGGCCATGCTGGGCTTCATCCGTGGCGGCCTTGCCATGGTCACGGTCGGCGCCTCGATGTTCTTCGCGGAAATCTCCGGCTCGGCGGTGGCCGGCGTGGCGGCGCTTGGTTCGCTGCTCATCCCGGCAATGAAAAGCCGTGGCTACAGCAAGGAATTTGCCGCCGCCGTCACATCGTCGGCTTCCAGCCTGGCGATCATCCTGCCGCCATCCATCCCGATGATCCTGTATGCCGTGATGGCCCAGGTCTCGGTGGTGAAGATGTTCATCTCCGGGCTGCTGCCGGGCCTGCTCGGCGGAGCCGGCCTCGCCCTGGCCAGCTATATCTACGCGCTGAAATACAAGTTCCCGGTGGAGCAGAAATTCCTCTGGCGCAATCTGGTGCAGGCCACCAAGGATGCCGCCTGGGCATTGATGCTGCCGGTGATCATCCTGGGCGGCATCTTCGGCGGCTTCGTCACCGCCACCGAGGGCGCCGCACTGGCCGTGGTGGCGGCGTTGTTCATCTCCATCGTGATCTACCGCGAACTGGACTTCAAGGCACTCTACAAGGCGCTGGTCGATGGCGCTTTGCAGACCGCCGTGGTGATGCTGCTGGTGGCGGCCTCCGCCCTGGTCGGCACGTTTCTGACCGAAAGCCAGGTGCCGCAGGCGCTGGCACGCTCCATCTCCAGCATCACCACCAATCCCTATCTGGTGCTGCTGCTGCTCAACGTGCTGTTCCTGATCCTGGGCATGTTCCTGCATTCGGCAGCGGCGATCATCCTCACCGTGCCGGTGGTGCTGCCGCTGATCCAGGAGGTGGGCATCGACCCGGTGCATTTCGGCCTGGTGCTGACCCTGAACCTGGCCATCGGCCAGCAGACCCCGCCGGTCGCCTCGGTGCTGATCGCCTCCTGCTCCATCGCCAAATCCGATATCTGGGAAACCACCAAGGCCAATATCGGCTTTCTGGTGGTGCTGCTGGCGGTGCTGATGATCTGTACCTATGTACCCTGGCTGGCGCTGGCGCCGACGCAGTGGTTCTATGGTGATCCAAGCATCGGCGCCATGCCGGCCGGCGGCTGACATAGCAGTCCTTGAAATAAATGTATTTTGCATTCATAATGCATTTTGCCGGGCAGGACTGTAACAACCGGCAGTACCGGGCAGTAGCGTCACAACCATGAAAGAAGAACGGAACAACAGCATGACCAGCAACGCCGCCCGCAAGGCAGGTCGCCATTTTCTGCAGATTCCCGGTCCGACCCCGGTGCCGGACCGGATTCTGCGGGCGATGGACATGCCGACCATCGATCATCGCGGGCCGGATTTCCAGAAACTGGGCCAGCGTGTGCTGGAAGGCATGAAGGGGATTTTCCGCACCGCCCAGCCGGTGATCATCTACCCGGCTTCCGGCACCGGCGCCTGGGAAGCGGCTTTGGCCAATGCCCTGTCGCCCGGCGACAAGGTGCTGATGTTCGAGACCGGGCATTTCGCCACGCTCTGGAAAAACATGGCCGGGCGGCTGGGCCTGGATGCCGAATTCATTGCCGGCGACTGGCGTACCGGCGCCGATCCGGATGCCATCGAGGCGCGTTTGCGGGAAGACAAGGCGCAGGCGATCAAGGCGGTCTGCGTGGTGCATAACGAAACCTCCACCGGCTGCGTCTCGCCCATCGCCCGGGTGCGCCAGACCATCGACGCTGCCGGTCATCCGGCTCTACTGATGGTGGACACGATTTCCTCGCTGGCCTCGATTGATTACCGGCATGACGAATGGGGCGTCGATGTCACCATTTCCGGCTCGCAGAAGGGCCTGATGCTGCCGCCCGGCCTGTCGTTCAACGCCGTGTCGCCGAAGGCGATGGCGACGGCCAAGGCCTCGCGCATGCCGAAACTGTTCTGGTCGTGGGAGGAAATGCTGCCGCATAATGCACGCGGCTTCTTCCCCTACACGCCCGGCACCAACCTGCTCTACGGCCTGGCCGAAGCCATCGACATGCTGCATGAAGAGGGGCTGGAGCATGTATTTGCCCGCCATGACCGCCATGCCGAGGCGACGCGACGCGCGGTGCGCGGCTGGGGCCTGGAAGTGCTGTGCCGCAAGCCGGAGGATTACTCCTCGTCGCTGACCGCCGTGCTGCTGCCGGAAGGCCGCAATGCCGATGATTTCCGCCAGGTGGCGCTGGAGCATTTTGATATCTCGCTCGGCACTGGCCTCGGCAAGCTGCAGGGCCGCATCTTCCGCATCGGCCATCTCGGCGATACCAACGACCTGACCATCCTGGGCGCGCTGGCCGGCGTGGAAATGGCGCTCGGCCTGGCCGGCTTGCCCTGCCAGAAGGGCGGCGTGCAGGCGGCAATGGATTACCTGGCGCAGCAGGCCGGCGCCTGATCATGAGTGATGCCGCCCTCCAACAACCACGCCCGCTGCCGCTGGAAGGCGTGCGGGTACTGGATGTCAGCCAGGTGATGGCCGGGCCGTTCTGCAGCATGCTGCTGGGCGATCTGGGGGCCGATGTGATCAAGATCGAGCCACCGGGCAGCGGCGACCAGACGCGCGGCGCCATGGGTTTCAAGCTCAAGGGCAATGACAGCCTGGGCTTCCTCAACATGAACCGCAACAAGCGCTCCATGGCGCTCAACCTGAAAAGCCCGGCCGGCCGCGAGCTGTTTCATGAACTGGCGAAAAGCGCCGATATCCTGGTGGAGAATTACCGCCCCGGCGTGATGCGCAAACTGGGCTGCGGCTATGACGATCTACGCCGGATCAACCCGAAACTGGTCTATGCCAGCATTTCCGGCTTCGGCCAGAGCGGCCCCTGGGCCGACCGGCCCGGCTTCGATCTGATGGCACAGGCGATGTCCGGCGTGATGAGTGTGACCGGCCATCCCGGCAGCCCGCCGGTCAAGGCCGGCGTGCCGGTGGCCGATATCGGTTGCAGCCTGTTCACCGTCTATGCCGTGCTGGCGGCCTATATCGGCGTCAAGAATGGCGGCGAGGGCCAGTATATCGACGCGGCTTTGTTTGATGCCGCGCTGGCCTTCTCGATCTGGGATACCGCCGAATACTGGGGTACCGGGCGGCATCCCGAGCCGGTCGGCACCGCCAACCGGATGAGCGCGCCCTATCAGGCGGTGCGCTCGAAAGATGGCTGGTTCGTGATGGGCGCCACCAATCAGAAACTCTGGCTCAAACTCTGCGCCGTGCTGCAACGCCCCGATCTGGCGAGCGATCCGCGTTTCATCGACAATCCGGCCCGCCTCGCCAACCGCCCGGTGCTGATCGAGGAACTGGAAAAGAGCTTCGCCGAAAAAACCTCCGATGAATGGGTGGAATTGCTGCTCGCCGAAGGCCTGCCGGCCGGCACCATGTACAGCTATCCGGAAGCCTTCGAGAGCGAGCATGGCCGCGAGCGCCAGATGCGCATGGAGATTGCCCATCCGGTGGAAGGCAGCGTGCCGAATATCGGCTTTCCGGTGAAGCTGCGCGGTACCCCGCAGCAGGTGCGCCGGCATCCGCCCCTGCTGGGTGAGCATACTCAGGCGATCCTTGAAGAACTCGGCCTGGATGCGGCCACGCGCCAGCGCCTGGAGGCCGGCGGGGCGTTTTCGCCATGACGGGGCATCATGCTGCAAGCGGCAGCACCGATCTGGCACTGGAAGGCGCGGTGGCTTATGTCACCTTCAACCGCCCGGCGGCGCGCAATGCCATGACCTGGGCGATGTATGAGCAACTGGCCGCCGCCTGCGCCGCCATTGCCGCCAATCCGGCGATTCGCGTGGTGGTTTTACGCGGTGCCGGCGGCAAGGCCTTTGTCGCCGGCACCGATATCGAGCAATTCCAGTCTTTCACCTCGGGCGAGGATGGCATCGGCTATGAACAGCGCGTCGATGAATTTGTCGGCGCGCTGGAAAAGCTGCCGATCCCCAGTATCGCGGTGATCGAAGGCTGGGCGGTGGGCGGCGGCATGGCCCTGGCCAATGCCTGCGATCTGCGCCTGGCCATCCCGGGCAGCCGCTTCGGCGTGCCGATCGGCCGCACTTTGGGCAATTGCCTGTCGGCAGCCAATCTGCGCCGGCTCGGCCAACGCCTGGGCGATGCCTGGCTGCGCCGCATGCTGCTGGCCGCCGAGATGCCCAGCGCCGAGGCGCTACCACCGGGTTATGTCGAGATCGTGCCGCCCGAGGCATTGGAAGCCCGCATCACCGAACTGGCCGGGCATATTGCCGGTCTGGCGCCGCTGACGCTGCAAGCCACCAAGGAAGCCTTGCGCCGCCTGGGCGAGGACGCGCAAGCTGCGGATGCCGACCTGATTCGCCAAGTCTATGGCAGCGCCGACTTCCGCGAAGGGGTGAGCGCTTTCATCGCCAAGCGGGCGCCGCGCTGGTCCGGCAACTAAAGGAACAGGGCAGGCCATGGCTGAGATCGTCGAAATCCCCCGGCTCGGGCTGCATGATCAGGTGGCGGCGCGGCTGCGCACCATGCTGGTGGAAGGCATCATCCGGCCCGGCGCCAAGCTGAATGAACGCGAGATTTGCGAGCGGCTCGGCGTGTCGCGCACCCCCTTGCGCGAGGCGATCAAGCTGCTCGCCGCCGAAGGCCTGGTCGATCTGCTGCCCAATCGCGGCGCCGTGGCGGTGAAACTGACCGAGGCGGATATCCAGCATACTTTCGAAGTGCTGGCGATGCTGGAAGGCATGTCGGGCGAATTGGCGGCGCAGCGCATCACCGAGGCGGAACTGAGCGAAATCCGCGCGCTGCAATACGAGATGATGGCCTGCTATGCGCGGCGCGATCTTTCCGGCTATTACCGCATCAACAGCCGCATTCATGCCGCCATCAACAATGCGGCCCGCAATCCGGTGCTGAGCAATGCCTATCGCGCCATCAATGCCCGGGTGCAGTCACTGCGTTTCCGCACCAATCAGAATGAAACCAAATGGGGCCAGGCGGTGCGCGAGCATGAGCAGATGGTGGAGGCCCTGGCCGCGCGCGATGCCGCCGCGATGAAGGCTTTGCTGGTGCAGCATCTCAACCGCAAGCGCGACACCATCCTGGATTTGCTGCGGGCCGGGGAAATCTATCCCGAGCCGCGCCAGGCCTGAAGCCCCGCCTAGTCTGAAGCCTTGCCGAGTCTGAAGCCGAAAGCCCGAGCCGATGTCCGCTGCCCCACAGCCCCATACCGATACCAGTCATCTGCTGCAACGCCGGCTACGCGCCGAAACCGAGGGCGAGGTTTTGTTCGACCTGCCATCGCGCGGCCGCTATGCCACCGATGCCTCGATCTATCAGATCATCCCGCAGGGCGTGCTGGTGCCGAAAAGCGAGCGCGACATCGCCACCGCGCTGGATATCGCGCGCGACCTGAAACTGCCGGTGCTGCCGCGCGGCGGCGGCACCAGCCAATGCGGCCAGACCACCGGCGCCGCGCTGGTGATCGACAATTCCAAGCATATCCGGCACATCCTCGATCTCGACCTGGAACGCCGCCAGGTGACGGTGCAGCCCGGCATGGTGCTGGATCATCTCAACGCCGCGCTAAAAAAACACGGCCTATGGTATCCGGTCGATGTCTCGACCTCGGCGCAGGCCACGCTGGGCGGCATGGCCGGCAACAATTCCTGCGGCTCGCGCTCCATCGCCTATGGCAACATGGTGCATAACGTGCAGGGCATCTCGGCCTGGCTGTCCGATGGCGCGCTGGTGGATTTTGGTCCGTTGCCGAATTTGGGCGAGCGGGCGCGGCAGATCGCGCTGTTTGTCGAAGCGTTGGCGCGCAGCCATGCCGGCGAGATCGCGGCGCATTGGCCCAAGGTGCTGCGCCGGGTCGCCGGCTACAATCTCGATATCTTCGACAACCAGAGCGAACGGCCCTATACCACCGATAACAGTGTCAATCTGGCGCATCTGCTGGTCGGCGCCGAAGGCAGTCTGGCCTATACCCGCAGCCTGACCCTGAAGCTTGCCGAGCTGCCGCGCGCCAAGGTGCTCGGCGTGGTGAATTTCCCCACATTTCGCGGCGCGATGCAGGCGGCGCAGCATATCGTCAAGCTCGGCCCGGTGGCGGTGGAACTGGTCGACCGCACCATGATCGAACTGGCTTTGGCCAATCCGGCCTTCCGCCCGACCATGGAAACCGCGCTGATCGGCCGCCCGGAAGCCATCCTGCTGGTGGAATTTGCCGGCGAAAGCCGCGCCCCATTGCTGCCCCGGCTGCGCCAGCTGGTCGAATTGATGGGTGATCTCGGCCTGCCCGGCAGCGTGGTGGAAATGCCCGACGAGGCGCCGCAGAAAAACCTGTGGGAAGTACGCAAGGCCGGCCTCAACATCATGATGAGCCTGAAAGGTGACGGCAAGCCGGTCAGCTTCATCGAGGATTGCGCCGTGCCGCTGCACCATCTGGCGGATTACACCGATGCGCTGACCGAGGTATTTGCCCGCCATGGCACGCGCGGCACCTGGTATGCCCATGCCTCGGTCGGCACATTGCATGTGCGCCCGATCCTGGACATGCGCCGCGATGGCGCCGGCAAGATGCGCGCCATCGCCGAGGAAGCCGCCGCCCTGGTGCGGCAATACAAGGGCGCCTATAGCGGCGAGCATGGCGATGGCCTGTGTCGCGGCGAATGGATCGAATGGCAATTCGGCCCGAAACTGAACGACGCCTTCCGCGCCATCAAGCAGCAGCTCGATCCGCTCAACCTGTTCAATCCGGGCAAGATCATCGATCCGCCGAAAATGGACGATGGCGCGCTGTTCCGCTTCCCGCCGGCCAATACACCGCAGCCCTATCGCCGCATCGAGCTGCGCCCGAAGCTGGATTGGTCGACCTGGAATGTCACCAACGATCCGGTGACCGAAGCCGTCTCGCCACCCGGCAGCGGTGGCGACAGCACCGGCGGCTTCGCCATGGCGGTGGAGATGTGCAACAATAATGGCCATTGCCGCAAATTCGATGCCGGCACGATGTGCCCGAGCTATCGCGTCACCCGCGACGAGCAGCATCTGACCCGTGGCCGCGCCAACACCCTGCGCCTGGCGCTATCCGGCCAACTCGGCCCGGATGCCTTCACCAGCCAGGCGATGCGCGAGACCATGGATCTCTGCGTCTCCTGCAAGGGCTGTAAGCGCGATTGCCCCACCGGCATCGACATGGCGAAGATGAAGCTGGAATTCCAGGCCCAGTACAAGGCGCGCCACGGCCATAGCCTGAAGGACCGCCTGATCGCGCATCTGCCGGATTATGCCGCCAGCGCCAGCCGGCTGCCCTGGCTGTTCAATCTGCGCGACACATTGCCCGGCGCGGCGAAACTGAGTGAAAAACTGCTTGGCCTATCCGCCCGGCGCAGCCTGCCGCGCTGGCGTAGCGACACCTTCTGGCGCCAGGCCGAACCCAGCCGGTTCGCCGACGCCGCCAGCACCATCGCCGCCGGCAGCAAGGGCGTGGTGCTGTTTGTGGATACCTTCAACGGCTTTTTCGAGAGCGAGAATGCCCAGGCCGCCGTGCAGGTGCTGCAAGCTGCCGGCTATACCCTGCATCTGCTGGAAAAAGCCGGTGGGCAGCATTGCTGCGGCCGCACCTATCTCGCCGCCGGCATGGTCGATGCCGCCAAGGCCAAACTGGGCGCGCTGCTGGATGCGGCCTTGCCGCTGGCCGAAGCCGGCATCGCCATTGTGGGGCTGGAGCCATCCTGCCTGCTCACTTTGCGCGATGAGGCGCTCTCGCTCGGCTTTGGCGCCAAGGCGGAAACCGTGGCCGGCCAGGCCATGCTGTTTGAGGAATTCCTCGCCCGCGAAGCCAGGGCCGGGCGGTTTGCGCCCAAGCTGAAACCGGCCGGCAAGCCGATCCTGCTGCATGGTCATTGCCACCAGAAAGCTTTCGGCGCCGTCAGCCCCATCCTGGAGGTGCTGAAGCTGATCCCGGAGGCCAAGCCGGAACTGATCGAATCATCCTGCTGCGGCATGGCCGGCAGCTTCGGCTATGAAGCCGAACATTACGATGTCTCGATGCAGATGGCGGAATTGAGCCTGCTGCCGGCAATCCGCCAGGCACCCGATGCCATCCTGGTGGCCGATGGCACGTCCTGCCGCCACCAAATCCATGATGGTGCTGGTCGTAGCGCCATCCATGTCGCCCGCCTGCTGGCGCAGTTGCTGGCATAAAACGCCCCTTGAATTGTACTCACAAATGGATCACATTTGCGCGTATGGTGACAAGGAGAGCAGCCATGGCCCGTGCGGCAGAAGCCAAGGATGACCGGCTCCAGGTGCGCCTGGATGCCGAAGCCAAGAACATGCTGCAACGTGCCGCCAGCTATCGCCACAAAACGGTGAGCCAGTTCGTGCTGGCAACCGCGCTGGAGGAAGCGGAGAAGGTTATCCGCGAAAATGAAGTGGTGACGCTGTCCGGCCCGGACTGGAAAATCTTCTATGATGCGTTGACAAACCCACCCGAACCCAATGCCGCCCTGCGCAAGGCCTTCGCCAAACACAAGAAAATCACCGGATGAAGCCGGGATCGGCACCCTGGCAGGTTATGCCGCTCGATGGCCGGCTGCATGACCGGGCCGGTTTCTCATGCGGCGTGGCTGAACTTGACCGATATATTCGCGACCATGCCTCACAGGATGTGAAGCGCGATGTGGCCCGCGTCTTTGTCGCCCTGCAGGACGACACCTCGGCCATCTGCGGCTATTACAGCCTGAGCGCTGCCAGTTTCCAGCGCGACAGCCTGCCTGGCGATCAGGCAAAGCGCCTGCCCCACTACCCGGTGCCAGCCGCCCTACTTGGCCGGCTGGCGGTTGATGCGCGCATGAAGGGCCAGGGATTGGGCGCTTTCCTGCTCATCGATGCGCTCAATCGGATTTTCCGCGCCACCCAGACCCTTGCGGTGAATGCCGTGATCGTCGATGCGAAGGACGATGCCGCCACAGCCTTTTATGGCAAATACGGCTTCATTCCATTCAACAGCGGCACGAGACGGCTGTTTCTACCGATGGCGACAATACGAAAACTGGTCAGCGGGGCGTAGCATAAGGCCGACACCCCGCCGGTCCGGTCACGTCATCAGCCCAATCCTTACGCCGTCTGGGCCTTCACCTTCTGACGGAAGGCATGCAGCAACGGCTCGGTATAGCCGTTCGGCTGGGTCAGGCCTTCAAATACCAGCGCACGCGCCGCTTGGAAGGCAAGGCTGCTTTCCGGATCGGCAGCCATCGGCTGGTAGAGCGGATCGCCGGCATTCTGCGCATCCACCTTGGCCGCCATGCGGCGCAAAGCAGCATCCACCTGGTCCGCCGTACACAGGCCATGCAGCAGCCAGTTGGCGATATGCTGCGAGGAAATGCGCAAGGTGGCGCGATCTTCCATCAGGCCGATATCATGGATATCCGGCACCTTGGAGCAGCCGATACCCTGATCCACCCAGCGCACCACATAGCCGAGAATACCCTGGGCATTATTGTCGAGTTCGTCGCGGATATCCTGGTCGGAATAATTGCGCCCCACCGCCAGCGGCAGGGTGAGCAAAGCCGAGAGCGGCGGCACGCCCTCGCGCGCCACTTCCTCGCGGCGCTGGAACACATCCACGACATGATAATGCGTGGCATGCAGGGTGGCCGCCGTCGGGCTCGGCACCCAGGCGGTGTTGGCGCCGGTGCGCGGATGGCCGATCTTCTGCTCCAGCATGTCGGCCATGCGATCCGGCGCCGCCCACATGCCCTTGCCGATCTGCGCCTTGCCAGAGAGGCCGCAATTGATGCCGATGGCAACATTGCGCGGCTCATAGGCATTGATCCAGGCGCTGGACTTCATTTCCGCCTTGCGCACCATCGGGCCGGCCTGCATGGCGGTGTGCATCTCGTCGCCGGTGCGATCCAGGAAGCCGGTATTGATGAACACGACGCGATATTGCACGGCGGCGATGCAGGCGGCCAGGTTGGCCGAGGTGCGGCGCTCCTCATCCATCACGCCCACCTTCACGGTATGGCGCGGCAGGCCGAGCAGATCCTCGATGGCATCGAACAGGCGGTTGGCGAAGGCGCATTCCTCGGGGCCATGCATCTTCGGCTTGACGATATACACCGAGCCGGCGCGGCTGTTGACGAAACCACCCTGGCGCTTGAGATCGTGCATGGCGATCAGGCTGGTGACGATGCCATCCAGGATGCCCTCGAAGGCCTCGCTGCCATCGGGCAGATGGATCGCCGGGTTGGTCATCAGATGGCCGACATTGCGCACAAATAGCAGCGAGCGGCCCGGCAGGGTCAGCCTGCCGCCATCGGGCGCGGTATAATCGCGGTCCGGCTCCAGCGCCCGGGTCATGCTGCGGCCGCCCTTCTCGAAGCTGGCGACGAGATTGCCCTGCATCAGGCCGAGCCAGTTGGCATAGGCCTCAACCTTGTCCTCGGCATCCACCGCCGCCACCGAATCTTCCAGATCGACGATGGTGGTGAGCGCGGCTTCCAGGATCACATCGGCCAGGCCGGCCGGGTCGGTCTTGCCGATCGGATGGCTGCGATCGATCTGCAATTCGATATGCAGGCCGTTATGCTTGAGCAGCACGGCACTCGGCGCCGCCGCATCGCCGCGATAGCCGGCAAAGGCCGCCGCATCGCGCAAGGCCGGCACCAGCTTGCCGGCCTGCACCGACCAGCCCGTGACATCGGCATGACTCCCTTGGGCCAGCGGCACGGCGGCATCCAGGAAAGCCTTGGCCTTTTCGATCACCTTGGCGCCACGCGCCGGATCGTAGCCGGGCTTGGTACCCGGTTCCTGCGCGATGGCATCGGTGCCGTAATAGGCATCATACAGGCTGCCCCAGCGCGCATTGGCGGCATTGAGCAGGAAACGCGCATTCAGCACCGGCACCACCAGCTGCGGCCCGGCCATGGTGGCGATTTCGGGATCGACATTCTCGGTGGCGATCTTGAACGGCGCCGGTTCCGGCACCAGATAGCCGATCTCGCGCAGGAAAACCTCATAGGCGGCGGCATCATGCGCCTGGCCGGCGGCGCGGCGCGCCTGATGCCAGGCATCGATGCGGGCCTGCAACTCATCGCGCCTGGCCAGCAAGGCGCGGTTTTCCGGTGTGAACCGGGCGTAGAGCGCGGCCACACCCTGCCAGAAGGCAGCGGCATCCAGCCCGGTGCCGGGCAAGGCCCGGTCTTCGAGGAAGCGGGCAAGCGGGGCGGCCACCTGAAGGCCGGCGCGGTCAACGGTCTCGGTCATGATCTATCCTATACGGCACGTTTCCTGAATCTGTCGGCCACAGGATAGCGGCCCTGGCATTCCTGTAAAAGACGGCAATAATTGAACACAGTCGTTCTTTGTAGGAATGAATGGTGATGGACCGCGAATACCAGCTTTTTGCCCGCGTGATCGAGACCGGCAGCCTGGCCGCTGCCGGCCGGACACTCAATCTTTCCCCCGCCATGGTGTCGAAGCGCATCGCCCGGCTGGAGGAAAGGCTGGGCGCCCGGCTGCTGCATCGCACCACGCGCAAACTTTCCACCACGGCGGCGGGACAGCGATTTTATGAACGGGTGGTGCAGATTCTGGCTGCCGCCCAGGAGGCCGAAAATCTGGTGGCCGGCATTGCCGGCGATCCCGGCGGCCTGCTGCGTATTTCCGCCCCCACTTCCTTTGGCCGGCTGCATGTCGCGCCGCATCTCAAGCCCTTCCTGGACCGCTGGCCGCGTTTGCAGGTGGAACTTGATCTATCCGATGCTTATGCCGATCTGGTGGCCGAACGGATCGACGTGGCGATCCGCGTGGCGGCCAGCATCGAGGGCGGCCTGACCGGGCATCGCCTGGCGCGCAACCGGCGCCTGCTCTGCGCCAGCCCGGCCTATCTGGCCGAGCATGGCGCCCCGGCGCGGCTGAAAGACCTCGGCCGGCATCGCCTGCTGGCTGCCGAGGGCCAGTTGCCCTGGCGCCTGCAAGGCCGCCACGGGCCGGTGAGCATCCCGGGCAGCAGCATCCTGCGCACCAATTCCAGCGAAGTAGTACGTGAGCTGGCGCTGGCCGGCATGGGCATTGCGCTACGCTCGACCTGGGATATCGGGCCGGATCTGCGCGCCGGCCGCCTCTGCATCGTGCTGCCGGAGCATCCCGGCGCCGCCGATGTCAGCATCTTCGCGGTGCATCCGGCCAGCAATTACGTGCCGGCCGGGGTCACCCGCTTCATAGAGCATCTGGCGGCGCTGTATGGCCCGGCGCCCTACTGGGATGCCGACCTGCCCTGAAGCCGCCATTCCAGCAGGCTTTTCAGGATCAATGTGACGATGGCGAGTAGCGCCAGCAGCGATGCCACCGCGAAGGCCGCGACGAAATTATATTCGTTGTAGAGAATCTCGACATGCAGCGGCATCGTGTTGGTCAGGCCGCGCACATGGCCCGATACCACCGACACGGCGCCGAATTCACCCATGGCGCGGGCATTGCAAAGCAGGATGCCGTAAAGCAGGCCCCATTTGATATTCGGCAGCGTGACACGCCAGAAGGTCTGCCAGCCGGAAGCGCCCAGCACCAGGGCGGCTTCCTCTTCCTGCGTGCCCTGCTCCTGCATGATCGGAATCAATTCGCGCGCCACAAAGGGAAAGGTGACGAACAGGGTGGCGAGCACGATGCCGGGTACAGCGAAGATGATCTTCAGATCATGCGCCTGCAACCACGCCCCGAACCAGCCCTGCAAGCCGAAGAGCAGCACAAAGACCAGGCCGGAAATCACCGGCGACACCGAGAAAGGCAGATCGATCAGGGTGATCAGCAGGCTCTTGCCGCGGAACTCGAATTTGGCGATGGCCCAGGCCGCCACCACGCCGAACACCACATTGGCCGGCACCACGATGGCGGCGGTCAGCAACGTGAGGCGGATCGCCGCCAGCGCTACCGGCTCGCTCAGCGCCCGCAGATAGGCGGCCCAGCCATGGCGTAATGCCTCGGTGAACACGATCACCAGCGGCAGCAGGATGAACGTGGCGATGAACAGCAGGGCCAGCGTGATCAACCCGGCGCGTAGCAGGCGACCGCCAGCAGGGCCGGACGAGGAAACTCGGGACGTCATGTTTTGCTCAATGTTTCTGCGCCCGGCTTTCGGCCCAGCGCTGCGTGGTGTTGATCAGCAGTAGCAGCACAAAGGAAGCCAGCAGCAAGGCCACCGCCACGGCAGAAGCATCGCCATAACGGAATTCCTCCAGCTTGATCACCACCAGCAAGGGCGCGATTTCGGAGATGCCGGGCAGATTGCCGGCAATGAAGATCACCGAGCCATATTCGCCAAGGCCACGCGCCAGGGCGAGGGCAAAGCCGGTCAGCGTGGCCGGCATCAGGCTGGGCCAGATCACACGGCGGAATATCTGCACCCGGCTGGCGCCCAGGCTGGCCGCCGCTTCTTCCAGTTCGCGGCTGAAATCCTGCAATACCGGCTGCACCATGCGCACCACAAAAGGCAGGCCGATGAAGATCAGCGCCATCACGATACCCAAGGGCGAAAACGCCACCTGGATGCCGAACGCGGCGAGCGGCGCGCCGAGCCAGCCATTCTCGGCCCAAAGCGCGGTGAGCGCGATGCCGGCAATCGCGGTGGGCAGGGCAAAGGGGATATCCACCATCGCATCCACCACGCGGCGGCCGGGAAACTCATAACGCACCAGCACCCAGGCCACCAGCAGGCCGAACACGCCGTTCACCAGGGCGGCAATCGATGCCGTGGCAAAACTGAGTTTCAGCGCCGCCAGCACACGCGGCGCCAGGATGATGCGGGTCAGATCATCCGCACCGATGCTGGCCGCCTTGAGGAACAAGCCGGCCAGCGGGATCAGCACGATCAGGGTCATCCAGGCCAGGGTAAGGCCGAGCGTGATCCCGAAGCCTGGGATCACGCTATGGCGCCGCCGGATTTTGGAGAGAGAGAGAGCGGCCTGCGCCATAACGATACCCTGGCTTTGGATCAGGAGGCCGGCTTGTAGATCTGGTCGAACACGCCGCCATCGCCGAAATGCTCGGGCTGCGCCTTGGACCAGCCACCGAATTGCTCATCGATGGTGAACAATTCCACCTTGGTGAAGGTGGCGGCATGTTTGTCGGCCACTTCCTTGAGGCGCGGGCGATAGTAGTTTTTCGCCGCCACTTCCTGGCCTTCCTTGGAATAGAGGAATTTCAGATAGCTTTCGGCCAGGGCGCGGCTGCCGCGCTTGTCCACCACCTTGTCGACCACCGCCACCGGCGGCTCGGCCAGGATGGAAACGCTCGGCACCACGATATCGAACTTGTCCTTGCCGAGTTCATTCACCGCCAGGAAGGCTTCATTCTCCCAGCTCAGGAATACATCGCCCTGGCCGCGCTGGGTGAAGGTGATCAGCGCGCCACGAGCGCCGGTATCCAGGATCGGCACATTGCGGTATAGCGCCTGGACAAATTTGCGCCCCTCTTCCTTGGCGCCGGCCGGATTGGTCTTGGCCGCCTGCCGTTCGGCATAGCCCCAGGCTGCCAGGTAGTTCCAGCGCGCGCCGCCCGAGGTCTTCGGGTTCGGCGTGATCACCTTCACATCATTGCGGATCAGGTCGCTCCAGTCCTTGATCGCCTTGGGATTACCCTTGCGCACCAGGAACACGATGGTCGAGGTGTAGGGCGAGGCATTGTCGGGCAGGCGCTGCTGCCAATCCCTGGCCAGCAGGCCGCGCTCGGCGATGGCATCGATGTCATAGGCCAGGGCCAGCGTCACCACATCGGCTTCCAGGCCGTCGATCACCGAGCGCGCCTGCTTGCCCGAGCCGCCATGGCTCTGGTTGATGGTCAGCTTGCGGCCCAGCTGCTTGACGAAAGCCGCATTGAAATCCTGATAGAGTTCGCGCGTCGGGTCGTAGGACACATTGAGCAAAGTGTCCTGCGCTGCCGCCTGGCCTGGCAGCACCAGGCCTGCCAGGCCGAGGCCCAGGACCAGGACCAGACCGAGGCTGGTGGTGAAGGATCGCAGGGTGGGTCGTTGCATGGGTCGCCTCCTGGCTGTTGCATTGGCCTGACGACGAAGCTAGGTCACCCGCTTAATTTCACATAATGAGACGTTTTTGTTTCTTGATTTACAAAATGTAATTGCGCTTTTGCTCAGGCGGCTTCCTGGCGCAGCCATTCTATGAAGGCCGCCACTTTCGGCAGGCCGACCTTACGTTCCGGGCCGACCACGAAATAGGCGAAGTCAATCGGCGTGGCATCGCCGAACAAGCGCACCAGCCGGCCACTGGCGAGATCACTTTCCGCCAGCCGCGCCTTGGCCAGGGCGACGCCCTTGCCATGGATCGCCGCTTCCAGCACCAGGCTGGACTGGGTGAAACGCAGGCCGCGCCGGCCTTCCGGCTCGCCGCCATTGCTGCTACCAGCCGCCGGGATCACACCGGCGGCGCGCAGCCACATCTGCCAGGTCGGGCAGGATTGGTCATCATCCGGGCTGTCGTCATGCAGCAGCACCTGGCCCAGCAGATCGGCCGGGCCGATTATCTGCGCCAGCAAATCCGGGCTGCATACCGGGAACACCGATTCGGGCAGCAACCGCTCCACCACCAGCCCGGGATAGCGCCCGGAGCCATAGCGGATCGCCAGATCAACATCATCGCTGGCGAAATCCGCCAACTGGTTCGAGGCTGAAACCCGGATATCGATGCCGGGCTGCTGTTCCTGGAACCGATCAAGGCGCGGCACCAGCCATTTCACCGCAAAGGATGGCGCCACACTGACGGTGAGGATGCCGGACTGGCCGAAACTGTCGATCTGATTCACCGCACTGGTCAAGCGCTCGAAACCGTCGCGGATGCCGGGGAGGCAAGCCTGGCCGGCATCGGTGAGCAGGATATTGCGGCCGGCACGGCGGAAGAGCGGCACGCCGAGATGATCCTCCAGGGTACGTATCTGGTGGCTCACCGCGGCCGGGGTGACGCAAAGCTCATCCGCTGCCCGCGCCAGGCTGAGATGGCGCGCCACCACTTCAAAGGTGCGCAAAGCGCCAAGCGGCGGCAGCCGGCGCTTGGCCGACGGGCGCGCCACTGCTGCAGCCACTGGCCGCGGTGCATTGGGCAATTGCAGCGCCGGTACCGGGCGCTGGCGCGCCTCAATGGCGGGGGTTTCCGCCTTTGCAGCGGCAAGAGTCGATCGCATGGCGGAAGCCTCGGGCGGGGTAAACTACACACATGATAATATTGATGAATATATTTATGTCAAATTTGATGTTAAACTTATTTGTAAACATAAATGATATGTGGAATTATACTCCGGCTTTTCGCAGCTTTTTCGAGGCCGATCATGACCTACAAGAATCCCGCAACCATCGCCCTGCATGCCGGCTATCGCGCCGATCCGACCACCGGCGCCGTGGCCGTGCCGATCTACCAGACCACCTCCTACCAGTTCCGTGATGCCGAGCACGCCGCCAACCTGTTCGCGCTCAAGGAATTCGGCAATATCTACACCCGGATCATGAATCCGACCACCGATGTGCTGGAGCAGCGCCTGGCGGCGCTGGAAGGCGGCGCGGCGGCGCTGGCGGTCAGTTCGGGCCAGGCTGCCTCTGCCCTGGCCTTGCAAAACCTGGCTGTGGCCGGCGACAACGTGATCAGTTCCACCGATCTTTACGGCGGCACCTGGAACCTGTTTGCCAATACGCTGAAGCAGCAGGGCATCGAGGTGCGTTTTGTCGATCCGGCCGATCCGGAGAATTTCCGCCGTGCCACCGACGAACGCACCCGCGCCTATTACGCCGAAACCCTGCCCAATCCGAAGCTGCAGGTCTTCCCCATCGCCGAAGTGGCCGCCATCGGCCGCCCGCTCGGCATCCCGCTGATCATCGACAACACGGCGGCGCCACTGCTGGCAAAACCGCTGGCACATGGCGCCGCCGTGGTGGTGTATTCCACCACTAAGTACATCGGCGGCCATGGCACCAGCATCGGCGGTGTGATCGTCGATGGCGGCAATTTCGACTGGGCGGCGCATCCGAAGCGCCAGCCTTTGCTCAATCAGCCCGATCCGAGCTATCACGGCGCAGTGTGGACCGAGGCGGTAAAACCGATCGGCCCGGTGGCCTATATCATCAAGGCGCGCGTCACGCTGCTGCGCGATCTGGGCGCGGCGCTGAGCCCGTTCAACGCCTTCCAGACCATCCAGGGCCTGGAAACCCTGCCTTTGCGCATCCGCGAGCATAGCCGCAACGGTGCCGCCGTGGCCGATTTCCTGGCCGGCCATGGCGCCGTGGCCAGCGTGATCTATCCCGGCCAGCAGAGCGGCGAAGCCCGCGCCCGCGCCGACAAGTATCTCAGCGGCGGCTATGGCGGCCTGGTCGGCTTTGAACTCAAGGGCGGCCTGGCAGCCGGGCGCAAATTCATCGATGCGCTGAAGCTGTTCTATCATGTCGCCAATATCGGCGATGCGCGCAGCCTGGCGATTCACCCGGCCAGCACCACGCATAGCCAGCTCAGCCCGGATGAACAAGTCGCCAGCGGTGTTTCACCCGGCTATGTGCGGCTGTCCATCGGCATCGAACATATCGACGATATCCTGGCCGATCTCGAACAGGCCCTTGCGGCTGCCGGCTGAACCAACAAAAACGCCCCGCAGGATGATCTGCGGGGCGTTTTGCTTCAGGCTATCCGCCGGCTCAGAACGAGCCCGGCTTGATGCGGAAAACGTCCGGGTTCTTCGGATTTTCGGTATAGGTCAGCACCACCACCGGCAGATCCTGCTTGCCCTTGTCGTCGGTGCGGCCGATGGAATAGCGCAGCAGGGTCTGACGCTCCTTCTCATCCCAGCCCCGGAAACCAACCTGGGTGCCATCCTGCAAACTGCCTTCCAGCAGGATGCTGTCCTTCACATAGCCGGCCTGGGTGAAATAGGTCTGCAAAGCCGAGGCAATGCCGCGCAGCCGGTTATTCTCGGCTTCATTCGCTGCCGTACCGACCCAGACCACGGTGACCTGGGTCAGTTTCTGGCTGCTATAGCCGAAAATATAAGACACCCGGCCCTTGCCGGTACCCGGCACCAGATCGCTGGCTTCCAGCGTGAGCACCTTGGTTTTTTCCAGCGGATTGGCCTCGACGGTGATCGCCGCCTTGCCGAAATCCTTCTCCGCCGCCTTGCGCACCGCCGCTTCGTCCATGCCGAATTTGGCAGTACGGAAACCATCCACCACGGCCTTCGGCGCCGCCTGCTGCTGCGCCTGAACGGCAGCCGCAGGCAGCACGAAACCGGCGCAGGCCAGCATGGCAGCAATAATAATCGGCTTGATCATCACAAAGCCTCCTGCTGAGAGCGGATGTTTCAGATCGTCCGCACTGCCGCCGTACGATCAATCAGCACCGACCAGTTGCTGATCGAGATCAGATGGCAATAGACCAGATGCAGCCAGCCGCGTTCACGCCACTGCATGAAGGTTTCCGCCGGCAGCGCATTGAAACGCGCTTCGTCGATGACCTGAAACCCGCCCAGGCTGAGCTTCTCGCCATCCTGCAAAGTCACGTCGGCGCGGTTGTCGATCAGGATATCGGCGGCGCGCACCGCTTCGATGAAATCACGCGTGAATTTGTAATGGCCCTGATATTCACGGCAGAAATCCAGCGCCGCCTTGGTGAAGGCGCTCGGCTCGCCGGCCTCGAACAGCTTGTTGCCAGGCTGGCCTACCGCCGGTTCGTCGCGCTCCAGGCACAGGGTGAGTTCACCGCGCTCGGTATTTTCCATGAAGATGAACGGATAGCGGCGGATATAGGCCGGCACATAGACGCCGGGCGCCCAATTGCCGGCAGCATCGACAAACAGATTCTGGCCGCCACGCAGGCCGAGCAAGGCCACCATGGCCGGATCGGCCCCGGCAGCCGCGAAGAGCAGCGGGAAGAATTTGCAGGCCAGCGGCAATTCCGCCGCCACTACCGGAACCGAATTGGTTGCAGCGGCAAAGGCCAGATTGGTGATGTCACCGATCGTCAGATCGGCATCACGCTCTGCCACCAGCGGGCTGGGCTGCTTGTAGAAAAGCGGCATGGCGGCCGAAGCCGCCGCCGGCTGCTTGTTGGACGGTTTGGTGGTCACAACTGAACCTCTCAAGAGAAAATCTGCCGCAGTTTAGCGGTTTCGCAACCGGAAATGAACCATCGGCCTTCTCCCATCCGGAAGAAGGCCGATGGCTTTCACTGCTTCAGCCGCCCTGGCCGGGCTGCTGCTCGTTCTGCTGGCCCGAACCTTGCCCCTGGCCCTGCGGCGCGCTCGAACCCGTTGCGGGCTGGCTCGTCGGGGTCAACAGGCCCGGCGTGATGCCACCGCCACTGGGCGTCACCGTCAGCACCGGCGGCGCCGTGAAGGTCGCCAGCGCGTTCGGCGTGATGCCGCCCGGATTGACGTTACCGGTGAACAACGAGGTTGCCGAGGGCGTGCTGGGTACCGTATTCACCGGCGGCACCACCGAGGGCGGAATGACCACGGCCTGCTCCAGCGGGCCCCAGCGCATGTCGTTGATGAAATACGGCGGATCGCGCAGCGGCCCGACGATATAGGCCGCAGTGTAGTCCGACCGGCCGGCAACCGTGCCATACATATTGATGGCGGTGGCACTCGACGAGGTCAGCGACGCGACCACGATCTTCTTGTCCGGTTGCGCCTCTTCACCAGCGACGTCCTTGCTGCCGATCTTGATGAAGCCGTTGCTGCTGTTGATGGTCAGCTGAATATCGCCTTCACCCTTCAGGCTGCCCATCACGATATCCTTGCCGCCGCTGATCTGCACCTGGCCGGTGGGGACCAGGACGCTGGGGCCGGAAATCGCCTGCGCCTTGCCATCTTCGCTGGTGACGATGCCGAGTGTGATGGCGCCATCCACCTGCAGCACTGCCGGCAGGATGATGCTGGCACCGCCGGTCTGCACCAGATCGCCGACCAGCTTGGTATGGGCCGTGCTGGCGAAGGTGGCCTTGCCGGTGGTGCCGGCATTGATGGTCAGCGTGCCGAGCTTGCCGGTGCTGCCGATGGCGCCGTTGAACACCACCGAGGAACCATCGATTTCCAGCGTCAGGTTCGACTGATTGGCGCTGTCGATCGTGCTGCCGAAGGTGATGGTGGCAAGGCTGACATCCTTCAGGGTCTGGTTGCCGGTGAGCGTGGCGGCGCCGGTATAGGTCTGCTTGGTGCCGGTGGAGATGGTGCCGCCGCCAAAGCTGCTGGTGCCGCTGACGGTCACTTCGTTCAGCGCCTTGGTGACACCAAAATCGCCCTTGAAGACGCCATTGCCGACGATGGCAATGCTGTTGCCAAAGTCATTCACCGCACCATCCAGCAGCGAAATCGTGCTGCCGGTGAAGGTGTTGGTGCCTTCAGCCAGGGTCACCTTGCCGGTATAGGTCTGCGCCCCGGTGGTGGTGACGGTGCTGACGCCCAGCACGGTGGTGCCGCTGACGGTGAGGCCACCCACGGCCGCCGTTTCACTGCCGAAGCCGCCATTCAGCACCAGGTCACCAGTGACGGCAATGGTCTGCGCCCCGGAGCTGGTGCCATTGGCACCCTTGCTCAGGGTGACCGTGGTGCCGGTGAAGCTGGTATTGCTCTGCAACTCGACCAGTTCGCCATAGCTCTGGGTGCCGGTGGTGTTGATATTGCCGCCCAGCGTCAGGGTGCCATCGGCATCGGTGGTGAGCGAAGCCGCAGTGACGCCATTGACGAACTTGGTGGCACTGGTGCTGTTGAGCGCCACAGCGCCGAGGCGCGTGGTGCCGCCAACCGCGCCGCCGAGGGTGATATTGCCCTTGTCGGCATTCACCGTCAGCGCCTTGTCGCCATTCACCGTGCCATCGAACAGCACCGCGCCGCCGGTGGTGCCGATGGTGACATCGGAAGCCAGCACGGTCGCGCCGGTCACGGTGAAGCCGTGGCCGGTGGTGGTGTAGCTGCCGCCGTTCAGCGTGGTGGCACCGGTATAGCTTTGCGCACCTTCAGTCTCGATCCCGGCCAGTTCAATGACGCTGGCTGAGACGGTCAGGCTGCCGCTATTGCTGCCACTGGCCTGGACCGCCACCTTGCCGGTGCCGGCCTTCATCGTCAGCGGCTGGAGCTGACCAAAGAAACCACCAGCCAGTGTGATGTCACCATTGGCCGCGCTGGTGTTGAAGGTCTGGTCGGCCGTATCGCTCAGCGTCACCTGCTTGTCGAAGGAGATCGACTTGGCAGTGAGATCACCCTTCACCGTGGCGGTACCCTTGTAGGTCTGGGTGCCGGCGGTGATGACGTTGCCGGACAACGAGATGGTGTCGCCTTCGACACTGAGACCAGCCTTGGCGGTGTTGCTGCCATTGTTGGTATAGCCATTGGTCAGCGTCACGTTGCCACCCGACTTGAGGGTCAGGTTGCCGCTATTGCCGGCGCTGATCTTGCTGCCATCCACGGTCAGCGTGCCGCTATTGGCGGAGACATGGATGTCGCCGTCTACGGTGCTGAGTGTGCCGGTGCTGGCGCCCTTGCTGCTATAGGTGAGGTAGATGTCACCCACACCGGTAACCGTGGCCGACACCTTGCTGATCGCCGTGATGAAGGTCTGGCTGCTGCTGCCGATGGCGGTCAGCGAGGTCATCTTGAGTTCGGCCGCCGTCATGCTGGCATCCGAGGCGCCAAGGATACTGCCGGCCGCAGCCGACAGGTCGATTATGCCCTTGCTGCCGGCATCCAGCGTGGTGACGGTCAGATCACCGGCGGTGGCGGCCAGCTTGATGGTGCTCGTCTCCCCCGAGGTCGTGACTGAGGTGGCGGTGAAACCGACCGAGTTGGTGAAGTCGATGTCACCCTTGCTGGCCAGCGTCAGGCTGGTCAAGGCACCGGTATTGCTCACCGTCAGGTTCTTGCCGGTGCCGGTCAGGCTGGCATTCAGCGCACCGGTGGTGGTGGTGAGCTTGGTGTTGCCGCCGGTGGAACCGCTGGTGAAGGTCAGCCCCGAAGCGTTGATGCTCAGGTCGCGGCCACCGCCGCTGGCCACCACATCGGTGGTGCCCTTCAGCGTCAGCGCACCGGTGATGGTGATACTGCCAGCCGCCGGCAGGGTCAGCGTGCCGCCCGATTCGAGCAGCAGGCTGCCATTGCTGACCGACAGGCCGGCGCTGACATCAAGATCGCCACCGGTCTTGATATAGGCCGAGGAGCCGGTGCCGAGCGTGACCGCCGTGCTGCCGAGCGTGACCGCCGTGGTACCGCTATTGGTGACCGAGATCACCGAGGAAGCGGTGGCCGCCGACAGCTTGTCGATGCCGCCGACCTTGACCAATACCGGCGTGCCGGCACCGGTGGCGCTGTCGGTGACCGCACCGATACTGCCGCTGGTGGCGGTGAGCGACAACTTGCCGGCAACGATATGCGTATCGCTGCCGCTGGTGGTGATCCCACCGGCAGCATTGACTTCCGCCAGGCTGCTGGCGGGCGCGCCGGAGCTGGCCGTAGCGCCGGCATAGAGCTTGGTGATGGTGACATCGCCGCTGCTGGCGGTGATCTTCACATCCTTGCCGCTGCCATCGGTACCCTGCACCACATTGACAATGCTGGTGGGGCCGGCCGTGGTGATGATGATCGCGCCATCGGTCACCGCAATGCCGGTGCCGCTGGTGCCGAGCGAAACGCCGGTGGTGCTTGTATCGGCGAGATAGAACGAGCCGGTGCCGGCACCGCCGGTGATGAAGGCAACCTTGGTATTCACCGATGCCGTGGAGGTGCCGACGCCGCCGCCGCCATAGATGCTCAGATTGTTGCCAGTGATCAGTGTGCTGCTATTGCCATCATCGGCCACGGTGCCGCTGCCGGCATTCAGCGTCACATTGCCGGTGCCGGCATTCACATTGCCGACGCCGATGCGGATGCCGGCTTCCTCTGCGGCCAGGACATTGATGTTGCCGCCGCCAGAAGCGACCTGGGTCAGCTGGATCGCCGCGCCATTGGCACCCTGAATGGTGATGACGCCATTGTTGGTGCTGAGATTGGCCGCCACCAGTTCGGTGGTGGTCTTGAGATAGGCACCCAGACCCGAGCTGGTCAGCACCGCTTCCAGGCGGCGGCTGTTGACGCCGAGCAGGGTACCGGAGGCACCGATACTGGCGGATTTGAGCGAAACGCCACCACCATTGATGGTGCTGTTGGTGTGGCCCTGCAGGATATTGCCGCTGCCGACATCCAGGATGACGTTGCCGTTGATCATGCCGGCGCCGACCGTGGCGGCGGCACCGCTGCTGCCAATGGTCAGATTGCCGCTGCTCAAGGTGACGCGGATGTCGTTGCCGACCGCATCAGTGGTCGAGGTCATCCCCGCGATCACCATCGCGCCGCTGCCATTCACCACCGTGGCGCCGTTATTCACCGAGGTGGTCAGGCCGCCCATCAGGCTGTTGGCGACATCGAGATAGAGCGAGCCAGTGCCGGTGACGGTGGCGCTGACCTTCGAACCGGTGCTGCCGCTGGTATAGGGCGTGACCCGGAAGGCGCTGTCTGCGCTGCCGATGCCGGTGCCGGCCTTGAGCACGATGGCACTGTTGTTGCTGCTGCCAGCCGACAAGGTGATGCCGTTGCTGCGCAGGGCAGCCGCCGCATCCAGGGTCAGGGTGGTGCCGCTGCCCCAGCTGGTGGCGCCGTTCAGGGTCAGGTCGCCGCTGGTGGTGGCAATGCTCAGCGCACCGCCGGAACTGACCGCCCCGGTGGTCAGTGCCTTGTTGTTACTGAGATAGACACCGCCGGAACCGGCACTCGCCGTCAGGGTATCGACGCTGGTATTGAGCACCGTGCTGCTGGAGCCGATGGCCGATGCGGTACCCGTAGTGGCGGCCAGGGTGAGCGCACCCGCCGTGATCTTGTTGTCGCTGTCCTTGCCGGTGATGGTGGCGTTTGAGCTGGAATTGCCCTGGGTGGCGGTAAGCGACAGGTTGCCGCTGCCGACATTCAGCGTGCCGATCTGAATATTGCCGCGCGACTGATAGGTGAAATTCAGCCCGGTGCTATCGACGATATTGTCAAACAGAACCGTGCCGGAACTATCAGTGGCACTCCAGGTCAGATTGTGACCGCCGATTTCCAGCCCGCCAGAGCTGTTGTTGGTACCCGAGCTGGGCGAACGGTCGATGGTCAGATCGGTCAGGTCGCCGCTGCTTTTGACATAAATGGCGTTCGGCGTGTTGATGGTCAGCTTGGTCGCCGTGGTCTTGATCCGGGTATTGTCGCTGGTGCTGGCGCCGATCGCACCGTTCTTGGCATTCAGCACCAGGCTGCTGGCGGTGATTTCGCTGGCCGTATTGGACTTGATCCCGCCGCTGCCCGACGAGTTGATCGTCACGGTATGGCCGGTGGCGGTCAAGGCACCGCCAAGCGTGAAGGTCTGGCTGCCGCTGCTGTTGCCGGTCGACAGGGTTACATCCCCCGCCGCGCTCATCGACGAGACGGTGAGACTGTTGGTTTCCGAGAGATAGATGCCGCCGCCGCTGGCCGTGGCGATCAGCGTGGTGGTGCCGCTGCTATTGGCAGACGTGCTGAGGCTGCTGGTTGCCGAACCGATGCTGCCCGAAGCGGTCAGACTCAGGATGCCGGCGCCGGTAATCGTGCCGCCGCCCAGGATCGAGCCATTCACCACATTGACGGTCAGGGCGGCGCCGTTCATCGACCAGCCGCCATTGGCATCATTGGAGTTGCCAATCTGCAGATCGCCCTCGCTGACCTTGATCTCGCTGGTACCTCCCGAAATGATGCCGATGACTTTGGTTTTCTGCTTCAGATCGGCGTAGACGCCATTATTGGCCGTCAGCCTGATCTGGGCCGTGGTGATATCGAGCAGGCCGCCGCCGGAGCCGTCGGTCTGGCCGATGGCGCCGCTGGCAGCCGACATCACGACATAGCCGGCCAGTGTGCTGGAATTGCCATCGACATCACGGATCAGGGTGCTGCTGGTGCTCAGCGTCAGCAGGTTGGCCTTGCCGACATTGATCGTGCCGATCTGGGTGATGCGGTCATTGACGAACTCAAAATCCAGGCCGCTGGTATCGCTGACCGTGGTCAGCACCGTGCCGCCGGCATTGGTATGCGTGGCCTGCACGGTCATGCCGTCGCTGCCATCCATCAGCTTGCCGGTGATATCGAAGATACGATCGGCGGTGCTGCCGCTGCTGGAATTGGTCAGCTTGAGCTTTTCGATATGGCTGGCGGAAGTCAGATAGACATCACCAAGAGTCGTCAGCGTCAGATAAGGCGCATCGACGCGCAGCTTGTTGACGTTGGAACCCAGCGACTTGCCACTCAGCGTGACGCTGGCGGCCGTGATGCGGTCGGTGCTGGTGGCGGAGGTGGTGATCGACGCATCACTGCTGGTCAGCGTGGCGCTGCCGGCCTTGGTCAGATCGATCTTGCCGAGATACTGGCCGCGCTTGGTGTTGAAGGTGAAATCCAGGCCGGTGGTGTCCTCCACCGCGACCGTGGCGATACCGTTATCGACAATCGACAGCGTGAGATTCTGGCCGGTGATGCTGAAAGTCGGCGTGCTGCCGCCAGTAGCCTGGCTGCTGGTGATCGACAGGCCCTGCAAATCGGTGCTGCTGTTGTTGAGATGCACGTTGCCGGTGGTGCTGATCACCAGATCCTGTGCCTTGGTCTGGATCGCATTGCCGTTGGCGCCGACATTGCCATTGGCCGTCAGGCTGATCTTGCCGGCGGTCAACGCCAAGCTGGTATTGGTGGTGGTGATATCCTTGGTGGTACCGCTGGTGGTCAATGAAAGGCTGCGGCCGCTCTGCACATTCACCGTGCCGAGTGCCAGGGCGGAATCGGTCACGGTCAGCGTGAAATCCACGCCCGACGTATCGGTGAATTCCGACACCGTGACCGTGGTCTTGTTGCTGGTCGGCATGGTGACCGTCAGGTTCCTGCCGGTAATGCCATAGCTGTTATTGGTGCTGGAATGGGTCAGATTCCAGTCGAACTTCGACAGATCGGCCTTGTTGTCGAGATAGACATTCAGGCCGCTGGCCAATGTCACGATCTCGGCATCGATCTTCACCGAGGAAGCATTAGTGCCGATGGAGCCGGCTGAAACGGTAAGGTCCAGTTTGTCGGTCGAGATCGTCGCCGTGGAATCCGCCGCCTGGGTCAGCGAGCCGGCCGCAAGCTTCAGGATGACGCTATTCAGGATTGAACCGTTCGTGGAGCGATTGCTGATGCCATCCAGCGCCAGGCTGTTGGAATTCTGGTAATTGATCGTGCCGCTGCCGGTGATCTTCAGCGTGCCGACATTGCCATAGAAGGTGGATTGATTTTCGGCGGCGTTGCCGACGCTGCTGCCGGTGATTTCCAGCCGGCCGGCGGTGATCAGGCTGCTGGTATTGACCGAATTGACCGAGGCGCCCGAGAAACTGCTGCCCGAACCGGTGCCGGCAGTCAGCTTGGCATTGCCGGCGCCGAGATTGACGGTGCCGACCCGGATCGACTTGGTGGAATTGACCGTCAGGTTGAGGCCGCTCTGGCTGAGTGTGGTCAGCTTGATGGCATTGATGCTGCTGCTCTGCACCACCTCATCAACGGTAAAGGTCAGGTTGTTCGAGGTGATGCTGTAGCTGTAGCTGGTACCGGTCTTCTTGAAGTCGAAATCAAGTGTCAGATCGGTCAGCGTGTTGGTGCTGCCGTTGCTGATAGTAATATCGCCGGCCGAGGCGACATTCAGCTTTTTCGTCTCCGTGACAGCAGACACACCGCCCTTGCTGCCCATAGCACTCAGCGTGACTTCGCCGGCCGTCAGCGTGCCGGAGCTCCTGCTGATGGTCGGATCCACACCGGTGGCGCCGCCGGTGGAAACCAGCCGGATCGTGCCGGCGGAGTTGGTGCCGGCATCGATATCACCGTCGAGCACGATCGCCCTGTCGGTGGTCAGGCTGAAATTCATCGTGCCGCCGCTGCCGGCAGAGCCGGAAACTGACAGACTGCCGCTACCATCACTGATGCTTATGGCGCGCGCGGTGACACTGGTGCCGAGATTAGTGAATGAATAGGTGTTGACGTCGCTGGTGGCGCTGGTCTTGTGATTCAGCGTCAGATCTGCGGTGGTCAATCCGGTGCCGGAATTGTTGAGATAGACATTGCCGTTGCTGACGATGGTCAGCGAGCTGGCAGAGGTCTTCATCGCCCGCGTGCTGGTGCCGATCGAGCCGTTGCCGGTACTGTCTTTGGAGTCGGTGCCGGTGGCATACAGCGAGACGCTGCTGCCCAGGATCGAGCCACCGCCAGACATGGTGATGTTGGAATTGACGCCGCCGCCCTCGGTTTTCAGGGTAACCGAGCCGGTGGTGACGATTTCCGAAATCGAGATGCTCTTTTTGCCAGCGAAGCTGAAATTGGTCATCGAGCTGCCGCTACCAGCGACATCGATGCTGAAGCTGGTGCCGCTATCGCTGAGCGTAATCTCCTTTCCGCCGCTGCCGGTGATGCCGAAATTGCTTTTGGTGGCGGTTTCCGTGGTGCTGTTGGTGCTGACGATGGTCAGATCGGTCAGCGCCACCTGGCTGGAAACATAGATATTGCGGCCGGATTCCACCGTCAGCTTGCCGCCATTGATGGCGATGGCATCGGTGGAGGTGCCGATGGAATTGCTGCTGCCGGCCCGCAACACGATATCGCCGGCGCGGATATTGCCGCTGCCGGCATAGGTGATGTTGCCACCGCTGGTGGTCAGGGTGAATTTGCCGCCATTGCCGACATCGGCCGCGCCGACGCTGGCATTGTAACTGCCGCTGATATTGAGAGCGAAATTCAGGTTGCTGTTGCTGCTGATGGTGTTCAGCGCATAGCCGCCGGAGCTGGCGATGCTGATGGTCTGGTTGGTGCCGGTGATGCTGATCGAGGAGGCCGAACCGCTGCGGCTGATGGTCAGGTCGGTCAGCGCCTGCGACGACGCGATATTGATCGAACCGCCGTTGCTGACGGTCAGCTTGGCGGTATTGAGCTTGAGTTGATTGCTGGCGCCGATGCTGCTGCTTGAGCCCGCCGTGACGGCGATTTCGCTGCCCTGGATCAGCGTGGCGTCATCGCCATCATCATTGATGGTATTGCTGGAATTAAGGCTCAGCGCCTTGGCGCCGCTGCCGGCATTGACGGCGCCCAACACCATATCACCGCCGCTGCTCAGCTTGATCGTGTCGGTGGCAGTCACTTCCTTGAATGTGGTGGCGCCGCTGGTGGCCGAAACATTGACCAGGCCGCCGCTGGCATAAGCATAGAGTTCCGGCGCCTTGAAGGCGACGGCGGAGGTGCTGGTGCCGATCGCCGCGCTGGCCGTCAGCGTCAGCTTGGTGCTGGCCGAGATGGTGTTGCTGCTATTGTAGATCGAGCCGGCCTGGGTCTCGAAGCTGACGCTGCCTTCAGCGGTGCCGATCCCGCTGCTGGAGGTGAGCATATCGCCGACCTGCAGCTTCAGCACCACATCGCCTGACTTGGTGCCGAAACCGGAACTGGTGCCGTTGCCATGCCGGGTGCCGCCACCGATCAGCAGCGGGCCGGAATAGGGGTTGGTCTCAGAACTTAAGGTTTGTACGCCGGTGGTACGCAGCGCATTGACATAGATGCCGCCACCACCCGAGGTGAGGCCTTCAGCCGTGCCGGCCACCGCAACGATGCCCTTGGCGATAATATCGATATCGCCATTCGCGGCCGAGGCGCCGATATTCTTGCCGGCATAGAGCGAAATATAGGAAGCCAGCACATAGGTGCTGTCATCACCATCATCCAGGATCGCCCCCTTGCTGGTGGTGAAGGCGACGGAGTTTTCGCCGGTGCTTGAACTGGGGCCGACGCCATAGCTGTATTTGAAGGAGCCGGTATTAACCTGGCCAAGCTTGATATCGCGGTCACCGCTGAAGGTGAAATACTGCAAGCCGGCGGCAACGCTGTCGTCGCCGTAGGAACCGAAACCGCTATCGATCAGACGCTCGAAATAATAGCCATCGGCGGAATCGGTCAGCTTCATATCAAGATGCCGGCCGGTGATGCCGTAGGTGTAGTTGGTCGAGGTGTCCTTATGCGTGCTGACAATCACCAGTTCATTGAAATGCCCGGCATTGTCGATCATCAGGTGGCCGGCGGTCTGCACTGCCAGCTTGGTGGTGTTGATGCCGATGGCATTGGTGCCGTTGCTGACATTCTCGGTCGCCACCAGTTCCAGCGCCTTGGCGCTGATCCGGGTCAGGGCATTGTCATCATCCAGGATCGAGCCATCGGTGGTGGTGATCTTGGCGGTGGTGACATTCTCAAGATCGAGCTGGCCCAGCAGCAGCGTCTTGTCGCTGGTATAGCTGAAGGTGGTCAGGAACGGGCTGCTGACTTCCGACAGGAGTGACTTGGTGCCGTCATCCCCGGTGGTGAAGACCAGGCCGGGCGAGGTCAGCCACAGGGTGTTGGCGGTTGAGCCGTTATGTTTGTTGTTGATGACCAGCGAGGTCATCAGCGCATCATTATCGATGAAATAGCTGCCGGTATTGGTCAGCGACAGGGTGGTGGTGCTGGTCTTGAGGCGCGCGCCGCTGCTGGCCACGGCACCACCGGCATTGATGGTGATGCCCTGAGCCGTCAGCAGGTTGTTGGTGGCGGCGACGATGGCGCCCGAGGTGGTGAGCGAAATCTGTCCGTTGGACTGGGTGCTTGCCGTCAGCGTCTTGACCGTGGTGACGGCGCCATCGCCGGTCACATTGACCGTGATATTGCCACCGGCAGCAACCAGGCTGGTCAGCGTGACCGAGCCGGTCTGATTGACGGTGATGTTGCCGCTGCTGCTGCCACCCGCCGACGAAACGATTTCGGAAACCTGGGTCTTCAGTGTGACGGTATGCGCTGCCGCCGTGGTGCTGGTGGTCAGCTTGTTGGCCGTGATGCCGGCCGGCGAGCCACTTTCGCTGACACTCAGGGTATTGCCGTTGACCTGCAGCGTGACATCGCCGGTGCCGGCAGAAATCGCGCTGTAGGCCATGCTGCCGGTCGTGGTGATATTGATATTGCCGTTGCCGGTGGAGGCGACATTGGTAAACAAAGCGTTGCCGGTGCCGGTCGCCGTCAGATCGATCGTGGTGCCGGCCGTGACCGACGTGAAGGTGACGAGGTTGGCACCGGCCGTGAAATAGATGCTGCCGGCCGTGGCGGTCAGCACCATCGACGTGGCATTCAGGGCATTGACCGCCTGGCCGCTGGCGCCGATGCCGGCGCTGGCGCTCAGCGTCAACGTCCCCGCCGTGATGCCGGTACTGGCCGTGCCGTCATCCAGAATGCTGCCGCTGCTGGCGGTCAGCGTCAGGCTGCTGCTACCGGAAATCGGGGCGATCTTGACATCGCCCACCGTCAGATTGCCGCTGCTGGCGGTGATGGTGGCGGAGGAACCCGTGCTGGTGATGCTGGTCAGCGTCAGCGCGTTGGCATTGGTGATATTCAGCGCGCCGGTGCCGGAAATCGTGGTCAGGCTGCTCACAGCAGTCTGCAGCGCGGTGCCGCTGGTACCGATGCCGCCATTCAGGCCGGTGCTGCCCTTGGCGGTCAGCGTCAGCGCATTGGCGGTGATCAGCGGCGAGCCCGAGGCCGCGCTGGCGATATTGCCGCCATTGGCCGTGAGGGTGACATTGCCGGCGCCGACATTGACAATACCTGCGGCGACATAACCATCCGAGGTGAAGCTGAGATTGGTACCCGAACTGGTGATGTTGTTCAGCGTATGGCCGCCCACATCATCGGTGACCGAGAAGGTCAGGCCGTCAGCCGTGATGCTGTAGGTGCTGCCACTGGCCGCCACCACATGATGCGCCCGCACCGACAGGCTGGACAACGGCTGTTCCGAGGTGACGTAGATATTGCCGCCGGTTTCCAGGGTCAGCACGCCGGAATTCAGGGCAATCGCCGCAGCGCTGGTGCCGATATGGCCGCCCAGCGCGCTCAGGCGCAACGAATCGCCACGCACCAGAGCAGAACTGGAACCCGAAATCGAGCCTTCATTGCTGGCAATGCTGACCGCGCCGCCACCGGCATTGATCGTACCCGCCAGACCGATATTGCTGGCGGCGATCAGGGTGATGTTGCCGCCATTGCTGACCAGCCCGCCGATATTGCTCAGCGTACCGCCGGATGCCGCCGCCTGCAGCGTGATGCTGCCGCCCTGCGTGGTGATCTTGTCGGAGGCGTTGGTGAAAGTGATGCCGCCGCCGGCGGCGGTGGAGCGCAAAGTGACGCTGTTGCCATTGCCGGTGGTCAGGTTGAGGCTGGTATCCACCGTGATCAGGCCGGTGGCTTCCAGCACGATATTGGTGGTGCTGTTCAGGCTTTCCAACAGGCCGGCGGAAATCGTGTTGGCGCCGATATCGGCATCGCTGCCGCTGATCGTGCCCGACGAGCCCTTGTCAAAGGTGCCGGTGCCGGTGGTGCCAGCAACGATCTTGATGGTGGCCGGATCGATCAGCAACATGCCGGTGGCGCCATGCGCCGCCGTCATGTCGGCGCCGCCGGTCAGCACGATATCCTGCTTGGCCGAAACTTCGGCAAAGCCGCCATTGCCGCCCTGGGCGCCGCCACGGGCCGAAATCTGGCCGGCGAACACGGTCTTGTCCTCGGCCAGCACCACCACGGTGCCGCCATCGCCATTGCCCAGCGCATCGGCCTTGAGCAACGCACCCTTGGCCACGTCCACATTACCGGCCCAGGCACCGGTGCCGCGCCCGCCCGCACCGGTGCCATCGCTGCCGATGGCGATCAGGCCGCCGCCGCTCTGGCCGGAAACATCCATCGTGGTGCCGCCGGCCACTGCAATCGCTTCGCCGGTGGCAATGATGCTGCCGCCGCTTTCGCCCGCGCCGGTGCCGCTGGCATCCAGGCTGCCGGCGACCTGCACCTTGCCGGCGCTGCCGCCGGACAGCACGATCCTGCCGTTCTGCACCCCGACGCTCTTGGCCGAAACCACGCCGGAGGTGTTGATCACATTGTCGATCACGCCCTTGACGGTGCGGGCCGACAATTCGACCACGCCACCTTCGGCGCTGATCTGCCCGGTATTCACCACCAGGGCGGCCGGCATGCTGCCATCGGCATTGGCGGAAACCGCCGCCACTTCGCTGCCGGCGCCAAAGCTGAGCAGGCCGTCGCCATGGAAATCGAGCGTGAAGCTCTGCGCCGCGCCGAGCGCGACGCGGCCGAGCCGAGCGCGGATCACGCCGTTATTCTGCACCTGCGGCGCCACCAGGGCGGCCAAGCCGGCATCCTTGATGCTGATATCGCCCTGATTGACGATGCGCGCATCCGGATTGGTCGATGCTGTGCCGAACAGATACTTGCCGGCAAGGAAATCGGCATCCTTGATATTCGCCGTGGAGGCGACCAGGCCGCCGACATCGACGCGCGAGCCGGGGCCGAAGAATACGCCATTCGGATTCACCAGCATCACCGTGCCATTCGCGGTGAGGGTGCCGAAAATGGCCGAGGGATCATTGCCGAGCACGCGGTTCAGCGTGACCGATGAAGCCGAGGGCTGCTGGAAATTGACGCTGTTGCCGGCGCCGATATTGAACGACTGCCAGTTGATGATCGCAGTATTGGTGGTCTGCACCACGTTCAGCGCATTCGGCGTCGACTGGTTGATGCTGGCGCTGCCCGCCACCACGCTGCCGCCCTGCGGCAGGGTCTGGGCCTGGGCGGCATGGCTCAGCAAGGCGGTCAGCGAGAGCGCGCCGGCAGCCGCACCCATCGCGGCCTTGCGCCCACCCCCGGAACGCCCACGCCGACGACCACAAAGAACATCCGGCGGCGACATCAACAAAGCATTGGTAAGATTGGTAAGCAGGCGAAACTTAAAGCTGCGCGCAACGCCAAAGCTGTGGGTGAGGAAATCTTTGCGATCCATGACGGCCTACCTCAGAAACGAGCGCTCAGGGTGAAGTACACATTCGGCTTGTCGGAAATCGACGCCTGCGGCCGGTTCAGGCCTCGCGCGGTTTCAACAGCAGCGAACAGATTCTGGTTCAGATTGACGCGCACACCACCGCCGGCAGAGGCGACGCTGATACGGTCGGAAGTCGTGGTCTGCGGGCCGATATTCCAGACCTGGCCACGATCAAAAAAGACATAGAACTGCAGACCATCGGGGAACCAGTCCTGTTCCGGCGCGTAACGCAGTTCGATCAGGGCGCCCCAGCCATTGTCGCCCGACACTTCGCTGACATCGAAGCCACGGCCGAAATTCGCACCGCCCAGCGCCATTTCCTCGCTGGAGAGTAGCGGCGTGCGGGTATACTGGCCGGTGGCAGTGGCAAGCAGGCTGAAACTCGCCGGCAACTGCTGCACACGGGTCAGGTCGAGGGTCCACTTGGTGTAGCTGGCATGGCCATCGCTGCGCGAGGCGAGCGGATCATTCTCATCCGTGGCACCCAGCATGTCGAAGCCGCGATGCATGGTGAAGCGTGCCGCCGAGATGCCGTTCCAGGTATCGGTGCGGTCATAGCTGATACCGGCACGCATGATGCTCAGGCGGTCGCGGTTATAGGCCGCACCACCCAGATCGGTATCCACCATGCGGTATTCGAATTCGCCGGTCAGGCGCAGGTTTTCCAGGCGCGAGCGGATCAGCGGATAGGTCGCCACGGCGGTATGCGACCAGACATCGCTCTGGATGTCGAGCCGCTTCAATTCCTTGGCCGGATAGGAACGCGAGTAATTGGTGTTGAAGCCCAGCGTCAGGCCATCCTCGCTGAACAGCCCGTTATAGCCGCCGCCGACCGACCAGGAGCGACCCCAGGGCATCGACTGCTTGGCGCGCAGCGAAAGCTGGTCGGCATTGCTGCCGAAAGCGTTGTAATTCACCGAGCCGAGCAGTTCGGCACCACCGAGATAGGTCGAGTTGCGGTTATCGAAGGTCAGCACGGTGTCACTGGCCTTGCGCGCGCTCTGCACCACCATCACCGAAGCGCCGGGCGTATCCGTCGCCGCTTCCAGATTGCCGCGCACGGTGAGGCCGGCAATATCGGTGGCGAGCAGCAGGCGGCGCTCGATTTCCGCCACGTTCACCGGGGACTGATTGAGCAGCGGATTGAGCAAGCGCTCCACCGCCGCCTTGGCCGGGCCGATATCACCCTGCACCACGATCTTGGAAATGAAGCCTTCCAGCACCACGATGCGGAAGCTGCCGTCTTCGATCGCCTGTTCCGGCACCAGCACGCGGCTGGTGACAAATCCGGCATTGCGATAGCGCAGCTCGATATCGTTGGCGATCTTGAAGGCATCGGCCACGGTGATTTCCTGGCCGAGCTGCGCCGCATGCGCGGCCTGCAATTCAGCCGCAGGGAAAGCCGTGGCACCTTCGATGCTGACACGCTTGAGCACGAAGCGGATCTGCTCGGCCCCGGCCGGGGCTTCCGCGGCCGGCGCCTGCGGCACTGCGATGCGGCCACCCGGCATGGCTGGCGGCACCATCAGCGGCTGCTGCTGCACACGCCCGGCCTCCGCACCAGAAGGCAATTGCGACGGCACTTGCTGCGCCAGCAGCGGCGCTGCCTGCAACAGGCTGAAGGCCAGAACGGCGCTGCCCAGCATCAAGTAACGCCCGCAACCCGCCTTGCTGGCGGTGGTTTTGACGGCAGTTGCCTTGATGGAGGAAACGCGGCGCGACGGCTGCACGATGTTCATACTGACCCCAACCCTCAATGCGGACCAGCAACCTGCAAAGCAACCCGATGCCAACTCTGCCCCCACGGCATTCATGCTGACCAGTTTTGCGGCAGCATGTCATCGAGTCACGAGGCTACTAGCCTGTGAAATTTCGGCACCCATAGTTATTCGCACAGCACGTGTGCGATTTCAAGCGAATATGCGCCCGGGTGATGGTAGCGGAATTTTTACATCCAGCCGATAAGACACTGATTAGGCTTTTGAATTTGCCTTATTCCAATCACATTTCGACACAATGCGCCCAGGAGTTGCCCACAGCCCAATATGATCACCTGAAGCAGGTGAAATCACGCTGAGGTTTTCCATAGCCTAAAAACGAAGCAACTTTCGGCATGGAAATTTGTGTCTACGATTCTCCGGACTATTTAGGGTCCAGACCCATTACTAAAGGGTCTATACCCTAGAGGTTGCATTAATTCACCCGGAAGATTTTATGCATGATTGCGCTCAGCCAAAACTTTCTTCATCCGCCAATATTTGCGATTGATTATTAGTCACTGTATCCTGTCCGCGCTGGATTCCCCTTAGCGTTTTTAACTTTACCAGCCCGTTTGCCAGCCAGTGAGGCCATCATGTCGCTGAATCCCACCCGCCCCCTGCTTGCCGGGCTGCTGGCCCTGCCCTTGCTGTTTGCCGCGCTGCCGGCCCAGGCCCAGAACCAGGCCCAGGCCCAGACCAGCGAGTCCGACCGCCAGGCGGTGCTGGGCGGCTATGCCGATATTGCCCAGGCGATGTATGGCGACAGCCTGCGCCAGGCGCGGCGCCTGCTCGGCATGGTGCAGCGGCTGGTTGATCAGCCTTCGGCCGAGCGGCTGGCCGCCGCGCGCCAGGCCTGGATCGATGCCCGTGTGCCGTATCAGCAGACCGAGGTATTCCGCTTCGGCAACCGCATCGTGGATGAATGGGAAGGCCGCGTGAATGCCTGGCCGCTGGATGAAGGCCTGATCGACTATGTCGATGCCGGGCGCTATGGCGACAGTTCCGACGCCAATCCCTGGTACACCGCCAACATCATCGCCAATCCGAAGCTGACCATCGGCGGCAAGATGGTGGATACCAGCCGCATCACCTGGCGCACCCTGCGCGGCTTGCAGGAAGCCGGCGGCGTGGAGGCCAATGTCGCCACCGGCTATCACGCCATCGAATTCCTGCTCTGGGGCCAGGATCTGAACGGCACCGGCCCGGGTGCCGGCCAACGGCCCTGGACCGATTATGCCAAGGGCAGCGCCTGCACCCATGCACCCTGCGAGCGCCGCGCTGCCTATCTGCTGACCGCGACCCAATTGCTGGTGGATGATCTGGCCTGGATGGCGCCGCAATGGGGCAAGGACGGTGCGGCGCGGCGCGAATTGCAGGCCGACAGCCAGGCCGGCATTGCCGCCATCGTCACCGGTATCGGCAGCCTGGCCTATGGCGAACTGGCCGGCGAGCGCATGAAGCTGGGCCTGCTGCTGCATGATCCGGAGGAGGAGCATGACTGCTTCTCCGACAATACCCATAACTCGCATTACTACGATGTGGTGGGCATGGTGGCGGTCTATGAAGGCCGCTATGGCAGGCTCAGCCGGCCGGGCCTCGGCAGCCTGGTGCAGAAAGTGGCGCCGGCGCTGGATAGCGAGATGCGCGCCAAGCTGGCCGCCAGCCTGGCCGCCATGGGCCGGGTGAAACAGCGCGCCGAAACCGTGGAGCGTTACGACCAGATGCTGGCCGAGGGCAATACCGCAGGTGCCGCCCTGCTGGAAGCCGCCATCGCCGCCCTGACCGACCAGACCCGCACGCTGGAGCGTATCAGTGCCGCGCTGCAACTGGGCAAGGTGGCGTTTGAAGGCTCCGACAGCCTCGACGCGCCGGACAAGGTTGGCAAGAAACCGTGATGCCGTATCGTTTTGCTTCAGGGCTGGCCCGGCTTGGCCTGGCCGCTTTGCTGCTGACCGCACCGCTCCCGCTGCATGGCCAGGCCAAACCGCCGGCCGGCGACGAAGCCCGCCCCGGCGGCACTGCCACCAGCAAGGGTCCGCGCAACCGCAGTGCCTTTTCCAATCCCTCGGGCAACATGTCGTTCGAGCGCCAGCTTGATTTCAAGGTTGGCGATGGCGTGTTCCGCAAACTCTGGGTCGCGGCGCCCGCCTCCACCCGCAGTTCCGATGGCCTCGGGCCGCTGTTCAATGCCCGCGCCTGCCAGGCCTGCCATCTCAAGGATGGGCGCGGCCAGCCGCCGGGACCGGGCGAGGCGCCATCTTCGCTGCTATTTGCGCTCTCGCGCCCGGATGGTTCGCCCGATCCGGTCTATGGCAAGCAGTTGCAGACTTTCGGCATCCAGGGCCATGCCGCCGAAGCCAACATGACCATCGCGCATCAGCCGCTGCCGGTGAAACTGGCTGATGGCAACCTCATCACGCTGCGCCAGCCGCTCTATCGCTTCACCGATTTCGCCTATGGCCCTATCGCCGCCGATACCGGCTTTTCGCCGCGTATCGCGCCGCCGATGATTGGCGTCGGCCTGCTGGAACTGATCCCGGAAGCCGATATCCTGGCCCGCGCCGATCCGGAGGATCGTGATGGCGATGGCATTCGCGGGCGCGCACACAAGGTGTGGAGCCCGAGCGAAAAGCGCGAGCTGCTGGCCCGCTTCGGCTGGAAGGCCGGCACCGCCACCGTGGCCGATCAATCCGCCACCGCCTTCCTGAATGATATGGGCCTGTCCACCGACTTGTTCCCCGATGGTGCCGGCGATTGCACGGCAGCGCAAACCGCCTGCCGCGCTGCGCCGCAGGGCATCGAGACCGAAGGCGACGCGGAAGTGCCACGCAAGCTGTTTGACCTCACGGTGTTCTATGCCCGCAATCTGGCGGTGCCGACGCGCGAGGGCGTGAATGCGCCGGAGGTGCGCCACGGCCAGAAACTGTTCGGCGAGATCGGCTGCGCCAGTTGCCATGTGCCGCGCCAGGTCACCGGCAGTCATCCGGAGCGGCCGGAACTCTCCAACCAGGTGATCTGGCCCTATACCGACCTGCTGCTGCACGATATGGGCGAAGGCTTGGCAGATAGCGGCAGCAATGCCGACCGACGGCTATGGCGCACCCCGCCGCTCTGGGGCCTGGGGCTGACCCGGCGCGTCAACGACCACGATTTCCTGCTGCATGACGGCCGCGCCGACGGCATCCTGGAAGCCATTCTATGGCATGGCGGCGAGGCTGAAGCAGCGCGCAACCGGGTGATCGGCCTGTCTACCACCGACCGCAAAGCCTTGCTGCGTTTTCTCGAATCGCTTTGAACAACAGAGGTGCGCCATGCGTCTCCGCGTTTTCCTGGCTGCTCTGCTGATTTGCCTCAGCCCCACCGCTCAAGCCTTGGCGGCGCCGGCTGAGCCGGATTATCGCGCGCTTAATCAAGCCGCCGTGACGGCGCATATCCTGCCGCGTTATGCCGCCCTGGCCCAGGCCACCGGCGCCTACGCCGCCACGGCAGCCAGGGGCTGCACGGATCGCGCCGCCTGGCAGGCCGGCTGGCGCGGCGCCATGCTGGCCTGGCAGGGCGTGCAGCATCTGCGTTTCGGCCCGGTATTGTTGTTCAACCGCTATCAGCGTTTTGCCTTCTGGCCCGATCCGCGCAACAGCATCACACGCCAGCTTGCCGAGTTGTTTGCCGAGCGCCGGCTGCCGGATTTCGCCATCGGCAGCATTGCCGTGCAGGGCTTGTCCGCCCTGGAACGCGGCCTGTTCGATGGCAATGAGGCGATGAAGCTGGCCAGCGACGACTTCCGCTGCGCCTGGGCGCAGGCGGCGGCGCGCAACCTGGCCGAGATGGCCGCCGCCATCGCCGCCGACTGGCAGGCCGAACGGCATTATGCCGAGCAATTCGTTGCCGCCCAGGGCAATCTGGTGGCCTTTGCCGGGCCGCAGGAAGCGACCCAGGAATTGTTCAAATCGCTCTATGGCGCGGTGGAACTGGCCGCCGATCACAAGCTGGCGCGGCCGCTCGGCAAGGATGCCCGCAGCGCCCGGCCGATGGCCGCCGAACATTGGCGCAGCGGCCAATCCGGCGCCGCCATCGCCGCCAACCTGGCCGCCGCCCGCGATCTCTATGCCAGCTTTGCGCCGTCGCTCGGCGATGCCGCCCTGCGTGCCGATCTGCAATGCCGTTTCGACGACCTTGCGGCGCGCACCGCCCGGCTCGATCTCGACCGCGATCTCCAGGAAGCCGGCAAACGCGCCGGCCTGGAAAAACTGCGTACCGATCTGCTGGCGCTGAAAACCCAGCTCGGCGACCGCCTGGCCCCGGCCCTGGGCCTGCAGATCGGCTTCAACGCACTCGACGGCGATTGACATGCGCGGATGTCACGTCAGTCGCCGCGATCTGCTGCTTGGCCTTGCCAGTCTGCCGCTGCTGCCGCAGGCCGCCGCCGCAGCCGCAGCCGCAGCCGGCACGCTGGCATTGCTCGGCTGCGGTCGCGATACGGCCATCGATGCCGTATTCGGCCTCGATGCCCAAGGCAACATCCTGTGGCGCCAGGCCATGCCGGGGCGCGGCCATGGCATGGCGGTAACACCCGATGGCCGCTATGCCCTGGTGGCGGCGCGGCGGCCTGGCCGCTGGCTGCTGCGTATCGATTTGCACCAGCCGGCCATGCCGCCGACGATCTGGCCCAGCGACGATCTGGCCTATGGCGGCCATGCCGTGTTCCTGCCCGGCAACCGTGTGGCGCTGACCGCCAGCGATGCCGAAGGCAATGGCCAGATTGCCGTGCTGGACAGCGATACCGGCCGGCGCATCGCGCTCTGGCCCACCCAAGGCGCCGACCCGCATGAATTGCTCGTCCTGCCGGATGAACGGCTGGCCATCGCCAATGGCGGCGATGCCGCCGAGGCCAGCAGCCTGGTGCGCATGGATGCGAGTAACGGCGCAGTGCTGGCCCGCATCGAAGCGCCGCAAAAGCTGCATCGCCTGAGCCTGCGCCATATGGCGGCTTTGCCCGATGGCAGCATCGCCGTGGCGGCGCAGGATCGCGCGGCGCCGGAAGCCACCGTGCCATTGCTGGTGCTGTGGCAGCCGGATGAACGGCTCGACTGGATCGATCTCGGCCTGAGCCAGGGCGCATTGCGCGGCTATTGCGGCGCCGTGGCGGCGAATGGCGCGCGGCTCTGCCTGACCTCGCCGCAGGGCGGCCTGGCCCTGCTGCATCCCGGCGCCGGCCGCATCGAGGCCGCCGATATCTGCGGCGTGGCGCCGCTCGGCGCCGGCTTCATGCTCAGCGGCGGACGCGGCGACCTGATCCTGCCCGATGGCCGCCGCCGCCATCATGCCGTAGCCTGGGACAATCACCTGCTGGCGGTGTGATCCGCTGCGGCTTCGGCGCGGATGCGGGCAGCGTCGCGGCTCCGGCCATGCGGCGCCCAGCCGGGTGGGCCGAATAGATAACCCAGCCGCTCGCGCCAGCTACGCGCCCGCGCCAGATCGCGGCCGATCTCGATCCATTCATGAAACGCGATGGTGAGCGGATTGAAGCTGCCGAGATTCTTCACGATGCCATAGCGGCAGGGATCGTCGGCACGCTCGGCGGCAAAGCTGCCGAACAAACGGTCCCAGAGGATGAAGATGCCGGCATAGTTGCGGTCGAGATAGGCCGGGTTGGTGGCATGATGCACACGGTGATGCGACGGTGTGTTGAACAGCCATTCCACCCAGCGCGGCAGCCGCCGCACCTGCTCGGTGTGAATCCAGAATTGATAGACCAGGCTGACGCCCTTCTGGAACAGGATCAAAGCCGGCGGAAACCCGATCAGCGCCAGCGGCAGCCACAAGACCCAGGTCAGCGCCAGATTGCCGGTCCAGGTCTGCCGCAGGGCGGTGGAGAGATTGTAATGCTGCGACGAGTGATGATTGACATGCGCCGCCCACCACAGGCGATGCTCGTGGCTCAGGCGGTGAAACCAGTAATAGACAAAATCCTCGGCGAACAGCAAAGCCAGCCAGGTCCAGCCATTGAACGGCAGATCAAACAGCCGCCAGCCATAACAGGCCTGCAATGCCGCCCAGATCAGCCCGGTAAACAGCAAACCCTGCACCAGATTGACCAGCCCCATCACCAGTGACGCCGCCGTGTCTTTCACTTCATAGGCATCCATGCCGCGCCAGCGTGCCAGCAGCACTTCCAGCGCCGTCAGGGCGATGAAGGCCGGGATCGCCAGCACCACCGGATCGGGCAGGCCGGCTGCCTGCATCGCCTCGTTCATGCTCTGGCTCATGCCGCCAGCCTGTGCTGCCAGGCCTGCGCCACCGCAAGCGGCAGCAGCAAGGCCAGCGCCTGGCCGCCCGGGCCACGCGTCACCAGATGCAGCCGGGCGCGGCCATCGGGCAAAGCTTCGAGATGATGCCGCGTCACCTCGCCGGGCTTCAGCGGCCGTGCCGCCAGCCTGGCCCCGGCGGGAAATACCAGGGCCAGCCGGCCCGCCGCATCCATCGCCAGCGCAGCGGCACCATCCTCGGCCAGCACGATCTCCGCCGGGGAGAACCCGAGCTCCGGTTGCGCCAGCAGGCGGCGCGCCGTTGCCAGATCGGCCAGGCGGGCCTGGCGACGGCCACCAGTCAGCCAGACCAGGGCGAGGATAAGGGCAATGCCGGCAACCGGCAGGAGAGGGTTGAAAGGCAGGTCCATGCGCCAATTATGGCGAAATTTGGGTATTTCGTCACCGGGTGATATGGCCGGTCCGTTTCGAATCGGCTTGGCTTGGCTTGCCCGGCCAAAGCTGCTATGCCCAGGCCATGCCTCAGCAAGCCACCCGAATCGCGCCTTCCATCCTGTCTGCCGATTTCGCCACGCTCGGTGCGGAAGTGGCCGCCATCGATGCCGCCGGCGCCGATTACATCCATATCGATGTGATGGACGGGCATTTTGTACCCAATCTGACCATCGGGCCGGGCGTGGTGAAGGCGTTGCGGCCGCATAGCGCCAAGACCTTCGATGTGCATCTGATGATCTCGCCGGTGGATGCCTTCGTGCCGCTTTTTGCCGAAGCCGGCGCCGATATCATCACCGTGCATCCGGAAGCCGGGCCGCATGTGCATCGCACGCTGCAACTGATCAAGTCGCTGGGCAAGAAGGCCGGCCTGTCGCTCAATCCCGGCACCCCGGTGGAGACCGCGCTGGCGGTGCTCGACCTGCTCGACCTGGTGCTGGTGATGAGCGTCAATCCCGGTTTCGGCGGCCAGGCTTTCATCCCGAACCAGCTTGAGAAAGTGGCGCGGCTGCGCCAGGCCATCGATGCTTCGGGCCGCGCCATCGACCTGGAAATCGATGGCGGCATCAATGAGGCAACGGCACGCCAGGCGGTGGCGGCCGGGGCCGATGTGCTGGTGGCCGGCACGGCCGGCTTCAAGGGCGGCCCGGCGCATTACGCCGACAATCTCCGCCGCCTGCGCGCGGATTGAGGATCCGGCATGGCGGCCAGGGCGGCTGGAGCCGGGCGGCAGGGCGGCAGCCGGGATGGCCTGGCCATGCGGCTGGGCCGGCGCCTGGCGGCTTTGTGGTTCGGCTCACCGCTTTACGGCCTGACGCTGCCGCGCCAGGCACCGCTGGAATTCCCCAGCCTGCCGGAAGACCCATGGCCCGGCCTGCCGGCGCGCGCTGACCGTTTATTCCAGGGCCGCTTCGTTTTTGCCGGGCTGGAAGTTGTGTCGCCGCATGCCGCGCCCTGGGATGCCGGGATCGACAGCCTGGACGCCGATGCCGCCAGCATCGAGGCCTGGGCCGCCGAATTGCATGGCTTTGGCTGGCTGCGCGACTTTGCCGCCCAGGGCGGCGAGATGGCGCAGCGCATGAGCCGCAGCCTGGTGCAGCATTGGATCGAGCGCCATGCCGCCTGGCAGCCGCGCGCCTGGGCGGCGCCGGTGATCGGCCGCCGCCTGGCCGCCTGGCTCAATGCCGGACAATTCCTGCTGCGCGGCAGCGAGCCGGCCTTCGCCCATGATCTGCTGCTCAGTGTGGCGCGCCAGGCGGTGCATCTTGGCCGCGTCGCGGCAAGCCAGAGCGATCCGGCGGCGCGCGCCGATGCGCTGCTCGGCCTGGTTTATGCTGCCGAAAGCCTGCCCGATGGCAACAAACGCTGGCCGCGCGCGCTGGAACAGCTGATGCTGGCCTGGGAGGCGCAATTGCTGCCCGATGGCGGCCATGTCTCGCGCTGCCCGAGCCGGCTATTCGCCCTGTTCCGCGATGTGGTGGCGTTGCAGCGTTATCTCAGCGCCGGGCATCCGGAACGGCTCAGCCTGATGCCGCTGATGGACCGCATGGCGCCGATGCTGCGCTTTTTCCGCCATGGCGATGGTGGCCTGGCGCTGTTCCATGGCGGCGAGGAAGAACCGGCCGGCGTGGTGGAACATGCCCTGGCCCTGTCGGAATCGCTGATCCAGGGCAAACACGGCAAGCCGCCGGCCTCCTCGGCGGCTTCCGGCTATGAGCGGCTGGCGGCGCGGCGCGCCCTGCTGCTGCTGGATACCGGGGCGCCCCCGGCCCCGGTTGGACTACCGGCCACGCTGGGCCGCCCGCATCTGGCGCCGCTGGCCTTTGAATTCAGCCATGGCAAGGACCGCCTGATCGTCAATTGCGGCGCCTCGCGGCGGCCCGGCGGCGATTGGGCCGCCGCCTTGGCCGGCCCCGCCGCCCATGCCACCCTGGGCATCGAACATGCCAGCCCGGCGCCGCATTTCACCGTGCGGCTGCAACGCCATGAGCAGGATGGCCATGCTTGGCTGGAAGCCGAGCATGATGGCTGGCAGGCCGCTTTCGGCCTGCTGCACCAGCGCCGGCTCTACCTGTCGGCGGCCGGCGACGATCTGCGCGGCGAGGATGCGCTGGAAGGCGGCGCACCGGACCAGCCGCGCGGCTTCACCCTGCGCTTCCATCTGCATCCCTCGGTGCATGCCTCGCTGGTCGGGGCCGGCGACACGGTGTTGCTCAAGACCACCACCGGCCAGGGCTGGCGCTGGCGCGGCCAGGGCGGCCTGGTGCGGCTGGAAGACAGCATCTATCTCGGCCAGGGCGGTGAATTGCGCCGCAGCCAGCAGATCGTGATGGCGGGTTCCGCCGCCGGGCTGCCGGTGCAGCTCAAATGGGCCCTGGCGAAGATTCCGGGCTGACGGCGGCATGCAGATCATCCCGGTGAGCCAGCAGCGCGCCAGCCCATGGAAAAACGGCCAGGGCGTCAGCTGGCATATCGCCGCCGATCCCGATGGCGCCAGTTTCGAGGATTTCACCTGGCGGGTCAGCCGCGCCGCCATCATGCGCAACGCGCCGTTCTCGGCCTTTCCCGATACCGAGCGCTGGATCACCCTGATCCAGGGCCAGGGCTGCAGCCTGCGTTTTGCCGGCGGCGGCGCGCTGATGCTGCGCAAGCCATTTGTGCCGATGCGCTTCGATGGCGCGCTGGAAGCCGAATGCCGCCTGGCCGCCGGCCCCTGCACGGTGCTGAATGTGATGGCACGGCGCGGCCGTGCCGAAGCCGATGTAGCGGTTTTGCCCGATGCCGGCGACCTGCCGCCGGATATCGGCGATGCCGCCCGCGATGGCAACACCATCCTGGTGCGGCTTGATCCCGGCCTGATTTTACGCGTGCGCTTCCGCTGAGGCGATGCGCCTCAAACTGGCGCGATATCGGCGCCCAGGCCGCGCATCAGGCCGACAAAATCCGGGAAGCTGGTATCGATCATGCCGACATCATCAACCGCCACGCCATCCTTTGCCGCCAGGCCGAGCACCAAAGCCGACATGGCGATGCGGTGATCCAGTTCGGTGGCGACCTTGGCACCGCCTTGCGGCGGCGTGCCGGTGCCATGCAGGATCAGGCCATCTTCCAGTTCCTCCAGCGCCACGCCATTGGCGGCCAGGCCCCGCGCCATCGCCGCCAGGCGGTCGCTTTCCTTGACGCGCAATTCCTTGGCGCCGCGCACCACCGTCTCGCCCTCGGCACAGGCGGCGGCCACGAACAGGATGGGATATTCGTCGATCATGCTGGGCGCGCGCTCGGGCGGCACGGTGATGCCCTTGAGCCGCGAATGGCGCGCGGTGATATCGGCGACCTGCTCGCCGCCCTGATCGCGGATATTGCCATAGCTGATATCGGCGCCCATTTCGCGCAAAGAATCGATCAGGCCGATGCGCAAGGGGTTGATGCCGACGCCGGTCACCGTCACCTCGGCACCCGGCACGATCAGCGCCGCCACCAGCGGGAAGGCGGCCGAAGAGGGGTCACCCGGCACGTCGATGCGGCTCGGCCGCAATTCCGGCTGGCCGACCAGCGAGATGATGCGGCCGCCATCCTTGGTCACCTCCACCATCACCTCTGCGCCGAAATGGCGCAGCAGGTTTTCGGTATGGTCGCGGGTCGCCTCGCGCTCGATCACCCGGGTGATACCCGGCGCATTGAGGCCGGCCAGCAGCACGGCGGATTTCACCTGTGCGGAAGCCACCGGCAATTCATACTCGATCGGCAGCGGATGCGCGCTGCCCACCACCGCCATCGGCAGCCGGCCACCGGCACGGCCATGGAATTGCGCGCCGATGCGGCTGAGCGGCTCGACCACGCGGCCCATCGGCCGGCGCCGCAGCGAGGCATCGCCGGTGAACACCGCCGTGAACGGGTGGCTCGCCACCAGGCCCATCACCAGCCGTGCGCCGGTGCCGGCATTGCCCATATCGAGCATATCCGCCGGCTCGGCAAAACCACCGACGCCGACGCCACGCACCTTCCAGTGGCCAACGCCGAGACGCTGCACATCCGCCCCCATGGCGCGCATGGCGGCGGCAGTGCGCAGCACATCCTCGCCTTCGAGCAGACCGGTGACCTCGGTTTCTCCCACCGCCAGAGCGCCGAAAATCAGCGCGCGATGCGAAATCGACTTGTCGCCCGGCACCGCCAGGCGGCCCGACAATGCCTGGCCGGGGCGGCTGAGATGCGGCCGCGCCGGGCCGGCTTGATGGGTGGCGGGGGGAATAGCGGCGGTCATGCGGCAATCTATCCGGGCCGGCCGGGGCAAATTCGCGCCGGGACTGGCAAATCAAGGGTTGACAGGGCGCGCTTCTTTAACACAATCGCGCCGCCCTGACCACGCCGACGGTCAGGCCGTGCAATGCCCGCCGGCAACAGCGCCCCGGGCTTCAGGAGATAGTTGGAATGGCCAAACCGGAATGGGGCACCAAGCGCCGCTGCCTGAATTGCAGCGCTGCGTTCTACGACATGCAGAAGAGCCCGATCCTGTGCCCGAAATGCGGCACCGAATTCAATCCGGAAACGGTGGTGAAGTCGCGCCGTCCGGCCAAGGTGGAAGAGAAGGCCAAGGTGGCGCCGAAGGCTGCCGTGTCGCCCGACGAGATCGCCGATGGCGAGGTGGATGACGCCGATCTGGGCGACGACTTCCTGGCCGACGAGGACGATCTGGAAGGCGATGACGTGGCCGAGGAAATCGACGTCGACGCCGCCGGCGACAACGAGGAAGAACGCTGAGCCGCAAGGCTTAAGTATCTGCCGCGCCAAGCTTTATCGGCCCGGCAGACAAATGCGATTTTCCTTCGCATGAAACCCTTGCAAAGCCCTGCCCTTGGTCTTATGGTCCGCGCCCGCCGGCCAAGCGAACCAGAGCAGGGTCGGCGGTAAGGTACGGGGCCATAGCTCAGCTGGGAGAGCGCCTGCATGGCATGCAGGAGGTCAGCGGTTCGATCCCGCTTGGCTCCACCAACCTTCCCTGATCGACATTGTTCGATGACACTGATCGATGCTGAACAGCCCGCCCTCACCGGCGGGCTTTTTCGTTTCCGGCGGCTTGTTCGGCTTCAGGCGCCGGCATCCGGCTGCAAGGCGCAATGGCCCAGCAGCATCGCCACCTCGACATCCTCGCCGACCAGCGGCAGCAGCAGGGTTTCCACCTGCAGGAAACCGCGTGGCCGATCCCAGATCGCATCACCATTATTCTGCAGCGGCCGGCGCCGCAGGCAGACCGCCGCATAGGCTTGTTCAAAAGCCCGTGCCACATCCGGCGCCAAGGCTTCGTGCAGGGTTTTGCCGCCGATCTCGCCGCCCATCAGCCAATGCATGGCGGTGCCGGCCAGGCGATAGCGGAAACCGAGGCGGCCACCGGCCTGCCGCTGCACATCGACCAGAAAGACATTGGGCAGAAACCCCAGCATCTCGGCCGGATCGATATCGCCACGACCAGGCAGGCCACCACCCGGCCGCAGCTTCTGCCGCCAATACTGCCAGATGGCCTCGCCACCGGGGCTGCGCGGGGCGATATCCCAGGTGGATATCACCCGGTCAGGATAGAGTGAAACAGCCTCTGCCATGCGAAAGAGCATAGCCGCGCCATCAGAAGAAACATAGCAGGCCGTAGCAGCGGCCAAGGAATTCCCGGAAGCTCCAGTAGAGCAGCAGATCGCCGGCCAGGCAGAGCAGCAGGAAAGGCAGCAGCAGCCAGAGCAGGAAGCGGCGCAGCGCCCGGCGGGTCAGCCGCGGCGCCGGGATCACATAACCCTGAATACGCTCGGGGCCGCGCCAGCGCGCCGGCAGTCGAAACCAGGCCATGAATATGTTTAAACCATTTTGCTCCGGCAGAGGAACAGGCCCGATCAGATGCAGCAGCCCGGCGACATGCCCGCCCCAACCGCCCAGGTCCGGCTGCGGCCCTGCGACGATCCGGCGACCTGGGCGGCGGCGCAGGCGCAGATGCGGCTGGAAACCCTGGAGCAATGCTGGGCCTATGGCGCGGCGGTGGCACAGGTATCGCGCACCCGGCCGGAACGCTGGCTGATCGAAAATGACGGCGTGGTGATCGGTCAGGTGCAGGCCTTCCGGCGCGATGTCCTTGGTCTGGCCAGCCTGGTGCGTATCGTGCGCGGCCCGCTTTTTGTGCCCGGCCTGGCGCCGGCTTTGCGCCTGGCGGCGCTGGCGGCGGTCCGCCGGCAGTATCGCGGCAGCCGGCAAGGATTATGGTGGCTGCCGGAACTACCCGGCGGCAGCGAAGCGGAAGCGGCGATGCAGGCGCTCGGCCTGGAGCAGATGGTGACCGGCTGGAGTTCGACCCGGCTCGACCTGACGCCGCCGCCCGGCGCCTTGCGCGCCAGGCTCGATGGCAAATGGCGCAATGCGCTCAAGGCCGCCGAACGCAGCCCGGTGCAGATCGAGGAGAGCAGCGAGAGCGGCGCCAGTTTCGATGCGGTGATGCGGGCGCATGACGTGCAGCGCATCGACAAGCGTTTCCTCGGCCCCGATGGCGCCTTCTATCGCGCCTTTGCTGCTGCGGCCAATCCGGCACATGGCGAGCAGGCGCATCTGTTCACCGCCCGCCTCGGCAGCCGCCCGGTGGCCGGCATGCTGCTGCTGCGCCATGGCCGTGGCGCCACCTATGCCGCCGGCTGGAGTGGCGAAGGCGGCCGCCTGCTGCGCGCGCATCACCGCCTGCTCTGGCATGGCCTGCTGGCCTTGAAGGCGCGTGGCGTGCGGCATTTTGATCTCGGTGGCGCCAATACCGAAGAGGGTGCCGGGGTGGCGCGATTCAAGCTGGGGTTGAATGGCGACATCTTTACCCTCGCCGGCAGCTACTTTTAGGCCAAATGTAACGGATGGCAGTGTGATCATTGCATCACGCTGCTTAAAAATCGGTCCCGCCGCCGCCAGGGGGTGAGTTTTTTCTTGCATCGGGGGGGAAATGGTCCCATACCCCCCACTCGAAGACTGTTTGGAAAGTGGCGCATGGCCGCCGGGTCGTATCGGGCTGATTGGCCCAGCACGTTTCGGTCGGAACCACGGGGCTTTCCCAACAGTCTTTCTGCCGTCGGAGTCCCTGGCTTTGCCGGGGCTGTCCGTATTTTTTAGATGGTGGAGAGAGCCATGACCAAGAATGCCGCCAAGCCGGCCCTGTACGAAGTTGCCGCCCAGCCCGAGATTGCGGCCGAGGAAGAGCATTTCATCAACAAGGATGGCATGCGCTATGCCGGCCAGCACCTGATCATCGATCTGTGGGGCGGCAAGAATCTCGATAATCTGGCCCTGGTGAAGCAGGCGCTGACCGAAGCGGTGGAAGCCATCGGCGCCACGTTGCTGAATATCGACCTGCATCACTTCGAGCCGAATGGCGGCATTTCCGGTGTCGCCGTGCTGGCCGAAAGCCACATGTCGATCCATTCCTGGCCGGAAAAAGGCTATGCCGCGCTCGACGTGTTCGTCTGCGGCGATTGCCAGCCGTCGAAGGCGATCCCGGTGCTGCGCCGCGCCTTCCTGCCCGATACCATCCAGTGTACTGAAATGAAGCGGGGTTTGATCCTGTGACCAAGTGGTTTAACGAGACGCTCTATGCCGGTTTCCGGCAGAGCCACGAGATCAAGGAAGTCCTCTTTGAGGGCAAGTCGAAGTACCAGAAGGTGACGGTGTTCGAAAGCGCCCGTTACGGTCGCATCCTTGGCCTCGACGGCGTGGTGCAATGCACCGAAGGCGATGAATTCGTCTATCACGAGATGCTGACCCATCTGCCCATGCTGGCGCATGGCAAGGTGCGCGACGTGCTGATCATCGGCGGTGGCGATGGCGGCATCCTCGAAGAAGTGCTGAAGCATAAAGGCGTGCGTCGCGCCACCATGGTCGAGATCGACGATGTGGTGATCGATGTCTCCAAGCAATTCCTGTCGTCGATCTGCGGCAAGGCGTTCCAGGACAAGCGCACCAACCTGATCGTGGGTGACGGCGCCGCCTGGGTGCGCGACACCGAGGAACGCTACGACCTCATCATCGTCGACCGGCCGGATCCGGTCGGCCCCGCCACCGTGCTGTTCAGCGCCGAATTCTACAAGAACTGCAAGCGCGTGATGAAGCCGGGCGCCATCCTGGTGGCGCAGAATGGCGTGCCGCACATGCAGGGTCCGGAACTGACCGATGCGGTGAAGCTGTTCCAGAAGATCTGGAAGAAGTCGGGCAGCTATCTGGCCGTGGTGCCAACCTATGTCTGCGGCTTCATGTCGCTGACCTGGGCCTCGGATCAGGATATCACCAAGGTGCCGGCCAAGACCGTGGCGGCGCGTTTCAAGCGCGCCGGCCTGAAGAAGCTGCGCTACTACAATCCGGACATCGCCACCGGCGCCTTCGCGCTGCCGAATTTTGTCCGCCAGCTCATCCCGGGCCTGAAGCCCTACTGAGCCAGGCCGGATAGGCAAAACAAAACGGCGGCCGGGCAACCGGCCGCCGTTTTTCGTTGCAGGTGACCGCGCAACTCAGCCGCGCAGCACTGCGTTGCAGGCCTTGGCGGCAGCGGCGACGATCTTCTGGCCGACGGCTTCGATCTCGGCATCGGTCAGGGTGCGGTCGCGCGGTTCCAGCCGCACCGATAAAGCCACCGACTTCTTGCCCGGCTCAATACCGGTACCGGCAAACACATCGAACACCGAAACCCGCGCAATCAGCGCCTTGTCGGCACCACGCACGGCGCGGCTCAAGCTGTCTGCCGCCACATCCTGCGCCACGATGAAAGCGAAATCGCGTTCCACCGCCGGGAATTCCGAGAGTTTCAACGCCGGCTTGGACCGGCTCACCGCCTGACCGGCGCCCTTGCCGCGTGCCGCCGGCACACGATCCAGAAATACCTCGAAACCGACCAGCGGACCTTTGGCATCCAGCGCCTTGAGCATGCGCGGATGCAATTCGCCGAAATTCGCCAGCACCACCTTGGGGCCGAGCCGCAAGGTGCCGGAGCGGCCGGGATGATACCAATCCGGCGCACCATCCATCACCTGCAGATTCTCCACCGGCGCACCGGCCGCCGCCAGCGCGGCAATGGCATCGGCCTTGGCATCATAGGCATCCACGGCGCGCGGCTTCTCGCGCCAGTGGCGCGGGCCGCTCTGGCCGCGCCGGATACCGGTGGCGACAAAAGCCTGGCCTTCCGGCGAGGCATCGGCGAATTGCGGCCCGATCTCGAACAGCGCCAGATCGTTGAAGCCGCGATCCATGTTGCGCTTCGCCGCCGCGATCAGGCCGGGCAGGATCGACGGTCGCATCGCATCCATATCGGCGCTGATCGGATTGAGCAGCAGCAGATCGGCACCGCCGCCGCCGAACAATTCGGCCTCGCTGCGCTTGATGAAGGAATAGGTCACGGCTTCCACCAGGCCGCGCGCGGCAATGGCGCGCCGCGCCTGGCGCAGCCGGCGCTGGGCCTGATTGACCGCCGGCAGCGGCACCGCGCGCAGCGGCGGCAACGGCTCGGCCGGGATATTGTCGAACCCGGCCAGGCGGGCGATTTCCTCGACCAGATCGGCCTCGCCATCGATATCCGGGCGCCAGGACGGCACATCGACCTGGAGCAGATCGCCAGCATCCGTCACGCCGAAACCGAGCGCGGCCAGCAATTCGGCCTGGCGCTGGCGCGGCAGATCGAATCCGACCAGGCCAAGCAGGCGGCCCGGGCGCAACGCCACGCGCTTCTGCCAGGCCGGCTCCTGGCCGGCAATCACCAGATCGGAGGCTTCGCCGCCGCAAAGCTGCTGGATCAGCCGCGTCGCCAATTCGGCGCCATCAACCAGGAAAGCCGGATCGACGCCGCGCTCAAAGCGATGCCGGGCATCGGAATGAATGCCGAGCTTGCGCCCGGTCTTGGCGGTGCGCACCGGATCGAACCAGGCGCATTCCAGGAAGACATTCACCGTTTCCGGCGCGCAGCCGGAATGCTCGCCGCCCATCACGCCGCCAATGCCTTCCGGCCCGGCCGCATCGGCGATCACGGTGATGGTTTCGTCCAGTTCATAGTCGCGGCCATCCAGTGCCAGCAGCTTTTCGCCCGGGCGGCCGAGACGGGCGACGATATCGCCCGTCACCTTGTCGGCATCGAAGACATGCAGCGGGCGACCGAGATCGTAGGTGAAATAATTGGTGACATCGACCAGCGCCGAGATCGGGCGCAGGCCGATGGCCTTGAGCCGGCGTTGCAGCCAGGCCGGCGACGGGCCGTTTTTCACATTGCGAATCAGGCGGCCGACAAACATGGCGCAGGCATCCTGCGCCTCGGCCGGCAGCTCGCGCCGCACCTTGATCGGGCTTTCAAAACTGCCCGGCACCTTGACGATATCCAGCGGCTTGAGCGTGCCGAGGCCGGCAGCGGCAAGGTCACGCGCAATGCCGCGCACGCCCAGGCAATCGCCGCGATTCGGCGTCAGCTTGATCTCGATCACCGGATCGTCGAGCCCGATCACGCTGGCGAAAGGCACGCCGACCGGCGTATCGTCCGGCAGGTCGATGATGCCTTCATGATCATCCGACAGGCCCATCTCGCGTTCCGAGCACAGCATGCCATTCGAGGCGACGCCGCGAATCGTCGCCGCCTTCAGCAGCAGATCGATGCCGGGCACGGTGGCGCCGACCGGGGCGAACACGCCGATCATGCCGGCACGCGCATTCGGCGCCCCGCACACCACCTGCATCGGCTCGGCACCGGTGCCAGAATCGACCAGGCAGACACGCAGCTTGTCGGCATTGGGATGCTGTTCCGCCTGGATCACGCGGGCGGTGACGAAGGGTTTGTAGAGTGCTGCTGGATCGGTGATGCTTTCCACTTCCAGGCCGAGCGCGGTGAGCTTTTCGGCGAGGACATCCAGCGAAGCGGTGGTCTCAAGATGCTCCTTGAGCCAGGAAAGGGTGAATTTCATCGGGCAATCCCCTGGCCGAGGGTCGGCATGTCGAGCGGCAGGAAGCCGTAATGCTTCAGCCAGCGCAGATCGGAATCGAAGAAGGCACGCAGATCGGGGATGCCGTATTTCAGCATCGCGATACGGTCGATGCCCATGCCCCAGGCAAAGCCCTGCCATTCATTGGGATCAAGGCCGCAATGCTCCAGCACCTTGCGATGCACCATGCCGCAGCCGAGAATTTCGAGCCAGTCATCACCCTCGCCGACGCGCAATTCGCCGCCCTTGCGGCTGCAATTGATATCCACCTCGGCGCCTGGCTCCACGAACGGGAAATAGCTCGGGCGGAAGCGCATCTTCACATTGTCGGTCTCGAAAAACGCCTTGCAGAATTCCACCAGCACGCCCTTGAGATGGCCCATATGGGTGCTGCGGTCGATCACCAGGCCTTCGATCTGGTGAAACATCGGCGTATGCGTCATGTCATAGTCGCTGCGATAGGTGCGGCCCGGCACGGCGATGCGATAGGGCGGCGGCCCGCCGCGCATGGTGCGGATCTGCACCGGCGAGGTATGGGTGCGCAGCACGGTCTCGTCGCGCTCCGGCGCGCTCGGCAGATAGAAGGTATCCTGCATCTGCCGCGCCGGATGTGCCGGCGGCATGTTCAGCGCCGTAAAGTTATGGAAGCCGTCCTCGATATCCGGCCCTTCGGCGATGGTGAAGCCCATGCCGGCGAAGATTTCGGTGATCTCGTCCACCACCTGGCTGATCGGATGGATGCGGCCCTGCGCCTCGGCACCCTCATTCAGCGGCAAGGTCATGTCCAGCCGCTCGGCGGCCAGGCGGGCATTGATCGCGGCATCGGCCAGCGCGCCGCGCCGCGCCTCGATGGCGCCGCCCAGGCTGTCCTTGATGGCATTGAGCTGGGCGGCGCGCGTCTTGCGGTCTTCCGGCGCCAGACCACCCAGTTCCTTGAGCGCGGCGCTGAGCCAGCCTTTTTTGCCAAGCACGTCGATGCGCGCCTGTTCCAGCGCCTCCAGCGCGGTCGCCTCGTTCACGGCCTTTTCGGCGGCGGCGGCGAGGCTGGCAATATCGGTCATGACTTCACCTATCGATGGCATCGGGATAATGACTTAAGCCGTATGAACAACAAAAAGGGGGCCGTTGGGTAACGGCCCCCTGATCGCAAGCGTCGATACTGTGATTACGAGTGCGAGCCGGTCAGGCCGCCTGGGCGGGAAGCGCGGCCTTGGCCTGCTCCACCAGGGCGGTGAAAGCCTCAGGCTGCGTCACGGCGAGATCGGCGAGCACCTTGCGGTCCACCTCGATGCCGGCCAGCTTGAGGCCGTTGATAAATCGGCCATAGGTCAGGCCCTGCTCACGCACGGCGGCATTGATACGCTGGATCCACAGCGCCCGGAAATCGCGCTTGCGCGCGCGCCGGTCGCGATAGGCATAGCGCATTGCATGTTCGACCTTCTCGATCGCCACGCGGAATGCGTTATTGCCACGGCCGCGGAAACCCTTCGCAGCCTTGAGAACCTTCTTATGCTTGGCATGGGCGGCGACGCCGCGCTTGACACGAGCCATTTCAGCGCCTCCTTAACCGGCGAGCCAGTATTTGCGGATCTTGCGGGCATCACCCTCGAACACCATCTCGGTGCCGCGATGCTCGCGAATCTGCTTGTTGGTGCGCTTGATCATGCCGTGCCGCTTGCCCGCCTGGGCGCGCTTCACCTTGCCGGTGGCGGTCAGCTTGAAACGCTTCTTCGCCCCGCTCTTGGTCTTCAGTTTGGGCATTTTGCTATAACCTCCGATAAGGAAGAATGACATTCTAGGCGGACACGGCAGCCCTTTTTCGCCGGAACACCCGATAGAGGCGCGGTTTGTAGCCGCCCCGGCCGGCAATTGCAAGGCGGCAAAGCCGGCTTTGCCAGACTCCGGCGCGGAATGGCACAGGGAATCGCAGGGTGTTGCATCGGTGCATCATGCAACCCATGGCAGGCAGGCTGCCGAGTCCCGGCTACCGGCACCAACCCAGCCGGGAAATTGATGGAAAACACCCAAGCCGGTGCCGGTCTTGTGGATAACGGTCAGGCCAATTCGCCTTTATTATAGGCTGCCTAAATTTCACTCAAGAAACTATTTCCTTGCATTTCAATATTTTATCCCTATTTAGAGAGGCGTGGAAACCGGGCGTGTCGCTAAAATGTCACACCTTAGTTTTCGCACTTGCAAAAGCCGGATGTGTGGGTACTATCCCGGGGTTCGCGGCCTCCCGCCGGGAAGTTTCCGCACCAAATCCTCCCTCCATCCCGCAGCGTAGCCCGCCGCGGTTGGGGATGGATTTTCGCCCGGCTAAAGTTGATCGCGTTAACCAAAGATTGTCGAACGATGTTGAACGCCTCTTTCTCGCAGCTCGACCTGGTGGAACCGATTCAGCGCGCTCTGGCGGCCGAAAAGCACCAGGCGCCGACCGCCATCCAGGCCAAGGCCATCCCCCATCTGCTTCAGGGCCGTGACCTGCTCGGCCAGGCCGAAGCCGGTGCCGGTAAAACGGTCGCCTTCACCCTGCCGATCCTGCAGCATCTGTCGATCGACCGGCACCCGGCCGGTGCGCGCAAGGCGCGCGCCCTGGTGCTGACCCCGGCGCGGGAACGCGTCACGCATATTCATGAGAGCTTCCGCGCCTATGGCCGCTTCGTGCGGCTGAGCCAGGCCACGGTCTATGAAGGCCCCGGCAAGGCGGCCCAGGCCCAGGCGCTGGCGCGCGGCATCGATATCGTGATCGGCACGCCCGGTCGCGTGGTGGAATTGATCAATGCCGGCCAGCTTGAACTCAACAAGCTGGAAATCCTGGTGCTGGACGAAGCCGACCGCATGCTCGATCTCGGCCTGACCGCCGAATTGAAGGCGATTTTCGAGGCGGCGCCGAGCGAGCGCCAGACCATCGTGTTTGCCACCACCCTGCCGGCCGAAATCAAGCAGCTGGCTGACAGCCTGCTGACCGATCCGGTGACGGTGTGGGCCAATCCGCCGGCACCGCGCCTGATCACCACGGCGCAATCCGCCCGCATCCGCGAGCTGGAAGCCCGCCGCCGGGTGCGTGACCTGTTGCCCGAGCGCATCGCCGGCCGCCGCTGAACGCGGCCCGGCTGAGCGCAACCCCGGCTGAGAGCGATCCAGGCAATGACCTCGGCCAGCAACGGTAAACCCGACAACGGCAAACTCCGCCTCGCCATCATCGGCTATGGCATCATGGGTGAGCGCCTGCTGCGCGCCGCCCTTGATCATGCCGCCGATTTTGTTGCCGTCACCGGTGTATGGGATCCCGCCGCCGAAGCCATGGCGCGGCTCGGCAGCGACCTGCCCCAGGTGCCGCAGGCCGTGAGCGCTGCCGCGTTGTTGGATGATGCCGACGTGCTTTATGTCGCCTCGCCGCCAGCCAGCCATCTCGGCTATGCCGGCGCGGCTTTGGCCCGCGGCCTGGCAGTGTTTTGCGAAAAACCGTTTGCCATCGATGTCGCCGAGGCCGAAGCTTTCCTGGCCCGCGAAGGCGCCCGCGCCAACCGTATCGCGGTGAATTTCCCCTTTGCCTCGTCGCTTGGCGTTGATCAGTTGCGCGCCTGGCTGGCGGATGGCGCCATCGGCCAGCCCGACAAGCTGGATATCGAAGTCGGTTTCGCACATTGGCCGCGCCCGTGGCAGATGGATGCGGTGAACTGGCTCGACCGCCGCGAACAGGGCGGCTTCGTGCGCGAGGTCGTCTCGCATTTCCTGTTCCTGGCCCTGCGCCTGGGCGGCAGCCTGGAATTGCTGCCGGGTCATGCCGTGAGCTATCCCGAAGCCGGGCGCAGTGAACGCGCCCTGCGCGCCGGACTGCATGCCGGCGTGTTGCCGGTGCTGCTGGCCGGCGATGTCGGCCAGACCGAGAAGCCGGACCATAACCTGTTCACCCTGACCGGCCGCCAGGGCGCCATCCGGCTGCGCGACTGGGCCGTGGCCGAGCGCCTGGATGCCGCTGCTGGCTGGCAGCCGGCGCCGGATGCGATGCCGAACGAGAAGGCGCGCCCGCTGGTGCTGCGCCGCCAGCTCGAAAAACTCGCCCGCCTGGCGCGCGGCGAAGCCGAGCGCGATTTCCCGCTGGCCTCGGCGGCAGAAGCTTTTGCAGTGCAGCGCGTGGTCGAGACGCTGCTCAAGGGCGGCTGATACCCCTCTGCTGCGGCGTTGCCGACCCCGGATCGATCTCATACTTGCGTAAGCCGTCGCCCGCCGCCACAGTGCTCTGGGGGTAACGAATCGGCGGCAGGATGTCAGAGGACCAAGGCCGGCCCGGCTGGCGCGACCGTTTGCGCGCCTGGTGGCATGGCGAAACCCAGGGCTTCGGCCCGGAAGTTCAGGATTTCCGCAGCGCGGCGCCGGAGCGTGACGACTCGGCGATGGCCGCTCCCGTTCATGATGACAGTGGCCCGAATGTCGCCACCTGGTCGCCCCGCCGGCAGCAGATCGTGCAGTTGCTGTTCGGCGAAGGCAGCCACCAGCCCGGCAGTGAAGCCCAGATCCGCGCCCTGACCGCGCCGCTCGGCCTCAATCCCAATATGTCTGTCACCGAACTGGGTTGCGGCATGGGCGGCATGACCCGGCTGCTGGCGCGCGACGGCATCTGGGTCGATGCCTATGAGCCGGATCAGGCGCTGAGCGATGCCGCCCTGACCCTGGCGCGGCGCGAGGGTATCAAGCAGCGCACCAATATCAAACATGCGCTGCTGGACGATGTGCAGTTCAAGCGCCGCAGCCTGGATGCCGTGCTGTCCAAGGAAGGCCTGATGAGCGTGCAGGACAAGCGCCTGCTGCTGACCAAGCTGCGCGCCGCGATGAAGCCGGGCGGCCAGCTCATGTTCACCGATTTCCTGCTTACCGGGCCGGAAGGCAGCCGGGTCTATGAAGTGTGGATGGAGCGCGAGCCGGTCAAGCCGGCCTTGCTGACCCCGGATGAATTGCAGGCCGAGCTGGAAGGCCTTGGCTTCACCGTGATGTTCATGGAAGACGTGACCGAGGAATACAAGGCCGGGGTGCTGGATGCCTTCGCGCGCTACGCCGCCGATATCAAGCTGCGTGGCGACAAGGTCGATGCCAGCGAACGCGAATGGGTGATTGCCGAGGGCGAGCACTGGGCGATCCGCATCAGCGCCATGGATGCCCAGATCATCCGGCTGTATCGCTGCTTCTGCCGCGCGCTGTCCTGAATTGCCCGCATACGAAAAGGCCGCCCGGGCTGCCCCGGACGGCCTGATCATTTGACGCCGGACTGGCGCTTAGTGCAGCTTGGCCTTGACCTCGGCGATGGCGCGCGCGGTCTGCGCCGCGCCGCCGCTGCCCTGCATCTGCTCGCGCAGGATGCCGGACGCGGCATTCACCGCCATATCAATGGCCGCATCACGCACTTCGCGCAAGGCGGTCTGTTCGGCCTGGGCGATCTTCTCCTCGGCCTGCACGCGGCGACGCGCCAGGCTGGCATCAAGATCGGCCTTGGCGGCTTCGGCGATCCGCTTGGCCTCGGCTTCCGCCGCTGCCACAATCTCCTCGGCTTCCTTCAGTGCATTGCGCTGCTTGCGCTGGTATTCGGCGAACAGATGCTGCGCCTCGCGGTGCAGCTTTTCCGCCTCTTCCAACTCGCGCTTGATCTTCTCGGCCCGCTCATCCAGCGACTTGGCCAACTGGCCAGGCACCTTGATGTAGAACAGGAAGCCGAAAAAGATGACGAAGGCGACCAGGACCCAGAAACTCGAATCTTGCAGCATCCGATTTCTCCCGGGTTAGCCGGCCGTGCCGGTGAGCTTGCCGACGATTTCGCGCGCCGTGGCATCCGCCACGGTGGAAAGCGAGGCCAGGGCGGCTTCCTTGCTGACCAGGATGCGGGTTTCCGCAGCCTTGGTCGAAGCCGTGATATCGGCGTCGATCTTGCTCCGCTCGGCCGCAGCATCCGCCGCGATCCGGGCGCGCACTTCGCCGCCGATGCCTTGTGCCTTGGCGCGGGCCGCAGCCAGCGCCGCCTCGTATTCCGCGATCGCCGTCTCGGTTTCGCGCTTCAGCCGTGCCGCTTCTTCGAGGTCATGGTCCAGGCGCCGCTTGCGCTCGTCCATCACACCCGCGACCCGCGGCAGCGCCACCTTGGCCATCAGCAGGTAGAGCACGACGAAACTAATCGCCAGCCATACCAGCTGCGGCAGGAAAGTGGCTGTATCGAGCTGAGGCATCTAACTATGGCTCAGACGAACAGGATCAGCAGGGCGATCAGCAGCGCGAAGATGCCGAGCGCTTCGGTCACGGCGAAGCCCAGCATCAGGTTGCCGAACAGCTTCGGGGCAGCGCCCGGATTGCGCAGCGCGCCGTTGAGGAAGTTCGCGAAGATCAGACCCACGCCGATCGCCGCGCCACCCATGCCGATAGCAGCAATGCCGGCGCCGATCATCTTAGCAGCAGCGAGATCCATGTTACTCATCCTTTCAAGGTTGGTGTTTTACTGTTGGTTCGTGAGGGATAGGCGCACCGGACTTAGTGGTGCTCCATGTTGACGGCTTCACTCAAGTACAGGCAGGTCAGGATCGAGAAGACATAGGCCTGCAGGAAGGCGATCAGGAATTCCAGCGCGGTGAGCGCGATCACCATCACCAGCGGCAGGATGCCGCTGACCGAGGCGATGCCGCCCATGCCGACCATCGAAACGATGAAGCCGGCGAACACCTTCAGCGTGGTATGGCCCGCCAGCATGTTGGCGCAGAGACGCAGGGACAACGAGATCGGGCGCGAGAGATAGGAGATGATCTCGATCGGCACGATGATCGGCGCCAGCCACATCGGCACGCCGGCCGGCATGAAGTGGGTGAAGAAGTGGATGCCGTTGCGGGCAATGGCGATCACGGTCACGCCAAGGAACACCACCATCGCCATGATGAAGGTGACAATGATGTGGCTGGTGACGGTGAAGCTGTAGGGCACCATGCCGAGCATGTTGCACATCAGCACGAACATGAAGATCGAGAAGATGAACGGGAAATACTGGCGGCCATTGGCGCCGACATTGTCGCGCACCATGTTGGCGACGAATTCATAGGATAGCTCGGCCACGCTTTGCAGACGGCCCGGCACCAGGCTGCGCTCGCGCATGCCATAGACCATCAGCACGGTCGCCGCCGCCACTGCCAGCACCATGAACAGCGAGGCATTGGTGAAGGACACGGCGGTCAGGCTGCCGCCCTCGCCGCACAGCGCGATGCACTTGATCTTGAACTGGTCGAGCGGGCTGGCTGCCACGGTCACTTCCCCTTCTCATTGCGGCCATCCGGCTCGGCGGCTTCCCGGTTCATCGCCATGCCGGTGCGGATCGCGGTCCACATCGCGGCGGCGACGCCCAGCAGGGCAAAGCCGACAACACCGAACGGCGCCGATTCCAGCCAGCGGTCCACCCACCAGCCGATAAATACCGACACCCCCACCGCCGTCACCATCTCGATAGCCAACGACCAGGCCCGGCCGAGCGAGCGGCGCGAACCGATGGCCGCCGCCTCCTGTTCGGCACGGCGATGAGCCTCGCCGTCCTTGCGCTGCTCGACCTGGCTCAACGCCTGGTCGAGCCGGGCCAGATCGGCATGCTCGTCTTTCCCCGTCTCGGTTCGGTTGGTCTCGGCCATAGGCAAACAAGCTCCGGCGCGACTCCTGGCACGGGCCAGGGAAAGCGGGCGCACCATAGGAACCACCCCCGGCAACGTCAAGCCGGGGGTGAAAAGCGACTTATATGCGAATCGTTATTAAATGCCAAATCAAGCCCCTCATAAATTTATGTTTTTATGGACGTAAATCCGGCCTAAAGATTTTCTGCAATGCCAAATCCGGCTTCCCGAAGCCGCCTGACTCGGCCCAAACTGCGACAATCTGCCACAGAATCAGTCACGCTTGCCGATTTTCACGGGCTTTCGCCGCCTGCCTCCGCTCACATCGAAGCGCGTTAACAGCATCGAGGTTTGCTATACATACCGAGATGAGTGTGTTAATAAAATTTGATTATCTTAACATAAGAGCGGCGACATGTTAAAATCCACCTATGTGTTACCCAGCCTGCCACCACCAATCGATCTGGAAACCGTGCCGATCCTGAAGGCACTGGCGGCCGCCAATCGGGCATTGGCCGAATTGAAAGGGCGGGCAGCAACCATCCCCAATCAAGGCATCCTGATCGACACACTCGCTTTGCAGGAAGCAAAAGCTTCCTCCGAAATCGAAAACATCGTCACCACCCAGGACGAACTGTTCCAGGCCGACCTGTTGCCGAGGGGGCTGCAATCAGCGGCAGCCAAGGAAGTGGCGCTCTATCGCGATGCCATCAAACTCGGCCTCAACCGCATGCACGCAACCAGCGGCATGATCACCAACAATGCCCTTACCGAGATGTTTCAATTGCTCAAGGGGCGCGATGACGGTTTCCGGACGATGCCCGGTACGGCGCTCAAAAACGACCGCACCGGCGAGATCGTCTATGTCCCACCCCAGGATGCGGGCGAAATCATGGTGCTGACGGCAGCCCTGGAGCGTTTCATCAACGATGATGAGGCCTGCCCACTCGACCCCCTGATCAAGATGGCGCTGATCCACCATCAGTTCGAAAGTATTCACCCCTTCCCAGACGGCAATGGTCGCATCGGGCGTATGCTCAACGTGCTTTATCTGACCCGCACCGGCCTGCTGGAAATTCCCATTCTTTATCTCAGCCGCCATATCACACAGACCAAGGGCGACTATTACCGTCTGCTGCAATCGGTGCGCGACAGCAACGGAACGCCCGCAGCCTGGGAAGCCTGGGTGCTCTACATGCTGGAGGCCGTTGCCAGCACAGCAAAGATCACCCATGGCCTAGTGGAAAACATCCGCGAGCAGATGGCCACAGCGAAACATCGCATGCGTAGAGAACTGCCGAAAATCTATTCTCAGGATCTGCTGAATAACCTGTTCCGTCACCCTTACACACGCATTGAATTCGTGGTGCAGGATTTGGGCGTCACCCGTCAGACGGCGGCCAAATACCTCGACACCCTGGCCAATCATGATTTTGTACGGAAATTCCCACTCAAACCGCACAACTACTACATCAACTTCCGCTTGGTGCGCCTCTTTGCCGAAGTTTCCGGCGACAAATAAACCAGCCTGACATTACTTCCCCGCCTCCGCCTGGCGGAAAAAATCGTTCAGCGCACCGAAAGGCTCGGCCTCGGCCAGCGCATCGAAGCGTCCCTCCACGGCCACCTGGCGCGCCGCTTTCAGGAAACCGCCCCAGGCGGCGCGGGCGAAAGCCGAGCCGACGCTGATGCGGCGCACGCCGAGCGCGGCAGCATCCTGCATGGTCAGGCCAATCGGCGCGGAAATCAGCAGGTTCACCGGCTTGGGCGCCACCGCCTGCACCACCCGGGCGATCTGGTCGGCATGCCGCAGGCCCGGAGCATAAAGCACATCGGCACCGGCGGCGGCAAAGGCCGGCAGCCGGCGCATAACTTCCGCCTCGGCATCCGGGTGGCCGACCAGGAAAGCCTCGCAGCGCGCGGTGAGCAACACGCCGCTGCCCTTGAGCGCCTCGGCGGCGGCGGCGATGCGCTCAACCGCCAGGCCGTGATCATAAAGTGGCGCGGCGGCATCGCCGGTATTATCCTCGATCGACAGCCCGGCGACGCCGGTGGCGGCACAGAGCCGCACATTTTCGGCCAGGCCTGCGGGATCGTGGGCATAACCCGATTCGTAATCGGCATTCACCGGCAATGGCGTGGCGCGCACCAGTTCGGCGAGATGGCCGAGCATGGCATCGCGCGGCACCGCCCAATCGGTATCCGGCAGGCCGCGCGAAAACGCGAAGCCGGCCGAACTGCTGGCCAGCGCCTTGTAGCCCAGCCCGGCCAGCAGCATCGCACTGCCGATATCCCAAGGATTGGGGATGACGAAACAGCCGCTATCATGCAAAGCACGGAAAGCGGCACGGCGGGCAGTGTTAGTCTGGTCGGTCATGGTGTGGTCTCTTCTCTGCGATCAGGCGGGCGGCAGTCCACGCGGCAGGCCGGCACAGGGATAGACTTCGACATCCGGCGCCACGTTGATCGGCTTGTCGGCATCGGCGAAGCGGTCATACTCGTAGACCGTCATGCCCAGCACCGCCTGGGCGGCGCCATCGCCATCGGCCACCGGCAGGATCAGGCGGTGGCAGACTTTCTCCACCGCGCCCTGCGGCATGATCGGGCGCCAGCTATATTGCAGCGCCGGCAGGCGCAAAACCTTGTGATAACGCGCCCGCACCACGGCGGCATTGTCGGGTCCCATCAGCCTGCCCAGGGTCTGGCCGGTCAGCCGCATACCCCAGGCTTCATTCACCGCCTCGCCGGCCAGGGTGCAGACAAAATCCTGCTGCTCCTCTTCCCAGCGGTAAATCCACAGGCAGGGCAGGCAGTCGCGCAGGGCCAGCGGATCGATGGCGGCGCGCGGCGCCATCAGCGCTTCGCCGCGCTGCTCGGCCCAGTGGCGCAGAAACTGCCGCAAACTAGCATGTGGCAAATCCGGCCAGCAGCCCGGCGGCATCAGGATATCGCGCGCGGGATCGGGATGCCGGATCGCGTTCATGTGGCACCTGTATCGGTCGCTGCACCCGCTTGCGGCATTGTCTCGGGCGGTGGTGTGGCCGGCAGGCCGGCACAGGCATAGAAACGGGTGAATTGCAAAGTGGCATCGCCAGGCTGCTGCGGATCGCGCGAGCGGTCATAGACATAATACGTCACCCCGATCACACCATAAGGCTGGCCGGCCTCATCGGCCAGCGGCAGCATCAGCCGGTGCGCCAATTTGCTGGCGCCGGTGCGCGGCGTGATGCCGGTGCAGCCATGCACCAGCCCGGGCGTGCGGGCAACGCGCAACAGCCTTTGCCGCACCACCTCGCCATCATCCGGGCCCCACAAATCCACCGGCCGCGCGCCGATGATCGAATAGCCCCAGGTTTCACGGATATTCTCGCCGGCCAGGGTGCAGACCAGATCGTCGGCGGTATCGGCAATGCGGAAAATCCACAGATCGGCCAGGCAGGGTTTGATCAAGGCCGGATCGATCCGGCTACGCGGCGGCGGCAACAGGCCCTCGCGCCACAAAGCCCAGTGCCGCAGCAGTAGCCGCTGGCGCGGCTCTGGCAGGCTGGGCCATTGCCCGGGCGGGGCGTCTTCCTGCCTCACCCGGCACTGCCCCCCGATTCCATGCCACCAGAAGCAGGGCCGCCATGCTGGCCGCCACAGGTCGGGCAGGCCGGATCGCGCCGCAGCCGCACGCTGCGCATTTCGCCGCGCAGCGCATCATAGAGCAGCAGCCGGCCGGAGAGACTATCACCCAGATCGACGATTTCCTTGATCACTTCCAGCGCCTGCAAACTGCCCATCACACCACCCAGCGCGCCGAGCACACCGGCTTCCGAACAGGCCGGCACACTGCCCGGCGGCGGCGGCTCGGGGAACACACAGCGATAGCAGGGATGCGGCGCGCCGAGATGCGATTTGAAAGTGGAAAGCTGGCCGTCGAACCGCAGCATCGCTGCCGTGACCAGTGTTTTGCCCAGGCGATGACAGGTATCGCTGACCAGGAAACGGGTGTCGAAATTATCGCTGCCATCGGCCACGATATCGTAGCCGGCCAGCACACCGTCGATAGTCTCGGCCGTCAGCCGCAGGCTATGCTCGATCACCCGCACATGCGGATTGAGTGCCGCCAGAGCCACGGCGGCGCTTTCGGTCTTGAGCTGGCCGATGCGGCCGGTATCGTGCAGCACCTGGCGCTGCAGATTGCTGAGCGACACCCGATCATCATCGACAATGCCGAGCGTGCCGATGCCGGCAGCCGCGAGATACAGCGCCAGCGGCGAACCGAGCCCGCCGGCGCCGATCACCAGCACGCGGGCGCGTTTCAGCGCCTGCTGCCCGGCGCCGCCCACTTCCGGCAGGATGATATGGCGCGCATAACGCTCCAGTTCCGCCTGCGAAAAGGCGGCCATGGCGTTACAGCCCGTCGAACAATGCAGTGGAGAGATAACGCTCGGCGAAGGAGGGGATGATCGCCACCACGGTCTTGCCTGCCATATCCGGCCGGCTCGCCACTTCCAGCGCCGCCGCCATCGCCGCGCCGGAGGAAATGCCGCCCGGAATACCTTCCAGCCTGGCCATGCGGCGCGCCGTCTCAAACGCGGTCTCGTTGCCGATGGTGATGATTTCGTCGATCAGGGCGGTATCCAGGTTGCCCGGGATGAAGCCGGCACCGATGCCCTGAATCTTGTGCGGGCCGGGGCGGCCGCCGGAAATCACCGGGCTGTCTTCCGGCTCCACCGCCACCATGCGCAAGCCCGGCTTGCGCGGCTTCAGCACACTGCCGATGCCGCTCAGCGTACCGCCGGTGCCGACGCCGGAAATCACCACATCCACGGCGCCATCGGTATCGGTCCAGATTTCCTCCGCCGTGGTGACGCGATGGATTGCCGGATTGGCCGGATTGTCGAATTGCTGCGGCATCACCGCATTCGGGATATCCTTGAGCAATTCCTCGGCCCGCGCCACGGCGCCGCGCATGCCCTGGCCGGGCGGCGTCAGTTCGATCTCGGCGCCGAGATATTTGAGCATCTTGCGCCGCTCCATCGACATGCTCTCCGGCATCACCAGGATCAGGCGATAGCCCTTGGCGGCAGCCACGAAGGCCAGCGCGATGCCGGTATTGCCGGAAGTCGGCTCGACGATGGTGTCGCCCGGCTTGAGCCGGCCGGCGGCTTCCAGCGCCTCGATCATGGCAATGCCGATGCGGTCCTTCACCGAGGCCAGCGGATTGAAGAATTCCAGTTTGGCCAGGATGGTGGCCTGGGCGCCGGCTTCCTGCGCCAGGCGATTGATGCGCACCAGCGGCGTGGCGCCGATGGTATCGACGATGGAATTGTAGATGCGACCGCGCGGCGCATTGGCAATTTTGGGGGCGACCATGATTTTTATCCCGGCTTCGGTTCGTCGTTCGGTCAGATGGCGAAATTGTCCGCGCCTTCAAGCGGCGCGTCAATGCCCTGGATCTGGGCGCGATTGCACAGGTCTTCCAGGGTGATGCGGTCGATCCGCTCCATCACCACCACCTGGCATTCATCCCAGATCGGCTGCACGGTGCGGCGGCCGAGCTCCGAGCCGGCCAGCATCGGTTCCTCGCCATCGGCATCCAGTTCGGAGACGATGCGCACCACCTCGCCCACCGTGATGCGGCGCCGCTCGCGCGCCAGGGTGTAGCCGCCGCGCGGGCCGCGCACGCCCTTGAGCACACCATTGCGCACCAGATGCTGCATCACCTGTTCGAGATAACGCTGCGGCACGCCCTGGCGCGCCGCGATATCCTTCGATTGCACCGGCTCGGGCCGGGCATGAAAGGCGATATCCACCACCGCTTCCAGCGCATGCATGGTGCGTCGGGTACATTTCAGCATCGGTTCAGCCTCCGGTCTCGACGTTGCTTTTGCGGGCTGCCAATCCGGTGGAGCCGAAGCCCCCGGCGCCGCGCTCGGTCGCCTCCAGATCGGCCACCACGCGCCATTCGACACGGGCATGGCGCGCCACCACCATCTGGGCGATACGCTCGCCGCGCTGGATGGTGAAAGCCGCCTGGCCGTGATTGATCAGCACCACGCCGACCTCGCCGCGATAATCCGCATCGATGGTGCCGGGCGCGTTCAGCACCGTGATGCCATGTTTCAGCGCCAGGCCGGACCGTGGCCGCACCTGGGCCTCATAGCCCGGCGGCAAGGCCAGGGCCAGGCCGGTCGGCACCAGCTTGCGCTCACCCGGTGCCAGCACCACCGGCGCGGCGATGGCGGCCAGCAGATCGAGCCCGGCGGACTCCGCCGTGGCATAAGCTGGCAGCGGCAGATCGGCGCCATGCGGCAGATGCCGGATGGCGATGGTTACGGCATCACTCATTGTTTCCTGTTCCGTTAAAATACGCTGCCACGCGCTCGGCCAGGCGGGTCGCCACGGCGTGCTTGGTCATGCGTGGCCAGTCTTCCACGCCATCGCGGGTCACCAGATGGATGGTATTGTCGTCGCCGCCGAAAGTGCCGCTGGCCGGGCTGGCATCATTGGCCAGGATCCAGTCGCAGCCCTTGCGCGCCAGCTTGGCCTGGGCATAGGCCACCACCTGCTCGGTCTCGGCGGCAAAGCCGATCACCAAAGCCGGCCGGCGTTTGGCATCGGTGGTGGCGATGGCACGCAGGATATCGGGATTTTCAGCCAGTTGCAGGCTGGGTGCCAGTTCGCCGCTTTTTTTCAGCTTCTGATCGGCCGCCACCGCCACGCGCCAATCCGCCACGGCAGCGGCGAAGATGGCGCAATCGGCCGGCAGGTTGAGGAAGCAGGCCGAGAACATGTCGCGCGCCGCTTCCACATGGATGGTCTTCACGCCGGGCGGATCGGGCAGGTTGACCGGGCCGCTGACCAGGATCACCTCGGCGCCGGCCTCGGCCAGGGCAGCGGCAATGGCATGACCCTGCTTGCCGGAGGAGCGGTTGGCGATGTAGCGCACCGGATCGATCGGCTCATGCGTCGGCCCGGAGGTGACGATGATCCTGCGGCCCTTCAGCGGCTGCGGCCGGGCAAAGAATTGCGTTACCGCCGCCAGGATATCGTTCGGCTCGCTCATCCGGCCCGGGCCATATTCATTGCAGGCCATCTCGCCATCCACCGGGCCGATGAAGCCGACACCATCGGCGCGCAGCCGGGCGACATTGCGCTGGGTGGCCGGATGCTGCCACATCCGCACATTCATCGCCGGCGCCACCAGCACCGGCTTGTCGGTGGCCAGCAAAACCGTGGTAGCCAGGTCATCGGCCAGGCCGGCGGCCATGCGCGCCAGGATATCGGCGCTGGCCGGCACCACCAGCAGCAGGTCGGCATCGCGTGACAGCTGGATATGGCCCATCTCGGCTTCATCGGTGAGCGAGAATAGCTCGCCATATACCTTGTCGCCGGATAGCGCAGCCACCGTCAGCGGGGTGACGAACTGGCCCGCCGAGCGGCTCAGCACGCAGCGCACGCTGGCGCCACGTTCGCGCAGGCGCCGGATCAGTTCCAGCGCCTTGTAGGCGGCAATACCGCCCGAGATGATCAAAAGGATTCGTTTTCCGTTCAGCACGCGGCCTTCACCAGAAATCACTATGGATTGCTGTGCAAAACCTAGCGAAGCTGGCCCGGCATCACAAGTCTTAATGTGAAATTATACGTGCTGGCCGCCATTGATGTGAATTTCAGCACCATTCACATAGGACGATGTGGGTGTGCAGAGGAAGTAGATCGTCGCCGCCACTTCCTCTGGCTTGCCCAGGCGCTGCATGGGAATTTCGCGCTCCACGATCTCGCTGGTGCCGGGCGACAGGATGGCGGTGTCGATCTCGCCCGGGGCGATGGCATTGACGCGCACACCATGCGGGCCGAATTCGGAGGCCATTTCCCGCGTCAGTGCCGCCAGGGCCGCCTTCGAGGTGGCATAAGCCATGCCGGCAAACGGATGCACCCGTCCCCCGGCAATCGAGGTGACATTGACGATGGAGCCTTGCACCGCCTTCAATTCATTGAAGAAGCCCTTGGCCAGCAGCATCACCGAGAACAGGTTGACGTTATAAACCTGCTGCAAGGTGACCAGATCGGTGGCGAGCACGCCGAGCCGGCTGCCGCCCGGCCCCTTGGGCGAGATAGCGGCATTATTCACCAGGGCATCCAGCTTGCCGCCGGGCAGGCGGTCGCGCAATTCCTCGATGGCGGCCGGCAGCTTGGCGATATCGGCCAGATCCATCTGCACATGGTTTTCCGCGCCGCCATCCCAGGGACAATGTTCGGAAAATGGCTGCCGCGACACCGTGAGCACCTTCCAGCCAGCGGCGGAAAAGCGTTTGACGGTGGCATGGCCGATACCCCGGCTGGCGCCGGTGAGAAGCAGGGTGCGCTGACGATCTGACATGCGGCTAACTTAGAGCGGTTCGCAGGCAGAGGCCAGCCCCCCTGCCCTGGCTTCCTTTGGCGCCCTAGCTTCCTTTGGCGCGGGTGGCCGCGCCGAGCCGGTTGTTGAAATAATATTCATCACGCGGGAACAGATCGGCATTGATGCCGGCCGAGGTATCCAGCGCCGGGCGGAACAATACCGCCTGATTGAACAGGCGCTCGGCCGTGGCGGTATCGATCCCGGCGGCGGCAAAATGCTGCTGCGCCGCCGCGCTGGCGAAAAGCTGGCGTAGCCGCGCCGGATCGAGCGTCAGCGGCTGGCGCGAGCCGATCAGCACCGGAAATGGCTGCAACATGGCGACATGCGGAAATACCGAGGCGAAAGTGGCGACGCTGCGCGCCGTCGGCCCCCATTGCACATAGAGGCCGTCATGCTTCAGCGCCGCCAGCACCATCTGCATGAATTCGCGCGAATAGAGCAGGCCGCTATGGGAGGATTCGGGCAGGATGGCATCGGCCTGGATCACATCATACTGGCGCTGGCCGGCGAAGATGGCGCGGCGCCCGTCACCGACGATGAATTCATAGCGCGGATCGCGCAGTAGCCCGGCAATCGCCGAATCCGGCGCCTTGGCAGCGAAATCCCGCAGCACCTGGAAAACCGGGCCGACCAGTTCCACCACGCGGACATGCCGGGTGGCCGGATTGACCCCGGCGGCGAAGGGTGTGCCGCCGCTACCCGAGCCGATCACCAGCACATCACGCGGCGCCGGATGCAGCAACGGCCCAACCGCGCCCAGGAAAGCATGCTCGACCATGAACGGCCATTTCGACTGGGTGAAGCCCTGGATGAAAAACGGGCTGGCGGCGCCATCCTGGTTGAGCCGGAACAGCGCCAGGCCGGAGCGATCCTCCGCCACCAGGATTTCATGCGCCTCTGCCGCCTGATGCAGCCGCGCCCAGAACCGCCCATTGGCCGGAAACAGCACCAGTGCCAGCGCCAGCATGGCGGCCAGGCCGGCGGCAAAACGCCAGGCCGAAACCTGCCTTTCACGCCAGGCGGCATAGGCCCAGTAAAGCAGCAGCAGAACCGCCAGCAGGGCGATGAATTTCAGCGTGCCGGCGGTGCCCAGCCAGTGCAACGCCACCAGGCCGGTAGCCAGCGACCCGGCGGCATTGCCCATGATATTCGCCACTTGCACGGCAGCGACGCGCCAGCCGAGCCGGCTCAGATCGGTCTGCACCGCCTGCTGCGCCAGCGGAAACGAGATGCCGAGCAGCAATGACGGCGGCGCCACCAGCAGCACGGTGACGGCCAGCGCCGCCAGCAGCGGCGCGCCGTAATGCCGCGTGGTTTCCGCCGCCAGCAGGCTTTCCCACCAATCCGCCCCGGCCAGGGCATAAACCAGCCAGATCGAGCCCAGGGCATAAAGCGTGGCCAGTGCCTGCACGGCGAAGAAGGCGGCGCGGGTATCACGCAGCCGCTTGAGCCACAGCGCGCCCAGCACCATGCCCAGGCCATCGGCGAGCAGGAAACTGCCCAAAATGGTGGCGAAGCTGTAGGCGGTATATTGCGCCACCACGCCGGCCACCCGCACCCAGAGGATTTCCAGCGCCACGATGGCGAAGCCGGAAACGAAGACCAGCACGGCCCAGATGCCGAAGCCAAAACCACCGGCACTGGATGCCGTCACCGGCGGCGCCGCCTGGACCGGAGCTGCCGCAACACGCTGCGGCGGTTCCAGCCGCCACAGCAGCAGGCCGATGGCCGCCGCCACCAGATTGAACAGGGCAGCCACGCGCAGGCTGTTTTCATAACCCAGCGTGCCGATCAGCCACCAGCCGCCGAGCAGCGCGCCGAGCCCGGCACCAAAAGTGTTGAGGCCATAGAGCCAGCCGATACGTGGCGCGGCTTCCGCCAGGCTGTTCACCGCCGCCTTGGCCAGCAGCGGCAGCGAGGCGCCCATCAGCATGGTGGGGATGAGAATGCCGCCGAAGCAGACCGCGAAGATGCCCCAGCGGTTCGGCACCAGCGGCCCGACCACCTGGACGACAAAATCATAGAGAAACGGCCGGCTGAGCAGGGCGAACACACCGATGCCGATTTCGCACAGCACGAAGCCGATCAGCGCCGCCCGCATGCCGAGCCGGTCGGTGACCGCGCCGGCGGCCAGGCTGCCGAGGCCAAGGCCGAGCAGGAAGGCGCCCACCACCAGGGCCGCCGTCACGGAATCCGAGCCGGCAAACAGGCCGAGCATACGCTGCCAGACGATCTGGTCGATCAGGGCGGCAAAACCGGAGAGGAAAAACGCCAGACAGAGGCCAAAAAACGCCACGCGCTGCGCCTGGGCAGCCTGCATTACCGACATCGGAATTTGTCCCACCCTGATCATTTTTATGAAATATTTACACGCGAAGGTGGCTGGCACGCCAGTAAAAATGCCACATTGCCGCCTAAATTCCGGACCATTGCTGCAAACACGATAAACAAGAACAAAAACACCATTACAACGGAGGCCCGCATGAGCGAGCCCTATACGATCGGTATTGAGGAGGAATACTTTCTCGCCGAAGCCGACAGCAAGAATACCATCTCACGCATGCCGAAAGCGCTGATCCGGCGCTTCCGGGGCGCGCTCGGTGATCAGGTGACGCCGGAATTGCTGCAATCGCAGATCGAGGTCGGCACCCCGGTCTGCGCCTCGCTGGACGAAGCGCGCCAGGCTTTGCGGCGCTATCGCCGCGCCCTGGCCGAGGCGGCGGCGGAATTCGACATGCTGGTTTTTGCTGCCGGCACCCATCCGCTGGCGGTGTGGGCCGAACAGGCGCCAACCGACAAGCCGCGTTATCACAAGCTGGCCAATGACCTGAAATTCCTCGCCCGGCGCAACATGCTGTGCGGCCTGCATGTGCATGTCGAGGTCAAGGACCCGCATGTGCGCATCGATGTGATGAACCGCATGCTGCCCTTCCTGCCGGTATTGCTCGGGCTCAGCACCTCATCGCCGTTCTGGAGCAAAACCCCGACCGGCCTGATGGGCTATCGCCTCGCCGCCTATGACGAATTGCCGCGCACCGGGATTCCGGATTTTTTCGTCAACCTGGCCGACTACAACGCCTATGTCGATACGCTGGTGGCGACCGGGGTGATCGACGATGCCAGCCATATCTGGTGGGCGATCCGGCCCAGCCTGCGTTTCCCGACGCTGGAATTGCGCGTCGCCGATTCCTGCACCCATCTGGAAGATACATTGTGCATCGCGGCCATCTATCGCTGCCTGGTGCGCTGCCTCAGGCGGCGGCCGGATGTGAACGGCGTGTGGCGCAACCATACAAGGCTGCTGATCGAGGAAAACCGCTGGCGCGCCCAGCGCTACGGCACCCAGGAAGGCCAGATCGATTTCGACAATCGCCGTATCCTGCCCTTCGCCGAGGTGGTGAACCGGCTGCTCGACCTGATCGCCGAGGATGCCGAGGCGCTTGGCTGCCAGGCCGAGGCGGCGCATGCCCGCACCATCCTGCAACGCGGCACCAGCGCGGCGCAGCAGATGGCACTCTACCGCCAGCACCGCACAGCCGGCAAAAGCCGTATCGAAGCCCTGCGCGACGTGATCACCTGGCTGGCGGAGACGACGCGGATATGAAGCTTGATCGGTGTGCAATTGACGGTTCAAATTGACATCTATGCGCAATATGCGTATAGATAAATTGGGAAAAGGAAGAGATACTGCCCCGGTTCGATATCCACCTGGACAGGGACCTTTGCGATGACGAACTCGGCGTCATTTTCATCGATACACCGGCCGGCCAGTTACACGTCGCCGGCAAGGTGGTGACCTTCGACCAGACCCTGCTGGAGATTGAGGATGTCTTGATCTATGGCCGGGATGGTCTTGCTGCCCGTGCTTTCGGTCATGCGATGATCTACCAAATCGCCCATGCCGTGATGGAGCTTCTGGATGTCCGTGAAATCAAGATCTCTGGCTGGCGTTCTTCAGGCGCACGGCCCAATCGCCCCAGCCGAGCCGTCACCTTTCGCCGGTGACGCGGCCAACCTGTATCTGCGCCGCACCGGCAGCGGCAACCTGATCGAGGTGATGCGCCTGCTGGTACGCTGTGGCATGGCGCCACGACGCGCCAAGGAAATTGTCGATGCCCTGAACAAGCGCGGCGAGGCCATCGCATCGGTGGCGCATGCCCCGCAGGACTATGCCGGCCATTTCGCCGCCCATGGCGTTGCAGCGGCAGAGCCAACCATCCGGAGCGTTGACGTGCGCGCCATCCGCGAGCGGCTGGGGTTGAGCCAGTCGGAATTCGCCGCCCGTTTTGCGCTTGACCATACCTTGATCAAAAACTGGGAACAGCACCGCTCCGAGCCACCGGTTGCCGCCAGGGTGCTGCTCAATCTGATCGACCGGGCACCGGATACCGTGACCGAGATTCTGACCTCGAAATAGCCGCCGTCAGCGCCGCCGGAAGCGGGTGGCGAAGAAGCCGTCGATGCCGCCATGTTCGGGCCAGTGACAGGGCAGGCAGCGCAGGCTGCCCTGGGCATCGATCATCGCCGGATGCACACCGAGTTCGGCGGCACTGACCGGCACCGGCTCCAGCTCGGGCTGGGCCAGCAGCCAGTCGCGCTGCGCCTCGCCTTCCTCCGGTTCCAGCGAACAGGTGCCATAGACCAGCAGGCCGCCCGGGCGCAGCAGGGTGATGGCCTGCTGCAATAGCCGGCGCTGCAACGCCGCCAGGCTGGCGATATCGCTTTCCTGCTTGAGATAGGGCAATTCCGGATGGCGCCGGATGGTGCCGGTGGCGGTGCAGGGGGCATCGACCAGCACGCCATCCAGCAGGATGCCTTCCTCGGGCTGCCATTGTGTGGCGTCGGCGGTGCGCACCTGGGCCTTGAGGCCAAGCCGGGCCAGATTCTGTTTCAGCCGCTTGAGGCGCGGCTCCGAGCGGTCGATGGCATAGACCTCGGCGGCGCCGGCCGCCAGCAATTGCGCCGTCTTGCCGCCCGGCGCGGCACAGATATCGGCCAGCCGCTGGCCAGCCAGATCGGGGCCAGCCAGATCGGCGCCAAACAGCCGCGCCGGCAAGGCCGCCGCCGCATCCTGCACCCACCAGGCCGCCGGCTGCTCGGCAAAACCCGGCAGGCCATCCACCGCGCCGCCGGCCAGGCGGCGCAGGCTGCCGCTGGGCAGCAGGCTGGCGCCGAGCGGAGCGGCCCACTCCGCTGCCAGGCCCGGCTTCACGCTGATATCCAGCGCCGCTTCGGCGAGATTCGCCGCCATGATGTCGCGCGCCAGGGCCGGGCCATAGGCGGCTTCCCAGCGCCGCCGCAGCCAGGCCGGGGTATTGAGCCGGGCGGCATCCTGCCCGGCAACGATGGCAGCGCCCTCGCGGCCGGCACGGCGCAGCACGGCATTGACCAGGCCGCGCGCCTTGCTCTCCGCCGGCAGCAAATCCACCGCACTCGATACGGCGGCATGCGGCGGCGTGTCGAGAAACAGCAATTCGCACAGGCCGAGGCGCAACACCTGCAACGGCAGCCCCTTGGGCCAGAGCTGGACAAAACCCTTGAGCACGGCATCCACCTGGCCCAGCCGGCGCAGGCAGGTGGCGACCAGGCGGCGCACAAAGGCACGGTCGCGCTCGGCCAGGCGGGCAAAGCCAAGCGCCGTCTCGGCCATGGCTTCATCCAGCGGGCGATGGCGGCGCAGCACGGCCTCCAGCAGATCGGCGGCGACGCGGCGGGGAATGGGATCGGTCATGGGCGCTCTTCTAGAGCCATTTTTCGCTATAGTCGATGCATGGGGCGATCGATCATGGGGGCATAATCGATCATGAGACAGCCGGAGGAGCAAGATGAGCCTGTTGAGCAAGGCCGAGGCAGAGGCGATCCTGAAACGGAATTTTCCGCCCTGGATCGTGGAACTGGACCTGCGTTTCGAGACTTTGGAAAAAGGCCGCGCCGTGTTGCGGCTGCCCAACAACCCGCGCCTGGCCGGGGCCGGCGGGCTGCTCGGCGGCCCGGCGCTGATGGCGGCGGCGGATACCGCCATGGCCTTTGCCGTGGCCAGCGCCCTGCCCGGCTTTGCCGCCATCACCACGGTGACCCAGACGATCAGCCTGTTCCGCCCGGTGCTGGATAGCGATGTGTTGTGCGAGGCAAGGCTGCTGCGCCTGGGCCGCGCCCTGGCTTTCGGCGAAGTGCTGTTCCGCGTGCTGGGCGGCGAGGCCCCGGTGGCCCAGGCCACCGGCAGCTATGCCCTGCCGCCGGCCAATTCGACCCGCTAAATCTGGTGCAGGAAGCCGACAAAGATGAAATCCACCCGCCCGGCTGCCGGGCTGCCTTGTGTGCCGGCAGCAGAGAACGGCACCGCCAGGCGGAAAAGCCGGCCATGGCGCCCCTCGGCATGGCGGAACTGGCCTTCGCTATACCAGGGCTGGGCGGTTTCGATGATGCGGCGATAATGCGGCACCACGTCGTTATGCAGCACCAGCACGCCAGCCTCGTCGATAAAGCGGCCCTTGGCGCCAAAGCCGCGGGCCTGCACCACATCATCGCCTTCCAGCCGGATGCGGAAACGCGGCCCGCCATCCGCCGCCGCCCCATGCACCACCTCATTCACGATCAGGCTGGATAACGCACCGCGCAGACACAGCGGATCGAATTGCTCACGCGGCGGCGGCAGCGCGCTGGCGCCGCGCAGGGCGTGCCAGTGATCATAAAGCGGCAGCAGGCCGGGATGCCGGATGGTGGCGCGGAACGGATCGGCGGCGGCAGCATCCACGGCAAGCTCCCGTCACATCGGCGCCATCACACGCTCGGCCGGAAAATGCAGCACCACGCGGGTGCCGCGCCCGACTTCGCTATGCAGCGACAGGTCGGCCTGATGCGCCTCGGCATAAGCCCGCACCAGCGCCAGCCCGAGGCCGACGCCACCATATTGCCGGCTGCGCGCCGCATCGGCCTGCTCGAACGGGGTGAAGATACGCTCACGATCCGCCGGCGCGATGCCGATGCCGTTATCCTGCACCCAGATATCCAGGCCATCCGGCCCAAGCGCGGCCCCGACACTGACGCGGCCATCGGCGGGGCTGAATTTCAGCGCATTGCCGATCAGGTTGAGCAGCATCTGGCGCAACAGCCGGGCATCGCCGCGCAAGGCCGGCAGATCGGGCGGCAATTCGTTGAGCAACTGCTTGCCGGCAGCAGCCGGCGAGGACGCACTGAGCCGCAGGCAGATACCTACCGTCTCGTCCAGATCGATCTCGGTTTCCTGCAGGCCGACACGATTGGCCTCAACCCGGGCGAGGTCGAGAATATCGTCGATGATGGCGAGCAGATGCGTGGCGCTGGCATGGATGTCACGCACATATTCATCGTATTTCGGCGATTGCGGGCCGAACAGCTTCTGCCGCACGATATCGGAGAAGCCGATCACCGCGTTGAGCGGCGTGCGCAATTCATGGCTCATATTGGCCAGGAAACTGGATTTGGCGCGGCTGGCACGTTCAGCGGCATCGCGCGCCCGCGTCACTTCCGCCACCAGTTCCTCCAGGCGCCGGTTCTGCCGCGCCAGGGTTTCGCTGGCCTCGTGCAACTCGGTGATATCCAGCAGCAGCAGGGCGGTATCGTCATGCGGCGTATGGCGCCGCAGCGGCCGCACCCAGCGGCCCGACAGGGTGCGCAGCGGCGATGCCGGCTGGCTGCCGGCGGCCAGCGCCGCCTCCACCTCCATCGGCTTCAGCCCGCCGGCCAGCAGCAGGCTGGCCAGATCGGCGCCAGGCCGCAGCCGGTCGGCTTCCAGCCGCAGCAGGTCGGCGAATTTGCGGTTCCACAAGGTGACGCGGCCCTGATCATCGCTGAACACAAAAGCTTCCGTGCTTTCCGCCACATCCAGCAGAGCCTCGCGGGCGGCGCCGGTGCGCTCCAGCAGATCGCGATTTTCATCGCGCAGGCGGCGGTTGCGCGTGATCATGCCATGCACGATGCGGCTGGAGAGCATCATCGCCAGCACATAGACCAAAGCCATGGCGCTGAGCGCATAATACGTTGCCTCGCCGCGCAGCAGGAATGCCACCACATAGGGCAGCACCGTGCAGACCACGAAGGCGGCGGCGGCCAGCGGCATCGCCGCCAGGGTGGTGGCAGCGCCCGAAACCATGCCGGCTGCCACGGTGAGCAGGAAAATCTGCCGCGCCGGATCGAGATCGCCGAGAAACAGCGCCCCCATACCCCACAGGCCGCCACCCATCACGGCCGAGGCGACCGCCTGGCGGCGGCGGAATTTCAGGCGCCGGCTGCGCTGTTCCGGTGTGAGCGGCAGCGCGCGCGGCACGGCGGCAGCCCGGGCCTGCCAGCGCCGCTGCGCCAGCCACCAGCCGCCCAGCATGGTGCCGCCATACAGCATATGGGCCAGCCACCACAGGCCGATCCGGGTCAGCGGCAGATCGGGCAGCAGGGTGATGGCGGTGATCGAGGCAACGGCGAGCGTGACCGCCGCATTCAGCGGCACGGTCTGGCGATAGCTGGTGAACAGCGGATCGCTGCCGTCATCCGGGCCGTTTGCGGCCATTCTATCCCCCACCTCCATCATGCGGCACTACCAGCCGTTGATACGATCCCATTCCGCGATCACCTCGCCACCGGCGCCAGGCTGGCCCGAAACGACGTAATAGCGATCATACATCGCTGCCGTCATGCAGGAATGATTGGGCAGCACGCGCAGCCGGCTGCCGACCGGAAAACGCTCGAAGGGCAGCGCGGTACCGGCCTGTTCCGGTGTGGCCGGCGCGACCAGGCCATGTTCCTGATGCACATCGGTGACCGCCAGGCCGGGCAAAGGCAGGGCGCCGCCGGGCAGGCAGACCAGGCCATAGCCGGTATGCGGGCGGTGTTCATTGGCACCGACATCCTTCGACAGCGCCAGGCCGCCGGCATCGATCAGCAGATGATTGCGGCCGCGATGCCGGCCGGTGACCGAGGCCAGCACGGACACTGCGATATCCTCCAGGCCACAGGTGCCGAGCCCGGCCTGGAACAGGTCGAAGAACACATAATTGCCCGGGCGTATCTCGGTGACACCGGGCAAAGCGGCGGCAAACAGCGCGGTGGGCGTGGAGCCGACCGAAACGATGGCACAATCATGGCCGGCCTGGCGCAGCCTTTCGGCGGCCTGCACCACGCCGGCGCGCTCGGCCTCGGCAATGGCGGCGATCTCGGCCGTGGAACGGGCATGATAGGAATGGCCGGCATGGGTCAGCACCCCGGCCAGGGTGGCGCCCGGCTGACTCAAGGCTGCAGCCAGCGGCAGCAAGCTATCGGCATCCGGTGCAATGCCGGCGCGACCAAGACCGGTATCGATCTTGATCAGCACGCGGAAGCTGACGCCCAGGGCGCGGCCACGTTCGGCAATCGCCTGCGCCGCCTGCACATCATCGGTGATCAGTTTCAGGTCGACGCCGCTGCCCACATTGCGCCCCTGGCGCATGATGGCGGCAGCCTGCTCCAGCTTGGCCGGCACGATGCCGACGGCATAGAGAATGTCGGTGAAGCCGGCAGCGGCGAAATAGGCCGCTTCGGCCAGGGTGGACACCGTGACCGGGCCGGCCGCGCCGCGATGCGCCGCCCGCGCTACCTGGGCCGATTTGGCGGTTTTGAGATGCGGTCGCAGCTGCACGCCCAGGGCGGCGGCGCGTTCACGCATGCGGGCCAGGTTGCGCTCAAGGCGGGCGAGATCGAGGATCAGGGCGGGCGTCGGCAGATCATCCAGGGTCATGCCATCAGTTTAGACCGTTTCCGGCTTGGGCGCATAGCGCCGAAGCAGATCGGCAAAAGGCAGCGGCCGGCTGAAAAAATAGCCCTGGCCGAGATCGCAGCCCATGGCGCGCAAGGCAGCAGCCTGCAGCTCGGTTTCAACCCCCTCGGCCACCACGGTGAAACCAAGATCATGGCCGAGATCGATGATCGCCCGCACCATGCGCGCCACGGCGGTATCGGTTTCAGCCCCTTCCAGAAAACTGCGGTCGATCTTCAGCACCGTGGCCGGCAGGGCGGTGAGATAGCTCAGGCTGGAATAGCCGGTGCCGAAATCATCCAGCGCAATGCGCGCCCCGGCCAGCGCCAGGCGTTCCAGATCGTCGCGCGCCCCGGCCAGATCGCCCAAAGCCACACTTTCCGTCACTTCCAGGGTGATCGGATTGGCCAGCCCGCTCTGCTCGATCAGCCGCACGGCAGCGGGCACAAAATCGCGCCGCTCGAATTGCCGGGTCGAGACATTCACCGCCAGCTCGATATCCAGCCCGGCGTCGCGCAACTGGCGGCGCAGCCGCAGCCCTTCGGCAATCGCCCATAGCCCGACCTCGTGAATCAGGCCGCTTTCCTCCAGCAACGGAATGAACTCGCCCGGCGCCACCAGGCCACGGCTGGGATGCTGCCAGCGCAGCAGTGCCTCGGCCTTGGCCAGGCGGCCATCTTCCAGTGTCACGATGGGCTGGCAGAACAATTCGAACTGGCCGGCGGCCAGCGCCTGGCGCAGATCGGCGATCAGCGCCACGCGGCGTTCGGTCTCGCTCTGCATTTCCGGCGTGAAGAAACGCCAGGAGCCGCGTTCGCTGCCCTTGGCGGCATACATCGCCGTATCCGCCATGCGCAGCAGATCGTTGGCATCGCAGGAATCGCCGGGAAATACCGCCGCGCCGATACTGCCGGAGAGCGGCACCGGACGGCCTTCCAGGCTATAGGGTTCGGCCAGCGCAGCCTGCAATTTCTGGATCACGCCAGGCACCGCCTCGGGCGCCAGATCGGGCAGCAGCAAAGCGAATTCATCGCCGCCCAGGCGGCCCACCGTGTCGCTGGCACGCAACACCGCCTGCAGCCGCTGCGCCACTTCCTGCAACAATGCGTCGCCGGCCAGATGGCCCAGCGTGTCGTTCACTTCTTTGAAATGATCGAGATCGAGTAGCAGCACGGCACCCTGGCCGGCATTGCCCGCCACACCGCCGCCATCGCGCTGGCGCTGCGCCTGCCGCGCCGCCTGCTCGATGCGATCCAGCAGCAGGCGCCGGTTGGGCAGGCTGGTCAGGGCATCGTAATCCGCCTGCCAGCGCACCAAAGCCTCGGCATTCTTGCGCGCCGTGATATCGATGAACATGGCGATATAGCCGTTCGGCGGGCCACCGGCCTCGTCATCCAGCCGGGTGATGTTGAGCCATTCGCAATAAATCGCGCCATCCTTGCGGCGGTTCCACACCTCGCCCTGCCATTCGCCGCTGCGCGCAATCGCCGCCCACATATCGGCATAGAAGGCCGCGCCCTGGCGGCCGGAGGAAAGCAGGGCCGGATTCTGCCCGATGGCTTCGGCGGCACTGTAGCCGGTGACACGTTCGAAGGCGGGATTGACATGGCGGATGATGTTGCGCGCATCGGTGACCATGATCGCCTGCGGCGATTTCTCGAACACCACGCCGGCCTGGCTCAGCTTCTGCTCGGCGGCCTTGCGGGCATCGATATCGCCATGGGTGCCGATGATGCGCAGCGGCAGGCCATCGGCGCTGCGTTCCACCACCGCACCACGATCCAGGATCCACTTGTAATGGCCATCGCGGCAGCGCAGGCGGTATTCGCATTCATAGGCCGGGCTGCGGCCTTGCAGATGATCGCGCCGCGCCAGCCGCATACGCGGCAGATCATCGGGATGCACCAGCTTTTCCCAGGTGGCGAGATGGCCGGGCAATTCGCCGGGCAGATAATCCAGCATGCTGGCCCAGCGATCGCTGAACAGCACGCGGCCGCTGGGATAATCCCAATCCCAGATCGCATCGCGATTGCCGACAAAGGCCAGGCCGAGCCGTTCCTCGCGCTGGCGCAATTCGCCCTGGCGCCGCGCCAGGGCATCCAGCATGCCGTTGAGCCCTTCGGCAATGCGGCGCAGCTCCCGTGGCCCGGCGGCGGCGGCGCGGCTGCCCTCATCACCCTGGCGCACCCGGTCGGCCAGATGGGCCAGCTTTTCCAGCGGCTTATAGAGCCGGCGGCCGAGCAGCCAGGCGCCCAGCCCGGCCAGCAGCAGCACCAGGCCGTCAAAAGCCAGCGCCAGCAGCAATTGCCGCCGTGCCGGCACCATCGTGGCGGCGCGCGGCTCGCTCACCACCACCTGCCAATCCGCCACCGCCACCCGGGCCTGCCCGACAATCTGCGTGTCCGGCGCGCTGCTGGTGAACTTTTCACCGATCTGGTCAAGCTGGTCGCGCCCGGCCAGCACCACATGACCTGCCGGGCTGAGCACCCAGGCCTGCACCCCGGGCAGCATCGGCAGGGTCAGGGCCAGGCGTTCCGGATCGGCACCCAGCACCAGCGCCCCGGCGGGTTCGGCATTCAGACCCGGCAATGGCACCGCCAGGGCGACATGGCGCCGACCGCTGGCAATGCCGGCCGGGCTGGGTTCGCCCACGGTGAAGCCGGGCCGCGCCAGCAGGCGGTCGAGATAATATTGCCGCTGCACATGGCGCAATTCGCCTTCCGGCATCGGCACCGCGCTGCATATCACCAGGCCATCGCGGCGCACACTGAGCAGGTTGGTGAAACGCGGCAGCAGCAGCATGGCATCCTCGAACAGCGCGGCGCAGGCTTCCGGCTGCAACGACCGCGCTGCCTCGCGCCCGGCCAGCCGGCCCAGCATCGCCTCGGTCTCGGCCAGGAAATCACTCAGCCTGATAGCGGCGGATTGCGCCGAAACCTGCAGCAAAGCCGCCCGCTCCGCCTCCACCCGGCGGTAATCGGCATAGGCGCTCCAGCCATGCAGAATGATCAACGGCAGAATGATGGAAGCAATCAGCAGTGCCAGATGGCTGCGGATCGACGGGGCGCGGCGGCGCAGACGCTGCCATACATCGTGGAACGGGAACTTAGTCATGCCATTCCATACCGGAAAGAAGTGTGAGCGGACATTGATTTATATCAGTCCGGCCGCGCGATCCGGCGCCATGGCGGGGCGGAATCTTCCGCCGCCACCTTGACAGGGCGGCCGGGCGCGCCTAGGTAACTGGCGCTCTCCCCGGGGGAGTGCTAACAATCCGGCCGCCATCAGTTATTTCAATAACTTAGATGCGGCCTGGTTTGTCAGTTGAGAATTCTCAGCCCATCGGGCCGTGGCCCGAGTGATATTTAAATGGAGGATCGCATGAAGTTTCGTCCGTTGCATGACCGCGTGGTGGTGAAGCGCGTCGCCGAGGAAGAACGTACTGCCGGCGGCATCATCATCCCGGACACCGCCAAGGAAAAGCCGATGCAGGGTGACGTCGTCGCCGTCGGCCCGGGCGCCCGTGGCGAAGATGGCAAGCTGGTGGCGCTGGACGTGAAGGCCGGTGACCGCGTGCTGTTCGGCAAGTGGTCGGGCACCGAAGTCAAGATCGACGGCCAGGAGCTGCTGATCATGAAGGAATCCGACATCATGGGCGTGATCGAAGTATCCGCCAAGAAGCCGGCCAAGGCCGCCTGATTTAACCCAGTCTGTTAGGAGATACGATTATGGCTGCTAAAGACGTTCGCTTCGGTTCCGACGCCCGCGACAAGATGCTGCGCGGCGTGGACGTTCTCGCCAACGCCGTCAAGGTCACCCTGGGTCCGAAGGGCCGCAACGTGGTGATCGACAAGGCGTTCGGCGCCCCGCGCATCACCAAGGACGGCGTCACCGTCGCCAAGGAAATCGAACTGTCCGACAAGTTCGAGAATATGGGCGCGCAGATGGTGCGCGAAGTCGCCTCCAAGGCCAATGACCAGGCCGGCGACGGCACCACCACCGCCACCGTGCTGGCCCAGGCCATCGTGCGCGAAGGCGCCAAGGCCGTGGCCGCCGGCATGAACCCGATGGACCTGAAGCGCGGCATCGATCTGGCCGTGGAGAAGGTGGTCGAGGACGTGAAGGCGCGCTCCAAGAAGATCGCCGGTGCCAAGGAAGTGGCCCAGGTCGGCACCATCTCGGCCAATGGCGACAGCGAAATCGGCGCCATGATCGCCAAGGCGATGGAAAAGGTCGGCAACGAGGGTGTGATCACCGTCGAGGAAGCCAAGAGCCTGGAGACCGAGTTGGATGTCGTGGAAGGCATGCAGTTCGACCGTGGCTACCTGTCGCCGTATTTCATCACCAATGCCGAGAAGATGATCTGCGACATGGAAAGCCCGTACATTCTTCTCCATGAGAAGAAGCTGTCGGGCCTGCAGGCCATGCTGCCGGTGCTGGAAGCCGTGGTGCAGACCGGCCGTCCGCTGCTGATCATCGCCGAAGACGTGGAAGGCGAAGCCCTCGCCACCCTGGTGGTGAACAAGCTGCGCGGTGGCCTCAAGGTTGCCGCCGTGAAGGCCCCGGGCTTCGGCGACCGCCGCAAGGCGATGCTGGAAGATCTGGCGATCCTGACCGGTGGTCAGCTGATCTCCGAAGATCTCGGCATCAAGCTGGAGACCGTGACCCTTGCCATGCTGGGCACCGCCAAGAAGGTGACCATCGACAAGGAAAACACCACTTTGGTCGGCGGCGCCGGCAAGAAGAAGGACATCGAGGCGCGTTGCGCGCAGATCAAGGCGCAGATCGAGGAGACCTCCTCGGACTACGACCGCGAGAAGCTGCAGGAGCGTCTGGCCAAGCTGGCTGGCGGCGTGGCCGTCATCAAGGTCGGCGGCGCCACCGAGGTTGAGGTGAAGGAGAAGAAGGATCGCGTTGACGATGCTCTCCATGCCACCCGCGCCGCGGTCGAGGAAGGCATTGTGCCGGGCGGCGGTACCGCCCTGCTGTATGCCATCCGCGCCATCGAGAAGGTGAAGGTGGAGAATGCCGACCAGAAGCATGGCGTGGAAATCATCCGCCGCGCCCTGCAGGCTCCGGTGCGCCAGATCGCCGAAAATGCCGGCGTTGACGGTGCCGTGGTGGCCGGCAAGCTGCTGGAAAGCAAGGAAGTGAACTGGGGCTTCAACGCCCAGACCGAAGAATATACCGACCTGGTGAAGGCCGGTGTGATCGATCCGGCCAAGGTTGTGCGCGTCGCCCTGCAGGGCGCTGCCTCGGTGGCCGGCCTGCTGATCACCACCGAAGCCATGGTGGCCGACAAGCCGGAGCCGAAGGCCCCGGCCGGCGGCGCCCCGGGCGGCATGGGTGGCATGGGCGGCATGGGTGGCATGGACTTCTAAGTCCCGCTGCTCCGCTCAGGAGACCAGGGAAAGGTCCGGTGGCAACACCGGGCCTTTTCTTTTGCCCGGCGGGGTCTGCTTTGCTCGCGGGTCAGCGCGCCACGCCCGCCACCTCCCGCACCACATCCACTATCAGCCCGCGCAGCCAGCGATGCGCAGGATCGTGGCGGTGGCGGACATGCCAGGCCATCTCGACCGGGAAAGTGCCGAGATCGACCGGCGATGGCAGCACCTTGAGGCGCATATCATGCGCCAGGTGGCGGCAGATCAGGCGCGGCAGCGTGGCACAGTAATCGGTCACTGCGACGATTTCCGGGATGGCGAGGAAATGCGTCACCGATACGGCGACCTCGCGGCGCAGGCCCTGGCGCTCCAGCGCCTGGAACAGGCCGGCCCGCAGCCGGCCTGGCGGCAGCATGTTGACATGCTTGAGCTGCTCGAACTGCTTTTTGCTGATCCGGTCGCCAACCGCCGGATGATCGGCGCGCAGGATGCAGGCGAGGCTTTCCTGCATCAGATGCTGCACCACCAGATTATCCGGCGGATCGACAATCCGCCCCAGCACCAGAGCCGTGCCGCCTGAAATCACCCCGGTATCGGCAAGGTCGCTGCCATAAGGGGTAAGGCGCAGGCTGATGCCCGGCGCCACATCGCGCAGCCGCGCCACGATGGCCGGCACCAGAATGAATTCGGCATAGCTGTTCGGCGCAATGGTGAATTGCAGCCTGGCCTGGGCGGGATCGAATGCCTGCTGGCCGAGGATCACGTCATCCAGCGTCGCCAGCGCAGCCGCGAGCACCGGTGCCAGTTCCACCGCCTTCTGCGTCGGCTGCATGCCATAGCGTTCGCGGATGAATAATGGATCGCGCAGCATGGCACGCAGCCGGGTCAGGGCATTGGACAATGCCGGCTGGGTGATGCCGAGCCGCACGGCAGCGCGGGTGACGCTGCGCTCCTCCATCAGCGCCAGGAAAATCGGCAGCAGGTTCAGGTCGTATCGCATCCAGTTATAATCTTATGTGAATATCTGACATTCAATCAATAAATTGGCTGAATGTCAGATATTGCGTCATGCTCTTGCCATCGAACGCCGCCGCTTCATCTCTCTCCCCGAAAGGAATACCCCATGGCACTCAAGAATATTCTCCCCGGCAACCTCGGCTTCGGCACCGCGCCGCTTGGCAACATGTTCCGCGCCATCCCCGAAGCCGAAGCCCGGGCCACCGTGGACGCGGCCTGGAATGACGGCATCCGTTATTTCGACAACGCGCCATTCTACGGCGCCGGCCTGGCGGAAATCCGCATGGGCGAGGCGCTGGCCGACAAGCCGCGCGACGCGTATGTGATCAGCACCAAGGTCGGCCGCGTCATCCTGGATGAAATCGAGGATGTGACGGCCCGCGACAATGGCGAGAAAGGCGACGTGTTCAAGCATGGCCGCCCGAACAAGGTGGTGAACGATTATTCGGCGGATGCCACCTTGCGCTCGATCGAGGACAGCCTGAAGCGCCTCCGGACCGATCATATCGAGATCGTCTGGGTGCATGATGTGGCGCAGGATTTCTACGGCGATGACTGGCTCGGCGTGTTCGAGACGGCGCGCCAGGGTGCCTTCAAGGTGCTGGACCGCCTGCGGGATGAGGGCGTGATCAAGGCCTGGGGCCTGGGTGTCAACCGCGTCGAGCCGATCGAGCTGCTGCTCGGCCTGGAAAACAACCGGCCCGACGGCTTCCTGCTCGCCGGGCGCTACACATTGCTGGACCATGACCGTGCCTTGCAGCGGGTGATGCCGCTGGTGGCGCAGCGCGGCCTCGGCATCGTCGTCGGCGGGCCCTACAGTTCCGGCGCCCTGGTCGGCGGGCCGAATTTTGAATATGCCCCGGCAACCCCGGCCATCCGCGCCAGGGTGGCCGCCATCAAGGCGATAGCCGACCGCCATGGCATCAGCATGAAGGCGGCGGGGCTGCAATTCGCCCTGGCCAATCCGGCGGTAGCGGCCGTGATCCCCGGCGCCAGCCAGCCCGGCCGCATCGCCGAGGACCGCGCCGCACTGAACGAAACCGTGCCGGCGGATTTCTGGCACGAACTGCGCCAGGCCGGCCTGGTCAACCCGGCCGCGCCATTGCCAGGCGGCGCATGACCAGCGGGGACCGGCCAGGGCAGCGTGGGTGAGAAGCGTCCAAATCCAACCACTCGGCTCAGGAGACCAGGAAGGCCCGGTGACAACACCGGGTCTTTTCTTTTGCCGATACTTATAAGTTGCGCCAATATCGTCGCCAAAATCCAGAGGGACACATATGTCAGAAGAAGAAGATGACCTCTCAGTAAGCTCGGCGGCCAGTTTGATTCGTCGACAAATGGAACGACAAGAAAAATTGGCTCGACAAGAAAAATTGGCTCGACAAAAAATAGAGCAGCAACATTTTGATAATTTCAAAAATGAAATAGAAAACTTAAAATCCGAACTTACCTTAAGCAAACGCACACATAATGCAGAAAAGATTCGTCTAATTGACGATCATCAAAAGACCATTAAGAATTTAACAGAAGAATTAGCTAAAAGCCGGGAGGAGGCTGGGAAGTCGAAACTTTCCCTACAAGAACGTAGCAAAGAAGCATCTCAACAGCAAAAGGAGCTTTCTGGCATAATCGAAGCATACAAAATACAACAAGTCGAAAGCAGCAGGCAGATCAGCGACCACCAGAAAACGATTAAAGATTTGACGGAGGAATTGGCTAAAAGCCGCGAGGAGGCTAGAGAATCAGCAGCGTCCTTGCTCAAGCGCGTTGATGAAATATCTCAGCTTAAAACTGAAAATGACGCTTTGAAAGTGCAGCACGATGCGATTACAAAATATGAGAAGGCAGCACAGTTCTGGGGAAAAAAAGCCCGTGGCCATAAAGAAAATAGCTTTATTACGTTAACTGCTTTCGTAGTAATCGGGGGCTTTCTTACCAAATTCGGATTGGATAGTTTTGCAGATATTGTTTCGGCTCTCCCTAAAAATAACGCCGGCGAAATTGGCCTCTCTGCTGTTATTTTAGTGTCGGTCATTGTGCTGCCGGCCTTATGGACACTGAAACTTTTGGCCCGATTCAGCGTTGAAAACTCCAGCTTGGGGCATGATGCGGAAGAACGCCGCACGATGATGGATACCTTCTTGTCGCTCATCGGCAATCCCGAGGCGAAAATTCAAGGTGAGGAGCGGCTTCTGGTTCTGCGCTCGGTCTTCAGGCCAGCCTCGGCCTCGAAGGATGAAGGCGCTCCCGTTGCGATGCTTGAATTCGCCAAGAGCATCGGCGACTCGATCAAATCGAAATAGGCGCCTGTAATTCATGCCCTCCCGCTACGAAGACATCCTGGCCTTTATCGAAGTGGTGCAGGCCGGCAGTTTCACCGCTGCCGGGCTGCGGCTGGGTCTGGCGAAATCGGTGGTCAGCGACCGGGTGCGCCAGCTTGAGAATGCATTGGGGGCCGAGCTTTTGCGCCGCACCACGCGGCAGGTGACGCCGACCGAGCGCGGGCGTGAATTGTTTGACGCGCTGGCGCCGCTGGCGGCCGGGCTGACCCAGGTGCTGGATGATGCGGCGCGCAAGGATGGCCCGCTGACCGGGCGGTTGCGGCTGACCGCGCCGATCAGTTTCGGCGTGGCTTATCTCACCCCGGTGATCACCCGCTTCGCCCAGGCGCATCCGCAGCTGGAAATCGCGCTGGATTTTGATGATCGCGCGGTGGATATCATCGGCGCCGGCTATGACCTGGCGGTGCGCATCGGCCGCCTGGGTGATTCCGCCCTGATGGCGCGCAAACTCTGCGACAGCGACCGCGTGGTCTGTTGCAGCCCGGGCTATGCCAGACAGCATGGCCTGCCGCGCGGCCTGGCCGATCTGGCCGGCCATGCCAGCATCGACTATGCCAATGCCCATGCCAGCCGGCTCTGGCGCTTTGAACCGGAGCAGCCCGGCGCAGAGGCCCGCGTGGTGGAAACCCGCAGCCGCCTGGTGGTGAATAACGGCGAGGCGATGCGCGACATGGCGATAGCCGGCCTGGGCCTGATCGTGCTGCCGCGTTTCATCCTGGCCGAGGCGCTGCGCAGCGGCGCGCTGATCGAGGTGCTGCCCGGCATCCGCCCGGTGCCGGATGCGATCTATGCCGTATATCCGCCAGCGCGCCATCTGCCGCGCAAATGCCGCGCCCTGATCGAGCATCTCGCTGCCGCCTTTGCCGGCGCGCCGCCCTGGATGCAGCCGGCGCCGGAGGACGGCAAGGCAAGGCGGAAACGCAAAAGCTGATTGTTCGTGATTGCCGGACAGTAGGTCCGGAACAAGCCGGCTAATCGGCTGCCCGGCTTTTGCGTAGGGTCTGTTCACCGGCAAGCAACGCCGAACGGAAACAGCCCAGAGAAACGCAAAGGATCACGATCATGGCCAAGAATTTCACCTATAACCGCCTCGACAAGAACAATGCCGCCGTGCTGCTGGTGGACCACCAGGCCGGCCTGCTCTCGCTGGTGCGCGATATCGACCCCGACAAGTTCCGCAACAACGTGCTGGCGCTGGCCGACCTGGCCAAGTTCTTCAACTTGCCGACCATCCTGACCACCAGCTTCGAGAATGGCCCGAACGGCCCGCTGATGCCGGAGCTGAAGGAACTGTTCCCGGATGCGCCCTATATCGCCCGCCCCGGCAACATCAATGCCTGGGATAACGAGGATTTCGTCAAGGCGGTGAAGGCGACCGGCAAGAAGCAGTTGCTGATCGCCGGCGTGGTCACCGAGGTTTGTGTCGCCTTCCCGGCGCTCTCCGCCCTGGAAGAGGAATTCGAGGTGTTTGTGGTCACCGACGCCTCCGGCACCTTCAACGAGATTGCCCAGCAATCGGCCTGGAACCGCATGAGCCAGGCCGGCGCGCAACTGATGAACTGGTTCGCCGTGGCCTGTGAACTGCACCGCGACTGGCGCAACGATGTCGAAGGCCTGGGCAAGCTGCTGGCCGACCATATCCCGGATTACAAGAACCTGATGACCAGCTACGCCGCCAATAGCCGGCGCTGATACCTGGCAAGGCCGCAGCAGCCCGCCACAACCATACCGGGCTGCTGCAATCTGCCAAGCTGCTAATAAATCTCAATAAACGACGATATTAGCGTTTTGTAATGCACATTTTCAGAAAATAACATGCACCCAAAGCGGGTGCGCCCTACCTTCCTGCCCGATCAAAACCAGGCTGGAATCATGCTGGCATTGCGCTCACCTAGAAGTTTTCTTCCGGCCACGCCGCATTCGCTGGAACAGCATGAAAATGCCCGCGATCTTGCCGTGGTGTGCCACCCGCTGCTGCGGCGCCTGGCGGATTACTGGCTGGCGCGCCGCGCCGGCCGGCTGATGCCGGCACGGCGCGATATCGATCCGCTCGATATCCCCTGGGCCTTGTCGCGTGTCTATGTGGTGGATTGCCAGCGCCATGCCACCCTACCCGGCGGCTGGCGCTTTCGTTTCCGCGTCTGCGGCTCGGAAATCGATGCCGCCTATCGTGAATTGCTCAGCCGCGCCGCGTTGCGCCATGCCTGGCTGGACGAAGTGGTGGCGCCGGAAATCCTCGCCCCGGTGCAGCAACGCTGGCGCCAGGTCTCGGAATTCGGCCATATCCTGCATATCAAGGGCCGCGTCTATCGCCTGGGCGGCAGCATCGTGCAGGGCAGCCGGCTGCTGCTGCCGCTGGCCGATGGCGATGATGAGCAAGTCACCGCCATGCTGGGCATGACGATTTGCAACTGGGATCTGCCGGCGCCGCTGCCGATGGCCGGCGAACCCGATGTGGTGGTGACGCATATTCCGGTACAGGAGCTGGCCTGACGATCTTGCTGGGGTGGCCGACCAAGCTATGTTCTGCCGGGTCAGCCAGCCCGGGAGGAAATCGCCCCATGTCGCCCCAGTCGTCACCCCGCCGCTTTGCCCGGGCTGCGCTGATCCTGCTGGCGCTGCTCGCCATCGCCGATGCGGCCTGGCTCTACACCGCCAGCGACTGGCTCTACCGGCCACGACTCGGCACCCTGCTCAATCCGCAACCGGTGCTATGGGCGGCGCTGGCCTTCTACCTGCTCTACTGGGCCGGGCTCTGCCTGTTTGTGCTGCGCCCGGCGCTGATTGCCGGCTCGGTCCGGCTTGCCGGGGCTTTGGGCGCCGCTTTCGGCCTGGTGGCCTATGGCACCTATGATCTGACCAATCAGGCCACCATCGCCGACTGGCCGCCACTGGTCACGGTTATCGACATGGCCTGGGGCAGCCTGCTCAGCGCCACCAGTTGCGCCCTGGCCTGCGCGCTGGCGCTGCGCTTCACGGCAAACCGAGCCAATCCTCAACCCTGAGACCATCAACACGGCTGAATTCACGCAGATTGCCGGTGACAACCACCAGCCCGCGGCTGCGTGCATGGCCGGCAATCATCAGACCATAAGGGCCGATCACGCTGCCCTGACGCTCCAGCCGGCTACGGATATCGGCAAAATGCAGGGCGGCTTCGGCATCAAAGGCCAACACTTCAAGCCGTTCGGCAAAATGTTCCACCTGTTGGCGGTGATGCAGCGGTCGCGCCGAACGTTCGGCGCCGTAGAGCAATTCGCCCAATGTCACCACTGAGATGCATAAAGCTTCGGCTTCCTGATTGAACCGCACGCGGGCACTGGCCGGCCGTTCACGCAGCACACGGATGCAGATATCCGTATCCAACATGTAGCGCAGCATCAGAAATCATCACGTTGCTGCATTGCCGGCTGCTGGCGATCTGGCAGATCGATACCGAGAGCGTCAAAAAAATCATCCCAGGCACTGCCTGCCGGCACGATCAGCCGTTTCACGCCCTGTTTCAGCACCAGAACATCCTGAACCTCGGCCGGGAATGCCACATCGCGCGGCAAACGCAAAGCCTGGCTACGATTGGATTGGAACAGCTTGGTCCGCGTTGGCATCGCTCGATCTCCTGAAGCAGAGTGAGGATATACGTAACGTATATCCCAATTTCGACTAAAAAGCAATGCAATTATTTTATATATTGCTTAATTAAGTGAAATAAGAAATAAAGAAGCCATGGAAAGTTTTGCGGCCCTGGCCGACCCGACGCGGCGGCAGATCATCGAAATGCTTGGCCCCGGCCCATTGCCGGCCGGCGCCATCGCAGCGCGGTTTGCGCTTTCAGCCCCGGCAGTGTCGCAGCATCTGAAAGTGCTGCGTGAGGCCGGGCTGATCAGTCAGCAGATCGATGCCCAGCGCCGCATTTACGCGCTCAATCAAGCCGGCTTCCAGGATATGGAAGCCTGGCTGGCGCAGGTGCGGCGTTTCTGGGGGCCAAGACTGGATGCACTGGAACGCGCCCTGGAACAGGAGAACGAGATATGACGGCGATGGCGACAATCATGAACGGCGATTACGGCGAAGTGCTGGAATCCGGCTCGGTGCGCTTCACCCGGCTGCTGCCGGGCAGTATCGAAAGAGTCTGGGCCTATCTGACGCAATCCGATCTGCGCGCCACCTGGCTGGCGGCCGGGCCGATGGAACTGCGCCTGGGCGGCCGGGTGGAACTGGAATTCTGGAACAGCCGTCTGGCCGAGCCGGCCGAGCCGACACCGCCGGACTATGCGCAATATGATGGCAGCCGCCTGATCGGCCAGATCACCCGGCTGGAGCCACCGCATCTGCTGGCCTTCACCTGGGGCGAAGCGGCCAGCGGCTGCAATCCCGGCGAAACCACCTCGGAAGTGACCTTTGAACTGACACCGGAAGCCGGCCGGGTGCGACTGGTGCTGACCCATCGCCGGCTGACGCGTAACAGCATGCTGAGTGTGGCACCGGGCTGGCATAGCCATCTCGACATGCTGGCCCGCCATGCCGCCAACCAGCCGCGCGGCAGTTTCTGGCAGCATTACAGCAACCTGAAGGCGCATTACGACGGCGTGCTGGCCTGAATGGCTCAATCGCCGCGCAACGCCGCAGCGGCGGGAAAATACAGCAAGGCCCGGGTGCCGGTGGGATCGGCATCCGGCCGGGCTGGTGCGATATCCAGCCGGCCGCCATGCAGTTCCACCAGCATCTTGGTGATCGACAGGCCAAGCCCGGCACCGCCGCGTTTGCGGGTATAGACATCGCTGGCAATACCGAAAGGTTCCAGCACCTGGCGCAGCCGTTCGGCATCGATGCCCGGCCCGGTATCGCTGACGGCAATGCCGGTGCCGACCGCATCCTGTTCCACCCGCACCAGCACGGCGCCATCCTCGGGCGTGTATTTCATCGCATTGCTGAGCAGGTTGAGCAGCATCTGGCGCAGGCCGCGCCGATCGGCCTGCAGCATGGCGCCCGGCGGCGCTTCCAGCCGCAAATCCAGGTGATGCGGCCCGGCCGCGCCCTGCACCAGCCGCAGGCATTCCTCGATCAGGGGCCGCAATTCCACCATCTCGCAATGCAGGCGGTATTTGCCGATCTCCAGCGCCGAGATATCCAGGATGTCATTCACCAGGCTGAGCAGATGCCCGGCGCTATCGACGATCAGCCGGCCATAATCGCGATATTTCGGCTGGCCCAGCGGGCCGTTGATCTCCAGCGCGATCATCTCGGCAAAGCCGATGATGCCGTTCAGCGGCGTGCGCAATTCATGGCTCATATTGGCCAGGAACAGACTTTTGCTGCGCGCCGATTCCGCCGCCTGTTCGAGCGCGAATTGCAGCCGCGCTTCCCGTTCGCGATGATGCCGGACATCGCGATAGAAGGCGGTCAGCACATCGCAGCCTTCCAGTTCGATCCGCCGCGCGCTGACCTCCACCGGCACCACGCCGCCATCGGCGCGGCACAGCAAAGCCGCCGCTGCATGCAGCCGGTCGCCCTGGCCGGCCTGATTGAACAATGCCACCAGGCCGGCCGCCGGCGACAAGCCCGGCTGCCTGGCCGCTTCTGGTAGCGGCGGCGCATGCAGATCGGCTTCCAGCCGGCCGATCAGCCCGGCCGGTGCCTGCCTGAGCAATTCGCCCGCCGCCGCATTGGCATCCAGAATGCGGCCAGCCGGCAATTCCACCATCAGGATGGCATCCGGGCTCGATGCCATGATGGCGCGGTGTTTGCGCTCGGATGCCAGGGTGCGGGCTTGCGCGGCGCGGCGCGCGGTGATGTCGCGCAGCACCGCGATCACCACCGGATCGCCATCCTGCTGCGCCTTGAGGATCGAGGCTTCGGCCGGAAACAGGCTGCCATCACGGCGCAGGCCGGTCACTTCGCGCCGGCCATGCATCATATAGGCCGAGACCGGGGATTGCCGGAAACGCTCGACATGGCGTGCATGCGCTTCGCGCACCGCCAGCGGCAGCAGGGTTTCCAGCGGCTGGCCGACAATCTCGTCGCGCTCATAGCCGAACATCGCTTCCGCCATGCGGTTGAAATCAAGGATGCGCTGATCCTCGGCAATGGTGATCACCGCCTCCGGGATGAAGGCCAGCAGGCTGTCCTGGATGGTGTTCATGGTGCCGTCTCCGGCGCGTGTTCCGCACGCCGGCTGGCATCGAAGAACGCCACCAGGCGGCTCAGTTGCGCCGCCTGGTCCGACAATGTGGCGGTAGCGGCGCTATTTTCCTCCACCAAGGCCGAATTGCGCTGGGTGAGTTGGTCCAGCGCGGCAATCGCCGTATTCACCTCATCCAGCCCCTGGGCCTGATCCTGGCCGGCGCGCGCCATCTCGGCAACGATGGCGGCAACCTCATCGCAGGCCGTGTTGATCTCGGCCAGCGTCGCATCGCCCTGGCGCACCTGGCGCACGCCTTCCTTGATCTGCTGATCGGTTTCGTTGATCAGGCCCTTGATCTCACGCGAGGCAGCGGCGGCACGCTGCGCCAAGCTGCGCACTTCCTGCGCCACCACGGCAAAGCCTTTTCCCGCTTCGCCGGCGCGGGCCGCTTCCACGGAGGCATTCAGCGCCAGCAGATTGGTCTGGAACGCGATATCGTCGATCATGCCGACAATGCCGACGATACGATGCGCCCCGCCCTCGACCCGATCCATCGCCACCACCGCCTGCTGCATGATGCCGCCACCGCGCTGCGCCGCATCCCGCGCGCCGGCACTCAGGTCGCGCACCGTCTGGGCATGCTCGGCATTCTGCCGCACCGTATCGGTGAGCAGGGCCAGGGCAGCGGCGGTCTGTTCCAGCGTCGCGGCCTGGCTTTCGGTGCGCGAGGCCAGATCGCGGCCGCCTTCGGCCAGTTCACCTGCCGCCGCTTCCAGCGCCGCGCTGCTTTGCCCGAGCCGCCCGGCAACATCGCGCAGCACCTGGATCATGCTGCCGGTATGCTGCATCAGGGTGGCGAATTCACCGGCATGGCCGCTTTCCGCCTGCTGTGCCAGATCGCCGCGCGCCAGCCCGGCCATGATGCGGCCCAGGCTTTGCAGCACCGTGTTGGTAGTGCCCAGCACCTTGTTGATGCCCTGCGACAGGCCGAGCATGAAACCCTGCTTGCCTTCCAGCGGCAGCCGCTTGCCAAGATCGCCGCTGGCCGCCGCCGCCACCAACTCGACGATTTCGGCCTCCAGCCGGGCGCCTTCCTCGGCGCGCTGGCGCATGCTCTCGCGCGCCTGATTGATGATCGCGGCACCGCGCCGGTATTGCCCCAGCATGCCGGTTTCGATGAACGGCCGGTGATACCGCCCGGCCGCTGCCGCCGTCAGCGAGGCACCGGATTCGCGCAAGTAAGCGTCGGTCTGATCCAGCAGCCGGTTGACCAGCACCAGCACCGGGGCCAGGTCGCCGAAACGCTCCAGATGCAGGATGCGGGCGGAAAGATCGCCGCGCGACGCCCGGCCACACACCTCTGCCACGGCCTGCAATGCCGCCTGATGCCGCCTTGCCCTGCCCCCGATCATCAGCATCGCCAGACTCCCGCTGCTGTCCCTATGCGGCTGTTCATGCCACGGCGAGGCCGAGCATATAGGCGTCATAGCCCAGGCCATGCCGGGCGAGATGCGCCTGCAACTCGGCCAGCGCCGCCTGCAAGCCGGCCTTGCGGTCGGCTGCCGCTTCCAGCCGCAACAGATTGCGATAGAGCGGCTCGATACTGCCCAGCGCGGCGCGCGGCGGCACCCGGCGGTTGGAATGATAGCCGGTGATGGCACCATCCCGGTCATGGCTCGGCGTCACATGCGCCAGCACCCAGTAATGATCACCATTGCGCGCCAGATTCTTCACATAGGCGAAAATCTCCTCGCCCTGCTGGATGCGCTGCCAGAGCAGCGCGAAGATGGCGCGCGGCATGTCGGGATGGCGCACCAGGGCATGCGGCTGGCCCAGCACCTCCGCCTCGCGATACAGCCCGACACGGCAGAATACGTCATTGACATAGAGCAGCCGGCCCTGCAGGTCGGTCTTGGAAACGATAATCTCGTCGGCGTCGAAAAAACGTTCCTGCCCGCTGGGCTGCGGGCGCTTCATGGCCGGCAACCCTGCACTGAACGGGCCGGCTTTGCTGGCGTGGTTCTATACGGCACGATTTCCCCCAAGCACTTGGCGCCCTGCACGCCGATACCCCGCCCTGAAAGGCACCGAAATCCGGCGCCGTTTTATTGCAATCCCCCCCGCCGCTATCTCTTGGCGCATTCCGTTAGTGATAAATATTTCAGTTCAACTTGGCGGAATTTCAAAGTTAAATTGTTTTTATTATTATTATTAAATTCTGCGGAATGACCGCCATGTATACAAGAAATAATCAAATTTACTTCCGATATATACCATTTCGTGTTTAATAAGGATTTCCTAACAAATGTATTTTTGAATATTTCCAGCTTATGCCGTTTACGGATTTCTTATATACTTGAGGATATTGCACCCTGGATTTGACACATGATGACTGCCTCGCGGCCGAAAGCGTTATTGATTGGCTTCACACCTCAATTGGCCAGCAACCTGACCACGCTGCTCGGCGAGGCCGGCTTTGAGCCGGTGCCAGCCGCCTGCACCGACCTCAGCTACGCCTTCCTGTCCGACAGCCTCTACCATGTGCTGCTGCTGCATCTGCGGCTGGACGGCGATGCCTGCTTCGAGGCCCTGGCACAGTTGCGCAGCTATAGCGACATACCGATTGTCGGCATCACCGAGGCAGCCGGCAGCGCGGCGCGCATCCGGGCGCTGGAAGCCGGCGCCAATGATGTGCTGAGCCAGCCGCTGGACCAGGCCGAATTGCTCGCCCGGCTGCACAGCCTGCTGCGGCGCTGCTCGACCTGCTCCAAGGTCGGCCGGCTGTGTTATGGCGATGTGATCATCGATCAGGTCGAACAATGTTTCCGCCACCGCAGCCGCAAGGTGCCGCTGTCACGCATGGAAATGCGGCTGCTGCGCCGGCTGGCCCAGGCCGATGAGCGCACGGTGAGCACCGAAACCCTGCTGCATGATCTCTGGGGCATGGATAGCGAGAGCCGGCGCCAGTCTTTGCGCGTGCTGATCCGGCAATTGCGCGGCAAGATCGAAGCCGATCCACAGAACCCACTTTTCCTGCTCAACGACCACGGCATCGGCTACCGCCTGCGCCGCCCGGACTGAGCCCCCGCCGCGGTGATGCGCGAGGCAGGTCGCGGTTGCCCGGTTCAGGTTTTTGGTCGGTGGCAACAGCAAGAATTCACCCCAGAAGCCGTCATGGTCGGCGCAGGCCGACCATCCACGAGTTCCTTTTTTTGGTTTGCTCGACAAAAACACGTGGATGGTACGCCTTCGCGTACCATGACGGTCTTTGTTGTTGCGCCAAACTCGGCCAACACCCGACATGCCTTGACGACGCCTCACTGCATCAGCGTATCAAACAGATCGTTCCATGACGGGTTATCGCGATGGATCAGCCGCACCTTCCAGGCGCGATTCCAGGTCTTCAGGGTTTTCTCACGGGCGATTGCAGCGTCGATACTGTCATGGCGCTCCGTATAGACCAGCCGTCGCAGGCCATAGCGCTTGGTGAAGCCTGCCACAATGCCGGCACGATGCTCGCCGATGCGGCGCAGCAGATCGCTGGTCACACCGATATAGAGAATACCATCGGGTTTGTTGGTGAGGATATAGACCCATCCGCCCCGCATGATGCGTATCTCCGTCACCTCTCAACGTTTAGCAGAAGCAAGCTTCTGCCTATCCTCACATCAAAGTTCGTCATGGTACGCGAAGGCGTACCATCCACGTTTTTCTTTGTTTGATGCTCTGACAAAAAGGCAACACGTGGATGGTCGGCCTGCGCCGACCATGACGGCCTTAGCCGCCCCTACCAGGCGGCTTGCAGCAGGCCGACGATATCCTCAGGGCCACGGATCGGGCGCGGATTGGTGCGGACCCAGAGATTTTCCATGGCGCCCTCGGCGATCCTGGCGAATTGCGTCGGTTCCACCTTGAGGTCGCGCAGCCGGCCGGGCTGGCCCAGGCTGGCAATCAATTCAGCCACCGCCGCTGCCGCATCGCCATCGGCACGGCCGAGTGCGGCGGCGATACGCGCCTGCTGCGGCGCCGTCTCGGCCAGATTGTAGCGCATCACCTGCGGCAGCATGATGCAGGAAGTGTGGCCATGGCTCATGCCGGTGACGGCGCCCAGGCTGTGGCCGATGCCGTGGCTGGCGCCATAAGGCACACGCAGGATGCCGAAGCCGGACAGCCAGGCCGCCTGCAGGCATTCGAGCCGCGCCGCCATGTCGTCCGGCTGGCGCATGCTTTGCGGCAGCGCCTGAGCGAACAAGCGCAAAGCATGCAGCGAGGTGGCCTCGATCAGCGGCGAGGGCTGGATCGAGCAGATGCCTTCCACGGCATGATCCACGGCGCGAATGGCCGTGGAGAGCCACAGCCATTGCGGCGTATGCACCGTCACCGCCGGATCGAGGATCACCGCGGCGGCGCCGATCTCGCGCCCGACATAACCGTGCTTGATCTGCCGCACCGGATCGGTACAGCCGCCGAAATTGGAAAATTCCGCTGCCGACAGCGTGGTGGACAACACGATCTGGCGCAAGGGCGGCGGTTTGATTGCCGGCATGAAACGGCTGCCGTCGGGATTGGCGCGCAGATGATAATCATCAAGCTGCTCCGGCCGCGTCAGGCCATGCGCCAGCACGATCAGCGCCACCTTCACGGTATCAATCGCGGTGCCGCCGCCAAAGGTCAGGATCAGATCCGGCGCGGCGGCGCGGATCGCCTCGGCGCAGGCGATGACACTGGGGCGCGGTGTATGCTCGCGACATTCATCGAAGGTGCCGGCATGGCGCGGCCCGAGCGCCTGGCGGATTTTCTCCACCGCCTCGGTCTGGCGGTTCAGTGTCTTGCTGGTGACGATGAAGATGCGGCCGGCGCCGCGCCGTTCGGCTTCTTCCAGCACCGCCTCGGCGGCCGGCTTGCCCCAGATCACCCGGTCTTGCGCCAGGAATTCATGCATGCCCGCATTCATGCGGCGCCTCCCCGTCAGGTTTTCTCCCTGACGGGGAGTATGGCCGGATCAGTCGACCTGCTTCAACACCTTGGCCAGGATGCCGAAGATCTCGTCGATATGGCCCTTGTTGAGGATCAGCGGCGGCGACAGTGCGATGGTGTCGCCGGTCAGCCGCGCCATCAGGCCCTGCTCAAAGCATTTCACGAATACCTCGTAGCCGCGCTTGGTCGGCGCGCCGTCACGCGGTGCCAGTTCGATGGCGGCCATGATACCGATATTGCGGATATCGATCACATGCGGCAGGTCCTTCAGGCTATGCGCGGCTTCCTCCCAATAGGGTGCCAGGGCAGCGGCATTCTCGAAGATACCTTCATCGCGATACACATCCAGCGTCGCCAGGCCGGCGGCGCAGGCCAGGGCATGGGCCGAATAGGTGTAGCCGTGGAACAGCTCGATCATATGTTCCGGCCCCTGCATGAAGGCATCGAAGACATGCTTGCGGGTGAACACGGCGGCAGCCGGCACGGCGGCATTGGTCAGGCCCTTGGCGGTGGTCATCAGATCGGGGATGACACCGAAGGTTTCGGCCGCGAAAGCCGTGCCGGTGCGGCCGAAGCCGGTGATCACTTCATCAAAAATCAGCAGAATGCCGTGCTTGTCGCAAATCTGGCGCAGCTTCTGCAGATAGCCCTTGGGCGGCGGCAGCACGCCGGTGGAACCGGCCACCGGCTCGACGATCACGGCGGCGATGGTGCTGGCATCATGCAGAGCCACGATGCGCTCCAGGTCATCAGCCAGATGCGCGCCCCAATCCGGCAGGCCCTTGGAAAACGCCATGTCCTTCAGGCTATGGGTATGCGGCAGATGATCCACGCCGGCCAGCATCGGGCCGAATACCTTGCGGTTGGACACGATGCCACCGACCGAGATGCCGCCGAAGCCGACACCGTGATAGCCGCGCTCGCGGCCGATCAGCCGGGTGCGGGCGCCATCGCCACGGGCGCGATGATAGGCCAGCGCGATCTTGAGCGCGGTATCCACTGCTTCCGAACCGGAATTGGCAAAGAACACATGTTTGAGATCCCCCGGCGCCAGATGTGCCAGCCGGGCGGCGAATTCAAACGCCTTGGGATGGCCCATCTGGAAGGTGGGGGCGAAATCCATTTCCGCCGCCTGCTTCTGGATCGCATCCACGATCGGCTGGCGGCAATGGCCGGCATTGACACACCACAGGCCGGCGCTGCCATCGATCACCTGGCGGCCGTCATGGGTGGTGTAATGCATGTCCTTGGCGCCGACCAGCAGGCGCGGATTGGCCTTGAACTGGCGGTTGGCGGTGAACGGCATCCACCAGGATTCCAGATCGTTGGGTACGGCGGCAGTCTGGCCCATTTTGTCCTCTTTCAAGCGCAGGCGCGGAAACTGCCCGGAGTCTCCGCCGAAGCGGCGCCGGAAACAACGCTTTTATGCTCGGCCTAAACCCTTGATATTGATATGGCAGGGCAAACACCGTTAAATATATTGAACAGCGAAACAGCATGGTGGAGGCCCGGATGGACAGTGAGATCGATATCGGCGGCCGGCTCAAGCTGGTGCGCCAGCAGCGCAAACTGTCGCAGCGCGAACTGGCCCGCCGTGCCGGGGTGACCAATGCCACCGTGTCGCTGATCGAGGCCAACCGGGTCAATCCCTCGGTGGGGGCGCTGAAGCGGGTGCTGGATGGCCTGCCGATGAGCCTGGCGGAATTCTTCGCGCTGGAAAGCCCGGCGCCGCGCAAGGCCTTCTATGCCGCCGAGGAACTGGTGCAGGTCGGCAAGGGCAAGATCAGCTACCGCCAGGTCGGCGCCGATCTATCCGGCCGCGCGCTGCAAATTCTGGTGGAGCGCTACGCCCCCGGCGCCGATACCGGCCGCGTGCTGCTGCGCCATGAAGGCGAGGAAGGCGGCGTGGTGCTGGCCGGCCGCATCGAGGTGACCGTGGCCGGCCAGGCCCGCCTGCTCGGCCCTGGCGACGCCTATTATTTCGAAAGCCAGCAGCCGCATCGGTTCCGCAATATCGGCCCGGAGCCCTGCGAAATCATCAGCGCCTGCACGCCGCCGAGTTTTTAGGCGGGCGCGTTTTTAGCGGCCAACCTCTGTGGCGGCGTACAACAAAGCCCGTCATGGTCGGCGCAGGCCGACCATCCACGAGTTTTCGGAAATTTAAGTGAAAAAACGTGGATGGTACGCCTTCGCGTACCATGACGGCTTTGCTGTGAATGCTGGCAGTCGCCAGCGATCAAATCCGCGCCGGGGCGGAAACGAGCCGCCTCACTCCTTTGTCGCCGCCACGGCGACGATCTCGATCATGTCGCCTTCTTCCAGGCTGGCACCGATGCAGGCACGCTGCGGCGGGTTGGCGCGGTCGACCCAGTCGAGCCAGACCGCGTTCATCGCCGGTTTCTGCGCCATGTCGGTGATATAGACCGTGGCCGAAACCAGCCGCGACTTGTCGCTGCCGGCCTCGGCCAGTTGGCGGTCGAGATTGGCCAAGGCCTCGCGGGTCTGGCGCGTCATGTCCAGCTCATAGGTATCGGCGGTGGCCACGGTGAAAACGAAACCGTTATACACCGTGGTGCGCGCGCGGCCCTCGGCCTCGCTGGGAAAGCGGGTGATCGGCAGCATGGTGTCTCCTCCGCCTCAGCCCGGCCCGAGCATCTGCGCCGGCAGCCAGGTAACCAGTTCCGGCACAAAGAAGATCAGCGCAATCGCCACCACCATCAGCACAAAGAACGGAAAGGCTACCTTGGCGATATAGGTGATCTGATGTCCGGTCATGCCTTGCAGCACAAACAGGTTGAAGCCGACCGGCGGCGTGATCTGTGCCATTTCCACCACCAGCACCACGAAGATGCCGAACCAGATCAGATCGATGCCGGCGCGTTCGATCATCGGCAGCACCACCGCCATGGTCAGCACCACCATGGAGATGCCATCCAGGAAACAGCCCAGCACGATGTAGAACACCATCAGCACAATGATCAGCATCGCCGGGCTGAAGCCCATGCTGCTGATCCAATCCGCCAGATGGCGCGGCAGCCCGGTGAAGCCCATCGCCAGGGTAAGGAAGGCCGCGCCGGCCAGGATCAGGCCGATCATGCAGGATAGCCGCGTGGCGCCCAGCAGGCTGTCCAGGAAGGTCTTCATATTCAGGCTGCCCTGCGCCGCCGAAATCACCAGCGCGCCGACCACACCGAGCGCCGCCGCCTCGGTGGCGGTGGCAATGCCGGTATAGATCGAGCCGAGCACGGCCAGGATCAGGCCGACGGTGGGCAGCAGATGGCGCGAAGCCCACACTTTCTGAACAAAATTATAGCGCTCGGTAGGCATCGGAATCTTGCCCGGATTGAGCAGCGACCAGACCACGATATAGCCCATGAACAGGCTGGCGAGCAGAATGCCCGGGATGACGCCGGCGATGAACAGCTTGGCGATCGAGACTTCCGCCGCCACGCCATAGACGATCATGATCAGCGAGGGCGGGATCAAGAGGCCGAGCGTGCCGGCGCCAGCCAGGCTGCCGATCACGATATTCTCCGGATAGCCGCGCTGGCGCAGTTCCGGGATGCTCATCTTGCCGATGGTGGCGCAGGTGGCGGCCGAGGAACCCGAAACGGCAGCAAAGATCGTGCAGCCGATCACGTTGGTATGCACCAGGCGGCCGGGCAGTTTGGTCATCCAGGGCGCCAGGCCACGGAACATGTCTTCCGACAACCGGGTGCGGAACAGGATTTCACCCATCCAGATGAACATCGGCAACGCCGTCAGGGTCCAGCTGGTGCTGGAGCCGAAGATGGTGGTCATCATCGCATCGCCGACCGGGCGACTGGTGAACAGCATCATGGCCAGCCAGCCGCAAGCGACCAGCCCAAGGCCGATCCACAGGCCGGTGGCCAGGATGGCAAACAGCGCGATGATGAGAAAAACTGAAATCAGGATCTGATCCATCCGGGCTTACTCCGTACGCGCCAGTTCGGCGGGGGTATCGTCGAGCGGCTTGCCACGCAGCACCTGGAAAAACTCATCCACCATGGCAATGAACAGCACCACGCTGCCGATGGCGAAGCCAAGCTGCGGAATCCACAACGGCGTGGCGTCGTTGGAGGTGGAGATATCGTTGAACTTCCAGCTCCACCACACCATCTTGCAGGCATAGAAGGCGAAAAAGCCGGATACCGCGATGCCAAGCGCCACACACCACAATTCCAGCCCGCGCCGGGTGGACCCGGTGAAGCGCTTCAGGATCAGGGTGACGCGGATATGCTCACCATGTGAGAAGGTATGCGCCAGCGCCAGGAAGGTGGCGGCGCCCATGCAATAGCCGGCATAGGCATCAATGCCGCGAATGTAGAAATTGAACTGCCGGCCCAGGATGCTGAGCAGGATGGTCACCAGCAGGGCGATCATGAAAAACCCGGCGATCCAGCCGCAGGCCCGGTAAAGCGGTTCGAGTGGCGAACGCATCGCAAGCACCCCTGTTGATTGTCCCCCGAAAACATTTCGGGCGGGGTTTCCCCCGCCCGAGCTTACGCAAGCTTACTTGCGGAATGCGTCAACGATGGCCTTGCCATCCGGGCCGGCCTTCTTGATCCATTCCTCGGTCATGGTGGCGCCGACCTTCTGGAACCCTTCCTTCAGCGCGGCCGGCGGCGGCAGCACCTTCATGCCACCCTTGACCAGCGCGGCCTTGGAATCCTCGGTTTCGACCTGGGCCGCCTCGAAGCCACGCTTCTCGGCGGTGGCGGCGGCATCCATCACCGCCTTCTGGGTGGCGGCATCCAACTTCTTGAACGCGTCATTATTCACAAAGACCAGATTCTTCGGCAGCCAGGCCTGGGTGTCGTAGAAATGGGTCATGCTTTCCCAGGCCTTGATATCGCGGCCGGTGGAACCCGAGGTGATCATGGTGACGATCACGCCGGTGGCCATGGCCTGGGCCAGTTCGGCCTGCTGCACGGTGACCGGCTGGGCGCCGACCAGTTCGGCGATGCGCGAGGTGGCCGGGCTATAGGCGCGATACTTGAGGCCCTTCATGTCCTCGATGGTGTTCAGCTCTTTCTGCTTGGTGTAGATGCCCTGCGGCGGCCACGGCACGGCATAGAGCGCGGTCATGCCCTGCTCGGTCAGCTTCTTCTCGATGAACGGCTTCTGCGCCGCCCACAGCTTGGCCGAATCGGCGAAGCTGGTGGCCAGGAAAGGCACGCCATCGGCGCCGAAGATCGCGATTTCATTTTCGACATTGACCATCAGCACTTCGCCGATCTGGGCCTGGCCGGTCTGCACCGCACGCTTGATTTCCGGCGCCTTGAACAGCGAGGCGCCCGGATGCACGGTGATTTCCAGCTTGCCGCCGGACAGCTTCTTCACATCCTCGGCGAACTGGACCAGATTCTTGGTGTGGAAGTTGCCAGCCGGATAGGCGCCCGGCAGATCCCACTTGGTCTGCGCCTGGGCGGCGGTGGCAGCGGCCGCCATCAGGGCGCCAACGGCAACGGTCTTCAACAGCGTGCGACGAAGCATGGTATCAATTCTCCCCGTGTCGTGCGGCGGCGACTGCCGCCGGAAGCGCGCAGTTTGTCATTGCCGGATACGAATTGGCAAGTCATCAGGCGCATTTAATGGGCTGCCGTTTTTTATGGCAGCGCAGCAACCTGCTCCAGAAGGGTCAGCACGGCATCGCGGCTGAACGGCTTGTCCAGCACCGGACGGCCCAGGTCGCGCAACGCCGCCTCGCCGCCGCTGCCCAGCGTATCGCCGGTGACAAAGATGAAATGCCGCGCCAGCGCCGGCCGCTCGGCTTCCAGCCGGCGCAGCAGATCGCGGCCATCCAGCCCGGGCATGCGCAGATCGCTCAGCACCGCATCAAAATGCTGCGCCAGCGCCAATTGCAAGGCCGCCATGCCGGTGCTGGCCAGGGTCACGACATGGCCGGCGCGCGACAGCAGATCGCGCAGCAATTCCGCCACTTCGGCATCGTCATCGGCCACCAGAACATGCAGGGCGGTGCGCCGCATCGCCGGCACCGCCATCGGCATGGCCGGCACGATGGCCGCCATTGCTGCGCCATCCAGCGGCAGCCGGATGGTGAAACAGGCACCGCCCGGCGCGTCATGCAGGCCGGGATTTTCTTCCACCGTCAGACTGCCGCCATGTGTCTCGATGATGCCGATGGAAACCGACAGGCCGATGCCATTGCCACTGCCGGCCGGCTTGGTGGTGAAAAACGGCTCGAAGATGCGGCGGCGCAATTCCGCCGGCACGCCGGGGCCATTATCGGCGATCACGATCTCGGCCCAGCGGCCATCCACGCTCGGCATGGTCTGGATACTGAGCAAACGCGGCGCGGCACGGCCATCCAGCGCCTGCTGCGCATTGACCAGCAGATTGGTCAGCACCTGGCCCAGTTGATCGCCATCGGCCTGCAAGGGCGGCAAGGCGCCATGCTGCTCGCGCCGCACCGTGATGCCGCTGCTATCCAGGCTGTATTCCAGCAAGGCCAGCGCCTCATCCAGCATGGCTTCGATATCCACCGCGCCGCGGTGTGGCTGGCGCTGCCGCGCCATGGCCAGGAAGCTGCGCACGATGCGGGCGCAGCGCGCCGCCGCCTGTTCGATCTTGGCGGCACGGCCGGCCAGCGGCTGAAATGCCGCCGCTTCTTCCGCTGCTTCGCGCAGCATCAGCGATTGCCCGACCACGATGGAGAGCGGGTTGTTCAGTTCATGTGCCACGCCGGCCAGCAGCGAGCCGAGCGCCGAGAGTTTTTCGCTCTGGTGCAAGGCCTCGCGCTGGCGCAGGATTTCCGCCTCCGAGCGTTTGCGCTCGGTAATGTCGCCGAGCGAGCCGGCGATGCGCAGGGCGCGGCCCTTGGCATCGCGCTCCACCGCCGCCGTGGTGCGCACCCAGCGTTCGGCGCCATCGGCGCGGCGGATGCGGTATTCCAGCACGATATTCTCGGCCTCGCCGCGCATCAGGCGGCGCGTGCCATCCTGCAGGGCGGCCAGGTCCTCGGGCGGCACGAAGGCCTGCCAGGCCGCCAGATCGTCGCCCAGATCGCGCTGGCGCCGGCCGACAATCTCCTCCAGCCGTTCGGAATAATACGCCGTGCCGTTGGTCAGGTCCCATTCGAAGATGCCATCCTCGGCGCCGCGCACCGCCAGGCGATAGCGGTTTTCGCTGCGGCGTAAAGCAGCTTCCGTGGCCTTGCGTTCGGTGATGTCGCGCAGGAAGGCGGCCAGCAGGCGATGCTTGCCGCGCGCCACCTCGGTCACGGTCAGTTCCAGCGGAAAGCGGTCGCCATTGGCGCGCTGGCCCTCGGTCTCGATGCGGCGGCCGATCACGCGATGCGGCTCGCCGCCGGCATAGCGCGCCATGCCGGCTTCATGCGCGCCGCGCAGATGGCGCGGCACGATCAGATCGCCAATCGGCTGGCCCAAAGCGGCGGCGCGGGCGCGGCCAAAAATCCGTTCGGCAGCCGGGTTGAATTCCAGCACGCAGCCACCGGCATCGGTGACGATCACCGCATCCAGCGCCGCCGCCAGCAGCGGCCGCAGCCGCTCCAGCTCGGCTTCCAGCTCGCCAGGTGGCAAACTTTCAGCCGCGCGCATGACTGTCGAACAGGTAGCCGGCGCCATGCACCGTCTTGAGCACCGTGGGACGCGCCGGATCGGCCTCGATCTTGCGCCGCAGCCGGGCGATGCGGTCCACCACATCCGATTCGGCGGTCGGCATCATAATGCCGAGGCCGACCAAAGCCGGCCGGACCCGCAACATCTCGCGGATGCCGGGCTCATCCTCCACCATAATGATCTCTGCCGCTGCCATGCTCTACCGATACCGGGCCGGATGGGTGACAATCAAGCGGCATGTGGCAAATCACGCGCCGCCTGGATGCGGATCGGCAGCAGCTGCTGGAAAACACTGCGCCGGATTATCGCTGCCGGGCATTTCCGGCTTATGTCCATAATTGTTTCATTTGTTTCAGCCGGGCGGCAGGCTAAACTCCCGCGCCTTGCCGGACCCTGCTGGCAGGGGGGTGGAGCAGATCATGGCCGTAGAACAGAAAACCGTTGCGCCAGAAGCGGCCAAAACCATGGCGCCGTGGCGCGCCCGCTTCTCCTGGGCGATGTTCGACTGGTCGAACCAGCCTTATTTCACCGTCATCACCACCTTCATCTTCCTGCCCTACTTCACCTCGCAGGTGGTGGGCGATTCGGTGCAGGGCCAGTCGCTCTGGGGTTTCACCCAGGCCGCCTCCGCCGCCCTGGTGGCGTTGGGCGCACCGTTTCTGGGCGCCATCGCCGATGCCGGCGGCCGGCGCAAACCCTGGCTGCTCGGTTTCCAGATTTTGCTGGCGCTGGCCTGCAGCATGCTGTGGCTAGCCCAGCCGGGCAAGCCGGAGGTTCTGTGGCTGGTGCTGCTGGCGCTGGCGCTGGCCAATATCAGCGCGGAATATTCCATCGTGTTCAACAATGCACTGTTGCCCGGCCTGGTACCAAAGCAGCGTATGGGCCGCTTGAGCGGCTTTGGCTGGGGCATGGGCTATGCCGGCGGCCTGCTGGCGCTGTTTGCCGTGCTGATCGTGTCGCGCCCCGAACTGGTCGGCATCACGCCGCCGGAAGGCGAAGCTTTGTTTGGCCTCAAGCGCGACAGTTTCGAGGCCGAACGCATCATCGGCCCGGCGACACTGATCTGGCTGCTGATCTTTTCGCTGCCGATGTTTCTGTTCACGCCGGATCGCCCAGGCAGCGGTAAGCCGATGGGCGTGGTGGTGCGCGAGGGCATGCAGCGCGTGGTGCAGACGGTGGGCGAATTGCGCCGCCATCGCAACACGTTGCGTTTCCTGATCGCCTATATGCTGTATTACGACGGCCTCAACGCCGTAATCGCCTTTGGCGGCATCTATGCTGCCGGGATTTTCGGCTGGGGTACCACGGAACTCGGCCTGTTCGGCATTGCGCTGACCGTGATCGCCACCCCCAGCGTGATCGCTGCCGGCTGGCTCGATGACCGCATCGGCTCCAAGCGCACCATCCAGATCGCCATCATCCTGGTGACGCTCGGCACGCTCGGCATCCTCTCCATCACTGCGGATAGCGTGCTGTTCGGCATCGCCGTGCCGCCCAAAGCCGCCGGCATGGCTGCCTTCACTTCGGCTGGCGAGCAGGTGTTTTTCCTCGGCGCCGCCCTGCTCGGCCTCGGCATGGGGCCGATGCAGGCCGCCAGCCGTACCATGGTGGCGCGCCTGGCCCCGCCCAACATGCTGGCAGAATTCTACGGCATGTTCTCGCTCTCCGGCCGCGCCACCAGTTTCCTGGCGCCGCTGCTGATCGGCGTCACCACAGCGATGTTTGCCTCCCAGCGGGTCGCCGCCCTGGTGGTGCTGGGTTTCCTGGCGCTTGGCTTTATCCTGCTTTGGCGCGTGGCCGAGCCGAAGGACTGAGCGCCAGCAGGGCGCGTTCCTCATCCACCATATAGTCGCGGGTCAGCGGCAGCGTATCGACGCTCTGCGCCAGTTGCAGCTGGAACACCATCAGCCCGGCATGGCGGAAGGAAACTTCCGAGCCGACCAGATAGAATTCCCACATGCGACAGAAACGTTCGTCATAGAGCGCCTTGGCCTTGTCCCATTGCGCCATGAAACGCTCGCGCCAATGGCGCAGGGTTTCGGCGTAATGCAGGCGCAGGATTTCCGCATCGCTGAGATAGAGCCCGGATTTCTCCACCACCGGCAGCACTTCGGAAAGCGCCGGACAATAGCCGCCGGGGAAGATGTATTTGCGGATGAAGCCGGCCGTGCTGCCCGGGCCGTCGCTGCGCCCGATGGCATGCAGCAAGGCCACGCCATCCGGGCCGAGCAGCCGTTTCATGGCGCCGAAATAGGCCGGGAAATGCGGCACGCCGACATGCTCGAACATGCCGACCGAAACGATGCGGTCGAACTGGCTCTCCAGCGAGCGGTAATCACGGATTTCGAATTTCACCTGCTTGGCCAGGCCCAGATCATGGGCGCGCTGGGTGGCGATGCGGTGCTGCTCCTCCGATAGCGTGACGCCCAGCACTTCCACGTCATATTGCTGCGCCAGATACAGCGCCATGCCGCCCCAGCCCGAGCCGATATCCAGCACGCGCTGGCCCGGGCGCAGCCGCAGCTTGGCGGCGATATGGCGCTTCTTGGCCAATTGCGCCTGTTCCAGGGTGGTTTCCGGGGTCGGGAAATAGGCGCAGGAATATTGTTTGTCGGTATCCAGGAACAGATCGTAGAGCCGGCCATCCAGATCATAGTGATGCTGCACGCGGCGCTTCGAGGCATCGGCATCATTCCATTGATGCCACCATTTCAGCAGCCGGCCGGACAGCATGATGGCGCGCGAAAACGGGATCGGCGCGGTGCCGATATTGCGCAGCATCAGGTCCATGAAATCATAGAGCGTGCCGCGTTCGATGGTCAGGCTGCCAGCCATATAGGCTTCGCCCACCGCCAGATTGGGATTGAGCGCCATGCGCCAGGCGGTGGCCGCGTCATGCACGCGGATGGTGACGCCCGGTTCGTGATTGCTGCCGCCGAAATGATGTATGCGGCCCTTGGGATCGATATAGGTCAGACTGCCGGTCTTGACGATACGCCGGAATACTTGCTGCAACAGCATGCGAGCCTCTCCCTTCTGCCTCAGGCCCCTGGTTGCTGGCCCTCGGTGTGAAATAGAGAAAATCCCCACCCATCCGGTTGTTATACTGGTGCGGCTTGAAGCCGACGACAAGAGGTGTGTTGCATCACAGGTTGTGCAGCGCAGAGGTGTATTTAGGCCAGGCGCCCTGCAACAGCCTGCCGGGACCGAGCCTCAGCCGACGCGCTCGACCGCCTTGATCGGGCCGCGCGGGCGACCGGACTTCTCGGCGATCTCGCGATCCTGCGCCGCGAAGAAAGCCTGCGCCACATCCTGCTCGTCGTCGAACGGACCGAGCTGGTCGATCGGCAGCTTGCGGTTCGAGCTCTGGGCGCCATCCTGGTAGATGACGTTGAATACCGCGAAAGCGGCATTGGGATTGAATTTCTTCTTCGCCATGGGGAATACTTTCTTTTCTAACGTGGCAGCGCCTCAGCCCGGCCAATTCTCGGCCCAGGTTATGCCCTGCTTCTGCATCATGCGCTGGAAGGCCGGGCGCGGATAGGTGGCGGCGGCAATGCGCTTCAGCTTGGGCCATTGCCACATCGGCTGCGCCATGAAGCGGCTCCAGCGCATCAGCATGGTCAGGTAGATATCCAGCAGCGAAAAGCCATCGGCCAGCACCGTGTCACCCCCTGGCAGGCCCTTTTCCATAACCTGGAAAGCGCGCTGCAATTCGGCATCCGCGGCGGCCTTCAATGCAGCCTGGCCAGTGGTATCGCTGAATTTCCAATCCGGGTGAAACCAGTCGATGAAGGCCACCTGCGGCGTGTTGGTCATGAAGGTGAGCCATTGCAGAAACAGCGCGCGCGGTTGGCCGCTGGCCGGCATCAGGCCCGCTTCGGGATGGCGCTCAGCCAGGTATTGGCAGATCGCGGCGGTTTCAAACAGGGCAAAATCGCCATCGATCAGCACCGGAATGCGGCCATTCGGATTGAGTTTGCGATAGGCATCGCCGTCATGTTCACGCGCCGCCACATCGACAGACAGCAACGAATAGGGCGCGCCGATCTCTTCCAGCACAGCCTGCGGCGCCATGGCGGCGCTGCCGGGCGAAAAATACAGCCGATACATGACGTAGCCCCCGCTCCGATTACAGCTCAGTGGCGGAAATGGCGCATGCCGGTGAACACCATGGCGAGGCCGGCCTTGTCGGCGGCATCGATCACTTCCTGATCGCGGATCGAGCCGCCCGGCTGGATCACCGCCGTGGCGCCGGCTTCCACCAGCACTTCCAGGCCATCGGCAAACGGGAAGAAGGCATCGGATGCCGCCACCGAACCCTTGGTGAGCGAGTCGGCAATGCCGGCGGCCTTGGCCGAATCCTGCGCCTTGCGGAAAGCGATGCGGGCGGAATCGACGCGGCTCATCTGGCCGGCACCGATACCCACCGTGGCACCCTGCATGGCATAGACGATGGTGTTCGACTTCACATGCTTGCCGACCCGGAAGGCGAACAGCATGTCGGCCAGTTCCTGCTCGGTCGGGGCGCGCCTGGTCACCACCTTGAGATCGGCGGCTTCGATACGCCCGGCATCGCGGGTCTGCACCAGATAGCCACCGGCGACGCTTTTCACGAACCAGCCCGGCGCCACCGGATCGGCCATGGCGCCGGTCAGCAGCAGGCGCAGATTCTTCTTTTTGGCCAGCAATTCGATGGCATCCGGCGCGGCATCGGGGGCCACGATCACCTCGGTGAAGATGGCGCCGATCTTCTCGGCGGTGGCCCGGTCGAGGGTGCGGTTCATGGCCACGATGCCGCCAAAGGCCGAAACCGGATCGCAACGCAACGCCGCCTCCCAGGCCGCGCCCAGGCTGTCGGCACTGGCCACGCCGCAGGGATTGGCATGTTTGATGATGGCGATGGTCGGCTGGGCAGCGAATTCCGACACCAGCTCGAAAGCCGCATCGGTGTCGTTCAGATTGTTGTAGCTGAGTTCCTTGCCCTGGAGCTGGCGCGCCGTGGCGACGCCGGGGCGCTTGTCAGTCGAGACGTAGAACGCCGCCTGCTGATGCGGATTCTCGCCATAGCGCAGGCTCTGCTTGCGTTCGGCCGACAGCAGCAAAGTGGGCGGGAAATCCTCGCCATTCTGGCGCGCGAACCAGGTGGCGATCATGCTGTCATAGCTGCCGGTATGGGCATAGGCCTTGGCTGCCAGGCGGCGGCGCAAGCCCAGATCGGTGGCGCCGTCATGCTGCTTCAGGCTGTCGAGTACGGCGCCGTAATCGGTGCTATCCACCACCACGGCGACAAAGCCGTGATTCTTCGCCGCCGAGCGGATCATGGCCGGGCCGCCGATATCGATATTCTCGATGCAGGTGGCAAAATCCGCACCCTTGGCCACGGTGGCGGCGAAGGGATAGAGGTTCACCACCACCAGATCGATCGGCGGAATATCATGGCGCTGCATCGCCGCGACATGCTCCTCGGCATCGCGCAAGGCCAGGATGCCGCCATGGATGGTGGGGTGCAGGGTCTTCACCCGGCCATCCATCATTTCCGGAAAACCGGTATGTTCCGCCACTTCCTTGACCGCCACGCCGGCTTCCTGCAGCGCCTTGTAGGTGCCGCCGGTGGACAGCAATTCGACGCCATGGCTGGCCAGCGCGCGGCCAAATTCGACCAGTCCGGTCTTGTCGGAAACGGAGAGCAACGCGCGGCGGATACGGACGAGATCGGTCATCGGAGGGGTCCGGAGCTGAGGGGAAAGGCCGCGCGGCGTATAGCACGCGCCGGGGTCGCGGCCAAGGCGGCTGAAATTCCGCAAAAATTCAACAGGTTGGGAATATTTGTGTGCGGCGCCGATCCGTGCTAGACGAACGGCCCATGCATTCCTACCTCGAATTCGAGAAGCCGCTCGCCGAACTTGAGACCAAGATCGCCGAGCTCAAGCAACTGGCAGATGCCGGCAATACCGACATTGCCGACGAGCTGGCGAAGCTGGAATCCAAGGCCGCCCAGCAATTGCAGGCGACCTATGCGCGGCTGACCCCGTGGCAGAAGACCCAGGTGGCGCGCCACCAGGACCGGCCGCATTATGCCGATTACATCGCCGGCCTGATCCAGGATTACGTGCCTTTGGCCGGCGACCGCGCCTTTGCCGACGATGCCGCAATCCAGGGTGGCCTGGGCCGCTTCCGCGGCCGCGCCGTGGTGGTGATCGGCCATGAAAAGGGCCGCGGCACCGAGGGCCGGGTCAAGCATAATTTCGGCATGGCCAAGCCCGAGGGCTATCGCAAGGCGATCCGCCTGATGCGGCTGGCCGAGCGTTTCCGGCTGCCGGTGCTGACCCTGGTGGATACTTCCGGCGCCTTCCCCGGTGTTGCCGCCGAGGAACGCGGCCAGGCCGAGGCCATTGCCCGCGCCATTGATTGCTGCCTGGATATCCGCGTGCCGCTGATTTCCGCCATTGTCGGCGAAGGCGGCTCGGGCGGCGCGGTGGCTTTGGCCGCCGCCAACCGGGTGCTGATGTTCGAGCATGCGGTCTATTCCGTGATCAGTCCCGAAGGCTGCGCCGCCATCCTGTGGAATACACCTGAGAAATCCCAGGATGCCGCCGAAGCGCTGAAGCTGACCGCCGCCGACCTCGCCAGGCTGAAAGTGGTGGATGACGTGGTGAAGGAACCGGTGGGCGGCGCCCATCGCGACCCCAAGGCCGCCATTCAGCTGCTCGGCGATGCGCTGGAAACCCAGCTCAAGGCCTTGGCCGGCCAGGAACCCGGCGCCCTGCGCGAACAGCGCCGCCGCAAATTCCTCGATATCGGCAGCGTCGGGCTTTAGGCCTTTTCCAGGGCGGAACGCAAAGTCGCCAGCGGCCAAAGCAATTTAAGCGGGTTGTCCGGCATGGCCTGGACAGCACCGAAACGCAGATAGAAGCCAGCCGCGGCTTCATCCTTTGCGTCGATATACATGACCCTTCCGCCTACTTCCGTTGCAGCACGCAAGCAACGGGCGCCGGCATTGAACAGGAGACGGCGGCCCAACCCCATCCCCTCGTATCGCCGGTCCACCGCTAAACGAGCCAACCGATACCCTGGGAGAGGGTATCGCCCCAAGCCTTTACGAAATTCCGGCAATATTTCTTCGGCGGACATTTCGGAGGGTGTGATGGTGTAGAAGCCGATGACTAGATAATCATCATCCTCCGGCGTGGCGACATAGGTTTTGGCACCTTCGCGTTCCGTGGTCTGGCGCGCGAACCGTTTCAGGTATTCGGCCAATTCAGGTCTTGCGCACGTGAAGTTTCGCACCGCGTGGTGTTTTGATATTACGCGCGTGATCAGTTCGAATTCCATGGCCGGTACCGAGTTTCCTGGCAACTTCGATCAAGGCAGGCGGCGGTTCAGGCGGATTATCGAGCAGTTCCAGCGCCGCTTGGTAATCCCGCGCGCTAACGATCAGGCGATCTTTGCGGTCCACGATCTCACGGGCAACCGGAACCACGTTCGACAGCACGAAGCTGGTCAGATCGACACCCGTGTAAGCGGCTGCCGTGGTCAGGAGCTCCTTGATTTCATCGGTTGCACGCAGCTCGATGCGGGATGCGGCCCGCGCCGTGGCGGTGGTCATTTCGCTGTTTCGCTGTTTCGCTGTTTCATTGTTCCGCCGCAATCAGGGCGTGGCGTTAATCTAACACCCGGCCAATATCCGTACAACATAAATCCGTACATCGGCCGGACGCAAAAATAAACCCGGCGGCATGGTGTCCGCCGGGTCAACCCTGGAGGGGGTTCAGTAAAACGGACTTCAGAGCATCTCGGCGCGGATCTGCTGGCGCAGGATGTCGATCGGCTTGAGCTGGCCTTCCACCTGGAAATGCCAGAATACCCAGCCATTGCAGGCCGAAGCGCCCTGCACATGGGCGCCCATCTTGTGGATCGAGCCCGAGGCATCGGCGGCGGCCAGGCTGCCATCGGCGCGCACCCGGGCGCTGTAGCGCCGGCTCGGATCGGTCAGCACCGTGCCGGGCGGCAGCAGGCCGCGTTCCACCACGGCGCCGAATGGCACGCGCGGCTCGTCCTTCTTCGAACGGGTCAGTTCAAGATCATCCGGCGCCGCCGGCTGCACCGTGGCGATGCGGCGTTCGGCAGCGCGGGCATAACCCGGCTCGCGCTCCAGGCCGATCCAGCGCCGGCCGAGCCGCTTCGCCACCGCGCCGGTGGTGCCGGAGCCGAAGAAGGGATCCAGCACCACATCGCCGGCCTTGGTCGAGCTGAGCAGCACACGATGCAGCAGGGCTTCCGGTTTCTGGGTCGGATGCGTCTTGCTGCCATCCTCGCCGCGCAGCCGCTCGCCGCCGCCGCAGATCGGGATGGTCCAGTCCGAGCGCATCTGCAGATCGTCGTTCAGTGCCTTCATGGCTTCATAATTGAAGGTGTATTTCGCATCCTTCGACTTGGCGCACCAGATCAGGGTTTCATGCGCATTGGTGAAACGCCGGCCCTTGAAATTGGGCATCGGATTGCTCTTGCGCCAGATCACGTCGTTGAGCATCCAGAAGCCGAGATCCTGCAACTGGGCGCCGACGCGGAAGATGTTGTGATAGCTGCCGATCACCCAGAGCGTGCCATTCGGCTTGAGCAGGCGATGCGCCGCCTGCAGCCAGGCCTTGGAGAAGGTGTCGTAATCGGCAAAGGAGGCGAATTTGTCCCAGGCATCGTCCACCGCATCCACCACGCTGTCATTCGGGCGGCGCAGTTCCCCGGCCAATTGCAGGTTATAGGGCGGGTCGGCAAAGATGCAGTCGATGCTGCCGGCCGGCAGGCTGTTCATCAAGTCGATGCAGTCGCCGAGCAGGATGCGGTCCAGCGGCAGGCCGGCATGCGGCGCTTCCGGCTCCTTGGCCGGGCCAAGCTGCTTCAGGCTGGCACGGCCGAGTTTGCGGCCGGCATCCGGGCTGGCGACGGAAACCAGGCGGAGATGGCCTTTGCGGGCGGGCTTGGGGCTGTCCAGGCGGGTCGTGGCCATGTCGGGTCCGTTTCTATGAGTGACCCGTAAGTGTTTAGATTCATTGGACTAATCAATGGTTAACGCGAGTCCGGATGAGTCCGAACCGAGACCAAATCCCAGATTTAGGGGCGCCATGGCGCCAGTGGCGCAAAACTTAGCCGGTGATGCGGTGTGGCGCCGGCCAGAGCCAGACCATTTTGATGCGCTTTTGTGCCGTAACCCTTATTTTTTTCCCAGGCATAGGCCGGATAGCGCCGATGCAGCTTCAGCATGGCGTGGTCGCGCACCACCTTGGCGACGATCGAGGCGGCGGCAATCGACAGGCTGAGCGCATCGCCATTCACCAGCGGCGCCGCCGGACAGGGCAGACCCGGCGGGCAATGATTGCCATCGATCAGGGCAAAACCGGGCCGGCGCGGCAGGGCCAGCACGGCGCGGCGCATCGCCAGCAGGCTGGCGCCCAGGATATTGTGGCGGGCGATGTCGGCCACACTGGCAGCACCGATGCCGATTTCCGCCACCTGGCGCAATTCGGCAAACAGCGCTTCGCGGCGCGGCTCGCTCAATGCCTTGGAATCATCGATGCCGCGCGGCAGCCGCGCCGGATCGAGGATCACGGCGGCCGCCACCACCGGCCCGGCCCAGGGGCCGCGCCCGGCCTCGTCGACGCCGCAAAGCGGCAAAGCCGGATCGGGCGCCAGGCCTTGCTCCGGTGCGAAACTGGGTATCGGTTTTATGTGCCCCGGCTTTGCCATGATCAGCGATTATATCTAGAGTCGGATGCGCAAAAAAAGCCAACCAGGAGAAACATCCGTGTCGAGCGCCCGCGAAACCAGCCCCCTCCAGACCAGTCCTGCTCATGAAGATGGCGAGATTCTGACCCGCCGCGACGGCGATGTCTTCATCATCGGCCTCAACCGCCCGGCGAAGTATAATGGCTTCACGCCGAAGATGCTGCGCGAGTTGGCCGCCGCCTACACCGCCTTCGAGCAGGATGCCGGCGCGCGTGTGGCTGTGCTGTATGCCGAGGGCAGACATTTCACCGCCGGGCTCGACCTGCCCAAGGTGGCGCCGCTGATGGGCCAGAAGAATCTGCTGGTGGAACCCGGCCAGATCGATCCCTGCAACAATCTGCCGCCGTTCCGCAGCAAGCCGGTGGTGGCCGCCGTGCAGGGCATCACCTACACCATCGGCATCGAATTGATGCTGGCCGCCGATATCGTGGTGGCGGCGAGCGATTGCCGTTTCAGTCAGCTGGAAGTGAAGCGTGGCATCATGGCCACCGGCGGCGCCACCATCCGCATGGTGGAGCGTGCCGGCTGGGGCAATGCCATGCGCTATCTGCTCACCGGCGACGAATTCAATTGCGACCTGGCCTTGCGCTTCGGCTTCATTCAGGAAGTGGTGGAACCGGGCCGGCAATTCGAGGCGGCGCTGGAGATCGCCCGCCGCATCGCCGCCCAGGGGCCACTCTCGGTTTCCGCCACCTTGCGCAATGCCCGCCTGGCGGTCGAACAAGGTCCGGCCGCCGCTGTGGCGGATTTTGACCCGACGCAGAAGCGGCTGATGGCCTCGGAAGACGTGAAGGAAGGTGTCGCCAGTTTCATCGAGCGCCGCGCCGCGCGCTTTCAGGGCCGCTGAGCGTTTTATTCCAGGAGAATCCCGCCGATGCAGCGCCGCTTCGGATTTCTGTTTGCCTTCTGCCTCTGCCTCACCCCGGTCACCAAGCCGGCAGCGGCGCAGATTTTCATGTCGCCGGATCAGGCCAAGCAGCTTGGCGCCCAGGAGCATCCGAAAATCCTGCAGGAATTCGGCGGCGTCTATGACGATCCGGAAATCGGCGCCTATGTCGCCGGCATTGCCGGGCGGCTGGCCGGGCAATCCGGCCTGCCGGCGACGGATTTTCATTTCACCGTGCTGAACAGCCCGGTGGTGAATGCCTTCGCGCTGCCCGGCGGCTATGTCTATATCACGCGCGGCACCCTGGCCCTGGCCAATAACGAAGCCGAAGCCGGCGCCGTGCTGGGCCATGAAATCGGCCATGTGGTGGCGAAACATTCCGAACAGCGCTACGACAAATCGATCTTCACCAATCTCGGTGTCGCCGGGGCCTCGATCCTGGGGTCGATCTTCCTCGGCCAGGGTGCCGGCGACCTGATCGGCCAGATCGGCAACACGGCGGGCGGTGCCTACTTGGCCGGCTTCAGCCGCGAGAATGAATTCGAAGCCGACCTGATCGGCCTGCAACTGCTCGGCCGCGTCGGCTATGCGCCCGATGCGGCGGCCGGCTTCCTGCAATCTTTGTCGGATTACAGCGACCTTGCCACCCGCATCGCCGGCCAGGCCGGCCGTGATCGCACCATGGACCTGTTCGCCACCCATCCACGCGGGCCAGACCGCGTGCAGGCGGCAATCCAGGCGGCACGCAGCCAGCCGGCACATCCGGTCTATCGCCGCGACGAATATCTCGACCGCATTAACGGCCTGATCTATGGCGACGATCCCAAGGAAGGCGTGGTGCGCGGCCACAGCTTTGTGCATCCCGGCCTGCGGCTCAGCTTCAGCGTGCCGGATGGCTGGCGCATCAGCAATTCATCCGATGCCGTGATCGCGCGCAGCCCGGCCGGCAATACGGCCGGCGCGGTGCTGCAATTCGACATGGAACGCGACAAGCGCAAGGTGCAATCCTCGCGCAATGCGCTGGATTACCTGACCCGCATCTGGCTCGCCAAGCAGCGCCTGAGCAATGCCGAGACGATCCAGGTCAATGGCATGCCGGCCGCCACCGCCCGCGCCCGGGTGCAGACCAAGGATGGCAGCACATTGGATGCGCGCTTCGTCGCCGTGGGTTTCCCCACCGATGACATCCTGCGCTTTGTGCTGCTGGCGCCGCCGCGCCTGCTGCCCCAGATCGAGCCGGATGCCATCCGCGCCGTGAACAGCCTGCGCCATCTCTCCGCCGATGAAGCCGCCAAAGTGCAGCCGGTGCGGCTCAAGGTCGTGACCGCGCAGGCCGGCGACACCATGGAAAGCCTGGCGGCGCGCATGCCGCCGGGGCAGCATCAGCTTGACGAATTCCGCGTGCTGAACGGCTATCGCGATGGCGAGACACTCCAGGCCGGGCATCGCGTCAAGCTGGTGCAGTAGCAGCCAGGGCATTACCGTCAAATTAGTTGACTTTGGCAATCATTCGGCGCAGCATCCCTGCCATTGCAGTTGGGAGGGATGGGCATGGATGCCGCCATGGATCGGGATGTTGCCGCGCTCAGGCGCTTCAACCGGCTGTATACACAGCGGATCGGCGTGCTCAAGCCCGGCCTGCATGACAGCCGCTTTTCCCTCACCGAAGCCCGCCTGCTCTATGAACTGGCGCATCGCGACGGACTGACCGCCGGGCAGCTTTGCCAGGAACTCGGCCTGGATGCCGGCTATGTCAGCCGCATCCTGCGTGGCTTCGAGCGCGACGGCCTGCTCAAGCGCCGCCCGGATGTCGCCGACAAGCGCCGCAGCCTGCTGGCGCTGACCGCTGCCGGCCGCAAGGCCTATGCGCCGCTCGACCAGGCTTCGCGCAACGAGGTTGGCGCCCTGCTCCAGCCGCTCGGCGAAGCCGGGCGCGGCCGGCTGATGCAGGCGGTACAGGTGATGGAAAACCTGCTACAGCCCGAACCAACAAATACCCCTTTACAGATCACCCTGCGCCCGCATCGCCCGGGCGATATCGGCTGGGTGATCAGCCGCCATGGTGCGGTTTATGCCGAGGAATATGGCTGGGATATTTCCTTCGAGGCGCTGGTGGCCGAGATCGGCGCCAATTTCCTGAAAAATTTCGATCCCGAATGGGAAGCGGCCTGGATCGCCGAAAAGGATGGCGAACGGGTCGGCTCGGTCTTTGTGGTGCGCCAAAGCGCCAAGGTGGCGAAGCTGCGCCTGCTGCTGGTGGAACCGGCGGCGCGCGGCCATGGCCTGGGCCGCCGGCTGGTGCAGACCTGCGAGGATTTTGCGCGCGCCAAGGGTTATCGCAAGATGGTGCTGTGGACCAATGGCAATCTGCTGGAAGCACGGCGCATCTATGAACACGCCGGCTATCATCTGGTGAAAGCCGAGCCGCATCACAGTTTCGGCCATGATCTGATCGGCGAATATTGGGAAAAGAAGCTGTGAAACCCTGGCTGCCGGCCCTGGCCGCCGCCAGCATCGGGGTGCAGGTCGGCGCCGCCATGGTGGCAACACGGCTGGTGGTGGATCAGGCCGGGCCGGGCTCGCTGGCCATGCTGCGTTATGGCATCGGCCTGCTCTGCCTGCTGCCGATCCTGGCTTTGGCGCGAAGCTGGCCACGCTTCGCCCGGCGCGACCTGCTGCCCATCGCCCTGCTCGGCATCGGCCAGTTTGCGCTGCTGATCGCCCTGCTGAATTTTGGCCTGGCGCGGGTGCCGGCCGGGCGCGCCGCCCTGATCTTCGCCGCCTTTCCGCTGCTCACCATGCTGGTGGCAGCTTTTGGCGGCCATGAAAGCCTGACCTGGCGCAAGAGCATCGGCGTGCTGCTGAGTTTCCTCGGCGTCGGCATCGCGCTGTCGGAAAAACTGCTCGCCGATGGCGCCGCGCCCGGCAGCGGCGACTGGCTGGGTGAGGCGGCGATCCTGGCCGCCGCCGGCTGTGGCGCATTGTGCAGCGTCTATACCCGGCCCTATATCGCACGCTATGGCGCCCTGCCGGTCGGCGCCTGGGCGATGGCGGTCTCGGTCGGTTTCCTGGCCCTGCTGGCGACCGGCGAAGGCTATTTCGCCGATCCGTGGCGCTTCGATGCCACCGGCTGGTGGGTGATCGGTTTCATCGGCCTTTCCAGCGGCCTGGGCTACAGCGTCTGGCTCTGGGCCTTGCGCCATGGCACGCCGACGCGGATCACACAATTCCTCTCGCTCAGCCCGGTGACGGCGGCCCTGCTCGGTGTGATCTGGCTCGGCGAGCCGCTCACCCTGCCTTTGCTGCTCGGACTCGCGGCCGTGCTGCTCGGCCTGCGCGTGGCGCAGGCGCCGCCGATACGGCAGAATGGCGCCAACGAATTGGAGCAAGCCCGATGAGCATGATTGCGCCGCCGATGCAGCCTTTGCCGGATTATCGCCGCTATCCGGAAGCCGAGATGGTGGCACGCGCCGAGGCTTTCCATGCCGAGATCCGCCGCCGCCGGACTTTGCGCGATTTCTCGCCCGAACCGGTGCCGCGCGCGGTGATCGAGGCCGCGCTGCTGGCCGCCGGCACCGCGCCATCGGGCGCCAACCAGCAGCCCTGGCATTATTGCGTGATCACCGATCCGGCGCTGAAACGCGCGGTGCGTGAAGGCGCCGAGGCCGAGGAGCGTGAATTCTATGCCGGCCGCGCCTCGCCGGAATGGCTCGAAGCCCTGGCGCCGCTCGGCACCGATGCCAACAAGCCATTCCTGGAAACCGCCCCGGTGCTGATTGCGATTTTCGCCCAGCGTTATGGCAGCCTGCCCGATGGCGGCCGGCGCAAACATTATTATGTGCCTGAATCGGTCGGCATCAGCACCGGCTTTCTGATCGCCGCGCTGCATCATGCCGGCCTTGTCACCCTGACCCACACGCCCAGCCCGATGAATTTCCTCAACCAGCTGTGCGACCGACCGGAAGCCGAGAAACCCTATATCCTGCTGGTGGTGGGCTATCCGGCGGCCGGCGCCGAAGTGCCGGTGCATGGCGGCATCAAGAAGCCGCTGGCCGATTTCACCAGCTGGAAATAGGCCCGGCGGCAGCCAAACCCCGCATAGCACAAACCGTCATGGTCGGCGCAGGCCGACCATCCACGCGTCTTTTTTCAATCCGGTAAACAAAAAAACGTGGATGGTACGCCTGCGCGTACCATGACGATCTCTGTCGCGGGGCGCGCGAGACCGGTCTTGCGCCATCGTTGTTCAAAAACCCAGCATGCTCAGAAAACCCGGCTATTTGCGGGGTTTCACGCCTCGTGCAGTTGCAGCGCAACCGGGGCGAGCTGGTCGGAGAGATGGCGGGCGAGCTGGGCGCGGCTTTTGGTATTACGCAGGATGCGCTCATCCTCGGGATTGCTGAGGAAGCCGGTTTCGATCAGCACGCTGGGAATACGCGGCGAGCGCAGCACGGCGAAATTGGCCGTGCGCATCGGATTATCCAGCAGCCGCACCTTGTTGCCGACGCCATCGACGATGCGCCGCTTGGCGCTGAGCGAGGCATTGTGGCTATGGCGCCGCGCCAGATCGAGCAGGATCGCCGAGGTTTCCTTGTCGGTGCCGCGCAGATCCAGGCCATAAACCGCATCGACGCGGTTTTCGCGCTCGGCCAGGGCATTGGCGAATTTGTCGGAGGCGCGTTCGGAACGGCTATAGGCCGACAGGCCACGCGCCGAGCGGTTCGGCGCCGCATCGGCATGCACCGAAACGAACAGGTCGGCATTATGCTGATGCGCGATCGAGACCCGGGTCGGCAGGGCAAGATATTCGTCGCTATCGCGGGTCAGGATCACCTTGATATCGCTGCGCCTGGCCAGGTTGGCGCGAATCTGGCGGCAGATCGACAGCGTGATGTCCTTCTCCTCGGTGCCGGAAACGCCGATGGCGCCGGGATCGCGGCCGCCATGGCCGGGATCGAGCACCAGGATGGCGGGACGCGGCGCCGGGCGCGGCGCGCGGCTCGGCTTGGCCTGCGGTAGCGGCGGATTGGCGCGCGCAGTCTGCTGCGCCAGCAGATCGGCCAGCGGCGTACCGAGCATCAGCCCACTGCCGACACCCCCCAGGACATAGCGAATGAATAACCGCCGATCGATCATGCTCTAGCCCATGACCCCTTCACGCAGAACATGCCCGATTCGGCGGACGAATCGGGCCAGATACCGGGCCGACCTTAGCCAGCCCGCTTATCCGCCACAAGCGATCAATGCCGCCGGCGCAGTTTAAAAAAGCGTAAAGCGGAAGTCTTAACCAACAGTAAAGCGCGCCCGCACGTCGTAGCGATTCGACTTGGCCCAAGCCTCGATCAGCTTTTCCAGCGCGCTGTTCGGCTTTTCCGGCAGCACGATGCGCAGCTTGATATACTGGTCGCCGCGTTCCTCGGTCTTGTCACGGCCATCGCCGCGCCGCGGCAGGCCGCGCCCCTTGAGCCGCAGCATGGTACCCGAGGAGGCGCCCTTGGGCACATTCACCGCCACCATGCCATCCACTGTCGGCACCGCGATCTTGGCGCCCAGCACGGCCTCATCCAGCGTCACCGGCAATTCCACATGCACATCGTCGCCCTGGCGGGTGAAGAAATCATGCGGCAGCACCTTCACCTCGATCAGCGCATCGCCGGCCACGCCGCCAAGCCGGCCGGCTTCGCCCTGGCCCTTCAGGCGGATCGGCTGGCCATCGGTGATGCCGGCCGGAATCGCCACATCAAGCTGCTTGCCGCCCGGCATGGTGACACGCCGCTTGCAGCCGCGCGCCGCATCGACAAAACCGATCTCGATGGTGTAGTGCCGGTCAGCGCCGCGCTGCGCGGCAGCGCCCTGGCCGAAGCCGGCTCCAGGCCCCGCCCCGGCTCCGGCCCCTGCACGGCCACGGCCGCCACGCATGGCGCCGAAAATCTCATCGAGGAAATCCTCGCCGCTCTGCTCACGGCCGAAGCCGCCGCCGAACGGACCGCGCTGGCCGGCCCCGGATGGCCCGTAACCGCCACCCGCACCGCCACCCGGGCGGCCACCACGCGCGCCGCCGAAGCCGCTGCTGCGCGGCTGGCCGCCGGCATCGATCTCGCCGCGATCAAATTTGCCGCGTTTCTCGCTATCGCCCAGGATGTCATAGGCGGCCGACACTTCCTTGAACCGCTCCTCCACCTTGGGATTATTCGGATTGCGGTCGGGATGCAGTTCCTTGGCCAGCTTGCGGTAGGCCTTCTTGATCTCGTCCTGGCTGGCGCCACGGGCAACGCCAAGCACATGATAGGGGTCACGCATGGGGGATCACTTTCAACGCGGGCCACGCAGCCGGCGGGCCAATTCGGAGGCTTCGTCGCGCTGGCGCTCCGGCATCGCCGGGGCCAGCTCGGCGGCCGCCTGTTCAGCCTGCATATTGCCATTATCCGCCGCCACGCGCAGCCAGGCCAGAGCGCGCACCCGATCCGGCGGCAAACCCTTGCCATCGCGGTAAAGCTGGCCCAGCCGGCCCTGCGCCTCGGCATTGCCCTTCTGCGCCAGCGGCAGCCAGGTACCCAGAGCGGTGAAATAATCGCCGGCCTCATAGGCCGCGCCGGCCTGCCGCAGCGCTTCCGGCTCGCTGATCACCGGCGCCGGGCGCGCGGCAGCATTGTCGCTGCTGCCAAACAGCCAGCCGAACAGGCCGCCTGATTCCACAGGAGGCGATTCGGCGGGAGGCGCTTCAACCGGGCGCGCTTCTGCCGGTGGCGGTGGCGGTGGTGCGGCGGCGACCACCACAGGCGCGGCAGCGGGTGCAGGCGGGGCGGGCGGCGCCATCGGAGCCGGAGCGGCGACTGGTGCCGGGGCTGGTGCCGGGGCTGGGGCTGGGGCCAGTTGCGGCGCTGGGGCTGGCGCTGCGGCCACCACCGGAGCGACCACCGGGGCGGCTGGCGGCACCACAGGCGGGGCGGGCAACGGCCTGGACACCGGCCTGGCGGCTGGCTCCGGGGTGATGAAGCGCGAACCGACGGATTGCGCGGTGAGCGGCATTGGCCCGCCTGTCGCCGGACCCGGACCCGGACCCGGGGCCGGGGCCGGGGCTGGAATTGGCGCCGGAATTGGGGCGGCTGGCGTCGGGGCTGCCGCGACCACTGGAGCCGCAGCCACCGGCTCCACAGCAGGCGGCGCCGGTACAGGAGCCGGCGCCAGGGCCTGGACTGGGGCTGGAACCGGCGCTGGCGCTGGAACTGGCGCCGGCATCGCGGCTGATTCTGCAGCAGCCGATGCCGCTTCCACCGCCTGTTGCGCCTGATTGTCCGCCGGCATCGGCCCTTTCGCCTCGGCCGGCTGGCGCGCTTCGGCAGCCGCATTGGGCGATTTCAGCACCAGCAGCGACAGGCGTTCCAGCGCTTCCGGCTGGCCGGCCTTGGCGGCGTTGTTATACCAGCCGAGCGCAATAGCGGTATCGGCCGGCACGCCGAGGCCCAGTTCAAACATCAGGCCAAGATTATATTGTGCCACCGCATTGCCCTGGCGCGCTGCGGCATCGAACCATTTATGCGCCTCGGCGTAATCCACCTTGGTGCCTTCGCCATTCAGATACATCGCGGCCAGATTGGCCTGAGCGCGGGCAAAACCCTGTTCGGCGGCGCTGCGATACCAGCGCAAAGCCTGCGCCAGATCCTGCTGCACGCCCTGGCCCCAGCGATAGAGATGGCCGAGATTGCGCATCGCGGCAGCATCGCCGGCCTCGGCCAGCGGCAGCCATTGCGCCGCCGCGCCGGCAAAATCACCGGCTTCATAGGCGGTCAGGCCGGCCTTGAAATCAGCCCGCGCCGGTGGCGCCGGCAACAGCCCCAAAGTGGCGCATAGCAGCGTGGCGCATAGCAGGCCGGCGTGGCGCGTGATGCCACGATTCAAGGCCTGCGATGTCGTCTCCCCCGGCATGCCTTGGCGGCTTATTTCACCACGCGCCAGCTACCATCCGGCTGGCGGCAGGCCGTGCCATAGGCCTGCTCGGTCTTGCCGCCGACGGTGACGGATTGCTGGTATTCGCGGCAATACTCGCCGGCCTGCGACGTGCCTTCACGGGTCGGCGTGATGGTGCCGGAATTGCCGCTATCGGGATTGCGCCAGGAAATCTGCTGGCCGATCGGCGCCGAGGCGGCGCGCGTGCTGGCCTGCTCCATCTGGGCGCGGTCGGCCTTGTCGAGCGAAGAGCCGACCTGATTGCCAAGATAGGCGCCGGCCAGGGCGCCGGCCGCCACACCGATCAACTGGCCGGTACCCTTGCCGAATTGCGCGCCGAGCACGGCACCGCCGATGCCGCCGAGCAGGGTGCCGACATTTTCCTTGCCGCCACCGCCTTCACAGGCCGCCAGCGACAGCGCCAGGGCAGCGACAAGACCAAAACGGGCGAAAGCCGCCGGGCGAAAGCGGGAAGTCGGGGCGATGCGCGAGATCATGATGCAATCCTCAACTTGGGACCAGGGGAGACAGAGTCTGCCGGCAGCCGGCAGTTTGCGGCCGGAACGGATGCCGGCCGGGTAAAACGCACCAGCCCGGCAATCAGGCCGGCGCCGGTTCCTTTAATATATTGTCGCGTCATGCGCCGCCGCAAGGGATGCCCCAAGGCGGCAGCCGGCGAATTTGCGTAACGTATCGTTACGCCCAGGCTGCCCCCGGCACGACTACACCCGGGGGTTGCCCAGATACGCCAAACCGGATGCACTGATGTCCGGTTCGACTTCTGACCAACTACCCCTCCCCTCTGTCGTCATGCCCGGGCGAAGACCCACTACTGTCCGGTTTAGCCTGTAGGGGATTGACGAGATGGAGCAGCAAGGCTGGGCTTTCTGATCATCCCTTGCTCCAGGAACACGGTTGACGCAAAACGCGCTCCATTCGTCCCATAACAGAGATCGTCATGGTACGCGCAGGCTTACCATCCACGTGTTGTTTTGTTGAACCCTCTGGAAAATAAGGAACTCGTGGGTGGTCGGCCTGCGCCGACCACGACGGCTTTGTGGTGAATTCGGGCGGCAGCCAGTGATCAAAAAACTGAACCGGACAGCCGTGAACCGGATGCGCCAAACCGCGCCGGTTCAGCCCTTGTGGAAAAAATCCAGGCCGCTGAACAGGGGGGCCGGCTCGGCGCCGAGCCGGGCGCTGTCGAAGAATTCCAGCTCATTGGTGCGCATGATCGAGCGCAGCGTGCGGATATAATCACCGCCACGCACCGAATAGCGATGCAGATGCGCCGCCAGACCGAAGCCGTCCAACGTCTGATCACGCTGGCGCTGCTTGGCGCGGTTGTCGCGGAATTCGCGATAGCTGCTCTTGGAATTCAGGTTGCGCATATAGGCCGCCACCGACTGGCCCAGGCTGGCAAAACGCAGCACCTCGTATTTTTCGCCATCGGGACGGTTTTCCGGCACAATGCCGGTACCCGGATTCCAGGTCCACTGGCCATAGACGGCATTGCCGAGCAGGGCGAAGCGCGAGGTACCCCAGCCCGATTCCTCGATCGACTGTGCCAGCGCCAGGGCCGGCGGGATGATATCGACCCGCAGCAGCATTTCGTCGATATCGGCCTCGTCGAGGCCGTAACGCTGCGACAGGTCGGCCAGCCAGGCTTCGTCACGCGGCCGCTGCGCCAGGCCGGCATCGCGGCGTTCGCGCAGTTTGAGCAGCTTTTCGCGATCCTCCAGGATCAGTTCATTTTCACGCAGGATATGCGGCAGCATCACCTTGATGAAGGCGCGCTTGCGCTTCTCGGTCAGGTTCACATCGGCCATGTCGATCGGCAGACGGGCCAGGAAAATCCGTGGCACTTCCAGGCTCGGGCCGCCGCTGCGCGCCTCGGACAGGTCGAAACCCTGAGTCTCGAAACGCCGCAGCATGGCATCCACGGTGCGCTCGGCTTCGGCCCGCACCGCGCTGCGATGCGGCGACAGCGCCTTGGCTTCGGCCAGGCGGCGCGCCGCGACATCGGGCGGCACCGCCGGCAGGCTGGCGCTCTGCGTCTCCGCTTCGGCCTTGCTCTCCACAGCCTTGCCATCCGCCGCCTTACCATCGGACGCGCGCGTCTCGGCCAGGCGCGGTTCGGTCGGGCGCGTCACCGTGGCCGGCAGGCGCCATTCGAGCTGTGCCAGATGCGACAGGCGCTGCCAGGCTTCCTGCACCGTATCGCTCAGCATCACCGGCCGCGCTTCCACTGCGGGCGCATTGGCCTCCTGCAGATGGCTCGAAATCACGCCGGCACCAATGCCGCCGGCCAAGCCAATTCCCACCAGCAAACCAATGCCGGCCAATACCAGACGCAGATCCGAGCCCATACCCAACAGGCTTCGGTCTTCACGTCGCGAGCGGTCGCTTTCCGCCGTCATGGGCACCTCCACAGTTTCAACCCAGGCATCTCCCCGGATAATCACGGCGAAACCGGGCCGTGATCGCGGCAAAAACATGGCCGCGCGGGATCGACGCCTGGCGTCGCCCTTGTGTGCGATTCCCCAACAGGAACCAAAAATGGCCGGGTGGCGCTTAAATGCCGCCGGCCGCTGCTAACTCAAACAGCCCGGACTTCCGTCACTTCCGGCACGTAATGCCGGAGCATGTTCTCAATGCCATGCTTCAAGGTGGCGGTCGAACTCGGGCAACCGGCACAGGAACCCTGCATATGCAGCAGCACGACTCCACGCTGGAAGCCGCGGAAGACGATATCGCCCCCATCCTGCGCCACTGCGGGACGAACCCGCGTTTCGATCAATTCCTTGATCTGCCCCACCACCTCTTGGTCGGCGGGGTCATATACTTCATCTTCCGCTTCCGCCGCCGCGGCGGCGTCGTTCATCACCGGCATGCCGACGATGAAATGCTCCATGATGGCGCCGAGCACCGGCGCCTTGAGCGCCGACCATTCGATCCAGTCCGCCTTGCTCACGGTGATGAAGTCGAGGCCGAGATAGACCCCCTCCACACCCTGCAGGGCAAACAGGCGGGTGGCCAGTGGCGAAACCTTGGCCGCTTCGGCGTCACGGAAATTGGCCGTACCCTCGGCCAGGACATCCCGGCCGGGCAGGAATTTCAGCGTCGCCGGATTCGGCGTTGTCTCGGTCTGGATGAACATCACCCGCTCCACTCATGTTGCGTTCCCGACCGGCCCGGGGATCGTCGGAGCGATCAAATTTCCGAACCGGGTCGAAACGTCCCTGGAAATTGGTCAGCAGGTTCGCAAATATCAAGCAGAGAATCGTCTAATGACGCAGGCATGCGAAATTATATTTCATAATCTCGCCCTGTTTAAGAAAGATTTAAAACCGATGTGGATAAATCTGCGGATAACTTGCCCGACCGAGTCGGGACAAAGGGGGCAGAATGTCTGAGGCGGCGGCAGTGACCCGGCTCCAGAGCTGGCCCGATTCGCGGATTGACCTGAGCCCGGCGGCACGCTGGCTGACCGATCATGGCGGCGAAAGCATGCCGATGGAGCAGCTTTTCGCCGGCTTCATCGAGAAGCTGGTGGAGGAAGGCATTCCGATGCTGCGCGTCACCTCGGCTTTGCCCTCGATGCATCCGCAGGTGCTGTCGCGCGGCTTCATCTGGCGCCGCGACGAGCCGGTGGAGATGGTGACGGTGGGCCATGACGTGACCAGCAGCGACGAATATCTCAATTCGCCGGTCTGGGCGATCCACCAGGGCGCCGCCGCGATCCGGCGCCGCCTTGATCTGCCCAATGCGCCGATGGATTTCGGCATCCTGCCGGAATTGCGCGAGATCGGCGCCACCGATTACCTGGCTTTGCCGATGCGTTTCACCCAGGGGCCGGGCTTCGGCACCCAGTCGCCCGACCGGCCGCGCAATGTCAGCTTCGCCAGCTTCACCACCGACCGGCCCGGCGGCTTCACGCCGGCAGAGTTGAGCTATCTGATGGAGCTGATGCCCCTGGTGGCATTGCGGCTCGAAATCGAGGCCGGCAAGCGCATGACGCGCGATTTGCTGATCACCTATCTTGGCCGCGCCCCGGCCAAGCGGGTGCTGAAGGGCAATTTCCATCGCGGCCGGGGTTTCGAGGTGGAAGCGGCGATCTGGCTCTCCGACCTGCGCGGCTTCACCGCGATGTCGGACCGGCTCGACAACCAGGATGTGATCGCGCTGCTGGATGATTATTTCGAGGCCATGGCGCGCCCGGTGCAGCAGCATGACGGCGAGGTGCTGAAATTCATCGGCGACGGCCTGCTGGCGATCTTCCGCGTCGATCCGGAGGTGACCCCGCCCGGCCTCGATCCACGCGCCTATGCCTGCCAGCGCGCCCTGGAAGCCGCCTGCGGCGCCTTCTCCGCCCTGGCCGAGATGAATGCCGGTCGGGTGACGGCAGGGCAGCAGCCCTTGCGCGCCGGCATCGGGCTGCATCTCGGCAAGGTGATGTTCGGCAATATCGGCGCCAAGGACCGGCTGGATTTCACCGTGATCGGCCGCGCCGTGAATGAAGTGGCGCGGGTGGAAGCCGCCACCAAGATGCTGGGCCGGCCGCTGATCACCTCCGACAGCTTCGCCCGCACCGTGCCGCAGGCCGGGCTGGAATCACTCGGTTTCCACGCCCTGCGCGGCGTGCGCGAGCCGCGCGAATTGCATGGCGTGCCGGCCGACAAACTGGTTTGTGAATACAGCAAGCAGCCACAAGGTGCCGAATAACCCGGGCTGTCCGGTTCAATTTCTGGCCGCCCCCCTCCGTCGTCATGCCCGGGCGAAGACCCGGGCATCTCTCAGAAATTGGACAGCACCCAGGAAACCAGCAACAATGGGATGCCCGGGTCAAGCCCGGGCATGACGATGGAGAGGGGTGGTCGGGTTGAGAGTAACGACTATCCGGTGCTGTCGATGCGGCGTCCTGACAAAGCTCAAAGCGCCAAAATGCCGATTCCACAATGCCAGCAATGACACTCCCATGCCGCGTCTCGGCAAAACCTAAACCAGGCAGCAGAGTGAATGACCACGCAACCGAATAGCCCGACACACTATTATATATAGGCGTGTGTCCGGTGCGGCTGCCGCTCAGGTGATGCGGTCGATCTGCTCGTCGGTCAGGTTGCCGGGCACCAGGGTGATCGGGAAGCTGAGATTGCCGACCATCTGGCCGGCCAGGGCGGTGACCAGCGGCCCCGGCTCGCTGCCCGGGGCGGCGGCCAGCACCAGCATGCGGATGCCGGGATCTTCCTCGACCAGCTTCAGCACCTGCTCGCGCGCCGTACCCTCGCGGATCGAGACTTCCGGCAGGATGCCCGAATCGAGATTGACCTGCTCGGCCAGTTGCCGCAGCAACACCTCGGCCGCCTCATAGGCTTCCTGACGCATCAATTCGGCGACGCCGGCCCATTGGTTGAAATCCACCGGCTCGACCACCCGCAGCAGCACCACGCCGCAATGCACATTGCGGGCGCGCCGGGTGGCATAACGCAGGGCGACCCGGCATTCCGGGGTATCATCCACCACCACCAGAAATTTATGGCGGCGCAGCGGGCTGGCGGTATCGCGGGTCGTCTCACTCATGCCAGCAGCTTGGCATTGCTGCCGGCCGGAATGCAAGCCCGCCGAAATATAATAATTATTTCAACAGGATATTGGAAATTTCGCGAATCTGGGCGCGCGCCCGCAGCACGTGGAAGCCCATCGAGGCGAGGTGATTGGGCAGGATCAGGCCATCCGGTTTGCCATTCACCACCACCAGCGGTTTCAGGGCTGCCGCCGCCGAAAAAGATTCCAGCATCTGGTCCCAGGTGCCGGCCAATTCCTTGTCGCGCACGATATTGGCGTAATCCTGCTTCAATTCGCGCAGGATCAGGTAATAGGCATAGGCCTGCCCCTTGATCGAATAGAACAGGTCGTCGGCCTGATCGTCATACCACATCGCCGAACCCTCGATGATGCGGCGGTCCAGGGCCGCCGAGGAGGAGCCGAGATCGATGGCGATGCGGTCGAGCGCGGCAAGCAGGTTGTCGCTGCGGCGTTCGAACACCGCCTGGCCCTGGGCCAGACGGGCATTGTATTTCTGCAGCGAGCGATAGGCCGACATATATTGCTCCTCCGACTTCGCCGTCGGCAGCAGCGAGGTCGAGAAATCGAAATACCATTTGGTGCCGGAATATTGCAGCAACCCGGCGGCATTCTGCAGGTCGGTGTCGGTCTGGCTGGAACCGCGCGTGCGGCCAAGCTGGTCGACCAGCTCAAAGCCGAAGCGACCCAGCGCATGGATGATGCCAAGCTGGAAATTCGGCATGTTGTCGAGCATCGCGCCGGGCATGAAGAACGGGTCATTGGCGACCCAGCCATTCTGCTGCACCTCACGCTGCACCAGGGCAGCAGCAATCGCCACCGAGCGGCTGGCGCCCGGCTCCAATTCCGCCGGTACCTGGTAGTCCAGCCGGTCGTCGATCTTGTGCGTCAGCACCATGCCGACCGGGTAATACAGCCCGAAGACCAGCACCAGGGCAGCGGCGCCCCAGACCAGCCAGCGGCCATTGCCGCCACCATTCAGGCCGGTATTCAGCCATTGCCGGGGCGAGAAGGTCATGTGCGTTTCCTTTCCGAAACCATGCCCCTCTATATTGGGGGTGTGCGTCAGGGACGCAAGAAGCCTACCACGTCATAGACCTCGCGCAGCACCGGGGCCGACAAATCCCGCGCCCGCTCGCCGCCGCGCTTCAGCACGCCATCGACATAGGCCGGGTCATCCATCAGGCGGCGCATCTCGGCGGTGATCGGGCCGAGATGCGCCACCGCCACCTCGGTCAGGCCGCGCTTGAAATCGGCAAAGCCCTTGCCGGCGAATTCGGCCACGGCGGCGTCCAGCGTCACGCCCTTGAGCGCGGCATAGATGCCCATCAGGTTGTCGGCTTCCGGCCGGCCGGCCAGTTCCTCCACCGTTTCCGGCAGCGGCAACGGATCGGTCTTGGCGCGCTTGATCTTGTCGGCAATCGCATCCGCCGTGTCGGTCAGGTTGATGCGCGACTGATCCGACGGATCGGATTTCGACATTTTCTTCTGGCCGTCGCGCAGGCTCATCACCCGGGTGGCGGTACCGAAAATCTGCGGCTCGGTGAGCGGGAAGACCTCGCGGCCATAATCATGGTTGAACTTCTGCGCGATGTCGCGCGCCAGTTCGAGATGCTGCTTCTGGTCCTCGCCGACCGGCACATGGGTCGCCTTGTAGGCCAGGATATCGGCGGCCATCAGCGCCGGATAGGCAAACAGGCCAAGCGAGACATTCTCGCGATCCTTGCCGGCCTTCTCCTTGAACTGCGTCATGCGGTTCATCCAGCCCATGCGGGCGACGCAGTTGAACACCCAGGCCAGGGTGGCGTGATCCGGGTTCTGGCTTTGATTGAACAGCGTGTTGCGCTCGGCATCGATGCCGGAAGCGATCATCGCCGCCGCCAGTTCGCGGGTCGAGCGCACCAGGTCGGCCGGGTCCTGCCACACCGTGATGGCATGCATGTCGACCATGCAGAAGATACATTCGAATTCGTTCTGCAGCGCGACCCAGTTGCGGATCGCGCCGAGGTAATTGCCGAGATGCAGATTGCCGGAAGGCTGGATGCCCGAGAAGATGCGCCGTTGGAAGGCCATGGCAAGTCCCTGAAGGATGCTGTGGTGCCGGTGGAACGGCGCCGGAAGGGGGAAACGACGCCGGGTTATCGCCGCTTGGGCGGCTTCCGTCAATGCCGGGATCGGGCGACGTCTACCGCCGGCGCAGACTGCGCCATTCCGCCGGCCGGGTGGCGCCGAAGAGCAGGGCGGCACCGAGATAGACCAGCAGGCCACCCAGCACCAGCAAGACCAGCGCGGCAATGCGCCAGGCTTCACCCTGGCCATACCAGGGCGCCAGGGCGCGATCGAGGCCCCACAGCGTCAGGGCCATCGCCAGCGCGGCAAGCAGGATACGCCAGGCCCGGCTTTTCAGCCGTGCATCGGCCTGCCAATGGCCGCGCCGCAGCAGCAATCCGGCCAGCAGCAGGGTATTGGCCCAGGCCGACAAGGCCGTGGCCAGGGCCAGGCCGACATGGCCAAGCCACGGCATCAAGGCCAGCGACAGGCCGAGATTGAGGATGATGATGATGACGGCGATACGCACCGGCGCGGTCGTATCCTGCCGGGCATGGAAACCCGGCGTCAGGGTGCGGCTGAGGATATAGGCCGGCAGGCCGATGGCATAGGCCAGCAGGGTATCGGCGGTGGCGCGCGCCGTGGCAGCATCGAAGGCGCCGCGCTCGAACAGCACCGAGATGATCGGATACGGCACCACCAGCAAAGCCAGCATGGCCGGCAGGGCCAGCAGCAGGGCGAATTCCTGCGCCCGATTCTGCTGCGCCAGCGCCTGTTCATGCTCGCCGCGCGCGATATGGCGCGACAAAGCCGGCAGCAAGGCGGTCGAGATCGCCACCCCGACCACGCCGACGGTGAGCTGACTGATGCGGTCGGCATAGAACAGATACGACACCGCGCCGGCCGGCAGCAGCGAGGCCAGGATGACGCCGATCACCAGATTGACCTGAGTGGCACCGGCCCCGATCGCCGCCGGCAGCACCAGCCGGAACAGCCGCAGCACCGGGCCGGAGCGGCGCGGCAGCCGCAACCGCAGCGAAAAGCCATCCCGCCCGGCCCAGAAGGCGAGCCAGAGGAATTGCACCAGCCCGGCAGCAAAAGTACCCCAGGCCAGCGCCGCACCGGCATTGCCGAGCAGCGGGGTGAGCAATGGCAATGCCACCAGCATGGTCAGATTGAGCAGGATCGGCGTGGCGGCAAAGGCGGCGAATTTACCCAGGCCGTTCAGCACTGCGCCATACAGCGCCGCCAGGCTGATGAACAGGAGATAGGGAAAGGTGATACGGGTATACTCCACCGAGAGCGCGAAACGCGCCGGCTCGTCATGGAAACCCGGTGCCAGGCCAAGCATCACCAGCGGCATGAAAATCTGCGCCGCGACGCTGAACAGCAGCAAAGCCAGCAGCAGCCAGGCCAAAGCCGCCTCGGCAAAGGCGCGCGCCGCGCTGCGCCCGCCGCGGGTCAGGATTTCGGAATAAAGCGGCAGGAAGCCGGCGGTGAAGGCACCCTCGGCAAACAGCGAGCGGAAAAAATTCGGCAGCCGCAGCGCGACAAAAAACGCATCCGCCATCACCCCGGCGCCGAGATAGCGCGCAATCATCAGATCGCGGGCGAAGCCGAAGACCCGGCTCACCATGGTGAGGCCGCCAACCGTGGCAATGGCGCGGAACAGGCTCATGCCCCGCTTATGGCAGAGCCGGGGCCGGACGGGAAGCGGCAGGAATTCTGATTGACGTCGGCTTGATCCGCGATACGATCGAAAACCAATGGTTGTGCCTTGCCCCAAATCGCAACGGAGGCTGCCATGCCGTTTCCGCTCCGTCATCAGGCCACGTCCCCAGCCCTGCAACGCCGCCGCCTGCTGCAACTGACGCCGGCCCTGCTTTTCGCTGCCGCTCTGCCCCGCCCGGCCGGAGCGACGGAGATCGGCCTCCGTGTCGGCGAAACTTTTCCCGATGTGATCTATCGCGATCCGGCCGGCGAAAAACGCAGCATCCATCAGGCCGCCGGCAGCGTCAGCTTTGTCTATCTTTGGGCATCGTGGTGTCCGATCTGCGCCGACGATCTGACCAATATGGAATGGTATTACAAGAAATATAAGGATAATCCGAAATTCAGCCTGATCGTGCTGAACCTGCTGGAAAGTTACGAGAAAGGTGTGGCCTGGGCCGGTCGCCGTTTCACCATGCCGTTTTCCGATTCCGGCATGGCGGCCAAGCCGGCGGTGGCCTCTGTGCCGGGGGGAAGCTATGGCTTCCCGAATTTCACCCCGCAATTCTTCATTCTCAACCCGACACGACAGATCGTGCATGCCACCGCCAGCCGGCGCAATGGCGGCAACGATGCCTTGCAGGTGCTGGAACGTGAGTTGAAACTGACCTGAAACTAGGAATGGTCAGGCGAAGCGGTAGCTGTCCATCGACAGGGCGCCGAATTCCATCGAGCTATGCAGCCTTTCGGCCGGCTCGCCCGGGCTGGCAGCGCCAAGGGCGACAAAAAGCGGCAGAAAATGCTCGTCGGTGGGATGGTTGCGGCGCGCTTCCGGCGCCAGGCGACGGTAATCCACCATATCCTGATCGCGCCGCGCGGCCAGCGCATCAAACACCCAATCGGCAAAGCCGGCGGCCCAGGGCTGCACTGGCGCCGCAGCACCGCGACGATCCAGTTCCCGCAGGTTATGCGTCAGTGAACCCGAGGCCATCACCAGCACACCCTGCTGGCGCAAGGGCCGCAAAGCTTGGCCAAGCGCATAGTGATGCGCCGGATCGCGCGCCGACTGCACCGAAAGCTGCAAAACCGGGATATCGGCGGCGGGAAAACCAAGCAGCAGAGGCGTCCAGGCGCCATGATCCAGGCCCTGGGCGGCATCGGTATCGGCCTGGAAACCGGCCTGACGCAGCAAGCCGGCAATCTCGACGGCCAAGGCCGGATCGCCCGGCGCCGGATAGCGCAGCTGATAGAGCGGCGCCGGGAAACCGTAAAAATCGTGGATCGTTTCCGGCTGTGCGGCAGCGCCAAGGCGCGGCTCGGCGGTTTCCCAATGCGCCGAAACCGACAGGATGGCGCGCGGCTTTTGCGGCACATACTGGCCCAAGGTGAGCAGAAAGCGCCGTGCCGGCGAATCGACCAGGGCGGTGGTTGGCGCACCATGGCTGATGAACAGGGTGGGTAGGCTGGCAGACATCGGCAATCCTCGCGCTGGTTACCTTTCAGCTAGCGCGAGGAAGCCAGAACGGCAAGCATCGCCTGCCTGCCGGCAAGGTTACTCGGCGATCAGGCGGCCCAGATTACGGAAGCCGTGCGGCGCGGCGCGGCCGCTTTTGTCGGTGAACAGGCCGGTGAACCAGCCGCGCAGAGCGGCCAGCAAATCCTGCATCGCTTCGGCCCGCATCTGGCGGGCACGGGCAAAATGACGCTCATTGGTTTCGAGGTAGATCCGGTTCATGACTGATCTCCTTGTTTGGCGCCGGCTGGTCTGGGGAGGCAATCCGGCTGGGTTGGCAGGAGAAATATACCGCATTGCAACACCGGCAATAATAGCGATAAAATTCACCAATTGATGAACTACAGGACTTAATCACGGCGATGGACCGGCTGGGCGAAATGGAATCTTTCATGCGGGTGGTGGATAGCGGCGGCTTTTCCGCCGCTGCGCCCAGTCTGCATATGACCCCCTCGGCAGTTTCCAAGCAGATCGCCCGGCTGGAGGATCGCCTCGGCGTGCGTTTGCTGCAGCGCACAACGCGCCGTATCAGCCTGACCCATGAAGGGCGCGGCTATTACGATCAGGCGCGCGAAATCCTTGCCGACCTGGACGCCATGGAAGCCGGCCTGGGCGGTGCGGCAGGTGAACCGCGCGGCCTCTTGCGGGTGAATGTGGCGCATGGTTTCGGCATGGCGCAGATCGTGCCGCTGATCCCGGATTTCTGCACCCGCTATCCGCAGGTGGAAGTTCAGCTCAAATTCTCCGACCGCATCGTCGACCTGATGGCCGAGGGCGACGACCTCGGCATCCGGCTCGGCAATCTGCGCGATGACGGCCTGGTGGCGCGCCGGCTCGGCACCCATACCCGCATGATCTGCGCTGCACCGGCCTATCTGGCGCGCCACGGCCTGCCGCAGATGCCGGCCGACCTGATGCAGGGCCATCGCGCCGTGCTCAGCACCAATGTGCCGCTGATCAATAACTGGCCGCTGATGCAGCCCGATGGCTCGGTGCGTATGACCACGTTGCCCGGCGTGGTGTCATCGGATAGCGGCGATGCGCTCTACCGCCTGGTGCTGGCCGGCCTGGGCATCGGCTATACGGCGGATTTCCTGGTGCATGACGCGATCCGCGATGGCCGCCTGGTGCCGATCCTGGGCGATTACCTGGCGCCGCAAAGCTGGGCCATCCATGCCGTGTATCCGGCGCGCAAACATCTGGCGGCCAAGGTGCGGCGCTTCGTCGATTTCCTGGTCGAGCGCTTCACGCCACAACCGCCCTGGCAGTTAGGCTAAAGTTGGCAGTCAGGCTGAAGCGGCGGCAATCTCCACCAACCGCGCCACCTCGGCCTCGGTCTTGTCGAAGGCGCAGACGAAGCGGCACAGCGCGCCATCATCGCTCCAGGGATGAAACAGGATACCGGCGGCCAGGAAAGCCTGGCGCATCGCGGCCGGCAGGGTGATGAATACTTCATTGGCCTGCACCGGATAGGCCACCGTCACGCCGGGCAGCGCGCCCAGGCCCTCGGCCAGTTGCCGCGCCCGCGCATTGGCATTGCGCGCCAGGCGCAGCCAGAGATCGTCTTCCAGCATGGCGGCGAGCTGCGCCGAGAGGAAACGCATTTTCGAAAATAGATGCCCGGCGCGTTTGCGGCGGAACAGGAAATTGTCGGCCAGGCCCTTGTCCAGTGCCGGCTTGAAGAACACCACCGCCTCGGCCGCCAGGGCGCCATTCTTGGTGGCGCCGAAACTCAGCACATCCACGCCGGCGCGCCAGGTCAGGTCGGCGGCGGAGGCATTGAGCGACACGATGGCATTGGCGAAGCGCGCGCCATCCATATGCACATGCAGGCCCTGGCCGCGCGCCAGTTCAGTCAGCGCCGCCAGTTCGGCCGGGCTGTAGACGGTGCCGGCCTCGGTGGCCTGGGTCAGGCTCAATGCGCTGGGCTGCGGATGATGCTGCGACTTGCTCCAGCCCAAACCGAGTGCGCGGGCCAAGGCCGCCGGATCGATCTTGCCGGCCGCGCCGCCGAGCGGCACCAGCTTGGCACCACCGGTGAAAGCTTCCGGCGCATTGCATTCATCCACCTGGATATGGCTTTCCTGATGGCAATAGATCGCGCCATGCGCCGGGCTCAAAGCCGCCAGCGCCAGGGCGTTGGCCGCCGTGCCGGTGGCGACCGGAAACACCCGGCATTCGATCTCGAACAGCGCCGCGAAGCGGGCTTCCAGATCGCGGCTGATATCATCGGCGCCATAGGAGGCGACATTGCCGGCATTGGCGGCCTGCAAGGCGGCGAAAATCTCCGGCGCAGCGCCGGCCACATTATCGGAACGGAAATCCATGCTGGAACGCCCTCAATCGATCTGCACCGCCAGCGGCGCAAAACCCGCGCCGCCCGCCTGGGGAAAAAAGCCGGCCGGCGGACCGGCCTGGCCGGCTGGCACGGCGGAAATCAGCCAGACCAGACCGGGTTCATAGATCATCGCCGCATCGGTGGCGGAAGGCGCGGCGCGGCCATCGGGATGGCTGTGCCAATGGCCCAGCAATATTTCGGCGTCACTGCTGCCAGCCCCGCTGCTGCCAGCCTGGCGCAGCGCGCGGCGCAGCCGGATCTGCGTGCCGGGATCGATCTCAAAATGCCGGCGCGGTTCCTCCGCCACATTCGCTGCCGGCACGATACGCGCCACCCGCACCGTGCCAGCAGTGCCTGTGCTGCCCACCAGCAGGGCGCAGGCTTCCTCGGGATAAGCCGCCTCGGCCAAAGCCGCCAGTTCGGCGGCACAGGCGGCGGGCAGCAGCAATCTCTGCATCAGCGTTCGACCTGGATGGTCAACTGGCCGATCGGCGCCAGGGTCTGGCCATGCAGGGCAAACAGCCGCTCGGTGCCATCGGCCAGGCGCACGCGCAGGATGATGCGCTCGCCGCTGGCGAAGATATCGGCCACGCGGCTATTGCGCGGCAGGCTCAGCACCTGCTCGGCCTGGGCGGTATTGAGCTGGGCAGCCGTGGGCAATACCGGCCCGGCACCGCCCGGCGCCTTGCTGTCGGCGGCGCGGCGCTGCGGCACACCGGCGATCATCGCCACCACCAGCGTCACCATCAGGCCGACGAAGACCACGCTCAAACCGATGACGAGCGGCTTCAGCCAGCGTAGTCTCGGGTCGGTATCCTGATCCGCTGTCATATCGTGTCTGCCACCCATCCCTTTCAAGCAACCCCGCCGGTGCCGCCGGACCAGGCCGGTTCCCGGCTGGACCGCTACCTGGCCGAAAGCCTGGCCTTATCGCGCTCGCGCCTCAAGGCGCTGGTGGAACAGGGCCAGGTGCGTCTGCAGGGCGGCGAGACGATAGCCGACCCCTCGCGCAAGATCAAACCGGGCGAAATCTTCTGCGTCACGCTACCCGAGGCGGCGCCGGCCACGCCAATGGCCCAGGCCATCCCGCTGGTGGTGGTTTACGAGGATACGCATCTGATTGTGGTGGACAAGCCGGCCGGCCTGGTCGTGCATCCGGCGCCGGGCAATCCGGATCGCACGCTGGTGAATGCGCTGCTGCATCATTGCGGCGATAGCCTGGCCGGCATCGGCGGCGTGAAACGCCCCGGCATCGTGCATCGTATCGACAAGGACACGTCCGGCCTGCTGGTGGTGGCCAAAACCGATACCGCGCATCACGGCCTGGCCGAGTTATTCGCCACGCATGATATCGAGCGCGAATACCAGGCGCTGGTCTGGGGCCTGCCCAATCCGCTGCGCGGCCGCATCGAAGGCGCCATCGGCCGCGACCCGCGCGACCGCAAGCGCATGGCGATACGCGGCAGCAACGAGACCAGCCGGCAAGGTAAATCAGGCCAGGGCAAGCCAGGCCAGGGCAAACCAGCCGTGACGCATTACGCCGTGGAAAAACCGCTTTATGATGGCCAGGGCCATGCCTTCGCGGCGCTGATCCGCTGCCGGCTGGAAACCGGCCGCACGCATCAGATCCGCGTGCATATGACGGCGCAGGGCCATGCCCTGGTCGGCGATCCGGTCTATGGCCGGCTGCGCAGCCTGAAGGCGCTGAAACTGCCGGAAACCGCGCGCACCGCGCTGGCCGGTTTCAAACGCCAGGCCCTGCATGCCGCCTCGCTCGGCTTCCGCCACCCGGTCAGCGGCGCCGAATTGCATTTCACGAGCCCGCTGCCGGCGGATTTCGCCGCCCTGCTGGCGGCGCTCGACCGCTGATCAGGGTAATTTAAATGTCTCGCGCATCAGCGCCAGCATCGCCTTGGTCGCCTCGGCGCGTATCGCCGCATCCGGGGCGCCGCTGACGCCGCGGGTGCGGCAGGCCGCCAGGGCTTTTGGCGCCTCGGCATTGGGCCGGCCATCGGGGCCGGCCGTCCTGATACCGGAAGTCTGCTCCACCCAGCTCAAATCCGGCTGCTGCACGAAGAAACATTTGCTCCAGTTCTCGCCGCCCGCCACCGTCCAGGCGGCGCCGGCGCCATCCCAGCCATGTTGCGCGCCGGGATAGATCACGCTGTCGAGCCGGGCGCCGCCGGCCTTCAGCGCCTCGGCCACTTTCAGGCAGCTATCGGTGCCGACATAGCTATCGGCACCGCCGAGCAGCATCAGGATCGGCGCGCCGGTGGTGCGGGTATCATAATAATGCGTTTCGCAGGCCGGATAGAATGGCACATGCAGGGCAAAACGCGGGCCGCCCGGGGCATGGCGCTCTGCCATCAGCTGCAACGCCGCCCGCAACGCCACGGCACCGCCCTTGGAGAAGCCGGCAATGCCGATGCGCGCCGGATCGAGACGCGGATGCGCCGCCGCCGCCTTCAGCGCGTTATAGGCATCGGTGATCATGTCGTTGGTGCTGACCGTGCTCTGGTCGCTGACCGTGCCTTTCACGCCGCGCGGAGTGAAGGAATCCGGGATGATCGAGGCCACGCCGATGGCGCTGAAGTCACGCGCATAGGCATATTCCCGGGCATCGGTGACGCCGCCGCTGCCATGCATCAGCAGCATCGCCGGCAGGCGGGTACCGGCAGGCGCATTGGGCAGGAACAATTCGGCAGTGACTGTGACCGGGCCGGTGCGCGACGGGCTGGTGAAGCTGAGATTTTCCTTCACCACCTGGGCCTGGCTTTCGGCCCCGGCCAGCAGGTAGAGAAGCACCATTATCGCAGCGCCGAGGCCGCCTTGCCCGACCAGACCGCTTTTGCCCATGATTTCCCCCATCGGCGCCAAATATCCCGGCAATCGCCTGATTATAGCGGAAAAGCCGGCAATGCTGCGCTACAATAACGCCATGCCGGATAGTGTCCCGTTCCAGGATTTGGTTGACCCCCGCTTGCAGCGCCTGCTGGCCTATTGGCTGGCGCGGCGTGGAAACCGCGCCATGCCGGCGCGTGCCGATATCGATCCGCTGGATTTCGCCTATCTGCTCGGCTCGGTGGTGCTGGTGGATGTGGTGCCGCAGCCGGCCGGCGATCTGCGCTTCCGCTACCGGGTGTTTGGCGTCGATGCCGTGGCGCATAGCGGCGCCGACCTGACCGGGCGCTATACCGAGGATTATCCCGGCGCCGAATTCGGCGCCAAGCTGAAGGAAAGTTATACCAGCCTGGTGCAGGGCGGCGTGCCGCGCCGGGTGTCGCGGCGGGAATATTACGATGGCCGGCATTATGAGCTGGAGGCTTTGCTGCTGCCGCTCGGCGATGCCGACGGCATCAACATGATCCTGATCGGCATGGCCTTCGGCCCCTGGATGCTGGCCACCGCCGCACCCTGAACCAGCCTGCTGAACGGACCAGCCCGGCATTTCCTGCGCTGGAATCGGCCGGAATGTGATGCAGGTCAAGGTTTTGCCGGCGCTGCCAGGGCAGGCTGAAACAAGGCCGCAGATGCCGCAATTCCGCCGCATTCGCCGGCTCAGATATTGAACATGGCCCAGCCAGACACCACATCCAACACAACGCCCGGGGTTAACCCGGCCGGGGGAGTTGAAAAAGCCATGACATCTCGCAGCCTTGTTCTGCCTGCCGTTTCCGCCGATGGCGGCCTGACGCGCTACCTTGCCGAAATCCGCCGCTTTCCGATGCTGGAACAGCAGGATGAATTCATGCTGGCCAAGGCCTGGCGCGAACGCGACGACGTGGAAGCCGCGCATAAGCTGGTGACCAGCCATTTGCGCCTGGTGGCCAAGATCGCCATGGGCTATCGCGGCTATGGCCTGCCGCTCGGCGAACTGATCGCCGAGGGTAATATCGGCATGATGCAGGCGGTGAAGCGCTACGATCCCGACAAGGGTTTCCGGCTCTCCACCTATGCCATGTGGTGGATTCGCGCCTCGATCCAGGAATATATCCTGCGCTCCTGGTCGCTGGTGAAGATCGGCACCACGGCGGCGCAGAAGAAGCTGTTTTTCAACCTGCGCCGGATTCGCGGCCAGATGAAGGCGATCGATGGCGGCCAGCTCACCCCCGAGCAGGTCGAGGCCATCGCCAAGCAGCTTGATGTGGCGCGCGAGGAGGTGATCTCGATGGATCGCCGCCTGGCCGCGCCCGATAGCAGCCTGAATGCACCGCTGCGCGGTGACGAGGAAGGCGATGCGCAATGGCAGGATTGGCTGGTGGATGAAACCCCGAGCCAGGAAAACCGCCTGGCCGAGGGCCAGGAATTCCAGGCCCGCAACCAGTTGCTGACCGATGCCATGGCGGAACTGAATGAGCGCGAACGCGACATTCTGATTCATCGCCGCCTGGTGGATGAGCCGGCAACGCTGGAAGACCTCTCGGCGCGTTACAATATCAGCCGCGAACGGGTGCGGCAGATCGAGGTGCGCGCGTTCGAGAAGGTGCAGAAGGCGGTGCGCGAAGCGGCGATCCGCAGCGGCATCAGCGGCAACGCCGGCTGACGCGTTTCAATGCCGCGCTGCCAGCCTTAATGCAGGCGGCGCGGCATCTCAGCCTTCAGTGCAGGCGGCGCGGCGTTTCCGCCGCCAGGGCGCTAAACAGCCGGTCCAGATCGGCATCCGCGTCGAGATCAAAATCCTCGGCCATTTCGGCATCAATCTGATCGGTGCCGGCCAGCCGGGTGGCTTCCTGCCGCGTCAGGGTTTCGCGCAAAGCGTCGCAGGCTTCGCCATGGCGGCGGATCGCATTGCTCAGTACCCGCGCCAACTGGCGCAGCACATAGATTTCACCATCACGCCATTCGCCATCGCGGCCGCCGCGCTCGCAGCATAACAAGGCCATCGGCTGGTCGCTGCTATCCACCAGCAGCAGATCGAGGCGGTTCTGCAGCTTGCCGCCGCCGGGCCGCTGCTCCGGCGCCTGATCGGTCATGCTGGCAGCCAGGCCCTGGCGCGCCACATCGAGATAGACCTGCGCCTCATCACGCGGGATCACCCGGCCCTGGCTGAAGCGGCCATCCTGGCCATCATACTGGCGCTGGCAGATCAGGCCGCCTTCATCATCGAACAGCCAGATACCGGCGCAGGCAACGCGCGCCGCCTCCACGGCATCAAGGCAGATCGCTTCGCACAGATCGTCGATATCGGCGAAGTTGGTCTGGGCTTCCTGGGCTAACTGAGTCCTGAGCATGCAACGGCATCCTTCCGGGGGCGGGCTTTGCTCAAGCAATCTATCGAGCCAGCGCCAGAACGGAAGTTAGCAACCGGTTATGCAGATAAATTTAGACTCACACCGGCAATCGCGGCGCGAATGCCGGCAATATGATTCGGGATGTGCGGGCAATGCGACAAAATCTGCCCAGAATGAGGCAGCAGCGATACACGCCGGGGCAGTAACCGGCGCGTATCACGCTATGCTTCAATTCTCGAACGGGTCTTTCATCAGGATGGTGTCGTCGCGTTCCGGGCTGGTGGATAGCAAAGCCACCGGGGCGCCGATCAGCTCCTCGATGCGGCGCACATACTTCACCGCCTCACCCGGCAACTGGGTCCAGGAGCGCGCACCGCGCGTCGAGGAAGACCAGCCGGCCATGGTCTCGTAGATCGGCGTTGCCGCCGCCTGCTCGGCCATGCCGGAGGGGAAGTAATCCAGCTTGCGGCCATTCAGTTCATAGCCGACGCAGAGCTTCACTTCCTTGAGGCCATCGAGCACATCGAGCTTGGTCAGCGCAATGCCATGGATGCCGTTGAGCTTCACGGTCTGGCGCACCAGCACGGCATCGAACCAGCCGCAGCGCCGCTTGCGCCCGGTGACGACGCCGAATTCATGCCCCTTCTCGCCGAGCCACTGTCCGATCTCGTCGGTAAGTTCGCTCGGGAACGGGCCTTCGCCGACCCGCGTGGTATAGGCCTTGACGATGCCGAGCACGTAATTCAGCGCGCCCGGGCCGAGGCCGGAGCCGGCTGCCGCCTGGCCAGACAGGGTGTTGGACGAGGTGACGAAGGGATAGGTGCCATGATCGACATCGAGCAGCGAGCCCTGCGCACCTTCAAACAGGATGCGCTTGCCGGCGCGGCGCAGATCGTCGAGCGCCGACCAGGCCGGCACAGCATAGGGCAGCACACCGGCGGCCACTTCATCGAGCTGGCGCAGCAGCAGATCGCGATCCACCAGCGGTGCGCCCAGGCCCTTGCGCAGCGCATTGTGATGCGCCAGCAGGCCATCCACCTTGCGCGCCAGCGTCGCCTTGTCGGCCAGGTCGCAGACGCGGATGGCGCGGCGGCCGATCTTGTCCTCATAGGCCGGGCCGATGCCGCGCCGCGTGGTGCCGATCTTCACCCCGGCATCCACCGCATCCTCGCGCAGGCCATCCAGTTCGCTATGCAGCGGCAGGATCAGCACGGCATTGTCGGCCAGCTTCAAACTCTCCGGCGAAATCGTCACGCCCTGGCCGCGCAGCTTCTCGATCTCGGCCAGCAGATGCCACGGATCGACCACCACGCCGCTGCCGATCACCGACAGCTTGCCCGGCCGCACGATGCCCGAAGGCAGCAGCGACAGCTTGTAGGTGACGCCATCGATCACCAGGGTGTGGCCGGCATTATGGCCGCCCTGGAACCGCACCACGGCATCGGCGCGCAAGGACAGCCAGTCGACGATCTTGCCCTTGCCCTCATCGCCCCACTGGGCGCCCACCACAACAACGTTGCTCATCGGAAAATCCTTACGCTTGAATGACGCGGACGGTGTCGCCGTCCCACCAATGGGTGCAATTGGCTTGTTTCGCGGCCTGCTGCGGCGGTACCGCCTCGGGTTCCAGCGCCGCCCAGGTGCTGTGGCCCTCGGCGCGCAGCCGCGCCGCCTCGGCATGGCTGGTGCCATGCGGCAGATAGAGCAACGGGCGTGGCGGCATCGCCGGCAGGCCGCGCATCACGCTATCGAGATAGAGCGTGAAGCCGGTGGCGGTTTCGCCGCCCGGGGTGACATAGCGCCCGCCACGGCCCAATTCGCCGCGCACATTGCGGGCGAACAGCGTGTAGCTGATGCCGGAATGATATTCGAAACCACGGAATTCGCCGGGATCAAGGGTGAGCAGCAGGTCGGGCGCAACCAACGCCACCTCGCTCACCAGGTGATCCAGATCGGCTACGATGGCTGCCGCCTCGGCGGAAAGCCGCAAGCCCTTGAGGCCCTCGATCGCCGCCACCGCCGGGCCGGCCAGGGCGAGCAGCTTGAGCAGGTCGGGTCCGGCAGCACCGGCGGCAGCCTTGAGTTCGGCGGCATCCTTGCGATCCAGCGCGCGCCGCGCCGCCTTGGCCTGGCGCGGCTCCAGCCCATGTGCCGCCATGATTGCCGGGGCCAGCAATGGCTGGGTGATATCCAGCGACAGATGCTTCACGCCCAGCCGGGCGACGGCTTCCACCGCCAGCAGGGCCACTTCCACATCGGCAGCCAGGGCGGCCGCGCCGATCAGTTCAAAACCGGCCTGGGCGAATTGCCGCTCCGGCCGCAACTGCGTGCCGCGCACGCGCAATACCTGGCCGGCATAGGCCAGGCGCAGCGGGCGCGGCGCCAGCTTGAGCCGGCTGCCGGCGATACGTGCCACCTGCAAGGTGATATCGTTGCGCAGGCCCATCATGCGCTGCGATACCGGGTCCATGACGCGGAACATCTGCCCGGCCAGATCCTGGCCCGAGCCGGCCAGCAGGGTTTCCTCGAATTCGATCAATGGCGGCTTGACCCGGGCATAGCCCCGGGCGGCGAAACTGCCGAGCAGGCTTTCGGAGGCAAAGGCCTCCCAATCGGCGCGCGGCGGCAGCACATCGCGCAGGCCGGCCGGCAGCAGCGCAAGCGACTGTTCTTCCACCATGTCAGCGGCCTTGGCGCGCGTCTTGGGAGCCATCTCTCTGCCGCCTTACCGGTTCTGGAAGCTGGGTTTGCGCTTCTCGGCGAAGGCGGCCATGCCTTCCTTCTGATCGTCGAAGGCAAAGGTGGAATGAAACACCCGGCGCTCGAAGCGCACGCCTTCGCTGAGCGTGGTTTCATAGGCGCGGTTGACCGCTTCCTTGGCGATCATCACCACCGGGCGCGACAATTCGGCGATGCGGGTGGCGGTCTTCACGGCTTCATCCAGCAACTGCTCCTTCGGGATGATGCGGCTGACCAGGCCGGAACGCTCGGCCTCGGCGGCATCCATCATGCGCGCGGTGAGGCACATTTCCATCGCCTTCGACTTGCCGACAAAGCGGGTCAGGCGCTGGGTGCCGCCAGCCCCCGGGATGGTGCCCAGGTTGATTTCCGGCTGGCCGAATTTGGCATTGTCGGCAGCCAGGATGAAATCGCACATCATCGCCAATTCGCAGCCACCGCCCAGGGCATAACCGGCCACGGCGGCGATCACCGGCTTGCGGCAGCGGGTGACGCGCTCCCAGCTGGCGGTGATGAAATCGGCGCTATAGACATCGATATAGCTCTTGTCCTTCATTTCCTTGATATCGGCACCGGCGGCGAAGGCCTTTTCCGAGCCGGTGATCACCATGCAGCCAATGCCGTCATCGGCCTCGAACTTGTCCAGCGCAGCGCTCAATTCAGCCATCAACTGGGCGCAAAGTGCGTTCAGCGCCTGCGGGCGGTTCAGCGTGATCAGGCCCACCGGGCCGCGCGTTTCCACCAGGATCATTTCATACGACATGCTGCTTCCCTTGTTTTGAAGTCGTTTTGTCAGCGGGGGGTCAATTCAAAGCGCACGGTGATTTCGCTGCCCGCCCCGGTGCCGCCCGGGGGCGAGATATCGAGCTGCAAAATCTCCGCCTCGCGCTGGAACCGGGTTTCGGACAGCAGGGTCCAGCCCAGTTGCGGCAAGGTCTGGGCGTAAAAGGCCAGCACGGCATTGCGTGTCACCGCGCCGCGCGTCTCGGCGGTGACGATGCGGCCGGCCGGCTTGTCGAAGACCAGCGCCGCCATGCGATCCTCGGCCAGGCCGGGCATCACCGGCACATCCTCGGCCACCGAGAGAAACATATCTGCCGCCCGCACCGGCGCAGGCAGGGCCGAAATCAGCGTGGCAGCGCTAAAAATGGTTGCAAGGGAACCCGCCGGCGCGCCCCCGAGATTTCCGAGGCATACGGCCAGCGCCAGGGCGGAACGGATTGTCCGGCCGGGGCTCGACATGGGGCGGACCATGCCAGTTCGCCGCCGTTTTGGAAAGGGGCGGCGGGGGTGGGAATCGCGGCCAATACGCTGCCCGGGCGGATTTCGCCGCCCGGGCGGTAAAAACGGTGGATTACCGATATATTCAGCCGCGCGCGGCGCCGAGTTCCTGCTGCACCAGATTGCACCAATAGGCGACACCGGTGATCAGCGCCTGATCGTTGAAATCATAATGCGGCGTATGGACATAGTGGCAGGAACCATCTTCCACGCTGCCGCCATTGCCGAGCAGGATATAGGCGCCGGGCTTCTTTTCCAGCATGAAAGCAAAATCCTCGGCGCCGGTCAGGCGTTCCACATCGCCATCGACATTCTCCGCCCCCACCGTGGCCGCCGCCGCGCGTAGGGCGATATCGGTCTGCGCCGCCGCATTGACCAGCGGCGGGTAGCGCCGCAGGTAGTGATAACTCACCGTGCAGCCATGCGCGGCGGCGATGCCCTGGGCCGCCTCGCCCAGGCGGCGCTCCAGCAGGTCGCGGTCGGCCGGGGTGTAGCTGCGCGCCGTGCCACGCACCGTCACTTCCGCCGGGATCACATTCGGCGAACCATAGGAGCCAGCGGCAATATGGCCGACGCTGAGCACGGCAGCATGCTGCGGCGAGACATTGCGACCGATGATATTCTGCGTGGCAGTGACAAAGGCCGCCGCCGGCTGGGTCGGGTCGGTGCCCATATGCGGCATGGCGCCATGGCCGCCGCTGCCGCGGAACACCACCGTCCATGTGTCGGAAGCTGCCATCATGGAACCGGGGCGGATGGCAAACTGGCCCAGGGCCAAGCCGGGAATATTGTGCATGCCATAGACCGCATCGCAGGGAAACCGGTCGAACAGGCCATCCTCGATCATCACCCGGGCGCCGCCCTCGCCTTCCTCGGCCGGCTGGAAGATGAAATGCAGCGTGCCGTCGAAATCGCGATGCTGCGACAGGTAGCGCGCCGCGCCGAGCAGCATGGCGGTGTGGCCGTCATGGCCGCAGGCATGCATCTTGCCCTTATGCACCGAGGCATAATCGAAGCTGTTATGTTCCTGCAGATTGAGCGCATCCATATCGGCGCGCAGGCCGATGCTGCGGCCGCCGAGATTGCCTTTGCCTTTTAGTGTACCGACCACGCCGGTCTTGGCCAGGCCGCGCTGCACCGGGATGCCCCATTCGGTCAGCTTGGCCGCCACCACATCGGCGGTGCGCACTTCCTCGAAGGCGGTTTCGGGATGTTTGTGAATGTCGCGCCGGATGGCGATCAGATCGGCCTCGAAAGGCTTCAGCGCGGCAAGCATATCCTGGGTCATGGGATGGTTCCTGGAACAGAGCGGTTTGTTCCTAGAACACCATTCCCACCCTGCCGATGCAAGTATCGCACGCACGGGTATCCGGTTTAGCTTGTCTGGCCGTGATGAAATTGCGCAGCAAGACTGGGCTTTCCGGTCCCCCGGTGTTTCAGGAACACGATTGACGCAAACCGCGCTTGATGCGCCCCATAACAAAGGCCGTCATGGTACGCGAAGGCGTACCATCCACGTGTTGCTTTGTTTAACCGGCTGAAAAACAAAAACTCGTGGATGGTCGGCCTACGCCGACCATGACGGCTTTGTTGGGAATTCGGGCGGCAGCCAGGGATCAAAAGACTAGACCGGACAGTCATGCATCGCACGGGGCAAGCATCGCACGGGCGCAAGCAGCGCGGCCGGCATCATACCGGCCGCGCTGCCGAAATCAGTTCACTCGCAGTCGGCCACCACCAGCTTGCAGCCGGCACCGCAGGCTTCCAGGGCCTTGGCGGTGGCGGTCATCTTGTTGGCACCCCAGCCAACGCCGTAATGCTCCTTCGAGGCGGCATAAGCGCCGCAGGTATCGTAGCGCACTGCCACTTTGCAGCTCTTGTTGCCGGCCTTGCGGCATTCTGCCAGGGCAGCGCTGGCAGCTTCATCACGGCTCGACCCATAGCCGACGCCATAGCCGACTTCGCCCGGGTTATCGCCTTCCTCATCATCCACCGCGATGGCGCCGGCAGCCAGCACCGGCAGCGGCGCCGCCACCACTGTCAGCGATAGGGCAAACAGCGCCATGGCCAGCATGCGGCCGAATTGTTTCAACATGGTTTTCCCCTCTTTTTGCGCAAAACGCAGCCCGATTCTTAGGCCAGCACGGTTATCGGCGGAATGCCCAGGAATACCTTATGCAAAATTTATTTGGCCGGCCGCCGACACCCAAGGGGTGCAATCCTAGTACAATCCCGCGCTGGACTTTACCAAGCGGGCGCGCCATTTTTGCGCCAGCCCGAGACCATAAAAAACAACATAGCCGCCCGATGACCCAGACCAGCACGCCCTCCTTTCATCACTCCAGCCTGACCCGCGCCCAGAGCGTGTGGATTCTGGGCGGCGCCGCCCTCATGCTGTCGCTCGCCATGGGCATGCGCCAGAGCCAGGGCCTGTTCATGCGCCCGATCGGCGAGGATCTGGGCGTCACCGCCACGGATTATGCCTTTGCCCTGGCGATCCAGAATATCGTCTGGGGCGTGACGCAGCCTTTTGCCGGCGCCCTGGTGGATCGCTACGGCACACGCTGGATCACCATTGCCGGCTGTCTGCTCTATGCCTGCGGCTTTGTGCTCACCGCCTTCGCCACCGGGCCGGTGCAGATCATGCTGGGCGCCGGCGCGCTGATCGGCGTCGCCTTGTCCTGCACCACCTCCGGCGTCGCGGCCAAGATCGCCGCCCGTGTGGTGCGACCGGAACGGCGCAGCCTGGCCTTCGGCCTGGTTTCCGCCGCCGGCTCGATCGGCACCTTCTTCTGCGCCCCGCTGGCCCAGGGCGCCATCGCCAGCTATGGCTGGCAGATCGCCACTTTCGTGTTCATCGGCCTGACTGCCGCGATGCTGCCGGCGGCATTGTTCGGCAGCCGCGCCGACGCCGTGCCGCTGCCGGCCCAGGCCGGACCGACCGAAACCCTGGGCCAGACCCTGGGCGAGGCGCGCCGCCATGGCGGCTATATCGTGATGGCCGCCGCCTTTTTTGTCTGCGGCCTGCAATTGGTGTTCATCACCACGCATCTGCCGACCTATCTGGCCGATTGCGGCATCGATCCGATGGTCGGCGCCCAGGCGCTGGCGGTGATCGGCGCCTTCAACGTGTTCGGCTCCTGGCTGTTCGGCTGGCTCGGCGACCGCTATCCGAAGCGCACCCTGCTGGGCCTGATCTACCTGCTGCGCTCCTTCATCCTGGCGGCCTATTTCATGTTCCCGGCCAGCCAGGCCACCACCTTGCTGTTTGCCGCCGCCATGGGCACGCTCTGGCTCGGTGTGATCCCGCTGGTGAACGGCCTGGTGGCGCAGATTTTCGGCATCCGCTTCCTCGCCACGCTGACCGGCATCGCGTTTTTCAGCCATCAGGTCGGCAGTTTCCTCGGCGCCTGGGCCGGCGGCCTGATCTATGACCATCTGGGTTCCTACAGCCTGGCCTGGCAGCTTGCCGCCGGCATCGGCATCGCCGCCGGGCTGATGCAACTGTTCATGAATGACCGCCCGACGCCGCGCATGGCGGCCTTGCAGACCCAGGCTGCTGAATAGGCGGCTGCCGAGTAGCTTGGCTGCTGAATAGCTGGCGGTCTTATCTGGCCAGCACCGCCGCCAGCCGCGCCGCCAGTTCCTGCATGCGGTAGGGTTTGCCCAGCACCGCATCGGCGCTGGCGATCTCCTGCCCATCGGCCAGCAGGGCGCCGGGAAAACCGGAGGTGAACAGCAGTTTGATCGAAGGCTGGCGCGCCTGGGCCAGCCGCGCCAGTTCCACGCCATTCATGCCGCCGGGCATCACCACATCGGTAAACAGCAGATCAAACGGCGGCCCCTGGGCCAGCAGGCTGGCGGCCTCGGTGGCACCGGCAGCACCCACCGCCTCATAGCCGAGCTGATCAAGCTGCATCAGCACCAGGCGGCGGATCGCCTCGTTATCCTCCACCGCCAGGATACGGGCGCGGCGCGGTGCATTGGCAGCAGCGGCGGCGACTTCCTCGGGCAACGGCATGCCGGCGGCGCGCGGCAGATAGAGCCGGATACAGGTGCCATGGCCGGGCTCGCTATAGGCCTTGATATAGCCACCGGATTGTTTGACGAAGCCGAATACCATGCTGAGCCCGAGGCCGGTACCCTTGCCGGTTTCCTTGGTGGTGAAAAACGGCTCAAAAATGCGGTCCAGCACTTCCGGCGGCATGCCGGTGCCGGTATCGCTGACCGCCAGGGCGACATAATCGCCCGGCGCCGCGCCGGGATTGGCCAGCACAAAATCCGCATCCATGGTGGAGTTGCGGGTCTCGATCAGCAGCCGGCCGCCATCCGGCATGGCATCGCGTGCATTCACCACCAGATTGGCCAGAGCCGCTTCCAGATTGACCGAATCGATCAGCACCGGCCACAGGCCGGGGCCGGGGATGAAGCGCATCTCGATATGCTGCTCCAGGGTGCGGCCGAGCAATTGCACCATGTGATCCACCAGGCGATTGGCATCCACCACCTTGGGCGCCAGCGGCTGCTGCCGCGCAAAGGCCAGCAATTGCCGGGTCAGGTCGGCGCCGCGCTGCGCCGCATGCAATGCCGCCTCGGCATAGCTGGCCACCGTGGCGCCGGCTTCCGGCCGCTTCAGGATCAGATCGAGATGCCCGACCACCACGGCGAGCAGATTGTTGAAATCATGCGCCACGCCGCCGGTCAGCTGCCCCACCGCTTCCAGTCGCTGCGCCTTTTGCAGCCGGCGCTCGGCGGCCAGCCGCTCGGTCAGGTCGCGACCGATGAAGATATGCAGGCCTTCGGCTTCCAGCCACACACCGGTCCAGTTCAGTGGCACGGCACGGCCATCCTGGTGCAGGTAGCGGCAATCAAAATTGCGCATCTGCTTGTTGAGCCGGGCCAGGCGCATCTCGTCGCGCGTCACCTCCAGATCCTCGGGATGCACAAAATCCGTGCCGACATGCCCCACCATCTCAGCCGGCTGGCGCCCCAGGATGGCGGCGGCGCTCGGGCTGACGCGCAGGAATTCGCCCGTGCGGCTGACCACCAGGATCAGGTCGAGCGAGGTTTCGAACAGGCGCTGATTGATGGCATCGTCGAGACTGCGGCCAGACATCGCAGCATGGCTCCTTCCCGTTGCACCCCATTGCTCCGAGGCCAGATTATACCGTCATGCCGGCCGCGTCTGTCGCTTTTTGCGGCAGGCCAGCTATGATGGCGCCATATCAGAAAAGAACGACCGGGAGCAGACCATGACCGAGGCCGCGCCGCTTTTTCCCGCCACCATCGCCGGCAGCCTGCCGAAACCCGGCTGGCTCGCCGAAACCCATAAGTTGTGGCCGCAATGGCGCGCCGAAGGCGCCGACCTGGAGGAAGCCAAGCGCGATGCCACCCTGCTCTGGCTGCGCGAGCAGGAAGCCGCCGGGCTGGATATCCTGTGCGATGGCGAAATGAGCCGGCAGCATTTTGTGCATGGCTTTGTCGAGAATGTCGCCGGCATCGACCGGGCCAACAAAGTGGAGATCGGCATCCGCGACAACCGCTACAAGGCGATGGTGCCGCGCGTGGTGGGCAAGCTGGAACTGACCGGCCGCGCCCATCCCTGGGAAGGCGCCTTCCTGCGCGCCAATACCAGCCGGAAGATCAAGTTCACCCTGCCCGGGCCGATGACCATCATGGACACGGTATCCGATCATTATTACGGCGACCGGGTGAAAACCGCCTTCGCCTTTGCCGATCTGCTCAACCAGGAAGCCCGCGCCCTGCAGGCCGATGGCGTGGATGTGATCCAGTTCGACGAGCCGGCCTTCAACGCCTATACCCGCCAGGCCGCCGATTGGGGCATCGAGGCGCTGCACCGCGCCATGGACGGGCTGACCTGCACCACGGCAGTGCATATCTGCTATGGCTATGGCATCCAGGCCAATATCGAATGGAAGCGTATGCTGGGCAGCGAATGGCGCCAGTATGAGGATTTTTTCCCGGCTTTGGCGAAAAGTCGGGTCGATCAGGTGTCGCTGGAATGCGCCAATTCTCGCGTGCCGCCCGACCTGATGGCATTGCTGGCAGGCAAGCAGGTGATGGTGGGCGTGATCGACGTGGCGACCGACCGGGTGGAGACGCCCGAGGAGGTGCTGGCCACCATCGAGACCGCGCTGCAATTCGTGCCCAGGGACAAGCTGCTGCCGGCAACCAATTGCGGCCTGGCGCCGCTGGACCGCAGCCTGGCCGCTGCCAAGCTCAAGGCGCTCGGCGAAGGCACCCGGCTGGCGCGGGAGAAGTTTGCTTAAATAGCATTTAGTTAAGCGCCATGCACTGAACGAAAAATTGCTATTGGCGTCACGCCGTAAGCATTTGCAGGTCGTCCGAACATGGCGCGCACCAGAGTGGCTGCCGCCGCCACTTCCGGCACATATACAGTGCCTGGGTAAATCTTTGCGAGCATATTCGAGAAAACAGCCAAATGCTCAAGGCTCAATTGTGGATTAGCATCCTTAATGGCCAACATTTTCCAATTACCATCTATGATCGGCCCATATTTGTACAAGATTTCTGACATTGGCGTGGTTAATCCATCTGGGCGGAGCGTTGTCCAAACAGCTCCCATTCCAGTGATTAAATGTGCTTGGATTTGCAATGCGGCATGCTGGATAGCTACAGCACCCAATTCAAATTCATCATCTGAAACCAACTCATTTGTTATGGGATTGATAGCTCCCATCCGTGCTCGCTTCTTGAAAGCATCGGTCTTATAAAGTTGCTGCAGAAAGCCCGTTTCCAGAACAACTAAAGAGCCTGAGCATAAAATAAAATTCCCATACTGCGCGTGCTGAATATTTTCAGAAATTAGATTACGATCCGTCAACTTCTTTATTAAATTCAACACATTGGCCCAAAGAGGGTCAAAAGTCTTTTCTAAACTAGCTTTTTGCGTGGTGCCATTTCTATCAGCATGCCCCACTTTAACATTAATAACTCCTAAGGATAGGCCCGCTTTGAATTGTGCATCCGTCTGCCCACCAACATCAGTTCCGCTTACCTCTTTTACTGTTTGCAGATGTCCTGAAGTTCCAAATTGCGCAAGATATGATGCGATTCTCGGAGCATCTTGATAAAAGAAATCATAAATATTTGTATCGCCCAGCTCATTGCTCATCCCATCCCCCAATCAGCTAGCTACCGATTTAAGCATATTCCAGCCAGATCAGGCCGAGCACCAGCAGCAGCAGGAACAGGGTTTCGCCGACCAGCAGGGCGATGGCGCGTGGCCCGACACTGGCCACCGCCTTGAGCGTGGTTTTCATGCCCAGGGCGGAAATCGCGATCACCAGGCACCAGCGCGAGGTGCTTTTCGCCACATCCAGTGCCGGCTGCGGAAAGATGCCGGTGCTGGTGAGCAGCACCAGGGCCGCGAAAGCGATCAGGAACCACGGCAGGGGCGGCGGGCGCGCGCCGGCTTTCTGCCCAGCCGCAGCAGCCTGGCCGGCCACGGCATCGCGATATAGCAGCGTGAAGCAGAACACCACCGGCAGCAGTAGGGCGACGCGCAGCAGCTTGGTGAAGGTGGCGATGGTGCCGGTTTCCTGCGAGATCGAGAAGCCGGCGCCGACCACCTGCGCCACATCATGGATGGTGGCGCCGATGAACACGCCAGCCGCCGTATGATCCAGCGCCATCAATTGCGCCAGCATCGGATAGACGATCATCGCCACGGTGGACAGAGCCGTGACGCCGATCACGGTGAAAGCAGTGTCGCGTTCGCTGGTCGGGCCGCGCGGCAGCACGGCGGAAATCGCCAAAGCCGCCGAGGCGCCGCAGATCGCCACTGCGCCGCCGGTGAGCAGGCCGATGCGGGTTTCGAGGCCGAGCGCGCGCGCCAGGTAGCGCCCGACCAGGATGGTGGCGGCGACGCTGAGCAGCACGGTGAGGATCGGACGCGGCCCGAGCGCCATGATCTCACCCAGTGTGATCTGGGTGCCGAGCAGGGCGATGGCGAAACGCAGCAGGCCGCGCGCAGCGAATTCGATGCCGGCGACACAGCGGCCTTCCTGCGACAGGAAATACAGCGCCATGCCGAGCAGCAGCGCAAACAGCATCACCGGGCCGCCATAATGCTCCGAGAGGAAGGTGGCGGCGGTGCCGACCACGGCGGCGGCCATCACGCCGGGAAACAGAAGCTGGGCCCGCTGCACCAGGGCCGACTGCGCCAGAAACATCGACAAAACTCCATCAGGAAGCCCGGATCGTAGCCAAGCCCGGGTCCCGGCGCTATCGTCTGGCGCCATGACGCGGACCGAATTCGACTGGGACAATCTGCGCTATTTCCTGGCCGTGGCGCGCAGCGGCCGGCTGACGGCGGCGGCGCGCGCCCTGGGCCAGGACCATACCACGGTGAGCCGGCGCATCGCGGCGCTGGAAACCGCCTTCGGCTCGCCGCTCTTCGAGCGCCAGCCGCAAGGCTACCGGCTGACCAAGGCCGGCACACAATTGATGAGTTTTGCCGAGAATATCGAGCGCACCACGATCCGCGCCAGCAAGGAACTCTCGGGTGCCGGCGCGGCGATTGCCGGCTCGGTGCGGATCGGCGCGCCGGATGGTTTCGGCGGCAGTTTCCTGGCGCCACGGCTGGGCCGCATCGTGGAACGCCACCCGGATCTGCAGGTGGAACTGATTGCCATGCCGCGCATGTTCAGCCTCTCCAAGCGCGAAGCCGATATCGCCATCAGCCTGCATTGCCCCAAGGAAGGCCGGCTCTATGCCCGCAAGCTGACCGATTACCGCCTGGTGCTGTATGCCGCGCCGGCTTACGTGGCAGCGCATGGCCTGCCGCAAAGCGTGGTGGAATTGCCGCAGCATCGCCTGATCGGCTATGCCGACGAATATATCTTCAGCCCGGAGCTGGATTACCTGCCGCAGATTTCATCCGGCCTCAAGGCGCGCATCCGCTCGTCGAACCTGATCGCCCAGCTTTATGCCACGCTGGCCGGCGCCGGCATCTGCGTGCTGCCCTGTTTCCTGGCCGCACCGCATCCCGAGCTGGTGCCGGTGCTGCCCGATCAGGTGGCGCTGGACCGCACCTTCTGGCTCATCACCCATGCCGACATGCATGATGTGGCCTGGGTCAAGGCGGCGGGCGATTTCATCGCCGAAATGGTGCAGGCCGAGCGCAGCCTGTTCATGCCGGCTTAGCTTGAAATTAGCATCAAATAAGACCGCCGGCGCGGGCGGCGGAGAGCGCTTCGGCGCGGCTGCCGACCTTGAGTTTCTGGAACAGCGACTTGTTGTACCATTTCACCGTCTGCACCGAGAGCGCCAGGCGTTCGGCGATTTCGCGGTTGCCAAGGCCATGGCCGATCAGGCGGACAATCTGGATTTCGCGGATATGCAGCCGGGCCGCCATGTCGTCGCGCCCCGCAATATCGCCCTGGCCGGCGTGAATAACGGCTTCAGACATACCCTGCATCGGCTTCCTCCAGCGGCTTGATTATCGTTTGCCCCAGGAATACCCCGCCCGGGGCCGCCGTCAAATGAGGGATTTTGCACAATCATGGTGCGCGAATTCCCATCAGAATACACGCACCATGACAATCAAAACAATATGTTAGCCGCCAGTCGGCTTGCCGCTGCGGCGTGCCAGCGCGCGATCCAGGAAATCCAGCCGGTCCTGGCCCCAGAAAATCTCGCCATCCAGCACATAGGCCGGGGCGCCGAAGACCTGCGCCGCCACCGCCTGCTCGGTACCCTTGGCATAGGCTTCGCTCACTACCGGGCTGGCGGCGGCAGCGATCACGGCAGCCGGATCGAAGCCGGTTTCGCGCAGCAGGGCTTCGCGCGTCGCGGCATCGGTGATGTCGCGTTCCTCGGCCCAGACCGCGCGCATCACGGCATGGGCCAGGCGGATGGCATCGCTGCCGGCGGTGGCTCCACCGGCATCGCGCAAGGCGATCACCAGCCGCGCTGCCTCGGCTTCCGGCCTGGGAAAGAATTTCGGATGCAGGTTCAGCGGCAGGCCGAGAAAATCGCGCCAGCGCGCCAGTTCCACCAGGCGATAGGCCTGGCGCTGCTGCGGCCGTTGCGCCAGCGGCAGGCCGCCGCTGACCGAAAACACGCTGGCGGCATCCATCGGAATGATCCGCGCCGTGGCGCCGTGGCGCGCCAGGATGGCTTCCAGCCGCTGCGAACCGAGATAGGCCCAGGGTGAGCCGAGAAAGGTGTAATAGTCGACCTGGATCGTCATGGGGGTTTCCTCCGGAGGCATTGATTATTGCAGGCCACGCAGGCGCTGAAATTGCTTGAGGGCATAGGAATCGGTCATGCCGCTGACAAAATCGGTGACACTGAGCAGCCAGTCATAGCGCCGCTCTGCCTGGGCCGGCTGCTGCGGCATCAGGCGCAGCAGGGCGCGGTCGCGCGGCGCCAGTTGCGCCGCATCGCCGCCGGCCCGCTCCAGCGCATGATGCGCGGCGGCAAAGGCGGAAAGCAGGCTGAGCAGGATTTCACCGCCCATCACTTCGGTCTGGAAGCGCTCGCGGGTTTCGAATATCCGCTCGCGGGTGAAGCTGGCAATCTCCGCCAGCACCGGCGCGGCGCTGCCATGGCGCAACAGGTCACCGCCGAATGTGCCGCGCAGGATATCCGCCTCATGCGCCAGGAAGGCCTCCACCGCCTGATCGATCAGCGCGCCGATCGCCTTGGCGCGCAGATAGGCGATGCGCCAGGGCGGATCGCTGATTTCGCCATAACGCGGCGGCGTGCTGGGCAGCAGGCCGAGCAGCCGCGCCTCGGCCTCGGCGAAAGTGATGCGGCCAAGCTTGAAGCCATCCTCGATATCCACCACCGAATAGCAGATATCATCGGCGGCCTCGACCAGATGGGTCAGCGGATGGCGCGCATGGCGGCCATTCGGCAAGGCGGCCAGCCCGACCGCCTCGGCCATCTCGTGAAACAACGCCGCCTCGGCCTGGAAAAAGCCGAATTTGCGCCGCCCGGGATCGGGCAGCCCGGGAATAACGGCGGCGCCGAACGGATATTTCATGAAAGTGGCCAGCGTGGCACAGGTCAGCCGCAGGCCGCCGGCATCGCGCCAGTTCTGCAGCCGGGTCAGCACCCGGAAACCCTGGGCATTGCCCTCGAAATTCATCAGGTCGGCCGCTTCTGCCGGCGCCAGCCCGTCCAGATAGCGCGCGCCGTCGCCGGCCCGGAACCAATGCTGCACGGTGGCTTCGCCGAAATGGCCAAACGGCGGGTTGCCGATATCATGGCCCAGGCAGGCCGCCGCCACGATATGGCCGAACTCGGCCGCCGAGATGCCGCCCAGCGCCTCGGCCAGGGCGCCGCCTTCGCGCTTCACCACCACCTCGCCGACCTGGGCGCCGAGCGAGCGGCCGACCGAGGAGACTTCCAGCGAATGGGTCAGCCGGTTGCGCACATAATCGCTTTCCGGCAGTGAATGCACCTGGGTCTTGTCCTGCAGCCGGCGGAAGGCCGAACAGAACACCACGCGGTCCCAATCCTTCTGGAACGGATTGCGCGACGGGGTGACCGGCTCGGCGCCGCGATGGCCCAGGCGCTGCGCCGAAAGCAATTTCTGCCACTGCATCATGGCCGCACTCTGCCTTTCCACTCGCCGCGCGGCAAGGCTTCCCCCTTGCCGGCCTGCCATGCCCGGCCCATACTCCTGGCAACGAAGCAACCCGGGGGAGGCTCGACGTGGGGGGATTTGGCGCGCTGGCCGCCAGTCTGGTCGCGCTTCTGATCGCAGCCCTGTGCCTGCTGGTGCAGGCGCGGTTGCAGGAGAAACGCCCGCATCTGGCCTATTGGGCCGCAGCGCATGTGGCGGTGGCGATCAATTTCGCCATCTATGGCTACACCCCCTGGCATGACAATCTGCTGCTTGCCGCCGCCGCCGTGCTGATGCAGCAGGGTTTTGCCGTGCTGCTGGCCTGCGGCATCCGGCATCATCTCGGCCTGCCCGCCAACCTGACCGCCGCGCTGGCGCTGACTGCGGCGATTTCGGCCGTGGTGGTGATCTCCATGGCGATCTTTCCCGCTGCCTATTATGCCGTGCCGGGCCTGGCCCTGGTGGTGGTGCAGCTTTATGGCGGCGGCCTGCTGCTGATCCATCGCCGCAGCATCCTCTATGTCGGCCTCGGCATCCTGCTGCTGCTGCGCTCGCTCAACACCCTGGCCTATGTCGGGCTGACGCAGCAGGGCGGCGGCGTGCCGATGGAGGACTGGCCCTATATCATCACCCTGCTGCTCAACATGGCGACCGGCATCGGCCTGCTGCTGCTGGAATTCGACGACGCGCATCGCAGCATGGCCAGCACTGCCCGCGCCAAGGATGATGCGCTGGCGCTGCTGCAGGGCGTGATCGACACGGTGCGCGCCGTGGTGCATTACAAGGATCGCGACCTGCGCTATCAACTGGTCAATTCACGCAGCCGCGATGTGCTGGGCTATGGCGATGCCAACATCATCGGCAAGCGCCTGTCGGAAGTGGCGCCACCCGATCTGGCACTGCCGATCGAGCGCAGCGACCGCGCCGTGCTGCATAATAACGGCGCCCTGGTGGACGAGGAATGGCGCTGGCGCGATGCCGATACCGGGCGCGACAAAACCTACTGGCTGAGCAAATCGGTGGTGCGCAATTCGGCCGGCGAGGCGATGGGCGTGGTGACCGCCGCCATCGACATCACCCGGCTGAAGGAAACCGAGCAGCGCCTGATCCAGGAACGCGAGGCGGCCGAACGCGCCAACCAGGCCAAGAGCCAGTTCCTGGCCAATATGAGCCATGAATTGCGCACGCCGCTGAATGCCATCCTGGGCTTTTCCGAGATGCTGGAAGCCGGCTATCTCGGCCAGCTTTCGCCGCGCCAGCAGGAATATCTGGCGCATATCCATCGCTCCGGCCAGCATCTGCTCACCCTGGTGAATGACATCCTCGACCTGTCGCGCATCGATGCCGGCAAGATGCGCTTCGCGCCCGAGCGGCTGCTGGTGGATGAGTTGATCCAGGAAGCCGTGGCAATGGTGGCGCCGACGGCGCAGAACGACCATGTCGGCATCACCCACCTGCCCTGCCGGCTTTCGGTTTTCGCCGACCGCCGGGCGCTGATGCAGGTGCTGCTCAACCTGCTGAGCAATGCGGTGAAGTTCAATCGCCCGGGTGGCAATGTCACCCTGCGCGCCGATCTGCGCGACAGCCAGGTGGTGATCACCGTGGCCGATACCGGCCTGGGCATGAGCCAGGCCGAGCTGGCGCGCGCCTTCGAGCCGTTCCAGCGCGGCGATGCCTACAAGGCACGGCTCAAGGGCGGCTCCGGCCTGGGCCTGGCGATCAGCCGCAATCTGGTGGAATTACAGGGTGGCCGCTTCACCCTGGACAGCCAGCCCGGCAGCGGCACCATCGTGCGGATCAGCTTTCCGCTGGTCGAGACCGAAGCCTCGCTTGCGCCGGAAGGCGGCGAGGACTAGGCTGAGCTATCGCGTCGAATCCGCATAAAGACTGGATAAACGGCGCCTTCGGGAGGATTAACAGCAATGCTCAAGACATCGCGTCGCCGGTTTCTCGGCACGTCGCTGGCGCTCGGCGCCGGTACTGCTTTCGCTGCCAGCGGCCTGCCCTTCGCACGCCCGGCCCTGGCCCAGGTGGATAATCTGAAATTCTTCGTGCCGGCCAATCCGGGCGGCGGCTGGGACCAGACTGCGCGCAGCATGGAACTGGCGCTCAAGAGCGCCGGGCTGATCAAGGGCGCCCAGGTGACCAATGTCGGCGGTGCCGGCGGCGCTGTCGGCCTGCCGCAATTCGTCAACCAGTGGAAAGGCCAGGGCAACGCGCTGATGGTTGCCGGCATGGTGATGGTGGGCGCGCTGATCACCAACAAATCGCCGGTCAGCATGAAGCAGGTGACGCCGATCGCCCGCCTGACCGGTGAATTCGAGGTCGTGGTGGTGCCGGCGAATTCGCCGCACAAATCCATGCAGGACCTGGCCAACGCCTTCAAGGCCGATCCGACCAAGGTATCCTGGGCCGGCGGCTCGGCCGGCGGCACCGACCATATCCTGGCCGGCATGATCGCCAAGGCGGTGGGCGGCGATCCGAAGAAGGTGGCCTATGTCGCCTATGCCGGCGGCGGCCCGGCCCAGGCGGCGTTGCTGGGCGCCCAGGTCACCTGCGGCGTTTCCGGCTATGGTGAATTCGCCGAGCAGATCAAGGCCGGCAAGCTGCGCGCGCTGGCGATTTCCGCCGACAAGCGCCAGGACGGCATCGATGTGCCGACCCTGAAGGAGCAGGGCATCGATGTGGAATTGTTCAACTGGCGCGGCGTATTCGCCCCGCCGGGCGTGAGCAATGCCGACCGTGCCGCGATGATCGATCTGGTCGGCAAGATGCGCGGCGCCAAGGCCTGGCAGGAGCAGCTGACGGCGCGCGACTGGACCGACATCTTCCTGGCCGGCGACGATTACGCCAAATACATCGACAGCGAAATCGACCGTATCGGCGCCATCCTCAAGGAACTGGGCCTGGCCTGAGGCCGGACCGGTTCCGGGAGCCGCGCCATGCAGCGCCTGAAACGGCCGGAAAGCCTGGTCGCCCTGGGGGTGATCGGCGTCAGCCTGGTGGCCTTTGTGCAGACCATGTTGATTCCGGTCTCGCCGGCCTATGCCAAGGTCGGGCCGCAGGTGATGGCCTATGTCGCCAGCAGCCTGCTGCTGGCATTGGGCATCGGCCTGCTGGTGCAGGCCTGGCGCGGCAGCTGGGTCACGCCTGAGGAGGAGAACCAGCCGCTGCAGCGCAAGCCGCTCGGCTGGCTGCTGCTCGGGCTGGTGCTGAATGCCGGGCTGATCGAGCCGCTCGGCTTCATGCCGGCTTCCACCTTGCTGTTCTGCTGCACGGCGCGCGCTTTCGGCAGCCGCCGCCCCGGGCGTGACATTCTGATCGGCGTGACTTTTGCCGCCCTGGCCTATTTCGGCTTTGCCGAGGCGCTGGGCATCAATATCGGCAAGGGCGGCTTGTGGGAGCATTGGCTGTGATCGAAACCCTGTCCATGCTCGGCGATGGTTTTGCGGTCGCCTTGCAGCCGATGAACCTGCTCTGGGCCCTGGTCGGGGTCAGCCTGGGTACGGCAGTGGGCGTGCTGCCCGGCCTTGGCCCGGCATTGACCATCGCGCTGCTGCTGCCGATCACGTTTCATGTGCCGGCCACCGCCGCTTTCATCCTGTTTGCCGGCATCTATTACGGCGCCATGTATGGCGGCAGCACCACCTCGATCCTGCTCAACACGCCAGGCGAAAGCGCCACCATCATCACGGCGCTGGAAGGCCACAAGATGGCCAAGCGCGGCCGCGCCGCCGCCGCACTCGCCACCGCCGCCATCGGCAGTTTCATCGCCGGTACCATCGGCACACTCGGCCTCGCCTTCCTGGCGCCGCCGCTGGTGGATTTCGCGCTCAGTTTCGGGCCGGCGGATTATTTCGCCCTGATGATCGTGGCCTTCATCGCAGTATCGGCCGTGCTCGGCAGTTCGGTTTTGCGCGGCCTGACCAGCCTCAGCCTGGGCCTGCTGCTCGGCCTGATCGGCATCGATCTGCAAACCGGCCAGGCGCGCTTCACCTTCGGGCTGCTGGAATTGCTCGACGGCGTCAATGTCATCGTGGTGGCGGTCGGCCTGTTCGCGGTCGGCGAAACACTCTACCTGGCGGCGCGGCCGCAGGCGCCGGAGGAGGAGGCCCTCAAGCTGAAGGGCCGTGCCTGGATGACGCGCGAGGATTGGCGCCGCTCGTGGAAACCCTGGCTGCGCGGCGCCGCCATCGGCTTCCCGTTTGGCGCCCTGCCGGCCGGCGGCGCCGAAGTGCCGACTTTTGTCAGCTACTATGTCGAGAAGAAATTCTCGCGCCATCCGGAGGAATTCGGCAAGGGCGCGATCGAGGGCGTGGCCGGGCCGGAAGCCGCCAACAATGCCTCGGCGGCCGGCGTGCTGGTGCCGATGCTGGCGCTCGGCCTGCCGACTTCGGCCACCGCCGCCATCATGTTGTCGGCCTTTACCAGCTATGGCATCAATCCCGGCCCGCTGCTGCTGCAAAGCCAGCCCGAACTGGTCTGGGGCCTGATAGCCTCGCTCTTTGTCGGCAATGCGATGCTGCTGGTGCTGAACCTGCCGCTGGCCGGACTGTGGGCCAAGATCCTGGCGATTCCGGCGCCATGGCTTTATGGCGGCATCCTGGTTTTCGCCACCATCGGCACCTATGGCATCAGCCAATCGCCGGTCGACCTGATCCTGCTCTATGTCATCGGCGGCATCGGCTATCTGATGCGGCGCTTCGATTTTCCCGCCGCGCCCACCATCATCGGCATGATCCTGGGGCCGTTCGCCGAACAGGAATTCCGCCGCGCCATGACCATCTCGGCCGGCGACATGACGGTATTCCTGACCCGGCCGCTGAGCGCCAGCCTGCTGGTTCTGGCGCTGCTGCTGCTGCTCGGCCCGCCCCTGCTGCGGCTGTGGCGCCGAGGGTAGAAGCTACCGGCTTGAAACGCCTCGCGTCAGATGTCATATTTTGAGCGACAGCTGACGGAACCGGAGCATGACCAAGACTGCCGCTACGACCGATCTGCCATCGACGCTGCAGCAGGCAACCGAATTGCTGGGCGGCCGCAAAATCCTGGGCCGCCTGCCGCGCGATGCCTTCGACGTGCATGTGATGCTGTCGGCCGGCTTGCCCGGCAGAGTGCTGGTACATCTGGTTGACCAGTCCGGCATCATGCAGAAGCCAGATTTGCTGGAAAAGGCCGTGGGCATCAGCCTGCGCACCCTGCAGCGCCGCCATCAGGAACCGGGCATACTGACCCGGGAACAAAGCAGCCGAACCTGGCGTTTTGCCGAGTTGCTCTCGCAGGCTATCGAGGTTTTCGGCAGTCAGGCCGAAGCGGAAAAATGGTTTGAACGCCCCGCCCTGGGCCTCAACCAGCAGCGCCCGATCGACCTGATTGCAACAGCGGCGGGCCAGCGCCTGGTGGAGGATTTCCTGGTTCAGCTTGAGCATGGCGTCTACGTATGATCCCACCGCCAGCCCCGGATGCCGATGGCGCAATCCAGGCTTGGCGGCTGGACCAATCAAAACACGCCGTCACCTGGTATAGCGGCGAAGGCGCCAGGCGTTCCGGCGGGCGTTGGAATAATCCGGGTATTGCAGCGGTTTATTGTTCGCTCAATGCGGCCACGGCGATTCTGGAAGTGGCCGTACACAAGGGGTTCCATACGCTGGACTCGGTGTCGCATAGCCTGACTGCCTTGCGGATTGATGCCGGGGCCGGCCTGCATATCGTGCAACCCGAAGATTTGCCCAATCCCAACTGGCTGCATCCGGTTGGTCACGGCGCTGGCCAGCGTGGCTATGGCGATGCGCTGCTGGCAGCGCATGTTTTCATTCTGCTGCCCAGCACCGTGGCGCCGCATAGCTGGAATCTGATTTTTGACGCCAACAAGGCGGCCGGCACCTATCAGATGTTGTTTCAGGAGCGGTTTGCTCTCGACCCCAGGCTGAATAAAGCCGATTAATCGCCAAGAAATCTATGCTGTTACGATTCGTGATGGCCGTCACGGCGAGCGGGACAAAGCTGCCCTATATTCACATCATCAAGAGATTGGCGGGAGCGCCGATAGTTCCCCTCCCCCGCCTCAGCCCCGTCCCCCCCGGTTTGCTGAGGTTCCCGGCGGCTCCCGCCAATCGTCTTGAACGAGTTTATTCCTCCCCCAGACTCGAAGGGCGGCGCATAGCAGAGGCGCCGCCCTTTTTCTGTGCCGCGTATCCGGCTTGTCGCTGGCTCTTTGCTCCCATGCCTTTACAAGCCGGCGCCGGCTGGCCAGAAAGAGGCATGGTCCGCCGCATCCCTTCCGCCTCTTCCGCTACCGTGCCGCCCGGCTTTGTCCGTGCCGCACCGGTTTCGCGTTTCTTCGCCTCGCTGGGCAAATTCTATATCCGCCAGCCGGAGGCTGCGCCGCCGATCTGGGGCATCCATCTGCGGCCCAAACACGGCAATCGCCACGGCACCGGCCATGGCGGTTTCCTCGCCACCCTGATGGATACCCATATGGCCGGGTTCATCCACTACAATTTTCCCAATGTGCGGGTGGTGACCACCGACCTGAAACTGAAATACCTGCGCCCGGCCCGCATGGGCGACTGGCTGGAGGCGCATCAGGTTTCGGTGACGCGCGAGGACGGCTATGCCACCGTGGTCTGCGACCTGAAAGTGGGCGACGCCACCATCGCGCGCGGCACGGCGCGCTTCAAGCTGATGCCGAAGGCATAACCACCAGACTATCCGCTGTGGCGCGCGCCACCAGGCTGGGCTCGGCGGCCATCGCCAGGCCGGGCATGCGGATATCGGCCAGCAGATGCCAGGTGGCGCGCGCCTGATCGGCGGTCAGATGCAGGCTGAGATAGCCGCGATGCGCCGTATCGCACCACACCAGGCCCGGGCTGGCGCGGCACATGCCTTCGGCCAGCCGCGCCGGCACCACGCCGGGCAGCGACAGTTCCAGCCCCGGCGAGCACACGCCCGGCGTGGCAAATTCCGCCATCATGCGGCCATCTGCGCCGGCATGGGCAAAACCCCAGGCATTATGCGTATCGCCGGCCAGCAGCAGCACGCGGCGGCCGGGCTGCGTCGCCTGGGCCAGCAGATGGTTACGCGCCGCGACATAACCCGGCCAGGAATCCGGCGCCGTGGCAATGCCCTGGGCGGCCAGATCGGCGCGCCTTTGCACCACCCGGCGCAGATTGGCCGAGGCGGTATCGGGCAGCAGGGCGGTGATATCGGTGGGAAAGAAACGCTGCCCGAACACAATCTGCTGACCCAGAAGCTGCCAGCGCGCGCCGCGCTGCTGCGATGCCGCCAGCGCCTGATCCAGCCAGGTTTGCTGCGCGGCGCCGAGCAATTGCCGGCCGGGCTTTTCAATCTCGGCGCGGTAGCGCGCCAGCGCCTGGGCATAGTCCGGGCTATCCACGGCACCGTCATACAGAATCCGCGGCACGCTGGCCTGATGATCGCGGCCGACCAGCCGGGTATCGAGCAGGATCAGATCGGCCAGGCCACCGAGCTTGACCTGGCGGTAAAGCTGCGGCGCATCGCGCAAAGGCAGCCATTCGTAATAGGCCTGGCGCGCCGCATCACGGCGGCTGCTCCATTCGCCCTCGGTGGCGGGCTGGTGATTCTGCGCTCCGCCGCGCCAGGTATCATTGGCGAATTCATGATCATCCCACACCGCCATCATGCTGTGGCGGGCATGCAGCGCCTGCAAATCGGCATCGGCGCGATAGAAGGCATAGCGGCGGCGATAATCGGCCAGGGCGACGATTTCATGCGCCGGCTGCAAGCCCTCGCGCCCCGGCGCACGCTGCGCCGGGCTGGGATAAACCTGATCACCAAGTTCGTAGATGTAATCGCCGAGATGCAGCACCAGATCGAGATCGTCGCGCGCCGCCGCATGGGCATAGGCGTTGAACCGGCCAAAGCCGATATTGGCGCAGGAAAATGCCGCCAGCGTGAGCGGGCGCAGGCTTTCCGGCCCGGGCAGGGTGCGGCCACGACCGGTGGCTGAGACCTGACCATCCGGGGCGCGGAAGCGGTAATAGACCTGGGCATCCACCGGCAGGCCGGTAGCGATGGCCTTGGCGCAGCAATCGCGCGCCGGATCGGCCAGCACCGCGCCCTGGGCCAGCGGCTGTGTGAAACCCGGATCGGCAGCCACCTGCCAATGCAGCGGCACTGCGTGGCCATCGGTGGCTTGATACCGCGTCCAGAGCAGCAGGCTGGTCTGATCGGGGTCGCCGCTGGCGACGCCATGGGTGAAACTGCCCAATGCCAGGGCGGGGGCCGGTGCGGTAGCGCAGCCGGCCAGCGGGGTTGCCAGGGTCAGCGCCAGGCCCAGGGGCAGACCCAGGGGCAGGCCCAGCAATTGGCGGCGGGAAAGCAGCAGGTGCGGCATGGCGCCATGATGCGCCGCGCCGGCCAGCAACGGAAGTCTAATTCCTCGGCGCCATCAGGGCAGATGGCGTGAAGCCGCCCGGCGGCTTGCGCGGCACGCCTTGATAGGATTGCGGCGCAAAGGCCGGCGGCGCGCCCTGCTGCTGATAAGCCGGGGCGGGCGCCGGCGGGGTATTGCCCGGTGGCACCGCATCGCTGGGCGGCACGGCGGCCACCACGCTGCATGACCAGGATTGGCCGGAAGCCGAATCAAGCTGGATATTCTCGCCGAAGCGCGTCGCCGCCCAGCCCCGGCCCAGATATTCATAGCGCCCATCCGGCGGCTGGCGCAGCAGCGGGATCGGCGGCCGGCCGGCCTGTTCCAGGATCAAACTATCTGGCCGGCGGCTATAGGCGGTCACCGAGCCCAGCACCAGGCGCAGGTTATCGTCGCAACGGAAGGCGATTTCGCCCGGCCGGATCGGCGCAAAACGCGGCGCCGGTGGCGTCGGCGGGGTGCCGAATGTGGTGGTGGCGCCGCCGCCCGGCGTCAGGCTGCGGCGGATTTCACTCCAATCGCCGAGGCCAAGCAGGTTCTGGCCACCGATGCCGCCACGCCCGCGCGTCGCCGCCAGCCGCTCCAGCGCGGTACGGGCCTGGGCGAGCGCACCCTGGATTTCCGGCTCATCCGGCTCGGTATCGATGCCATCCACCTGCTTGCGGCCCGAGACATAACGGCCCTGGGTGAAATTGAGATGCAGGCTGACCCGGGCATAGCCATCGGCCACGCCGGCCTGGCCGGCGACACGCCGGCTGCGCTCGCCGTAATGCATCAGGTCGCCATTGTGAAAATCGAACACCACCGTGGCATCGCCCTGCTCGCCATAGCGGCGCCATTCGGTGATGCGCACCGGGCGGCCCTGCTCCACCATGGCTTCCCAATCGGTGCTGACCTCGCCCTGCTGGAACTGGCCGCGCACCACCTGGGGCATCTCGGCTTCCTGATTTTCCGATTGTTCCGGCACCTGCGCCCAGGCCGGCGCGCCGAACAAGGCCGGGATCAGGGCCGGGATCAGGGCCGGCATGGCAATCAGGCCGTTCAGCAACGCCGCCGCCATCAAGCCGGCGGCGCCGCGGGGCCGGGCAGCTGGGCGTGTTGCTGGACAATACCAAACCATGGCGCGACTAACTCCTTTCACGCATTCCAGGCCGACCGCCCTTCTGCGGCACCGGCGGCAATGCGGCGCACGGCCCGACCTGAAACGGACGCAAACCTGAAACAGACCATGCCGGTCACCATATCCACTAAAAACTTAAAAATTGGCAGGATTAGGGCAGGTTTTTTTCGCCGTTTCCCCACCCTCGGCCCGTGACGCCAGGGCAAGGCTTGCTGTTATCCTGCGCCCGGCGCGCAACGATTCGTAGCCCCAAAGGGGGATTCGTCGGCCAGGGGGGGATGGACATGCAGGAAGACGGCGCGCCGCCGGCTGTGACGCGGCGGCTCTATGATGGCGAAATCGATATGCGTCGCGAGGCCGGCATGCTGCAAATCCGGGTCAGCGGCGACCTGCATTGCCGCGTGGTGTATGAAGCAGTGCGCGATGGCTATGCCACCGGGCTGATCGGGCTCAACATCCCGACCCTGGTTGACCTGTCGGATTATACCGGCAGCATCGAATGGGCTGAGATCATCCGCATTGCCGCCCTGGCGCCCTGGGGCGCAAGCCAGGGTGAAGCCGCCGGCCGAGTGGCCTATATCTCGCCGGCCAGCCTGTTCGGCAACATCGTCAAGGTGGTGGCCGGGCTGTTCCGCCGCAGCCGGCATCGCCATTTCACCAGCCGCGAACCGGCCCTGGCCTGGCTCTGCGAGCCATTGCCAGGCTGACCCAGCCATGTTTTGTAGGGGCCGGCCCCAGAATCTGGATCACCGATTTCCAACCACAGAGGCAGTAGCATGACCGAAGCCAATGGCCGCAAGGCCGATCATCCGATCGATCCGATTTTCCTCAAGCGCTTCTCGCCGCGCGCCTTCACCGGCGAAGCCTTGCCGCAAGCCGAGTTGCTGACCATCCTGGAAGCCGGCCGCTGGGCGCCCTCGGCCTATAATTCGCAGCCCTGGCGCTTTTTCTATGGCTGCCGCGATACCGCACAATGGCCGCTTTTCCTCGGCCTGCTCAATGAGGGCAACCAGCTCTGGGCCAAGAACGGCGCCGCCATCCTGGTGCTGGCCTCGAAGCCGAATTTCATCCAGCCCGGCACCAATAACGAGATGATCTCGAAAACACCGAGCTTCGATACCGGCGCCGCCTGGGCCAATATCGCGCTGCAGGCCAGCATGCTGGGCTGGATTGCCCATGGCATCATCGGCTTCGATACCGCCCGCGCCGCCAGCGACCTGAAGCTGCCGAGCGATTGGCGCGTGGAAGCCGGCATCGTCATCGGCCGCCAGGGCGACAAGTCGATCCTGCCGGAAGCCCTGGCCGCCCGCGAAGCCCCGAACCAGCGCCGCCCGCTCGGCGAAACCGCCTTCGAAGGCGGCTGGCCGGGCTGAACGGCCTCAAGCCCTACAACGCGATCAAAGCCCGCCGGCATATCTTCTCCGGCGGGCTGTTTTGATGAAACCAATCCGATCCGCTCAGGCCGGTGCGATTTCCTTGAGCAGATCGGGATGCCGGTCGAGCAACTGGAGCAATTTGACCAGCGCCAGCGGTGGTTTGGTCTTGCCGGTTTCATAACGGGAAAAGGCATTGACGCCACCGCCAAAAATCTCCGCCGCCCGCCGCTGATCCAGGGCAAGTTTTTTGCGCACTCTGATGATGAAGGCCGGATCGACAATGCTGGCATTCACCTGCCTGTTGAAAGCCGCCATCTCCTGCATCACACGGTCGGACTCGGTCGCATCCAGCACACTCTCGGCACAGGCCGGACAGAACTGCCCGCTGACCGCCGGAATCATTGTGGTTTCACCTTTATAGGCATAGGGCAGATCGCGGGTATCATGCACCAGCGCCGCCGCGCCGCAGACCGGGCATTTCATTTCACAACTCCTTGAATGACACGATCAGCAGATCGTCGATCACTGTCAGCTTGAGATAGAGATCGCCCGCCGTACTTTTCGGACGATACACATCCTGCCAGATGGTGTGGTCGGCATGAGTGGTCATCGACTTGTAGAAATCATCCATGGTCAGGGCCACGACAACCGCCAGCATCTGATGAAAATCGATCCCAAGCGCCGTGGCGCCCAGACGCGCCGCCTGCGTGGTACGCACCCGGCCCAAGGCAATCATGTGCCGGACATCAGCAAGGCTGTAATGCGGTCGCTTTTTCTCCACGGCCAATATTAACCTAGTTGGTTATTTGGGACAAATGGAATTCAATCCAGGCCGCACAAACAAAAAGGGCCGGAATTGCTCCCGGCCCTTCGTCATTCTGCCGGAGCAGAAATTTACTCGCCGTCAACGTCACCTTCGGCGCGCGGCTTGTTGCTGAGGTCTTCGCCGGTGGCCTGATCGACCACCTTCATCGACAGGCGGACCTTGCCGCGCTCGTCGATGCCGAGCACCTTGACGCGCACTTCCTGGCCTTCCTGGACCACATCGCTCGGCTTGGCGACGCGGCGCGGCGCCATTTCGGAGACATGCACCAGACCATCGCGGGCGCCGAAGAAGTTCACGAAGGCGCCGAAATCGACGATCTTCACGACCTTGCCCTTGTAGATCATGCCGACTTCCGGCTCGGACGCGATCGACTTGATCCAGTTGATCGCGGCTTCCGAAGCGGTCTCGTCGGTGGAGGCCACCTTGATCGTGCCATCATCCTCGATGTCGATCTTGCAGCCGGTCTTCTCGACGATCTCGCGGATCACCTTGCCACCGGAGCCGATCACTTCGCGGATCTTGTCCTTCGGAATGGTGAAGGTGGTGATGCGCGGCGCCGTGGCCTTCACGCCGGTGCGGTTCTCGGTGATCGCCTTGGCCATCTCGCCGAGAATATGCAGGCGGCCGCCCTGGGCCTGTTCGAGGGCGACCTTCATGATCTCCTCGGTGATGCCGGCGATCTTGATATCCATCTGCAGCGAGGTGACGCCCGCCGCAGTGCCGGCGACCTTGAAATCCATGTCGCCGAGATGATCCTCGTCGCCGAGGATATCGCTCAGCACGGCGAAACGCTCGCCTTCCAGGATCAGGCCCATGGCAATGCCGGCCACCGGGGCCTGCATCGGCACACCGGCATCCATCAGCGCCAGCGAGGTGCCGCAGACCGTGGCCATCGAGGAGGAGCCGTTCGATTCGGTGATCTCCGACACCACGCGGATGGTGTAGGGGAAATCCGCCTTGGCCGGCAGCAGCGGGCGCACGGCACGCCAGGCCAGCTTGCCATGGCCGATCTCGCGGCGGCCCGGCGAGCCCATGCGGCCGGCTTCACCCACCGAGTACGGGGGGAAGTTGTAATGCAGCATGAAGCTTTCACGATATTCGCCATCGAGCGCGTCGATGATCTGCTCATCCGAGCCGGTGCCGAGCGTGGTGACCACAAGCGCCTGGGTTTCGCCACGGGTGAACAGGGCAGCGCCATGGGCGCGCGGCAGGATGCCGATTTCGGCCACGATCGGGCGCACGGTCTTGGTATCGCGGCCATCGATGCGCAGGCCGGTATCCAGGATGTTGAAGCGCACCACCTTGGCTTCCAGATCCTTGAACGCGTCGGACACGTCGACCGGATTGGCTTCGCCCTCGGCGAACAAAGCCTTGGCCTTCTTCTTCACTTCGCCGACCTTGGCGTAGCGCGCCTGCTTCACCTTCTCTTCATAGGCGACGCGCAGCTCGGCCTCGATGCCGGACTCTTCCAGCTTCTTCAGCGCGGCTTCATAGCCGGTGCGCTCGGCCAGGGCCATCGGCTCCTTGGCAGCGCGCTCGGCCAGGCCGATGATCGCCTCGATCACCGGCTGGAAATGCGTATGGCCGAACATCACGGCGCCGAGCATGACATCTTCCGGCAGCTGCTGCGCTTCCGATTCCACCATCAGCACGGCGGTGCCGGTGCCGGCGACGACCAGATCCAGCTTGCTGTCGGCCATCTGCTTGGTGGTCGGGTTGAGCACATATTGGCCATCGATATAGCCAACGCGGGCGGCACCGACCGGACCCATGAACGGGATGCCGGAAATGGTCAGCGCGGCGGAGGCGCCAACCAGGGCGGCGATATCCGGATCGTTTTCCAGATCATGCGCCAGCACGGTACACACCACCTGGGTTTCATTGCGGAAACCATCGGCGAAAAGCGGGCGGATCGGGCGGTCGATCAGGCGGGAAACCAGGGTTTCCTTCTCGCTCGGACGTCCTTCACGCTTGAAGAAGCCACCCGGGATCTTGCCGGCGGCAAAGGTCTTTTCCTGGTAATTCACGGTGAGCGGGAAAAAGTCCACGCCCGGCTTCGGCGACTTGGCCGCCACGGCGGTACACAGCACGGTGGTTTCGCCATAGGTCACCAGCACGGCGCCATCGGCCTGGCGGGCGATCTTGCCCGTCTCGATGGTGAGCTTGCGCCCACCCCACATCAGTTCAGTCTTGTGGATATTGAACATAGCAGTCTTCCTTGCCTTAAGGCCGGTCCACCCATTTGCCTTGGCTGTTCAGCCAGGGGCGGAGAGCCTTGGCGCGGCGGCGCCCATCGCCCCGCGCTCGTTTGCCTCGGGCAGGGCCCATCCCCACCGTCGGCTGCCGCAAGACCCTAAACGAACAACGCCCGGCGCCATCCAGATCGATCATCTGGATGGCGCCGGGCGTCGCCGGAAGAGTCCGAGGCCATGCCGCCGGAGCGCGGTCGAGCGATACCGGCGGCGGCCATTTCCGATTACTTGCGCAGACCCAGGCGCTGGATCAGAGCGTCATAGCGCGGAGTTTCGACGCGCTTGAGATAGTCCAGCAGGCTGCGGCGCTTGGAAACCATCATCAGCAGGCCACGGCGGGAATGCACATCCTTGCCATGGCCCTTGAAATGGCCAGAGAGGTTGTTGATGCGCTCGGTGAGCAACGCCACCTGCACTTCCGGCGAACCGGTGTCGCCCGGCTTGATGGCATATTCGGCAACCAGCGTCTTCTTACGCTCGGGGGTAATGGTCATGTCTTGCTACTCCGCGACATCATTGGTTGAACAAACGCACAGGCCGCACCTCATCAGCAATGCGCTGGCCGATGCCGACGGCTTTGCCATCGGCCTTGACCAGCAGCTCACCTTCTGGGGGAAGCGGTAAGCCCGTGCAGATCACCCGTATGCTCTGGCCGTGCCTGAGGCGTTCGGCCTGAGGGCCGGTCACGACCAGGGCCGGGATGTCGTCCAGCGCGGTCTCGATCGGCAACAGGTACTCTGAAGCGGCGCCGTTTTGGCATAGATCGGCGAGCGAATCCAGCGAAAAAGCCGTTTCGGCGCGGAATCGGCCAACCTGCATGCGGCGCAGCATGACGACATGGCCGAAACAACCCAGGGCTTCGCCCAGGTCGCGCGCCAGCGCCCGGATATAGGCGCCCTTGCCGCAGGCGACCTCGAATACCGCCTCATCCGGGCCGGTCAGTTCCAAGAGATCGAAGCGGTCGATGCGGATCGGGCGCGGCGCCAGTTCCACCACCTCACCCTTGCGGGCCAGGGCATAGGCGCGCTGGCCATCCACCTTGAGCGCCGAGAAGGCCGGCGGCCGCTGCATGATCTCGCCGGTGAAACCGGGCAGCAGGGCGTGGATTTCGGCGGCCGTGGGGCGCCTGTCGGCTGTGGCCACGGCGTCGCCTTCGGCATCATCGGTGCTGGTGGCGCTGCCCCAGCGCGCGGCAAAACGATAGACCTTGGCCGCCCCCATGGCATAGGCCACGGTCTTGGTCGCCTCGCCGAGCGCAATCGGCAGCACGCCGCTGGCCAGCGGATCGAGCGTGCCGCCATGGCCGGCCTTGGCGGCACCGGTCAGCCGGCGCACCGCGCCGACCGCCTGGGTCGAGGTCATGCCGAGCGGTTTGTCCAGATTGATCCAGCCGTTGATCGGCAGGCCCTTGCGCTGGCGACTCATGCAAGCCGCCGGCTCACGACGCGTCGTCTTCGCCGGGCGGCGTCGCCTTCTCGATATCGGCCCGCACTTCGGGGCGGTGCAGCACCTGGTCGATGCGCTGGGCATTGTCGAAGCTGTGATCCAGCTTGAACGACAGGCTGGGCGCATGGCGCAGATTGAGCGGCTCGGCCACCAGGCTGCGGATATAGGATTGCGCCCGGTTGAGCCCGGCCACCACACGCTCGGCGGCGCCGCTGCCCGATTTGCCGGTCAGCGGAATCACAAAAGCCGTGGCATTCTTGAGATCCGGGCTGACCCGCACCTCGGTCACGGTCACCACCAGATCGGCGAGATCGGGATCGCGGAAATGCGCCTGGCGCAGCGCATCCGACAGGATATGGCGGATTTCCTCGCCCACCCGCAACTGGCGCTGGCTGCGCCCGCCGGGCAGGGCATCGCTGCCCCGGCCAGATGACTGGCCGGCGCTTCCCCTGGCACGTCGCGTCATGCGTCGCTCCTGCTACAGTCGGCGCCGGCTCAGAGCTGGCGCGCCACTGTTTCGAGCTCGAAACACTCGATCATGTCGCCCTGCTTGATGTCGTCGTAATTCTCGAACGACATGCCGCAATCCATGCCCTGCTTGACTTCGCGCACATCATCCTTGAAGCGGCGCAAAGTCGAGAGCTGGCCTTCGTGGATGACGACGTTGTCGCGCAGCAGGCGCACCTTGGCGCCGCGCTTGACCAAGCCTTCGGTGACCATACAACCAGCCACCTTGCCGACCTTGGTGATGTTGAACACTTCGCGGATCTGGGCATAGCCCAGGAAGTTTTCGCGCACCGTCGGGGCCAGCATGCCGGAAAGCAGCGCCTTCAGGTCATCGAGCACATTGTAGATGATCGAGTAGTAGCGGATATCGACGCCATCGCGCTCGGCCATGTCGCGCGCCTGCTTCGAGGCACGCACATTGAAGCCGATGATGATGCCGCCGGAGGCACCGGCCAGCGCGATATCGCTTTCGCTGATCGCACCCACGGCACCATGCAGCACGCGCACCGCCACTTCGTCGGTGGCCAGCTTCTGCGCCGAACCCAGGATGGCTTCCAGCGAACCCTGCACGTCGGTCTTGACCACCACCGGCAGTTCCTTGGCTTCGCCGGCCTTGATCTTGGAGAACATCTGTTCCAGCGTGCCGCGCGCGCCCTGCACGGCGCGGGCATCGCGCTGCTTGCGCTGGCGGAACTCGGCCACTTCGCGGGCGCGGGCTTCATTCTCGACCACGGTGAATTCATCACCGGCTTCCGGCGTGCCTTGCAGGCCGAGCACCTCGACCGGCACCGACGGGCCGGCTTCGACCACGTTCTTGCCCTTGTCGTCGATCAGGGCGCGCACGCGGCCATAGGCATTGCCGGCCACGAACACATCGCCGACATGCAGCGTGCCGCGCTGCACCAGCACGGTGGCCACCGAGCCACGGCCACGCTCCAGCTTGGCTTCGATCACCACGCCATCGGCGCGGCGTTCCGGATTGGCCTTGAGATCGAGGATTTCCGCCTGCAGCAGGATCTGTTCTTCGAGCAGATCGAGATTGGTCTTGGCCTTGGCCGAGACTTCCACCGCCTGCACTTCACCGCCGAGGGTTTCAACCACGATGCCATGCTGCAGCAATTCGCGCCGCACCTTGTCCGGATTGGCCTGCGGCTTGTCGCATTTGTTGATCGCCACCACGATCGGCACATTGGCCGCCTTGGCATGGTGGATGGCTTCCACGGTCTGCGGCATCACACTGTCATCCGCCGCCACCACCAGCACCACGATATCGGTGGCCTTGGCGCCGCGCGCACGCATCTGCGTGAAGGCCTCATGGCCCGGGGTATCGAGGAAGGTGATCGCCTTGCCCGACTTGAGATGCACCTGATAGGCGCCGATATGCTGGGTGATGCCACCGGCTTCACCGCCGGCCACATCGGTCTGGCGCAGCGCATCGAGCAGCGAGGTCTTGCCGTGATCGACATGGCCCATGATGGTGACCACCGGCGGACGCGGCAGCAGCACCGCCTCGTCATCCTGCTCGGCGATCAGGCCGACTTCCACATCCGATTCGGCAACGCGCTGGATGCGGTGGCCGAATTCGCTGACGATCAGTTCGGCGGTATCGGCATCGATGACCTGATTCATCGTCGCCATCACGCCCATCTTCATCAGCGCCTTGATCACGTCCACGGCGCGCTCGGCCATACGGTTGGCCAGTTCCTGCACCGTGATGGTTTCCGGCACCACCACGTCGCGCAGCACCTTCTGCGGCGCATCCTGGTTCTGCTGCATCAGGCGCTTTTCGCGCTCGACGCGGCGCCGGAAGGCAGCCACCGAACGGACCCGCTCATTGTCATCCAGCGCGGCGGTGATGGTCAGCTTGCCGCGACGGCGATCATCGCCGGGGCGGGCCTTGTTGCTCGGCGCCGGGCGGGCCGGCGCGGCCTTGGCACCGCCACCACCCACCTTGCGGCGAGCCGAGCTATCCTCATCCTCGTCACGATCCGGGCCACGGCCCGGGCCTGGCTTCGGCGCGACACCGGGCGCAGCGGCAGCGGCGGCATTGCCACCACCAGCCGGGCTGTCCTTGGCGCTATCCTTGCTTGCGGCACTCTTGGCCTGATCGGCAGCCAGACGGCGCGCGGCTTCGGCCTCGGCCTTCTTGCGGGCTTCTTCCTCGGCCTTCTTGCGCGCATCTTCCTCGGCGGCGCGGCGCGATGCCGCCTCGCGTTCAGCCACGGCGCGCGACAGATGATCCTGGCGCTTGCGCGCCTCTTCCTCGACCGCGCGGCGCATTTCGGCAACGCGGCGCAGATCGTCGAGATTGCGGGCGCGCTGCTGCTTCTCTTCCTCGCTCAGCGACTTCAGCACCATGCCGGTGGGGCGCTGCTGCTGGCCGGGGCGCTGCGGGCCGCGGCCACGCTGGGCATCGGCACCTGCTGCAGCACTCATGCGCGGGCCGGTCGGCACCACACCGGTGGCCGGCGCACTCATGCGCGGGCCGCTGGCAGCCGGCTGGGCCGGTGCTGGCGCTGCGACAGCCGGTGCGGCTTCAATCTGGGCGGCAGGCGCGGTCGCCTCGGCAACCACCGGAGCGGCGGCCGGCGGCGCGGCAGCCTGGATGTCCGGGGCAGTATCATGCTCGGCCGCCTTGGCGGCTTCATGCGCGGCAATAGTGGCGGCCAGCGACGGCCGGGTCTGCACCAGCGGACCCGAACCGGCGGCTGCCGGGCGTGGCGACGCCGGTGACGCGGCAGGAGCGGCAGCCGGTGCGGCTTCAGCCGGCCTGGCTGCACCCGGCGGGGTGATGGTGCGCTTCTTGCGCACCTCCACCGTCACCGCCTTGGTCCGGCCGTGGCTGAAGCTCTGGCGCACCTGTCCGGTCTCGACCGTCTTCTTCAACTCAAGACGCTTCGGCCGACCCGCCAGCTTGTCCTTATCCTGCTCGTTAATATCGCTCATACCTGTTCCGCTTCCGCCGCCGGCAGCCTTTGCCACCGGCCTTCCGTGAGGGCGCGACGATCGCCATGACCGCCGCGCTTACGCATGCACTAAACCCGACGCCTGAACGACGCACTCAAACGCATTCCCACCGCGCCGTTTCAGCGCGGCGCCGGCAGACCGGCCGGCACCAAACTCGCCCGCAGGCGCGCCAGGCATTCACCATCGCGCGCCAGCCTGCGGTGCAGCGGCGTTTCCGCCGCCATACCCGCAACGATGCCGGCCCGCGCCACCCGCCGTGCCAGATCGGCACAATGGGCCTCGAAGGCCGCCAGGGTACGCGCCGGCAAATCCGCCGGCACCCGCACCGCCCGCCGCGCAGCGCGCGCAAACAATTTGCGCTCCGCCGCAGAACCCGTCGCCAGCCGGGCCAGCAGGCCCGCATCCGGCGTCAACCACAATCCCCGGCCACCCAGCAGGCGGCCCGGATCGGGCAATACTTCCCCGGCGCCATCGATCACAAAACGGATCAGCAGCGCCGCCGGCCGGCTCTCGCCGCTGCCCAGGCAGCGGCGCGCCGGCGCCTCAGGCTTCGTCGCCTTCGGCTGCTTCATCGGCATACCAATGCTGGCGTGCCGCCATGATGATGGCATTGGCATCGTCATTCGACAGCACGCCATCACCGACGATTTCCTGCAACTCGTCGCCGGCCAGATCGGCCAGGTCGTCGAGCGTCTTGACGCCCTTCTCGCCGAGCGCCGCCAGCATCGACGGGGTCAGCCCCTCGATGGCGGCCACATCATCGGCAACGCCGAGCGCCTTGCGCCGGCTTTCGAATTCCTCGTTGCGCTTCTCGATATATTCGAGCGCGCGCTCCTGCAGTTCCTGCGCCAGATCGCCGTCGAAACCCTCGATTTCGAGCAGTTCCTCGATCGGCAGATAAGCCAGTTCCTCGACCTTGGTGAAGCCTTCGGTAACCAGCAGCTGGGCAATCACTTCATCCACATCCAGCGCATCGATGAAAAGCTGGCTGCGCTCGCGGAATTCCTTCTGGCGGCGCTCGCTTTCCTCTTCCTCGGTCAGGATGTCGATATCATAGCCGGTGAGTTGCGAGGCCAGACGCACATTCTGGCCGCGGCGGCCGATGGCCAGCGAGAGCTGGTCGGTCGGCACCACCACTTCGACCCGGTTGGTTTCTTCATCCAGCACCACCTTGGCGACTTCCGCCGGGGCCAGCGCATTGACGATGAAGGTGGCCGGATCGGGCGACCATTTGATGATGTCGATCTTCTCGCCCTGCAATTCGTTCACCACCGCCTGCACGCGGCTGCCGCGCATGCCGACGCAGGCGCCGACCGGATCGATGGAATTGTCGTTCGACAACACGGCGATCTTGGCGCGGCTGCCCGGATCGCGCGCCACGGCGCGGATTTCGATGATGCCGTCATAGACTTCCGGCACTTCCTGGGCAAACAGCTTGGCCATGAATTGCGGATGCGAGCGCGACAGGAAAATCTGCGGGCCGCGCTGTTCCTTGCGCACATCGAAGATATAGGCACGCACACGGTCGCCCTGGCGGAAAGTCTCGCGCGGCAGCAATTCGTCGCGGCGGATGATCGCCTCGGCGCGGCCGAGATCGATGGTGACATTGCCGTATTCGACGCGCTTGACCAGACCGTTGGAGATTTCGCCGATACGGTCCTTGTATTCCTCATACTGCCGCTCGCGCTCGGCTTCGCGCACCTTCTGCACGATCACCTGCTTGGCGGTCTGGGCCTGGATGCGGCCGAAATCGATCGGCGGCAATGCCTCGGCGATCACATCGCCGACCTGGGCATCGGGATTGCGGCGCTGCGCTTCGATCAGGCCGATCTCGATGGCATCATTCTCGACCCGCTCGACCACCTGCAGATGGCGTTCGAGGCGGATTTCACCGGTCTTGCGGTCGATATCGGCATGGATGTCGTTTTCCAGACCGTAGCGCGCGCGCGCCGCCTTCTGGATCGCATCCTCCATCGCCATCAGCACCACATCGCGGTCGATCGTCTTCTCGCGGGCGACGGCGTCGGCCACCTGGAGCAACTCGATGCGGTTGTAACTGGTCACGGCTTCCATTGTCAGGTCCTCGAACGCATCCTGGATTTACGCAACGGCTTCCTGGGCCGCCTTCAGGCTGGCGCCGTAGCGCAGCAGCTCGTCGGTCAGCACCAGTTTGGCACTGGTGATATCGGCATGCGGCAGCAGCCAGCGTTGCCGGCTGCCATCCTTGCCCGGTTCCTCGTCTTCCAGCACCACAAGGTTGCCCTCGATGCCGATCAGGCGACCGCGAAAGCGCTTGCGGCCTTCCACCGGCACACCTGTTTCGGCGCGGGCGACGAAGCCCTTGAAACGGTCAAAATCAGCCAGCTTGACCAGCGGCCGGTCGAGACCGGGCGAGGAAACCTCAAGATTATAGGCTTCCTTGATCGGGTCCTCGACATCGAGGATGGCGGACACCGCGCGGCTGATATCGGCGCAATCATCGATGGTGAAACCGCCATCATGCGGGGCGCCGCCGCTATCGCGCTCGGCCATGATCTGCAGCACCGGGCGCTGGCCACCCTGCAACCGCACGCGCACAAGCTGATAGCCCATCGCGCTCAGCGTGGGCTCGATCAGTTGCTCAATCTTCGCAACGGCGGTCATGCCTGTGGACTAAACTCCATGCAGTGTCGGCGCGAACTAAAGGGCGGATCACGGCCTGTTTCCCGGAAGCCGGGCCCGGCAGCGAAATCCGCGCCAGGGTCCAGAAACGAAAAATGGGCCGTCTGGCCCACTTCCTCATCCTTCTGATCCAACCTAGGACCAGGCCAGCAATGTGGCGTCTTTATACTCGCAAATCGCCTGAATGCAAGGCTTTTCTAGGCGTTCATGCGCCGCAGCACCCAGGCGGTGCCCAGGCCCAGCACCAGCCAGAATACCAGGTCGAGGCCGAGATCGACATAAACGAAGCCTTCCGGCAGCATCTGGATTGCGGATTCCCGCGCCGAATCCGGTGCCAGCATGGGTGGTAGCAGCAGCGGCACCAGGCCGCTCCAGCGCCAGCGCCGGCCAAAGGCCAGCACAGCCAGCCCGGCAATGCCGCCCAAAGCCGCCACCAGCCACCAGCCCGAACCATCGCCGCCATTCACCCCGGAAGGCGGCATTTCCGCCAGGCTGGGCGGCGCCGACAGGGCCGGCAGCAAAGCCAGGGCGGCGAATCCGGCCAGGCCCCACAGCGCGGCCTCGCCCCAGCCGATGCGGCCGGGCAACGGCACGCGCTGGGTATAGATGGCAGCCAGCAGGATCGAGACGGTGACGCCGAACAGGATATTGCGCAGGATCAGCGCATCCATCTGCTGGCTTGGCGGCGGCAAATCCAGCCCGGCCAGCAGCAGCGCCTCGCGGCGCAACGGCAATTCCAGGATATGCTGCCCCAGGGTGAGAACCAGGGCCGCGATCAGACCGCCGGCACAGCCGGCCAGGATGAGCCGGAGCGTCATGGCGGGGGCTCGTTTCAGAGGCGCTGGAAGCGAAGATACAGGCAGGCGCGCCCGGCAGCCACCGCTTTTCGCTCATATTTGCTGCTCGGCCAATCCGCCGGGCGCTGGCGCCAATCGGCGGCGCATTGCGCCAGCCAGCGGAAACGCGGCTCGCTGGTGGCATGGCGCAGCATGGCGCGGCCATAATCCGGCACATCGGTGGCCAGGCGCAATTCGCCGCCCGGACGGATCACCCGGGCCAGATCGGCCAGCGTGTCGGGATTGACGATGCGGCGCCATTGATGCCGCTTCTTCGGCCACGGATCGGGAAATAGCACAAAGGCGCGCGCGATGCTGGCCTCCGGCAGGGCCTTGAGCAGCAGGCGGGCATCGTCGGTGAACAGCCGGATACGCTGGCTCAAATCCGGCTGCCCGGATTCAGCCCGTCCGGATTCAGCCTGGTCCGCAATCTGGCCGACCAGCTTGGCGACGCCATTCAGAAACGGCTCGACGCCGATGATGCCGACCTGTGGATGCGCCTCGGCCTGGGCCAGCAGATGGTCGCCGACGCCGAAGCCGATTTCCAGCCAGGTGGCCTCGACCGGGCAGCCGAAGGCCACCGGCACTGAGGCCTGCGGGATTTCCAGCAGCGGCATCAGTTGCGCCATGCGGTCGTTGCTCAGCGGTGTCAGCTTGCGGCCACGGCGGCGGCCGAAAATGAGACGGCGCGACATTTCTGCCGCGCCGTCCGCCGCATCCTGAGCGGATGCAGGATCGTGTTTTACGGTCACTTCACGTTGAAGGCCGATTTCAGGTCCTTGACCAGATCGGTCTTCTCCCAGGAGAAGCCGCCATCCTTTTCCGGCTTGCGGCCGAAATGACCATAGGCGGCAGTGCGGGCATAGATCGGGCGGTTGAGCTTGAGATGCTCGCGGATGCCGCGCGGGGTGAGCGAAACCAGCTGCTGCAGCACCTTGGAGATCTTCGCCTCGTCGGCCTTGCCGGTGCCGAAGGTGGAGACATAGACCGACAAAGGATGCGACACGCCGATGGCATAGGAAAGCTGGATCAGGCATCGCGAGGCCAGGCCGGCGGCCACCACATTCTTCGCCAGGTAACGCGCGGCATAGGCCGCCGAGCGATCCACCTTGGTCGGGTCCTTGCCGGAGAAGGCACCACCGCCATGCGGCGCCGCGCCACCATAGGTGTCGACGATGATCTTGCGGCCGGTCAGGCCGGCATCACCATCCGGGCCGCCGATGACGAAACGGCCGGTCGGGTTGACGTAGAAATGCTCGTCGTCGCACATCCAGCCCTTCGGCAGCGCCTTCAGCACATAGGGCTTCACGATCTTCTTGATGTCACCCGATTCGAGCTGGCGGCCATTGGCATCGGTCAGGGCATGCTGGGTCGACACCACCACGGCGGTGGCGCCGGTCGGCTTGCCGTTTTCATAGAGCAGGGTGACCTGGCTCTTGGCATCGGGACCGAGCAAAGGCTCCTTGCCGGCATGGCGCGCATCGGCCATCAGCTTGAGGATATTATGCGAGAACTGGATCGGCGCCGGCATCAGCTCCGGGGTCTCGTCGCAGGCAAAGCCGAACATGATGCCCTGGTCGCCGGCACCCTCATCCTTGTTGCCGGCGGCATCGACACCGACCGCGATATCGGCGGACTGGCCATGCAGCAGCACATCGACCTTGGCATTCTTCCAGTGGAAGCCATCCTGCTCGTAGCCGATCTTCTTGACCGCCGCGCGGGCGACTTCCTCGATCTTCTTCTTGTTGACCTTGCCCGACTTGGAAACCAGGCTGGCCGGACCGCGCACTTCGCCAGCGAGGACGATGCGGTTGGTGGTGGTCAGGGTTTCGCAGGCCACGCGGGCATACGGATCCTCACCCAGGAACAGGTCGAGCACTGCATCCGAGATCTGATCGCAGACCTTGTCGGGATGACCTTCGGAAACCGATTCACTGGTGAAGAGATAGGAGGAAGATTTACGCGCCACGTCGTTCGTCTCCGTTCGACCGCGCCCACCCGGTCGGTTTTCTAGTCTCAGGCTGACGACGCAAGGCGCGCGCCGTTAGATATCGGCGATGGATCATCGCCGGGCGAAAAAAGCCCCGTTATGTCGCAGAGCCGGGCCGCCGGGTCAAGCAAGATCAATTGAAACCGGCGGCAAATTGGCTTAATCGGCCCCTTCGGCGACCGGTTCCGGCCCCTGTTCCAGCGCCATCGAGCGCACCAGATCGAGCACCCGGCGCCGCAACGCGGTATTGCGGATCGCCTCGAAGGCGCGCAGCAATTCGATATTCTCGCGCGTCATCTGCGGCTCCGGCGGCATCGGCTGGCCATCCAGTTCCTCCACCGGCGTCTCGGCCAGGCCGGGCACCAACTCGATGCCGGGCTGGGTTTCGATGCCTTCGAAGAAATAGGCCGGCGCCACTTTCAGCAACCGCGAGAACTGATACAGCCGGCTGGCGCCGATGCGGTTGGCGCCCTTCTCGTATTTCTGAATCTGCTGGAAGGTCAGACCAACGAGTTGTCCCAGTCGTTCCTGGCTCATGCCGACATAGGTGCGCCTGACTTTGAGTCGCCCGCCGACGAACACGTCCACTGGATTCTTCGCCACGCCGTCCGCCCCTCACATTGTCCTGTACGCGGACTGAAGCGGCCCCCGCCGCCCTGGTCAGCCCGGTCGGTGTCAAATGACATACATTCGTATGGGTTACGTTTGTATGCTCGTTGGGCGCGCAGGGTCAACGGTTGGGATCACGGCTATAGCGAAATCACCGTTTAAATTTACGGAACAGCGCCGCCAGCAGCAGCAAAACCGCGCAACCAGCGTGAACCGGCAAATCACCGATACGACTATAGGGCGTGCGTTCCGATAATGGGGCCGGCAACGGCCCTTCAACGAAGCCAACCTGATCAAGTCCGAGTGCCGCAATCACACGGCCCCAAGGATCAACAATTGCAGAAATGCCGTTATTGGCCGCGCGCACCAGCGGCACACCCTGTTCCACGCTGCGCATGCGCGCCGAGGCGAAATGCTGATACGGGCCACTCGATCTGCCGAACCAGGCATCGTTGGTGATATTGAGCAGCATGCCGGCCGGCGGCGGCTCATGCGCCATCACCTCACCGGGGAAGATCGCTTCATAACAGATCAACGGCCGGATCAGCGGCATGTCGCCGGGCAGGATCAGCGGCTCGCCATCGCTGCCGGGCGAAAAATCCACACTACCGACCGCCAGTTTGTCGAGGCCGATGCGACCGAGCAAAGTGCGGAAGGGCAGATATTCGCCGAACGGCACCAGATGCAGCTTGTCATAGCGCGCATCGAGGCCACCCTGATCGTTGATCACGAACAGCGAATTGTAGAGCACCAGTTTGCCATCGGGGAATTCGCGGCGCGGCGCCCCGGCGAAAAGCTGGCCGCCCGGCGGCAGCAGGCCGGCCAGCGCCTTGAGCAATTCCGGATTCTCATCCAGCAGATAAGGGATGGCGGTTTCCGGCCAGATCACATGGGTGAATGGCTGCTGGCCAGGCTGGCGCGTCAATTCGGCATGCTGGCGCAGATGCTGCTGGCGCAGGTCATCGCGCCATTTCAACGATTGCGGTACGCTGGGCTGCACCAGACGCAGCCAGATATCCGGCATGTCCTCACGTTCGGCCTGGTGCAGCCGCCAGGCACCGCCGCCGCTCAGCAGCACCAGCAGCAGGAGCGGTGCCAGGCTGGCCGGCAGCAGCAGCCGGCGGCGTGCCGCTACCCAGTGCAGCAACGGCAAAGCCGGTGCGGTGGCGGCCAGCAGGGTCAGGAAACCCAGGCCATGGCTGCCGACATACGCCGCGATCTGCATCACCGGCGGTGTATCGGCCCAGACATAGCCGATCAGATTCCAGGGAAAGCCGGTCAGCACATAACCGCGCGCCGCTTCGCCCAGAGTCCAGCCCGCGGCAAAGAGCAAAGGCTGCCAGCCGGCCGCCATGCCGCCGATACGCCGCGCCAGCCAGATGCCGGTGGCGGGAAACAGCGCCAGCACAGCCGGCAGGCCGAGCACCGGCAAAGGCAGCAGCCAGGCAAACCGCGCGGCATCGACAAAGAAGGCAATGCCGATCCAGTACAGCCCGGCGACAAAATAGCCATAGGCGAAGGCGAACCAGAGCCAGAAGCCGGCCCGCCCAACGCCAATATCGCGCCCGAGCCGCAGCAGCAAAGGCAGCACGATGAACAGCAGCGGCCAGGCATAAAGCGGCGCCTGGGCGGCGGCGAGCAGCGCCCCGAGCAGCCAGGCCACGCCCAGCCGGCGCCAGCCGGTCAGGCCATCAAGCAGGGCGCAGCATCGTTCCAGCATCGGCAGATATCCGGCAGGCAGGTGAGTGAAAAACTGGCTCAGGCGCCGTCGGTGGCTGAGGGCGGCTCGGCCACCGGCACACGGATACGCACCCGCTTGACGCGGCGCGGATCGGCATCCACCACCTCGAAGGCCAGGCCGGAGGCATGCTCGACCAATTCGCCACGCTGCGGCACGCGGCCAAGCTCGGCGACGATCAGGCCGCCCAGCGTATCCACCGCTTCATCCTCTTCCGGATCGATCAGGCGGCGGCCGAAGCGTTCTTCCAAATCTTCGATCGGGCAGCGGCCCTGGGCATCGAACAGGCCCGGCGCGCGCTCCACCAGCATCGGGCCTTCCACTTCGTCATGCTCGTCGTCGATCTCGCCGACAATCTGTTCGACCAGATCCTCGATCGTGACCAGGCCATCAACACCGCCATATTCATCCACCACCACCGCCATATGGGTGCGGGTGGCGCGCATTTCACGCAGCAGGTCGAGCACGATCTTGGAGGGCGGCACCACCAGCACGCGGCGCAGAATCTTGCCGAATTCAAAACCCTCGCGGCCAGCGAGATACGGCATCACATCCTTGATATGCACCATGCCGATGACATCATCGAGCGTCTCGCGATAGACCGGAAGACGCGAATGCTCGGCCTCGATCAGCACCTTCACCAGCTGGTCGAAGGCGATATCCTCCGCCACCGCGATGATATCGGCGCGCGGCACACGGATTTCGCCGACGCGCAGATCGCCGACTTCCAGCACATTGCGCAGCAACGCGCGCTCCGCCGAGCCGGCCGGGCTTTCCGCCTCGGGATGCTCCTGCAGCAATTCTTCAATGCTTTCGCGCAGCGTTTCCTCGCTGCCGCGTCCACGCAGGACCTGCACCAGGCGGGTCCAGAAACCGGTGCCGCCGGATTCGGGGCGGTTCTCGCTCATGCTCTCCTTCCGGCCCGTGGCCGCGCCGTCGTGGTGGCTTTCGGCCCGGACCCAGGCTTGGGCCCAGATTTGGACTTGGACTTGGTTGCCACAATTTTTTTGGTTTTGGTCTTCGGTTTGGCCGGCATCGTCCGATAGGGATCGGCGATGCCGAGGCCGGCAAGGATTTCCACCTCGCGCGGCTCCATCGCCGCCGCCTGTTCGTTGGTCTCGTGATCATAGCCGAGCAGATGCAGCGTGCCATGCACCACCAGATGCGCCACATGATCGGCCAGGCTCTTGCCCTGTTCGGCGGCCTCGGCAGCGCAGATTTCCAGCCCGAGCGCGATATCGCCGAGATAATCCGGCGGCGCGGCCGGATCGACCGCCGCTTCGGCGGGGAAAGACAGCACATTGGTCGGCTTCTGTTTGCCGCGCCAATCGCCGTTGAGCTGGCGCATCTCGGCATCACTGGTCAGCAGCAAAGCCAGACCGCTCTCGCCTTTGCCCAGTTCCATCGCCAGCGCGGCGCGGCAGGCGCGGCGCACCAGCAGAGCCGCCCCCGGCAACGCCTGACGCCAGGCCGCATCGGCAATGCGCAGATCAATGGCGAACCGGCTGCTGCTTTTGCGGCCAGGATTTTTGTGGCCGGGATTTTTGTGGCCAGGGTTTTCGCGACCGGGGTTTTTGCGAGTGGCGGCGGGCATGGTCCTGCTCGGTGTTGTTCCTGGCCGGCTCAGCGCACACGCCGACCGGCGGCATCGGGGCGCGCCAGTCCTAGTTCCTGCTCGCGCTGGGCATAGGCCCGCACCACCTTGGTGACCAGCGGGTGGCGCACCACATCCTGATCGGAGAAGCGCACGAAGGAAATCCCCTCGACGCCCTCCAGGATGTCCAGCGCATCGCGCAGGCCGGACGGCACGCCGAGCGGCAGATCGATCTGCGACAGATCGCCGGTGACGGCGAGGCGCGAATTCTCGCCCAGGCGGGTGAGCAGCATCTTCATCTGCACCGGCGAGGTATTCTGCGCCTCATCGAGAATGACATAGGCATTCGACAGGGTGCGGCCACGCATGAAGGCCAGTGGCGCCACTTCGATCTCGCCGCTGGTGAGGCCTTTTTCCACCCGCTCGGGCGGCAGCATGTCATACAGCGCATCGTAAAGCGGGCGCAGATAGGGATCGACCTTGTCGCGCATGTCGCCGGGCAGGAAGCCGAGCCGTTCGCCCGCCTCGACAGCGGGGCGCGACAGGATGATGCGGTCGACGCGGCCTTCCAGCAGCATCTGCACCGCCACCGCCACCGCCATATAGGTCTTGCCGGTGCCGGCCGGGCCGAGGCCGAAGACCAGTTCATGGCGCAGCAGGGCGGCGATGTAATGCGCCTGGGTCGGCGAGCGCGGCAGGATGATGCGCTTCTTGGTGCGGATCGCGCCGTCGGGCAGACGGGTTTCCGTGTTGGCGGCGGCGCGCTCTGCGGCACGCTCGGCGGCCTCGCGGGCCGCACGGTTGGAGGGTATGGCCTGGGTGACGACGGATTTTCCGACTGCCTGCATTACGCCTCCGCTATTGTTGGACTCCTGTTGCACCTGCTCACTGTTTAAAGCCGGGACGGCCGGGCGGCCGGGCTGGGCATCGCCAGCCACCTGCTTTTCCATCATGCGGCCACGCGCCATGCGGATGGCACCTTCCACATCGCCGATCTCGATCAGCGCGCCGGCCTGCAAACGGCCATACAGCCCGGTCAACACATCGCGCGCCGCCTGGCGGTTTTCCGTTATGCCGGTGATCGCGACACGGTTGCCACGGGTGGAAACCTGCACATCGAGCTGCTGCTCGATGCGCGCCAGATGGCGGTCATGTTCGCCGAACAGCAAGGCCAGCAGGCGGTTATCGTCAAAATCCAGCACCAGCACGGCAGCAGCCCCGGTGGCCCCGGTGGCCCCGGCGGTAGGGGAATTGGGGGGCGGCATGCTCATCGGCTGGCCCCGCGCGGCAGGGCGATGGTGGCCCCGTACGGCAGGGCGATGGTGGCAATGGGACGGCGGCGGCCGGGCCTCATGCCGCCTCTAATCCGGACGCCACCCGGCTGCTCAACGAATTGAGATAGCCGGCGGCAATCTCCACCCGCACCAGATCGCCGATGCCGGCACCCGGCGGCAGGTCGGCCGGCTCGATCACCACCGATTGCATATAGGGGCTGCGGCCAAGCAACTGGCCCGGTTTCTTGCCGATGCGATCCAGCAGCACATCAAGCTGGCGCCCGGCGCTGGCGGCGTTGAAGGCCAGCTGCTGTTCACGCAGCAAGGCCTGCAAAACCGCCAGGCGTTCATCCTTCACCGCTTCCGGCACCTGATAGGGCATCGCGGCAGCCGGCGTGCCGGGCCGCGCGGAATATTTGAAACTATAGGCCTGGGCGAAACCGACATCGCGCACCAATTGCAGGGTGGCCTCGAAATCCTTGTCGCTTTCGCCCGGGAAACCGACGATGAAATCGCTCGACAACCCGATATCCGGTCGCGCCGCGCGCAACTGCCCGACGATATCACGATACAGCCCGGCGGCATGGCCGCGATTCATCGCCTTGAGGATGGTATCGGAGCCCGATTGCACCGGCAGATGCAGGAACGGCATCAGGTTGGGCAGGTCGCCATGCGCCTGGATCAGCGCCGCATCCATTTCACGCGGATGCGAAGTGGTGTAGCGCCAGCGCGGATTGCCAGGGCCGGTGCCAGGGCCGGTGCCGTGGCGGTTTTGCAATTCCACCAGCAGATCGGCCAGCGACCAGACCCGGCCGGCTGCATCCTCGCCGTGATAGGCATTCACATTCTGGCCCAGCAACACCACTTCGCGCGCCCCCGCCGCCACCAGGCGGCCGGCTTCGGCCAGGATCGCTTCCGGGCCACGCGAATATTCGGCGCCGCGCGTATAAGGCACCACGCAGAAGGTGCAGAATTTGTCGCAGCCTTCCTGGATCGCCAGGAAAGCCACCGGCCCGGGCGGCGTCGCCAGCGCTTCGGGCAGGTGATCGAATTTCGATTCGGGCGGGAATTCGGTATCCAGCACGCCCAGTTTGGGCGCGCGCGCGCCGGTGCCTGCCTGCTTGCGGGCGCGCTGGCGGGTGGCCTGGGCGAGCAATTCCGGCAGCCGGTGATAGGCCTGCGGCCCCACCACCATATCCACGAACGGGGCGCGGTTGAGGATTTCCTCACCTTCGGCCTGGGCGACGCAGCCGGCCACGGCGATGGTCAGATCGGCGCCGGCTTCCTTGCGCTTGCGCCAATGGCCCAGTTCCGAAAACACCTTCTCGGCGGCTTTTTCGCGGATATGGCAGGTATTGAGGATCACCATATCGGCATCCTCCGGCGAATCGGTCTTGGCGTATCCGAGCGGTGCCAGCACGTCCGCCATGCGGGCGGAATCGTACACATTCATCTGGCAACCGTATGTTTTAATATAGAGTTTTCTAGCCAAGTGCGTCTTGCTACCGAGTGGCCGGGCCAAGCATGCCGCCGGGCCGGTACTCCCAGGAGGTTGGAACTGGCGTCCAGACTAGCACCGGCCCCGGCAAGGTCAAGCGATCAAGCAGACGCCAGAGGAATGTCATAGAGAATTCAAAAGCTTATTTTTAGGGCAGGGTTACGCGGCCGGTGCTGGCTGCACGTCTGGCGCCGCCACCTCAGCCTCGCCATTGGCGCTGTCTTCCACCGCCGGCTCCTCGATCGGGCCGAGGCTGGATTTGGGCAGGCTGCGTGGCCCGGGTTCGCGCCCGGCATTGATATCCGACAGGCCTTCCAGCACCACCTGATGGCAGAAGGCGGCCATGTCCTTGCGCGACTTGAAATCCTGGATGGTGACCGGCTTGTGGAATTCGATCACACATTCGGACGGCCCGGCGCTGAGGAAACGCCACAGATGCGGCAGCAGATCTTCATCGCCGACCCAGGCGAAAAGCTGCATCCAGCGCCGCCCCACCGGCATATGGTTGAGCCGGGCATAACCCACACTGAGCGGCTGCACGGTCAGCGGCTGGCCGCGCACCGGCTGCTCGGCCAGGGCAAAAAACGCCGATTTGAACGGCAGGATGCGCAGGCCATCCGACGAGGTGCCTTCGGGAAACAGGATCAGGCTGTCGCCGGCCTGCAGCCGCTCGGCCATCTCATCGCGGTGTATAGCGGTTTTCTGCCGCATATTGCGTTCGACAAATACCGTGGCCTGCAATCGCGCCAACAGGCCGAAAAACGGCCAGGCATTCACTTCCTTCTTGGCGACGAAGCTGACCGGCACCACGGTGGACAGCACTATGATATCGATCCAGGAAATATGGTTGGCGATGAACAGCACCGGGCCATTGGCCTCCGGCCGGCCTTCGACGCGAATCCGGATACGCAGCAGCCAGGCCACCACGCGGTGATAGAGCAGTGGCAGCTTTTTCTGGAATGGGTGATCAAAGCGCTGCAACAGATATTGCAGCGGGATCAGCGGCAACGTCCAGCTCAGGAAGAGCAGGAGGATGATGTAGGCGCGCAGGGCCATGCGTCAGCTTCGGGCAAGAGGACTGGATACACACAGCATACGCATGAAACGCCAATCTGGAAGGGCCGGGCCGCAACTACAGCGGGCGCCGGCCTCGCACCAGAAACGGGTAGCACCGGTGGCTGTCTTACTGGTGGCTGGCTTACCGGCGGCCGGTTTACTTGCGGCCGGATTTCTCCGGATCGGCGGCGCTATCCAGCGGCACACCATATAATTCCAGCCGGTGATCGACCAGGCGATAACCGAGCCGGGCGGCGATCTTTTCCTGCAAGGCTTCCAGTTCCGGATCGTTGAATTCGATGATCACGCCGGTGCGGGTATCGATCAGGTGATCGTGATGCGCCTCCGGCATCTCTTCGTAGCGCGCCCGGCCATCGCCGAAATCCAGCCGGCTGAGAATATCGGCCTCCTCGAACAGCCGCACCGTGCGGTAAACGGTGGCAATCGAGATGCGCGGGTCCACGGCATGGCTGCGGCGATGCAACTCCTCCACATCCGGGTGGTCGGAAGATTGGCTGAGCACACGGGCGATCACGCGGCGCTGCTCGGTCATGCGCATGCCCTTCGACATGCACAATTGCTCCAGTCGGCTGGTCATGCCGTTATCCACTCCCTGCTAGCGGCCCCCTGCGAACAGGGTGCCTTTTAGCCTAAACGGCCTGGCGACGCGGCGGACTGGCATCCCACCGCGCCCGGAAAACTGAAAAAAACAGCGCCTCAGCGACCGCCTTTGCGGCGCGAGGTGCCAAGGCCGATTTTCTTCGCCAGCGCCTGCCGTTGCAAGGCATAGTTGGGCGCCACCATCGGATAATCCGCCGGCAGGTTCCAGCGTTCACGATATTGTTCCGGCGTCATGTTGTAATGGCTCATCAGATGCCGCTTCAGCATCTTCAGCTTTTTGCCATCTTCCAGGCAGATGATGTAATCCGGCGACACCGATTTCTTGATCGACACGGCCGGCTGCGGCTTTTCCACCGGGGCGGCAACCGGCTGCGCCGGGGCGGCGCCATCCAGGGCGGCCAGGGTGCCGTAAATCTGACGGATCAGAGCCGGCAGGTCGCTGGCTTCAACGCGATTATTCGAGACATGCGCCGCAACGATATCGGCGGTCAAAGATAGCAATTCCGACTTATCGGGCGCATCGGTCATTGAGGGTATCCCGGTATAAATTAGTAATTCTTCAGCGGATCATATACGCAGCCCCCGATTATTTCCAGGGATATGAACAATATCCCGCCCTAGGTCTCTGTAATATCTGCACGCATGACCAGGGCCGCCTCCCGCATGGGTGGTTGTTCTGGGCTAATTCTTGGGGCTTCGTAATAGTCCTTGCGCCGCCCGACCTGGCCGAAGCCGGCGGCACGATACAATGCCTGGGCGGCATGGTTACTTTCCGCCACTTCCAGGAACAGGCTGCCGGCGCCGAGCCTGCGGGCCTGCCCGGCCAGGCCGCGCAGCAAGGCCCGCCCGATACCGAGCTGGCGCTGGCGCGGCCGCACCGCAATCGAGATCACCTCGGCTTCATCCGCCGCCACCCGCCCGAGCGCGAAGCCGGCCGGCTGCTCGGCATTGTCCAGCGCCAGCAGGGCGAAGGCGCCCGGCATCGCCAGCAGGGTGGCAAAGGCGGCTTCATCCCAGGCTTCATGAAAACCCTCGGCATGCAGCCGGCTCAGCAACGCCGCCTGGCTGATATCGGCCGGCACCAGATGCACCAGCAGGCTGGCGGCCGGCTGCGCGGTCTTGGGCAAAGCCGCATCGGGCGGCCGGATATAGAGCGGCCTGGGCGGCGGCGGCAATTTTGCTCCCGACAGCGATATCCCGGGCTGCCAACCCTTCGCTGCCTTCTGCGCCAGAAGCAGCAGACTTTGCGGCAACGGCGTCGGCGGCGCCGTGGTGACACGCCAATCGGCGCCCGGCGGCGCCAGTGGCAGCAGCAGCCCGGCGCCTGAACCGGTCAGGCTGAGCGGCCCGGGCGGCAGGCTGGCCGCCGCCATTTCCAGCGACAACAGGGCCGGGCCATCCAGCGGCAGACCCAAAGCCTCTGGCCCGGTGGCAGCGGCAAAAGGCTGCACATAGACTTCGCCGCGCCGCGCATCGATCACCGCCACGCTGGCCCGGCCCGGCTCGGCGCCCTGCAAGGCCAGCGCCTCGGTGGTGGAGAGGCCCCAGAGCGGCCGGCGCAAGGCCAGCGCCAGGCCACGTGCCACGCTCAAGGCGGTGCGGATGCCAGTGAACGAGCCGGGACCGATGGTGACCGCCAGGGCATCGAGGTCGGCCAATGCCAGCCCGGCCTGCTGCCGCGCGGCTTCGATTGCCGGCAGCAGGCGTTCGGCATGGCCCAGCTTCTGGCCCGGCTGCTGGCCGGGAAGCAACGCGCCATCCTGGCTGGCGACAATCTGCGCGCCATCGGCGATGGCGGCCAGGCAGCTTTCCAGCGCGGTATCGAGCAGCAGCCACTTCATCGCCGGCCCCGCATCCTGTAGGAAGGAAGCAGCCCCAGCCTGGAGATGCTCCCATGCCCCTCGTGGCGATTACGCCGCCGGATTTCCCCGTGCTGATCGATCTGCGCTATGCCACCCCGGACAACATCACCGGCCAGCCGGTCTATCTGCGCCAGGCCGCTTTCCTGAACGAGGAAGCGGCGGAAAAGCTGGCCCGCGCCATCGAGCTGGCCGCTGCGCTGGGCTATCGCTGCCGCATCTTCGATGCCTTCCGCCCGACCGAGGCACAATGGGCTTTGTGGAATCACACGCCTGATCCGAATTTCCTGGCCGATCCGCGCCGTGGCTCGCCGCATTCGCGCGGTGCCGCCGTGGACCTGACCCTGGTGGATGATACCGGCCGCGACCTCGATATGGGCACCGGCTTCGATGCCTTCACGCCGTTGTCGCATCATGGCCGGCTTGATGTCAGCCCGGTGGCACAGCGCAACCGCGCCCTGCTGCTGGGGCTGATGACCGCCGCCGGCTGGGACTTCTATCGCAATGAATGGTGGCATTATCAACTCTTCGACCCGCGCCGTCATCCGCTGCTGTCGGATGCCGAAGCCGGCACCGGCCTGATGCCGCCGAATGCGCCGAATGGCGGTTGAGCCGGCGGCGCCAGCAGCGCACCGCCGATCCAGTCGGCAATGGCGCTGAAATCCGCCCGCCCGGCCAAAGCCAGCGCCATCGCCTCACCCAGGCAGGCGCCGAATTTGAAACCATGGCCGGAGGAGCCGCAAAAGGCATAGCCGCGTGCGCCCAGGCGCTGGAAGCGGAAGGCCTCATCCGGCACCACATCGTAAAAACAGGTGCGCGCCTGCACCACACGGTATTCGTCAAACCGCGTCAGCCGCGCCCGGGCCGGCGCCAGGATGGCGGCGATTTCATCATCGCTGGCGGCACGCTCGGCGCCCTCGGCACTGGGATCGCCGCTCGGGCCAAAACGGTGATCGCTGATTTTCAGCCCCAGCCGCATGCCATCGCCGGAAACCCGCGGCGGCACGGCGTAGAAGCCGGTCTGCTGCCCGATATCCAGCAGCATCGGGGCGTGATACCAGGCCACCGCCAGATCGGCCGGCGGCGCCAGATACACCGTGATCTGCCGGCTCGGCCGCGCCATGGCTGCCAGTTCAGGCAGCAAGGCGGCGGTCCATGGCCCGGCCGCCATCAGCACCGCATCGGCAGTGAGGCGCCGGCCATCCGCCAGTTGCACGCTGCCGGCCTCGGCATCCAATGCGGCCACCCGCATGCGGCTGAGCAGGCGCAGGCCACGATCCAGCAGATGATGCTTCAGGCTGCCGATGATCGCCTCGGCGCGCAGGATACCGCCATGCTCGCAGTGAAACGCCTCGGCGATGCCGGCCGGATCGAGCAGCGGGAAGCGCGCCGCCAGGCTGGCCGGATCGAGCGCTTCATGCTGGATGCCCTCGGCGGCCAGCGCCGCCCGGCTCTCTGCCGCCCAGGCATCACCCGGGCCGGACAGTACCAACGTGCCGGTTTCGACATAGAGCGAAACCCCGAGATCGCGCCACAGCCTTTCCCAGGAATCATAGGCGGCATGCACCATGCGGGCATAACCGCGCGCCGCCCCATAGGGATAACGGATCAGCCGGTGCTGATCCACCGAAGCGCCGAGCGGATTGGGCAGGCTATGCTGCTCGATCAAGGTGACCTCGGCGCCCAGGCGGCGCAGCCCCCAGGCGGCGCATAGCCCCATGATGCCGCCACCAATGACGATGACTTTCATCGCGTGGTTGTCGGGCATCGCCGGGTTGTCAGGGCGCATTCTCGGCCACCAGTTCGGCGGCGGCGAGGTCTTCCAGCGCATAGCCGACCGACTTGAAAAAGGTGATCGCTTCCGGCCCGGAACGGCCCGGGCAGCGATCATGCACCAGATCGAACAGGTCGCCGCGCACCGCCTCGGCCGTGATCACACGATTGGCCAAAGGCTGGGTCAGGTCGCCGGCCTCATGCAGGGCGCCGCTGCGGGTATCGACATAGATTTCCGCGCGCCGCACCGCGTCATCATCCGCTTCGCGCATTTTCGGCGTGAAGCCGCCGACCAGATCGAGATGCGCCCCCGGCTTGAGCCAGGCACCCTGCACCAGCGGCTGCTGGCTCAGCGTGGCGCAGGAAATCGTATCGGCGGCGGCGGCGGCGGCCTCCAGATCGTCCACCGCACGGATCGCGGCATTGACCTGGCCGCGCAGGCTCTGCGCCAGCGCCTCGGCGCGGGCCGGATCGCGGTTCCAGATACTGACCTTGAGATAGCGCCGCACCGCGCAATGGGCGCGGATCAGATGCGGCGCCAGCGCCCCCGCCCCCACCATCAGCAGATGGCCGGCATCGCGCCGCGCCAGATAGCCGGCGGCCAGCGCCGAGGCACAGGCGGTGCGGCGCAGGGTGAGCGCCACGCCATCGATCACCGCCTTGGGCGCGCCGCTGCGGGCATCGAAGAGCAGATAGGCGCCGATCACCGAGGGCAGGCCCTGGCGCGGATTATCGGGATAGACGCTGACCGCCTTGATACCCATATGGCGCCCGGCCTGCCAGGCCGGCATCACCAGCAGCATGCCGTCCTGGCCATCCGGATTGGGAATGCCGTAATGCTGGCGCAACGGCACTTCGCCGCCGGCGCGGAAGGCCTCGCGCAACGCCTCGATCAGATCGGGATAGGGCAAAGCGGCATGCACCGCTTCGGCATCAATCACCCGCATGGCGGCGCTCCCCTCAGCAAGATCGGTAATGCAAACAGATCAGATCGTGGCCGGCGGCAGCGCATCGCCCGGCCTGCCGCCGCTATCCGCATCCGGCTTGCGTGGCGGCTTCTGGCCGAAACGACCGAGCCACTGCCCGAGCGCGCCCAGCACCAGGCCGGTCAGGAAAACCGCGAAAACCAGCAGATAGAGCGGCAGATGGATGATGAAGGGCAGCGGATCGAGCGATACCGTCACCACTTGGCGGTTGGCGACGGCAAACACCACCAGCAGCAACAGCAGGAAAGCGCCGATCACGACGCGGATGAAACGCATGGGCTTGCCCTTTCTGCTACCGGCATACCGGATGCCGACCAGGTCGCAGACCGGCTGAAGGTGGCCGGCTTGAAACTGGCCGGCGCCAGACTGGCCCGGTTTCAGGCCTCGCCGGACGACGACTTGGCTGCCGCCTGGGCTGCCGCGGCCGCCTGAGCCTTGGCGGCCAGGTTCAGCTTCTGGCGCAATTCCTTGCCGGTCTTGAAGAACGGCACGTATTTTTCGGCCACGTCCACGGCGCTGCCGGTACGCGGATTGCGGCCGGTGCGGGCCGGTCGGCATTTCACCGAAAAGGCGCCAAAACCGCGCAATTCCACTCTGTCACCGCGCGCCAGCGCATTGGCGATCTCATCAAAGATGGTGCCGACGATACGCTCGATATCACGCTGTGTCAGATGCTGATTGCCATCGGCCAAACGATTGATCAATTCAGATTTTATCATCGGCTTTTCCCTGCGCGCTGTGGCGGGGTGCCCCCCTTTTGCCTAGTCAGGGTGCCAAACCGAAACCAGTCCGTCAAGCCTAAGCCGTTCGGCTAAAAGGGTTTTTCCAAAAAGCCCGGAAGCCGTGCTGCCAAGCAGCTCGGCCAGCGCCGAACTGGGCGGCACGGCGGAGATTTCGCGCACCGGCAGGGCGCGGGAAATGCCATGCGCCGAAGCCAGCCAGTCGCGGGCTTCGGCCTCGGCGCCCAGGCCGTCGATCAGGCCCAAAGTCAGCGCCGAACGGCCGGAATAGACCCGGCCATCGGCCAGCCTGGCCACCGTGGCGCGGTCGAGTTTACGCCGCTCGGCCACTAATCCGACGAACCAGTCATGGGTTTCCTGCACCATGCGGCGGATCTGCTCGCGCCCGGCCGGCGATAGCGGCTTGATCGGCGAGGGTTCATCCTTGAGCGCACCCGAAGCGATGCTTTCGGCGCCAACCCCGATCTTTTCCAGCAATTTCGAGAATTCGGCGGTCTGGAACAGCACGCCGATCGAGCCGGTGAGCGAGGTTTCCCGCGCCACCACATGATCCGCCGCCACCGCCGCCATATAGCCGGCAGAAGCCCCGAGCGTGCCGATCACCGCCACCACCGGCTTTTCCCCGGCCACGGCGCGCAGGCTGGCATAAAGCGCCTCGCCGCCATAGGTCGAGCCGCCCGGCGAATTGATCATCACGATCAGCGCCCGCGCATTGTCATCCTCGGCCACTTTCGCCAGTTGCTCGGCCCAATAGGCATTCTGCGCGATCACGCCATTGATCTCGATCCGCGCCACATGGGCGCGGTTGCGTTCCAGCAGATTGCCGGGATCGAGGCGATAGAAAAAGCCGAGGCCAAGCGCCAGCAGCGCCAGCACGGCCAGCAGGCGCCACCAGAAAACCTTGCGGCTCAGGCGGCGGCGTTCCAGCAGGGCATCAAGATCGAGCGACATGCCTCAAGCTTACGCGAGCTTGCCGCCCAGGGCTAGGCATGGGCCGGTTTCTACAACCATCGCCGTGGCGGCTGGACCGCCCGGTAACGCGTTCCACCTCTTCGATATACGTCGTCATCCCGGGCTTGACCCACGGCTGTCCGGTTTATTTTGGTGGTTGGTGACAGCCAGAATTCACCCGAAAACCGTCATGGTCGGCGCAGGCCGACCATCCACGCGTTTTTGTTTTTCAGCCGATTAAACAAAGCAACTCGTGGATGGTACGCCTTCGCGTACCATGACGGGCTGTGTTGCGGGGTGGCTGAAGCGGCGCGCATCGGCGCGACGCTTACCGGCCAGTCACCGCGCGCTTCGGCGCGGCGCTTATCTGCCAGACGCGGCGCGCTTCGGCGCGCCGGGGGCATTGGCGGCCTGCGGCGGGGCGGCGGCATCGGGGTCGCGCAGCACATAGCCACGGCCCCACACCGTCTCGATGTAATTATCGCCGCTGGTCGCCGAGGCGATCTTCTTGCGCAGCTTGCAGATGAACACGTCGATGATCTTCAGTTCCGGCTCATCCATGCCGCCATAGAGATGATTGAGGAACATCTCCTTGGTCAGCGTGGTGCCTTTGCGCAACGAGAGCAATTCCAGCATGGAATATTCCTTGCCGGTGAGATGCAGGCGCTGGCCGCCCACTTCCACCGACTTGGCATCCAAGTTGACCAGCAGCTTGCCGGTCTGGATCGAACTTTGCGCATGGCCCTTGGCGCGGCGCACGATGGCGTTGATCCGCGCCACCAGTTCATCCTTGTTGAAGGGCTTGGTGAGATAATCGTCGGCGCCGAAGCCGAGGCCCTTCACCTTCTTGTCCGGCTCACCCATGCCGGAGAGAATCAGGATCGGCGTGGACACCTTGGCGGCGCGCAACTTGCGCAGCACATCATAGCCATGCATATCCGGCAGGTTGAGATCGAGAATGATAATATCGTAATCATAGAGTTTGCCGAGATCGAGACCCTCTTCGCCATACTCGGTCTTGTAGACATTGAAACCCTCATGGCCGAGCATCAATTCAATGCTCTTGGCCGTGGCGGCATCGTCTTCGATCAGCAATACACGCATGGCAGCCCCCTTCGGCATATCCCGGCAGCCGGACGGCGCCGGGTTCCGCGATGCCCGGTTTTGTGCCGCAACCTGGGCGATTCGCGTTAGTTTACCATTCTTAATAAACTAAGTTAACGAATTCTTGCCAGCCGCCAAAAATCGTTAACCTTTACCCGCGCTTAAATTTTTGCTGCCAAGCTGGGCCAAAGGCCAAGCTGCGTTCGTAACAAGCTGGGGCCGCAAGGAGAGTGCCGATGCAAAGCCTGCTGATGGACCTGGAGCGGATCAAGGATATGAGCTTCACCGGCCGCGTGGTCTCGATCCAGGGTCTGCTGGTCGAGGTGGCGGGGGTGGAGCGCTATCTCTCCATCGGCTCGCGCGTGCGCCTGCTGGCGCGCGACAACCGCGTGGTGGAAGGCGAGGTGGTGGGCTTCCGGCAGAACCGCGCCCTGCTGATGCCCTATGGTTCGCTGGAAGGCGTCGGCCTTGGCACCCGCGCCGTGGTGGCCGAGGAACAGCCGGTGGTCTATCCCGATGTGAGCTGGCTTGGCCGCGTCATCGATGGCCAGGGCAAGCCGCTGGATGGTGGCCCGCCGCTGAATAACGGCCTGCGGCCCTATCCTTTGCGCAACAATCCGCCGCCGGCCAATTCGCGCCGCCGCGTCGGCCCGAAGATCGATCTCGGCATCCGCTCGATCAACACCTTCATCTCCTGCTGCCGTGGCCAGCGTATGGGCATCTTCGCCGGTTCCGGTGTTGGCAAATCGGTTTTGCTGTCGATGATGGCGCGCTACACCGAAGCCGATGTCAACGTGGTCGGCCTGATCGGCGAACGTGGCCGCGAGGTGCAGGAATTCATCGAGGACGATCTCGGACCGGCCGGCCTGGCCCGCACCGTGGTGGTGGTGGCGACCTCCGATGAAAGCGCCCTGGTGCGCCGCCAGGCCGCATACATGACCCTGACCCTGGCGGAATTTTTCCGCGATCTGGGGCTACAGGTGCTGTGCCTGATGGATTCGGTGACGCGTTTTGCCATGGCGCAGCGCGAGATCGGGCTTTCCGGCGGCGAACCGCCCACCACCAAGGGCTATCCGCCAACCGCCTTTGCCGAATTGCCACGCCTTTTGGAACGCGCCGGCCCAGGCACCGGGGAGGGCAGTATCACCGGCCTGTTCACCGTGCTGGTGGATGGCGACGACCATAACGAACCGATTGCCGACGCAGTGCGCGGCATTCTCGATGGCCATATCGTGATGGAACGCCGCATCGCCGAGCGCGGCCGCTATCCCGCCATCAATATCCTGCGCTCGATCTCGCGCACCATGCCGGGCTGCAACAGCGTGACCGAGAATGAACTGGTCAGCCGCGCCCGGCAGTTGATGGCTGCCTATGAGGATATGGCCGAACTGATCCGGCTCGGCGCCTATCGCATGGGCTCCGATCCGCGCGTCGATGAATCGATCCGCTATCAGCCGGCGCTGGAGGCCTTCCTCAAGCAGAGCAAGACCGAACGCGCCGATCTCGGCTCCTGCTATATCGGCCTGGCCGACATTTTCGCCGCCGGCGACGCCCAGGCGTCGGCCGGCCTGCGCTGAGGCCTGAGCCATGCGCGGACTGGATGGTCTGATCCGGCTGGGCAAGTGGCGCCTCGACGACAAACGCCGCGTGGTGGTGGATCTGGAAGTTTTGCGCGCCGAGCTGGAGCGCCAGATCGCCGCGCTGGACGAGGAACTGGAACGCGAGCGGCGCTTCGCCGCCACCTCGCTGGAAGCCGGCTATGCCTTTGCCGGCTATCGCCGCGTCAACCGCGAGCGCGCCGACCGGCTGATGGCCTCACGCGAGGAAGTGCAGGACAAGATCGCCGCCGCCCAGGAGGAAGTGAACGAGGCTTTCCGCGAATTGAAGAAATACGAACTGGTGCGGGAAAACCGCCTGGCGCAATTGGCGCGCGAGCAGGCCGCGCGCGAGCAGGCCGAACTCGACGAAGCCGGCCTGCAGGGTTTCCTGCGCCAGAACCAGCCCGAACCGGGACGCTGAACCGGCTTGCCTTTGCCGCCGCTCACTCTATTGTACCAATGGGTACAATAGAGGAGATGCCCGATGAGCGATGCCGTCAGCCGGCCGCCGCTGCCGCCCTTCACCGCCGAGACCGCCGCGCGCAAGGCCCGCCTGGCCGAGGATGCCTGGAACAGCCGTGACCCGGCCCGGGTGGCTTTGGCCTATACCGCCGATAGCTGGTGGCGCAACCGCGCCGAATTCATCCAGGGCCGCGACGCCATTGCGGCTTTCCTGGGGCGCAAATGGCAGCGCGAACTGGATTACCGCCTGATCAAGGAAGTCTGGGCCTTCACCGATAACCGCATCGCTGCCCGCTTCGCCTATGAATGGCATGACGATAGCGGCCAGTGGTATCGCAGCCATGGCAATGAACAATGGGAATTTGACGCGCATGGCCTAATGCGGCGCCGCGAGGCCAGCATCAACGATCTACGTATCAGTGCCGCCGAGCGCAAATTCCACTGGCCGCGCGGCAATGACAGCGACCGGCGACCCGACGACCATCCGATTTTGAGCGAGCTCGGTTTATAGAATCAGTCGTCACCCCCGGGCTTGACCCCGAGGGCAGGCACACCGCTGTCCGGTTTAGTTTTTGGTGGTTGGCGACACCCGGACTTCAGCACAAACCGTCGTGGTCGGCGCAGGCCGACCATCCACGAGTTTTTGGCCGGTCAAGCAAACAACACGTGGATGGTACGCCTTCGCGTACCATGACGGGCTGTGTTGTGGGACGCGGGAAGCGCACCTTGCGCCATCGGTGGCCCCAAAACACCGGATGACCGGAAAGGCCGGTGTTGATGCGCGTTTCCATCACAGTCATATAGACTGAACCAGACAGCCATGGCTCAGGCCCGGGCATGACGAGGAAAGGAAAGGGTATGCCTGCCGCCATCATCACGCGCGACGACGCCTTGGCCCGGATCGCCGAGGTATTCCGCACGCGCGGCTATGAAGGCGCCTCGCTGGCAGCCCTGACCGAGGCCACCGGCCTGGGCAAGGGCAGCCTGTATCATTACTTCCCCGACGGCAAACAGCAGATGGCAGCGGAAGTGCTGGCGCATATCGATGCCTGGTTCGAGCGCGAGGTTTATGCGCCGCTGCGCCGGCCCGGCCAGCCCATGACGGCGATTGCTGCCATGTTTGCCGCCACCGAGGCCTATTTCCATGGCGGCGGCCGCATCTGCCTGGTCGGTGCCTTTGCACTGGATACGACGCGCGACCGCTTTGCCACCCAGGTACAGGATTATTTCGCCCGCTGGGTGGCAGCCTTGGCCACTGCCCTGCGCCATGCCGGCCTGCCGGGCGCGGCGGCGCGGCAGCAGGCCGAGGCGGTCGTCGCCGGCATTCAGGGCGCCCTCACCCTGGCCCGCGCGCTGGATGAACCGGCATTATTCCGCCGCCGCCTGAAAGAGATGCAACAGAGTTTGCTGGCAGCCTTGCCTAAACTCGGGTAAGCGCGCTTAGATTCCGGCATTATCCGGGAGGAAACCATGTCGGACCTGATCCTGCATCATTATGCTACGTCGCCGTTTTCCGAGAAGGTGCGGCTGGCTTTCGGCATCAAGCGGCTGGCCTGGCGCGGCGTCACCATTCCGGTGATCATGCCGAAACCCGACCTGATGCCGCTGACCGGCGGTTATCGCAAGACGCCGGTCTTGCAGATCGGCGCCGATATCTATTGCGACAGCCAGATCATCCTGCGTGAGCTGGAGCGGCGTTTCCCGACCCCGGCGCTGGGCTGCGGCGGGCTGGCCGAAGGCATCGCCTATTGGGCCGATCACGCGCTGTTCGGCACTGCCGTGGCGACCGCTTTCGGCATTATGGGCCAGCATCTGCCGGATGCCTTCTTCGCCGACCGTGCCGCCTTTTCGGGCCGCAGCCTGGATCGCAGCAAGCTGAAAATCCAGGCCGCCGTGATGCAGGGGCCGTTGCGCGCCCATCTCGGCTGGATTGAGCAGACTTTACGCGATGGCCGCGCCTTCCTGCTCGGCGCCGAGCCCGGCCTGGCCGATCTGGCGCTGTATCACCCGGTCTGGTTTGTGCGCGACCGCGCCAGGAGCGATGCCCTGGCCGATCTGCCGCTGCTGAATGCCTGGGCCGACCGCATGGCCGCCATCGGCCATGGTGAAAGCCGCGAGATGAGCGGCGCCGAGGCGCTGGCGCTGGCTTTGGCCGCCGAACCGCTGGCCGATACACACGGCGTGGCTGCCAATGCGCTCGGCCTGCAAGCCGGCCAGATGGTGAGCGTGACGCCCGACGATACCGGCCGCGACCCGACCATCGGCGCGCTGGTGGCGCTGGACCAGCAAAGCGTGACCATCCGCCGCGAAGCACCGGAATGCGGCGCGGTGCATGTGCATTTCCCGCGCGCCGGCTTCATCCTTGTGCCTGCCGCGTGACATAATAGAACCCACAAAAAACATCGGGAGAAACGCATGGCCCGCCTGGAAGTATTCTACGACGTCTCAAGCCCTTGGACCTATCTCGCCTTCCATAATCTGCAACCTCTGGCGCAGGCCTTGGGCGAGGCGATCGAATGGAAGCCGATCCTGGTTGGCGGCGTGTTCAACGCGGTCAATCCCAGCGTCTATGCCATGCGGGAAAATCCGGTGCCGGCCAAGGCGAGTTACATGCAGAAGGATTTGCAGGACTGGGCGCGCCAGGCCGGCCTCAGGATCAAGTTTCCGCCCAGCGTGTTTCCGGTCAACAGCGTGAAGGCGATGCGCGGCTGCATCTGGGCCCAGGAGCAGGACAAGCAGGTGGCGCTGGCGCGCGCCTGTTTTGAACTCTATTGGGGCGAGGACAAGGATATCAGCCAGGATGCGGTGCTGGCGGAAGCCTGCCAGCGCGCCGGGCTGGATGCCGCCGCCCTGGCCCAGGCGGTGAACGATCCCGGCATCAAGGCCGAATTGAAGGCCAATACCGATGAAGTGATCTCACGCGGCGGCTTCGGCTCGCCCACCATCTTCGTCGATGGCCACGACATGTATTTCGGCAATGACCGCCTGGCCCTGATCGAAGCGGCGCTGAAACGCTGAACCTCAGCCGCGCCGCAGCAGCAGGCCGCTGCCGGATTGCCATAGCGCCTGCAATGAAAAGCCGATGAACATCACGCCGGTGGCGCGGGTGATCAGCAGGGCATGGCGGCGATAGAGCCGGCGCACCGGCTGCACGCCGATGATGGCGATGAGCAGCAGATCGGCCATGATGAAGCCGATGAAGGCGGCGCCGAGCAGCACAGGCAGATTGCCCCAGGTGAGCTGCGCCGACTGGCTGGCCAGCAACGCCGTGAACATGGCGACGCTGACCGGATAGCCTTTCGGATTGGTCAGGCCGAAGGCGATGCCGCGCAGCACCGGGCGTTCGACGCGCTGATCGATGCCGCCATCATCGGTGGCGCGGGCGCGCACCGCCTTCCAGCCAAGCCAGAACAGGTAGAGGCCGCAAAGCAGCCCGAGCAGATCGAAGGCGAGGCGGCCGAGCGAGGCCGAGCCGACAATGGCGGTGAGCGCCAGGCTGGCCCAGACGATATCGCCGGCGAGATGACCGCCGACAAAGCCGAGCCCGGCGCGGCGGCCCTGATCGGCGACAATGCCGAGCAAAGCGAGGAAAGCCGGGCCGGGCATCAGCACATAGGCGGCACCGGCAAGGAAGGTGGCGAGCAGCAGGGTGATATCCATGGCCGGACCCTAGCGGATGACAGGGTGGCGGTGGAAGGCATAAACTTGTGACCATGCCTTGTTTCATGTTGCGCGCCCTGTGCCATACCCTGCTGTTCGCCGGCCTGCTCGGTCTGGCCCTGCTTTCGCCCGGCCTGGCGTCCTCTGCCCTGGCCCAGGAGACGGTGCATTTCCTCTCCGCCGATGGCCGCACCGCCCTGGTCGGTTATCTGTTCATGCCGGCGAAGATCACCGCGCCGCAGCCCGCCATCGTGCTGATGCATGGCCGCGCCGGGGCCTATTCCAGCGCCGCCAATGGCGCCTATACCGCCGACACGCTGGCACAGCGCCACCGCGCCTGGGCCAGCTACTGGGCCGCCAATGGCCATGTCGCCCTGCTGGTGGATGGCTTCGGGCCGCGCGGCTATCCGACCGGCTTCGGCCGCAACAGCTACAAGCAGCGGCCGGCCGAAGTGGACGAAACCGTGGCGCGGCCACAGGATGCCTATGGCGCCCTGGCCTTCCTGCGTGGCCGGCGCGAGGTCGATCCGGCCCGTGTCGGCCTGATGGGCTGGTCGAATGGCGGCAGCGCCACACTGGCCGCCCTGGCCGCCAATGCGCCGGGGCATGATTATGCCGCCCTGGGCGGTGTGCCGGGCGGAACCGGGGCTGGGGCCGGATTCCGGGCCGGCCTGGCGCTGTATCCGGATTGCACGCTGAAGCACAAATTCCGTGATGGCCTGGGCAACCGGCAGCCTTTGCGGATTCTGGCGGCGGCGCAGGATGACGAAGTGTCGCCGGCCACCTGCCGGCAATTCGTGCAGCGCAACCAGGCCAGCGGCAGCGATATCGCCATCACCATCTATCCCGGTGCGGTGCATGGTTTCGACGATCCGGGCAAGCAGCGCCAGAGCCTGGCGGCCAATCGTCAGGCGACTGAGGCCGCCTACCGCCAGGCGCTGGATTTCTTTGCCGCCGCGATGCCGCCATGAGCCTGGCCCTGATCGCGATTCCGGCCTGGGAGGAAGGCGCCGCCAGCTGGATCGATTCGGTGCGCCGGGCGCATGATCCGCAGCATGGCCTGGTGCCGGCGCATGTCACGCTGGTGTTTCCCACCGAGACGGTGAGCGAGGCGACGATTGCCGCCGCCGCCGCCATCCTGGCCGCCAGTTTTGCGCCTTTCGACATTGCCTGCGACCGGCTGAGCTGGTTCAGCGACCTGCGCGGCGGCAAATATCCCAATCTGGTGTTTCTGCATCCCGATGCCGGCAGCACCTGGACCCTGCGCGAGATGCGCGTGCAATTGCCGCAGGAAGGCGATTTTGATCCGCATGTCACGCTGTCGCGTTTCGGCGCTGTCTATTCCGCCAAGGCCTTCCTGCGCCAGTTCGGCGAGGATGTGACGCCGCCGGCCCGGGGCCATATCGATGCGCTGCATCTGCTGCGGCTGCAAAACGGCCAGGTGCAGATGCTGCGCCAGTTCACGCTGACCGGCGATACCGTATAGCGGTTCAGGGCGTTTCCAGCGGATGCGCCTTGAAGGCCGGCAAGGCTTCACAGGCGGTGGTGAGGGCTTCCAGATTGGGATAGACGCCGGGCGGCAGCAATTCCGGCAGCATGACGCGCAGGAAACTGACCGTCACCGCCACGGTGATATCGGCCATGCCGAAATGCTCGCCCTGCAACCACGGGCTGGGCGTCACATTTTCCAGCGCCTTGAGGCCACCCGCCGCCTGGGTCAGCAGCAGCTGGCGCCAGGGTTCATGCTGCTTCTCGGCCGGGCGGCGCCGCACTTCGTAGATCGCGCCCACCGCCTTATCCAGCGTGCCACAGGCAATCGCCATCAGCCGCAGGCAGTCGCGCCGCGCCTTGCCGCGTGGCGGGATCAGGCTTTTCGGCCCGGCCAGTTCCATCAGGTAATCCAGGATGGTGGCCGATTCTATCAGGGTTTCGCTCGGGCCGATCTGCAAAGCCGGCACGCGGCCGACCGGATTGATTTCCAGGCCACGCTGCGGATTGGCGGTGACGGAGAGATATTCCCGCTCATGCGGGATATCCAGCAGGGTGAGCGCGATGGCCACCCGGCGGGTATAGGGGGAGAGATTGCGGCCTATGAGTTTCATCGCAGTCATGCAACCTCTCCCACCCTTGAATGCCGGGCCAGTATAGCCCGGGGCAACTTACGCCGCCAGCTTGTCGAGTTCCTTCAGCAGCGCATCACCCATGCCGGTGGTGCCGACCTTGGCCGCGCCGCCACCGAGATCGGCGGTGCGCACGCCGCTGCCGAGCACATTCTCCGCCGCCTGATCGAGCAGATCGGCATCGGCACCAAGATCGAAGGCATAACGCAGCGCCATCGAGAAGCTCTGGATGGTGGCGAGCGGATTGGCGATGCCCTTGCCGGCGATATCCGGGGCGGAACCATGCACCGGCTCGAACAAAGCCATACGGCGGCCGGTCACCGGGTCGGCCGCACCGAGCGAAGCCGATGGCAGCATGCCGAGCGAGCCGGTCAGCATGGCAGCGGCATCCGACAGGATGTCGCCGAACAGATTGTCGGTCACCATCACGTCGAACTGCTTCGGCGCGCGCACCAGCTGCATGGCGCCGTTATCGGCATACATATGCTCAAGCTGCACATCCTGATACTTTTCCTGATGCAGCTTGGTGACTTCCTCGCGCCACAGCACGCCGGATTCCATCACATTGGCCTTTTCCAGCGAGGTCAGCTTGCCATTGCGCTTCTGCGCCAGTTCAAACGCCACGGCCGCAACGCGGCGGATTTCCGAAGTCGTGTAGACCTGGGTGTTGATGCCGCGGCGCTCGCCATTGGGCAAGGTCTCGATGCCGCGCGGCGAGCCGAAATAGACGCCGCCGGTGAGTTCGCGCACGATCATGATATCCAGGCCCTGCACGATTTCCGGCTTCAGCGTGCTGGCTTCCACCAGGGCATCGAAGCACTTGGCCGGACGCAGATTGGCGAACAGGTCCATTTCCTTGCGCAGGCGCAGCAGGCCGCGCTCCGGCTTCTTGTCGAAGGACAGGTTATCCCATTGCGGGCCGCCGACCGCACCGAGCAGAACCACGCCGCAATCCAGCGCGGTTGCCATGGTCTTGTCGGCCAGCGGCGTGCCATGCTTTTCATAGGCCGAGCCGCCGACCAGATCTTCCTTCACGTTGAACGAGACATGGCGGCGCTTGTCCATCCACTCGATGACGCGGCGCACTTCGCCCATCACTTCGGGGCCGATCCCGTCGCCGGGCAGCATCAGCATGGTACGATTGGACATGATATTTCCTCTCACTGTTGCGTCACCCCCGCGCAAGCGGGGGTCCCATTAATGGGATGCCCGCTTGCGCGGGCATGACCAAGGGATTGTGGTGAATCAGGCGGTGCGGCCGGCCTGGGCGTAGCGCCAGGGCTGGGCGGCGCGCTGGCGGGTCTCGTAATCGTCGATGCTGGTTTTCTTCTCCAGCGTCAGGCCGATATTGTCGAGGCCGTTGAGCAGGCAATGTTTCTTGAAGGCATCGATCTCGAACTTGATCACGCCGCCATCCGGGCCGGTGATTTCCTGCTTTTCGAGATCGACGGTGACGCGGGCATTCTGGCCGCGCTTGGCATCGTCCATCAGCTTGTCGACATCGGCCTGCGGCAGCTTGATCGGCAGGATGCCGTTCTGGAAGCAGTTATTGTAGAAGATATCGGCGAAGCTGGTGGAGATGACGCAGCGGATGCCGTAATCGAGCAACGCCCAGGGCGCGTGTTCGCGGCTGGAGCCGCAGCCGAAATTATCCCCGGCGACCAGAATCTGCGCGCCCTTGTATTGCGCCTGATTCATGAAGAAATCCGGATTCGGCTTGCCCTCGGCATCCTCACGCAATTCAAAGAACAGGCCGCGCGCCAGGCCGGTGCGCTCCACCGTCTTGAGGAACTGCTTCGGGATGATCATGTCGGTATCGACATTGAGCATCGGCAGCGGCGCCGCCACGGCGGTCAGGGTGGTGAACTTGTCCATGCTATTCTCTCCCGCGCTCAGAGGCTGCGCACATCGGCCAGGCGGCCGGTAATGGCGGCAGCAACAGCCATCGCCGGGCTCATCAGATGGGTACGGCCACGCGGACCCTGGCGGCCCTCGAAATTGCGGTTCGAGGTCGAGGCGCAGCGTTCGCCCGGGCTGAGCCGGTCGGCATTCATCGCCAGGCACATCGAGCAGCCCGGTTCGCGCCATTCAAAGCCGGCTTCGAGGAATACCTTGTCGAGCCCCTCTTCCTCGGCCTGATGCTTCACCAGGCCCGAGCCCGGCACCACCATGGCCTGCACACCCTGGGCCACCTTGCGGCCCTTGGCAATGTCGGCGGCGGCGCGCAGATCCTCGATGCGGCCATTGGTGCAGGAGCCGATGAAGACGCGCTGCACCGGCAGCGTATCCAGCTTTTCGCCGGCCTTCAGGCCCATGTAATCCAGCGCCCGCACCAGAGCGGCGCGCTTGGCGTCATCCGCCACCTCGGCCGGATCGGGTACAATGCCGGTGATCGGCGCCACATCCTGCGGGCTGGTACCCCAGGTGACATGCGGCACGATATCCTCGGCCTTGAGGAAAATCTCGGTATCATACTTGGCGCCGTCATCGGAAGGCAGCGTCTTCCACCAGGCCAGGGCCTGTTCCCAGGCAGCGCCCTTCGGCGCATGCGGGCGGCCCTTGAGATATTCAAAAGTGATTTCGTCCGGCGCGATCAGGCCGGCGCGGGCGCCTGCCTCGATCGACATGTTGCACACCGTCATACGGCCTTCCATGGAAAGGCCACGGATCGCGCTGCCGGTATATTCCATGACATAGCCGGTGCCGCCGGCGGTGCCGATGCGGCCGATCACGGCCAGGATGATATCCTTGGCGGTGACACCCGGGCCAAGCTGGCCATCAACATCGATGCGCATATTCCTGGCGCGCTTCTGCTGCAGCGTCTGGGTCGCCAGCACATGCTCCACTTCGGAGGTGCCGATGCCGAAGGCCAGGCTGCCGAAAGCGCCATGGGTGGCGGTGTGGCTGTCGCCGCACACGATGGTCATGCCAGGCTGGGTGAAACCCTGCTCGGGGCCGACGATATGCACGATGCCCTGGTTGATGTCGTTCATCGGGTAGTAGACGACACCGAATTCGCGCGCATTCCTGTCCAGCGTTTCGACCTGGATGCGTGATTCCTCGTCGGCGATGATGCCCTTCAGGCGGTCCGGCGTGGTCGGCACATTGTGATCCGGCACCGCCACGGTGGCATCCGGGCGGCGCACCTTGCGGCCGGCGGCACGCAGGCCGGCAAAAGCCTGCGGGCTGGTCACTTCATGCACCAGATGCAGGTCGATATAGATCAGTTCATCGGCAACCAGATGGCTGTCCCAGATTTTGTCGTAAAGCGTGCGGGGCGCGGTCATGACTATTCCGTCCGTTGTGGGGCGTGCGTTTCCTCGGGGCCGGGCCTGGCTGGTGGCCCCGTTATGTCGGCCGGGGATTGAACTGGAGGAATGCGCGCGCCGCAAGGGCTTTTCGCGCCCGGCTGGTCGAATTAAGATCAAGCTGGAAACGAGGAAAACTCATGCCCGCCCCGCTCGCCACCTCTGCGCCGCCCCACAGCCCGCGCGAAACCCCTGCGCCGCCGCCTGCCGGCGTTGCCAGCCGCCGCCTGCTGCCGCTCAACGCGCTGAAGGCTTTCGAGGCCGCCGGCCGGCACCTGAATTTCACCGCCGCCGCCGAGGAACTCTCGGTCACGCTCTCCGCCATCAGCCACCAGATCCGCCAACTGGAGGAATTGCTCGGCGTGCCGCTGTTCAACCGCACGCGCAAGGGCCTGGTGCTGTCGCCGGAAGGCCAGCTGATCCTGCCCGATGTGCAGCAGGGCTTCGATCATCTCTCGCATGCCCTGGCGCGGCTGGAAGCGCGGCGCGGCGAAGGCCCGCTCACCATCAGCATGTTCTCCACCGTGGCAATGCGCTGGTTCATTCCGCGCCTGCCGCGTTTCCAGGCCCGGCATCCCGATATCGATGTGCGCATCACCACCTCGATGAAGCCGGTCGATCTCGACCGCGAGGGCCTGGATTGTGCCATCCGCTATGGCAATGGCGACTGGCCCGGCCTGCATGCCACCCGGCTTTTCGCCGAAGAACTGACCGTGGTGTGCCATCCCGATCTGGCGAAGACCATCCGCCAGCCGGCCGATCTGGTCGGCCACAAATTGCTGCATTCGCAGAACCGCTTTGAGCATTGGCGCATCTGGCTGATCGCCATGGGCGTCACCGAGATCGACCCGACGGTCGGCCCTGTATTTGAAACCCGCAGCTTCACCATCCAGGCCGCCGTGCAGGGCATGGGCGTGGCGGTGATGGACCCGGCCTTTGTGGCCGAGGAAATCAAGGCCGGCCGGCTGGTGCAGCTTTTTGACAAGACCCTGCCGGTGCGCGGCGCCTATTGGCTGGTCTGCCTGGAACACATGGCCGAGGCGGCACGCGTCAAGCTGCTGCGCGAATGGCTGATTGAGGAAGTGAGTCCGTGAGTATGTATGCCCTGCCGAAAGCCATGCTGGTCGACATGGACGACACCATCCTCTCCGCCTATGGCGAGCCGGAAAAGGCCTGGCTCAGCGTGGCGGCGGAATTTGCCGATGCGCTGGCGGCTTTGCCATCCGACCGGCTGGCGGCTGCGGTGAGCGATTATGGCCGCCGCTTCTGGAGCGACCGGACCATGCACAAACATTGGCGGCTCAATCTGGAAGAGGCACGGCGCCGCATCGTCGCCGGCGCTTTTGCCGAGTTGACTGAACAGGGCCATGCCCTGCCGGGCGCCGCCTTTGCCGAGGCGGTGGCCGACCGCTACACATTGTATCGCCGCGAGCGCATGCATCTGTTTCCCGGCACCGAGGCGGCGCTGGATGCGCTGGTGGCGGCCGGCGTGAAACTGGCCCTGATCACCAATGGCGCGGCACCGACGCAGCGCGCCAAGGTGGAGCGTTTCGGCCTGCAACGCTGGTTCCAGCATATCCAGATCGAGGGCGAGCAGGGCTTCGGCAAACCCGAGGAACAGGCCTATCATTTTGCCCTGGACAATCTGGGCGTGGCCGCCGCCGATGCCTGGATGATCGGCGACAACCTGGAATGGGAAGTGGAAGTGCCGCAGCGTCTCGGCATGCGCGGCATCTGGTGCGATGCCTATGGCCAGGGCCTGCCGGCGAACACGACCATCCGCCCGGACCAGATCATTCAACGCCTGCCGGAATTGCTGCATGGGAGCGCCGCATGAGCCACGAACATGAGCCCGATCATCATGACCACAGCGACGTGCCGCCCGACCCGGCCTTGCGCGTCAAGGCGCTGGAAACCCTGCTGACCCGCAAGGGCCTGGTCGATCCCGCCGCGCTGGATGTGTATATCGACACTTACGAGACCAAGGTCGGACCACGCAACGGCGCCCATGTGGTGGCCAAGGCATGGAGCGACCCAGAGTATCTGGCCTGGCTGCGCCGGGATGCCACGGCGGCGATTGCCGACCTGGGCTATACCGGCCGCCAGGGCGAGCATATGGTGATCGTGGAGAATAGCCCGGCGACGCATAACCTGGTGGTCTGCACGCTGTGCTCCTGTTATCCCTGGAGCGTGCTGGGGCTGCCGCCGGTCTGGTACAAATCCGATTCCTACCGCGCCCGTGCCGTGCTCGATCCGCGCGCCGTGCTGGCCGAATTCCAGCTCGACCTGCCGGTCGAGACCGAGATTGCGGTGTGGGATTCCACTGCCGAAATCCGCTATCTGGTCATTCCCGAGCGCCCCGCCGGCACGGATGGCTGGAGCGAGCAGCAACTGGCGGCGCTGGTGACGCGCGACAGCATGATCGGCACCGGCCTGGCGCTGGACCCGGCCAGGATGCAGGGAGACGCGGCATGAATGGTGTGCATGACATGGGCGGCATGGAAGGCTTCGGCCCGCTGCCGCTGGAGCCGAATGAGCCGATCTTTCATGGCGATTGGGAAAAGCGCGCCCTGGCCCTCACGCTGGCCACCGGCAGCCTGGGGCAATGGAATATCGATGCCTCGCGCCATGCCCGCGAGCGCAGCCCGGCACGCACCTATATCCGCGAAAGCTACTACGAACGCTGGATGACCGGGCTGGAGACCCTGCTGGTGGAACGCGGCCTGCTCAGCCGGGCCGAACTGGCCAGCGGCCAGCCGGCCGGCCCGACCAGTCTGAAGCCGGTGGCGCCGGAAGCCGTGCCCGGCATCCTGGCGCGCGGCGGCCCGACCGAACGCGCCAGCGGCAAGCCGGCGCGGTTCCAGGTCGGCCAGCGCGTGCGGGCGCTGAATATCCAGCCCACCGGCCATACCCGGCTGCCGCGTTACCTGCGCGGCAAGGTGGGCGTGATCGGGCTGGATCACGGCCTGCATGTCTTTGCCGACAGCAATGCGCATTTCCAGGGCGAGGATGCGCAGCATCTCTACAATGTGGTGTTCGATGTGGCGGAAGTCTGGGGGCCGGCGGCACGCTACAAGGGCCAGGTCCGCGCCGATCTGTGGGATGCGCATCTTGAAGCCGCATGACCTGAAGCTGGGCGAACTCGGCCCGCTGCCGCTGGATGCCGAAGGCGGCCCGGTCTTTGCCGCGCCGTGGCAGGCCGAGGCCTTTGCCCTGGTGCTGCGGCTGCATGAGGCCGGGGTGTTTTCCTGGCAGGAATGGGCGGCAGCCCTGGGCAGCGAATTGAATGCCCAGCGCGCCGATTGCGGCCCCAATGATGGCAACGCCTATTACGAACGCTGGCTTGCTGCGTTGCAGGCCTTGCTCGCCGCCAAGGGTATCGTGTCAGCCGACGAACTGCTGACCATGCGCGATGCCTGGGCCGATGCTTACGCCCATACCCCGCATGGCCAGCCGGTGCGGCTGGGACAAGACCGCACCGGCTGAGCGGTCGGGGTTTAGCCGGCCTTGCGGTTATCCAGCGCGAACGGACCGGCGCCATAGGCGGCAATGAACAGCAGGCCGCCGGCAATCGACAGATTCTTGAAGAACTGGATCCGGTTGATCATCACCTTGGCTTCTTCCATGGCCCAGAAATTATGGAAGCCGATGGCAGCCGCCACGGTGAACACGGCCAGGATCAGCGCCGCGTAGCGCGCCTTGTAGCCAACCAGCAGCGCCAGGCCGACCAGCAATTCCACGATCACGGCAAGGGCGGCGCCGACTTCCGGCAAGGGCAGGCCGACCGACTTGATATAGCCGACGGTGCCGGCGAAGCCGGTCAGCTTGCTGATGCCAGCCGGCACAAACAGCAGCGCGATGAGGACGCGGCCAAGCAGCGGGCCGAATTTTTCGATCTGAGACATGGTGACTTTCCTTCTGACGAGGGTTTGTTTGCCAAATGGCAGGGGGCGGCGGCGCAACCTAGCGCAAAGCCCCGGCCCGTCGAATTGAAAATCTTTTGTCGAATCGACCGCGCCCGTCACGTCTGCGTGACACCGAAGCGTGTAACGCGCGCGGCCCCGAAAAGTTCAGGTTACATCGGCGTAACCTGGGATACTACATCAAACCGACCTTGATCAGGCGATGGCGGCCTGGGCTTCCTGCTCCCGCGCCAGCACGCGCTGTACTGCCGGGCGCTGCATCACACGCTCGGCCAGGGCGGCATAATTCGGGAAGGCGGCCAGGTCGAGCTTGTGGAACAAGGCCCAGCGCCAGAAGACCAGCAGATAACCATCCACCGCCGAGAAATCGCCGAGGATGTAATCCTTGCCGGCCAGCATGTTTTCAATGATGGCGAAATTCTTCGCATTGGCTTCGGTGGCCAGCTTGACCACATTGGCGGTGGCATCGGGCAGGTCGCAGAAACGCTGCGGGCCGAAAAAGCGGCTCATCACCGGATGCAGCCCGGCGGTGCAATAGGCCAGCAGCGACAGGGCCTCGGCGGCGCGCAGCGGGTCGTGCTGCGGCAGCAGGCCGGCCTGTGGATAGGATGCCGCGAGATAGCTGATGATGGCGACGTTTTCGGTCAGCGGCTGGCCATCAACCAGCAGCAAGGGCACCTTGCCCTTGGGATTGAGCGCCAGATATTCCGGCGTGTATTGCTGGCCCTTGCGCAGGGCGATGGGCTTCGGCTCAAAAGTCGCGCCGGCTTCTTCCAGCGCGATATGGCTCGCCAGCGAGCAGGCGCCCGGGGCGAAATAGAATGTCAGTTGCGGCATGTTTTCCTCCAGCGGCCCGCCAACCAAGGTCGGGCGGCGGCCAGAGACTGCGCCTGATCAAGCCGGCTTGGCAAGCCTGCTGGGGCCGGCTCACAGCCCGTTATAGGCTATTTCCAGCGGCGTATCCTGGCGATCCGGATAACTGATGGCGATGACGATGCGGCTCGCCGTCTCGCCGCCAAACGGCAGCACCAGCGCGGCATAATCCACCATGCGGCCTTCCAGCAGGCGGTGCCGGCGCATCAGCAGCGGCTGCATGCCGAATAGCACCCGCGCGGCGGCCTGTTCGGTGGCGCGGCGGGTATCGGCATCGGGGATGTCGCGCAGGCATTTGCCGGTCAGGTCATAGCCATTGCGATAGGCCAGCCGGCTGCCATAGAGCCGCACCTGGAATTCCACGCTATCCTGGCTCGGCTGCGTCACCACCAGATTGCCCAGCGCAAAGCGCAGCGCAAAGGGATCAATCGCCGAGGCCGGTGGCATGGCACGATCCTGCCGCGTCTCCTGCCAGTAATGCAGCAGCCGGTCGAGCATGACATCGCCGAGCGACGTGCCAGGGTCGACCCATTCCATATGCGTGGTGGCCAGACCATTGCCGTTGCGACGGTAAAGTTGCAACGGATTGAGCCGCGCCCCCAGTTCCGACCAGAAGGCGAGATTCATCGCTGAAACATTTTTGAACATGAATGTCATGCCCGCACCCTTGCATCACCTTCTGGTAGCATCGAATAGCAACCCGGAAATACACAGTTATTTATAACTAATGCTTGTGAAGATTCGCTTATGTCTACAACTCAGAATTATGCTTGATTGCATATGCAACCAAAGCCAGGGCATAGCAGGTCAACACGCAACAAATTTTGGCTTCGGGGAATATGACCTGCGGCGCCCAACGGCGACTGTGGCTCAACGATATGCGGCGCGCCAGGCGCCAGCCTTGGGGCACCAGCCTTGGGACGGCATGCTTCGGGACGGCAGCGGCTCAGCCGGCTATAGCCGGCCGGGATCGTATCCGGCGACCTGGCAGAATCCGGCAAACGGCCGGCCTGCCGCGCAAACAGGCATCGCGCGCAACGACGCTGCCCGCCCCGCCCAACCAGGAAATCCTGGCTGGCTGCGGCGCGGGCAGAGACGTGAACGAAGCGGCGAAATACGCCGATCAGCCCTTGTTGGCTGCCGAGGCGTCGTAGCGCTTCTCGGTGATGCGGGCCGACTTGCCGGTGCGGCCGCGCAGGTAATACAGCTTGGCGCGGCGCACATCGCCACGGCGCACCACCACGATCGATTCGATGCGCGGCGAATAGAGCGGGAAGATACGCTCAACGCCTTCGCCATAGGAAATCTTGCGCACGGTGAAGCTGGAATTCACGCCGCGATTGGAGCGGGCGATGCAGACGCCTTCATAGGCCTGCACGCGCTCGCGGCCACCTTCAGACACCTTCACATTGATGCGGAGCGTGTCGCCGGGACCGAATTCCGGCACCGCGCGCGCCGCCGCCAGCGCCTCGGCCTGCTCCTTTTCGAGCTGCTGCAGAATGTTCATGGCAAAAGCCTTTCTCTACCTTCGTTCAACTTTCATCGCCCCGGCGCGGTTTGGCCGCGCCCTGGCGATAGCTCTCCCACAGATCCGGGCGGCGCGCGGCGGTGATCTTCTCCGCCATTGCCTTCCGCCAGGCTGCGATCTTCTCATGGTGGCCCGACAGCAGCACGTCCGGCACTGCCCGGCCTTCCCATTCCACCGGCCGTGTATACTGGGGATATTCCAGCAGACCGGCCGAGAAACTCTCTTCGGTGGCGGAAGCCATTTCACCCATCACGCCGGGCAACAGCCGCACCACCGCATCCATCACTGCCAGAGCGGCAATCTCGCCACCCGACAATACAAAATCCCCGAGGCTGACCTCGGTCACCGGCCGGGCATCGAGCAGACGCTCGTCGATGCCCTCGAACCGGCCGCAGAGCAGAACCGCACCGCCGGCCTGCCGCAATTCCTGCACCAGCGCCTGGTCCAGCCGCCGCCCGCGCGGCGAGAAATACACCACCGGCTTGCCGGGCAATGCCGCCATCGCATCGTCCACCGCCGCCGCCAGCACATCGGCCCGCATCACCATGCCAGGCCCGCCGCCACAGGGGGTGTCGTCCACGGAGCGGTGTTTATCGCGTGCGAAATCGCGAATGTCCACCGCCTGCAACTGCCACAGCCCGCGCTCCAAAGCCCGCCCGGCCAGACTCTGACCCAGCGGCCCCGGAAACATCGCCGGGAACAGGGTCAGCACCCGCGCCGTCCAGGGGGCCGTCCAGGGCATATCCCCGGCCGGCATTCCTGCCCCGCTCACGGCTGGCTCCCGGACTCCTCGGCCAGCCCGTCATCGCGCTCGGCCTCGCCTGCCGCGCCACCAAGCCAGAAACCCGGCGCCATCACCAGGCGGCCGGCGGCAATCTCCACCACCGGCACCGAATCGTCGCTGAACGAGACAAACACGATATCCCGGTTGGCCGACTTGCCGACCGGCATCACTTCCAGCAGGTCACCGGCGCCGAAATTCTGCAAACCCACCACGCTGCCAAGCAACTCGCCCTCAGGCGTCTCGGCCCGCAGGCCGATCAGGTCGGCATGGTAGAATTCGCCGTCATCGGCGACCGGCAAGGCGGCGCGGTCGACAAAGAGCCGGGTGTTGCGCATCGCCTCGGCGGCATTACGATCCGTAATACCCTCGATGGCGGCCACCATCATCTCGCCCTTCGGCTGCCCGCGCAGCTTCAGCTTCAGCACCCGGCCACGCTCGTCGGTCAAGGCGCCATAATCACACAGCGCGCGCGGATCGGCGGTGAAGGCTCGCACCCTCACTTCGCCCTTGATGCCATGCGCGGTGGTGATCATGCCGAGACAGACCTTCCCCGAAGCGTTTGCCGTATCCGTCATGCCAGCCGGTCAACCTGCCTGTCAGACCTTAGCCGGCATTCTCGGCCGCAGCAGCGGCAGCCTCGGCGGCCTTCTGCGCTTCCATCTTCATGCGCTCCTGCGCCTTGGCCTTCGGCTTCGACTTTTCCGGGTTGTTGCCATGCGCCCAGTCATTCACCAGGCCGGCCTGCGAGAAGAAGCGGGCAACGCGGTCGGAGGGCTGCGCGCCCTGGCTCAGCCAATACTTGCAGCGCTCGACATCGAGCTGCACACGCTCGCGGTCCTTCGGCAGCATCGGATCATAGGAGCCGATCTTCTCGATGAAGCGGCCATCGCGCGGGCTGCGCGAATCAGCCACCACGATGCGGAAATAGGGGCGCTTCTTGGCACCACCGCGGGTCATGCGGATCTTGACGGACATGGTCTTCCTTTCCTTGAACCAGGGATTACGCGTAAGTCGATAATTACTTCGGCATACAGCCTTGCATGGGCATGCCAAATCACTTTGGCATGCCGGGGAAACCGCCCATCGCGCCCATCATCGAGCGCATGAAGCCCTTCTGTCCCAGCTTCGACATGCGTTTCATCATGTCGGCCATCTGCAAATGCTGTTTCAGCAGCTTGTTCACATCCTGCACCGAGGTGCCCGAACCCGCCGCGATGCGCTTCTTGCGCGAGGCATGGATCAGCTTCGGATTCTTGCGCTCGGCGCGCGTCATGGATGAAATGATCGCCTCCTGGCGCCGCAGCATGCCTTCATCCACATTGGCATTGTTCATCTGCTGCTTGATCTTGCCCACACCGGGCAGCATTTCCATCACGCTCGACATGCCGCCCATCTTGCGCAGCTGCTTGAGCTGGCTGGCCATGTCATCGAGATCGAACTGGCCCTTCTGCACCCGGGCGGCCAGCCTTTCGGCCTCTTCCTTCTCGATCGTCTCGGCCGCCTTCTCGACCAGCGACACGATGTCGCCCATGCCGAGGATGCGCTGCGCGATACGCTGCGGGTGGAACGGCTCGATGGCATCCAGCTTTTCGCCAACGCCGATCAGCTTGATCGGCTTGCCGGTGACGGCACGCATGCTGAGCGCGGCGCCGCCGCGGCCATCGCCATCGACACGGGTCAGCACGATGCCGGTGACAGCGAGGCGTTCGTTGAACGCCTTGGCCACGGTCACCGCATCCTGGCCGGTCAGGCTGTCGGCCACCAGCAGCACTTCATGCGGCTGCACCACATCGCGCACCGATGCCACTTCCAGCATCAGCGCCTCGTCGACATGCAGACGGCCGGCGGTATCCAGCATCAGCACGTCGTAGCCGCCCAGCTTGGCCGCCTGCAACGCGCGCTTGGCGATCTCCACCGGCATCTGCCCCGGCACGATCGGCAGGGTGGCGACGCCGGTCTGCTCGCCGAGAATCTTCAACTGCTCCTGCGCCGCCGGGCGATGTACGTCGAGCGACGCCATCAGCACCTTCTTGCGCTCTTTCTGGGTCAGGCGCAGCGCGATCTTGGCCGTGGAGGTGGTCTTGCCCGAACCCTGCAGACCCACCATCAGCACCGGCACCGGCGCCACGGCGGCCAGATCGATGCCGGCGCCATCCTCGCCAGCCGCACCGGCGGCATCGCTGCGGCCGCCCAGCATCTCGATCAGATTGTCATGGACGATCTTGATGACCATCTGGCCCGGGGTTACCGAGCGCAGCACTTCCTGGCCGACCGCCTTGGCCTTCACCGCATCGATGAAGCTTTTCACCACCGGCAGCGCAACATCGGCTTCGAGCAGGGCGACGCGCACTTCACGCATCGCCTCGTTCACGTCAGCCTCGCTCAACGCGCCGCGCTTGCGCAGACGGTCGAAGACCTGGCCGAGTTTACCGCTCAAATTCTCGAACATGCGTCCGAAGGCTCCTTGCTGTTGCCCGTGCCGGGAACCGCCAGGCCAACGAAAAGCGCGCCCGTGCGCGACACTCGCGGACGGACGGCGATCCATGGACCGGGTCAGTTTCCCTAACCGGAAAGCGGGCGGAATAAACCGCCTTGCGCCGGACTTGTCAAGCCGGCAATCGGCAGGCCGGATTGACATTGCATCCATTTGGACCAATATTTAAGGCCATATGGAGGCGATCATGGAATTCCTGCGCGAAACCGTGGAAGTACTGGGTGGCCAAACCGTGTTTCAGCGCCCGATCAGCACGGCCCAGCAGCTTGATGCCATCGCCCGTCAGGGCCTGCCGGCCGGCAGCATCACAGCGCTCGACAAGGGCTATGGCATCCAGCCGCAGCATATCCTGCCCGCCACAACCTGGAAAAGGCGGCTGAAAAGCGGTCGGCTCAGTCCGGATGAAAGCGACAAGGCCGTGCGCATCGCCCATGTGCTGGCACTGGCGCGCCATGTACTCGGGCCGGCTTTGGTGCCGGAATTCCTGCGCTGCCCGCTACCGGAGCTGGAAGGCCGCCCGCCCGGCGCTGCCATCCTGAGCGAAATCGGCGCGCGTGGGGTGGAAGCGATTCTCTGGCGCATCTATTACGGCCTGCCGGCCTGAGCGGCTGCCGGACAGCATGAAAGCCTATCGCATCGCCGACCGGCGCCACCCATTGCTGGATGGCTTTGGTGCCTATCTGCATGGCGGGCGCTGGAACAGCCCGGGCCGACGCATGATCTACGCAGCGGCTTCGCTGGCCGTGGCACGGCTGGAATTGCTGGTGCATCTGCCCTTCGGCGCCGTACCGGCGAGTCATGCCTGGATCGAGATCACCCTGCCCGCCCCGGCAAGCCTGAACGGCCAAACTCTGATCGAACGGCTGGACGAAACCACCCTGCCGGGCTGGGCCGCCCTGGATTATCAGGTATCGCGCGGCTTCGGCGACGCCTGGCAGCAAAGCCGGCGCAGCCTGGTGCTGGAGGTGCCTTCGCTGGCCGCCGAGGGCGACCGCAATCTGCTGATCAACCAGGATCACCCGGCCTTCGCCGGTGTCACCGCCAGCGCAGCACGCCCGCTGGCCTGGGATGAACGGCTATTCCGCCGTTGATCCCGACAGGATCATGGGTCACGGCGCGATCTCCGGCGGCGGTGGCGGCGGCTGGTCGGCGAGCGGGTTGAGGATCATGCGGCCATCGATGCGCGCCGCCTTCACATGGCCGGCCACCTCACCCAGCATCCATTGTGTGCGCAGCCGCACCGGCAGCCAGGCCGCCGCATTGCCACTCGCACCGCCACCCTGGCTGACCGGCCGGGCCAGCCACATCTCGGTGGTTTCGTTTTCCAGCTTGCGGGTGTTTTCCATATGCTTGCGGCTATAGCCGGCAATCGGCTCGAAGCGCAGCAGGCATTTCAGCGCCGGGCCGGCATAGGCGGAACGGTCGCTGGGCGGCAAGGTTTCCATCCCCGCTGCCTCGAAATGCAGATTGTAGCGCCGCCGCCCGTCGAAAATCCGCTCGCTGCCGGCGCAGGGGCTGTCCTGCCGGCTCAGCGCGCGCGACAGCAGGGCGGTGGTCGGATCGAGTGTGTTGCGGGTCTGCTCGGGCAGCACCGGCTCGCGGTCATCCTGTTCCGGCGGCGGCTCCAGCGTGATGCTGGGCAGGCCATCCGGACCCCAGATCATCAGGATGCTGCGGCGTGAGAAACTGCCATCGCTGAGGCTGGCATAACGCAGCGGGCTGAGCCGGCCGGCCGCATCGAACCGCAACTGCAACTGGCTGTCCATACGAAACCGCAGCAGCAGATTCGCCGTGCCGGTGCTGCGCAGCCCGGCCTGCACCAGCAGGCCGTCGCCCTGCGGCTCTGCCGTCACTTCCAGATCGAAGGCGCGGCCACCAAGCGCATAGATGCCGAAGCGCAATTGCGCGCTTTGCAGCGGCGCCGGCGCTTCGCTGCGGCGCATAGCCGAGGATGACGACAGGGCAAAGGTTTCCGCCTGGCTGGCGGCGGGCGCCAGCAGCAGCAGGGCAAACAGGGCGGGTCGTACCAATCGGCGCCTGGGCATGACACCAGGATCGGTCATTATTGTCATATTTCAAGCGGATTCTCGGTCGCTGGGCCGAATCGGCGGATCAATCCGTCTCAAAATGCTGGCGCGCGGCGCGGCGCAGGGTGCGCAGCAATTCCTCGGCATGGGCTGCCACCGGGCGCGGATTGAGCTTGAACAGGGCGCGTACCGCCTCCAGTTCAAGCTGCAGCAGATCGAGATGCAGCGGATTGAGCAATTCCGCGCGGCGCAGGCTGAAACTGAGCAGGCCGAGCGCCTCGGCGGCATGGCCGAGGCCAAGCCGCATGCAGCCATCCTTCAAGTCGCGCGCCACCCGCTCGGCATCGCCCAGGATCAGCACCGCTTCCAGCGGCACGGCACGCGCGGTGTCGAAGCGGTCGCGCAATTCGTCGATGCGGGCCGACATTTCCACCGGGTCAGGCGGCGGCAACACTTCGCGCGGCTCCTCCGGCACGGCCGGCGGCGGTTCGGCCGGCCGGGCGGTACCGGGCGGAGCCAGAATAGCGTCAAGCGTGGCCTGCACGCGGCGTTCGCGTTGCAAGGGAAATGTTGCCAACGGGGTCAAATCCAATCTGGGGAATTCTGCCGTCGATTCTTAACTTCAACCTAAGGATTAGGCAACCCCATACACTCCTGGTAGCTGTATTGCCGGCCGGGCTTGCGGTTTTACCGGCCACATGCTGGCGGGCTGCCGGAAAATTCAGCTAGAATTCCGGGCAATGTCCGCGCTTCTCCTGCCACGCCGCTCCAAGGATCCTGAAACATTGGCCGCCAGCCTGGCCCAGGCCCTGCTGGCTGGCGAACGCCGCGCCCTGGCCCGCGGCATCACCCTGATCGAATCGCGCCATCCCGATGATCAGGCCGTTGCCGAGCTTTTGCTGACCCGGCTGCTGCCGGCCACCGGGCGGGCGATCCGGCTTGGCATCAGCGGCACGCCGGGGGTGGGCAAATCCAGTTTCATCGAACGTTTCGGCGGCTACCTGACCGGCCAGGGCCTGCAGGTGGCAGTGCTGGCCATCGACCCGTCGTCGCAGCTTTCCGGCGGCTCGATCCTGGGCGACAAGACCCGCATGGAAACCCTGGCCCGCGATCCGCGCGCCTTCATCCGGCCTTCGCCTTCCTCTGGCTCGCTCGGCGGCGTGGCGCGGCGCACGCGCGAGGCGATGCTGCTGACCGAGGCGGCCGGCTTCGATGTCGTGCTGATCGAAACCGTGGGGGTTGGCCAGTCGGAAACCACCGTCGCCGGCATGGTGGACATGTTCCTGCTGCTGCTGGCGCCCGGTGGCGGTGACGACCTGCAGGGCATCAAGCGCGGCATCATGGAACTGGCCGATCTGGTGATCATCAACAAGGCCGATGGCGATCTGCTAAAGCCGGCGCATCTGGCCCAGGGCGATTACCGCGCCGCCTTGCATCTGATGCGGCCGCGCCATGCCGCCTGGCGACCACAGGTGCTGCTGGCCTCGGCCCTGCTCAATCAGGGTATCGACGCGGTGTGGCAGGCGATCCAGGATTATCGCACCACGCTGGAAGCGGATGGCAGCCTGACCCGCCAGCGCGCCGAACAGGCGCGTGGCTGGCTGCGGCGCGAATTGCAGGATGGTTTGTGGGACTGGCTCTGCGGCGATGCCGCCGTGGCGCAAGCCTTGCCGGCCCTGGAAGCTGAAGTCGGCCAGGGCCGCCTGACCCCGGCCGCCGCCGCGCGCCGCCTGCTTGGCCTGTTGCAGCGGCCATGAACGAGGCACCCCTGTCGCTGACGATGCGGGCGGCCACTTTCGGCCTGCTGCTCGGCGTGATGCTGTGGAAACGCCGCCGCTTCAGCAACAATATGGGCTATCTGCTGCTGATGGGCGGCCTGGCCATCGGCGTGCTGGCAAATGGCCTGGAAGCCATCGTGGTCTATTGGGGCCTGGCCGAGCAACGCCCGCTGCCGGTGCTGCTGCTCTATCCGCTGGCGGTTTTGCTGCTGGTGCTGGGCATGATCCGCTGGTCCGGCTGGCTTGACCGCATCCAGCGCGAAGCCGCCGAAACCAAGGCCTTGCAGGCCCAGCTTGAAGGTCAGCGGCTGCAATTGCTGGAAAGCCACCGCGTCGGCCGGCTCGGCTACTGGGTGGCCGATCCCGATGCCGGCACCCTGACCTGGTCGGGCGTGATGGCCGATACTTTGGGCCTCGACCCGTCGCGCCGGCTGCTATTCCGCGACGCCGAGAACCTGCTGCACCCGAATGACGTGGAGACGGTGCGCCAGGCGCTGGGCGACACCTTTCGCAGCGGGCAGCGTTTCGATCTGGAAGTGCGGCTGCGCGACCTGGCCGGGCAATATCACTGGTTTGCCCTGGCCGGCCTGCCGCAGCGCGATGCCGAAGGCAAACGCTGGCTGTTCGGCGTGGTGCAGGATATCGATGCCGCCAAACGTGCCGAACTGGAACGCGCCGGCCTGTCGGCCCTGCTGCAAGGTGTGATCGATGCCATCCCCTGCATGATCGTGGTGAAGGATGCCGAGCTGCGCTACCTGTTTGCCAATGCCTATGCGCGCCGGCTGTTCCTGCCCGAGACCATGACGGCCGATACCAGCCTGGTCGGCCGCCGCTATGCCGAGATTGCGCCTTCCGATCTGGCGGCACTGACCGAACAGGAGGATCGCGCCGTGCTGGCCGGCCGGCCGATGCCGTTCACCGAAGTGCGGCGGCTGTATCGTGCCGGGCGCTCGGATCGCTGGTGGATGGCCAAAGTGGCTTTGCATAGCGACCCCGACGGCCCGGCCGATCACCTGCTGACCGTGGCGCTGGATATCAGCGCGCTGAAACAGGCCGAGGAAACCGCGCGCCAGGCGCAGCGCGAGGTGGAATACCAGGCAGCGCAATTGCAGGAACTGGCCGAGCAATATCGCCTGGAATGCGAACGCGCGGTGGAGGCGAGCCGGGCGAAATCCGACTTCCTGGCCTCGATGAGCCACGAATTGCGCACGCCGCTCAATGCCGTGATCGGCTTTGCCGAGATCATCACCAGCCAGCTTTTCGGCCCGGTGACGCCGAAATACATGGAATGCGGCGAGGATATCCTGGCCAGCGGTCGCCACCTGCTCAGCCTGATCAACGACATTCTCGACATGGCGCGTATCGAGGCCGGGCGCTATGAACTGGATATCCGCTCCACCGACGCGATTGCGGTGCTGGAGAGCAGCCTGCGGCTGATCAAGCTGCGGGCGCAGAATCGCGGCGTCAATCTGGAATACGACATTGCCGAAAATCTCGGCGATGTGATGGTGGATGCCCAGGCGCTGAAGCAGATCGCCATCAACCTGTTGACCAATGCGGTGAAATTCACCCAGAGCGGCGGCGATGTGCGGCTGGCGGCGATGCGCGATGGCGAGGCCCTGAAACTGTCGGTCAGCGATACCGGTATCGGCATCAAGAGCGAACATCAGAAAAAAATCTTCGAGCCATTCTGGCAGGTCGAAGGCCCGCTGGCGCGACGCCATGAAGGCAGTGGCCTTGGCCTGGCGATCACGCGCCAATTGGTGGAACTGCACCATGGCCGCATCGAGGTGCGCTCGATCCCGGATCGCGGCACCAATGTCACCGTCTGGCTCTATCCGGCGCCGCAGCCCGACGACCTGCCGCCGGCACTCTTCATTCCACCACCCAAGGCCTGAAGCCGCCCCGTAGCAAAACGTGGATGGCCGGCCTGCGCCGACCACGACGGCTTTGTGGTGAAGTCTGGCTATTGCCGACCATCAAGCAGCGAAACCGGGCATGACGCCTGGGAGAGCTGCGCGAGCTGCCGCCCAAGGCCTGAGGCAAACGAACCAAGGCCTGAGGCAAACGAAAAAGGGGATGCCGAAGCATCCCCTTGCAGTCGCGACCCGATCAGGCATGCCGGCTCAGGTATTCATCGAATCGAAGAAATCGGTGTTGGTCTTGGAATGCTTGAGCTTGTCGAGCAGGAATTCCATCGCATCCTGGCCACCCATCGGCATGAGAATGCGGCGCAGCACCCACATCTTGGCCAGGGTACCCTTGTCGACCAGCAATTCCTCCTTGCGGGTGCCCGACTTGGTGATGTCGATGGCCGGGAAGGTGCGCTTGTCGGCCAGCTTGCGATCCAGGATGATTTCCGAATTGCCGGTACCCTTGAATTCTTCGAAGATCACTTCATCCATGCGCGAGCCGGTATCGATCAGCGCGGTGGCGATGATGGTGAGCGAGCCACCTTCCTCGATATTGCGCGCCGCGCCGAAGAAACGCTTCGGCCGCTGCAGCGCATTGGCATCCACACCGCCGGTCAGCACCTTGCCCGACGACGGCACCACGGTGTTGTAGGCGCGGGCCAGGCGGGTGATGCTGTCGAGCAGGATCACCACATCGCGCTTATGCTCGACCAGGCGCTTGGCCTTTTCCAGCACCATTTCCGTCACCTGCACATGGCGCGAGGCCGGCTCGTCGAAGGTGGAGGAGATCACCTCGCCCTTCACCGTGCGCTGCATGTCGGTGACTTCCTCGGGCCGCTCGTCGATCAGCAGCACGATCAGATAGACTTCCGGGTGATTGGCGCTGATGGCATGGGCGATATTCTGCAGCAGCATGGTCTTGCCGGTGCGCGGCGGCGCCACGATCAGGGCGCGCTGGCCCTTGCCCTGCGGCGAGATCAGGTCGATCACCCGCGAGGAGATATCCTTCTTCGGCGTGCTGGCGGCCACCAGCTTTTCGCGCCGCGCCGATTCACCACGGCCCTTGATCACGGTGCGCGCGGCCGCCGGCGCCGGCTCGGCTTCGTCGCCGGCCGGAATTTCCATCTTCAGCCGCTCATTCGGATAAAGCGGCGTCAGATTGTCGAAATGCACCTTGTGGCGGGTGCTTTCGGGGTCTTCGTAATTGATCGCGTTGACCTTGAGCAGCGCGAAATAGCGCTCGCCATCCTTCGGCGCGCGGATGGTGCCTTCCACCGTATCGCCGGTGCGCAGGCCGAAGCGGCGGATCTGGTTCGGGCTGACATAGATATCATCCGGGCCGGCCAGGTAATTGGCCTGGGCCGAACGCAGGAAGCCGAAACCATCCTGCAGCACTTCCAGCACACCCTCGCCGGTGATCTCCACTTCGCGATCGGCAAGCTGCTTGAGGATCGCGAACATCATGTCCTGCTTGCGCAGGGTGGAGGCATTCTCGATCTCCAGCTCCTCGGCGAAAGCGAGCAGGTCGGTGGGCGATTTGGTCTTGAGTTCTTGCAGATTCATGGCGGAGTCGCGGAGCCTTGGATGTTTTGTTCGGAGATTGGGCGCCGCGTGGGGATGCGGATGGACGCGGCAAGCCAGGTGGAGGGAACTGTTGGGCTGCGGCAGAAACCGGCCCTAAAGCAGCAGTTGCAGGTGAGCAGCAGATGCAAAGGCAGGAAAAGCGGCGCAAGGCCCGGATCGATCCGCTGATACGGGACCGATGGGGCGGAAATAGCAATGGCGGCCGCACTTGTCAAGCACGGCCGCCGGCAGGATGGATAACAAATCAACCAGCCAGGGTTTCAGGCCCGAATTTCAGGCCCGGTTTCAGGCAGCCAGATTGAGCACCAGGAAACCCAGCCCGGTCAGGCTGGCGGCAGCACCGGCCAGGCGCTGCACAAAAATCGGGCGGGCGGGATCAAGCCGGCGCCAGGCCAGCGCCAGGCCGGCGGTGAGGACATACTGGATGATCGCCAGGCCGGCGAGATAGCTCAGCAAAGGCGTGGTTTCGGCGCCGACAATGCTTTCGCCGAAGGCATAACCGTGAAACAGCCCGGCCAGCGCCAGCAGCGCGGCAAAGCCGGCAACCGGCAAAGTAGCGCGCAGCAGCAGCACCAGGCCCAGCGCCAGCACCGACAGCGCCACGGCAATCTCGCCGCCGGGCAAATCGATCGATGCTAGATGCAGCAGCGTGCCGGCCAGCGAGGCGGCAATGAAGGCGAGCGGCAGAATCAGGAATTGGCGGCCCTGGCCCTGATTCTGGCCCTGACTCTGGCCATATTGCGCGGCCAGCAGGCCGGCGGCGAGCAGGAAAACCAGATGATCGAGACCGATGATGGGATGGCCCAGGCCGGAGAGAAAGCCGGCGGCGAAGCTGTTGGGCAATTGCCCGTCCATCGCGTGATGCGCGTATGCGGGCATGACAAAAAGAAGCGTGGCGAGAGCCAGCAAGGCGCGCATGGATTTTCTCCTGTCTGTATGGTGCGGAAAGGCTAGCGCCTTGTGGCCGCCCCGTCAAACCCCCCTGCTGCTGCGGCGGCACCTGCGACCTCCTGTCGCTTGCAAGCCGGGCCGCTTCGCTGTTAGCTGCGCGCCATGCTGCGCCATTCTGCTTCCATGATCGCCCATCCGGCGGTTGCCCTTTCGGGCGGAACGAGGTCGCTGCGTCATCATCTGGTGACGTGGCTGGCCTTGCTGGCGCTGCTGTTCCATGGCGCCTTGCCGCTGACCTACCACCTGATGCAGCAGCGCCAGGCCGCTGCCGCCGGTATCGAAACCATCGTGATCTGCACCGCCTTTGGCATGCGCACGATCCAGATCGGCGCCGATGGCCTGCCGGTTGCCAATGCCGATGGCGGCGATCAGGATGGGGCCGGCCAGCCGGACGACCAGTCCGGCAAGGGCAATGCCACGCGCTATTGCCCGATCTGCCTGGGCGCGCACCAGTATTATGTGCTGCTGCCGCTGACCATCATGCTGGCGGCGCCGGCATTGCTGGAAACCCTGCGCTATAGCATCTGGTCGGCCGCGCCACCGCCCGAAGCCGCGCGCCAGACCGGCCAGGCCCGCGCCCCGCCCGCCCCCCTCTGAACCATCACCAGCCAGCCGGGCTGCTGCCCGCTGTTTCTGTCCTGTTTCTGAGGGGTGATACCCATGTCTCATCGTATTTCCGGCGCCATCGGCGCCACGTTCTTCGCCGCGCTGCTGCTGGGCCAGATGCCGCTGGCGGCGCAAGCCCATGTGGTGGCCGAGCCCGCCGAAGGCATTGCCGGCAGCTATTTCCGCACCGCTTTGCGCGTCGGCCATGGCTGCGGCGACAAGCCGACCACAGCGGTGAAAGTGCTGCTGCCCGAGGGCCTGACCAATGTGCGGCCGCAGGCCAAGCCGGGCTGGCAGATCGAAATCGAAACCGCCAAGCTGGCCCAGCCGGTGGATGCCGGCCATGGCCGCATGACCGATACCGCGATCAGCGCCGTGGCCTGGCGCGGCGGCAACCTGCCGAATGCGCATTTCGATGAATTCGGCCTCAGCATCAAGCTGCCGGACCAGGCCGGGCCGCTCTGGCTCAAGGTGATCCAGACCTGCACCGAGGGTGAATTGCGCTGGGAGCAGATTCCCGCCGCCGGCCAGCGGGCACAATATCCCGCCGCCCTGGTGCGGGTGGCCGAGAACAAGCAGCTGGCGCAGCATGGCAGCCATGGCGCCGCCCCGACAACTGGCCCGATCCAGGTGCAACAGCCCTTTGCCCGCGCCACGCCGGCCAAGATGGGCGGCGCCTTCATGACCCTGGTCAATACCGGTGCCGGTGCCGACAAGCTGATCAAGGCGGCATCGCCGGTGGCCGAAGCGGTGGAATTGCATACCACCATCAAGGAAGGCGAGATGATGCGAATGCGCCAGGTGACGGCCATCGAGATTGCCGGCAATGGCCGCACCGCGCTGGAACCGGGCAGCTATCACGTGATGCTGATCGGGCTGAAGCAGCCGCTGAAGGAAGGCACCAGCTTCCCGCTGACGCTGACCTTCGAGAAGGCCGGCGAGGTCAAGCTTGAGGTGCCTGTGGTCAAGGCCGGCGGCAGCGCCGATGCCGGCCATGGCGGCCACAAGCACTAAGCCCCGGCACTGAGTCTCGGCCCAGCCCGCGATAATCCACCCATAATTCAATTCCCTGAGGGAATTCACGCCATGAATCCGTCCATCTTCCGCGCGCGCGTCGAAAAGACGCTGCCGCGCATCGCCCTTGGTCTGTTCGCCTCTGCCAGCCTGCTGGCGCTGCTCAACAGCCAAGCCCATGGTCAGACTGGGGGTCAGACCGGGGGTCAGACCACCCTGCCCGCCATCACCGTGCAGGGCCAGAGCGAGGCCGACAGCATCACCATGCCGAGCGAGGCCGAGGCCCGCCAGGCGATCCAGAAAACCCCCGGCGCGGTCGGCTTTGTCAGCGAAACCGAATTGCGCGAAGGCCGCACCAGCACTGTGAAGGACATGCTGGATTATGTGCCCGGCGTGTATGCCCAGCCGAAATACGGCCAGGAGGATGCGCGGCTTTCGGTGCGCGGCTCCGGCCTGTCGCGCAGCTTCCATCTGCGCGGCATGCGGCTGCTGCTGGATGGCGTCCCGATCAACCAGGCCGATGGTGCCGGCGATTTCCAGGAAATCGATCCGCTATCGCTGCGCTTCGTGGAAATCTACAAGGGCGCCAATGCGCTGCAATATGGCGCGGCCGGCCTGGGCGGCGCGGTGAATTTCGTCACCCCCACCGGGCGCAGCAATCCGGGTTTCCTGGCCCGGCTTGAGGCCGGTTCATTCCAAACCCTGCGCAGCCAGCTGGCCGGCGGCGGCGCCAGCGGCGCAGCGGATTATTATATCAGCGGCAGCTACGGCCATTCCGACGGCTATCGCGACCATACCGAGCAGGATTATACGCGCCTCAACGGCAATATCGGCTATCGCTTCGGCGATGGCGCCGAAACCCGCTTTTATCTCAGCGCCAACAGCATCAACCAGAAGATCACCGGCAGCCTGTCGCGTGCTGATGTATTCGCGCGGCCGGAATCGACCGTGGAAGGCAATTTCGGCCATAACCGCAACAACACCAAACGCGACATCAACTCGCTGCGTGTGGCCAACAAGACCACATGGCTGACCGATAGCGGTGACTTCACCCTGGGGGTTTATTACGCCAACAAGGAATTGTTCCATCCGGTGATCTTCAGCCCGTTCTTCGGCACCGTGATCGACAACAAGGAAACCAATTACGGCGCCTATGCGCGCTATACCCAGAGCGGCCAGCTTTTCGGCAACCGCAACGACCTGGTGCTGGGCGCGCATTACTTCGGCGGCGTGAACGAGGCCAAGACTTATAATAATGTCGGCGGTTCGCGCGGCGCCCTGGCCAGCGATGCCGACCAGATTTCCAACAATGCGGAAATCTATGCCGAGAATGCACATTATGTGATGCCGGCAGTGGCGCTGGTCACGGGCGCGCAGGCCAGCTTCTCGGATCGCAACCTGGAGGATAAATTCCTTTCCGATGGCGACAATTCCGGCAGCCGCAATTTCTATGCGGTGAACCCGAAACTGGGCCTGCGCTGGGATGCCACGCCGACGATCCAGGTCTTCGGCAATCTGAGCTGGGCCAAGGAAGCGCCGCCCTTCTCGGAACTCGATCCGCCCAGTTCGGGTGCCGGCCTGTTCCCGCTCAAGGCACAGAAATCCACCACGCTGGAAATCGGTACCCGGGGCAGAAGCGGCGATTGGGGCTGGGATGCGGCGCTCTACCGCTCCTGGCTGCGCGATGAGATCCAGCAGCTTTTCATCACCACCGGCGATGAAGCGCGCAATCTCGACAAGACCATCCATCAGGGCCTGGAACTGGGCGGCGACTGGGTGGCTCTGCGCGATGCGGTCTCTGCCGGCGACAGCCTGACGATGCGTGCCAGCTACACCTTCAGCGACTTCCACTTTGACAACGACGCGACCTTCCGGGACAACACGATTCCCGGTGCGCCGCGGCATTATCTGCGGGCCGAACTGCGCTATGCCAGCCAGGCCGGCTGGTATGTGGCGCCGAATGTGGAATGGGTGCCGCAGGCCTATCATGTCGACAATGCCAACACCACCAAGACGGCGGCCTATGCCCTGCTCGGGCTGAAAGCCGGCTACGATTATGGCCATGGCCTGAAATTCTTCCTCGATGGCCGCAACCTGCTCGACAAGACCTACATCTCCAATGTCAGTGTGATCTCGACCGCGCAGGCGGGTTCGCTGCTCTATAATCCGGGTGACGGTCGCGCCGTCTTTGCCGGTGTGGAATGGCGTTTCTGATCGACCGCAACGAACGGCCGGCCTGGCAGCCTGGCGGTGCGCAGCAGCGCAGCGCCGGGCTGGCCGGGCCGGCCGGCTGCGCCCTGCTGCTGCATGGCGGGCTGGTGCTGGCCATGCTGCTGCTGGCCAGCCGGCCGGCAATACCGCCCGCCATCCCCGAAATTGAAGTGATCTGGCCGATGCCGGCCCCCGCTGCTGCACCCGTAGCCGCCGCGCCTGCGGCCGCTGCCGCGCCAGAGCCTGCGCCAGAACCGGAGCCAGAACCGGAACCGGAGCCACTGGCCGAGCCTGTCGCAGAACCGGAACCGACGCCATTGCCGGCACCGCCCCCGCCACCGCCCAAGCCGAAACCCCGGCCCGAACCAAAACCCCGGGCCGAACCAAAATCAGTGGCCCAGCCGGCGCCACCACCGCAAACACCGATTGCGGCCGAGCCGGCAGCAGTAGCAGCCACCGCCGCACCAGCCCCGGCATTGGCCCAAGCATTGGCACCAACACCAGCGCTGGCGCCCACGCCGGCACCGATAGCGCCACCCAGTCAGGCCACGCCGCTCCCGGCGGTGAGCGCCTATAACGGCATTCTACTGGATTGGCTGCGCCAGCATCTGGACTATCCGCGCGCCGCCCGGCTGCGGCGCCAGCAGGGCGAGGTGCGGCTGCGCCTGGTGCTGGATCGCAGCGGCCGCCTGCTGGAAGCCGCACTGACTTCATCCAGCGGGCATGACCTGCTGGATGAAGCCGCTTTGCGCATGGCGCAGCGCGCAGCGCCTTATCCACCGCCGCTGGATGCGCTCGGCAATGCGCCGAGCGCCGCCTTCGTCGTGCCGCTGCGCTACGAATTGCTGCGCTGATACCGCCTCAGAAATCCACCGCCAGACGCGCCATCGCGGTGCGGCCGGGCTGCGGATAGTAATTGTAGCTGCCAGCCGTGGTGGCGCTGGCGACGCTATAATCATAGTAGGAGCGGTTGAACAGATTCTGCACCGCCAGTGACCAGCGCAGACGCGGCTCAAGCTGGCCGCTCAGCCGCATATCCACCAGCACATGGCCCGGAATCTGCGGCTGGAAATTGCGGTCGTCATTTTCCATCCGCCGCGTGCTGGCAAAACGCGCATCCATATCCAGCAGCAGCAGCTTGGGCAGGATATCCCACGACAGGCCGATATTGGCGGTCCAGGTCGAAACCAGTGGCACCCGGTTGCCGGCATTCGTCCCTTCGCGGAATTCGGCATTGGTATAGGCGGCGGCGCTGCGCAGCTTTACCGCCGGCGACACTTGATAATCGCCGCTGAATTCCACGCCACGGCGCTCGGTCGGGTCCAGGTTGCGGTTGGTGAAGCTGGTGGCGTTGAACGACAATTCGTTTTCCAGCCGCATCACATAGGCGCTGAGCCGGTAGCCCGCCGCGCCGGCCTGACCCTGGAAACCGAGTTCCACATCATGCGCGGTCTGGGTGCGTAACTGGAAATTGGTCGGGCTGCCCATGCCGATACGTTCGTCCAGCGTCGGGAAACGGAAGCTGCGGCCGGCGCGGGCAAAGACTTCGAAGGCCGGCACAAAGCGATGCTCGATACCGAGATGATAGGCATAGTTGGTTTCGCTATCATCCAGCGGCGCACCCTGCGAGCCGAAAGCGCCTGGCGCAGTGGCATCATACCGGTCGCGTGCCGACACTTCCGTGCGCTGCACCCGCAGGCCGGCGGAAACATCGGTGGCGTTGGTCAGCGCCAGCGTGGCCTGGCCATAGCTGGCATAACTCTGCTGCTCGGCGGTGTAGCGATGGATCGGTCGGTTGCCGGCGCGCTCCTGGCGATCAGACTCGTAATTGGAATCGTAGATATCGACGCCCAGGATGGATTTCAGCCCGAGGCCGAACGGCTTGTGTTCCAGGGTCAGGCGCGGCGTGAAGGAAAAGGTGGTCAATTCGGTATCGACATAAGACGGAAAACCGCCCTGGTCGAAATAGGCATCCTGCGACTTGCGGCGCACGCCGCCATCGAGCACCAGATCGGCATGATCGCCGATCAGCCAGGTGCCGCCGAGCGTCAGATTCTGGCCCTGCTTGTTGGCATAATCGAACGGATTGGTGGCGCCGCGCCATTGCTCGCCGCCGATGCGCGAGCGGCGTTCGCCGGGCAAACCAAGCTGCTGGTCATCCACGGCGAAAATCGCATAGACATCGCCGAACCCGGTCTGGCGCCGGATTTCGCCGCCGGCATTACGCTGCAACAGTTTGTTGTTGTCGCGATAGCCGTCGCTATTGACGAAATTGCCATAGGCGCTGAGATCGAAGCCATCGATACTCTGACGCGCCGAGGCGGCGGCTTCGCGGCGGCCGAGCGTGCCGATACCGCCTTCCAGGGTATAGCCTGGGCGCAGCACGCCGCTGGTAACGATATTGATCACGCCGCCCATGGCGCCATCGCCATAGAGCACGGCGCCGCTATTGCCGCGCATCACCTCGATCCGCTCGATACTGTCCTTGGACAAGGCCGCGAAATCGATGCCGGCCAGATCAAGATCGTTGAGCCGGCGGCCATTCACCAGCACCAAAGTATTGGCCGAGGCGGTGGCGCCGAAGCCGCGCATATCCACTGTGGTGCCGGCACCGCCGACACCGCCATAGAGGCTGCGCAACTGGATGCCGGGCTGGCGGCCCAGCACTTCCTGCAAGGTCTCACCCGGGCTGCGGGCGATTTCCTCGCGCCCGATCACCGAACTGGCGACGCCGGTGATGCCCTCACCGAGCCGGCTGGCAGTGACCAGAACCGGCGGCAATTCGGCATATTGCTGCTGCGCCAGAGCCGGCGTCAGGGCGGGTAGAGCCGCCAGCGGCGTCAGCAGGGCAAGGGATAGGGAAAACGATAGACGGTATTTTGGCATTGCGGGCCTCCGGGCCTTGGGTGACAGATATGCCACCGCTGCGCATGCCGCTCCGTGTGGTGCTCCCGCCCATCGGTTGGGTGACGTGCCGGCAGGTCTCCTGGCTCGCGGATCGTTGTCCTCGCCCGGCCTTCCCGGTTGCCCAGTGACCAAATCGGACGAGAACTCCTCGCTCACAGTTGCGGGATCAGCCCCGGATCAGCCCCCGCCCTGCGGCCGGCCTACCGTGTTCCCTCTTGCCCCCGCAGCAGCTTGTGACCGCTGCGGAACCGACGGCGGCGATCATACGCGGGAATGTCATAGGGTCAATACGCTGACGAGGCGTGGAAAATCCGGCATAATCCAGCCTCCCGCATCCAGTTCAGAGCCGGTTCATGGACAAGCTGAAATCCTTCCTGCACGATTTCTGGCGCATCGCCAAACCCTACTGGACCCAATCCGACGAAAAGCTGGTGGCCTATAGCCTGCTGGCCGCCGTGGTGGTGCTGAACCTGGCTTCGGTCGGGCTCAATGTGTGGTTCAATTTCTGGTACAACAGCTTCTACAATTCGATCCAGGAAAAGAATTTCGACGACTTCAAGGCGCTGCTGCTGCAATTCAGCATGGTGGCGGCGGCTTTCATCGTGGTGGCGGTGTATCAGCTCTATCTCGGCCAGATGCTGCAAATCCGCTGGCGCCGCTGGCTCACCGATAAATGGCTCGGGCAATGGCTGCAGGGCGAACGTTTCTATCACATGCAGCTTTTCGGCCTCGGCACCGACAATCCCGACCAGCGTCTGGCGGAAGACCTCAAGCTGTTCACCGGCTATTCGCTCAATGTCACGCTGGGCTTGCTCAGCGCCGTGGTCACGCTGTTTTCCTTCCTGCATATCCTGTGGCAATTATCGGGTGAATTCGCCTTCGCGCTCGGCGGCCTGGATATCGTGATTCCCGGCTACATGGTGTGGGTGGCCCTGGTCTATGCCGTCATCGGCACCTGGCTGACCAACAAGATCGGCCGCCCGCTGGTCGGGCTGAATTTCACCCAGCAGCGGTTCGAGGCCGATTTCCGTTTCCATCTGATCCGGCTGCGCGAGAATGCCGAGGGTGTAGCGCTGCAACGCGGCGCCATGGCCGAGACACTCGACCTGCTCGGTCGCTTCGGCCATGTGGTGGGCAATTACCTCAAGATCATGACCAAGCAGAAACAGCTGACCTGGTTCACCGCCGGCTATGCCCAGTTGGCCGTGGTCTTTCCCTTCATCGTCGGCGCGCCGCGCTATTTCCAGGGCAGCCTGGCGCTGGGCGGCCTGATGCAGACGGTATCCGCCTTCGGCCAGGTGCAGACCGCCTTCAGCTACCTGATCAATGCCTATATCGATATCGCCGAATGGCGCGCCGTGGTGGAACGCCTGAGCGGCTTCCGCGCCGGCATCGACGAGGCCGAACGCATGGCGGCGGAAAACCGCATCCGCATCACGCCGGCCAGCGATGGCATCACGGTGCCGGCCCTGACCCTGGCGCGGCCGGATCACAGCATCATGGCAGAGATCGAGGATTTCCACCTGGCGCCGGGCGACAGCCTGCTGCTGGAAGGCAGTTCGGGCAATGGCAAAAGCACCCTGCTGCGCGCCCTGGCCGGGCTGTGGCCGTTCGGGGCCGGCGAGATCCGCCGGCCAGCGCCGGAACAATGCCTGTTCCTGCCGCAGCGGCCTTATCTGCCGGTGGGCAGCCTGCGCGCTGCCTTGTGCTACCCCAAACCCGCCGCTGCCTGTGACGATGCCGCCTTGCAGCAGGCGCTGGCGGCTCTGGGGCTGGAAAGCCTGGCCGGCCGCCTCGATCAGGAGGCCAACTGGGCGCAGCAGCTTTCCGGCGGCGAGCAGCAGCGTGTGCAACTCGCCCGCGCCCTGCTGCACAAGCCGGCCTGGCTGTTTCTGGATGAGGCCACCGCCGCGCTCGATCCGGAAAGCGAAGCCCGCGCCCTTGATGCCCTGGCAGCGGCGCTGCCCGGCACCGGCATTGTCAGTATCGGGCATCGCGCCAGCCTGGCCCGGCACCACCAGCGGATTCTGCGCCTGGAACGTCCGGCACCGGACCAGCCGGCGCGACTGGTGCCGGCCAGCGCGGCCGGCTAGATGACGACGCTGCATCAGGTCGAGCATCAATCGGCTTTGGGCCATTGGCGCTTTGCCTTTGCCCGGCCCGATCCGCGCCTGGCCGGCCTGGTCGAGCGCTATGTCTGCTATCGCGAGACCGGCACGGCATTTCAGGCGCGGCATGAATTGCCGATCACCAGCCTGGTGCTGATCATCAATCTGGGCGATGCGCTGGAGATCGTCGACACCCTGGGCCAGCGCAGCCGCTATCTCGCCGGCCAGGGTTTCGGCGCCGGCCTGAGCGACAGTTTTGCGCGTTCGGAAACCGGTGGCGCCCAGGAAGGCGTGCAGGTGTTTTTCACCCCGGCCGGGGCGCGGCGGTTTTTCGGCCTGCCGCTCGGCGCCATCACCAATCGCGTGGTGCGGCTGGAAGACCTGATCGGCACCGCGCCGGCCAGCCGGCTGGCGCAGCAATTGCTGGAAAGCCTGGATTGGCGGCAGCGCTTTGCCCTGCTGGATGCGGCCCTGCTGGCCCGCCTGCTGCCGGCGGCCATGCCAACGGCGGATGCCGCCTGGGCCTGGCAGCAATTGCGCCGGCACCAGGGGCAGGTCAGCATCGCCAGCCTGGCCGGCGAACTCGGCTATAGCCGCAAACATCTGGCGGCGCGGTTTCATGACCAGATCGGCCTGACACCCAAAACCGCCGCGCGGCTATTCCGTTTCCAGCATGCGCTCAGCCTGCTCGGCACAGCCGGTCGCCTGCCGGACTGGAGCGACCTCGCCGTGCAGGCCGGCTATTATGATCAGCCGCATCTGATCCGCGACTTCAAGGCAATGAGCGGCCTGGCGCCGGAAACTTTCCTGCGGCAATGGCTGCCCGATAGCGGCGGCCTGAGCGGTTAAACCAGCTGGTAACATTTTTCCAATACGCGGCGCGGCGTGGCGCCTATTCTGCGGGCCTCGAACACAAGGAGCCTGCCATGACCCCGCCCTCGATCTTTCCCTTCCTGCGCTACCGCGATGCCAACGCCGCCATTGCCTGGCTGCAACAGGCTTTCGGCTGCCGCGTGGCGCTGGCAGTGCCGGCGGACAATGGCGGCGTGGCCCATGCCGAATTGCAGCTCGGCCATGGCATGGTGATGCTGGGCGACCAGCCGAACGACGCCCTGGGCCTGACGCCGCCCATGCCCGGCCAGGGCAGCCAGGGGGTCTATGTCGTGGTGCCGGATGTCGATGCGGTCTATGCCCGTGCCAAGGCGGCCGGGGCGGTGATGGTGATCGACCTGCATGACACGGATTACGGCTCGCGGGATTTTTCCTGCCGCGATCCGGAAGGCCATCTATGGAGCATCGGCAGCTACCAGCCACCGATGCTGCAGGATTGATGGGCTCTTTGACGTGGGGGCTTAACGCCCCCAGGGATTGCGCCGTCGCCCACTGCTCGACGGCACCGAGCCGCTGCTGCTATTGCCGCCACTGTTGCCACCACCAGCATTGCCACGGCCACCCCAGGGGCCGGAGCCGGCACTGCCGCCCGCACTCGGCTGCGGCGCTGGACGATTGGCCTGCGGCGCCTGGGCCGGGCGGGCTGCCGGGCGCGGCGCGAAGCCGGGCGCAAAACCGCTGCGATAAGCCAGTTCGCGCAAGGCGGCGACGCGGTTCTCGGTGCTCGGATGGGTCGAGAACAGGTTGTCCATACGCTGGCCGTTCAGCGGATTGACGATGAACAGATGCGCCGTGGCCGGGTTGCCCTCGGCCTGATGGTTGGTGATGTGCTGGGCGCCATAGGTGATGCGTTCCAGCGCCGAAGCCAGGCCTTCCGGATTGCCGGAGATTTCCGCACCCATGCGGTCGGCGGCATATTCGCGGCTGCGGCTGATCGCCATCTGCACCAGGCTGGCGGCCAGCGGCGCCAGGATCATCAGCGCAATGCTGCCGATGATGCCAAGGCCACCACGATTCTCACCATCACGGCTGCCGCCGAAGAACATGGCGAAATTCGCCAGCATGCCGATGGCACCGGCCAGGGTGGCAGTGATGGTCATGATCAGCGTGTCGCGATTCTTCACATGCGCCAGTTCATGCGCCATCACGCCGGCAATCTCGTCGCGGTTCAGCATGTTGAGCAGGCCGGTAGTGGCGGCCACGGCGGCGTTTTCCGGGTTGCGCCCGGTGGCGAAGGCATTCGGCTGCTCGGTGTCGATGATATAGACGCGCGGCATCGGCAATTCGGCGCGGCGCGCCAGTTCGGCCACCAGGCTATAGAAATTCGGCGCCTCATTCGGCCCGACCTCGCGTGCGCCATACATCGACAGCACCATCCGGTCGCTGTTCCAGTAGGCGAACACGTTCATCGCGCAGGCAATGGCAAAAGCGATCAGCATGCCGGCCTGGCCGCCGACCAGATAGCCGACGCCGACGAACAGCCCGGTCATCGCCGCCAGCAGGATTGCCGTCTTGGTGTAGTTCATGGTCGATTGCATCCTTGTCTGCCGGGCCGGCCGCTTGGCAGCGCCGCCCGCAGCGGTATATGTAGGGAGTGCCACAGCCGCCGCAAGGCCGGAACCGGAGACGCCGCAAGGCCGGCACCAGGGCCAGGACCAGGGATGTCAAAATGAGCAAAGATCAGACCAGCCAGGCCAGCCTGCCGCCCTCGGCCCGGCCAAAAATGCCGGAAAAGCCCGCCATCGTGCAGAGCCAGCCACCCGGCGAGGTGAACGGCCCGAAAGGCCCGGAACCGACCCGTTATGGCGACTGGGAGCGCAAGGGCATCGCCAGCGATTTCTGAGCCGGGAATTTCCCGTGTTCCGGCCCGACACCACGCAAAACATGGAAGAATTGTCCGGTGACGGCCCGCTGCGGCCCGCCGACCGGCTGCGCTATCTGCTGCGGAATGCGCGCCGCAACCTGTTTGCCGGCGGCACGACCCTCAAGCCGCTGCGCTTCACCGCCGCGCGCCTGGCCAGTACGCCCGGCATTGCTTCCCCGGGGCGCGCCCTGACCGATACTTTCCTGCTCCAGGAATTGCCGCGTCTGCTGCCGCCGGGCCCGGTGCGCGTGCTGGATATCGGTTGTGGCCGGGGCCATCTGACCAGCATGCTGGCGAAAGCCGGTTATCATGGCGAGTATGTCGGCCTGGATGTCGACGACCGCTTCACGCATGACACCAAGATTGCCGGCTTCACGCGCCGCTTCGTGCATGGCAGCGCCCATGATTTCCAGCCGGACGCCGCCTTCGACCTGATCGTTTCGGTTTCGGCCCTGGAGCATATCCCCGACGATGGCGGCCTGCTGCGCCGGCTGTCCGGAATGCTGGCACCGCATGGCCTGCAACTGCATATCGTGCCTTCCGGCTGGGGCCTGGCGGTCTATCTCTGGCATGGCTTCCGGCAATACACCATCGCCAGCGTGGAGCGGCGTTTCGGCCAGAAAGGCACCGCCATTTACTCCATGGGCGGCCTGGCCGGCCTGGTGCTGCACCTGGCCGCAATCACCTTGCCGGAATCCCTCCTGGGCCTGCCGCTGCGGTATCGCTGGCCGGCATTCTATCAACGGCTGCTCGATTTTGCCCTCGGCGCCGACCGCTATCTGCCGGTGGGGGCCACGATGCTGGCCGTGACCTGGCGCAAACCGGCGGCGGTGGCGGAAGCGCAACCGGAAACCTGATCTCGCCCGCCCCGGCCCCGCGCCCTTGCGCGGCGGGGCGCGATGCCTATACTCGCGCCCGATTTTCTGCCTTTTCCCTGGGAGTTTGGCGCGATGGCCTCGAAAAGCGGCGTGAAGAAGGTGGTGCTGGCCTATTCCGGCGGCCTGGATACTTCGGTGATCCTGAAATGGCTGCAGGAAACCTATGGCTGCGAGGTGGTGACCTTCACCGCCGATCTCGGCCAGGGCGAGGAACTGGAGCCGGCACGCAAGAAGGCCGAGATGTTCGGCGTCAAGCAGATCTACATCGAGGATGTGCGCGAGACCTTCGTGAAGGATTACGTCTTCCCGATGTTCCGCGCCAACGCGCTGTATGAAGGCCTCTACCTGCTCGGCACTTCGATTGCCCGGCCGCTGATTGCCAAGCGCCAGATCGAGATTGCCCGCGAAGTCGGCGCCGATGCGGTGTGCCATGGCGCTACCGGCAAGGGCAACGACCAGGTGCGCTTCGAGCTGAGCTATTACGCGCTGCAGCCCGGCATCAAGGTGATTGCGCCATGGCGCGAATGGCAGCTCAATTCGCGCACCGCGCTGATCGATTTTGCCGAGAAGCACCAGATTCCGATCGCCAAGGACAAGCGCGGCGAGGCGCCATTCTCGGTCGATGCCAACCTGCTGCATATCTCGGCCGAAGGCAAAGTGCTGGAAGACCCCTGGGTGGAAGCGCCGGACTTCGTCTATTCGCGCAGCGTCGATCCGGAAAAGGCGCCGGATACGCCGGAATATGTCGAGATCGACTTCCTCAAGGGCGACCCCATCGCCGTGAACGGCCAGGCGCTGAGCCCGGCCGCTTTGCTGACCAAGCTCAACGAGCTGGGCGGCAAGCATGGCATCGGCCGGCTCGACCTGCTGGAAAACCGCTTCGTCGGCATGAAGAGCCGCGGCATCTACGAAACCCCGGGCGGCACCATCCTCTATCAGGCGCATCGCGGCATCGAACAGGCGACGCTGGATCGCGGCGCGGCGCATCTCAAGGACGAGATCATGCCGCGCTACGCCGAGCTGATCTATAACGGCTTCTGGTTCGCCCCGGAGCGCGAGATGCTGCAGGCGCTGATCGACAAGAGCCAGGAGAATGTCGAAGGCACCGTGCGGCTCAAGCTCTACAAGGGCAGCGTCAACGTGGTCGGCCGCAAGTCGCCGAAATCGCTCTACTCGTTGGCCCATGTCACCTTCGAGGAAGACTCGGTCTACGACCAGAAGGACGCTGCCGGCTTCATCAAGCTGAACGCCCTGCGCCTGCGCCTGCTCAACCGCCAGAAGGGCTGAGTTGCTGCATCAGAGTGTCGATCCAGCGGCGGGGCGACTCGCCGCTGTTTACTTTATCCCTTATTCTCCGCCCTACAGTGTAAATCATTGTAGCAGCAGGAAGGCAAGATATAGCAACGCCATCAATAATTCCAAAACTGCGCTCTGTTCGCGTTGAAACCCCGATAATTTTTAAGCCATGATGCTTAGCAAATTCGATGGCTTGGCCGACTTCCTCTCTTGGATTTTTAGCAACGCGATCTGACCATTTAATTTCGGTAGCGCTAATAGGCTTCATGGTTCCAGGATCGAGCCAAACAAAATCTACCTCGCCTTTTTTCCAGCGGGCATAATAAAGTTGATTGATGGCTTCCAATTGAACTAACTGGCTTACAAGGGCAGTTTCCACTAACGCCCCCATCGCTTTCCCTTCAGCGTTGACTGGGCCAAATAATGCAGCCCGTAAGCAGGGATTCGTCAAATAGACCTTAAAATGCGTTTCACGCTTTAGACGGCGTGCAGATTGATCAACTCTCGGAACACGGTGTATCAAAAAGGCAGCCTCAAGGTATTGAATGTATTTTCGCAGAGTGTTTTTAGCAATTCCGGAGTCTTGCGATAAATCTTCCAGGCTAACTTCGTGTCCACTATTGAATGCCAAAACTGAAAAAAGTCTTTTCAAGTCGTGAGTGTTTCCAACGCCGTATAGACTTGGAATATCATTTAGCAAAACTTTATCTAGGATATCGCTTGCAACAAACTGCTCGAATGATGCTTGAATCGTCGAACTCCGAGTGGCTTCTGGAAAACCTCCAAAATTCAAATAATCAATGAAAGCGCCATTTGTTACTTTAAACGAGATTGCACTTTCAGAATATTTCTCTGGAAACTTACTTTCTAAAAACTCCTCAAATGTCAGCGGCGGCAGCAGGAAATCCGTAAATCGCCCGGCACCTGACTCGATGCTTTTCATCCGCAAGGCGGCCGCCGCCGAGCCGGAGACGACAAAACGCGCATAGGGATAAGTATCCACCAAGCCCTTGAGATGGCGTTCCCAATCCTTGAGATACTGGATTTCATCAAACAGGGCATAGACCCGGGCATCGGGATCAAGGCCGAATTGCTCGCGGTGGATTTCCAGCAGCCGCTCCAATGACAGGCCGAGATAGGTCGGGATGTCGATGGGGACATAGAGAATGGCCTTCGGTTCCACGCCCTGATCCAGCAACTGCTGGATGGCATGATGCAGCATCACGGTTTTGCCGACCCGGCGCGGCCCCATCAGCACCACGGCGCGGCGCACATCGGCCTGCAACAGCTTCATAAAACCAGGCAGATAAACCCGTGGCGGCCCATAATCGCGGTTGAATTTCTGGATTTCACCCGTCTGCCACCATGGATTGTCGCGTTTCAGGCGGGATATTATCTGTTCTATTTCAATGCGTTGCATGGCATCACCAAAGATAGATCAAGACCTTAATCTATCCTGAATTCAAGAAAGATCAAGATCGTGATCTATCTTAGCTCTGCCAGCACCGCCGCGTCCTGCTCCAGGGCGCGGCGTTTTGCTGCGAAGGCGGCGAAATCAGCGGCCGGCATCAGTTGCTTTAGCGCCCAGGCGGCGTGGGCGCGCACCGGCATGGCCGGGTCGGCGGCGAGATCGAGCAAAACCGGGATCGCCGCCGCATCGCCGCTATTGCCCAACGCCAGGCAGAGATTGCGGATGAAACGGTCGCGCCCGATGCGCTTCACGGCGGTGGTGGCGAAAAACTCGCGGAAGCCGGCATCATCCAGGCGGGCGAGATCGAGCAGGCTTGGTGCCTTGAGCGCATCCCGCGCCTGGATTTCCATATCGCGCGCCGATTGGGCGAATTTGTTCCACGGGCAGGCGGCCAGGCAATCGTCGCAGCCATAGAGACGGTTGCCCATCGGCTGGCGGAATTCCAGCGGGATGACGCCATCATATTCGATGGTGAGATAGGAAATGCAGCGCCGCGCATCCAATTCGTAGGGCGCCGGAAACGCTCGCGTCGGGCAGATATCCAGGCAGGCCTGGCAGGAGCCGCAATGATCGGTTTCCGGCGCATCCGGCGGCAACTCGGCTGCGGTGAGAATGGCGCCGAGAAACAGCCAGGAGCCGAACTGGCGCGACACCAGATTGGTATGTTTGCCCTGCCAGCCGAGGCCGGCTTGCTGGGCCAGCGGCTTTTCCATCAGCGGCGCGGTATCGACAAATACTTTCAGCGCCTGGCCGGTTTCGCGCTGCAGCCAGCCGGCCAAAGCCTTCAGCTTCTTCTTCACCACCAGATGATAATCGCGGCCCTGGGCATAGACCGAGATGGCGGCGCGATCAGGCTGCGCCAGGATGGCGAGCGGATCCTGTTCCGGGCCGTAATTCAGCCCGAGCGCGATCAGGCTGCGCGCTTCCGGCCATAAGACTGCCGGATGGCGACGGCGCGGCGCCCGCTCGCCTTCGGCCAGCCAGGCCATGCTGCCATGGCGGCCGAGTTCGACAAACCGGTCGAGCCGCTGCCCGGCTTCCGGGCCGATGGCGGCGATGGCGGCAATGCCGACCGCATCGAAGCCTTCGGCCTCGGCCCGGGCGCGGATGCGGTCGGCGATGCTCACATTCCCAGGGTCCGACCCTAGATGGCCGCGATGACGGCGATCTCGACCTTGTAGACCGGCGCCGCCAGCTTGGCTTCCACGGTGGCGCGGGCCGGAGTATGGCCCTGCGGCACCCAGGCATCCCAGGCCGCATTCATGGCGGCGAAATCGGCGATATCCGGCAGATAGATGGTGGCGGACAGGATCTTGGTCTTGTCGCTGCCGGCAGCGGCCAGCAGCTTGTCGATCTGCTCCAGGATCACCTTGGTCTGCGCCGTGGTATCGCCGCTGGTATCGCCCGCCACCTGGCCGGCGAGATACACGGTGTTGCCATGCACCACCGCCTGTGACATGCGCGGGCCGACTTCGATGCGACGAATGCTCATGGGTTGTTCCTTTTTCTTGTGTTTCGCGGTTCAGAAATCCAGATCGGCATAATGCCGCGGCGGCGGCAGGCCGGGAATATGATCGGCCAGCAAAGGCCGGAAACTCGGCCGCGACTTGACCCGCACATACCAGTCCTTGGCCGGGCCATGATCATCCCAGGGTACATCACCGAGATAATCCAGGCAGCTCAGATGCGCGGCGGCGGTGATATCGGCCAGGCTGAAATCCTCGCCGGCCAGCCAGTTGCGCCGCTCGGCCAGATAGCCGATGTAATTCAGGTGGTGGCGCAGATTCTGATGCGCCAGGCGGATGCTGGTGCTGTCGGGATGGCCGCCGCCCATGAAGCGGCGCAGCACCTTTTCGAAGATCAGCGCATCCGAAACTTCGCGGCTGAATTTGAGATCGAACCAGCTCACCAGCCGGCGGGTTTCGGCGCGGCCCGGCGGATCGAAGCCGATCAGCATCTTGTTGGGATGCACTTCATCGAGATATTCGCAGATCGCCAGGCTTTCCACGATCGGCTGGCCATCATGCTCCACCAGCACCGGCACCAGGCCGGCCGGGTTGAGCGCCAGGAATTCGTCGCGCCGCTCCCAGGCCTTTTCCAGGATCAATTCACAATCCAGGCCCTTTTCCTTCAGCAGGATGCGGACCTTGCGGCAATAGGGGGAGAGCCAGAAATGATACAGCTTGCGCATGGCGCCGCAGGCTAGCAAAAGCCGCCGCACTGCAAAAGATTCGCCCGGAAAGATTTGACGCCGCCGCCTCAGGCGGTTTCTGCGGGGTCGTATTCCGGCAATCCGGCCAATTCGGCATAAAGCGCGGTGAAATCCGGCGCCGTGGCCGCAAAAAGCTGCTCGAAGCTGGAAATCACAAAATACGTCGTCTGATAGCGATCGATATGGTAGCGCGTGCGCAGGATGCGGCGCAGGTCGAACCGCCGCCGCGCCGGCAGCGGTGAATCCAGGCTGTACAGCACCTCGCCCTTGGAGGACAGAATGCCGGCACCATGGATACGCGGCCCGTCGCCGCGATCGATCAGGCCGAATTCCACCGTATACCAGTAGAGCCGGGCGATCATGCCCAGCGCGCCAAGCCGCTCGGCCTTCAATCCGCCTTCGCCATAAGCCTGCATGTAATCGGCAAAAACCGGGTGGCTGAGCAGCGGCACATGCCCGAACAGATCATGAAACAGGTCGGGTTCCTGCAGATAATCCAGCTTTTCCCAGGGCCGCAGCCACCAGGTGACCGGAAATTGCCGTTGCGCCAGGTGGCGAAAGAAGGTGCCGTCATCCAGGAAACCATCCACCGGCACCAGGCGCCAGCCGGTGATGCGCTCAAGCTGGTCGGAGACCCGCTCCAGCTCCGGCACCCGCTCGGGCGACAGGTCGAGCCGCTTCAGGCCATCAAGGAATTCCGGGCAGGCGCGCCCCTGCACCAGCCGGCTCTGACGCTCGAACAGATGCCGCCACACGGCGCGGCTTGCCTCATCCTGCTGTGTCTTATGGTCCAGCATTGCCAGCATGACGGCCTCCGATCTTGCTGCCTGGTGCCAGAATAGGCCGGATAGACCGCCATTTGCGTGCGAAGATCGCACTATTTTATTGATATATGCAATTTTCTTGCAAAAATACCAAAATATCGCACGATAGCGGCATGACCCCGCTCGATCCTGCCGATCTGCGCCTGCTCGCCGCCCTGCAACGCCAGGGCCGCGCCAGCAATATCCAGCTTGCCGATCTGGTGGCGGCCAGCCCGAGCCAGGTCAGCCGCCGGCTGGCCCGGCTGGAGGAAAGCGGTGTGATCGAGGGTTATGCCGCCTTGCTGCGGCCGGAGGCGGTCGGCCTCAGCGTCATGGCGATCACGCTGGTATCGCTGGAACGCCATGCCGAGGAGATCGTGCAGGGTTTTGAAGCCCTGGTGCGCCAGGCGCCGGAAATCCTGGATTGTTACTCGATCACCGGCGAGGCGGATTTTATGCTGCGCATCGTCGCCGCCGACCTCGCCGCCTTCGCCGATTTCATCAGCCGGCGGCTGCTGCGTGTGCCGGGCATGCGCAGCGTGCGCTCCAGCATTGTGCTGCAACGCATCAAGCACATTCCGGCGCTGCCGCTGCCGAGTTGAGCGCAGAAACCTGGCCGCTCAGCCGTTGAGGAAATCCGGCACCGCCGAGCCGGCCAGCAATTCGATCAGCCCGGTCATGGCGGCACGCACCCGCTCGAAGCCGGGGCCATGCTCGATGCGCTCTTCATCCATGTAGAGATCGCGGTTGATCTCGATCTGCAGGCTGTGGAAGCCGGCCTCGCGGCGGGTGTAATGCTGGGTGATATAGCCGCCGGCATAGGGTTTGTTGCGCGCCACCTGGAAACCACGCCCGGCGAGATATTCCTCCACCCGACGCATCAGTTGCTCGGGGCAGGACACACCATGGAAATCGCCCAGCACCATATCGGCGCGACGCTGACCGTGATCCGGCATATTGGCGCCGCCGACGCTGGGCATGGAATGGCAATCCAGCAGCAGGGCCACCCCGGCCGCCGCATGCGCCGCATCCAGCAACTGGCGCAAAGCGGCATGATAGGGCCGCCACAGGGTTTCCACCCGGCGCTCGGCCTCGGCGAAGGGCAGCTTGTCGCGGTAAATCTCCTGGCCGCCGGATACCACTTTGGCAATGGTGCCCAGCCCGGCGCTGATCTTGCTGGAGCGCGTGGTGACATGGGCCGGCAGCGCATCGGCGAACATCGCCGGGTCAAGCTCATAGGGCTCACGATTCGGATCGCAATAGGCGCGCGGGAACAAAGCTTCCAGCAATGGCGCGCCATGGGCCGGGGCAGCACCGGCCAGTTCATGCACAAAGGCATCCTCGGAACGCCGCAGGGTAACCGGGTCAAGCCGGCTCATGGCGCGGAATTCCGCCGGATATTCCGCGCCGCTATGGGGCGAAGACACCACCAGGCCGGAACGCCGGCCGGCCGGCTGGGTCAGCCGGATCGGCGGATCGACCGGGGCGAGATGGACGGCATGGGCAGCAGACGGCACGGCGGACATGGAAAAGCCTTCGCTCGGGAAATTTATCGGCGCCGCCGGGGCGGCACAAAACCGCGTTGATTATGGTCCAGCCGCGAGACGCTTGCCAACCGCCGCGGCAGCCGATAAAAGCACCGCACCCGGCAGCGGCCAATTCGGCCTGACCCGCCGGGCTGGCGTGGCACGGGCGGTTAGCTCAGCGGTAGAGCACTACCTTGACATGGTAGGGGTCACAAGTTCGATCCTTGTACCGCCCACCACGCGGCCAGCCCCCAATCCCTGCTTTGGCATATCCCGGCCCCTGCTTTCGTATATCCCTGCTGGCGCCTGCCCTGCCACCTCCGGCAATCTCTGCGAGAAATGCTTGCCAGCCGGCCTGCCAGCGGTGAAACTAGCCGGCATGGACTTTCAGAATTATCTCAGCGGTGTCTTCTTCGCCATCAAGGATGAGAAGGTTTTCGGCCAGGGCATGCGCCAGGCCCTGACCCAGGTGCGCCATGGCGGCATCTTCGCCGGCGACAACATGGTCACCATGTCGAAGAATCTCGGCTTCCTGCAGGATGCCAAGTTCATGGCCGCGGTGAAGCAACACGCCACTTCGGATACCGAGCGCGGCCTGCTCTGGCGCCAGGCCGTGGTGGCCTGGGCGGCGCGCGAGGGTCTGCGACGCGAGGGCGATTTTGTCGAATGCGCCTGCTACAAAGGCACCACGGCGCGCATCGTCTGCGACTATCTGGATTTTGGCCAGAGCAACAAGCGCTACTACCTCTACGACCTGTTCGACCACGATCCGTTGCGGCCCGAACATGCCATGACCGAGCATAGCAAGGAACTCTACGGCAAGACCCAGGCGCGTTTCGCCGACCTGCCCAATGTGGTGGTGACCCAGGGTGCCGTGCCGGACGTGCTGCACAGCGTGGCGCCGGAAAAAATCGCCTTCCTGCATATCGACCTGAACAATGCCGCCGCCGAAATCGGCGCGCTGGATTTGCTGTTCGATCGCATGAGCCCCGGCGCCATCCTGATCCTGGATGATTACGGCTGGGTGTTTTATCACGAGCAGAAGAAGGCCGAAGACCCCTGGTTTGCGGCGCGCGGCTATCAGGTGCTGGAATTGCCGACCGGCCAGGGCATGGTCATCAAATAGCGGCCGCTGGATGGATTTCCGCAATTATCGGGGCAGTGTGTTCTTCGCCATCAGCGACAAGGAACGCTTTGCCCGTGGCCTGGATGAAATGCTGGCCGCCGTGATGGCCGGCGGCATCTTCACCGGCGACAATCTGATCTCGCTGTCGAAGAATATGGGCTTCCTCGACGATGCCCCATTTGTGCAGGCGATGCACAAACATGCCGGCACCAGCGCCGAACGCAGCATGATCTGGCGTCTGGCGGTGGTGGCCTGGGCGGCGCGCGAAGGTATGCGGCGCGAGGGCGATTTTGTCGAATGTGCTTGCTACAAAGGCACCACGGCGCGCATCGTCTGCGACTATCTGGATTTCGGCCAGAGCGGCCGGCGCTATTATCTCTATGACCTGTTCGAGCATAATCCCGGCATGCCGCATCATGCCATGTCGGCGCATAGCCAGGAATTATACGCCGAGACCCAGGCGCGTTTCGCCGACCTGCCCAATGTGGTGGTGACCCAGGGCGCCGTGCCGGACGTGCTGCACAGCGTGGCGCCGGAGAAAATCGCCTTCCTGCATATCGACCTGAATAATGCCGAGGCCGAGATCGGCGCGCTGGAATTGCTGTTTGATCGCATGAGCCCCGGCGCCATCCTGATCCTGGATGATTTCGGCTGGGTCTATTATCACCAGCAGCACCGGGTGGAGACCGAGTGGTTCGCGGCGCGTGGCTATCGCGTGCTGGAATTGCCCACCGGCCAAGGCTTGGTGATCAAGTGATGGGCTTGGTGATAAAATGACGGGCTTGGTGATCAAGTGATGGAGTGACCCGACCATGGCGATTGCCGACCGCGCCCTTCTTGCGCTGCTGCGCAGCGGCTCGGCCCGGGTGTTCGACCTGCAGGGGCGCTGCCGCGACCTGGCGGCCCGGCCCGGCCTGCCGCCGCCCAGGCCGTTTTTCAAGAACCGCAATGCCAACCGGCTGCTGATCCTGAAATATACCCCGCCGGCCCATGAACGCGCCGCCTTGCGCAGCGAACGTGCGGTGCAGACCAAGCTCTACCTGCCGTTCAACGACCGCATTATCGAGGAAGGCGGCAAGACCGTGCTGCTTTCCGATCCCCGGCTGGACCAGGCTTTGGCCGAGCAACTGGCGCTGTCGCCGCAGCATGATGCCGCCGCCTGGCGCCATGACCGCGCCATCCTGGAGACGCTGGACAGCCTGCCCTCGCTCGATCCCTTCCTGATGCGCGACCGCATGGAGATCGACGGCCATATTGTCGACAATGCCTATTTCGCCTTCGCCGAGGGTGAACTGGAGCAGATCAAGAGTTTTGTGCGCAACAAGATGGCCGAGGTGGCGGCCTTTGCCACGCCGGATGGCGGCACTGATCAGGCGGCGCAGCGCGAGGCGGTGGAGCGGCTGACCCAGAAACTATGGGAGGCCAGCGATGCCGCCGCCCTGGCGCCGGTGATCCGCGCCTTCCGCATCGATCCGGCCAGCGCGCCGGAGATCGTTTATGCCTGGAAGGGTACGATCTATTACGATTATGAATTCAGCCGCCAGCGCAGCCATTGGCAGGCCATGCTGCATTGGCTGACCCATGAAGGCCGGCCGCGCGAAGGCGCCACCGGCGCGGCGGCCCAGGATCTGGACGAACTGCGCCGCAGCGCACGCCAGTTGCTGGTCGGGCATTGGACCCGCGCCGCCGAGCAGCTGAACCGCTATCGCCACTGCTTCGACGAATTATTCCTGCACAAGCGCGATGCCGCGCCGTTTGTGGAATTCCTGCGCGATTCCAAGCGCATTTTCTGGCAATTGGGCGATGGCCTGTCGCGCCTGGGCCATAGCCACGCCGTGTGGCAGCGCGGCACCAGCCGGTTTCCGCTGCGGCGCCTGCCGGCAGCGCAATTGGCCGATCTATTGGACAGTATCTATCAGGTGAATTCGGAATAGCCCAGACCTGACATGGAATCCCTGCGCTGACGCTGAATCGGCGCGACAGAATGTTGCGGAATCCGCATCAGCAGGGTGATAGTTGCGGAAAGCAATCGATCCTGCGCCGCCTGGTCTGTCAGCGTCGGCGCCACCAGAGGTTCCCGCATGCATTTCGGCATTCGCCATAAACTTTTCATTGCCATCGGCGCCATCGCCGGCCTCACCCTGGTCTCCAGCCTGGTGGCATGGTTTTTCTTCACCCAGTTGCGCGGCACCGTCACCCTGCTGGCCGAACGCAGCATTCCGGCGATGAATGCCGCCCTCAGCCTGGCGGCGCAGAGCGCCGAACTGGCCGCCGCCGCCCCCACCCTGGCCTATGCCAGCAGCCAGAATGAGCGCCAGAGCGCCGGCAGCACATTGTCCGGCCGGGTGATGCAGCTCGACCGGCTGCTGGCCGAGGTCAATGCCTCCAGCACCAGCGATGCCATCAAACAGGCGCTGGAACGCGACGTGACGCGGCTTTCCGGCGCCATCCTGGCCATCGACGAAGCGGTGAAGTCGCGCCTGGCGCTGACCGAAAGGCGCAGCGCGCTGACCCGCCAGCTGACCGAGAATCACACCAGCTTCCTGGCCCTCTCGCGGCCGGCGGTCGATCAGTCGATGATGGACATGACAATGGAATTCGAGCTTGCCAGCCGCGGCGAGCCGGGGCAAATCCCCGACAAGATCCAGGCCATCATGGATGGCCAGTTGAGTGCCGCCCGCGCCATGATGGAACTGGTCGCCAAAGTCAATCAGGCCGTCGGCATGCTGGCCGTGGCCTCGCAGGCCGGCCAGGCCGAGGAGATCGACCTGATCGCTACCGAATTCGTCAACGTGGCCGCGGAAGCGGCGCGGGCGGTGGAAACCGCCCTGCCCGGGCGCGAGGCCGGCGAGGAGGCCAAGACCGTGCTGGCCATCCTGGCGCTAGGTCGGAACCGGGGCCAGAACCAGGGCCAGCAGGGCGAGGCGAGCCTGTTCGGCCTGCGTGGCCAGGAACTGGCGGCGCTGGAGAATGCCGTGAAGGCGCTGGGCGAGGCGCGCAACGCCGCCGAGGCATTGCGCGACAGTGTTGATCAACTGGTGCAGGCGGCACGCGACGATGCCGGCGGCGCCAGCCGGCAATCGCTCGGCGCCATCACCCTGGCGCAATCGGTGCAGGCTGTGCTGGCCATCGGGTCGCTGCTGGCCGCAGTACTGATCGCGTGGATTTTTGTCGGCCGCCGCGTGGTTGATCCCATCACCGCCACCACCCAGGTGATGGGCCGGCTGGCGGCGCGCGACTGGGCCGCGCTGGTGACCGGCACCGAGCGGCCGGACGAAATCGGCGCCATGGCGCGCGCGGTGCAGGTGTTCAAGGAACAGGGCCAGGAAGCCGACCGGCTGCAAGCCCGCATCGAAGCCGACCGCCAGCGCTATGAGGCCGAGCGGCGCGAGCAGGAAGACCTGCTGCGCCAGGCGGTGGGCGATATCGTCAGCGCCGCCGCTGCCGGTGACCTGGCACGGCGCATCGACCTTGCAGCCCTGGATGGCCTGATGCGTGACCTGGGCGGCGGCGTCAACGACCTGCTGACCACGCTGGGCCGGGTGTTGCAGGATCTCGACGCCGCGCTGCATGCGCTGGCCGATGGCGACCTGACCCGGCGCATCGAGCAGCAATATGGCGGCGTGTTCGGCCAGTTGGCCGGCAATGCCAATCAGGTTGCCGAGCGCCTCGCCGGCACCTTGCAGCAGCTCAACGAAACCGCCGGCAATGTGCGCGACGCGGCGCAGGAAATCTCCATCGGCGCGCATGACCTGGCGCAGCGTACCGAGGCCCAGGCGGCCAGCCTGCAGCGCACGGCGGCGGCGATGGAGCAGGTCACCGCCACAGTGCGCCAGAATGCCGATAATGCGCGCAGCGCCAATAGCGAAGTGACGGCGGCCCGCGACACCGCCGACCAGGGTGGCCAGGTGACGCGCGAAGCGGTGGCGGCGATGGCCGGTATCGAGGATGGCGCGCGGCGTATTTCCGAGATTGTCCTGCTGATCGACGAGATCGCGTTCCAGACCAACCTGCTGGCGCTGAATGCCAGCGTGGAAGCCGCCCGCGCTGGCGAGGCCGGTAAAGGATTTGCTGTCGTGGCGCAGGAAGTGCGTGGCCTGGCGCAGCGTTCCGCCGAGGCCTCGAAGGATATCAAGGCACTGATCCAGACATCCAACACCCAGGTGCGGCGTGGCGTCGGGCTGGTGAACCAGACCGGCCAGGCGCTGGATGGTATCGTGTCGGCGGTGAAGCGGGTCGCCGATCTGGTCTCGGAAATTGTCGAGGCCAGCCAGGAGCAGACCGCCGGCCTGGATGCGATCAACAACCAGGTGGCGCAGATGGACGAAATGACCCAGCGTAACGGCGCGCTGGTTGAACAGACCACCGCCTCAACCCAATCACTGGCCGATCAGGCCAAGGAACTGGCGCGGCTGGTCGGCTATTTCCGCGTGCGGGCGTAACATGCCATAACCGGCATGTGCCATAGCCGGCATGTGATGGGGGGGCAGGATGAGCGAACAGGCAGCGGCAGGCGGGGCGCAGGATGAAGAGGCCAAGGCCAGTGCCTTCAAGGCGGCGCTGGCGCTGCATCAGGCCGGCAAGCTGGCCGAGGCCGATGCCGCCTATCGCGACATACAAAGGCGCTGGCCCGGGCATGTCGAGAGTTTTCACCACATCGCCATCGTCGCCCTGCAACGCAACGACCTGGCCCAGGCGGAGACCCTGCTGCGCCGGCTGACCCAGGTGCTGCCGCAGATGGCGCCGGCCTGGAGCAATCTGGGCGTGGCCTTGCTGCGCCAGGGCCGTTTCGAAGAGGCGGCGGCAGCGCAGCGCGAGGCACTGAAAGTGCAACCGGATTTTGCCGGCGCGATGAAGAATCTGGGCAATGCGCTGCGCGAAATGGGCGACCTGGCCGGCGCCGAGGAACAATTCCGCCGCGCCATCGCCTTGCAGCCCGATGCCGATGGCTACAACAACCTGGCGCTGGCCCTGCAATTGCGCGATCCGCTCGGTGCCATCGCCGCGCTGCGCCAGGCGGTGACGCTGAACCCGCAGCATCACAAGGCCTTGTCCAGCCTGGCCAACATGCTGCGGCTGCAAGGCCGCATCGAGGAGGCGCGCCAGGTCTGGGATCAGGCCATCGCGGTGCGCCCGGATATCGGCCTGCAATTGATGCGCGGCCTGACGGTGAACCCGATCATCCGGTCGCGCGCCGATATCGACCAGGCGCGCCAGGGCCTGGCAGCCAATATCTCCGCCCTGCGCCTGGCCGGCCTGCGCCATCCGGCGATCGAGACCGAGGTTTTCTCCACCAACTTCTTCCTGGCCTATCACGGCCTGAATAACCGCGACCTGCATCGCCGCATCGCCGAGCTCTATGCCGGCATCTGCCCGGAATTGCTGTGGACCGCGCCGCATTGCCAGCGCCCGCGCCCGGCCGGCGGCCGCATCAAGGTTGGGTTCCTGTCGCAATTCATGCGCCGGCACAGTATCGGCCGCACCACGCGCGGCCTGATCGCGGAACTGGATGAAACCCGCTTCGAAAGCGTGGCGCTGTTTGTGCCGCCCTTCATCGATGACGAGATTTCCCGCTTCATCCGCGATGCCGCCGATCATCACCTGATCCTGCCGAAACAACTGGCCGAAGCGCGCCAGCGCATCGCCGAACTGGAACTGGATGTGCTGTTCTTCCAGGATATCGGCATGGAGCCATATTCCTACTTCCTGGCCTTCTCGCGGCTGGCGCCGGTGCAATGCGTCTCGTTCGGGCATCCGGACACTACCGGCACCCCGAACATGGATTATTTCATTTCCAACGATCTGTTCGAATTGCCGGAAGCCGATGCGCATTACAGCGAAAAGCTGTTCCGGCTGCACGATCTCGGCACCCTGGCCTATTACTACAAGCCGGCCACACCCGATCCGGTGAAGCCGCGCAGCGCCCTGCCGGTGCCGCAGCAAGGCCGCTTCTATCTCTGCCCGCAGCATCTGTTCAAGCTGCATCCGGATTTCGACGATATCGTCGCCGGCATCCTGGAGCGCGACAAGGAAGCGCATCTCGGTTTCATCGCCCAGGGCGCCGGCCATTGGAGCGAAGTGACGCTGGAACGGCTGACCAGCCGGCTCGGCCCCAAATTATCCAAACGGCTGGCCTTCGTGCCACCACAGGATGGGCCGGATTTCCTCAGCCTGCTGCGCGCCGCCGATGTGGTGCTCGATACCGTGCATTTCAACGGCATGAACACCTCGCTGGAGGCGCTGTCGCAGAATGCCGTGGTGGTGACGCTGCCCAGCGACCAGCAGCGCGGCCGCCATACCCAGGCGATGTACCGCAAGATGGGCATCACCGACACCATCGCCCGCGATGCCGGGCATTATGTCGAACTCGCCGTGCGGGTGGCGAATGACACCGCCTGGCGCGCCGATCTGCAGGCCCGCATCGCCGCCAGCAATCATCTGCTATTCGAGGATATCCGCGTGGTGCGGGAATTCGAGCGGTTTTTCAGCAGCAGCGTGGCAGCGCTGGCCAACAAATAACGCGGCGGGCTTATTCCTCAGGCAGGGCCGCCCGCATCGCGGCGGCCCCTATTCTTCCTGTATCGCCGCCCGCATCGCGGCAGCCAGGGCCCGGTCGCCGGCCTGGCCGGTGGCTTCCAGTGCCGCGATCACGCCATCGCGGTCGGCGCGCGGGCGGTTCTGGCTCAGCTTGAACTTGCCCTGCACATCCGCGATCTCGATCTCGATGCCGACAATGCCGCGCAGCAAGCCTTGGGTAAACCGCTCGGGCTGCGCTGCCACCGACCAGCCGGCCGGGTCTTCGTAAAGCCGCGCCAGCCGGTCGACCAGCGGCAGCAGCTCGGCCGGCTCATGCAGCAGCCGGGCCGGGCCGCGCGCATGCACGGCGCTGTAATTCCAGGTCGGCACCGCCGGCTGGCTGGCATACCAGCGCGGCGAGACATATCCATGCGCGCCCTGGAACACCGCCAGGGCGGGCCGGTTTTCCAGCAGGCGCCAGATCGGATTGGCACGCGCCACATGGGCCAGCAGGGTACCCTTGGCGCCACGTCCGCGTTCCAGCATGAACGGGATATGGCTGACCTGCACATCGTCGCCATCGGCGGCAATCAGCAGGCCAAAATCATTGGCGGCGATCAGGTCATGCATCGCCGCCAGGTCGGGGGCGGCGAAATGCGCGGGGGTATAGAGCGAGCTGGTCATGGCGCGGCATATCAGCAGCCACCGCCGCCTTTGCCAAGCACGGAATTGTCAGCCGACAATGGCGCGGCCGGGGTCAGCGCCGGGATCAGCGCCGGGATCAACGCCTGGGCGCATCCAGCTTCAAGGCATGGCCCTTCTGGTCGATGGCGAACAGGCCATTCGGGTCGCTGACCTGCGCCGCTTCCACTTCCAGCCGGTAGCCGAAGATATTGTTGCTGCCGGCGAATTGCAGCACCTGGGCGACATCGGGGCGTGCCACCGTCATACGCGCGCGGCCAATCACCTTGCCCGTGCTCACCAGCACCACCTCCACCGCCGGCTGCTTGCTTTCCGCATCGGCGGCCCAGCCGGAGATCACCACCTTGTCGCCCTGACGCTCGATGGCATCGATATAGCCGCGCAGGCTGGCCGAGGCCGGCACCCGCTTGCCATCCGGCGCCATCAGGCAGGGCGCACATAGATCATAGGCGGTGGTCGGGGTATCGGCGGCATTGGCCAGCGGCGGCGGCTTGCTGTCATTGCCGCCAAATCCCAGACTGGGCATCTTGCCGCCGCAGCCGCCAAGACCCAGCCCAAGCAGCAGCAATAACGGCAGAGCGAAACGGGGCTTCAATCCGGTTGCGCGCATCAGGGCCACGGGTATTTCCTTTCGCGTTGAATACCACCGCCATTCAACCAAAACTCGCCATGCCGAGGCAAGCGCCGGAAACGCAATGCGGCTAAACTGTCATCCGCCTCGATTCTCTCAGCTACAGGATCGCCATGACCGTTTACAGCGCCATCATCGACTGGCAGCGCCAGGGCGCCGCCTTCACCGATAACCGCTACAGCCGGGTGCATCGCTGGCAATTCGATGGTGGCCTGAGCGTGCCGGCCTCGCCCTCGCCATTTTCAGTGCGGCCGCCATTTTCCGATCCGGCCAATATCGATCCCGAGGAAGCCTTCGTGGCAGCGGCGGCCAGTTGCCACATGCTGTGTTTCCTCTATCTCGCCGCCCGCGACGGCTATGTGGTGGACAGCTATCGCGATGCCGCCGAGGGCCTGCTGGAAGCCCCGGAACCTGGCGGGCCACGCTGGATCACCCGTATCACCCTGCATCCGCATGTGGTGTTCAGCGGCCGGCAGCGCCCCGACGATGCCGGCCTGGCCGACCTACATGCCCGTGCGCACCACGATTGCTTCATCGCGCATTCGATGCGCGGCGCGGTGATCACCGAGGGCAGCTGGGAATTTCAGGAAAATGGTGCCGGCGGAGGGACTTGAACCCCCGACCTCGACTTTACGAAAGTCTTGCTCTACCAGCTGAGCTACGCCGGCACGGCGCATGACCGGGCGGCTGGCCCCGGTGCGGGCGGAAAATACGGGGAGCCGACCGGCTTGGCAAGCGTCGGATCGGGCGTTCTACACCGCTTTCGGCGCGCCAAGCAGGATCGGTGGCGCCCCGGCCGGCGGCAGGCCGGCCAGCAACGGTGCCGGGCGGATACTGTCGAAGCCGCCACAGGGCGCGCAATGCATCGCCCAGGCGGCATGGCCGGCACCGCAGGATTCGCAGCGCCAGGCTTCCGGGCGGTTGGCGGCCAGAGCGCGGAAAGTATCCGCCGCCACCTCGTCGCCCTCACTTTCCGCCGCCAGCCGGGCGCGCAGCGGTGCGGCCCAGACATCCTCGGGCGGAAAGGGCAGCAACAGCTGGCGCGCCAGGGCATAATCATGCGCCGCCAGCGCCGCCTCGGCCAGCAGCAGCCGGCTGGCCGGCGCATCGCGATTGGCATTCACCAGCGCCTGGGCGCGCTGCAGCACCGTGCCGGCATCACGCCCCGCTGCCTGTTCCAGATCGAGCCAGGGCTGCGCCAGGGCCGGGCTGGGCGCCTGCGGCCATAGGCCGCGCAAGGCTTCCTGGGCCTGCTGGCGCGCCGGCGCGGTATCGGCGGCGCGCGCCAGCAAGGCGACGCGACCGGCATGATCGGGCAGCAATTTGGCGAGTTTTTCCAGCTTGCGCCGGGCTTCCAGCGGCGCGCCCTGCTGCAGCGCTTCGGCGGCATCGGCGAGATCGAGCTTGGCGCGCAGCAAGGCCGCCGCCGGCTTGCCGACCGCCTTGCGGGTCACCGCCTGCTCCAGCCGCGCCCGCGCCGCCGCCCAGTCGGCGGTTTCCAGCAACAGGCGCAATTCCGCTTCCGCCGCCACCGGCGAGCCGGGCCGCAGGGCCGAGGCCCGCCGCGCCAGCGCCAGGGCCTGATCGCGGTCGCCGCGCTGACGCGCATCGGCCAGCAGGCCGCGCAGACCCAGGAAAGCCGTGGCCGGATCGGCGGCCAGCGCCGTGAAGGCCTGGCGCCCCTGCCCGGCATCGCCGCGCAATTGCGCGGTATGGGCTTCCAGCAGGCGGGCCAAAGTCTGATCCTCCAGATAGCCGGCCGCTTTGCGCGCCAGCTTGGCGGCGCGATCCGGTTCGCCGGCCGCCACCGCCACCATGCCGGCGGCAAAGGCCGCCTGGCCGCGCGCCTGGCGCTGCAACCGGCGGCGCTGCGGCAGGGCGGCGGCCCAGGCCAGCATCCAGACGAGCACAAACAGTGCCAGCGCCAGCAGGGCGAGCAGGCCAAGCGCCAGCGGTGCCGGCGCGGTGACCTCATAGCCCAGCCAGGTGAAACGCAGGCTGCCCGGCTGATCGGCGATCCAGGCGGCACCGCCGGCCAGCGCCATCAGCGGCAGCAGCACGAATAGCGCGCGGCGCAGCATCACGGCGCCGCCGCAAAATGATCGCGCAACGCCTGTTGCAGGCGTTCCAGCGCCGCATCCAGCTTGAGCCGCGCCTCGGCACCTTCGCGCCAGGCCAGCAGCGACGGCCCGGCATTGATCCCCTCCAGCGCCGCCTGCGCGCCGCCCAGATCGCCGCGCAGCAGCAGGGTTTCGGCCCGTGCCAGACGATCGGCCGGATCGATCTCGGCGCCATTGCCGCCAACCCGGCGGATGGTGACCAGCCCGGCCAGCTTGTCGAGCGCACGCTGCCACCAGGGCGGCGCCACCGCGCCATCGGCGGGCGGCAGGCTGGCCGCCTCGCGCTGCTGTGCCTCGGCCACCGCGCCGAAACCGGCCGCCAGCGCCAACGGCGTCGGCGCGCCATTGGCGGCCTGCGCCTGCACGGCGGCAAATGCCGTGCCGATAGTGCCGCCAGATGCCGCCGCGCCGAGCAGACCGGCCAGCGCATTGGCCTCGACAGCAAAACCATTGCCGCGCGCCGCCTTGTCGCGCAACGCCTGCCAGGCCAGCAGCACCGCCACCGGCTGACGCAGATCGGCAGCCCGGGCGCGGCTCAGATCGGCCAGTTTCTGATCGAATTGCGCCTGCCCGGTCAGCGCCGCCTCGGCCAGCCGCAAAGCCTCGTTGCTGGCCTTGCGGTTTTCCGCCGCCTGGCTCTCCAGATGACCGAGTTTCTCAGTTTGGCCCGGGTCGGCGCCGGTATTGGCAGCCGGCAATTGCTGCAGGCGTTCCAGGCTGGCCGCCAGCGCCGCCAGGCGGCGGTCCAGTTCCTGCACCTGCCGCGCCAGGTCGGCGTCATTGCCGGCTGGCGCCGGTATGGGTGTTGCCATCGGCTGGGTGGCGACGATGGCCGGCTTGGCGCTGCCAGGGCTGGCATTGTTGCCCGGCGGCTGGGTGGAGAAATGATAGACGGCGGCAATGCCGATGCAGGCCGCCACCGCCAGCACCAGGAACAAAGCCCAGCGTCCGAACCGCGCCAGGGCGCCGGATGACGGCCTGGACGGCTGCGGCAACGGCTCGGCCTCGGCATCGATGATCGGGCTGTCGCTGGCCGAAGCGGCCTCGCGCTGGTTGTCCTTGTCCGGGCTGTCGGTCATGGAAACTCCTCCTCAAGCACGGCCAGCAACGCGGCCTCGCTGGGTTCTGCGGCTATACATAGCCGGCGCCAGGGCAGGCCGGCCACCCTTTCGGCCACGGCGGCACTGAGACAGAAAGCCGCCATGCTCGCTTCCGGCGCGAATCGGCCTTGCGCCAGGGTAGCAAAGCCGGCCGCCGTGCGGGGAGAGAAAAACAACACCCCCTGATAGGCGCCCCGGGCCAGGCTCTGCGCCACATCTTCCGGTAACTCCTTAATCATTTCAGCCCGATAGAGGGTTTCTCGGCGCACTTCGAAACCATCCTGCCGCAACATCGCCTGCAGATCGCCGGCCAGTGTCTCGCCCGCCGCATGCAGCAGCGCGCCGGCCGCTGGCGCCAGCTGCCGGCGCACCAGGTTCGCCAGGCTCTGCACATCGCCGCCCGCCGCCTGCACAGCCTGGAAACCGGCCTGACGCGCCGCCCGCGCGCTGGCTTCGCCGACGGCATAAACCGGCAGGTCGCGCCGTTTCGTGACTGCCACCAGAGCCCGCAGGCCGTTGGCCGAGGTGATCAGCAGGCCGGTAATGCCGTCCAATGCCAGATCGGCCACCGGCAGCGGGCGGATTTCCAGCATGGGCGCGCAATCGGCGGTAAAACCCAGCCGCAGCAAATCCTGGCGCAACCGGGCGGCATCGGCGGCCGGCCGGGTCAGCAGCAGATGGGCGCGGCTGGCCGGGTTCGCCGTCATAACGGCTTGAAAAAATCCGGGCCGGCGCGCTGTTTCAGCTCGGCACCGGCATCCTGGCCCAAGGCCACGCCATCCTGGCCGCGCCGCTCGGTTTCCAGCAACTGGCTGCCATCCGGCCGCGCCACCGCGCCGCGCAGCCACAGGCTGCCATCGGCCTGGATTTCCGCCAGCGCCGCAATCGGCGTGCGGCAGGAGCCATCCAGCACTTCCAGGAAAGCGCGTTCGGCTTCCACCCGGCGCCGGGTGGCGGCATCATCCAGCGCCGCCAGCAGGGCCAGCACGCGCGTATCGCCGGCCCGGCATTCGATGCCGATGGCGCCCTGCGCCACTGCCGGCAGCATCTGCTGCGGTTCCAGCACGCTCATACCCTCGGGCAGCATGTTGAGCCGGCGCAGCCCGGCCAGGGCCAGGAAAGTCGCCGCCACCTCGCCCGCCGCCAGCTTGGCCAGCCGGGTCTGCACATTGCCGCGAAACGTCACCACCTGCAGGTCCGGCCGGCGCGCCAGCAGAAAGGCACGGCGGCGCAGCGAAGACGTGCCGACCCGGGCGCCCTCGGGCAAGTCGCCGAAACTCAGCGGCCGTGCCGCCAGCAGCACATCGCGCGGGTCTTCGCGCGGCAGATAGGCCGCCATGATCAGGCCGGGCGGCAGCTGCGTCGGCATGTCCTTCATCGAATGCACCGCCAGGTCGATGCCACCCGCCAGCAGGCTATCCTCGATTTCCTTGGTAAACAGCCCTTTGCCGCCGGCTTCGGCCAATTCGCGGTCCTGGATGCGGTCGCCGCTGGTCTTGATCACCTGGATGGCGATATCGGCTTCGGCCAGGCCGGGATGCGCCGCCAGCAGGCGATTGCGGGTTTCATGCGCCTGGGCCAGGGCCAGCGGCGAACCGCGCGTGCCGATGGTCAGGGCGGCCTTGCCTTGATGCGGAACCGTCATGATGTTAACTCAAGCCCATGCTTGTTCTCGGGATCGAAACCAGTTGCGATGAAACCGCATGCGCACTGGTGCGCATGGCGGAAGATCCGGCCGCGCGCATCCTCTCTCATAGCCTGTTCTCGCAGGTGAGGGAACATGCGCCCTATGGTGGCGTGGTACCGGAAATCGCCAGCCGCGCCCATATCGAACATCTCGATGCCCTGGTGGACGAGGCCTTGCAGGCCGCCGGGGTGGAACTGGCCGATGTGGATGCCATCGCCGCCACTGCCGGGCCGGGCCTGATCGGCGGCGTGATGGTGGGGCTGCTCACCGCCAAGGCGCTGGCCTATGCCGCCAACAAGCCGCTGATCGCGGTCAATCACCTGGAAGGCCATGCGCTGTCGGCCCGGCTGGCGGCGGATACGCCGTTTCCCTACCTTTTGCTGCTGGTTTCCGGCGGCCATTGCCAGTTCCTGGCGGTGGAGGAAGTCGGCCATTACCGCCGCCTCGGCACCACCATCGACGATGCCGTGGGCGAGGCTTTCGACAAGACCGCCAAGCTGCTCGGCCTCGGCTATCCCGGCGGCCCGGCAGTGGAGCGGCTGGCGCGCCAGGGTTCGCCGACGCGCTTTGCCCTGCCGCGCCCGCTGAAGGGCAAGCCGGGCTGCGATTTCAGCTTTTCCGGCCTGAAAACCGCTGTGCGCCAGGCCCTGGAAAGTTTGGGTGCAGCACCTTCCGACCAGGACAAGGCCGATCTGGCGGCCAGTTTCCAGGCCGCCGTGCTGGATGTGATCCTGGATCGCACCCGGCATGCCATCCAGGCCTTCGATGCCATTTATGGTGCCGCCGGGCGGCATCTGGTGGTGGCCGGCGGCGTGGCGGCCAATACCGCTTTGCGCCACAGCCTGGCCGAGCTGGCGGCCAGCCGGGCCATGCAGCTGAGCGTGCCGCCGCCGCGCCTCTGCACCGATAACGGCGCCATGATCGCCTGGGTCGGGCTGGAACGGCTGCAACGCGGCCTGACCGACAGCCTGGATGTGGCGGCGCGGGCGCGCTGGCCGCTCGATCCCGGCGCCGAGGCCAAACCCTATGCCGGAGCCAAGGCATGACCACAGCATCCGGCAGTCTGAACAGCATCGGTATCGTCGGCGCCGGTGCCTGGGGTACGGCTTTGGCGGCTTTGGCAGCGGAGCATGGCCCGGCCCTGCTCTGGGCGCGCGATGCCGATCTGGCAACCCGCATCGATGCCGAAAAACGTAACGACGCCTATCTGCCCGGCATCGCCCTGCCGGCCGGCCTGCGCGCCACCGGCGACCTGGGCGCCTTGCTGGATTGCGATGCCCTGCTGCTGGCGATGCCGGCGCAGCATGCGCGGCATTTCGCGGCGGTTTTGGGCAATCGGCGCCCGCTGGTGCTGACCTGCAAGGGCATCGAGATCGAAACCGGCAAACTACTGGCCGAGGCGGTGGCCGAGGCGGCGCCAGGCGCGCCGCTGGCGGTGCTGACCGGGCCGACCTTTGCCGCCGAAATCGCGCAAGGCCTGCCGGCAGCTGCCACCCTGGCCTGCGAGGATGCCACGCTGGCCGCAGCCTTGGCGGAGCGGCTGAGCCGGCCGACCTTCCGGCTCTATACCACCGACGACATGGTGGGCAGCCAGATCGGCGGTGCGGTGAAGAACGTGCTGGCGATTGCCTGCGGCATCGTGCTGGGCCGCCGCCTGGGCGACAATGCCCGCGCCGCGCTGATCACCCGCGGCCTGGCCGAGATGACCCGGCTCGGCCTGGCTCTGGGCGGGCGGCCGGAAACCCTGATGGGGCTGTCCGGCCTGGGCGATCTGGTGCTGACCTGCTCCGGCCCGCAATCGCGCAACCTGTCGCTCGGCATCGCGCTCGGCCAGGGCCAGACGCTCGATGGCTTCCTGGCCGGCAAACGCAGCGTGGCCGAAGGCATGTTCACCGCCCGGGCGCTGCATCGGCTCTGCGCCCGGCTCGGGCTGGAAATGCCGATTGCCGCTGCCGTGCATGCCATCCTGCATCAACAGGCCGAGATCGACGCCACCATCGCCGCCCTGCTGGCGCGCCCCCTGAAAATGGAAACCGGGAACACGGAGTGAGGCATGAATTACTGGCTGATGAAATCCGAACCCTCGGCCTGGGGCTGGGACGACCAGGTGAAAAAAGGCGTGGAAAGCTGGAATGGCGTGCGCAATTACCAGGCCGCCAACAACATGAAGGCGATGCGGCTGGGTGATCGCTGCTTCTTCTATCATTCGGTGGATGAGAAACGCATCGTCGGCATCGTGACCGTGGCGAAGGAATATTACCCCGACCCGACCGATGAGAGCGGCCGTTTCGGCATGGTGGATGTGAAAACGCTGATGCCGGTGAAACAGCCGGTGACGCTGGCGCAGATCAAGGACGAGCCGCGCCTGGCGCATCTGCCGCTGATCAAGCAGTCGCGCCTCTCGGTGATGCCGATCGACAAGGAAAGCTGGAAGCTGCTCTGCGCCATGGCCGGCGTGAAGGCATGAGCCGGCATTTCCCAAACCCACCATCGTCATGCGCGCCCCTCTGGCGGCCTTGCGATCACCTGGTTTTTCCTAGCTCTGATGGCGCGAGAATAGCCTCGCCTGACCTCACTGCAAAAGCCGTCATGGTACGCGAAGGCGTACCATCCACGTGTTCTTTTTTTAAGGTAATGAAGGCAAAAACGACTCGTGGATGGTCGGCCTCCGCCGACCATGACGACTATATTCTGAGTTCTGGACAAGGAGCATGACAGCCATGAACCGTCCTGAACCCGGCACGCGGCTGATCGAGTTTGCGACGCTGGAGGAACCCGGCGCCGAGGGCCTGACCTTTGGCAGCGGGCGCGAGCGGTTCGAACTGTTTGTGCTGCGCTGGCAAGGCCGGTTGCTGGCCTATGAGAATGTCTGCCCGCATGCCCGCACCACGCTGAACTGGCGCCCGGGGGCATTCTTCTCGCTCGACAAGAGCGCATTGCTCTGCGCCACCCATGGCGCCAAATTCGACGCCCTGACCGGCGCCTGTTTCCTTGGCCCGTGCAAGGGCAAGGCGCTGACGCGGTTTCCGGTGCAGCTGGATGCGGATGGCTGGGTGGTGGTGGCCGAGGCAGACACGCTTATGCCGCCAGCGGCCCCCTGATCACCAGATGGCCGTCATACAGCGCGGCATCGACGGCGAAGGCAGCCGCCAGAATCTCCGGCGTCAGCGCCCGCGCCGGCCCATCCAGCGCCAGCAGCCGGCCGGCCTGCAACACCGCCACCCGATCGGCATAGGCATGCGCCAACGGCAGATCGTGTAACACCGTCACCACCGCCACGCCCTGCCCGGCCAGGTGCCGCGCCAGGCGCAGCACGGCATGGGCATGAGCCAGGTCGAGGCTGGCGGTCGGCTCATCCAGCAGCAGCACAGGTGCCGCGCCATTGCCGAGCCCGGCCAGATCGAGTTGCGCCACGGCGCGCGCCAGTTGCACGCGCTGCTGCTCACCGCCCGACAATGTGGCATAGGCGCGCCGCGCCAGATGCGGCACATCCGCCGCCTGGATCGCCGCCGCCACCGCCGCCGCATTCTCGGCGCGGTCATAGAGCCGCTCGAACGGCGCCCGGCCCAACGCCACCACCTGCTGCACCGGCAGCGAGAAGCCGAGCCGGGCCGCCTGCGGCATCACCGCGCGGCGCCGCGCCAGCGCCAGCGGCGTCCAGCGCCCGAGCGCCAGGTCATCCAGCAGCACACGGCCCTGCTGCGGCACCAGGTCGCCGGCCATGGCAGCCAGCAGGGTGGATTTGCCGGCACCATTGGGACCGACAATCGCCAGCACCTGACCGGGCCGGACATCCAGGCTGATATCGTGCAAAACCGGCTGGCCACGCCGCTGCACCGTCACCTGTTCCAGCGTGATCATGCGGCAATCTCCCGACGCAGGCGCAGCAGCAGGCCCAGGAAAAACGGCGCCCCGATCAGCGCGGTGAGCAGCCCGACCGGCAATTCCGCCGGCGCGGCGATGATGCGCGCCACGGTATCGGCCAGGATCAGCAAAGCAGCACCGACGATGCCGGCATAGGGCAGCAGCAGACGATGGCCGGGGCCGAATAGCAGCCGCACCAGATGCGGCACGATCAGGCCGACAAAGCCGATAATGCCGCTGAATGCCACCGCGCCGCCCACCGCCAGGGCCACCGCCAGGCAGGCGATGCGCTTCACTTTTTCGACCTCGAAACCAAGATGTGCCGCCTCGCGCTCGCCGAGATTGAAGGCATCCAGCGCCCGTGCCAGCCACGGCGCCAGCAGCAAGGGCAGCAGCGCAAATGGCAGCAAAACGGCGATCTTGCCCCAACTGGCACCACCGACACTGCCGAGCAGCCAGAAGGTGATGTCGCGCAACTGTCGGTCATCCGACAGGAAACTCATCACGCCGATGCCGGCGGTGCTGATGGCATTGAGCGCAATGCCGGCCAGCAGCAGCATGGCAATCGCGGTGCGGCCTTCCACCACCGAGAGGCGATGCACCAGGAAGGTGACCAGCAGCCCGCCGCCGAAGGCCAGCAAAGGCAGCATGACCGGCTGCCAGGCGGCCGGATAGAGCAACCCGGCCAGCACGATGGCACCGGCGGCGCAGAGCCCGGCGCCACCGGTGACGCCGACCAGGCCGGGATCGGCCATCGGATTGCGGAACAGGCCCTGCATCATGGCGCCGGCAATGCCGAGCGCGCCGCCGATCAGCCCCGCCATCACACTGCGCGGCAGGCGCAATTGCCAGATGATGGCATCGCTGCGCGCATCCACGGCCTGCAAGGCCAGGCTGCGCAGCACCGTGCCGGCATCGATCTGCACCGGCCCCAGCATCAGGCTGAGCACCAGCGCCAGCACCAGCAGCAGGATCAGGCCGAGCCCCAGGCTGCGCTGCGACAGCCAGGCATGCGGCCGGCCCGCCATGGCTTGCATAGCCGCGATCTCGCTCATGCGCCGAACCGGGGCAAATCGGCACCGGGATGCAGGGCGGCAGCCAGGTCGCGCCCGGCCCGCGCCACACGCGGCCCGAGGCCGAGCAGGAACAGCATTTCCAGCGTGACGATGCGGCCTTCCTTGAGCGCGCGCAGCGACCGCAATTGCGGCAGCGCGCGCAAGCCATCCAGCCCGCCGGTGGCTTCCAGGCTCTGATCGGAAATCAGGATCACATCCGGGTCGGCGGCAAAGGCGGCCTCGGCCGAAACCGGCTTGTAGCCATTGCTGCCGGTGATGGCATTCCGGCCACCGGCGAAGTGGATCATGCTTTCGGCCGCCGTCGCGGCGCCGCCGGCCAGCAGGCGGCCATCGGTGATGCTCATCAGGAACAGCACACGCGGCCGGCTCTGCAACCGGGCCACGGCGGCCTTCAGCGCATCGATCTCGGCTTCCAGACGCTGCGCCTGCTGTTCGCCTTGCTCGGCGCGGTCGATGGCGCGCGCCACCAGGCGCAGCTTGTCCGGCACCTGCTCCACCGCCAGGCTGTCCGGGATCACCGCCAGCGGCAACTTCATGCTGCGCAGCTTTTCCATCGTGCTGGGCGGCCCGGATTGATCGCTGAGCAGCAGCAAAGAGGGATCGAGCGACAGGATGCCTTCGGCGCTCAACTGGCGGAAATAGCCGATCTTCGGCAACGCCTGCGTGGCGGCCGGATACAGGCTGGTGGTGTCGACGCCGACCAGGCTGGCCTCGGCGCCGAGCAGATAGACCATCTCGGTGAGCGCGCCGCCGGCCACCACCAGGCGCTTGGGCAACGCGGCCCGTGCCGCCGGCATTGGCAGCAGGCCGGCCACCAACCCTGTCGCCAGGCCGGCAGCGAGGAATTGCCGCCGCTGCATCAGGCCGGAACCGCCGGCAATTGCGGCGCCTCGCTGGCCGAGGCGCCGATCCGCAGCAGATTGCCGTTCGGATCGATCAGATAGAATTCCAGCATGCCCCATGGCTTGACCTCCGGCGCGATGAGGCGCGGCGGTTCGACCGCGCGCCATTCGCCATGCAGCGCCACCGGATCGGTGACGCGGATATAGCAGGATGAATTTTCGGCGAGATGCCGCTCGGCGCAGCGCCAGAAGAACAGTTCGGCACCATCACGCCGCAGCTGCAGGGTTTCGCCATCGTCATAGGCGACGGCGAAACCGAGCTTGCGGTAGAAGACTGCCGTGGCGGCGATATCCTGCGCCGGCAGCCACGGCACGGCTGTTTCCAGCCGCGCCACCGCCTGCGACGCGTGACTCATGCCGCCGCCTTGCCGACCAGCGATTCGGCCAGGTCGCGCCAGGCTTCCAGTTCCGGCTGGCCGGGCTTGCGCTTGCCGAAGAACGACACGATCAATTCGCCCTGGGCATCGAACAATTCCAGCGAGGTGATGGTGCCATCGACGCTCGGCTTGCGCACCAGCCAGGTGGAGGCAATGGCATCCTCGCGCAGATGCAGATTGAATTGCGGGTCCAGCACATTGAACCACGGGCCGGTGGCGAGCAGTTTCTGCACCGGGCCGGTATGAATCTGGATCATGCCGTGATTGCCGACAAACACCATGATCGGCAACGCGCTGTCGGCAGCAGCATGCAGCATGGCGCGGGCGGCATCGTTGCCGAGCGGCTGTGCGAAACGCGTGCCGGCGAGGCGGAAGGCCTGTTCGCGCGCCACTTTATGCTTGCGCAGCAGACCGAAGAATTCATGCGTGTCCTGAAGATTGGTCCAGCCTTCGCGCAGGCCGGCCAGGTCGATCTCCGCATCCGGGCGCGGCGCCGGGCGCTCGGCCCTGGATTGGGCGGTGAAGCCGGCAGCCTGATCCTCGGCCCGGAACTTCGCCACCAGGGCCTGGAAGGCGGCACGGTCGGTGGCGTCGGTGGCATAGATCTTATGCACCGCATCGCCCTGGGCATCGAAGAATTGCAGCGACAGGCGCGGACCGGCCTTGGTCTCCTCGCTGACCGCGAAGCCATGCGTCCAGGGGCCGAAGAAAATACGCAGGTCGATATCCTCGCCGACGATCAGGCCGACATGGCCTTCCAGGCTGAGCTTGCCATAGACACCATGACGCTCATGCACCACGGCATCATTGCGGGTCAGCGCCATGACCGGGCCAAGCGCGCCGGTGGCGGCAATGATATCCGGCCATGGGCCGGTGAGCCGCTCGACGCCGCCGGCCGCCAGACTGCTGCCGAGGCGGGTGGCGAGCAAAGCCGCTTCCGAGGCATTGAGGCGGCGCGCCGCATCGCGGATGCGCAGATTGGGCTCGGCCTGGCGTAACGCGCTCCAGGCAGCAGCAAGGTCGGTGGGGCTGGTGGTCATGACGGGGCTCTCCTTACGTGGTGTCATCACTAAACGTCCTAGTTTCAGCGCAATTCAAAACGCACCGGGATTTCGACCCAGGCCAGCACCGGCCGGCCGCCGAGCCGCGCCGCCTCGAAGGCCCAGCCGCGCACGGCAGCCAGGGCGGCCTGATCGAGCATCTGGTAGCCGGAAGAGCGCCACAGCTTCACTTCGCGCGACGCGCCATCGGCATCGATCAAGGCGCGGATAATGGAGACGCCTTCCTGTTCCAGGGCGCGCGAGCGCGACGGATAGACCGGCGGCCGCGGCGGCGCCCGGAACCGCGCTTGATGCAGCACCGGCGGTTCGTCATTGGCATCTGGCTGGATCGCGGGTGGCACGGCTGGTGCCGGGGCAACGGCAACCGGCGGGGCAACAGGTGAGGCAGCAGGTGAGGCAGCGGGCGCGGCGGCCACTATCGGCGCGGCAGCCGGTGTCGCTTCGGCGGGAATTATTTCGGCAGGAGCGGCTATGGTTGGCGCCGCTTCAACTGGCTTGGTTTCAACTGGCGGCACCGGCGGTTTGGCGGCGACGCGGAGCGGTGGCTTGGGCTTGGCCACCGGACGCGGCGGTGCGGCCTCCGGGGCCGGCAGCGGCGATGGAGGCGGCACAACGGCTTCTTCGATAGCGCTGTCATGTGCCAGTAGCGGCGATGGTGCCGGCGTCACTTCTGGCAGTGCTTCAACTGGCGGCGGCGCGGCAACAGCCGGCGTGGGGGCAGGCTGGGGTACCGGTGCCGGTACCAGCGTCGGCAAGGGTACCGGGGCTGGGGCTGGCAGGGCGGCGAATTGCACCTGGATGGCGGGCTCGGGCAGGGCTGGAACCAGGGCCGGTGCCGATGGTGCCGCGCGGTGCAGGGAAAACTGCAACGCCGCCACCAGCACCAGGCCATGCAAGGCCAGGGAACAGGCCAGCGCGCGGCTGACGCCTGGTATTCTGGCCGGGCTGCCTGCCGTTCCGGCATCTTGCGGGCGCGCAGCAAAAAGCCCGCCCCCCGCCGGCACCGATCCCCCGAAAAGGGTCAGGGCGCCGTCAGGGGGCGGGAAAAAGTGCCGCGTCTTTGGTGGGAAAAGCATCCGCGCGGCACCCCGGTTCACATCATCTTGCCGTCATGCGGCATCATGGCGCTCACCAAGTCATGGTCACATTGATCGCCGCCGTGCGGCCCGAGGAATAGAAATCGCTCAGTGGCGTTACCGAACTGCCGGGCGATGCTACCGGGCCGATACCCTGCACGTCGGTGAAATTGACATAGGCCGTGTCGAACAGATTGTAGATGCCGGCGCGCACCGTCACCCAGGAAAGCGGGCTGTAATAGGCGCTCAGATCGACCGTGGTGTAGGGTTCGGTCTTGTAATGCGTGGCATCGGCGACGCGATCATGCTGCAGCACGCGCTTGCCATCGATGCGCGCGCCCCAGACACCATCCAGCGAATCATAGCCCAGACCCAGCGCCAGGGTGAGCGGCGCCACCGACTGGATTGGCACATTGGATTGCAGATTCTCGCCCACCGCATAGGCCACGGCGCCGGTCAGCGACCAGGCCGGCATGAAGCGCCAGTCGCCGCGCGCTTCGGCGCCGTAGATTTCCACCTGGCTGAGATTCTGCGCCTGATATTGCCCTGTGACGCCCATCGCCGGCGCCACCAGGGTCTTCATGTCGATGAAATCCTTGTAGCGATTATAGAAGCTGCTGACCTGATAGCTCGACCCGTCGCGGAACTTGCCGCGCGTGCCGATCTCGAAGCCGTGGCTGGTTTCCGGCTTCAGATTCGGATTGGGCAGGAATTCGTAGGAGGTCGGGCCGACGGTGTTGCGGAAGCCGGTATTGGCTTCATCATAGGGCGGGGCGCGGAAGCCGCGCGCATATTGCGCAAACACCGAATAGGTCTTGTTGAGTTCATAGACCAGGCCGAGCTTGGGCGAGACGGCATATTCGGTGACCTCGCGCGGCTCCTGCGATGCCGGGTTGCGGCGGTAGATCGCATCCGGCTGCGGGTCCATGTTGTAATAGTCGAAGCGCACACCGGGCGTCAGGGTGAGCGCCCCGGCCTTGATCTCGTCCTGCACAAAGAGGCCGGACTGGATGGTGCGGGTATCGGGGAAGAACCGGCTCGGCGTTGCGGCACCATCCGCCGTGGTGTTGCTGATCAGCGCCCCGGTGGCGGCATTGATGCGGGCATATTCGCGCAAGCGCTCGGTCTGGGTGCGCGACAGCGACAGGCCATAGGTCAGTTCATTCGGCAGGCCGAACCAGCCAGTATAGCTGGTGAATTGCGATTCCAGGCCATAGATGGTCTGATCGTTGGTCTGGCGGTAATTGTGATATTGCACCGGCGGGCCGCTGCGGAGCTGGCTGCGGTAATCCTGGCGCTGAAACGCGGTGTAGAAGAGTTTCCAGTCGATCTTGTCGATGAAGCCGACCGGCTCGGTATGGGTATGGCCGAGCGACAGGCGCCAGCGCCGCATATCGTCCTTGCCGTCGGAATCGGTGATGGTGGCGGTGCGCTCGCTGAGCAATTCGGTGTCGAAGCTGCGCTCGAAGAATTCGCCGGTCAGCACCAGCCGGTCGCTGCTGCCATCCCACACCATCTTGCCCAGGAAATTGTTGCCGCTGGTATCCTGCGGATTGTAACGCGGTGCCTTGGTATCGGCTTCGCTGCCGGCGCGATGGGTGTAGATGCCGAGCACGGAGAAATTCTCCGCCCGCATCGCCATGGTGCCGGTCTGCGAAAAGCTGGAATCGAGCGTGTCATAGCCCAGCTTCAGTGAATAGAAATCATTGCGCTCGCCGGTCAGGTAATCCAGCGGATCCTTGGTGACATAACTCACCACGCCGCCGATGGCGTCCGAGCCATAACTGGCCGAACCCGGACCGCGCAGCACTTCGATCCGCTTCAGCGTATCGAGATCGATCATGTCGCGCGAATAGGGCGTGTAACCGCCGCCACGCAGCATCGAGCCGCCCGGCATATCGGGCAGGCGGGTACCGTCGACCTGCATCAGGATGCGGTTATCCTGGATGCCGCGGATGTTGAACGAGCCGGCACCGGCACGGCGCGGATCGTTGAGCACGGAAACGCCGGGTTCATCGCGGAACAGATCCTGCATGCGATGCAGGTTCTGCTTGTCGATCTTCTCGTCGTCGATCACCGTCACGGTGCCGCTGGCGCTGCCGACCGGGCGTTCGACACGATCCCCCACCGAGGTGACGGTGTCGAGCAGGGTCGGCACGGCCGCCGGCTCGGCCTGCGGGGCGGGATTTTGTTGAGCTTGGGCGAGGCCAAACGGCGACACCGAGGCCAGCAGGGCCAGGCAGAGCAAACGCAAACGGATCGACGACGGCACGAGCCACCTCCGGTAGGTCCGCCAGCCGGCGGAAAAGGGAAAAATTTCGGCTGGCTGGCTACCGTGGGATGCCGGAATTCCGGCGCCTGGGTGGCTGGCTGACTATGTTGCGGCGGGGTTACTTGGTCAGGATGAGCTTGCCATTCGCGGTCAGCCGCAGGCGGTAATCGGCGCCCTCATGCTCGATGATCACCTCACGCGAGGCGGCAAATAACCGGCGGGCATCCAGCCGCGGCAATGCCTCTGCCCTCGCGGATACATCCGGGCGGGAAACCTTATCCTGTTGGCCTGAAACGGCATTGTCCGGCGAGAAACCGGGCCGTTTCGCTTCGCTTGAAGCGTTCATCGCTACCATAACCCCAGGTGGCATGCCGGTGCTCCGGCAGGCCACGCGGGGCAGTATAGGCAGAATCTTTCTGGGTGCAAGTAAGAATAACTCGCATTATTAAAATCAGCGGATCATACCGCCGGCTTGTCGCGATCCTGCTCCAGGCGGCGCTCCAGCCGCAACGCCAGATCGGCTACGGCGCGGGTCAGGGTGAGCAATTCCTGCTCGCGCAGCAGATCGATCTTCTGGTGCAGCAGCTCGATTTCCAGCTCCGCCTTCACATTCACCTGGTAATCCTGCTCGGCATGGCGGCGATCAATTTCCGACAGCCGGTTCTGGCTCATCATGATGATCGGGGCGGTGTAGGCCGCCTGAAACGACAGGAGCAGATTGAGCAGGATGAAGGGGAACGGATCCCAGGCACCGGGACCGAACCAGGCATTGCCGGCGATCCAGCCGGCCAGCAGCAGCGTCTGGGTCAGCACAAAGGGCCAGGAACCGACACCGGAGGCAACCCAATCGGCCAGCCGGGCACCAAGATCGCGCGACTCGACAACGCCACCACGCAGCCGGCCGCTGGCCTGGCGCGCCGCCCGATGTGCCTGGCGATGACGGCGCAATTCCTGCAATAGCTGGCGATCCTGCGGATCAAAACCGGTCTGACTGGCCTGGGTCATGCAATTCCCTCCGTAAGAGCCGAGCCTCAGGGCGGCGCGAGCCGGGCCAGGCGATCGAGCACATAGACCGGCAGCGCCTCACTCTTGCCACGCAATTGCAGGGTTTCGGCCTGCCAGCCGGCGACGGCAGACACCCCGTCCTGCACCAGGCCGTTCTGCACCAGACCGTCCTGCAGCAGGCCGGCGCGGCGCGCCACCTCGTCGGAAATCACCAGTTCGGCGCCGAAATCCTTGGTGGCGCTTTCCAGCCGGCTGGCGGTATTCACTGCATCGCCCACGGCGGTGAGGCCGGTAGCGCGGCCATGGCCCATCTCGCCGACGATGACGCGGCCGCAATGGATGCCGATGCCGATGCGCAGCAGATCGGGTGACCTTTCGCCATCCGCCGGCAGGGCCGGCGCCAGGCTGGCGCGCAGGGCTTCGTTGAGCCGGGCCAGGGCCTGACCCATGGCGGCGGCGGCGGCGATGGCCTCGCGGCAGCCCTGCTCCGGCGTGCCATCCAGGCCGAACAAAGCCATCACGCCATCGCCGATGAATTTGTCGAGCCGGCCACCCTGGCGCTCGACGGCTTCGCCCATCGCCTTGAAATACTGGTTGAGCACAAACACCACGTCATAAGGCAGGCGCGACTCGGCGAATTGCGTGAAGCCGCGCAGATCGCAGAACAGGATGGTGATGCGGCGCTCGCTGCCCTGGCCCAGTTCAACCGCACCATAGGCGGCACGCGGCGTGGCGCCGCCGGGCAGCAACGGCAGCACGGTCAGGTCGGCGGCCGGCTTGACCTGGCAGGCCAGCCGCACCCCCGGCGGCGCGCCGATCCGCGCCAGCACCGCCGCCTCGCCATCACCCGGCAGCGGCAGACCGGCCAGGCCGGGGCCGCTCAGCCGCACCCGGCAGGTGGAGCAGCGGCCCTGACCGCCACAGACCCCGGCATGCGGATAACCCAGCGCCCGGCTGGCTTCCAGGATGCTGACCAGCCCGGCCCGGCCGCGCCATTGCCGGCCATCGGGATAACGCAGGCTGACCATGCCGCGCCGGCTTTGCCACAGGCCCCAGAGGAGCCGCCCGGCCAAAGCTGCCAGCAGCAGCCCGGCCAGGCCATATTGTGTTGCCGCCGCAGCTTCATAGAGCGCCAGCGCCGCCGCATCGCCGGGCCAGTTCAGTTCGGCATTGAATGCCGTCACCCATTCCGGATCGCGCAGCATGAAGCGCACCGCGCGGCCCATGGAGAGGTAGCCCAGCATGGCGCAGGCCGGCAAAAGCAGCGCGGCGGCAAACAGCAACGGCCAGAGCCGCTCGAAGGCCGGCTTCAGCCGCAGCCAGTAATACAGCCCGATACAGCCATGGCCCCAGGCCACCAGGATCAGCAGATTCTGCTGCAAGCCGCTGAGCGGATTGACCACGAACAGGCTGTAGAGGACATAAGCATAACTGTCGTTGAGGCCATGCAGCGACGCCATGCCGCGTGTCCCCAGCACATGCAGGATGCCGAGCGGCGGCACGGCCAGGCCGAGCAGCAACTGCGTCCAGGCCTGCCAGGGCAGGCCACGGTAATGGCCACGCCGCAGCCAGTTCCACAGGGCCAGCAACGGATGCAGCAGCAGGGCGCCATAAAGCAGCAGGCTGCCCGGCGGGCTGCGCCAGAAAGCGCTGAACCAGACCGCAAAGGCCTGCGCCGCATCCAGCGCCACCAGGCCCAGGGCATGATTGAGCAGATGGGTGAGCAGAAAACTGAACAGCACCAGGCCGCTCAGCAGCTTCAGCCGCCCATAGGCCCCTTCCACACCCAACCAGCCACCATTTTTCGCCATGCCGGCAAGGTAGAGGCGGCGCCGGATTCTGGCAAGAAACGACTATTTGATCGTCGCTGCCTCGGTATCGCCGGTTCGTTTACCCTGGCTCCAGGCCATGAAAGCGGCGATCTCGGCCTCGCTATAGCCAAGCAGGCGGCCGGTTTCGATATCGTCGGCAGGCGTGGCCGGGCGCTGCCCGGAGCGGATGGCATGGTCGATCGCCGCCAGAGCCGCGATCCGCCAGGCCTCGCCGGGCAGGGCATAATAGACGTAAATGGCCTCCAGGCCGCCGCGATCCCGGGCATAGACCACATGCTTGATGATGCGGCCGGCCAGCACATGCGGCTCGAATGCGGCTTCCGGGATGATCCAGCGCGCCGAGACCGCATCGGAAAACATCGCCGCCGGCTTGCGGCCGGCCAGCATCAGTTCCAGTTCGCGCGCTTCATGCGGCCCGACGCCCCCCTGGATATCCTGGGGGATATCCGGGGCCGGATCGGATGGCTGGTCGGGCGTCGGTATTGCCGGGCCTCAGCCCAGAATCTGCTTGCGGGCTTCGTCGGCCAGTTCGCTCAGCTTGACGCGGATACGATGCTCGGAGAGGTCGACCTGCTTGGCCGCGACATCGGCCAGCAGCTTGCGCATCACGTCTTCGTCGCCGGCTTCCTCAAAATCGGCCGCCACCACGTCCTTGGCATAGGCCTCGGCGGCCTCGCCGCTCAACCCGAGATGCTCCGCCACCCACAACCCGAGCAACTTGTTGCGCCGCGCGGTGACCTTGAAGGCGGTCTCCTGGTCATGGGCATGCTTCTTCTCGAAGGCATCCTTGCGGTCGTCGAAAGAGGTCATGGAATCGGTTCTCCATCGGTCTTCGGGGGCCGGAACTGGCAGGCTGGCGTTTATATAGGGGTTAGCCCCCAGGCGCCGCAAGGCCCGAAAGTGGCGCCGCAAGGCCCGAAGGTGCTGCCGCAAAGCCCCAGCCAGGCTGCCGCAGGGCCCAAACCCGGTCCCCGGCCCGATCTGGTCCGGCAACCATAGGGCTGGACGGGCCGCCGCGCCGCTCTACCACAGCCAGGAAGCCGCGCCCCGGCCCGATTCTCCGGCCCGGTGCATTGCGGCGGCGGCCCATTGGCGCTATCTATCCGGCTCAAACCATCCCCCTTTCTCCAAGTAACTTAACGGGTGTTCCATGACCCGCCGCAGACAGGTCTACGAGGGCAAGGCCAAGGTCCTGTTCGAGGGACCGGAGCCCGGCACTCTGGTGCAGTATTTCAAGGATGATGCGACCGCCTTCAACAACAAGAAGAAGGGGACCATCACCGGCAAGGGTGTGCTCAACAACCGCATCTCGGAATATCTGATGACGCGGCTGGGCGAGGTCGGCATCCCGACGCATTTCCTGCGCCGCCTGAACATGCGCGAGCAGTTGATCAAGGAAGTCGAGATCGTGCCGCTGGAAGTGGTGGTGCGGAATGTCGCCGCCGGCTCGCTGTCGACCCGGCTCGGCGTGGCGGAAGGCACCATGCTGCCGCGCTCGATCGTGGAATTCTACTACAAGAATGACGAACTGGGCGACCCGATCGTCTCTGAGGAGCATATCACCTGCTTCGGCTGGGCCAGCCCGCAGGAGATCGACGAGGTGATGCATCTCGCGCTCCGCATCAACGATTTCCTGACCGGCCTGTTCCTCGGCATCGGCATCCGGCTGGTGGATTTCAAGCTGGAATTCGGCCGCTGGTGGCAGGGCGAGGAGATGCGCATCATCCTGGCCGACGAGATCAGCCCGGACAGCGCCCGGCTGTGGGACCTCAAGACCAACGAGAAGATGGACAAGGACCGCTTCCGCCGCGATCTCGGCAATGTCGCCGAGGCCTATCAGGAAGTGGCCCGGCGCCTCGGCATCCTGCCCGAAGGCGGCCCGCGCGACATCAAGGGTCCGGACACCATGCAATAACCGGCGCCATCTGCGCCGTGCTACCCGCGGCGGCCTCAACACGGCCGCCGCAGTTATTTCTGAGCAGCCGCTGCTATTTCTGAGAAGGATGAGAGCCATGAAGGCGCGCGTGCATGTGAGCTTGAAGAACGGCGTGCTCGACCCCCAGGGCCGCGCCATCGGCCAGGCCCTGCACAGCCTGGGCTTCCAGGGCGTGACCGAGGTGCGTCAGGGCAAGCTGATCGAGCTGGATATCGGCCAGCCGCTGGCCGGCCAGCCGCGCGCCGAGATCGAGGCCGCCGTGAAGGACATGGCGCAGAAGCTGCTGGCCAACACCGTGATCGAGAATTTCTCGGTCGAACTGGTGGGGTGATAACGTGGCGCAATTCCCCCCTTTGAATCCCAATTTGCCTTTGTCGGCATTTGGACTCAAACATGCGCAAGCAATAAATGCCGCGATGAAGGGATTAAATAGTGTAACTGATGAGATTGGCCCTCATGCCGATCCCCCGGATGGTGCTGTTTATAATTTAGCGCAATCCGTAATGAATTTGCTGTTGGGACCTTACAATTCGATCATCGGCCATGAAAACGCCGTCAGCATGGGAAGTGCGGACGACCAGTTTGTTTTGAACTCAATACAATCTACGCTTCGTTTCTTTCATGTGACTTTACCTTTGGCGATCGAGGTATGTCTGCATGAAAAAATCGAAGCTAGGAAGATCGATGTACCCAGCACGAAGCTAAAACAAGCCGAAGCGATCATTAAAAATCATGGCTTGGAAGGCAAGGTCGTTAAGGATATTCTTAATCTAGTTCCAAAGCATCCGCAGCTTTTTGATTTCTACTATGCTGTAGTTAAGCATGAAACTTGTCCGTTATATGAAGACCAGAAAGAAATTTCTAAATGGCGTGTTTTTTTGGAGTGCCTCTCTCTTATCAGAAACAAGTTGGCACATGGCCGACTATCGAAACCCTCCGAATATGAATCAAATCTATTGATTGGGACTGAGGTTGACGGGTTTAAATTTTCTCAATTTATCGACGAGGATGGAAATTTCGCTATCAATGTTAACCGGCTAGAACCGCTCTCACGGCTAGCACTTACGTTCCTTCGGAGTGTTTAAATGAAAGCCGCCGTTGTCGTTTTCCCCGGCTCGAACCGCGACCGCGACATGATCATGGCGCTGACCAAGGCGGCCGGCGGCAGGCCGCCGCTGCAGGTCTGGCATGGTGATGCCGATTTCCCAGAGGTGGACCTGATCGCCCTGCCCGGCGGCTTTTCCTATGGTGATTACCTGCGCTGCGGTGCCATGGCGGCGCATTCGCCGGTGATGCGCGAAGTGAAACGCCGCGCCGAACGCGGCACCCGGGTGCTGGCGGTGTGCAACGGTTTCCAGATCGCCTGCGAAGCCGGTCTGCTGCCGGGTGTGCTGATGTCGAATGCAGGCCTCAAATTCATATGCAAGGACGTGCATCTGCGCGTCGAGACCTCGCATAGCGTGTTCACCTCGCATTACCAACGCGGCCAGACCATCCGCGTGCCGGTGGCGCATCATGACGGCAACTACACCGCCGATGCCGAGACCGTGAAACGCCTGGAAGGCGAGGACCGCATCGCCTTCCGCTATGCCGATGCCCTGGGCCATGTGGCGCCGGATACCAACCTGAACGGCTCGGTGGGCAATATCGCCGGCCTGTTCAACGAACAACGCAACGTGCTGGGGCTGATGCCGCATCCGGAGAATGCCACCGATCCGCAATGCGGCGGCATGGATGGCTATGGCCTGTTCCAGAGCCTGGCCGAAAGCCTGACGGGGGCCGCGTCGTGAGCAAGACCTATCCGAATGACCTGATGGGCCTGAAGCGCGAGGAATACGACCTCGTGCTGGAGATCATGGGCCGGGTGCCGAACCAGGTCGAGCTGGGCATCTTCTCGGTGATGTGGTCGGAGCATTGCTCCTACAAATCCTCGAAGAAATGGCTCAAGACGCTGCCGACCAAGGCACCCTGGGTGATCTGCGGCCCGGGCGAGAATGCCGGCGTGATCGATATCGGCGATGGCGACGCCGCCATCTTCAAGATGGAAAGCCACAACCACCCTTCGTTCATCGAGCCTTATCAGGGCGCGGCGACCGGCGTGGGCGGCATCCTGCGCGACGTGTTCACCATGGGCGCGCGGCCGATTGCCAACCTGAATGCGTTGCGCTTCGGCGCCCCGGAGCATCCCAAGACGCGCCATCTGGTCTCCGGCGTGGTGCATGGCATCGGCGGCTATGGCAATTGCGTCGGCGTGCCGACCGTGGCCGGCGAGGTGAATTTCCACCCCTCCTACAATGGCAATATCCTGGTCAACGCCATGACGGTGGGCCTGGCCAAGGCCGACCGCATCTTCTATTCGGCCGCCGCCGGCATCGGCAACCCGGTGGTTTATGTCGGCTCCAAGACCGGGCGCGACGGCATCCATGGCGCCACCATGGCCTCGGCCGAATTCACCGACGATTCCGAGGAAAAGCGCCCCACGGTGCAGGTCGGTGATCCGTTCACCGAAAAGCTGCTGATCGAAGCCTGCCTGGAATTGATGGCGACCGACGTGATCGTGGCGATCCAGGATATGGGCGCGGCCGGGCTGACCTCTTCCAGCTTCGAGATGGCGTCCAAGGGCGGCATGGGCATCAATGTCGATCTCGACAAGGTGCCGGCGCGCGAGACCGGCATGACGCCGTTCGAGTTCATGCTCTCGGAAAGCCAGGAGCGCATGCTGATCATCCTCAAGCCGGGTTCGGAAGCCCAGGCCGAGGCGATCTTCCGCAAATGGGAACTGGATTTCGCCGTGATCGGCCATCTGACCGATAGCGGCCGCATGGTTTTGCGCTTCAATGGCGAAGTGGTCGGCGACCTGCCGATCGATCCGCTGGCCCAGGCTTCGCCGGAATATGACCGGCCCTGGCAGCCGACGCCGCCGCGCGCGCCGCTCGGGCCGCTGCAGCATCCGCTCAGCCTGACCCAGGCCCTGCTCAGGATCATCGGTTCGCCCGACATGGCGAGCCGGCGCTGGATCTGGGAGCAGTATGACCATCTGGTGCGTGGCGACACGGCGCAGATCCCGGGTGGCGATGCCGCCGTGGTGCGGGTGGAAAATCATCCGAAGAAGGCGCTGGCGATGAGCGTGGATTGTACGCCGCGCTATTGCTTTGCCGATCCGGTGGCGGGCGGCAAGCAGGCGGTGGCCGAAACCTGGCGCAACATCACCGCCGTGGGCGGCCTGCCGCTGGCGATCACCGACAACATGAATTTCGGCAATCCGGAACGGCCCGAGATCATGGGCCAGTTCGTCGGCGCCGTGCAGGGTATCCGCGAAGCCTGCCTGGCGCTGGATTACCCGGTGGTGTCGGGCAATGTCTCGCTCTACAACGAAACCAACGGCAAGGGCATTCTGCCGACCCCGGCGATTGGCGGCGTCGGTGTGCTGGCCGATGTCAGCAAGATGGCGACACTGGCCTTCAAACTGCCCGGCGAGGCGGTGATCCTGCTGGGTGACATGCAGGGCCATCTCGGCCAGTCGATCTATCTACGCGAGATTCTCGGCCAGGAGGAAGGCCCACCGCCGCCGGTGGACCTCGGCGCCGAGCGCCGCAACGGCGACTTCGTGCGTGGCCGCATCGAGGCTGGCGCGGTATCGGCGGTGCATGACCTCTCGGATGGCGGCCTGCTGGTCGCCGTGGCGGAAATGGCGCTGGCCGCCGGCATCGGCGCCAGCATCAGCCTGCCTGCTGGTGCAGATACCTTTGGCGCCGCTTTCGGCGAGGATCAGGCGCGTTATCTCGTCACCTGCCCCGCCAAGGATGCCGATGCCCTGCTCGCCGCCGCGGCGGCAGCCGATGTGCCGGCGCAGCGCCTGGGCCTGACCGGCGGTGCGGAATTGACTATCCAGGGTCACGGCGCCATATCCTTGACCGAGCTGCGCCAGGCCCATGAGGGCTGGCTGCCCGGCTATATGGATGGCAAGGCCTGAGGGAGAACTGAACGATGGCGATGGATGCGGGCGAAATCGAGCGCATGATCAAGGAGGCGCTGCCCGATGCCGTGGTGCGGATCGACGATCTGCGCGGTGACGGCGACCATTACGCCGCCACCGTCACCTCCAGTGCCTTTGCCGGCCTGAGCCGGGTGAAGCAGCATCAACTGGTCTATGCCGCGCTCAAGGGCCGCATGGGGGGCCAGTTGCATGCCCTGGCACTGACCACGCAGACGCCGTAAGAGAACCAAATTCCTTTAAAGAAAAGGATCGCCCCGATGACCGACGCTACCGTTACCGACCGCATCCGGCAGGATATCACCGACAATGCCGTGGTGCTCTTCATGAAGGGCACGCCGGTTTTCCCGCAATGCGGCTTTTCCGCCGTGGTGGTGCAGGTGCTGTCGCATCTCGGCGTCAAGTTCAAGGGCATCGATGTGCTGGCCGATCCCTCGATCCGCCAGGGCATCAAGGAATTCTCCGACTGGCCGACCATTCCCCAGCTTTACGTGAAGGGCGAATTCGTCGGCGGCTGCGACATCGTGCGCGAGATGTATCAGTCCGGCGAATTGCAGCAGCTTTTCGCCGAGAGCGGCATCGAATTCCAGAACGCCTGAGGCGGCCATGCCGCCCTTCGTCCTGCGCGGCATCGATCATATCGTGCTGCGCAGCGCCGATCCGGCCCGGCTGATCGCCTTCTATCTGGAGGTGGTCGGCTGCGTGCTGGAGCATGCGCAGCCCAAGCTGGGCCTGACCCATCTGCGCGCCGGCGGCCAGCTCATCGATATCGTGGATGCCAATGGGCCGCTGAAAAAAGCCGGCGACGAGCCGGTACGGCAGCCCGGCCGCAACCTGGAGCATCTCTGCCTGCGCATTGAGCCGTTCGATGAGCCGGCCCTGCTGGCCCATCTGGCCCGGGCCGGCATCACGCCCGAGCCGGCACGCCGCCGCTTCGGCAACGAGGGTGAAGGCCCGTCGCTGTATTTCCCCGATCCCGACGGCAACATAATCGAATTCAAGGGCGGCGCCTGACCTGCCCGTAAAAAAGGACCATCCCCATGACCGCTGCTACCCGGGCCCTGATCGCCGACTATTACGCCGCCTTCAATGCGCTGGATATCGAGCGTTTCCTGAGCCTTCTGACCGACGATGTGGTGCATGACATTAATCAGGGTGGCCGCGAGACCGGGCGCGATGCTTTCCGTGCCTTCCTGGCCCGCATGGATCGCTGCTATGCCGAGCAGATCGTGGACATCAGCATCATGGTGAACGAAGACGGCAGCCGCGCCGCCGCTGAATTCATCGTGCTGGGGACCTACAAGGCCACCGATGACGGCCTGCCGCCCGCCAGCGGCCAGACCTACCGTTTGCCAGCCGGGGCGTTTTTTGACATCCGGGACGGCAAGGTGGCCCGTATCAGCAATTACTACAATCTGCAGGACTGGCTGCGCCAGGTCGGCGCCTGATGGCGGCCCTGCGCATCGAATGCCTGGACGGCGCCGGCCTGCTGGCCCGGCTGGACGATCTGGCGCGGCTGCGTATCACCGTGTTCCGCGACTGGCCCTATCTCTATGAGGGCGACCTGGATTACGAGCGCCAGTATCTGCAGCGTTATGCCCAGGCGCAGAGCGGCACCATTGTGGTGGCGCTGGATGGCGACACCGCCGTGGGTGCCGCCACGGCCCTGGCGCTGGCGGAAGAAGCCGATTACGTGCAGGCGCCGTTCAAGGCGGCCGGGCTGGATCTGGCGCCGATCTTCTACTTTGGCGAATCGGTGCTGCTGAAGCAGTATCGCGGCCATGGCGCCGGCGTCGCGTTTTTTCGCGAGCGCGAGGCGGCGGCACGCCGGCATGGCAAACGGCTCTGCTGCTTCTGCGGCGTGCAGCGGCCCGCCGATCACCCGCTGAAACCGGCGGATTATGTGCCGCTGGATAGCTTCTGGGGCAAACGCGGCTATCTGCAGCGGCCCGATCTGGTGGCCGGCTTCAGCTGGAAGGATATCGGCGCGGCCGAACCGACCACCAAGCCGATGGTCTACTGGATGCGCGATATCGGCGCGTGATAAAATCGGGCATGAGCCAGTTTCGTATCGCCTGCGCGCAATATCCGATTGATGCCTTTGCCGATCCGGGGCAATGGGCCGGCAAGGTTTCCAATTGGGTGGCCGAGGCCGCCGGCCAGGGGGCGCGGCTGCTGCTGTTTCCCGAATATGGCGCGATGGAACTGGCCTCGCTGCTCAGTGCCAATCTGCAGGCCGACCTGCGCGGCCAGATCGCCGCCTTGCAGGAATTGCTGCCGGCCTTCCTGGCGCGCTACGCCTTCCTGGCGCAGCGCCATGGCGTCAGCATCGTGGCGCCGAGCATCCCGGTGCTGCAGGACGGTGCCTTCGTCAACCGCGCCCATGTCTTTGCCCCGGATGGCAGCCTGGCCTGGCAGGACAAGCGGCAGATGACCCGTTTCGAGCGCGAGGAATGGATCATCACCGGCGGCACCGAATTGCGGATTTTTGATACCGGCCTGGGTTGCCGCTTCGGCCTGGCGATCTGCTACGACGTGGAATTCCCGCTGATCGCCCGCGCCCTGGCCGAAGCCGGCGCCGATCTGGTGCTGGCGCCCTCCTGCACCGACACTCTGGCCGGACTGCACCGGGTGCATGTCGGCGCCCGCGCCCGCGCCCTGGAAAGCCAGATTTATGTCGCCGTGGCGCAGACCGTGGGCGAGGCGCCCTGGTCGCCGGCGCTGGATGTGAATCGCGGCCTGGCCGCGATCTATGCCACGCCGGACCGTGGCTTTCCCGATGATGGCATCCTGGCGCGGGGCGAGATCGACCAGCCCGGCTGGGTCTATGCCGATCTCGATATCGCCGCCCTGGCAGCGGCGCGCGCCAATGCCCAGGTTTTCACCCGGCAGGACTGGGCCAGGCAGCAGCTGCCATCACCCTCCGTACGCGCATCAATATTCTCGCCACCCGCAAAAAGTCTGTCCGAAGGCTGTTCCCCGCGCCTGGAAGAGTGACTTTGCCGCCTTATATGCTATTAACACGGGCATGGCATTGGAAGACGGCATCAACTGGAATAACCGCTGGGGCCAGGAAGTGCAGGCCCTGGCGGCCAAGATCGACCTGGATCAGCGCCTGCTGCGTTTCGGCATCACGCCGGTGACACGCGATAATCTGCGCCAGGTGCTGCCGATCATGAGCGGCCATATCACCGGCATCACCAGCCGGTTCTATGATTTCATGCGCCGTTTTCCTGAAGCGCGCCGGGTGCTGGAACGGCACGATAGCGAGCGGCTGCGCAAACGCCAGCATGATCATTGGCTGATGCTGTTCTCATGCAGCTTCGACCAGACCTATCTGCTCAATGCCCTGGCCGTGGGCCATGCCCATTTTCATGCCAAAGTGCCGCCGGCTTTGTATATGGCGGGCTATAATTTTGTCGCCACCGACCTGCTGCGCCTGGTGGCAACGGAATACAAGGGCGGCGAGATGGCCGCCGCCACCGCCTCGATCACCCGCGTGGTCAACCTGGATATGTCGCTGGCGCTGAGCGCCTTCATGCTCGACAGCCTGCTCGGCCTGGAACGGCGCGGCGATAGCTGAGTTTTGGTGACAAAAAAACCCGCCATCGCTGGCGGGTTTTTCCGTATTGGCACGAAGCTCTGATTAGCGCGAGTAGAACTCGACCACCAGATTCGGCTCCATCTTGACCGGATAGGGCACATCGGCGAGCAGCGGCACCCGGGTGAAGGTGGCGCGCAGCTTGGCCTTGTCCATATCGATGTAATCCGGCACGTCACGCTCGGTGCTGGCCAGGGCTTCCTGCACCAGCAGCATGTCCTTGCCCTTGCCGCGCACTTCGATCACATCGCCCACCTTGATCTGCATCGAGGCGATGTTGCAGCGGCGGCCATTGACCAGCACATGGCCGTGGTTGATGAACTGGCGCGCCGCGAACACGGTCGGCACCAGCTTCATGCGATAGACCACGGCGTCGAGACGACGCTCCAGGATGCCGATCAAATTCTCCGAGGTATCGCCACGACGGCGGATCGCCTCGAAATAAGCGCGGCGGAACTGCTTCTCGGTGATGTTGCCGTAGTAGCCCTTGAGGCGCTGCTTGGCCATCAACTGAACGCCGTAATCGGTCGGCTTCTTCCGCTTCTGGCCATGCTGGCCCGGCGGATAAGCGCGCTTGTTGATCGGGCTCTTGGCGCGACCCCAGAGATTCTCGTTCAGACGGCGGTTAATCTTGTACTTGGACTCAAGACGTTTTGTCATAGTCGTTCCTAGTCGGCGCATGGACGGACGGCAGCCACGACGACCCGTTTCATGCAAGGAATGCCGATCGCTCCGCTTGAGGGGAGCGGAGAGGGCGGGCGCATCATAAGGATAACATCCGGCACGTCAAGGCCGGATATCAGGCCACCGGGTCAGCCGGCATAAATCCACTATATCTCCACGTTATTACAAAATAATACCGCTTTTTCAAAATCTTAGCGAAACGTAACTGGCGCTGTAACGCGGCTCTGGGAAAATGCGTCGAAACCTTCCAGAGGACAACTCCCATGCAATTCTCCAATTGGCGCATCTTATACAAGGTGATGGCGCTTGTTCTGATCATGTCGGCGGCGTCGCTTTTCCTGGGCTATAGCGGCTATGCCAGCCTCGACCGCGTCGGCCACGCGCTGGATCTGGTGGCTGATGCCGGCAACACCTCCACCCGCGCGGCCCGCACCGGCCAGGCCCTGCTGCGCCTCAACCGCGCCGAATTCCGCCTGGCCGCCAACCCGACCCAGGAAGTGCTGGAGCAGACCGAAGCCGATGTGAAACAGGAAAGCCAGGCCTTCGAAACGCACATGAAGGCAATGCGCAACACCAAGGATCCGGAACAGCAGCGCATGCTGGCAGAGATTGCCCCGGTCTACGAGAATTACCGCAAGGAACTGGCCGGCACCTTCTCCGCCGCCCGCGAAGTGATTGGCAAATTGCCGCCGGTGGAGGCACAGAAGCGCATGCTGGACGAGGCCACGGCCAGCGCGGCGGTTGCGACCAAGCTTGAAACGCTGATGCGCGCTGCCATTGAACATGCCGTGAAGCAAACCGAGGATTTGAGCCATCAGGGCCTCCGCGAGAGCAGCAGCGCGCAGACCAGCCTGCTGATCACCGCCGCCCTGACCGTGCTGGGCAGCCTGCTGCTCGGCTTCATGGTCGGCCGCTTCGGCATCGCCCGGCCGATCGGGCAGGCCGTGGACAATCTGCGCGACCTGGCCGCCGGCAAGGTTGATGTGGCCATCTTCGGCGCCAGCCGCAAGGACGAGATCGGCGATGTCGCCGCCGCCATGCAGGTGTTCAAGGACAATATCATCGAGAAGCAGCGCGCCGATGCCGCCCTGGCCGGCGAGCGTGCCGCCGCTGACCGCCAGCGCACCGAGCGCGAGGCGCGGGAGGCCAAGGCCGCCGCCGAAGTGGCCGAATTGTGTGGCCGCATTATCGGCGGCGACCTGGATAGCCGCCTGGAAACCGGCGACAAGGATGGTTTCCTGCTGCGTCTGAGCCAGCAGCTCAACGAATTGTCCGGCACGCTCGGCACCATGATGCGCGAACTGGATGGTGTGATGGGTGGCCTGGCACGCGGCGATCTCAACAAGTCGATCAGCGGCAATTATCAGGGTGTGTTCGGCCGCCTCAAGGATGCCACCAACACCACCAGTGACACCCTGCGCCAGCTTGCCCGTCGCCTCGGCGAAACCGCAGCGCAGGTGCAGTCGGCCTCGGCGGAAATCTCCACCGGCAGCCAGGATCTGGCGCAGCGCACCGAGAGCCAGGCTGCCAGCCTGGAGGAAACCGCCGCCTCGATGCAGGAAATCACCACCACGGTGAAGCAGAATGCCGATAATGCCCAGGCCGCCAACCAGCTTGCGACCACGGCGCGTAATACCGCCGAGCAGGGCGGCATAGTGGTGGCGCAGACGGTGTCGGCGATGAGCGCCATCGAGCAGAGCGCGCAGAAGATCAGCGACATTGTCGGCTTGATTGACGAAATCGCCTTCCAGACCAACCTGTTGGCCCTGAATGCCTCCGTGGAAGCCGCCCGTGCCGGTGAAGCCGGCAAGGGTTTCGCCGTGGTGGCGCAGGAAGTGCGGGCCCTGGCACAGCGTTCGGCCAATGCCTCGAAGGATATCAAGGCGCTGATCACCGAATCGAATGGCCAGGTGAAGAATGGCGTGTCGCTGGCCAGCCAGGCCGGCACCCAGCTCACCGATATCGTCGGCGCGATCAAAAAAGTGTCGGATATCGTGGCTGAAATCGCCGCGGCCAGCCGCGAGCAGGCCACCGGCCTGGATCAGATCAATACCGCCGTGGGCAATATGGACGAGATGACCCAGCGCAATTCCGCGCTGGTGGAGGAAACCTCGGCGGCAGCGCAGTCGCTGGCCGGCCAGGCCACCGATCTGGCCGATGCGGTGTCCTTCTTCAAGCTCGGCGATCAGCGTCGCCCGTCCGCCCCCCTGACGGCCTCCGTGGCGGCGCGACCGAGCCCGGTTGCCGCCGCCAAGCCGGTGGCATTCAAGCCAGCGGCGCCCCGCACGGTCACGCAGCTTCGCCAGACCACCCAGGCAGCGCCAAAACCGGCCGCGCGGGCGGAAGACGAAGCCGACTGGCAGGAATTCTGAGTCCGGCCCGATCCTGAAACCCCGTCACGCCTCGACAGTCGCGGCGTGACGGTTTTCAATGCGGGGCTGACGAAAGGAATCCCCGCATGCTGCTGCATCTCTGCACCTGGGCCGAAGTCGAAGACCGGCTCAAGACCTCCAAGGCCATCATCCTGCCGATCGGCTCCACCGAGCAGCATGGCCCCAATGGCCTGATCGGCACCGATGCGATCTGCGCCGAAGTCTTTGCCCAGGCGGTCGGCGAGGCCGCCGATGCGCTGGTGGCGCCCACCATCGCGGTCGGCATGGCACAGCATCATCTCGGTTTTGCCGGCAGCATGACCTTGCGGCCCTCCACCCTGATCGCCGTGGTGCGCGACATGGTACTGTCCCTGGCGCGGCATGGCTTCGAGCGCTTTTTCTTCATCAACGGCCATGGCGGCAATGTCGCCACCGTCACTGCCGCGTTTTCCGAAATCTATGCCGAAGCCTCGCTCAGTCCGCAGGGCTCAAACGGCTACAGCCCGCGCTGCACGCTGCAGAACTGGTATGACACGGCAGCGGCGCGCCAGCTGTCGCGCGAATTATTCGGCCACCAGGAAGGCAGCCATGCCACGCCGAGCGAGGTTTCCGTCACTTTCCACGCCTATCCGCAAGCCATCAAGCAGGCTGTGCTGAGCCCGGAACTGGCGCCGAACGGGCGCTTCACCGACTCGGCCGATTACCGCCGCCGTTTCCCCGATGGCCGCATCGGCTCCAATCCCGGCCTGGCCAGCGCCGCGCATGGCAAACGTATCCTGGATGCCGTTGTGCCTGAATTGACCACGGCCTATCGCCACTTCGCCGAGGGTGCCGGAGCATAACGAAACAGGTCGTTACACAAAGTGTGACGATTGCCGCGATTTTGCCGCATTCCAGTCATGGCCTTGCCGCAGGCCTGCGCTAATTTTCCGCTTATACAGATGATGACGGAAGAGCAGAGCAGGCAGGAGGGTCGGATGATGGACGATTACTATCAGAGCGAAATGCGGGAACCGGGTTTGGGCGACATGCTGGCCGATCCGATCACCCGGGCGGTGATGCGGCGGGATGGCGTGGAGGAAGCCGATCTGCGCGCCTTGATTGCGGCGCAGCGGCAGAGCCTGATTGAACAGGGACGGCTGCTCGGCCAGTGACGCAGCCGTTTTTGTCCTTATTCGCCTTCGCGCTTCAGCATGCGGCCCAGCACGCGGCCGCCGAAGATATGCATGTGCAGATGCGGCACTTCCTGATTGGCGTTGACGCCGCAATTCGATAGCAGGCGATAGCCGCCGGCATCGGCGCCGACGATGCGCGCCGTGTCGCCGATGGCCTTGAGATAATCCGCCTGTTCCTCGGCCGACGCCTTGGCCGAAAAATCGTCAAAATCCACATAGGCCCCTTTGGGGATCACCAGGACATGGATCGGCGCCAGCGGATTGATGTCGTGGAAGGCCAGGGCATGCTGGCTTTCATGCACCTTCTTGCACGGAATTTCGCCGCGCAGGATACGGGCGAAGACGTTATTCGGATCGTAGGCGGGCATGGCTTCCTCGGTATTGTTGCTTGTCAGTTCGGGGCGCGGGATTTTTTTTCATCGACGCCCGAGCGGCCTTCGCGGCGCTGCAATTCGGCCCAGACTTCCTCGGGCGTGACACCGCAATCGGCCCACAGCACCAGCAGGTGGAAAATCAGATCGGCGCTTTCGCCCACCACTTCGTCATTGTCGCGCAGGGCTGCGGCGGCGAGCACGGTTTCCACCGCCTCCTCGCCCAGCTTCTGCGCGATCTTGGCGCGACCGCGCGCAAACAGCTTGGCGGTATGCGAGGTGGCCGGATCGCCGCCCTTGCGGCTCACGATCAGCGTGTAGAGCCGATCCAGCACCGCCACCGCCTTGTCTGCCTCACTCATGGTATCGTCTCCCTGACTTGCTACAGACGCATCGGCAGGCCGGCCGCCGCCATATGCGCCTTGGCTTCGGCAATGCTATAGCGGCCGAAATGGAAGATCGAGGCGGCCAGCACCGCCGAGGCATGGCCCTGGCGCACACCATCCACCAGATGATCCAGGTTGCCGACCCCGCCCGAGGCGATCACCGGCACCGGCACCGCATCGGCAACAGCGCGGGTCAGCGCCAGATCGAAGCCTTTTTCGGTGCCGTCGCGGTCCATCGAGGTGAGCAGGATTTCGCCGGCGCCATAATCAGCCATGCGCCGCGCCCAATCCACCGCATCCAGCCCGGTGGCATTGCGCCCGCCATGGGTGAAAACCTCCCACTTGCCGAGCCCGGTGGCGCGCGCATCGATCGCCACCACCACACATTGGCTGCCGAATTTCTCCGCCGCCTCGCGCACAAATTCCGGCCGGTTCACCGCCGCCGTGTTGATCGAGGCCTTGTCGGCACCGGCCAGCAGCAATTTGCGCACATCCTCCACCACCCGCACGCCACCGCCCACGGTGAGCGGCATGAAGCAGCGCGCCGCCGTGCGCGCCACCACATCGAACAGCGTGTCGCGCGCTTCCGAGGAAGCGGTGATATCGAGGAAGGTGAGTTCGTCGGCGCCGGCAGCATCATATAGAGCCGCCTGTTCCACCGGATCGCCGGCATCACGCAGATTGACAAAATTGACGCCCTTGACGACGCGGCCATCCTTCACGTCGAGGCAGGGAATGACGCGGACCTTGAGGCTCATACCGCCTCCCGCAACGCCGCTGCCGGATCGATGCGGCCGGCATAGAGCGCGCGGCCCAGAATGGCGCCATCAATCGGCGCGCCGCTCTGCTTCAGCCGGGTGATATCCTCCACCCCGGCAACGCCGCCGGAGGCGATCACCGGAATCGGCACGGCGCGGGCCAAAGCCGCCGTGGCTTCGACATTCACGCCCTTGAGCAGGCCGTCGCGGTCGATATCGGTATAGACGATGGCGGCCACGCCGGCATCGACAAAACGCCGCGCCAGATCGACAGCATCGAGTTCGCTGGCCTCGGCCCAGCCTTCCACCGCCACCCGGCCGCCGCGCGCATCGATGCCCACCACGACCTGGCCGGGCCAGCGCCGCGCCGCGCGCTTGACCAGTTCCGGATCGCGCACTGCGATGGTGCCCAGGATCACCCGGGTGATGCCGGCATCGAGCCAGGCGGCGATGGTGGCTTCATCGCGGATGCCGCCGCCGAGCTGGATCGGCAGATCGATGGCCTGACGGATCGCCCGCACCGCCGCCGCATTCATCGGCTTGCCGGCAAAGGCGCCATCCAGATCGACCAGATGCAGCCAGCTGAAACCGGCTTCGGCCCAGGCCCGCGCCTGCGCCGCCGGATCGGTGTTGAATACCGTGGCGCGCGCCATGTCGCCCTGTTCGAGCCGCACGCAGGCGCCATTCTTCAGATCAATTGCGGGATAGAGATTCATGGCACCAGCCGCTTTGTATAAAACACACCCGGCACATATTGGCCGTTCACCAGCGCATAATGCGGCTTCTCGCCCCAGGGCTTGTAGCCGCAATCCTCGGCCAGTTGCCGGGCGGCAAGCTGGCTGGCGCGCATATCCACATCCACCTGGGCATAACCCTGGGCCACAGCCATATTCTCCACCGCCGCCAGCAGGCCGCGCGCCAGGCCATGGCCGCGCGCCCAGGGCGCGATGAAGAAGGTGGTAAGCTGCACGGCATGGCCCTGCGCCTCGTTATTCGGCGGCGGCCGCAGAATCTGCGTCGAGCCGACAATGGCGCCATCCAGCCGGGCCACGAACAGGTCGCGCTGCGGCATCAACAGCACGCCGCGCCAGTATTTCTCCAGCACATGACGCGGCGGCGGCGTGAGCCAGCCGAAGCCGTTGCCATCCAGCACCGCCTGCTCGGCGGCATTGCAGAGTTCATCCAGCTCGTCGTCGGTCAACTGGGTGATGCGCTCGACCCGGGCGCGCGGCGCCATGTTCATGGCCGCCACCGCAGGAAATTCGCCAGCAGCCGCAACCCGGTGGCCTGGCTCTTTTCCGGATGGAATTGCGTGCCGACCAGATTGTCGCGCGCGATCATGGCGGCGAAGCGGCCACCATAATCGGCCTCGGCCAGCAGATCGGCCGGCTGTTCGGGGCGGAAATGATAGGAATGCACAAAATAGGCATGGTCGCCGGCCTGGATGCCGGCCAGCAAAGGATGCGGCCGCAATGGCAGAAGCTGATTCCAGCCCATATGCGGGATTTTCAGCATCGTGTCCGTCGGCTGCAACGGCTCCACCACGCCGGGAATCCAGCCCAGACCGGCATGGTCGCCATGTTCGCGGCCCAGGCTGGCCATCAATTGCATGCCGACGCAGATGCCGAGAAACGGCCGGCCCTGCTCCAGCACCTGGCGGCGCAGCGCCTCGATCATGCCGTCCAGCGCCGCCAGGCCGCGATAACAATCGGCGAAGGCGCCGACGCCAGGCAGCACGATGGCATCGGCGGCCTGCACCTCGGCCACCTCATTGGTGACATGCAGATCAAGCGCCAGGGCATTATCCTGCGCGGCGCGTTCGATGGCCTTGGCCGCCGAACGCAGATTGCCGGAACCATAATCAATCAGGGCAACGCGCATCTCACACCAACCTGGGCAAGGGGTCGAAACTGGCGCCGGCCAATGGGGGGGCGGCCAGCGGGGGAGCGGCCAGCGGAGGACCGGCGGGTGAAACCGGGACCCTGGTTCCCGGCATGGCATGCCGAGCCTCACTGCGATAGCGCAATTCGGCTTCCAGGACGTCGCGCCCGGCCACCACCGCGATTTCGGCCCAGCCATTGCGGCGCAAGGTCCAGCGCCGCAGATCGGCCGCCGAGGCGCCGAACAGGAAGGACAGCGCCGCACCGATAACCAGATCGGCCGGATCGGCGATGCCGATCAGTTCCAGCCCGAAGCCGAGCGGCAGCATCAGCCCAAGATAGCCGATCAGGCCGAGCCATTGCCGGTGCCAGAGCAGCCAGAGCGGGGTCAGCAAGGCGGCAGCCCAGCTGAAGCCGGAACCGACCAGCACAACATCCTCGCCCCCTGCTGCGGCAGCGGGGCGTTCATGGACGGTGAAAAACCGCATGACGCCCTACAGGCTGCCTTTGGTGGACGGGATGGCATGGGGGCTGCGCGGATCGACTTCGATCGCCTGGCGCAGCGCCCGGGCCAGCGCCTTGTAGCAGCTTTCCACGATATGGTGGTTATTCTCGCCGTAGAGATTTTCCACATGCAGGGTGATGCCGGCATTCTGGGCGAAGGCCTGGAACCATTCCTTGAACAATTCGGTGTCGAAATCGCCCAGCTTGGGCTGGGTGAAGCGCACCTTCCAGATCAGATAAGGCCGGTTCGACACATCCAGCGCCACGCGGCTCAGCGTCTCGTCCATCGGGATCAGCGCCGCGCCATAACGCTGGATGCCGGCGCGGTCGCCCAAAGCCTGGGCGACGCATTGCCCGATGGCGATGCCGGTATCCTCGGTGATGTGGTGGAAATCGATATGGGTATCGCCCTTGGCCTGCACCTGCAGGTCGATCAGGCTATGGCGGGATAGCTGCTCAAGCATGTGATCGAGGAAACCGACCCCGGTGGACACGGCATATTGCCCGGTGCCATCCAGATTGAGGCTGACCGCGATCTCGGTTTCCTTGGTCTTGCGCGCCACGCTGGCCTTGCGCTCGGCCATGCTGCTCTCCTTACACGGCGACCCGTTCGCCGCGCGCGGTATAGCAGGAAGCGGCGGCGGAGGCTAGACGGCTATTTTCCCATCACTTTCATAGGCTTGCAAATTACTTTGGCGCCCCGGGCGATCCTGGGTAAGCTGGGACCGAACGATGGAGGCGGCAATGCCCGATCTTGCGCTCGAACATCTCAAGCGCATCCAGGCCTCGCTGGCCAATCTTGAAACCGGCCAGGGCGAGATGCGTCAGCGTCTTTCCGCATTGGAGACCGGCATTGCCGGCATCCGCCGCGACCTGGCCTTGCTGGCGGAAACCGATGCCCATATGGCCGCCCGGCTGGACAGCCAGGGCGACCGGCTGGCGCGGATCGAACGCCGGCTGGATATCGTCGGCTAAGCCAGGCGGAAGCCGCCGACCTGGGCGGCGAGATCGCGGGCCTGGCTTGCCAGGGTCTGGGAACTGGCGCTGGTCTGCTCCACCAAGGCGCCGTTACGCTGCGTCATCTCGTCCATATTGGTCATGGCGCTGCTCACTTCATCCAGGCCGCGCGCCTGTTCCGCCGAGGCGGCGGCGATTTCCGCCACGATATCCGACACCTTCTTGATCGCCACGACGATCTCCGACAGCGTGTCGCCAGCCTCGCCGACCAGCTTGGCACCGCTGCGCACCTCGCTGTTGGACGCAGCGATCAGCGCCTTGATATCCTTCGAGGCACTGGCCGAGCGTTGCGCCAGCGCCCGCACTTCCTGCGCCACCACGGCAAAGCCTTTGCCGGCCTCGCCGGCGCGCGCCGCTTCCACCGAAGCGTTCAGCGCCAGCAGATTGGTCTGGAACGCGATTTCATCGATCAGCGCCACGATATCGCTGATTTTCTGCGCGCTGCCCTCAATGCGCCCCATCGCCGCCACGGCGCGCTGGGTGACCCCGCCGCCGGCTTCGGCGATATCGCGCGCCGAACGGCTCAGCTGATTGGCGGCCTGCGCGCTATCGGCATTCTGCTTCACCGTGACGGTGACCTGATGCATCGCCGCTGCGGTTTCCTCCAGGCTGGCGGCCTGGGCTTCGGTGCGCTGCGCCAGATCCTGGCTGCCGGCAGAGATTTCCGCCGAAGCATCGCGCACGCCATCGGCACCCCGCGCCACGGCGGCCAGGGCGCTGCCGAGCCGCTCGGCGCTGCGATTGGCATTGGCCTGCAATTCTGCAAAAACACCACCGAAATCGCCCTGCACGCGGCGGCTCAGATCACCCTCCGCCATGCCTTCCAGCATCCCGCCCACCGCCGTCAACGCATCCTGCACGGCACCGAGCAGACGGTTCACGCCATCGCCCAGAGCCTGCATGGTGCCGCCCAGCGCCTGGGTCTCGATGCGGCGCGACAGATCGCCATTGGCCGCCGCCGCCACCACCTGGCCGACGGCGCGGTCGAGTTCCGCCTCCTGGGCCTGGCGTTCGGCCTCGCGTGCCGTGCGTTCCTGCTCGACGCGCTCGCGCAGGCTGCGATTCTCGATCGCCGCCTGCTTGAACACCTCCACCGCGCCAGCCATGCGGCCAACCTCGTCGGCCCGCTCACGGCCCTGGATCTCGGTATCCAGATCGCCCTCGGCCAGCCGGCCCATGGCGCGGGTGAGCAGGGCAAGCGGCGCACTGATCGAGCCGCCGATGCGCAAGGCCGCCACCAGGCCGATGGCCAGAGCCGCCGCTGCCAGGGCCAGCACGATCACCAGCACGCGCTGGAAGGTGGCCAGGGCGGCATCACGCTCGCGCGCCAGATCGGCGGCCTGCGATTCGGCCAGGCTGATCAGCCGTTCATCGGCCAGGCCGGCGGCTTCGTTGATGGTGACGCGCAGCGGGCGCTGCACTTCATTGAGCAGCCGCGCCGCCTCAGCCACACCCTTCTCGTAGCTTTCCGCCGCGCGCATCGCATCGCGTGCCATCTCGACGCGGGCATCGCTGAACTGGGTACCCAGGCCATCCACCTGGGCGGTGAATTCCAGCGCCTTGGCGCGCGCCTCGGAGGCCGACGAGGCATCGCCGGTGGCCAGGAAACGCATCGCCGCCAGTTGCACTTCAGCCAGCTTCGACAGGATGATGCCGGTTTCGGCGGCGGGCAGGAAATCGCCCAGCCGGATCGAGGCCTGCAACAGGCGCTCGACCTCCATCCGCGATTTCGGGCCATAGACTTCCAGGCTCGAATTGACGATCTCGTCGCGCTGCGCCTTGGACTGAATCAATTTGCCCAGGGCATCGAAAATCCGGTTGAGGTCACTCGACAAAGCCTCCAGATCGGTCCGGTCCTGAGCCGAACTTTCCGCCTTGATCGCTTCGGCCACCGCCTCGCGCAGGAAACTCTCCTGCCGGCGCAGTACCAGCAGGGCCGGCCGCTCATTGGCATCCATGAAAGCCGGCACGGCACGGCGCAATTCCAGGAATGCCTGCTTGATCGCCTGCATACGGCCTAATTCTTCGGCATAAGTCTGATAGGCGGCAAAACTGCCGCGCCCGGTCAGCGCACCATAGACACCGCCGCCCGCCACCCCGACCAGCAGCAGCAAGACCATACCAAAACCCGCGAGAATCCGTGCCCGGATCGAGAGCCGCGCAAACAGCCGAATTTGTGCCATGAGGATATTTCCAATCTGAACCACTTGCAGCCAGCAACCGGCCGGCCTGCCCGACGCATCTCTACGCAAGGAGCATGCCGATAGCACCATATTGTTGCCACAAGTTGCAGGCAGGGTGCAATTTATGGCCGGACCGGCGGGCGCCGGCCTACAGCGTTAGATTACACTGGATTGTAAAGCCCGCGTTGCGGGCGCATGACCGAAAAATTACGTTATTCATAATTGTGGATCGGTTAGACTGCCCCCATATAGAGCGTAACAACCGGGCTGGCCCTGAGCGGCAGCCACAGCTTGAGCGGCAGCCACAGCTTGCATCCTGCCTGGCCAGCCCCTGCCGGCCCATGGAACTCGGCGATGCAACGCTTTAAACAAACCGGAATCGACTAGCCTGCCAGGAAAGCCGGCCGAGTCGTGGAATGGAGAATAGTATCATGATGCGTAAACCCAACCCCTACGACGCCCATGTCGGCGCCCGCCTGCGAGCCTGCCGCACTCTGGCCGGCTTCAGCCAGGAGCGTTTGGGCCATGCTGTCAGCCTCAGCTTTCAGCAGATCCAGAAATACGAGAAGGGCCTGAACCGCATCGGCGCCAGCCGGTTGCAGCAATTCGCCCAGATCCTGAATGTGCCGCCATCCTATTTCTTCGAGGACATGCCGGGTGTCGACCAGCAGCCGCAGGCGCGGCCGGAACATGCCGTGGTGTCCGAGATCGAGCAGGATCACAATCCGGTATCGCGCCGCCAGGCGCTGGAACTGGTGCGTAATTTTGGCCGCATCACCGATGCCACCGTGCGCGACCGCATCTTCCAGCTCATCAAGGCTGCCGCGCATTCCTATGGCACCGAGGATGGCAGCGCCGAAGTCACCGAAGCCGGCGCCGCGCCGGTGGCGGCGAGCAACGCCAGCAACTGAGCAACAGCTTCCTGACGGTTTGACGGCCGCCGGCTGAGTGCTGGCGGCCGTTTTGTTTTTCGCCCCGAAAAGCGCAAAAACCGTCATACTGGCGGCATGACGCCGCTGTCATCCGCCGAGCATCGCCTGCTGGCCCAGGGCCGCCGCACCCTGCTGCTGGCGCTGCGTGCCGCCGGGCTGCGGCTGCGGCTGAGTGCGGATTTCGCCGCACTGGCGGCGCTCAACCAGGCCGAGCGGGCCAGCTGGCATGCCCTGGCGCCGAGTTTTGCGCCGCGCCATGGTGGCATCGGCGTGGAAAACGGCTTCTGGCTTGCCGGCCATGATGCCGAAGGCCGCATCGTGGCAGCCCAGGCGGCGCGGTTTTACGATTTCGGCAATGAAAATCTGGCCGATCACCTCACCAGCCTGCGGCTCTTCTATCCGGCACCGGCACGCCAGGCCGGCAACGGCGAAACCTGCCAGGCGCCGCCGGCAGCCGATACGATCCGGGGCCGCGCGGTGCTATCGGGTGCCACCTGGGTGGCGCCGGCCTGGCGCGGGCGCGGCCTGGCCGCGATCCTGCCCCGGCTGAGCCGGCTGCTGGCTTTGCAACGCTGGCAGGGCGACACCACCTTCAGCTTCGTCAGCGATGCATTGCTGGCGCGTGGCATGGCGGCCACTTACGGCTATCACCGCATCGCGCCCGGCATGCTGTGGCGCGATGGCGGCGGCCACGCGCTTTATGCCGGCGCCCTGGTCTGGCTGACACGGCCGGAATTGCTGGCTGATCTGCGCGACTTCTGCGCCTCAGCCCGGCTCGGCCAGCACGGCGCCGAGCGCCATGTCGGTGACAAAGCCAATCAGGTCGTCGCACATCGCCTGGGTCACCTCGGGCACCTGGAAACCATAGAGCAGGGTGTGCCGGGCATGGAACATATGATCGATGGCCCCGAATAGCGTGAAATAGAACAGCATCGGATCGACGGCGCGGAATTCCCCGGCGCGTTGCCCCTCCTGCAGCAGCTTGCGGTGAAACTCCACCACCGGGGTGACAAAAAAATCCGACACTTGCTGCCCGACTTCGGCGCTGCTCTGGTAGAGCAGATCGTGGATCAGCCGGTTGAGATAGGGCGAGCGGTAATAGGCATTGACGATGCCGGCGATATGCAGCTTGAGCTTTTCGGTCGGGCTGATGCGCTGGCGCAGCAGGATGTTGAGCTGGCGCACCGCCGCCAGGGCATCGCGTTTCAGCAAAGCAATCAGCAGCCCGGTCTTGCTGCCGAAATGATATTTCACCAATGCGCCGTTCAGCCCGGAGCGCGCCGCCACATCCTTCAGCGTCAATTCCGTGGAACCACGCTCGATCATCACGGCGCTGGCGGCGGCCAGCAGCCGCGCCGGGGCATTGCCGCGCTCGCGCCCGGCTGGCGCGCCGACTGCGCTTTTCTGCTCCTGCACCTGCATGATTCCCACTCCCACTGATACCCGAGCAATATGTATCGGGTTTTTAATGATTTGAATCCATTATTAATTATTTAATTGACTAATTAAAACCCTTCATCCTTAATGAAGCAGCCCAAAGAAGGCAGCGCCATCAAGGCCCTATGGAGGAAATGCATGCAGAAGACCACGCGGTCCCGTCGGGCCGAATTGCGCGCCAAGCGGCATGGCCGCCACGCCATCCTGGCTGTCAGCCTGATTACCGGCCTGGCCGCCACCGGCCCGGCCCTGGCCCAGATTTCCGACAATGTGATCCGCATTGCGGTGATGAATGATCAATCCTCGGCCTATTCCGACACCTCCGGGCGTGGCTCGGTGGTGGCGGCGGAACTGGCGATCCAGGATGCCGGCGGCAAGGTCGCCGGCATGCCGGTGGAACTGCTCGGCGTCGATCACCAGAACAAGGCCGATATCGGCGCCACCCAGGCCAAGAAGCTGATCGATATCGACCGTGTCGATGCGCTGTTCGACATGGCGAATTCCTCGGTCTCGCTGGCGGTGCAGGAAATCACCCGCCAGGCCGGCAAGGTGGTGGTGCATGTCGGCAGCGCCCATGTCGATCTCTACGGCAAGGCCTGCTCGCCCACCGGCGCCTTGTGGCTGTATGACAGCCACGCCCTGGCCAAGGGCCTGGCCCATGCCATCTATGGGCCCGAGAGCAAGAACTGGTTCATGATCGTGGCCGATTACGCCTTCGGCCATGCCATGCAGCAGGACATGACCCGGACCCTGGAAGCCTTGGGCGGCAAGGTCAGCGGCGCGGTGCGCCATCCGCTCGGCCAGGCCGATTTCTCGTCCTTCCTGCTGCAATCGGCCGGTTCCGACACCAATGTGCTGGCATTGCTGAATGCCGGCGCCGATGCCACCAATGCACTGAAGCAGGCCGGCGAATTCGGTGTCACCGGCAAGGGCATGACGGTGGCGACACCGATCTTCACCATCGTGAATGCCAAGGCGATCGGGCCGCAACTGGCCCAGGGTACCCAGTTCCTGGCCGGCTATTACTGGGATGCCGATGACGAGAGCCGCGCCTTCGCCAAGCGCTTCGCCGAAAAGATGAAGCGGCCGCCGACCCATACCCAGGCCGGCGTCTACAGCGCGGTGAACCATTATCTGAAAGCCATCAACGCCGCCAACAGCGATGACGGCGTGACGGTGATGCGCAAGATGAAGGAGCTGCCGGTCAACGATTTCATGACCAAGAACGCCACCCTGCGCGAGGATGGCCGCCTGATGCGCGACATGCTGCTGCTGGAAGTGAAAAAGCCGGCCGATGTGAAAAGCGAGTGGGATCTGGCCAGGCTGCGCGGCGTGGCACGCGCCGCCGACACCATCCGGCCGCTGGCCGAGGGCGGCTGCCCGCTGGTGAAATCCTGATCTGAAACCCTGAACTGAGAGCCGGCCGGGCGGCTGCCATGCCGCCCGGTCTGCGCGCGACGGCCCCATGCTGCACCCTTCCTTCCATGCGGCGGCAACGCCGGACAAGACCGCCTATCTGCTGGCCCGCACCGGCGCCCGGCTGAGTTATGCCGCGCTGGAAGCGCATGCCAATCAGGGCGCACAGCTTTTCCGCCAACTGGGCCTCAAGCCGCAGGACCATATCGCGCTGCTGGTGGAGAATGGCTTCGCCTTCCTGGAAATCTGCTGGGCGGCACAGCGCAGCGGGCTGTATTTCACCGCCATCAGCACCCATCTCACCGCCGCCGAAGTGGCCTATATCGTGCAGGATTGCGGCGCCAAACTCTTCGTCACATCCACTGCGCTGGCCGAGACCGCTGCCGCGATCCGGCCGCAGCTTGGCGCCGGCCTGGCCTGTTACATGACCCATGAGGCGGATCAGACGCCGCTGCCGGGTTATGCATCCTGGCCGGCCGCCCTGGCGACGATGCCGGCCACGCCGATCGCCGATCCGGTGGTCGGGCTCGACATGCTGTATTCCTCCGGCACCACCGGGCGGCCGAAAGGCGTCAAGCCGGCCTTCACCGGCGAGGCATTGGGCTGGGTCAACCCGTTCATGTATCACCTGATCCACAAACTGTGCAGCATGCAGGCCGACAGCCGCTATCTGTCGCCGGCGCCGCTCTATCATGCCGCGCCGCTGCGCTTCACCATGATGGCGGCGGCGCTCGGCGCCACGGCGATCATCATGGACAAGTTCGATGCCGAGACTTTCCTGCATCTGATCCAGCAGCATCGCGTCAGCCATACGCAACTGGTGCCGACCATGTTCGTGCGCCTGCTCAAGCTGCCCGAAGCCGTGCGCAATGGTTTCGACGTCTCGTCACTGCGCTCGGCGGTGCATGCTGCCGCGCCCTGCCCGGCCGATATCAAGCAGCAGATGATCGACTGGTGGGGCCCGATCCTGCTGGAATATTATGCCGGCACCGAAGCCAATGGCGTCACGCTCGCCACCGCCGCGGAATGGCAGAGCCATCGCGGCACGGTGGGCAAGGCGGTGGTGGGCGAAATCCGCATCCTCGACGAAGCCGGCCAAGTGTTGCCGCCGGGCCAGATCGGCGATGTCTACTTTGCCGGCGGGCCGCGCTTTTCCTATCACAACGATCCGGAAAAGACCGCGCGGGCCTATAATGCCGAGGGCTGGTCGACGCTGGGCGATGTCGGCTATGTCGATGCCGAGGGTTATCTCTACCTGACCGACCGGCAGGCCTACATGATCATTTCCGGCGGCGTGAATATCTATCCGCAGGAAACCGAGAATGTGCTGATCAACCATCCGGCAGTCGCCGATGTGGCGGTGTTCGGCCTGCCCGATGCGGAAATGGGCGAGCAGGTCAAGGCGGTGGTGCAATTGCAGCAGCCGGAACGCGCCGGACCCGAACTGGCGCGCGAATTGATTGCCTTCTGCCGCCAGCATCTATCCGCCGTGAAATGTCCGCGCAGTATCGATTTTGCCGCCACATTGCCGCGCACGCCGACCGGCAAACTGGTGAAGCGCCTGCTGGTGGAGCAATACCGGGCAGCGGGAAAAAGCTAAGGCCTGCAGGGCTGCGATGAAATCGCGCAGCAGGACAGGGCTTCACGCATCCCATAACCAAGATCGTCATGGTACGCGACGGCTTTGTGGCGAATTCCAAACCGGGCAGCCCTGGCTAAAGCGGAATCCGCAGATCCGGCTTCATCACCGAACTGCCGCTCAGCAGCAGGCGGTTTTCCGCATCACGCCAGGGCAGGATCAGGCGCTGGTAGCGGCGGCGGCGCGGATCGTGATCCGGTGCCTCGACAATGGCATCGATATCATCGGCCAGCGGCGTGGCGGCATCGCGGCAATCGGCATAGGCCTGTGCCACCCATTGGCCATAGGCCTGGTCGGGCTGTTCGGCAATCGGCCGGCCGACCAGTTGCTGCATCTGGAAACTATCGTAGATGCTGAAGCCGGCGCCGGACGCCACCACGCGGATCGAGCCATCGCCATGCGCTTCCGACAGCACGGTGCGCTGTTCCAGGCCGGAGCGGCGCAGGAAATCCCGCGCCCCCGGCCCAAGCCGGCCGCCGCTATCGCGCCATAGCGCATAAAGCTGCCCGAGCAGGCCGGCGGCGGGATCGTCGGGCCGGCTGGTCTGGCGCATGAACAGGTCGCGCATGCGTGGCTCGCGCAATGCCGCAAGAGCCGTGAGCCGGCGCAGCAAAGGCGGCGGCTCGGTATAGACCTCCTCCATCCAGCCGGAGGCGAAATAGACCAGACCGACTGGTTTGTCAGGCGCGGCATTCTGCAAATACGGCTTGAGCGAGCCAAGCGTGGCGCCGCCTACCGAGCCGGCGCGGAATTGCAGAAAGGTGACGTTATTATCCACCATCAGCCAGACATAGCCGAGATTGCGCACGGCATAGCCGGCCAGATCAAAATCGGCATCTGGAAAGCCGAGTTTCTCGGCCAGCACGGGTGACGGCCAACGCCACCAGCGCCCACTGGGATCGATCAGATAACTCATCGATATCTTCCCCCGGACCGCCCGAGCTTCTGCGGGCGTGGGAGAAATTAACCATGCCGGCGGCTGTAAGTCGATATCACTATCGCAGCAGTGGCGTAAAAATTGTTGCCTTTTCAAGCCGCCGCCGACCTATATGGGATATGCCTGCCCGCAGACCACAACCAGAGCCTGAGGTCGGGTTTCGCAGCCCTGCCGCTTGCAGGGCGCCATGCGCCCCCCTACATGAAGAAACCATTCCCGGTATCAGACGAGCCCCCGATGTCCTCTCCCGCGCATGATTCTTCCTCGCCGCCAAGCTGGCATGGCACCACCATTGTCGGGGTGCGCAAGCATGGCCAGGTGGTGGTGGCCGGCGATGGCCAGGTCAGCCTGGGCCAGACCGTGATCAAGGCCAATGCGCGCAAGGTGCGGCGTATCGGCGGCGGCAATGTGCTGGCCGGTTTTGCCGGCGCCACGGCCGATGCCTTCACCCTGTTGGAGCGACTGGAAGCCAAGCTGGAGCGTTATCCCAATCATCTGGAAAAAGCCTGCGTGGAACTGGCCAAGGACTGGCGCACCGACCGCTATCTGCGCCGCCTGGAAGCCATGATGATCGTGGCCGATAGCAAGAGCCTGCTGGTACTGACCGGCAATGGCGATGTGCTGGAGCCGACGGATGGTGTGGTCGGCATCGGCTCGGGCGGCAATTACGCCCTGGCCGCCGCCCGCGCCCTGGCCGACCGCGACGACATGGATGCCGAAAGCATCGCCCGCCGCGCCCTGGAAATCGCCGCCGATATCTGCGTCTACACCAATCGCAACGTCACCCTGGAAAAACTATGACCTCGTTTTCGCCGCGTGAAATCGTTTCCGAACTGGACCGCTACATCGTCGGCCAGGCGGAGGCCAAGAAGGCCGTGGCCGTGGCTTTGCGCAATCGCTGGCGGCGCCAGCAATTGCCCGATGCGCTGCGCGACGAGGTATTGCCCAAGAATATCCTGATGATCGGCCCGACCGGCGTCGGCAAGACGGAAATCTCGCGCCGCCTGGCACGGCTGGCCGGGGCGCCCTTCATCAAGGTGGAGGCGACCAAATTCACCGAAGTGGGTTATGTCGGCCGTGATGTGGAGCAGATCCTGCGCGATCTGGTGGAAACCGCCATCGGCATGGTGCGCGAGCGCCGCCGCAAGGATGTGACGGCGCGCGCCGAACTGGCCGCCGAGGAACGCATCCTGGATGTGCTGGTGGGCGAGAAGGCCAGCGTGGAGACGCGGCAGAAATTCCGCAAGCTGCTGCGCGAGGGCGAACTGGATCAGCGCGAGATCGAGATCGAAACCGCCGATGCCGGCGGCGGCATGCCTTTATTCGAGATTCCCGGCCTGCCCGGGGCGCAGATGGGCGTGGCCAATATCCAGGACATGCTGGGCAAGGCCTTTGGCGGCATGCGCCGCAAGTCGCGCAAGACCAATGTAGCCGATGCCATGCGGCTGCTGACCCAGGAGGAAAGCGACAAGCTGCTGGACCAGGAAAGCCTGGTGAAGGAAGCCATCGACGCGGTGGAGCAGAATGGCATCGTGTTTCTGGATGAAATCGACAAGATCTGCGCGCGCGGCGAATTCCGTGGCGGCGGCGATGTCAGCCGCGAGGGTGTGCAGCGCGACCTGCTGCCGCTGATCGAAGGCACCACGGTGGCGACCAAACACGGCCCGGTGAAGACCGATCATGTGCTGTTCATCGCCAGCGGCGCCTTTCATATCGCCAAGCCGAGCGACCTGTTGCCGGAATTGCAGGGCCGGCTGCCGATCCGGGTCGAATTGAAGGGCCTGACGCGCGAGGATTTCCGCCGCATCCTGACCGAGCCGGAAGCCAGCCTGCTGAAACAATATGTCGCGTTGCTCGGCACCGAGCAGGTGACGCTGGATTTCACCGAGGATGCCATCGACGCGCTGGCCGGCTATGCCGCGCAAGTGAATGAGGGCGTGGAAAATATCGGCGCCCGCCGGTTGCATACAATTCTGGAGCGGGTGCTGGAGGAAATCAGCTATGCCGCCACCGATCATGCCGGCGAAACCGTGCGGATCGACGCGGCTTATGTGACGCAGCGCATCGGCGATCTGACGCGTAACGCCGATCTCAGCAAGTATATCCTGTAAAACACACCTGTAGCCGTTGCATGCAGCGCCCCATACGGCATTATGGCCGGCGGGATGCTGCACTGCAGCAGCGCCCCGCTGATCCCCGGGGGGCCATGCCGCGCAAGGGTTTCGACAGTCTGCCCAAGACCGCCGCCGGTGGCATCGCCGATGGCTCGCCGGAAGACCGCGTTGCGCGCCGCATCACCTTTTCCTATGTCGTCGGCCTGGCCTTCATCGCCGTGCTGGCGGGCTGCCTGCATCTGCTGCTGGAAGGTGTGATCGCGCGCCAGAATGATGCCGCCACGGTGATCAATATCGCCGGGCGCCAGCGTATGCTGTCGCAGCGTATCGCGCTCACCGCCAATATCCTGATGCTGCATGACGAGCGCGAGGCGCGGCCGTTATTGCAGGAAGCCATCGCCCTGTTCGAGCGCCAGCAGCGCGCCTTGCAGCAGGGCGATGCCGAACTGGGCATCACCAGCCGGCCATCGCGCGCCGTGCTGGCGCTGTATGAGGCGCCGCAGGGCGTCAATGCGGCGATCCGCGGCTTTCTCGCCGATGCCCGGCTGATCGCCAACAGCCCGGGCCGCGATGCCGAAGTGGATGCGGCGCTCGGCCGGGTCACCCAGCTCGCTTCCGGGCCGTTGCTCAACCAGCTCGATGGCGTGGTGCGGCATCTGGAGCAGGAAGCGCGCGACACCATCCGGCAATTGCAGAATGTGCAGACCGCCGTGCTGGTGGTGATCGTGATCACCCTGGTGGCCGAGGCGGTGTTTGTGTTCCGCCCGCTGGTTGGCCGCATCCGTGGCTATATGCATGAACTCTATTCGCTGGCCACGGTGGATGCGCTGACCCGGCTGACCAACCGGCGCCGCTTCATGGAGCAATTTGCGCAACTGCATGCCCTGGGCGGCCGCACCGGCCTGCCGCTGACCGTGGTGGTGTTCGATATCGACCATTTCAAGCGGATCAACGACAGCCATGGCCATGCGGCGGGCGATTGTGTGTTGGCCGAAGTGGCGGCCCTGGCGCGCGCCTGCTGCCGCTCCACCGATGTGGTGGGCCGCATCGGTGGCGAGGAATTCGGCATCCTGCTGCCCAATACCGGCCTGCAAGGCGCGCTGATGCTGGCTGAGAAAGTGCGTGCCGTGATCGCCGCCGCCCAGGTCACTGCGCCCAGCCTGCAACCCGGCAGGGACGCCGCGCCGATCCCGGTCACCGCCAGTTTCGGCATTGCCGAGGCGCAGCCGCAGGAAACCCCGGAAACCGCCCTGCGCCGCGCCGATGCGGCGCTTTACGTCGCCAAGGATCAGGGCCGCAACCGGGTGGCAACCGGCTGAGCCAGGCGTTAAAACAACACAAGAAAAAAGCAGGAGGAAAGTCGATATGGCTGAGTTGACGGGCAAGGTCGCCCTGGTGACGGGATCGTCGGCCGGTGTGGGCGCCGCCACGGTGCGCAAGCTGGCCGCCAAGGGCTGTCATGTGGTGGTGAATTATTCCCGCAGCCTGGCGCCGGCCGAGGCCGTGGCGGCCGAATGCCGCGCGCTGGCTGCTGGCGAGGCCCTGGTGGTGCAGGGCAATGTGGCCGAGGATGCCGATTGCCGCCGCCTGGTGGCCGAGACGCTGGCCCGCTTCGGCCGCATCGACTATCTGGTGAACAATGCCGGCACCACCAAATTTGTCACCCACCGTAATCTCGACGGCCTGTCGGCGCAGGATTTCCAGGATATCTATGCCGTCAACACCATCGGCCCGTTCCAGATGATCCGTGCCGCCGAAGCCGCCTTGCGCCAGGCACGCGGCGCGGTGGTGAATGTCTCCTCGGTGGCCGGGGTCTATGGCACCGGCTCGTCGATTGCCTATGTCGGCTCCAAGGCGGCGCTGAACGGCATCACCCTCAGCCTGGCCCGCGTGCTCGGCCCGGAAGTGCGCATCAATGCGGTCTGCCCCGGCTTCATCGAGGGCGAATGGCTGCGCAACGGCATGGGCGACAAGGCCTATGAAACCGCACGCGACACCTGGCGCGCCAATGCGCCGCTTGGCACCACCAACACCGCCGATGACGTGGCCGACAACATCCTGATGCTGCTGCTTTATGCCACCAATGTCACCGGCGAAACCCTGCTGGTGGATGGCGGCATGCGCCTGGCCCAGCCGCGCCCGCCCTATCCGGCGCGCTGAGACGGTGGCTTGGCAGCCGATTTAATTTTTGACCGATTGCCCCCCTCTGTCGTCATGCGAGGGCTTGACCCGCGCATCTCTCAAGAACTGGAAAATACCCAGGAAATCAGCAAGAATTGAATGCCCGGGTCAAGCCCACGGCTGTCCGGTTTAGCCTGTAGGGCATTGACGAGATGGGGCATCAAGACTGGGCTTTCCGGTCATCCCGTGCTCCATTCACCCCATAACAAAGGCCGTCATGGTACGCGAAGGCGTACCATCCACGTGTTGCTTTGTTTAACCGGCTGAAAAACAGGAAACGCGTGGATGGTCGGCCTACGCCGACCATGACGGCTTTGTGGTGAAGTCTGGCGGCAGCCAGGGATCACAAGAC